>ERZ1370068.3847-contig-2946_pt1 | contig 126686 bp, 176 predicted proteins | sample MGYA00561227_ERZ1370068 | MGnify/ENA primary metagenome ERZ1370068 (study PRJEB38410, sample SAMEA6850437) | metagenome | study: Metagenomic assessment of the ecological functions of the soil: analysis of the soil microbiota associated with the...
GCGGATGAAGCACAGGTGGGTCGTGGGAATCGCAGTGCTCGCGTGCCTGGTCGTGGCGGGAGGGGCAGCCGCGCGAACCGCAGCTGGCGACGAGCACGAAGGCGACCAAGGTGACCCTGCAGCTCAAGTGGGTCACGCAGGCGCAGTTCGCCGGGCTACTACGCGGCGAAGGCGAAGGGGTACTACTCGCAGGCCGGGCTCGACGTGAACCTCAAGGTCGGCGGCCCGACGATCACGCCCGAGCAGGTCGTGCTCGGGAAGCAGGCGGAGTTCGGCATCGACTGGGTGCCGAGCTTGCTGTCGTTCCGCGACGGCGGCAAGAAGATCATGCAGCATCGCGCAGGTGTTCTCGAGGAGCGGGATGACCGAGCTCACCTGGAAGGACAGCGGTATCACCACGATCGGGAAGATGCGAGGCAAGAAGGTCGGCGTCTGGTGCTGCGGCAACGAGAACGAGCTCTACGCGGCGCTCGTCGAAGAACGGGATCGACCCGAAGAACAAGAGCGACGTCACGATCGTCAACCAGCCGTTCAACATGGACCTGTTCCTCAGCCGCGAAGTCGATGCCGCCGCGGCGATGACCTACAACGAGCTCGCACAGGTCCTCGAGACGAAGAACCCGAAGACGGGCAAGCTCTACAAGCTGTCCGATCTGAACGTCATCAGCATGGAGAACTCCGCGAAGGGCGCCGGCACGTCGATGCTCGAGGACGAGATCTTCGTGCGTGACGACTGGATCAAGGACAAGAAGAACCAGGCGATTGCCAGGAAGTTCCTCGCTGCGTCGTTCAAGGGCTGGATCTACTGCCGTGATCACGCGAGCGACTGCGTGAAGATCGTCTTGAAGAACGGCCCGGCATTGCCGGGCGGCCACCAGAAGTGGCAGATGAACGAGATCAACGCGCTGATCTGGCCGAACAAGCTCGGCATCGGGGTCATGGATCCGAAGGCGTTCAACCGGACGGCGAAGATCGCGAAGCAGTTCAAGGTGATCAAGAAGGCACCGTCCGGCGCCTATCGCTCCGACCTCGCCAAGGCCGCCGTCGCGCAGCTGAAGGCTCAGGGCGTCGACGTCTACGGCAAGAAGTGGAAGAAGGCGAAGGTCACGCTCAACGAGGGCGGGAAAGTAGAAATCGAGGCCGAAGGAGGAGATCTGCAGATGTCCGTACTGATCAAGGGCGGCCGCATCATCACCGCCGCGGACGACTACGTCGGCGACATCTACGTCGAAGGCGAGCGGATCTCTCTGATCGGCGAATCGCTCGACGTCCAGGCCGAGCGAGTGATCGATGCAGCCGGGAAGTACGTGCTTCCCGGGCTGCGTCGACCCGCACACGCATCTCGACATGCCGTTCGGGGGACGACGACGATCGACGACGTCGAGTCGGGCCAGACCGCGGCCGCGTTCGGCGGCACGACGTGCCACGTCGACTTCATCATCCAGCCGCCGGGCTCGACGCTTCGCCGACGCGATCGACGAGTGGCGCGGCAAGGCGAACGGCAAGCAGGTGATCGACATGGGCTACCACATGGCGCGTCACCGACCTCCGCGAAGGCGGGACGCTCGAGGAGCTCGCGTCGCTGCCCGGACCAGGGCATCACGTCCTACAAGCTCTTCATGGCGTACAAGGGCGCGCTGATGGTCGACGACGAGACGCTCTTCAAGACGATGGAGGTCGCGGCCGAGACCGGCGCGCTCGTGATGGTGCACGCCGAGAACGGCGACGCGATCGACGTGCTCGTCAAGAAGGCGCTGGCCGAGGGGCACACCGAGCCGCACTGGCACGCGCTGACGCGCCCGCCCGAGACCGAGGGCGAGGCGACGAACCGCGCGATCCAGCTCGCGCGCGTCGCCGGCGCGCCGCTCTACGTCGTGCACGTCTCCTGCAAGGAGTCCGTCGAGCCGATCCAGCTCGCGCGCGAGAAGGGCTGGGACGTGTGGGGCGAGACGTGCACGCAGTACTTCTTCGTCGACTACACGCTTCCTCGAGCGGCCGAACTTCGAGGGCGCGAAGTACGTCTACACGCCGCCGCCGCGGGCCAAGGAGAACCAGGACGTTCTCTGGAACGCGGTCCGCACGCGACACGCTGTCGGCGATCTCGACCGACCACTGCGCCTTCCTCTGGGACGGGCAGAAGACGCTCGGCAAGGACGACTTCTCGAAGATCCCGAACGGCGGGCCCGGGCCTCGAGAACCGGCTGCAGATGATCCACGGAGTTCGGCGTCGCGCGCGCGGCCGGATCTCGCTCAACCGGATGGTCGAGCTGCTCTGCGACGAATCCGGCGAAGCTGTTCGGCCTCTATCCGCGCAAGGGGCACGATCGCCGTCGGCTCCGACGCCGACATCGTCGTGTTCGATCCGGAGAAGAAGGTCACGATCTCCGCGAAGACACAGCACTCAATGACTGGACTACAACCTGTACGAGGGCACGGAGGTGCACCGGAACCCCGGAGACCGTGCTGCTACGCGGCCAGGTGCTCGGTCGACGGCGACGAGCTGCGCTCGCCGGAGCCCGGCATCGGACAGTTCGTCGCGGCGGGCCAAGTTCGGCGAAGAGCTGCGGCCGGCGGCTACGGCCGCGGCGTAGCCAGCACGCGCAGCGCGAGCAGCTCGAACACGACGTTCGCCGCGGCGAGCGCGGTCGGTTGCCCGGGGCCGTCGTAGCCCGGGGCAACCTCGACAACGTCGCAGCCGACGAGGTCGATCCCGCGCAGCGCGCGCAGGAATGCTAGCGCTTCGGCGGTCGAGAAGCCGGCGACCTCAGGCGTCCCGTGCCGGGCGCGAAGGCCGGGTCGAGGAAGTCGATGTCGAATGACAGGAACACCGGCCGCTCCCCGACCTTCTCGCGGACGAGCTCGCCGTAACGCTCGGGGCCGAGCGAGCGCAGGTCCTCGCTCTCGATCACGGTGAAGCCGAGCTCGCGCGCGCGTTCCGAGATCCGACGCCGCGTAGACGGATCCGCGCATACCTGCCTGCACCGAGGCCGTCGCATCGAGCAGGTCCTCCTCGACGGCGCGCTTGAACGTCGTGCCGTGGAAGTACTTCTGGCCGAAGTACTGCTCCCAGGTGTCGGCATGCGCGTCGAGCTGCACGAGCGCGAGCGGGCCGTGACGCTTCGCCGAGCGCGCGGAGCTCCGGCGAGCGTGATCGAGTGGTCGCCGCCGAGCGCGCACGGGAAAGACACCGGCGTCGACGATCGGCGCGAGCGCCTCCTCGATCTGGCCATACGTGCGCTCGGTCGTCGCCGGGCGAGACGGGCACGTCGCCGTAGTCGACGATCGAGAGCGACTCGGCGACGTTCGACGCCGTGAACGCGGGTGGTACGGGCGGATGAGCGCAGACGCCGAGCGGATCGCCTCGGGCCCGAAGCGCGCCCCGGTGCGATAGCTCGTCGCGGTGTCGAACGGAATCCCGTAGACCGCAGCATCGACTCCGGCGAGGTCGGTGACGTGCGGCGCACGCATGTAGGTCCGGATCCCTGCGAAGCGGGAATCACCTGCGCGTCGAGCGGTCGTGTACGGCGGCCCCGCCACCGCGCCTACCGCTATCGCCCCGGCACAGCCGTTGCGCCTAGTGTCCACTCGGACACGGCCGGGGACTGTCCCGGACATGTCTCGCGCGGAGGTGACGTTACGCATGGACGTTCTGGCCGGAGACGGGTGTGACGAAAGTGTGACTTCTTCTTCGACAACCGACTCCGGCGGGCATGTCGGTTGCCCGATCGTGGCGTACCTTCGACGGCGGCACGCCGCGGTCCAGTCCGGATTCGGACAGGTCAGATGATTTCAGCGCGTCTGCGGGAAGCCCAGGTCGACCTTCGACGTCGCCGGGTCCGGCCAGCGTGACGTGACGACCTTCGCCGCGCGTGTAGAAGTTGATCCCCTCGGGCCCGTAGACGTGCGAGTCGCCGAAGAGCGAGTTCTTCCAGCCGCCGAACGAGTAGTACGCCACGGGAACCGGGATCGGCACGTTGATCCCGACCATCCCGCGCCTGCACGTCGAACTGGAACTGCCGCGCAACGCCGCCGTCGCGCGTGAAGATCGCCGTCCCGTTCCCGTACGGGTTCTCGTTCACGAGCTGCACCGCCTCGTCGTAGGTGCCGACGCGCGTCACGCCGAGCACCGGACCGAAGATCTCGTCCCTGTAGGCGTCCATCTCGGGCGTCGACGTTGTCGAGCAGCGAGACGCCGAGGAAGAAGCCGTCGCCCTCCGGGCGCGTTCTCGCGGCCGTCGGCGACGACCTCGGCGCCCTGCTCCGCGCGCGCCGTCGATGTAGGACGCGACCTTGTCGCGGTGCTCGCGCGTCACGAGCGGCCCCATCTCGACGTCGGGCTCGAGCCCGTTGCCGACCTTGATCTTCGGAAGGCGCTCTTCGATCGCCTTGACGAGTGCGGTCGGCCGCGTCTCCGACCGCGACGACCTGCGAGATCGCCATGCAGCGCTCACCCGCCGAGCCGTACGCCGCGCTCACGCGCGGCGTCCGCGGCCATCGTCGATGTCGGCGTCCGGGAGGACGATCATGTGGTTCTTCGCGCCGCCGAGCGCCTGCACGCGCTTGCCGTGCCTTCGTACCCGGTCTCGTAGACGTAGCGCGCGATCGGCGTCGAGCCGACGAACGAGACCGCCGCGATGTCCGGATGCTCGAGCGACCGCGTCGACCGCGACCTTGTCGCCGTGCACGACGTTGAAGACGCCGTCCGGCACGCCCGCCTCCTTCAGCAGCTCGGCGGTGTAGCATCGACGCCGACGGATCCTTCTCCGACGGCTTGAGGACGAACGTGTTGCCGCACGCGAGCGCCGGCGCCCACATCCACATGGGCACCATCGCCGGGAAGTTGAACGGAGTGATGCCGGCGACGACGCCGAGCGGCTGGCGGATCGAGTAGACGTCGATCCCGGTCGAAGCCTGTTCCGAGAACTCGCCCTTCAAGAGCTCCGGGATGCCGCAGCAGTACTCGATCACCTCGAGCCCGCGCGCAACCTCGCCAAGCGCGTCGGAGAGCACCTTGCCGTGCTCGGCGGTCAGGAGGCGGGCGATGTCCTCGCGGTGCTCGTCGAAGAGCTCGCGGATGCGTGAAGAAGAGCGCCGTGCGCCTCGAAAGCGACATCGCGCGCCACGCGGGAAACGCCTCGCGCGCCGCCTGCACCGCGAGATCGATCTCCTCCGCGCGTCGCGAAGTCGACCGCACCGGTCTGCCGGCCGAGCGCCGGGTTGTAGACCGGCCCGCTCCGCCCCGACTGCCCTTCGACGACGCGGCCGCCGATCCAGTGGCTGATGCGCTTGACTTCCTGGTCTCGTTCGACGGGCGGCGTCGCTAGCTCGGTCATCTCACTCCTCCTCGTGGGACCCGTCCAGCGTACCGCGGATAGGGTGCCGCGGATGAGGCGCTGGCGTCCTGTTTCTCGTCCTGCTGTCTGGCAGCCGGCTGCGGCGGCGGCGGCACCAAGACGGCCACGACCACTGCCGCGCCTCCTGCTCCGACTCCCGCCAAGGGTGCGGCCCCGTGGCCCGCGCCCGCAGACCCGATGAAGCTCGCGGTCCGCGCGGGGCTGACCCCGGAGACACACGAGTTCGTCTTCCTGCATGTGCACGCGCACCTCGACGTCTTCGTCAACGGCGCGCCCGTCACGGTCCCTGCGGGCATCGGGATCGAAGTCAACGACCCGGCCGTCAAGCGGTTCGAGGCCAACGACGGCTCGATCGGCTACGGAGGGATCAATCCGCCCTGTGCGGCGCCGTGCATCTCGCCGCTCCACACGCATTTCATCGACGGCGTGCTCCACACCGAAGCGAAGGAGAATCAGTTCAACACGCTGGGCGAGTTCTTCACCGAGTGGGACGTCCGGCTCAACCGCAAGTGCGTCGGCGGCTACTGCAAGCCCGCGGCCGCGATCACGATCTACGTCGACGGGGCTCCCTACAGCGGCGATCCTCGCGCGATCGAGCTCGAGGACAGGAAGGAGATCGCAGTTGTGATCGGCTCGGCTCCGCAAACCATTCCATCCAGCTTCGGGTGAGGCTAAGCTCCGCGTAGTGGCGACGATCGAGACGAACACCGAGCTCGGCCGTCAGGTCGAGGCGGACGCGAAGCAATACGTCCTTCATTCCTGGTCGGTGCAGGACGCGCTCGATCCGATCGCGGTCGCCGGCGGCGAGGGCCGTTACTTCTGGGATTACGACGGCAAGCGCTACCTCGACTTCGCCTCACAGCTCGTCAACGTCTCCATCGGGCACCAGCACCCGAAGATCGTCGCGGCGATCAAGGAGCAGGCGGAGAAGCTCTGCACGATCGGCCCGCCGATGGCCACCGAGGCGCGCTCGACACTCGCACGCCTGCTGGCCGAGGTCACGCCGGGTGACCTCCAGATGTCCTTCTTCACGAACGGCGGCGCCGAGGCGAACGAGAACGCGATCAAGCTCGCACGCTGGTACACCGGACGACACAAGATCATCGCGCGCTACCGCTCGTACCACGGCGCGACCGCCGGCGCGATCACGCTCACCGGCGACCCGCGCCGCTGGCCCGCCGAGCCCGGCATCCCGGGTGTCGTGCGCATGCTCGATCCCGTACACGTACCGCTGCCCTGCAGGACACCCCGATCCGTGCCCGGTCTGCACGGGAGCGCCGCACCTCGAGGAGATCCTCCAGTACGAGGGCGCGCACACCGTCGCCGCCGTCATCCTCGAGACAGTCGTCGGCACGAACGGGATCATCGTCCCGCCCGACGGGTATCTCCAGGCGATCCGGCGAGGTCTGCGACCGGCACGGGATCCTGTTGATCGCCGACGAGGTGATGGCCGGTTTCGGCCGGACCGGCAAGTGGTTCGGCGTCGAGAACTGGGACGTCGTCCCGGACATCCTCACCGTCGCCAAGGGAATCAACTCCGGCTACGTCCCGCTCGGCGCGATGATCGTGCGCAAACCGCATCGCGGATTGGGTGCGCGACAAGTACTTCGCCGGCGGGCTGACGTACTCGGGACACCCGCTGGCGTGCGCGTCGGGCGTCGCGTCGATCGAGGCTTTCAAGGAAGAGGGCATCGTCGAGAACTCGGCCGAGATGGGCCCCGTGTTCGCCCAGAAGCTGCGCGAACTGCAGGACAAGCACCCGTCGATCGGCGAGGTGCGCGGGCTCGGATGCTTCTGGGGGATCGAGCTCGTCAAGAACCGCGAGACGCGGGAGCCGCTCGTCCCGTTCAACGCCACCGGCGAGGCCTTCGCTCCGGTCGCGCGCGTCTCGAAGGCGGCCCTCGACCGGGGTCTCTACCTGATGACGCACTGGAACGTGATCATGGTCTGCCCGCCGCTGACGATCACACGCGAAGAGATCGACGAGGGCATCGCGATCCTCGACGAGGTGCTCTCGATCGCGGACGAACACGCCGCCTGACCTCCGCCCCGCGCCGTACAGTCTGGGCGTGATCGAGAGGGTCGTCGAGCTGTGCCTGCGCTGCGGGGCGGAGATGGAATGGCGGCACGGGACCTGGCAATGCGTGAAGTGCCGCTTCAAGCTCGGCTGTTGCGAAGGCGAGTGTCCGGACGACTAGCGACGTCGACCTGATCGTCCTCGCCTACGTCGCGGGCCAGGAAGTGCCGCTCGACGACTCAGAGCGCAACGCGGCGCTCCGCCGGGCTCTCTTCGTCTTCGCCGCGGGCGGGGATCTCCACCGCGAGCCGACCCTCGAGGACCCCGCGGTGCTCGAGCTGGCGAAGCGACCTCGAGTCGCCGGAGCGGCGAGATGCCCTGACGGCCGCAGTCGAGCGGCTCGACGCCGATCCCGACGCCCTCGAGCGGCTTCGCGATCAGGACCTCAGCTTGGCGCGCGTATGCATGCAGCCTGCTCGCCGAGGCGCTCGGCGAAGACGACGAGGGCTTGACTCGGACCGGCCGCGGCCGTTCAATAGGCCGGTGGCGCGAGGAGCGACGATCAGGCGGCGACCGCCGCACCAACGGCGACAGACGCAAGCAGGACGAGCGCCGCGCGAGCGACGCGGGCCCGCCTGACGAAGGCGAGCGACGAAAGGGAAGCGACCGCCGGTCCGGGCAGGATCGGCGCTCGGGCAGAGGACCGCCGAAACGGCGGGAGCTAGCGCCACTCGACGAGCGCGGCGACGACCTCGTCCAGCGAGCCGCAGACCTTGCCGGCCGCCCTCGACACAGCCGAGCACGAAGAGGTTGAAGCCCGTGGCCTTCGTGGCCGCGCGTGCCGCGCAAGTCGGTGAGCAGGCCGAGAATCCCCTTCTTCGACGGGTCGGCCTGCATCAGCGCATAGAAGATCCCGATCTCGCAGGCCGTGCCGTCGTCCACCATCGGCCCGTCGAGCACCGCGACGACCGCATCAGCCTCGGAAAGCCCCTGCCAGTCCTTCGCGAAGATCGTCGCAGCCGACGTATCGCCGTCGGCGAGCGCATTCTCGTGTGGGACGAAAACGTCGATGCCCTCGGCACGCAACCGCGCTGCGCACTCGTCGATGAAGGACCGCTCGTACGGGGTGAAGAGCGGCCCAGCAAAGTAGACCCGCACCGCGCAACCTAACCCGGAAGACCAAGACGGCGGCCCGAAGGCCGCCGCCTGCTGAAGTCACAGTCGCTTTAGAAACCGCGCCCGACGAAGCCGAGCAGCGCAAGCACTAGAACGACGATTAGAACGATCCAGAGAATGCTCACGGGTGCCTCCTTCTTCGGTTGCTGTGGGACTTCAACGAGGAAGCCGCCCGATCGGTTACGGGCTCGCCGCAGCTTCAGCCTCTTTCATCGGCTTCAGGCGAGGTCGGGCCTGAGCCTCTCGCTCGTTTCAAGATTCGGTCGCAGGATGGGGTTGCGTTCCGGCGGTTCCTGACCTGAATAGGAAGGGAAGGGCTGCGCCCAGAAGCGGGAGAGGACAAGCCTTCTGGGCGCAGCCCTAGTTTGACGCGTTACGCGACCTCAAGATAGTCCCGCAGACCCGGCGCAAGCGTTCGGAGTTTGTCGAGTGCCGTCGCCTCGAGCTGGCGAGCCCGCTCGCTTGTCACTCCAAGCTCCCTCCCCACCTCGACCAGCGACCGCGGTGATTGCCCCGCGAGACCGAAGCGCAGCCTGAGTACGAGCCGGAGGCGCTCGTCGAGCGAGTTGACGGATTGCCTCAACCTCCTCTCTTCGCTGGCGCTCGGCCAGCGCCGAGTCCAGATGGGCTGATGTCGGATCCGTGAGCAGCTCACTGCAGGCCTGCTGCCCCTCTTTCGGAGGAGACTCGAGACTCACGGGCTGCTGCTCGTAGTCGAGTAGCTCCCCGACGCGGCGGGAATCGAGTCCTGCTTCGGCAGCGATCTCGCCCAGCAGGGGTCGCGATTCAGGCGCTGCAGGAGAACCTGACGCGCTCTTCGAACGGTGCGAATCTGCCTCCCGACGTGGATCGGAACCGGAACCAAACGCGCATGACATTCCGCTGCTCGCCCGACCGCCCCCTTGATCATCAAGGTGGCATAGGTCGAGAGCCTGAAACCCAATCGGTGATCGAACTTCTCGACCGCCCTCGTGAGTGCCAGATTCCCTTCCTGGATGAGGTCGAGCATCGGAACGTTGTGATGCGCGTACTGACGGGCGATCCAGATGACCAGACGCAGATTGGCCTCGATCAGAATCCGCTTCGCACGCTCGTCTCCGGCTTCCTTACGACGAAAGAGCTCACGCTCTTCAGCCGGAGACAGCATCGGCACCCGGCCTACTCCGCGGGCGTACAGGGTCAGTGAGTCCTCGAGCTGGTAGCTCGAGTCAGCTTCGCTTGATGTCCTGTCGTACGTTCGATCGAACTGCCGGTTCATAAGGTCGATGCTCATTTGGAAGCCTCCTTTCGCACTCGAGCTCGTCTCGACACAGGGGCACCGAAGGCGCCCCGCCGTGCGCGGATGACCGTTCGTCAGGCCTTAGCCAGGACGGTCGAGCAAGAAGGCGAGAGGCAGCGCGCGCCGGCACAGCTCAATGAGCCTGATTGGACGCGTGCCATCACGTGGGGTGATGTCGAGCACCGCTGCTGTCACACCGAGAGTGGACCCGCCGTGCGGGCCTCCTGAGCTGGCTGATCCGCTCGAGGCACCCGGTGGAGTTGGCATCTGTGGCTCATGATCCGGGATGGGTAGGCGAGGAGCTGATGGCCCGCGCGCGCCGGCTGGCCGCCGGTTCTGCGCGCCGTTCGTCCTCACCGCTATGCGTCCCGCCGGCGTCGCCCCGGGTTTGGTGGAGCATGAAGCGAGAGCAAGCAGAGCCAGGGGTCGGGTCGCAAACGATCGGTGATGCGGCAGTCGGCACCGCAGCGGATCAGAATGACCGAGAAGATGAGCGTCACGGCCTCGCCGGAATGGACGGCCGTGGCGAACGGCTGGACAAGGTCGCCGCGGAGGTCGTCGGCGTCTTCGTCATTCGACGTGGCGTCGGACAGAGACGTCGCTCGTAGTCGCATCACCCGGGGCCTGCACGTTCGAGCCTGACGGTGAAGCAGGTGGTTCCGCTGCTCCGGAGGAGCCCGAGCTCGAGAGCGATCGCGTGTCCGTGGCGGGCGCAGTACCCGTTGACGTGCCTATCGGGTCGTTCGTGGTGGTGAAGGAGTCGGCAGCCGCATCCGTGGGTTCGACGGCGGAAGCGTCGGTGGAACTGGCGGAGGGTCTGCCGCAGTGAGGCCGTCAGTCGTGTCTGTTAGGACTGGCGCCGGCGCGCACGTGCCGGTCGTCTCTGCTGCGGCGGCGGAAGTGTCCGTCGTCGTGGCCGAGGTGGCTGTTGCGTCTGGCACCGAGGCGCACGTGCTGGTCGTTTCTGGCGCAGCGGCGGAGTTGTCCGTCGTCGTCTGGCGCAAGTGTCTGGTGTCGTCGCACCGAGGTGTCATGCGTCTGGTGTCGTCGTGGCCGAGGTGTCGATTACGTCTGATGCCGGAGTCTCTGCGCCGGCTGTGTTTGCCGCAGCGGCAGATCCATCCGCCGTTGCCGCCGAGGTGTCGGTCGCGTCGGGTGCCGGAACGCTCGTATCGGTCGTGCCCGCAGTGCCAGAACTGTCTGTCGTCGCCGCGGACGTATCCGAGGTTTCTGTCGGAGCGATGCCATCCGACGATGTCGTTGCGGCAGCGTCGCTCGGCGTCGAGTCTCGTCGTTATCGCCGAGCCATCCAAGACCGGCGAAGGAGGATCGTCGCCTCGAGCCGGGGCGGTGAATAGGGACGCGCAGAGCACGGCCGCAAATACGGCTGCCGTGCAACCGACAAATCCCCGCCCTCGGTTACGCTTAAAACGAGGTGGCCGCATTCCCGAAACGGCGGCCGAGCTCCCTCCATCAGCGCTTCCTCCCCATGGCTGCGCCCCTTGTCCGAGCTCCGAGTATCGCACTTGACATCATGTGCGCAAGGTTGCTGACGCCAATCGGAGAGCCGACAGGAGACGATCGCCGGTCCCCCTTTGATCTAGCCCGACCTCAAGTGGAGATTGAGCGTTGCACTACTCGGGAGCTCGGGTCGCAGCAGACTCCGCCTGGATGCGGACTCGCTGGAACAAACTGCAAGCATCCTCCAAAGAAAAGGCCCATTCCAGGGCCTTTGCTAGAGCGGATGATGGGACTCGAACCCACGACCTTCTGCATGGCAAGCGTGCGAGGGCGTTCCCGCAGACACACCTACGCGCACGGAGACGCATTCCTCCACGTCGTTCAGTTGGTCGAGTTGCAGCTCCATGGTGCCCTGTTGAGCTGGGCTACTCACCACAAAGTCACCACGCCTACGGGTCGCCGACCGCGATCAGGACAGGCTGTCCGGCCGCCACCAGGACAGCCAACCGGCACGTCGACTTCACGCCCGTGTCCGGATCCCGCATGACGATCGAACCCTCGTTGGTGATCCGCTCGACGAGATACGCGCCCGCCTCGCTGCGCTGTCGGCACATGATCGGGCAGCGCCGTGCCCGTGACCGCCTACTGTGTCGGCGTCTTCGGCTTCGTCGCCATCAGTGCGACTCCGCCCGCGGGTCCGTGCGAGTCGACGCCCGTGTGTTGCGGTCGAAGTTCAGCTCGCCCGTCTCACTCGTCACCGGGCTGTCGTGGATGTCGAACCGGGTCTTCGTTGCCCCGTCGAGTCGCCTGCGGCGAGGACGAATCTCCGCTCGACCTTCCACCCGTCTTGGGCGTGTCGCCTCGACTTGCTCGCCATCGTGTTTCTCCTTTCGTCGTGTGGCTATTCCGCGCAGGCAGCGCTCCCTCGGGGCTTCGCTCTCCTGGCGAGACCCAGAGACCGAAGGCCAACCGCAACTCGACGAGGGTCTAGGTAACCCACATGGCGTGTGCCCTACCGTCATAAGAAAAGCGACCGCTACCAGGAGCCGCCGCGCACATCCGCTGGTGGGAAGGAGCTGACGTGACCGACATCCTGAGACCGGCCTACTACGACAAGCTGCGACCGGCGATCCGGAAGCTGAACCCCCGAAGACCCGCCCGGGTTCTGAGGGCGGCCGAGACACGGAATGAACTTGCGGAAGAGGAAGCCCGTCGAGGGACCCGGAGGCCACCGCTCGACGCTCGTGATCTACGTCGACTGCGACGACGAGGACTTCGCCTGGGTCCAGAACAACTGCGTCAAGGCCGTCGAGGACTACCTCGACGAGGCGTTCTCCCAGATGGTCTTCCCGAGGGAGACATCCAGCTCTCCTGGCTCCGGGCAGCAGGCCCGAGTGAGACAGACCGGACGAGCTGACGCTCGACCCGAACTTCCACTGGCGGGTCGCCTTCCTGCTCGGCAGGATCGAGCGGACCGCTCTGGGCACTGATGGACACCGACGACGACGAGAAGAACCGGCTCGGGGCGCGACTCGCTACGAGCTGATGGGCTGGTCTTCGTCTGCGGGAGGCTCTGAGGTCGACGGCGTGTCGTCGCTCGACGGAGGCCTGACCGGAAAGCCGATCAGCAGCCTGTCGGAACCGTAGATCCTCTGGAGATCCTGCTCTGTTGCCGTGACCACTTCGCTATCGCTCGCTCACTCGCCCTCGCTCTCGGGCGTTGAGGCTCCGCGCTGCATCCGGCCGGGAACCCTCGGTGAGACGAACTCCACCTCCTCGTCCAGCTCGTGCGCCTGCGCTGCCTTCAGCTCCTCCGATGTCAGCAGTCGGTCCCGGTAGAACGCGAAGTGCGGCGGCCCCCGAAAAGATCGGGTCGGTCTCCGGAAGATCCGTCCACTTGGCCACCCAGCCCTTGTATCAGGGCGAGGGGACGAGCGCATCGCACCTCGGGGCGCTCGCGTGCCGCCAGTGAAGTCCGCCACTCCTGCTTGGCCTGCTCCTTCGTCTTCAGGCCCGACGCCACCTCCGACGCCCGCTCGCGACTTGACGCGAGAGGCGCTCAGGCGAGAGGTGCACTCGCGCACTCCAGCGTTAGGAAAGTGCTCGGGCGACGCAGAACGGCAGATCTATTCGGTTTACGTCGGTCGTATCGCGGCGAGTGCCGACTCGGGTGAGCCCGATTATGTGATCTTGTAGACGATGTGGGTCGCCAGCGGCGATGTGGCTGCCCTCGACGGCCTCTGCGTGGAACTCGGGCACATCGTCGAATATTCGTTCGCCATCTCTGCAGTACCACCGGGACGATGTCGAGAACGAGTTCATTCAGGCAGCGGGCTTGCAACGCTTGGCGGACGGCGCTTGTCCCACCTGCGATTTCGATTGGACGGTCGTCGGCATGCTTGGCCGCTTCGGCAGGGGCAGTGTGGAAGCCGTCGACGAAGTAGAAGGTCGTCCCACCTTCCATGTCGATCGGGCTCGTGCAGGTGATGAGTCAGCACGAACACGGGAGCGTGGTATGGCGGCTCAGGACCCCACCAGCCGCGCCAATCGGAGTCGCCCCACCTGCCGCGAACCGGGCCGAACATGTTGCGGCCCATGATGTACGCGCCACGGGGCCCGAGTAGCCGTTGAGTGAAAGCTTCGTCGACCGGGTGCTTCGGATCGTTGAGGTGCCAATCGTGAAGCTTTAGTCCGTCGATGCCGAGTGGTTGTCCGCGCTTTGGTCGGGCCCTGCTACGAACCCGTCGAGGGAGATCGACATGTGACAGGTGATGAAGGGCATACCTTCGACGACCTCCTCGCTCGCGAGCACGCATAATGCCCGCTCTGGCGTGATATTGCACGGCAGTCCTCGCGCATGTACGCACCGGTCTCCCGACAAGATCTGCAGGGACGTAAAGAAGTAGGAGTGCGGTCACTCGACGTGGCCCACAGCGAACGTTCAGTAGCCCTGGCGTGCTGCGGCGAACATGCTGCAACGCGAGGCGTCATCCCGAGCGCCTTGTCCTTGGTCGAGGCAATGGTCGGCGATGATCGACTGCAGTCCGACGATTGCACTTGTGAACCTTCGCCAGCTCTACGTCGTCATTCGTCTGCTCGGCGAAGTGCTGGAGGGCGAGGATCGCCGTCCTGATCAAGTCCAGCTGGCCGCCCGTGTGATCGGACGTGACCGCCCCAGGAGGTGCTGGCGCTCCTCTCGTCCGGTGGCGGATCCGCGCCATCCACTAGCTCCCACAACCTCTCCGATGTCGATGCTGCTCACTCCTCCTCCTTGTGGTTGTGGTGTCGGTCGCCCCGCCTTCCCGGCGAGCCTGCGACGTCTCGGGCTAGGCCTCCGGCCGCCCGAGACGCCACCCGAGGCCGTGGCTGCTACGGGCCTCCCTCGTAGACGGTTGCTGTTGGTTGTCTCAGGCGCATCCTGGGACGCCCGTGGGAATACCACGACGACTTCGGAGCCCTTCACAACGACATCCACTGGCAGCGTGAGGCTGTTCCTGAATGTGACGACGCACGACCACAGCGCGAGTCCCGCTGGGAAGTACCTGCCGGCGTTGTGAAATTCGTAGGCCTGGCCGCTCTTGGTCGTGACGTGCCGATCCTTGCAGCTCTTGTCCTGCACCCGCGGCGGGCCCGATCCGATCGGGAAGGACGGCTCGGCCAGGTTCGGAGATAGACCGGCAATGGTAGTGCCGCAGACTGGTCTCGACCTTCGCTTCGGTCGTCACTGCCGCCGCAGCCGGTCAACAGCAGTGCGGCGAGCGCCAGCGCAGCGGACAAGAAGACCAAGCCAACACGAAGCGGACGTTTGTCCACAGACTGAATTCTCCCGCCATCCAAAAGGGATCACAAGCGGGCGAGCGCGACGCTCCGATCGACCTCCCGATAGTCGGTGAGGGCGTACACGTCCTAGCCTCCCGGCGGCAGTCGGCCGGTGATCGCTCCATGTTCGCCATCGAGCTACAGGCTTGATGTTGCGGGAGCGCCCGTGTCGAAGTCAGCCCACCTGATCCGTCCTACTTATGACATCGACACGAGGAGGGCGAGAGATGCTCCACACGCTTTTCATAGAAGGCGAGGAGGGACGCTGGGAGACGTTCAAGAGAGCGGAACAGGAAGCGCAACGCCGAGCTTGGCTACGTGATGACGCCGATGGAGGTCGTCGCCTTCGAAGGCTCAGGCTGCGTCGGCGCAACCTCGCGAAGGACGCCGCGCGGGGGCAGCGCACCCGGCCTGAGGCGCCGCTATGACCTCATGCAGTCATGCGTAGTGCAGTAGGGACTGCATGCAGTCATGGCAGCGCCTGCATGTACTGCAGACGTGACACAGCATGTAGTGCAAGCGCATCACGCCTTCATGACCGCATGACTGCATGACTGCACCACAGCACCAGCCACCCGGTCACCTAGCTCCGCTTCCCGCCCTCGAAAGTGAGCGGGGGCTTTGTGGAAGCGGATGATGGGACTCGAACCCACGACCTTCTGCATGGCAAGCAGACGCTCTAGCCAACTGAGCTACATCCGCGGGCGACGGCCAGTATAGCCTCGGCTTCAGGCGTCCAGAGCCTCGTTCACGAGCTGGTCGGCAAGCTCGTTGTGGGCCCTCCGGACGGCCGTGTAGCGCACCCTGGCGAAGCGGCGCTCGAGGTCACGTCGCCTCTTCCCACAGTTCTTTCAGCGCCTCGTTCTTCACTCGGTACTCGCCGCGCATCTGTTTCACGAGCAGCTCGGAGTCGGACACGACCTCGAGCTCGCGCACGCCCAGCTCGGCTGCTCTTCTCGAGGCCGGCGACGAGGCCGCTGTACTCGGCGACGTTGTTCGTCGCCCGGCCGATCGCCTCGCCGTGCGCGGCCAGCACGCTGCCGTCCTCTGCTTCGAGGACGTAGCCGTACGCAGCCGGACCGGGATTGCCGCGAGCGCCTCCGTCCGTGAAGAGCTTCGCCTTCACAGGAGTGCGATACACGTCGAACGCCGGCTCCTCGTACGGATGCGCCGACCGCAGTGCCGCGATCACGTCGTCCTGCCGCTCCTCCGGGAAGACCGTCTCGAGCCGCAGCTCAGCGCGACGCGCTGCTCGCGCCCGGCTTCCCGATCGCCGGGCTCGTTCCCTCCCCGCCGAGAAACGTGCCCGTCCCCTGCGTGTACCAGGAGCAATGCTCGTACTCGCCGATGCGCCCGGCACCCGCCTCGAAGAGGGCGCTGCGGACAGCGTCGAGCGCCTCACGCGGAACGAAGACGACGAGCTTGCGGTTCAGATCTCGGTATCGATCTGCGCCTTCTGCAGCTTGCCGCTGTAGTCGACGTAGATCGATTTCCATTCCGTGAAGACGTCGAGCGCGGCCTGCCCGGCCTCGCGATGGCCGTTGCCCGTGTCCTTGGTGCCGCCGAAGGGCAGGTGCACCTCGGCGCCGATCGTGCCTGCATTGATGTACGTGATCCCTGCCTGCAGGTCGCGCATCGCGCGGAAGGCCTTGTTGACGTCGCGCGTGAAGATCGACGACGAGAGGCCGAACTTGATCCCGTTCGAGACTCGGATCGCCTCGTCGAAGTCCCGCACGCGAATCAGCGCGGTCGTCGGACCGAAGATCTCCTCCTGCGCAATGCGCATCTGCGGGTCGACGTCGCCGAAGATCGTCGGGCGGTAGAAGTTCCCTTCTCGAAGCCGTTGCCGGTCGCGACCTCGCCGCCGGTCAGGAGCTTCGCGCCCTCGTCCTTGCCGATCTCCGTGTACGAGTGAATCTTCTCGAGCGCCTTCGTGTTGATGACCGGGCCGACGTCCGTGTCGTCTTCCCAGCCCGGCGCCGAGGCGGAGCTTTTCCGCCGCAGCGACGAGCCGGGACTGCAGCTGCCTCGTAGACGCCGTCCTCGACGATCACCCGCGACGCGGCCGTGCAGCGCTGGCCCGGACGTGCCGAACGCGGACCAGACGATCCCGTCGGCCGCGAGCTCGAGATCCGCGTCGTCGAGGACGATGATGGCGTTCTTGCCGCCGAGCTCGAGATGCACGTGCTTCGAGGTTCTCCGCGGCGTTCCGCATCACCTCGACACCGGTCTCGCGCGAGCCGGTGAGCGTGATCACGGGCACGTCGGGATGGCGCACGAGCCGGTCGCCGACCGCACCGCCGCCTCCGTGCACGATGTTGATCACGCCGCTCGGCAGGCCTGCCTCGACGAGCAGCTCGACGAACCGCTCGCCGAGCAGCGGCGTGTCGGTCGCCGGCTTGAAGACGACCGTGTTCCCGGAGATCAGGGCCGGCGTGATCTTCCACGAAGGAATCGCGATCGGGAAGTTCCACGGCGTGATCACGCCGATCACACCGATCGGCATGCGCACGCTCATGTTGAACTTGTCGCGCAGCTCCGACGGAGTCGTCTGGCCGAACAGGCGCCGCGCCTTCTCCGGCCATGTAGAGGCTCATGTCGATCGCCTCCTGGACGTCGCCGCCCGCCTCCGCCTTGACCTTGCCCATCTCGCGGGCCATCAGGTCGGTGAGCTCTTCCTTCTCCTCCATGAGGAGATTCGCGAAGCGGTAGAGGATCTCACCGCGCTTCGGCGCGGGCACGAGCCGCCAGTCCTCGTACGCCGCCTTCGCAGCCGCGACGGCGCGGTCGACGTCCTCGGGCGTCGAGCGCGGGAAGGTGCCGATCGTGTCGCCCGACGCGGGGTTGAAGCTCTCGAAGGTCTCGCCGGAGGCCGAGTCGACCCACTCGCCCCCGATGTAGTTCAGGAAGGTCTTCGTCCCCGTCAATGCCACGGGGCGAGTCTACTCAGAGGAGCGCCTCGGTCTCGGGGAAGGTGCCGGGGATCCTGGCGCGGCGCCGGTCGCGGGTCTCCCGCTGCTCCGCGTATCTTGGCGTCGTCGACGCCCTTGCCGGTTCCGCCTGTCGGGGCCCCTTGCGCCGGTCGATGATCACGGTGACGTTCGGGTTGTCCTTGTAGTACTCGACCATCTTGTCGTACAGCTCGTCGGCGAGCTCCGGCGGGATGACGCAATAGATCACGCTCTGATTGTAAGACCGACGCGGGTCGGCGCCAGAGCGTCAGACAGGCGAGATCTCCGGGACGAGCCGGCCGTCCGGCTCGATGCGTGCGTTCCACCGCTGGTAGCCGCCGTCGAGATCGCCGAGCTCGTGGCCGCGCTCGGCCAGCCGGACCGGCTGCGCGGCCTCCGGCGTGACGCGGTACTGGTACCACGAGATGTCCCACGCGACCGTGACGACAAGCTCCCCCATCACGCCCGAGAGGGGATGATGCTCGCGCGCGGCTCGCCGAGGCTCTTCGCGATGCCGCCGACCGTGCGGCGGTAGTCACTCGAGTTGAAGATGTCGGCCGCCTCCACCATCTGCTGCTCGGGAGCAGAGAGCCGGCGCAGGATCGGCTCGGAGACGACGGGATCGTCCGGCGGCTGTCGCCTGGGATCGAAGAGCGACGCGAGGCCGCGCCGGCGCTTGCGGCGCTGGCTCCGGAACGGTCGGCGAAGTCGGGCTGCCTTCCTTGACCCAGCCGTAGTCGAGCGCTAGCCTCCTGGCAGAGCGGGCACACGTCGACGAACTCCTCGCCGTCGGGCGAGAACCGGATCGCGCGCTCGCCGGTCAGGAGCGTCCGCTCGCAGACAGCGCACACGCGCTTCACTGGATGTCGCGCCACTTGTCTCACCACGCCATGGACCCTAGCCCACGCTCCACGCCAGGCAACTGTTGCTAAGGTCGATCACATGTGTGTTTTACATGTAGGAAGGCGATGAGGCCTCGGGGCGGCCGGGAGCACGCTGCCGGCGGATGGTCCGGCCCGGCCACTGGGGCGTGCGCGCCCGGGTCGGAGCGGTTCAGCGAGCCGGCCCTGCTGCTGTTGCTGCGCGAGCGCGCCACCCACGGCTACGAGCTCCTCGAAGCGCTGCCGACCCTGACCGGGGAGGCGCGTGTCGACATGGGCAACCTCTACCGGGTCCTCCGGGCGCTCGAGGAGGACGGCCTCGTCACCTCTCGCTGGGAGTCGGGCGCGCCCGGCCCCGCGAAGCGCACCTACGAGCTGACCGAGGAGGGGCGGCGCCTCCTCGACGAATGGGCCGGCGCCCTCCGGCGTTCGCGCAGCCGCATCGACGATTTCTTGGAGCGCTCACGAAGGGAGGTGAACATGCACCACGGACGCAGACGACACCATCGAGGCTTCGGCCAGCGCTGGTACGACCGTGAGAACGTCCTCGAACGGCTCGGAGTCCTATCAGCGAGACCTGGAACAGGAGCTCGCCGACGTCTCCGATCTGATCGAACGGCTCAAGACGAGCGGATCGCAAGAGACTCAGAGCGTGTAGTTAGAAAAGCCGCAGGCGACGGCCTCAGGCCGTCGCCTCTGCGTGCTGCAGGAGCGCGAGCACGTCGCGGGCCTGCTCGCCACCCGCCTCTGCGTGCTTGACGAGCGGAATCCCGTGTGGCCCTAGCGCATCGCGCGCGCCTGGAGTCGAGGCGAGCATCGCCTGGACGATCTCGGTCTCGCCGAGCATCGCCGCTGCGAAGATGTCCATCCGCGCACCGTGGTCGAGCAGGAAGAGCGCGATCTCGCGGTGGCCTACATGTGAGGCTGCGCCGAGGCCGGTCTCCCAGTCGCCTCCACCCCAGTCCCACGCGCAGTTCACGAGCGCCGGCGCTTCCTCGAGGAGGCGCTTCACCGCCTCGAGATCGCCCGTGCGACTTCAACACGAACTCGTGGACGAGCTCGGGATCGAGTGCGGGCGGCTTCGCGCTCGCGGTCATCAGACCTTGGCCTCTTCCTGCTCCTTCTTCGTCTCGTCGATGATCTTCTGCGCGATGTGCGTCGGGACTTCCTCGTAGCGCAGGAAGTGCATGTGGTAGTCGCCGCGCCCGCCGGTCATCGACGTCAGCGCCTGCGAGTACGTGAGGATCTCCGCCATCGGGACCTCGGCCTTGATCGTGGTCATCCCGCCGCTCGGCTCCATCCCTTGCAGGCGGCCGCGCCGGGAGTTGAGGTCGCCGTTGACCGCACCGACAGCCTCGTCCGGTGTCGTCACCTCGAGCTCCATGATCGGCTCGAGCAAGCACCGGGTCTGCCTTCTCGTACGCCGACTTGAACGCCATCGAGCCGGCGATCTTGAACGCCATCTCCGAGGAGTCGACCGTGTGGTACGAGCCGTCGACCAGGACGACGCGCGAGGCCCTGAACCGGTGCCCCGGCAAGCTCGCCGTGCACCATCGCCTCCTGAATGCCTTTGTCGACCGCGGGGCGAAAGCTCTGGGGATCACGCCGCCGACGATCTTGTCGACGAACTCGTAGCCCTGATGGCCGTCCAGCGGCTCGAGGACGATCACGCAGTCGCCGAACTGACCGCGCCCGCCGGTCTGCTTCTTGTAACGGCCTTGCGCGCGTGCTTCTCTGCGGATCGTCTCCAGGTAGGGAACGCGCGGCTGGTGCAGCTCGACCTCGACGTTGAAGCGGCTCTTGAGGCGGTCGACGGCAACCTCGACGTGGATCTGCGAGAGCCCGGTCAGCAGCTGCTCGCCCGTCTGCGGATCGCGACGCATCTGGATCGTCGGATCCTCCTCGCCGAGCCGGCGCAATCCGGCTGCCATCTTTTCTTCGTCGCCCTTCGCCTTCGGCGTGACGGCGAAGCTCATCACGGGCTCCGGGAAGCCGATGTCGGGCAGTTCGACCTGCCGCTCGGCGTCCAGCAGCACGTCGCCGGTCTGCGTCTCCTTCAGCTTGGCGACGGCACCGATGTCGCCCTCGCCGAACTCCGAGACCTGGACGTGCTCCTTGCCCTGCAGCTCCATCAGCTGTCCGAGCCGCTCCTTGGCGTGCGAGCGGCCGTTCACGATCGTCGAGTCGCCGTTCAGCGTGCCGTTCAGCACACGAAAGACGTTGATGCGCCCCGCGAATGGATCGGCGATCGTCTTGAAGACGAACGCGGCGGTCCCGCCGCCGTCGACACTGATGGGCGCACCCTTCTTCGCCGGGGACGGGACGCCCTCGACGAGCAGGTCGAGCACCGCCGTCGTGCCGAGGTTCTTCGAAGCGACACCGCAGGCGACCGGGAAGACGTCCCCGCGCGTCACCGCCTCCTTCAAGCGCCTTCGCCACCTCTTCGGTCGACAGCTCCTGGCCTTCGAGGTAGCGCTCCATCAATGCTTCGTCCGTCTCGACGACCGAGTCGAGAGCTTCTCGCGGTACTCCTGCACCTCGGCCTGCATGTCGTCCGGGATCGCGGTCGGCTTCGACTCGCGCTCACCGTTCGGATCCATGTACGCCTGCATGTGCAGGAGGTCGACGATCCCGGTCAGCTCGTGCTCGCTGCCGATCGGCAGATGAACGGCGACGCACTTGTCCGAAAGCTGTGTGCGCATGGCCTCGAGGGCACGGTAGAAGTCGGCACGCTCGCGGTCGAGCATGTTCACGAAGAGCACACGCGAGAGACCTCCTTCCTCGGCACGGTGCCAGTGCCGGGTCGTCTGCACCTCGACGCCCATGACGGCACTCAGGACGAACACCGCCCCTTCGACGACGCGCAAGGCGGCGATCGCATCGCCCTGGAAACCGGCGTCGCCGGGCGTGTCGATCAGGTTGATCTTCCGGCCTTGCCACTCGACGTGCTCGACGGAGGCCGACAACGACATCTGGCGCCGCTGTTCGTCCTCGTCCCAGTCGCTGACGGTGGAGCCCGCCTCGACCGTTCCGAGCCGGTTGGTTGCCCCGGCCTGGAACAGGAGCGCCTCGACGAGAGAGGTCTTCCCGGTCCCACGGTGTCCGACGACGGCGACGTTGCGGATCTTGCCCGGCTCGACTGGCATGCGCTAGCTCCCTCCTGACGACGCGGCTCAGCATCGATCGTACTTCCCTCAGCGAGGCGAGGGGAACCGAAGTGAGCGCTACGCCGGCGAGTCGGCGCCTGGTCAGGATTCGAGCGATGCGCGCGTGGTGGAGCCGGACAGACGGGCCTTCAGGCGCAGGATCGCCTTCGTGTGGAGCTGCGAGACGCGGGACTCCGTGACCCCGAGGACCTCGCCGATCTCGCGCAGGGTCAGCTCCTCGTAGTAGTAGAGGGTGACCACGAGCTTCTCCCGCTCAGGCAGGCGCGCGATCGCCTCGCCGATCGCCTCCTTCATCTCCGTCTGGGACAACGAGCCCTGCGGGTCGGGCGCGTCGATGTCCTCGATCGTGTCGATCATCGCAGCCGAGTCGCCGCCCCGGTGTTCACGCGTCCAGAGCTCGTCGAGCGCCGCGATCGAGGAGCGGGAGATGTCGGTGAGCGACTCGTTGAGCTCGTCGACCGAGAGGCCGAGCTTCTCGGCGATCTCCTCGTCGGTCGGAGCCCGATGGATCTTCCGCTCGAGCTCGGCGATCGCGCGCTCGATGTCGCGGGCGCGCGCACGCACCGACCGTGGAACCCAGTCCATCGCCCGGAGCTCGTCGATGATCGAGCCTTTGATCCGCGCGATCGCGTACGTCTCGAACTTGACGTCGCGCTCGGGGTCGTAGCGCTCGATCGCGCCGATCAGGCCGAGCAGCCCGTAGGAGACGAGGTCACCCTTCGTCGACGTGCGCGGGCAGCCCGGACCCGAGGCGGCCGGCCACGTACTTGACGAGCGGCGCGTAGGTGAGGATCAGGCGGTCCCGAAGCGCTTTGTCGTCTTTGTTCGTGCTGAACTGCCGCCAAAGCGACTTCGGTGTCTTCGGCCTCAGCCACCCGCAGAGGATGCCGCGGTGTTTCGGCTTACCTGAAAGCGCGGAGAGCGAGCGAGGCCAGCCAGATCGCAAGCGCGGCAGCGGCGAGCGCGACGATCCACCGTCCCGCCTCGCCTCCGGCTCCGTGTCCAGCCGCAAAGGCTAACGCCCGCGAAGCGACGCAAGCAGGAAAGGAGCGCGCCATGCGCCGGCCGCTGCCTCACGCGGGACAAGCTTCGCAGAATCAGCCAGGCTACAATCGGCGAGCCCAGGGGCGTAGCTCAGTTGGTAGAGCGGCGGTCTCCAAACTCGTAGGCCGGGGGTTCCGAGTCCCTCCGCCCCTGCATCACTAGACAGGCGAAAAACGGCGTGTGTGCATGCGCTTTCCAGCTCGGCCGTTTCGTTGCGCGTTTCCCGCCTAGCGTTTGGGGCGTCGGCAGCGCTAGCTGCTCGCGGCAGGCCCTCATGGCGAATCTCAGCGATGCGCTCGAGGTCTTTTCGGGCCTGCCTTTCTTGCCCTGCGGCGATCCAGTTCTGTGCTCTTTCGGCGAGCGCCATTGCCGGATCGCGGCTGCGCCTCTACTGAAGAGGCCACGCGATCGAGGCGAGATCCCGCAAAGACGTGGACTTGCAGTCTCGCGCCGGACTTGCCAGGGTTCCTACGGCGGGAGCAAGCGGGCCCGGGGTGAGGCTCGCGAATGAGGCGTTGTCTCTGCGGAGCGGTTGATTAGGTGGATGCGGCGAATCTGGGTTGGCGTCGGCGGCGCGCTGCTGGTGAAGCTGGCTGGTCAGCGAGCACGGTCTGGCCGAGGCGCTCGCAGAGTAAGAACGCTCTGGCCAGCGCCTTGGCAGGTGATGGTCGCTCGCGGCCTCGCGTTCGGCCGCGGCGGTTGCGCCCGAAGATGCGCTCGCCGAGCAGAGTGGAAGCTTCTTGAAGACTGAGTTACGGCTTCGGGACGGGGTTACGCGCACTTATGGGTCGAAGCAACGTGCCGGGACTCGGAGGCCACGCCACGGGAGGTGCCGCCCTTATCTCCTACTGACAGCCTCCCGAAGCGATGCGGTTGGAGACACTCCGGCGGATTTGCCGTTGACAGCTTTCGGCCTCCGCGAAGAGAGTGGAGGCCAGAACCGGCTGGTTTCCGAGGGGCGGAGAGGTCGGTGCGCGTGGGCGGCAGCGCCACCACCGCCGGCCGCAGCCGCGCGGGGCGAAGTTGGTCCGAAGCAGCGACGCGAGGGCAGTCCCGAGGCCAGGAGGCGGCAGCCGCCTCCAGATCTCGGGCACCTCCTCTTTGTGCCCACTTATCCAGGGCTATCTGCTCTATCTGCAGCGCGGCGAGCACCGCCCCGGCCCTCGGCGAAGTGCTTGACTCCGGACACCCGGGAGTTCGATGAGTGATCGCCAGCTCACCGCACGTTGTCGCCCCTGCCCCAGGACAAACTGAAGTGCGCGTATCTATGGACAGCCTGTAGGACGACCTCGCTTTCAGGCGCAAGGCCCTTTCAAGACCGTGTAACAGAATGAACCGACGGCTCTTGGCCGCGGTGTTCGGAGATGCGGCTCGGCGCTCACGCTGAGCCGGTAGCGCAGGTGCCTGCGTTTCGTTCGCGCCACGGGGTTGGCTCGCCGCTAGCCAGAGCCATGATGATCGCCGATCGTTTCCGGCTCAGGGCTGCATGGCGGCAGGTCCGGCGGCGGAAAGATGAATGCACCAGCCTGGCGTTTACTAGTTGCTGTTAAGGTTAGCGAGGTGACTTCTGCGGCTCCGCTTCTACTCGCTTCGCTCGTTCGCCGTCGCATGGGACACCAGAGCGTGCGACAGCTCATCTGAAGATGATCGTCGGCGTCACCGACGACACCGCCAGTGGATAACCGGCAGGACAGGATCGTCGGCGTCCGCACGACCTCCGCCTCATGGCGGTCAGTGACGATTCCCTGGAAGCCCGGACAGATGCGGCCGACGCGGTACCAGCAGGTCTACTTGCACCGGATCGCACGGATGGTGCAACTGAACGGCATGCCATCGATGCGCGGTGCTGGCGCCCCGCCCGCTACGCACCGAGGACCGCTCGCCTCCGGAAGGAGTACTGCTCGTTCCTCGGCGGCGTCGTTCGGCATTCGCTCATCCACGACGTCGAGATCTGGAACGAGAGCCAACTCGCCGCCTACGGCCCGAGGCCGAAACTGGCGCGGCCGGGATCCACGTAATATCGCGCTGCTTGCGCTGCTACGACAACATATCTTGACCGCCAGACGATCAGCGTCATCAGCTCTGGCAGCTTCCGGCACGATAGAAACTTCGTGTTCTCCACTGGGGGACGCCTATCGTGCAAACGAGCAGACGCGCCTTCAACTCTTGTTTCCACGTTTCAGCCACAACCGCCACCAGTAAGACTCATGAGCCGCCTGGTCACCGCGACTTTCAGACCTGAAATGCGGAGGCATTACGGAAACTCCTGATGGGCAAATTACTGAGCACGGCCTTCGACGACACGCCGCAGCCCGTACCGGGCGTCGCAGCGTGACGATCTGAAACCGTCAGGACGGCTTCGAAGAGGACCGTGCGCCGCCCGACAAGCGCGCTTCACTGCGGCGCAGGAACGACTTACACGCGATTCCGGCATCAGCTTGCGCTTGCAGAACGTCGTCGACCAGGCGAGAGCGCAGTTGCGCGCGACCCCGCGATCCACCACTCGCGTACTGCCAGCCAGCTGTCGCCGGATTCCTCAGCTGTTTGCTCGACGAGGACCGCCTCGGCGGCTGGCAAGCGGGCTCCTCTGGCGCGACGGATACGCAAACCGTCATGCTGGCGTTAAAGCGGCAATCGCCGGGAGTCCGCAGGCGCGGCGCGACTGCTCGAGATCCAGAAGGCGCGCCAGTACGGACCGCGCGCCAGGCTGGCGCTGGCATCCTGCTTCACGCGGCGGGCAGGAGGTGGTCGGAGGCTTCCACGTGCCTCCATGATGAGCTGCGCCGCCGAAGTGCGTGTCACATTCTCGTACCCGCCTACAACGAGGGCTGGCGACGATCCTCAGAGATAACTGCGACCGCGTGTGGACAGGTCTCAAACTGGAGGAAGCAGATCGTCGTCCGTGCAGGCGGCGGCTCGACGGATTCAAGGACGGGAGACCTTGTCGCGCGTCTGGCGGGGCAATCGTGAGGACGTCGTCTCGTCGCCGGAAAACCGGGGCAAAGGGCCGCGGTGCGTGCGCGCCATCCTCGCCAACACGGCGACGTTGCGGTCATCAGGATGCCGACCTGGAGTACGACCGTCGGCGATGCACTGCTGATCAGGCGATTGGTGCGGCAGCTGGGGACCGTGAAGTCTATGAGCTTCGCGACTCTCAGGCGGTAAGCCACAGCTGTTGCCGCCGCTTTCTTCTGGCGTCGTGGCGCAGTTCCTCGCTGCTGACAAACGTCCTCTTCAAACGAGCTCCGACGGCGGGAATACGGTTACAAGGCGTTTCGCATCGAGGGTCTTTGCGGTCAGCTCGGCCTCCAGCAGGACCTGGAAAAAGCACGGCGCATCAGGCTGGGTTGAAGTCTCACGGCGGAAACGCACGCGTCTCCACCACGAAACCACAGTCGCCACCACTGCGGCCAGGAGAACCACCGCGAAGGAGAAGGTGTTATGGAGGACGGGGGTTCAGGCGATCCGCGACCCTGCTGAGCGTCCGTCTGTTCGGCTGACGGTCGTCGTCGCTGCGATCTTCCATAGCGCTCGCCGCGTCGGCACTCTTGTCCGGCACGTACCACGTGCGCGGTCATGACGCCGTCGCCACGACAAGCGGCGGCGGCGGCGCGATTCACGCTGCGGGTGACCGGCTGGGATTCAGCGGCGCCGTTCGACGTTGCGCTGGTTAGACCGAAGGCGATAGCGCGTCGACGCGTGCCGCGCCCACGGCGCAGGGATAGATTCATCGCGCCGCAGGCACCATCGTGCGCGCCTACTTCTGCCTTCTGCTCTCCCGGCGATCCGGGGTCATCGGGCGGATCGGTGTTCCACCGGAATTTCGGGTAAAGCCGAGGCATGTCCCGACGCCCTTTCGCCTGATCACCTTTACAGCCGGAGATTTGGGCATTGCCGCTCTGCGTCGCACACTCGTGGCGTGGCTGCTACCAGTTCAGGGGCTCGCCTATCTCTGCGGCATCCTGCTCGCCGGCATCGCACCGGCGCACGCGCGCTCGATCCGTCGGCTTCAGCTGGAGCCGCGGCCACCACGCGGCGCTGGCGGTGAGATCTCCGCTCGCGGCGGTACTTCGGCGCCTGCGCCGGAAGCGGCGACCGGAGCCGGGCGGCGGACTCCAGTTCACGTCGCAGGCCTCGTCGCGGTCGCTGCCGTCATCGCCGAGTATGCGCGCGCTTTCGGTGCGCCCGCTCAGCCGCTTCACGACGCTGGGTGATCTGGGCGCTCTCGAGGCCATGCGCTGGCATGCGCCTTCCGGCAGTTGGCCCCACCGTCTTCGCCAGCGCTCGGCCTACCGGCTGCGCGAACCTCGACTACCCGTTGCTGCTGCCCTCGCTCCACGAGGCGATCGGCTTTCGCGCGATGGGCGCGTTCACCGGAGCACGTCGCCTGGTGCACTGCGCAGTTCTTGCTCTTCCTGGTCGCTGCAGCTGCTGGCGCTCTTCGCGCTTGCTGCGCGACCGCGGTGCCCTGCCGTGGTGCTCTGGCTTTCTCGCTTCGTCGCTCGCGGTCTGGCGCCGCCACGTGACGTTCGACCGAAGCACGCTCACCGCGTGCGCCGGGATCTCCCGCTCGCGCTCGTCTTCGGTGTCGGAGTCGCGGCGCTCGGGCGCTGGCTGCTGGCGAACGAGCGCTGGGCGCTCGCCGCTTGCGACGTTCTGCTTCGCCGGCGCATTGCTGATGAAGAACGAGGGCTCCCTCTTCAGTTCTCGCGGTGTTCGTCGCGCTGCTGGTTGCCGCTCACCGGCGCTGGCGCGCGCTCGCGGTCGCGGCTGTCTGCGCGTCGACGTCCCATGCCCTGCTTCCGTGGCGGATCTACGTTCACGTCCACCACCTCGCGACATCAACTCGACGAAGCCTCGGCGACAGCTTCGACTACGGCGCATCTGCACGGCACGCTGGCGTTGGCCGGATCGCGTTCCGGACCCTCGGCGCGCCAGATGCTCGATCGCGCAGCAATGGGGCCTCCCTGTGCCGTTGTTCTGCCGTGCTCGCTCTTGGCGGCCTGTCAGTGCTGGGCAGCCGCGCGCCTACCGCCCATCTTCGCCACTCGTCTGGGCTGAGCGTCGCTCGGCTCGGATTGAGCTGGATCTACGTGATCTCGCGCTTCGAGTACAGCTCCTACCCTCGACTCGATGAAGGAGCGACGTGGTCGCGACGATCGTCGTCGGCAGCGCGCGCGCTCGTTCCGCTGCTCGGCGGCCGAGACCTGGGCCCGGCTCAACGCTCGCGAGCGAGCCCGCGCTTCGGAGCGGTGGCCGGAGCAGCTCCTGGACCTCCCGGAGGAAGCGCGGAGCAGATCGGCCTTCGTGTTCGTCCGGAGATCGAACTCGCCCCGGGCGGGCGCCAGCTGGTCTCGTTTCGGGTCAGGCTGCGTCCTGACCGCTGTTCCGCACGCAACGGCTCTCCCCACCTTTGGAGTTGTCCCTGTCGAGCGCACCGCAGGATCGCGAGGGCTAGTGACCGCAACCGAACCGCTCGCACGCCGCCGCGAGTCCGAGCGTCGAGCGAAACGGCATCACTCGAAAGGGTCACGTGCGACGACATCCCCGCAGAGTGGGAACGAATCAGACGAGCGCGAGCTGGCGATGGCTCGCCAGGCCCGCAGACGCCGACCCCCGACGAGCCGAAGCGCACCGGGGCGGTCGTGCGAGCGCGCGGTCGAGCAGTGCAGTCATGCGAGCTCCCCGGATCTTGCTCGGCTGTCGTCGGATGCCGACGCGCAACGACGCACGACCGACGTGCGGATGGAGAAGTCGGTGTAGCGCAGCTTCGTCGATGACGGTAAACGCTTCGTCCTTCCCGGTGTCCGCGAAGGTACTGCGAGAGTTCGCGTCGGCCATCCAGCGCAGCTCTGCGCGCAACTGCGTCCGGTCGGTGAGGTCGCGTTCGAAGGTGTTTTCGACGCTGATCGAGATGCGCTGCGTCTGCTGGTCGAGCCCGCGCGGATCGATCGCCGCGGGCGCTGCCTCGTGCAGCATCGCGCCCGACACGCTCCCGGCGAAGGCACGCGGCGGAGCTCGCCTCGCGGAGCGCGGCAAGCGAGCCGATCGTCTCGACGCCGGCGGCGAGCGAGGCGCTCGTTCCGCCTTCGGTCCGACGCCGCGGAGCCGTCTGCGACGTCGAACGGCGCGAGGGAAGCTCCGCCTCCGTGGCCTCCGGAACGACGGTGAGCCGCGCCGGCTTCCGGCGATGGTCGCTCGCTGATCTTCGCCGACGACCTTCGACGTCGAGACTCCGACGGTGCGCAGGTGAGGCTCGTGCCGCTGCCCGAACGGCGGTCTGGACCGCTCCGGCGACCTTGCGCGCCTCGAGGAACTGTCTGCGGTGCACTCCTGCCGATATCGAGGTGACGCCCGTCGAGCCCTGGTCCTCTCGACGGTGGGCACGACGCCGCGCACGGTTTCCCAGACGCGCGCGAGTATTCGCGGTAGCAGCGCAGTGACGAGGGCGGACAAAGACGGTCTGCGGGGCAGCGCCGCAGGGCCTCCGGCACAGCTCATGGCCGAGTGGATGCCGAACTTCCGCGCGCCTCGTAGTTCGCTGTCGCGACGACATCGCCTCGACCGTGTGGGATCGCCGCCGACGACGAGGGCTTCTGTCCTGAGGGTCTGGGTCCTCGAGCTCCTCGACCGCGGCGAAGAAGCGCGTCGAGATCGAGGTGGGGCAATGATCATGCGCTAGAAAGCCTGAGATGGCGGACCTTTCGGGGCACCCGCCTTGCCGCCCCTTACGAGGTACACGCGCGTGCGCGCTGTCTCCACCGGGTGGGGTCTTCACCCACCACCCACTGCGCGCTCGATGCTACTCCGGAAAAGCGAAACCTTCTGTGCCAACTTTGCGCCGAAGCGCAGTGCTTGCGCCGCTCAGGCGAGGACCCATTCGTCGCTGCGCGGATGATCGGGACCGAGGTCCTCCGGGCTCACCCGTCGACTTCGACCTCAGGCCCCGATCGCGAAGTCGGTGCACGTCGACGTGTCGCGGCGCCGTCCGGGAGCTCGACATCGGCGTTCCGCGTGAAGCCAGGCCTGCGCCGTCGCGATGTGGCACGTGGCGTTCTCGTCGAAGAGCGTGTCGAAGAAGCGTCACGCCCAGCTGACCGACACGCGAGGAGCCGTCGACGAGCGCGACCTCGCCGAGCCTCTGGCGCCGTCGTCGTCTCCGAGCTGCGAGCGCAGTTCCACGTCTTCGCCCTTCGACGCTCACTCTCACTCACGCGCCCGCCTTCGAAAGCCGCAACCTCGAGGTGCCGAACTTCATCACGCCTCCTGCCAGTCCCAGCGGTTCGCGTCGACCGCACAGTTCTCTGGTGCGCCGCGCATCAGGCGCGGTGAAGACCTCTGCGGTCGGCATGTTGGGGCATGCGCGTGCGGCCGTCGGCTCCCCTTTGAGCCGTGCACCCCAGCGTTGAACGCGGTGTCAGCCCGATCGCAGATGATCGGTGCCGGACCGCGAACTGAGCGCGTCCGAAGCCACGCTCGCGGTCGGCAAATCCGCCCGGAGCCACGACGGCCGTTCGATGTATCCTGCCAGGCCTGCACGGATCGGCCTGCTCGAGCCGGACTGCCTTCGCGACGTTCTCCCAGAGTCGATCGACGTCGGGCTCGCTGAGCACTCTTCGTCGCCCAACCTTCTGTCTCCGGGAACGCGACGATCGTGCCAGTTCAGCCGCCGGTCGTCGAAGATCACCTCCGGGGCCCGTTGCGAATACCCTTCGGATCGTGCCTTGCCGACGCGCACGCCGTCGAGGTCCAAAGCAGCTCCGGGTCTCGGACTCCGGCAATCGCGATCTCGGCCCCGCCGACTTCTGGCGCGAAGCGCTCGAGCCTTCAGCCAGGTGCCTGCGTGGCGACCACTCGAGTGTGTCGCGTCGTCGGCGATGCTGGATCAGCTCATGCTCAGGTACGTGCTGCTCGCGTAGCCGACGGCGACGTAACGGGCACCGGCCTGCACGCCGCAGCGAGCGCGCGGGCGAGCGGAGCATGCTCGACAAAGCACCTGATGAGAACATCCGGCCCCTCGCCGACGTTAGCTCCACCGCGCACCGCGAGATCTGCATATCGCCAGAGGCCTTCGTCGGGCATCCGGCGCGATTGTAGGCTCCGGTCGTGGCGCTCCTCCAGTCAACGCGTCGAACGAGACGTAGACCTTCGAGCGGCGGCGAGACCGGATGGAGGGCCTCGTCGGTGAGCTGCGGGAGCGGACTGCGCCTCATCCCAAGCGGCGGTTGGCGACAAGGGCGACACGAACGTCACCGGTCGCGTGGGAAGCTGCTCGCGCGCGAGCGCATCGACCGCCTCAGTCGACCCGGGCGCGGCCTTCCTGAGCTGAATGCGACTCGCTGCCTGGGACTGTACGAGGGGCAGGCGCCGGCTCGGGCGTGATCGTGACCGGCATCGGCGTCGTCGAGGCCGCGAGTGCGTGATCGTCGCGGAACGACGCGGCACCGGTGAAGGGCGGCTCGTACTTCCACGCTCACCGTCAGGAAACACCTTGCGCGCGCAGGAGATCGCGGAGCAGAACAACCTTCCCTGCATCTATTCCTGGTCGACTCTAGGCGGTGCTTTCTCTGCCGCTTGCAGGACGAGGTCTTCCCCGACCGTGACCACTTCGGTCGGATCTTCTTCAACCAGGCGCAGATGTCGGCCGCGGGCATCCCGCAGATCGCCGTCGTGATGGGATCGTGCACCGCCGGCGGGGCAGTACGTGCCGCGATGTCAGACGAGGATCGATCATCGTCCGCGGCACCAGGCACGATCTTCATCGGCGGCCGCCGCTCGTGAAGGCGGCGACCGGCCGGACGGCAGCTGCCGAGGAGCTCGGGCGGCGCCGACGTGCACACGCGGCACTCAGGCGTCGCCGACCATCTACGCGACCTCCGACGAGCACGCCTCGCGCTCGCGCGGCAGATCGTCCGCAACCTGCAGGGACGCAAGCCGGACCCGCCGTGGGAACCGCCGAGGCCGAGCACTCCGGCGACCCGACCGAGCTCTACCCACGGCCTCGATCCCGGAGGACTTCCGCCAGCAGGTCGACGCGCGCGAGCGTGATCGCGCGGATCGTCGACGGCTCGCGCTTCGACAGAGTTCAAGGCGCTCTACTGGCGAGACGCTCGTGACCGGCTTCGCGCAGCATCGAGGGCTGCCCGGTCGCGATCCTGGCCGAACAACGGCGTCCTCTTCGCCGAGTCGTCGCAGAAGGGGCGCGCACTTCATCGAGTCTCGCGTACGAAGCGGCGCATCCCGCTCGTCTTCTCGCAGAACATCACCGGCTTGCATGGTCGGGCAGGAGTACTGAGAGCTGGCGGATCGCGCGCGACGGCGCGAAGCTCGTCATGGCGGTCGCGAACGCAGGTGCCGAAGTTCACGGTCGATCGTCGGCGGTTCGTTCGGCGCGGGAACTACGCGATGCGGCCGCGCCTACGAGCCGCGACAGCTGTGGATGTGGCCGAATGCGCGCATCTCGGTGATGGGCGGCGAAAGTCAGCGCCACCGTCCTGACGATGGTCGGCGACGCGATCCACGGACGATCCGCGCCAAGCATCGAGCGTGAGGGCAGCCCAGAATACCGACCCGCACGGCTGTGGGACGACGGGATCATCGACCCGCTCGACACGCGCCGTCTGCGCTCGGACTCGTCGTCGGCGCTCAACCGCTCCTATTCCCGAGACCACGTTCGGCGTCTTCGCGAGTGTAATGCGCCTCTTCAGCAGGAAGCCGAAGCAGCGGCTGAGGGAGCTCGGGCGAGTCGGAGGTCGTACCACCACTGTATGGCGAGCCGCCGCGAGACGTGAAGATCGTGAAGCGTCGAACCGCGCCGCACCCCTGCTACCGGCAGGCGTCCTGGCAGACGGCGAACGCATGCGATGCCGCTTCTCGCAACGACTGGACAACACGAGACATAGGCGGATGTAGTGGCGGATACGACGTCGCCGATGTCGGCGAACTGGAGGCGGAAGGCCCGGGCGGATGGTCGGAAAGTTCGCCGGGCGGTCGACGGCAAGGCCTTCGGCTTCAACTACTTCATCCTCCCTCCGAATCAGGAAGGCCGCGAGTACGCCGAAGGCACAGCGATGCTCGAACTCAGAAGAGTGGGTTACTCGTGGTGAAGCGGTCCGGGAACCATGCGCGTCGGCGGCGACGGAGATCGAGCTCGCAGCCGAGCCGCTTCGTTCGTGTGGATCCCATCGGTAATCCGGTGGCTGTCCTGGGGCCGACGCGGCTCGAGTTCGTCACGTCGGCGCGCCGACTCGACACGCCGTACGAACCCCCTTGTTGGGGCTAGGGAGGCGTCATGCACACAATCGAAGCTTGTCCGAGCGAAGAGCTGCGCGCTCTTGCATCGCGCACTGTACCGCGTATGCCTCGACGACTTCGGCCACGAAGGAGGCCGACGTTCTGAGCGCTGAAGGCGCTGCTCGCGAACTGCCACCTCCCTGCGTGATCCTTCGGCTCGTCCTCTGAATCTCGCGACTGAAAACGACGATCCAGGAGCTGCGGCGGCTACCTGCGGCGACGAGTTTCCGGCGGACGCCTTCGCCGACGGTTCCAGGCCTGCGCTTCAAGGCCTGGGTCTCGGACGAAGTCACCGAGCGATGGGGCGCGGTGTACCTCTGGGAGTCCGCCGAGGCCGCCGATCAAGAGCTGCCGACCCAGGCCCGGGAGCTGATCGGCAAGGATCCCGATGTCGCGCGAGACGCTTCGACGTGAAGCACACGATCGAGGGGCGCTACTGTCAACGAGCAGCTCTCGCGGCTTCGGGCTCGCATTCGAGTGACCTCCAAGCCCCCCTCAGGGAGCTTCAGCCAGTACGAGCTCCTTCCGGGAACGCCGTCCCCTCGGCGAATCGCGTCAGGCGGTGCGGCGCGGAGATCGAGCGCAGACTCGCCGTGCAGGAGCTCTTCGGCAACCGCGCGGCCGACGGCAAGGATCGCAGCTGGCGAATCCGCGTGCCGGAGAATCCGGCGATGCTGCGGCGAGAGGTTGCCGCTCTGGTCGGTCCGATGATCGGATGCGCATCGGGGGTCAGCGTCGCAGAGGCCGGCCCACGCGCAGTGCGATGCGGGTCTCCTGGGCCGGCCGACGGATAGCGGTGCGGCAGAGACGCTCAGAGCCGGTCGCCGGTGAAGATCCCAGGTCTCGTCGACGCGATCTGGCTCTGAAGCCCCAGCGCGCGGCACGGCATCGGCCATCGCGACTGCGCAGGCAGTCGCGTCGCCTGAAGTGGAAGCCGGTTCCCGGCCTCGATCACCACTTCCGGCAAGCCGTCCCGGCGAGGTCCGCGATCGGCTCGGTCTCGAGCAGCTGCCGCGCGAGCGGGCGGATCGGCAGGTCGACACTCAACCTGGCGTGAGCGACATGCGCCTGCCGCGGATGACGGAGAGACGTCGCGCTCGAGCCCCCGGCGTCGGTGTTGCGGCGGCAGCTCGACGCCTCAGGTCGACGGCTCGCCGGACGACCTCCCTGGTCGGGCGCCGGCGGGATCGGCGCGACCCCATCGGCGTGGACAGAACATCGCGCGCGAGAAATCGTCATCTCGTCTCGCAGTCCGGGAACGGAGCTGCTGGATCGACACACCCGACCGGCAGCGCCAGCCGAGCTTCTGCCTGCAGCTCCCCAGCGGGGCCTGCAGCTTTCGTCGGCGACCGTCGGCCGTCGCTTCGCGATCGAAGAGATAGCCTGACCTGCTGGTCCACTCGGCGCCGAGCCTCCTGCGAAGGTAGCGCGATCGACTGACCCGCGCGAGACGCACTTCGGCCCCTGTCGAGAACCGCCGCGCGACCCCCGGCCCACGGCCTTGCCGGTCGAGCCCGATGCGACCCGTCCTCGCCCGCGAGCACGACGTCCTCCGCCCCGAGGAGGGCGAGGGGTGGCAGGCGCGATGTAAGCGCCTACAGAGCCGCTACCGGCAGACGACAGGATTCGAGCCGCCATCGCTTCGAGCCCTGCCTCCGCGTCCGTCAGCGGCTGCGGCATCGTGCTGCCGGCGAACGTCCGGCCCCGAACGGGACCCCATCGTCGTGCCACCACGAACTTCCGCGGCGGCCTGGAACGGGAACCGCTCGAGGCGGCGCGCACGCGATAAGGACTGAGGTCGCAGCAGTACCCGACCGCGCACCGCCGCGGCGACGAGCTCGGGAAACGCGGAGGCGAGTGCGCCGACACTGCAGCCGACGGCGCCGAGCCGCAAGCCCTTGCGGCAGCGTTAACGACTCCGGCCCGACGAAGATGTCGAGGTGCCCTCTGGATCAGATACGGGCCACATAGCTTTCTCCCAGGGCGTGTCGGTCAACCTTCCAGCCCGCGAGTGCCCTCGGCGCGGCGTCACGCAAACTCGCTCCAGGACTGCCGGGCGGAACCGCGTGGACTCACCCGCCGCGCCGCGAACTCGTAGACGTAGAAAGCCGTCGGTGCTCGCATGCACCGCGCCGCAGCCGCGATGACGCGCAGAAACGAGCTCGGCCTGCGGCCGAGCGTGCAGTACGGCGTGGGCGCGACGGCAACGCCGGCAACGCCGAGCTCCGCCGCGTGGGCCGCAAGCTCGACGGTGTCCCAGGTGGACTGCGCCCCGCAGTGCACCGCGACGAGCAGGCGTCCGTTCGACGCCTCGACGAACAGCCGAGCTCGCGCATGCGCTGTCGATGGAAAGCAGGAACCCTCGCCTGTCAGGCCGAGGGCGAGCGTGTTGCCGGACGCTGCCCGCGGCGAGAAGTCGACGTACGGCCGAAGGCCTTGCCGAGCGCTTCCCCGCAGAGCCAGCGGGGTCAGCGCAGCGGCTAGTGCACTGCAGCACTGAACGAACGTAAAGCGCGCGGGCTACGCTTCAGCGCGAGTTATTCCGAAGAGGTTGTTAGACGGACGCGGCAGGGCAAAGCCTCATCAAACGCTGGCGCACCCCTGGAGGTGCTCAAGCTCCAAACGTGGCAGGCCTACGGATCGAATGGCGACGAGGCAATCTCCGATCACCCTGGCACGGGCCTGAGCGCCGGAACGCCTTCGACGCCGAGCGATCACCGACCTCACGGAGGCCTTTGCCGACGTCGGGGACGCACGGGCCGTCGTCCTTCGCCGGGGACGGCCCGGAGCTTCTGCGCGGGCGCGTGACGTCGAGCGGCAGCGCCTCGGCGATCGACCTCTCTGCTCGAGGAGAACGTCGGCGACGCGCTGGCGGCGTCGGCCACCGGATGTGCGAGGATGACGGAGCGACCGCTGCCCCGGCGCCGGTGGTCGCGCGGGTTCAGGGCTATGCTCCCGGCGGCGGCTCGGGGCTCACCGCCTGTGCCGATGTCGCGATCGCTGCACCGGACGCGGTCTTCGGCTTCTCCGCAGTGAAGCTCGGGATCATTCCCGCAGTGATCTCGCCGTTCGTCCTCCCGAGGATCGGCGCCGCACGCGAGCGCGTTGCTCCTCACGGGCGAGCGTTTCGACGCGGAAACGGCGCGGCGCATCGGTTTGATCGAAGAAGCGTCAGCCGCGGCATCTAGACGCTGCCGTCGATCGCGTCCGCGCAGGAGTTGCTGGTGAGCGGGTGGACCGCCGAGCGCGGTGCGTGAGGCGAAGCGGCTGATCCGTGAGGAGCCCGGTGGCGAAGAGGGGTGCCGCCGACGGCCCGCGCGGCTGCGCGCCGGAGAGGAAGGGCAGGGCAGGCTGCGCGCGTTTCTCGAAGGACGAACAGGCACGCTGCGCACCTGACGGTATCACTGAGCGGGGCGTTCTGTAACGCGCAACTCGCGGGCGTGGAGTAGCGACGTGCAGGTCGATCCTCTGCAGAGCTCAGGATCGCGGCTCGCGAACACTGCACCGTTGAGCAGCGGATGCTCTCCGCGAGCACGTGCTGCGCCTTGCGAAGGAGGATGAGCGCGTCGTCGCCGGAGCTGCCGTAGGCCGCTCGCCGTGGAAGGCGGCGACCGGTTCTCCGATCTGACCTCACTTTCGGGATCGCCGACCAGGTGTCGATCGCCGAGGTGCTCGACGACTGGACGAGTCGGCTCATCGACGAGCGGACGCGGTGCACCTTGTCGACCTCGAACGGGGCCCAACTATCTACCGCGTGTTCCTTCTGCCCGACGCGCTGCAGTTCGACCCTGTCGTTGACGCTCGGCTGTTCAGTTCCGTCCAGCGGACTCACGATTCCGGCTTCGTTCGGCAATACCGCCCGGACGACCCCGAGACTCGCGAACCGTCGGTCGCGGGGAACATGTTCATTCCCACACCGTTGGTCGCGCACGACCTCTTCGGTGGGGCGTCATCTACGCGCCCACGCGGGCGCGTGCGTCGAGCGTGGGCGTTTCTGGCAGGCCGAGCATTGCGTCGGCGCCGTGCGCGACCACGCACATCCGCTTGCCTGCCTCCGCCAGGCTCCCGGCGGTGCAGGCCCGCGGCTACGACGACCTTTCCGCCGAAACCTTCGCTCGGTTCGAGGATGCGCATGTTGCTTCGTCGTCGAGCCTGAGCGGCTCTGCACAGCCCTCGCCGCGTCTGTCCTTGCACTCACGCGCGAGGGCGCGGAGGCGCGCCTACCCCACGCAGAAGCCGTTGGGCAGCGCCTCTGAGGGGTGACAACTTAGGAGCCTTGCCGCCGGTTCGCAGGCTGCCGATCCTGACGGGCGCGATCGTCCTCGTCGACACGATGTTCTTCGCGGCGCTGACGCCGCTTCTGCCGCACTACGTCCGACGAGCTCGGACCTCGGAAAGTCCGGAGCCGGCGTCTTGCAGGCCATGTATCCAGCTCGGTGCACTTGGTCGCGGGAATTCCGAGCCGGCATTGTCGCCGCGCGAGTCGGAGTCAAGCCGACGGTTGCTGATCGGACTGTCTCTGATGGCGTTCACAACGGTGGCCTTCGGTCTCGCGGATTCCGTCCTGGCGCTCGACCTCGCGCGCTTCCTGCAAGGCGTCTCGAGCGCTCTTCAGTGGACCGGGTGCGCTCGCATGGCTCGTCGCCGCAGCACCGGCCGCGCCAGCGCGGCCGCCTGATCGGCTCTGCGTTCGGAGCAGCGATCGCCGGCGCGCTCTTCGGGCCGGTGCTCGGTGCTGTTGCCTCCTTCACCGGGACCGGGCCGCCTTCGGCGCGGTCGCCGGCCTCGCGGTCGTTCTCTTCGTCGGGGCAGCGACGACGCCCGCCGCGGCGCCCGGGCGTCCGCAGCCGATCAGCATGCTCTCTTCGACGCGATTCTTCGCGACCGCCGATCCAGACGGGCGTGTGGCTTCTGCCTCCTCCCTGCCTCTGTTTCGAGCACGCTCGTCCGTGCTCGCGCCGCTGCGCCTCTCGGACCTCGGCTGGGGTGCCGCCGCGGTGGGCGGTACGTATCCGTCTCGGCGGCCCTCGAAGCGGCCTGGGCGCCGGTACTCGGACGGATCTCGGACCGACACGGCCGCATGCCGCCGCTTCTGCGCGGCGCTCGCCGGATCCGCGCTCGTGGCTGTTCTCCTGCCGTGGCCGAACCGCGCCCTGCTGCTGGCGCTGCTCGTCGTCTGCGCGGGCTTCGCGTTCGGCGAGCTTCTGGACTCCGGCGATGTCACTCGGTGACCGATGCGCGCGGAGGAGCGAGGGCTCGACTACGGGTACGCCTTCGCCCTCGATCAACGTCGCCTGGGCCGCCGGGGCAGGCGGGCGGCGCGGCACTGTGGAGGAGCCGTCGCGTCGGTCACAAGGGATGCGAGTGCCGTACCTCGCGTCTCGCCGTCCTCTGCCTCGCTGACACTCGCGGCCCTTTCGCGTTACAGGAAACGGCGGCACCTGTGACCGCCGATCGGTAGAGCGCCTCGATAACGCGCGCCTGACTCGACGGCGTCCTCGCGCCCCAGAAGAGGATCGGCAGCGCCCGGATCGCGTCGCTGAGGTTCTCGAGCTCGAGCCGATACGAGTCGGCGGGCTCGAGCTCGATCCGCTCCACGCCCGTCGTCGCGGCGAAGCTCGATCACCGGCTCGATGCAGTGCCATGGATCGTCGAGGAAGAGCGAGCCCGTCGCTGCCGATCACCTCGAGCTCGTCGCGCTCGGGCAGCGCCGGTGCCGCAGTCGAACAGCGGCGATGCACGTCGCCCGGGAAGCGCATCGTGCCGGTGAAGACCCAGTCGGTGCCGCTACGGGCCGACGAACCTGCTGCCCGGACAGACCTGCTCCGGCTCACCGCCGATCAGTCGGGATCCGCTCACGCAGTAACAGCCGACATCCATCAGCGCGCCGCCCTCGACCTCCGTGCGCAGGCGGATGTTTTCCGTGTCGTACAGCGAGTAGCTGAAAGCAGGAGCGGATCGAGCCGCACGCTCGCCGATCGCCCCGTCGTCGCACGAGCTGACGGAGCCGCTTCGTCTGCGGGTTGTGGCGGTACATGAACGCCTCCATCAGGAGTCGCTCGCCCTCGTCGGCAGCGTCGAATGCCGACTCGACCTCGCCGACGTGCCGCGTCATCGGCTTCTCGCAGAGCACGTGCTTTCCCGCCTCGACGGCACGTGATCGACCACTCGCAGTGCATCGTGTTCGGCAGCGAGATGTAGACGGCCTCGATCATCCGGCGTCCGCGAGCAGCGCCTCGTACGAGCCGTAGCGCGCGGTCGATCTCCCATTCCCGGGCGTACGTCCTCCGCGCGTCCTGGATCGCGGCTCGCCACCGCGATGAGCGTCGACCTTCGCGCGATGCGTGCGCGCCGGGAATGACCTTCCGGTTGATGTCGGCGGTCGAGAGGATCCCCCACTTGACCGCTGTGTCTACCCCTCATGACGCCTCCGTCATCGGGCGGAACGCGGTCTCGAGGATGCGGTGGTTGCGCGGCCGAGTGAGCGACGAAGAGGACGACGTCCGCGACGTCGTCTGCGCTCATCATCCCCGGCGAGCGCATCGTCCTCGGTCCGCCCTCGTCCCGGTTCGAGTGCGAAATCGGTCGCCACGCCGCCCGGGCAGACATTCGTGCAGCGGACGCCGCGTTCACGGAGCTCATGGTCGAGCGCGCGGTGCAACCGACCTGCGCGAACTTCGAGGAGCAGTGAGACCGCCTCGAGCGGAAGACCGCGACGCCCCGCCTCCGACTGGCGAGCGTGACGATGTCCGCCTCGCCGCGTCGAGCAGGTGTGGAGCGCGGCGCGCACGGCATACAGCGTCCCCTTCACGTTGACGTCGATCATCTCCGAGGAAGTCGGGCGCAAGTTCGGAGGAAGCGCACCATACGCACCGACGCCCGCGTTCGGGGACCAGGATGTCGAGCCGGCCGAAGGCGTTCACGGTCGCTGACACGATGTCGTCGACCTGGGCGGCATCGCGAACGTCGCAGGGCTGTGCGACCGCACCCTGGATGCCGAGGTCGTCGCCGCCCGGGACGCAAGTCCCAGCTTGACACCCTCCCCCGCGAGCCGTCAGGCGACCGCGCCCTGATGCCGCGGCTTGCCCCGGTGACGAGGGCAACCCTTCCGTCGAGCGTCGTCATACGTCCTCCAATGGTCGAAGGGCCGGATAGAGCAGTTGGAAGCGACGGTAACCGTGCTCGTAGGCGTCAACCCACCGAGGTCCGGGTCGACGGTGGGTCGAGCAGACGGACACAGGTGGCGACCGCCTCGTGGACATCGCGAAAGACTCCGGCGGCCACGCCCGCCGAGTAGCGCCGCTCCGTAGGCGGAGCCCTCAGTCGGCCGTTGTGCGCCGGACGGGCAGTCCGATGACCGAGGCGACTGATGCGAAGCCAGAGCTCGCTGCGAGGCTCCGCCACCGGAGACGTGTCCGTCATGTGGGTCGACCTCGAGCTTGCGCAGCAGCTCGAGCGAGTCAGCGCAGCGCCGTAGGCGACACCCTCCAGGACGGCGCGGACGAGCGCCGCCGCGGTCGTGGCGAAGCGTGAGCCCGGCGAACGCAGCCCGGGCGTGCGGGTCCGCGTGGGGCGTCCGCTCACCGGAGAGGTAGGGGCAGGAAGGTAGCCCTCTCGGTGCCCGCCGGTCCATTCCTCGGCCGCCGCGGTCAGCTCGTCATACCCGCCCCGTGGGCCGAGTACGTCACGCAGCCAGCGCAGCGACCCGGCCGCGGACAACATCACTCCCATGCGCGTGCCAGCCGCCCGGAACGGCGTGGCAGAACGCGTGCACGCGCGCCTGCGGATCGGCGGCGAAGGCCGGCATGCGCAGCAAACGACGACGCCTGACGTACCGAGCACCACGGAGACCGGTCCCGGCCGGTCGACGCCCGACGCCGAGTGCCGCCGCTGCTTGATCGCCAGCACCCGCGGCGACCGGAGTGCCCGGCGACCGTCTCGCCCGAGACCTCCGGCGACTCGAGCGCCCGCGGCAGCCAGGCCGGGTCGAGCTCGAGAGCCTCGAGCATCTCCTGACTCCAACGCCGCCTCGCGAACGTCGAACAGGAGTGTCCCCGACGCGTCGGCGACGTCGATTGCATGCTCGCCCGTAAGACGCAGGCGAACGTAGTCCTTGGGCAGCAGCACGTGCGCCACCTGCGCGTACGTGGTCGGCTCGTGTCGGCGCAGCCACAACAGCTTCGGCGCCGTGAAGCCTGTGAGCGCGCGGTTCCCGGTCAGCTGGATCAGCCGCGTGAGCCCGACCCGTTCCTCGATCTCGACGCACTCCGCTTCCGTCCGCTGGTCGTTCCACAGGATCGCCGGCCGAAGCACGCGATCTCGATCGTCGAGAACGACGAGGCCGTGCATCTGACCCGAGAGCCCGATCGACGGTCGGTCTCGCCCCCGAGCGCGGCCAGCGCCCGCTCGGCGGCGCTGCCACCAGTCCTCGGGATCCTGTTCCGCCCAACCAGGGTGCGGCGTCGAAAGCTCGTAGCTCTCCTCGGCCCGGGCGAGCACGTCACCCTCCGGCGAGAGTGCGAGCGCCTTGACCCCCGGTTGTGCCGACGTCGAGGCCGACGAGCTGGCGTCACTCGCCGAGTGCCGCGTAGACGAGCTCGTACGCGGCGACGGCGTCCTTTTCCTGCTGCGCCGCTCGCGAGCGCGGCGTCGTCGATCCGCGCCGCGACGGAGTCGATGAAGCGCCACTGCAGCACGCTGCCGCCGGACGGCGGCGACTGGCGTCCTCCGTGTACGGGTACAGGTCGAAGCCGAGCCGCTCGCCGTTCGTCGCCGTAGCCCGCACGGCGAAGCTCGACGGCGAGCTCGAGCGTCTCCATGAACGCGGTCGCGCCGACCATGTTGTCGTCGTCGAAGGTGCCCCAGCCCGAGTTCGCGTGCTGGTGGCCGAGCAGCCCCTCGGCCGCGAGCATCGCCGCGTACTCCGCGAGGCTCTCGCCGTTCATGAGCAGGTGCTGCCAGTCCATGTTGACCTTGACGTTGTCGATGCCCTCGCGCGCGGAGCTTGTGGATCACGTGCAGCGTCATGCCGACGTTGCGCATGAGGATCTTCATCGCCGGCTCCGAGTTCTTGTGCTCGAGGAAGAGCAGGATTCCGCGCTCCCGGCAGCGCTCGGCCGCCTCGGCCGATTCCGTCGACGAACCAGTCCCAACTCTCCGCGTACGGCGTCTGGAACGGGTAGTTGTAGCCCTCGATCCCGGGCCAGATGATGAAGTGGGCGCCGAGCTCGCCCGGCGAAGTCGATCGCGTCGAGCGTCCGCTTCACGGCTTCGCCGCGCGTCGCCGCGTCCGGCGAGATCAGAGCCACCTCTTCCGAACCGCTGGTCGAGATGGAGGCCTGACGCGAGGCAGTAGATGCTCGTGCCCGTCGAGCGCCCCTCTCACCTCGTCGAGGTTCTCCGCGTTCAGCTCTTGCGGGTAGTGGAATCTCGTAGCCGTCCATCAGGTCTCCGAGACCTTCGACAGCTCGCCGCACACGTTCGCTGGTCGTCTGGTTCGCGAGCTCGGGCTTGTACCCGGCCGGAACGAATCGCGTAACCATCGAACCGAACGCCCAGATTCCGAGCGAGGTCTTCATGTCGCGCCCTCCTGAGACATATTGGGGCTCACTGTTGCCCGTGCGCAGCCTAGTATCACGTCGTGATCCAAAGCGAGGCGCGCGAGCCGGGCGGCGGCCATGCTCGACGAGGCCGGGATCGTGCTGACGCCGGGTGAGCGTGAGAGCATCGAGATCGCGGACTTCGGTCTAGACCGACTCGAGGAAATCGGACTGCAGATCGTCGTCTACGTGAATACCGATCGCGTGTGTGCAAAGGAGCTCGTCCTGTTCCCGCACCAGCGGTGCCCCGAGCATCGACACCCACCGGTCGAGGGCGAGCCGGGCAAGGAGGAGACGTTCCGCGTCCGCCGCGGTACCGTGCGCCTTCACGTCGACGGCGCAGGCGACATTCTGCTGCGGCCGGGCGAGCAATACACGGTCCCGCCGAACACGCTCCACTCATTCGAGGCCGGCGACGAAGGCGCGATCGTCTCGGAGTTCTCGACGACGAGCCGCGACGCCCTCGACGTCTTCACCGACCCTGGGATCGTCCGGTTAGCGACCCTGCAGGTGAAGTACAGTCGACGGGTGACTGAAGCGCCGGTCGACGTCCTCCGCCGACGGGCCCGCACCGAGCTGCTCGAGGGCGCCGAGCGTGCTCCTGCACGCGCGCACTTCCGGGCGATGGGCGATCGACCCCGCGCGGCTCGGCGGACCGATCATCGGCGTCGCGTCGACGTGGACGGGAACGATGCCCTGCAACCTCAACCAGCGCGAGCTGGCCGACCGCGTCGGCGAGGGCGTGACCGCCGCGGGCGGCCTCGCGCTTGGCTTCAACACGATCGCCGTCTCCGACAACCAGTCGCAAGGAACACCCGGGATGCGGGCGTCGCTGATCTCGCGCGAGGTGATCGCCGACTCGATCGAGCTGATGGTTCATGCGCATGACTTCGACGGGCTCGTGTGTGTCGTCGGTTGCGACAAGACGGTGCCTGCCGCGCTGATGGCGCTCGCGCGCGTGGACAAGCCTGCGGTGCTCGTCTACAGCGGTCCGATGCGCGCCGGCCGCTGGCGCGACCGCAACGTGACGATCCAGGACGTGTGGGAGGCGGTCGGGGCGGAGGAACGCGGGCTCATGTCGCGGCGACGACCTCGACGAGCTCGAGCGCGTCGCCTGCCCGGGCGCGGGCACGTGTGCAGGACACTTCACCGCCAACACGATGGCCGTCGCGATCGACTGCCTCGGAATCGCGTGCGTCGGCGACGCGGCTCGTCCCGGCGGACGAGCACGAGCTGAAAGGCGAAGCCGCTGCCCGCGCCGGTGCGCTCGCCGTGCAGCTCGTGGAACAGGGCGTGACCGCGCGCCGGTTCCTCGACCGGCGCGCGCTCCTGAACGCGATGGCCGGCATCGCAGCAACCGGCGGCTCGACGAACGGCGTCCTTCACCTGCTCGCGATTGCCCACGAAGCGGGCGTGCCGCTGACGCTCGACGAGCTGACGGGCGTCGCGAGCCGAACGCCGGTGATCGCGAGCCTCGCGCCCTCAGGCCGCTGGATGGCAGAGGACCTCCACCGCGTTGGCGGCACGCGCGCGCGTGATCCGCGAGCTCGTGCGCGGCGGGCACGTGGACGGCGCGGCACCGACCGTCGACGGGAGGACGCTCGCGGACGCGACGGCGGATGCGCCGCAGCCGGACGGCGAGGTCGTCTCCACACTGGAGGAGCCGTTCGAGCCGACGGGCGCAGCTGCATGCGCTTCGCGGCAACCTTGCGCCCGAGGGAGCCTCGTCAAGCTCTCCGGACGACGCGGCGCTCGCATCGCGGCCCCGCGCGCGGTGTTCGAGAGCGAAGAGGCATGCACCGACGGCGTGCGCGCGGGCCTCGTCGCAGCGGGCGACGTGCTCGTCGTGCGCAACGAGGGCCCCGCAGGCGGGCCGGGTATGCGCGAGATGCTGAGCGTCACCGCGTCCGTCGTCGGCGCCGGCCTCGGCGAGTCCGTCGCGCTCGTCACCGACGGCCGCTTTTCCGGCGCGACCCGCGGGCTGATGGTCGGGCACGTCGCGCCCGAGGCAGCACGCGGCGGACCGCTTGCGGTTGTGCAAGACGGTGATGTGATCGCAATCGACGTGGACAGCGGCACGCTCGTCGTCGAGCTCGACGACCGCGAGCTCGCAGAGCGCCTCGCCGGTTGGCAGCCCCCTCCGCCGCGCTATGACTTCGGAGTGTTCGCGCGCTACCGAGGCGCTCGTCTCTTCCGCGTCCGAAGGCGCCGTTCTCGTCCCGCCCGCGTGAAAGACGTGTGCCGGCGGACCACTCACTCCCGGCTGCGTGACGTGAGACGTTTCCGTCCGGCGCCGCCGTCGTCACGAAGAGCGAGCGTCCGTCGTCGCCGCCGAAGCAGCACGAGGTGACGTTCTCCGCCGGCACTTCGAGCACCGCGTCGAGACGGCCGCTTCGTCATAGCGATGGACGCAGCTCCCGCCGTAGAGCGCCACCCAGACGCCGCCCTCGTCGTCGACGCGTGAGCCCGTCGGGGATGCCGTCACTCTCGTCGATCGAGACGAACGGCCGCCGCTCGTCGACACGGCCCGACGCGAGCTCGAAGTCGAAGAGATCGACGCGCTGCACGGGCGAGTCGATGTAGTACATGCGGGTGTCGTCTCGCGTCCAGCCGATTCCATTCGAAAGCGTCACCTCCTCGAGCACTCGCTGGAGCCTGCCGTCGTAGCGGTAGAGCGCGCCCGCGCCGGGCGTCTGGTCGAGCCCCATCGTTCCGATCCAGAAGCGGCCGGCGGCGTCGCACGCGCCGTCGTTCGAGCGCAGCGCAGGTCCGTGCGGCAGCCGAACGAGGGTACGCACCGACTCGTCGGCAAGATCGACGAGCGCCAGGCGGTCGGCCAGCGCAACCAGCACCGCACCACCGCTGGTAGGCGCCGCCGCGCAGACCATCGCCTCGAGGCCGATCGCACGGTCCTCCCCGCCCTCTCAGAACGTGCAGCTTCGCGGCCTTCGATGTCGACCCACAGCAGGCGCCGAGCTGCGGCATCCCAGCGTGGTCCTTCCGCGAGCTTCGCGTTCGCGCGTACGGCGACCTCCACGGCCTAAGGTTCGCATGATCGCGCGGCGAGAAGGAACCGGATGACGCGCCTTCGCGGGCAAACGTGCGCTCGTCACGGGCGCGGGGTCGGGGATCGGCGCGGCGGTCGCACGCTCAATGCCCGGCTGCCGAGTGCGCCGAGGTCAGTGGCCGATGCGGCGAGCTTTGCGGACCGGGAGTCGCCCTCGCGATCGACGCGCGGATTTGACGGCAGGCCTAGCAGTGCCTGCTCTCGTCACGGAGCCGGGTCACGCGCACACGACACGCGTCGAGGACGTTCCGGCCGTCGAGGCACGCGAGGGCGAAGTGCTCCTCCGCACGCTCGAGTGGGAGTGTGCGGCACCGACCGCGAGATTTCCGAAGGCCACTTCGGGACCCCACCTGTGGACAAGCCGCTGCTCGTGCTCGGACACGAGTCGCTGGCCGTCGTCGAGCGAGACGGCTACGGCTTCAGCGCGCGGCCAGCTGGTCACCGCGACCGTCCGCCGGTCGTGCGGCCATTGCCTCGCCTGCGCTGAGGAGTCCCCGGACCTCGTGTCTGACCGGCGACTACAGCGAACGCGGCATCACACGGCTCGACGGCTACGACCGAGAGCTCGTCGCCGAGGATCCGGCGCAACTGGTCGCGATTCCGAAATCGCTCGGCCGTCTCGGCGTGCTCGCCGAGCCGACATCGATCTGCGAGCGCGCGCTGCGCCATGCTCGGACGATCGGCGGCCGGCAGCCGTGGCAGCTCGAGCGCGCGCTGGTCATCGGCGCAGGCGCGATCGGCCTGCTGACGACGTACCTCCTACGCCTCGCCGGACGTGGAAGTGACGACGGCGTCGCTCGAGCCTGAGAACGACCTCGTCGAACAGCTCGGGCGCGCGCTACGTCTCGACGCACGACACCGAGCTGTCGGCGCTCGGGAAGTTCGACCTCGTGATCGAAGCCGGCCGGCAACGCGCAGTTGATGGCCGAGTCGCTGGGCCTCGCTCCGCCGGAGCGGAGTCGCGTGCCTGCTCGGGATCGATCCGCGGCCACAGACGGTCGAGCCTCGACGGCCCGGTGCTGGGCGTGGACACGATCCTCGAGAACCGCGTTCTCTTCGGCAGCGTCAACGCGCACCGCGCAGGACTGGCTGGCCGCGGTCGCCGATCTCGACCGGGCGCGTCGGCGTTGGCCGGAGGCGCTGGAGCAGTTCGTCACGCTCCGCGTCCCGCTCGACCGCTTTCGCGGAGGCCTTCGAACATCGCGGCGGCAAGGCGACGCTCGTTCTCTCCGACTAGACCGGCTCAGCACGGAGAGGCCTGCGGCCTCGAGCGCCTGCCGCGCGAGCGCCTCGTCGACCTCGCCCGGCAAGCCGCTCACGCCGACGGCACCCACCCGTGTCTCGCTCTTCGAACGCGGCGAGCCCGCCGAGGAAGAACGTGAAGAACGGGTCGAAGCTCTCGCGCTCGACGGCGTCCTCACGCACCTTCTCCGCCAGCTCTTCGTCGAACGCGCGTCGCTCCGCGCTGCTGTATACGCCTTCCGCTGCGCGTTCAGGCGCGTGTCCGGTGCCGCGCCGTCCATCGTCGCGGCCGCAACGAGCTCGCCGTGCGTATTCGCGACGAAGACCGAGACCGGGCCGGACGCTTCCTCGACCACGAAATCCACGATCGCCTGTGCGTCCTCGAGCTTCACGAGGTTCCGACGTCGCTCGGCGTCAGCAGGGCGTAGCTGGAGCCGAGGCTCGCCTCGGCTCGAGCCGCGAACTCCTGATCGGAGAGGCACGTGCCAGCCGAACGAGTCGGCCAGTCGAACGATCATGTTGAAGAGAGCCGCAACGTGGATCGCATCGATGAGCGCAGTCCTCCGCGTACACCTGCGCGGCGAGGACGGCCTCGGCGTCCTGCGCACTCAGGCCTCCGGGCCGCAGCGTGAGCTTCTCGAGGAATCCGGAGTGTCGCGCGCAGAGGCTCGTCCACGGGCGCCGTGCGCCAGTCACGCCTGACAGCCTCCCAGATCTCCTCGCCGAGCGCGTACGACGCGACCGCGCCGTGCGACCCCGTTCAGAACGGACATTGGCTGACCGCGGAAACGAACGCCGCGAAGAGCTCGCGCTCGCCGACGCTCCAGTCGGACGGGCCGTTCATCGCCAGATCGAGCGTGTCGGAAAAGGGGCGTCCGAAGAGCTCAGGCCGGTAGTGAAGCGTCTTCAGGACGTCAGGTGGCTCCGCTCCTCGTTGAGCCCGGATGGCATCGAGGACGACTGCCTCCTGCGGGATCGTGGCCGTCCTCGAGACGAGCGCAACCTCACGGGAGCACCGCCAGCCCGGCTTCGAGCCGCTCTCAGACCGGCGGCGACCGCGACGGAGACCGTCTGCTCGAAGATGACGTCCTCCGAGTACCCGGCGTCCCTCAGCGCCTGGATGTCCTCGTCCGTGACCTTGTAGGCGTTATCTCCGCACCTTGTCGAGATACGGAGCGAAGTCCGGCGGAGCCTCGCGGTCCGGTTGCGCGGCCTGGCGCAGTCGTTCGACGAGCGAGTCGTATCGGGTCATAGGGCGGGGCAACAGACGGTATCGATCGCATGGTGCCGACCCGGTTTGGCTGGGCTCGCGCAGTACGATGATCGTCCATGAGCGCACCCGCCGTCGCCGGCGGGCCGGTGCTGACGATCCGGGAACGCAATACCCGGTCCTGCTGCCCAAGTTCCGCGACCCGCGTCTCGCACCTCGCGGCGGTGATCATCACGCTGCAGGTTCTCGGCCAGACCGCGTTCGGGTTCAGCCTCTCGATCGCCCAGATCCTCGTCGCGATCGGAACGTGCGCGGTGCTCGAGATCGGCATTGCCTTCTTCCGCCAACACGTGGTCATGTGGCCGGCGAGCGCGCTCCTCACCGGCAACGGAGTCGCGTTCATCCTGCGTGTGCCGGGGACGCCGCACGGGGACTGGTGGAGCCTTCACGGAGCGTGGATCTTCGCGGCGACGGCCGCCGTCTCGCTCCTGTCGAAGCACCTGATCCGCTGGCGAGGCCGCCACATCTTCAACCCCTCGAACTTCGGGCTCGTCCTCTGCTTCCTGGTGCTCGGCAAGACCCGTGCTGAGCCACTCGACTTCTGGTGGGGGCCGATGTCCCTCTGGCTCGCGTTGGCGATCGCACTGATCGTCGCCGGGGGCCTGACGATCCTGTCACGACTCCGCCTCTTGATCATCGCCGGGGGCTTCTGGCTCGCGTTTGCAGCCGGGATCGGAGTGCTCGCGGCGAGCGGCCACTCGATGACGGCTCGATGGCACCTGGGACCGATCACCGGTTGGTCGTTCTGGTGGCTGCTCGTCACGTCGCCCGAGATCCTGATCTTCCTCTTTTTCATGATCACCGACCCGATGACGATCCCGAAGGGTCGCGTGGCCCGTGTCGTGTACTCGGTGTGCGTCGGGCTCCTCGCGACGCTTCTGATCGCCCCGCAGACGACCGAGTTCGCGACCAAGGTCGCCGTCCTGTCGGCGCTCGCCCTGGTGTGTGCGGCACGCCCCGTGCTCGAACGGCTCCTTCCGGCACCCGGCTTCGCCCGAAGATCACGCGCGTTGGCTTGGGGACGCGGGCTCATGCGACACGGATGGGTCTCGACAGGCGCGCTGGCTCTCGCAGCGGCCGGTTTCGCGGGGCTCGTGGTGGTAGCGGGCATTCCGGCGCGCCCGGATGCGGCGACGGCGGGCGCCCTGCCCGGCGGCGAGCCCCTGCCGCAGGTGACCGTCGTGTCGACCAATGGCATCTCGGGGCGAGTCGATCAAGCGACTGCGGATCAGATCGCACGCGACATCGTCCTGGACCTCCGGGCCAACGCGGATGCGCTCCGGCTACGCGACCCCGAGCGGGCGACGGCCGGTGCCGGCGGTGCGTGGCTCGTCGATCTCCGCCAACAGATCGGAGCTGCCGCCGGCGGGCCGATCTCGGTCTCGAGCTATCGAGTCTCGAGGGTGGGCCTGACGCTGACGCGCGGGGCGGGCCAGGCGCCGCCAGGATCCTTGCCTCGATCAAGGGCGTCGAGCAGGTCGCCGTCTATCGCGGCCGGCCACCGAAGCTCGCGCTTCGACACGACTCGGCGCCCTTCGAGCAATCCCTCGAGGTGGCTCTCCAACAAGGCCACTACGTCATCGTCGGAGTCGGAGGAGCGACGGCGCCGACGACGGCGCCGCCTGCCGTGCATGCCGCCCTCGTACGCGCGACAGGCCCTCTCGCCGATGTCCGGCTCCAGGACGTCGCGTCGCAGGTCGGGCTCGACTTCCGCCAAGGAGCCTTCCGCTTCGGCGTCTCCAACGACCTGCCCGCCATGATGGGAGGGGTGTCTGCTGGCTCGACTACGACCGGGACGGCTGGCTCGACCTGTTCGTCGTCAACTCGTTCTCCGATTCGGATCGAGGTCGGTGGGAGAAGCACGGTGGACTGCCCCGCAGCGCGCTCTTCCACAACGTCAGGGGCTCGTTCGTGAACGTCAGCAAGAAGTCGCATGCGGACATCCAGGTCCGCGGGCAGGGCTGCGTGGCAGCGGACTTCAACGGAGACGGCTACACCGACCTCCTGATCACGACCGCGTCCTACGACAAGCTTCTCTGGAACAACGGCGACGGGACTTTCACCGAAGGTGCGAAAGCCGCCGGGATCGACTCCTTCGGCTGGCACTCCGGCGCTGCGGTGGCTGACGTCAACGGTGACGGCCGCCCCGATCTGTTCGTCGCCGGCTACACGGATCTCAACACTCCGGTGACGAGCGCGATCGGCGGCTTCCCCTCGAATTACCAGGGTGTGCGCGACCTGCTCTACCTCAACGAAGGCAACGACGAGCATGGACACTCGAGGTTCCGCGAAGTCGGCGTACAAGCCGGGCTCGAGGCGACTCGGTTCCGGCACGGCCTCGGTGCGCTCTTCACGGACTACAACGGAGACGGACGGCCCGACTTGTACGTCGCCGACGACGAGGATCCGAATCAGCTCTACGAGAACGTTCCCTGGCCCGGTGGGGCTGCCGCTGACCCCGAAGGGCTCGGCTTCCGCTTCGAGGAGCGTGGCGCCGCGGAGGGAGTCGACGATCCGTACGCCGGAATGGGCATCGCGTCGGGTGACTACAACGGCGATGGCCGGCTCGACCTCTTCGTGACGAACTCCCGTCGAGAGCCCTACGCCCTCCTTCGACATGGCACGGGTGCAGGAGCGCCCACCTTCCACGATGCGCGCGCCGCATTGCGGTCCGCGTATGCCGGTTCCGCCGGCTGGGGTGCATCCTGGGTAGACCTCGCGCTCAACGGCAAGCCCGACCTCGTTCTCGCCAGCGGGGACATCCCGATCACGAGTCTTGCCAAAGACGCCGGCCAGATCCGGGTCCTGTCCGACCTTCCGGACAATCGGGAATCGAAGCGGTTCGCGAACGTCGGAGTTGCCGGGCTCCGCGGGATCCCGCGCGTGAACGGCCGCGGGCTGGCAGCAGCCGATTACGACAACAACGGAACTGTCGACATCGCGGTCGGCTCGGTCGGCGGTCGACTCCTGCTCCTCCGAAACACGGGCGACGCCGGGCACTGGCTCGAGGTCAAGTTGGCGACGTTCTCACCCGGAGCAGTGGCGACTGTCGTGCTGCCCGACGGTCGCAAGCTCGTGCAGGAGCTGCATGCGGGAAGCAGCTACCTGTCCTCAGAGGATCCACGTCTCCACTTCGGCTTGGGAGACGCCACAAAGGCGAGGACGCTCGTCATCCGTTTCCCGGGTGGAGGCGAGAAGCGGCTCTCCGACGTGCGAGCCGACCAGGTCGTCGTCGTCAAGCGCACCCCCGGCGCGCGCGGCCGCCGGCGTTGCGCCGCCGCCGCGCGCCTACGTGAGGTCGAACTGCTCGACGGCGACCAGACCTGGTCGCTCTGTCGCGCGTATCTGGGACGACGCGGCGCTCGCCGTTGATCCGGGTAGCGACAACCCCGCCGCGCAGGCCCGAAACCTCTTCCATCTCTCCGCGGCCATGTGGGACGCCTGGGCGGCGTACGAGCCCAAGGGTCCGGCTACTTCGTCACCGAGAAGCACCGGGCCGAAGATGTCCCTGTCAGCACGGGAGGCGGCGATCAGCTACGCCGCCTACCGGCTCCTCCTCTGGCGCGCGTCGTATGGCGCCAACATGGGTCGCGCATTCGACCGCCTGACGGCGACGCTGCGTTCGCTCTGCTACCAGCCCGGATTCGTCAGCATGCGAGGCGACTCTCCCGCGGCGCTCGGTAACCGCATCGCCGCGGCGGCGATCGCGTTCGGGACGAAGCGACGGCTCACTCGAGAGGGAGCACTACATCGACCCGAGCTACGTGCCCGTGAACGAGCCCCTTGTCGTGTCACAACCTGGAGCGACGATGCACGATCGCACGTTCTGGCAGCCGCTCGCACTCGGCCAGATCGTCATCCAGGGAGGCTTGCCCATCCCTGCGAAGACTCAGACCTTCGTCGGTTCCCAATGGGGGCACGTTCGCGGCTTCGCTCTTCCGGTCTCGAAGAACGGATTGCCCATCGACCCTGGCCCGCCGCCCCTCGGCGATCCTTCTTCCGCGGCGTACAAGCAAGCAGCGCTGAACGTGATCCGCTCGAGCTCGCGAAGAGGGGGAGCGGCGATCGCAGCGCGGTGGACCGGGCCGGAGGCTCCGCCCGGCCGCTGGAACGCGATCGCGAACGCGGTCTCGGACTCCGAGAAGCACGGCTTGCGTGCGGCGGAGCGTCTTGCCTGGGACGTGAAGCTCGACTTCGCCCTCAACGGCGCCCTGCAGGATGCCGCCGTCGCAACGTGGGGCGCAAAGCGCACTTACCAGTCCGTTCGTCCGATCTCGATGATCCGTGAGCTCGCGTTCCAGGGTCAGTCGAGCGAGCGGCACGAATCGTCATTCAGCCCGGAGGGCCTGCCGCTCGTCCCGGGACTCGTCGAGCTGATCACGAAGGAGTCGAGTGCCTCCGGCCGGCGTCACGCTGCTCTCGCCGGGCATGTTGGCGATATCGCGATTCGGACTGCGCAGGGCTGGACCCTGGGGACGCGCTGGCTGCCTCGCGCCGGAACCTTGACGCCGCCCTATCCCGGCTGGGTCTCGGACGAGAGCGCGTTCGGGCGTGCGGCGGCGGAGATCCTGACAGGAATGACGAGAAGTGGCGCGCTGCCCGCCGATCGCCGGCGGCTGCCCAGGTGGGGAACGTACCGGCACGCTGCGGACGAGGCCGGGCTCTCCGGTCTCTACGCGGGGACGCAGATCGCCGCCGACGACTTCGCCGGCCGCCGGATCGGATCGACAGGTCGGCAAGCAGGCGTGGGCGCTCGCCGAGCGCTACTTCGCCGGCACTGTGCGGTAGCAGCTAGCGGCCCGAGCGCGCCTGAAGCCTGCGCGCGATCGTGTCGAGCGTCACGGCGAGCAAGAGGATGACGCCGGTGACGATGTAGATCGTCCCGGTCTTGTAGCCCGCCGTGTTGAGCCCGTTCGAGACCGTTGCGATGACGAGCGCGCCGATGAGCGCGCTGCGCACCTCGCCGCGACCACCGAACAGGCTCGTGCCGCCGATGACCGCCGCGGAGATCGCGTCGAGCAGCAGCGTGCCGCCGCCGACGTTGAGGTCGACGGAGTTCAGCCGCGCGGCCAGGATCACGCCTCCCACCCCGGCCATCGCGCCGGAGATCATGAAGACGATGATGCGGATGCGGGCGACGTTGATGCCGGCGCGACGAGCCGCCTCGGCATTGCCGCCGACGGCGTAGACGTGGCGGCCGAACGGGGTTCGCTTGGCCAGGAAGGTCAAGCCGACCAGGAAGATGACGACGAGGACGCCGGCCAGCGGTAGCCCGTTCGGCACGCTGGCGTGGTTGCAGATCGCGACGGTGCCGAAGCAGGCGACCGCGACGCCGACGACCTTGGCGATCAAGGAGCAGCGGTCTTCGGATCGCCACGCCCGCGCGGCGCTTGCCGATCGCGCCGCCCAACGTGCCGACGGCGTAGAGACCCGTGACGACGGCCGCAATGATCCAACCCGCATTGGCCGAGAAGTAGTAGTTGGCGAGATCGTTGATCAAGTTGTCCTCGATCACGATCACGCCTTTGATCTCGAGCACCTGCAGGATGACTCCCTGCCAGATCAAGCAGCCCTGCGAGCGTGACGACGAACGACGGAACGCCGACCTTGGCCACGACCGAGCCCTGGACGCCGCCGATGAACGCGCACAGGCCCACCGCGATCGCGATCGCGACGACTCCGGGATACGCATGGCCGCTACCCGGAAGCTGGAACTCGGCGACGGCCAGGGCCGCTATCCCGCTCAGATATCCGATCGAAAGGTCGATCTCGCCGAGCAGGAGGACGAAGACCACTCCGAAGGCGAGCATGGTCAAGCCGGCCATCTGGACGATGATGTTGTTGAAGTTGTCCGCGGTGAAGAAGTTCGTCGCCTTGAAGCTGAAGAAGACGACGATGAACGCCAGGCCGATGACGATCGGCAGGATCCCGAGGTTGCCCGTCCTCACGTTGTCGTACGACCCGGCGCCAGAGCCCTGCCTGCGCCTCGGCTTCGTCCCTTCCGGGGAGACCGATCCCCGGTGCCGCGACGTCGACTTCCGAGCTCACGACGCCAGCTCCGGCGCTGTCGCCGGGATGCCCGCGACCTTCGTGGGAATCCCTGCGGTGATCGCCTGCACGACCTCCTGCTGGGTGGTCTTCTCCCGCTCGTAGACACGCCGACGTCGCGGCCGAGGCGCAGCACGGTGATGCGCGTCGCCACCTCGAAGACGTCGTGCAGGTTGTGCGAGATGAGGACGACGGCGAGGCCCTGCTCGGCGAGGCGCTTGACGAGGTCGAGCACCTGGCGCGTCTGCGCGACGCCGAGCGCGGCGGTCGGCTCGTCGAGAATGACGAGCTTCGAGTTCCACATGCACGGCCTGCGCGACCGCGACCGACTGCCGCTGGCCGCCGGACAGCGAGGCGACCGGCTGACGGATCGAGCGGATCGTCGTGACGGACGAGCGACCTGAGCGTCTCGGCGGTGCGCTGCTCCATCGACCGGCTCCTTCAAGCGCCAGAGCCAGTCGCGTTCCTCGCGGCCGAGGTACATGTTCTGGACGACGTCGAGGTTGTCGCACAGTGCGAGATCCTGGTAGACGATCTCGATTCCCGAGCCCGGCCGCGTCCTTCGGGCTGCTGGATGTGCACGGGCTTGCCCTCGAACAAGATCTCGCCGCTGTCCGGGCGTGTGGATGCCGGCGACGCACTTGATCAGCGTCGACTTGCCGGCGCCGTTGTCGCCGACGAGCGCCATGACCTCGCCGTCGCGCACCTCGAAGTCGACGTCGGTGAGCGCCTGCACCGACCCGAACGACTTCGAGATGCCGCGGAGCTCGAGGATCGGCGTCTCGCTCACGGTGTCGGGTTTCCTACCACACAAGCCGGTGGAGGCGCCCGCGGGCGCCCCCACCTGTCAGTCCTGTTTGGTTACTTGCAGAACTGCGCGAACTCGCCGACGCACACGTCGCTCTTCTTCAGGAACTTGTCCTTGAAGAGCCTCGTGTAGTTGGCCTTCGTGATCGAGACGACCGGGATCTGGACGGTCGGCTCCTTCTGCTGCCGTTCTTGCGGAACCCGTTGACCCCGGGCACCTTCTTGTGCTTGAACAGCGCGACGGCCGCCGCCGCGGCCGCGTTGGCCTCGACGGGCACGTACTTGTAGACGGTCATCGTCTGCCAGCCTGAGATGATGTTCTGCACGCCCTGCACGGTCGCGTCCTGGCCCGACAGCGGGATCGGCTTCAGCTTCTTCGCCTTCAGCGCGGCGACCACTGCGCCGGCGATGCCGTCGTTCGCCGCGATGACGCCGTCGATCTTGTTGTTCGTCTCGACGCAGCATCTGCTCGAAGATCGGCTGCGCGTTCGTCGCCAGCCAGGCGGCACGAACTGCTGCGGGCCCTTGGTCAGCTTGCCGCTCTTGAAGAGCGGGTTCAGAACGGCGTCGTTTCCGCTCTTGAACCAGAACGCGTTCTGATCCGTCGGGCCGCCCCAGAGCTCGGCGACGACGGGCTTCGACTTGCCCTTGCAGTGCGTTGACGACACCCCTGGCCTGCGCCGCGCCGACGTGCCTTACCGTCGAAGGAGACGTAGACCTTCGCGATACCGCCGACAACCTGACGGTCGTAGTCGATCGAATAACCGCCCGCCTTCGCGAACTTCTTCTCGATCGCGATCGACGTGCCCTGGGCGATGTCGGTGACGATGGCCACCTTCGCCCCGCGGGACAGACACGAATCGGCCTGCGAGACCATCTTCTGCGGGTCGTTCAGCGCGTTCGTGATCGAGTACGTCACTTTGGCCTTCTTCAGGGCCTTGGCGAAGTACGGCGCGTCGAACTGCACCCAGCGGACGGATGACTTCGTGTCCGGAAGGAGGACGCAGACCTGATGTTCGCGGAGTCTTCGCTGTTGCGCCGGTGACGGCAATCGTCGCGCTGACGCCGACGAGGACGCGGACGAAGCCCACTGACGCCCACCGGCAGAGAATCTTTCACTGCAGCCTCCTAAGTGATGAGATTTGGAGACTCTAGTACGAATTCACCCACTTTTCAGACCGACTTCTCGCGCACTGCCCGCTCCAACCTACATTGTGACCTGAGGAACAAGACGAGCTCACAGAGTGGATGTGCCGCCTCCCTGAAACTGGCGTACTATCGCGCCAATGGCAGAGATCGGCGTCGGCATGCTCGGCTACGCCTTCATGGGGAAGGCGCACTCGAACGCGTTCCGCAAGGTCGCGTACATGGCCTGGCCGCCGCCGCTCGTGCCGCGGCTCGTCGCGATCGCCGGGCCGGAACGAGGATGCGGTCGCCGAGGCGGCGCGCGCGATACGGCTACGAGCGGTGGACGACCGACTGGCACGACATCGTCGCCGACGAGCGGATCGGCCTGTTCGACAACGGCGGCCCGAACTCGCTCCATGCCGAGCCGACGATCGCCGCCGCCGAGGCCGGCAAGCACGTCCTCTGCGAGAAGCCGCTCGGGCGGACGGCCGACGAGAGCTACGACGTCTGGCGCCGCGTCGCCGCGACCGGCGTCAAGCATCTGTGCGGGTTCAACTACCGCTTCGTCCCGGCGGTGCGGCTCGCACGCGAGCTGATCGACGACGGCGCGCTCGGCGAGATCCGCCACTTCCGCGGCCGCTACCTGCAGGACTGGGGCGACGACCCGACGCTCGACACCTGGCGCTTCCAGCCGGACGAGGCCGGATCCGGCGCGCTCGGCGACCTCGGCACGCACGTGATCGACCTCGCGCGCTACCTCGTCGGCGAGATCGCGATCGGTCGCCGGCACTCGTGCAAGACCTTCGTGCCCGGTCGCCAGGTGGACGACGCGCATCGAGGCGGCGGTCGAGTTCGAGAGCGGCGCGGTCGGGACGATCGAGTCGACGCGCCTCGCGCTCGGGCGGCGGAACGCGTTCCAGTGGGAGATCAACGGCTCGAAGCGGCTCGCTCGCGTTCGACATGGAGCGCCTGAACGAGCTGCAGGTCTTTCTCGAACGGCGAAGCCGCACGCGCGGCTTCAGGACCGGTGCTCGTCACCGAGGCCGAACCATCCGTTCATGGAGTTCTGGTGGCCGCCCGGGCACATCATCGGGCTGGGGCGACACGTTCGTGCACGAGGTCCATCACCTGCTCCGCGCGATCGCCGACGACAGCGACGTCGCCCCGCACGGCGCGACGTTCGAGGACGGCTACCGCGCCGTCGGAGGTCGTGCGACGCGATCGTGCGCTCGAGCGCCGGCGGTCGCCGTGAGCAGCTGACATTCCGCGGCCTCGACCGGCGGCGCGCGAGCGATGACCTACGGCGCTGACTGGTTCGGCGGCCACGGTAGAGCGCGGCGGATCGTCCCGCGCCTGGCCTAGGGCGTCCTCCCGCCCCAGGAGGGGCTTAGCCTGGCCACGGATCGCCTCGCTGAGGTTCTCCAGCTGAAGCAGATAGCGGTCGACGTCCAATCACTACCCCGATCCGCAGGCCGTTCAGGTCGACATGCGGATCGCTGTGCAGCCAAAGGCTAGACGACGACGCTTCCCCGTCGCGCCGATCGCCGTCCGAGCATACGCTTCTCGGCAGCAAGTCGAACGCGCAGTGAAACCTGGGCCGAGCACCTCGTCAGAGAACTCCAGCGTGCCGGTGAAGCCGACGTCGATCCCCGGTCGGCGCCAACCTCTGCCGGCCGTAGACCCGTCCGGCTCGCTCCGCCAACAGGCGGCCGCACTGCTGATGCAATAGCAGCCGAGATCGAGGATGAGCCGCCCTCCAGCTCGGGCGCCAGCGCACGTCGTCGGGATCGTCGAGCGTGTACGTGAAAGCCGGTGCGGATCTGCCGGAGCTCACTGACCGCACCCGAGCCGACGAGCTCTTTTCAGCTTCGGCGTCTGAGGATGGTGCCGGTACATGAACGCCTCCATCAACAGGCAGCCCATGTTGTCCGCCGTGGCGAACGCGCGCTCGACCGCTTCCGGGGTGCGTCCGAGCGGCTTCTCGCAGAGAACGTGCTTGCCCGCCTCGAGCGCTTTGATCGACCAGGCACGTGGAGTGCGTTCGGCAGCGAGACGTAGACCGCCTCGACGTCGTCGTCGGCGAGCAGTGCCTCGTAGCTTCCGTAGGGCGCTGCGATCCGCTGTTGCGCGCGCCATAGGCTCTGCGCACGGGCGAGGTCGCGGCTCGCGACGGCGATCACTACGGCCTTGTCGCTCTCGCGAGCGGGGAACGATGACTGCGTGGTTGATGCGGGCCGTCGAGAGAATCCCCCAGCGAACTGGCCCATCGGCGCATCATCTACGCTCCGTCACGTGGAGCTCGCAACAGGTCGCACCGGGCTTGTGGCGCTGGACGGCGGGACATCCCGAGTGGGAGGCGCCGAGAAGGGTGGACAGCCCTGCCGACTGGCCGCCTGGAGGTCGGCTGTGTCGCGTACGACCGCGACGACACGCTCGTCGCTCATCGATCCGCCGTGGTAGTCGACGGCGAGTTACTCCGCGCTCCGACACGCTCGCGAAGGACAAGCAGGACGTGGCAGTCCTGGTGCATCACGATTTCACGAGCGCAGCCGCGACCGAGGTGAAGCGGCGCTACGGCGCGTCGGCGCCGTGCCGGAGAGCGTGACGGCGTTCGAGATTGCAGGCGCGGGCGCGGGACTTGATCTACTGGCTGCCGGAGCATCGCAGCGCTCCGGGTCCCCGGCGACCGCATCCTCGGCGACCGCCCGCCGGGACTGCGGATGTGCCCGAGTCGTGAGCTTCGGCACCGGCTGACTAAGCCAGGACGACCTGCGTAGTCGGCCTGCAGCCGTCCGCTCGACCTGCCCGTCGAACTGCGTGCTGTCTCGCCATGGTGAGCCCGTGCTGCACGATGGGCGCGCGGCGCTCGAGCGTGCTCTCGAATGAGCGCGCTCGCTTCCGTCGAGCGTGACCTGCGCGCCCAGCCGTCGCCGCCAGAGAGTGGTCGCGCCGGAGCGCCGCGTACCTGACCGACCAGACCGGCGCCTGCGACTGGGCGGCCGCGCCGACGCCGTCGCGTTGCCGCGCAACGCGGAGAAGGTGGCCGGAGGTCGTGTCTGGTGCTGCCACGCGCAATGGCGTTCCAGATCGTCCCGCGCGCGCGGGGAACGCGGCTACGCCGGCGGCGCCGTGCCGCTCGACGGCGGCGTCGTGATCTCGCTCGAAGCGACTCGATCGCGTGCGCTCCTTCGACCCACTGTTGTGGCGCATCGAGCGTCGACGCAGGCGTGCGCACCTGCGGAGCTGCGCCGCATCGCGCGTGAGGGCGGGTTTGCTCTTTCTCCGGATCCAGGCGCGGCCGAGCAGTCGCAGATCGGCGGCAACGTCGCGACGAATGCAGGCGGTCCGCACTGCGTTCAAGTACGGCGTCACCGGCGCATGGGTGACAGGGGCTCGAGGTCGTCGTGCCGCCGGGAGGTCGTCCAGCTCGGTGGCGCGCTGCGCAAGGACGTCGCGGGCTACGACCTGAAGCACCTCCTGGTCGGATCGGAAGGAACGCTCGGTGTGATCACGGCGGCCTGGCTTCGACTGACTCCGGCGCCCGGAGGCGGCATGGCCGGTGATCGGCTTGCTTCGACGGCGTGCGCGGCGGCGTCGGAGCGATCGAACGAGTCGTCGGGCAGCGGCTGCCGGCCGCCGCGGCCCTCGAGTACATCGTACTCTGGAGACGATGCGCTACGCCGGCGCGAGCTTCCCGGCGAGGTCTGGCGGCGCGTTTCGCCGGTTCTCGCCGAGGCCGACGGCTCGACGGAAGACGCTGCACGCATCCGCGCAGATCTGCTCGAGGTCTTCGCAGAGGACGCGCTGGCGCTCTACGTCACCCGAGTCGCCGGAGGAGATCGCGGCGCTCTGGCGTTGGCGCGATCGGTCTGGCGCTCGTCGTCGACGCACAGCGCGGTGTGAAAGGCGAGCGAAGACATCGCGGTGCCACTCGACCGCGCCTCGGCGAGGCGATCGAAGCGTCACTCGAGGTCGGCCGCAGTTTCGGCATCCCGCTTGCTCGTGGGGCCACGCCGGCGACGGCAACCTGCACACGACGTTCCTGCTCGCCGGCGACGACGACCGTGAGCTCGAGCTCGCACCGAAGCTCTCGGAGGCGCTCTTCAAGCTCGCGCGCAGCCTCGGCGGCACGATCTCCGGCGAGCACGGCGTCGGCTTCGTCAAGCGCAACTGGCTCGCGAAGCAGCTCGGCCCTCAGCGCGTTCGAGCTGCACGGTGCGGATCAAGCGCGCATTCGACCCGCAGAACCTGCTGAACCCGGGAAAGAAGGCTTGATCCGCAAGCTGCTCGTCGCGAACCGCGGCGGAGATCGCGTTGCGCGTCTTCCGCGCGGCGCGCGAGAGCTCGGATCGAGACCGTCGCCGTCGTCGCACCGGACGACACAGGGCCGCTGCATGCACGCTCCGCGGACGAGACGGTCGAGATCGCCAGCTACCTCTTGCACGCGGAGGAGCACATTCGCGCAGCCACTCGGCACAGGCGCCGACGCGATTCATCCCGGGTACGGCTTTCTCGCCGAGAGCGCGGACTTCGCCGAAGCGGTCGACGCCGCAGGACTGACGTGGGTCGGGCCGCCCCCGGACGCGCTGCGTGCTCGGCGGGGACAAGCTCGCGGCGAAGCGGATCGCACAGGCGGCTGAGCGTCCCGGTCGTCCCCGAGCGGTCGCCCGAGGAGATCGGCTTCCGCTGCTCGTCAAGGCGGCAGCGGGCGGCGGCGGCCGCGGCATGCGTGCGTCCGATCGCGCCGCCGAGCTCGACGAGGCGCTCGCGGCATCGCGGCGCGAAGGCAGGCTGCATTCGGCGACGACCGCGTCTTCTGCGAGCGGTACGTCGAGCGGCCGCGGCACGTCGAGATCCAGCTGCTCGCCGATACGCACGGAACGGTCCTCGCGCTCGGCGAGCGCGAGTGCTCGGTGCAGCGGCGACACCAGAAGGTGCTCGAGGAGTCGCCGCTCACCGCGTCGTCGACGCCGACGCTCCGCGCGCAGATGGCGCGACGCGGCCGTCGCGTTCGCGCGCGCGATCGGCTACTGCCAGCGCGGGGACGGCCGAGTTCGTGCTCGACGGCGCGCGACTTCTTCTTCCTCGAGCTGAACGGCGCGCATCCAGGTCGAGCATCCGGTCACCGAGAGCGGTCACCGGCCTCGACCTCGTCGCAGCGAGCAGCTGCGCATCGCCGCCGGCGAGCGCGCTCGACCGTCAGTCACGAGCCCGCGCGGCACGCGGTCGAGGTGCGCCTCTATGCGGAGGATCCCAGGACGTTCCTGCCGCAGACCGGCCGGCTCGAGCGCCTGCGGCTTGTCCGAGGCGCGATTCGGCGTCGACGCCGGCGTCGAGGAAGGCGACGAGATCGGGCTCGCCGTACGACCCGATGGTCGCGAAGCTGATCGCGCACGCGGCACGACGCGCGACGAGGCGCTCGACCGGCTCGCCGCCGCGCTGCGCGAGACCGAGGTCGCGGGCGTGACGACGAACCTCCCGTTCCTCCGCTGGCTCGTCGTCGCACCCCGTCGTGCGCGCCGGCGAGCGCGACGAACGGCGTTCCTGACCGAGCACCCGCCGCTGTCAGCGCCCGCCGCCGCGTGGCAGCCGACCCGCTGGCGCGCGCCGTTGCGGCTCAACCTCCTCGCCGCTGCTCGCCTCGCCGCCGGACGTCGACGCCCTGGCGCACGCACGCCGGGCTCCGAGCGGTGAGCAGAGCCGTCGTCACGGCGCCGATGCCGGGCACCGTGATCCAGCGTGCTGGTCGACGAGCAGGCGACACCGTGCGTGCCGGCAGCCGCTCGTCGTCCTCGAGGCGATGAAGATGGAGACGCCGCTCACGTCGCCCTATGACGCGGTCGTGCGCGCCGTGCTCGTCGAGGAAGGCGCGACCGGTCGCTGCGGCGGCGCCCGCTCGTGGCAGCTGGAGGAGTGACGCTCCTAGTCGAGGCGCCCGGCTCAGAACAGCTTCTGCAGCTTCATCGCAGCACCCATGTCGCCCTTGACCTTGAGCTTGCCGGTCATGTAGGCGCTCGTCAGGTTCTGCTCGCCGCTGATGATCTTCTGAAACGTCTCCTCGGAGGTCGTGATCACCGCGTCGGCATCCTCGCCGCCTTCGGTGACGTTCACCTTGCCGTCCTCGACACTGACCGTCCACTTGCCGGCGCCGTCGATGTCGAAGAGGTACGAGTTCGTCATCCCCGACGTCTTGGAAGCGTCGGCACGAGTTTCGAGATTGTCGAAGAACTCCTTGACGGCGGTCACGGGAGCAACCCTACCTCAGTTGCCGCTTCGAGCCTCCGTCTCTCCCGCCCGCTCGGTAGTTGCACCGCCAGGATGATCGCAAGCAGCGGCGCGGCGGCGGCGACGTAGAGCGCGCTGCGCAAGCTCGTCGCGTCGGCGAGCCATCGAGCGCTACCGCCGCGACGCCACCGATGCCAACGGACAGTCCGATCCACGAGACCGGAGGCAGTGCCGATGTGGCGCGGCATGTACTCACTGCCCCATCACCATCGTGACGCCGAACGGTGCCGACGACGCAGGCACCGATCAGCGCGAGCGCGATCGCGCCGGGGATCCCGCCGACGACGACGAACACGAGGATCAGCGGTCGGTCGCCACGACGCTTCCCGAGCAGCACGGGGCGCCGGCCCACGCGGTCCGCGAGCGGCCCGAGCAACAAGGTGCCTGCGCCGCCCGCGAACAGCATCAGGGCCAGCAGGTGGTTGCCGTGCGACTTCGAGTGTCCGAGCGCGACCTCCACAGGCGGCACGAACGTGATCAACCCGAACCACGCGACGCTGCGCAACGCGATCACGCCCAGCAAGAGCTTCATCGCGCGCGGATCGTCTTCACCCGCGTCTGCATGCGCGGCGCTCGGCTCCGGCACGAAGCTTCGGAGATACGAGGTGCGCCGCGAGGATCGCAGCGACCAACCACGAGCGACGGCAGCGCCAGCAGAGGCCCGCCGCGCAAACCGAGCGCCACGACGATTGCGGTCGTCACGACAGGCCCGAGCCCGTAACCGACATTCCCGCCGATCGAGAACCACGACATGCCGCTCGCCCGCTTCCGGCCGCTGACGGAAGCCCGCGAACTTCGATCCTTCGGGATGAAACGCGGCGCTCCCTGAGACCCGAGACGAGGACGAGTAGCACGACAGAGCCAGTAGCTCGGGGCGTCGGCAGCGAGTGCGATGCCGACCCCGGCCAGCGCCACGCCTGCGGGCCAATAGCCACATCGCGCCGCGACGGTCGGACCGAGACCAAGAGCGGTTGGATCAGCGATGAGGACGCCTGTGAGAGCGCAAGCACGACCCCGCCGACGGCGGCGTAGGAGAGGGAGAACCGTTCCTTCAGGAACGGCAGCAGCGCTGGCAGGGCGCCGTTCGCGAAGTCCGTCGCCATATGGCCGCTCGAAAGGGAGCGCCATCGCCCGGCGATCGATCTCCGCCCGCACGCGCGCAGGCTAGCCGGGAGCTCTACAGGTGGCGCTCGATGAGAGCGTGGGAGAGCTCCCACTGGGCCCGAGCGAGCTTCACCCGGTTGCGCTCAAGCCTCGAGCCGTTCACGCCCTGGTCCCGAAGGCGCTGGCGCTCGGACGTCAGCCCGGCGATCTGATCCATCAGCGTCTCCACGGTCCGGGCGTGAGGGCCCGCCGCCGAAAACGCGAGGAACGGAGGGGCCGCAGCAGCGTTGCGCTCATCTCGGGTGTCATCATCGGCATGCGACGATCAAAAGTGAGACCGGTTAGCCAGATTTCGTAAAGGCACGGTAAATCCCTGCTTGGGTACGATCGCGGCCCGATGGACCAGCTCACGATCGAAGTCAGGCAGCCGGGCGAGCTCGAGCCCGATGCTCTGGCCATCCCCTTCCCCCAGGAAGACAGCGGCTCCCTGTCGAATGGGACGCGCGCCCTTGACGAGCGCCTGAAGGGCCGGCTGCAGCGGCTCGTGGAGGACGGCGAGCTCAAAGGGCGACCTCCGGTAAGACCGTGCTGCTCCACACCGACGGGGAGCTCGACGCGCGGCGGCTGATCGTCGCAGGCGTCGGCAAGCGGGGAGGACGTCGACGCCGACGCGCTGCGGACTGCGGCCGCGGCGGTCGTGCGTCGCCTGGCCGGCGTCGGCGGCACCGTGGCGTGGCAGCTCGACGACTCGCTGCCTCTGTCCCTGGACGACCAGGCACGGGCGATCGTCGAAGGGACGATGCTCAGCTCCTACAGTCCGGCCCGCTGGAAGACGGAGGAGAAACCGCGGAAGCTCGTCGAGAAGATCGTTGCTCTACACCGACGCTCCCGACGGGCTTGCCGAGTCCGCCGGCCGCACGGCGCGCGTCGGCCGCGTGGGTGAACGCGGCGCGCGACTGGCCAACTCACCGCCGAACGAGCTGACTCCCCAGGTCGCATGGCCGAACGGGCTGCGAGCTCGCCGGGCCGAACCTCACCGTCGAAGCGCTGGAGCCCGGGCAGATCGACGAGCTCGGCATGGGCGCACTTGTCGGCCGTCGGACGCGCGAGCGCGAACGGGCCTCGTCTCATCGTCGCTGCGCTACGAGCCGCCGCACGGGCGCGCACGGCGACATCGTGCTCGGGCTCGTCGGCAAGGCGATCACCTTCGACGCGGGCGGGATCTCGCTCAAGCCTGCGCGCGGATGGAGGACATGAAGGGCGACATGGCCGGCGGCGCCGGCCGCTGCATCGCGGCATCGGCAGCGCGTCGCCGAGCTCGAGCTGCCGGTGCGCGTCGATCGCGGTCGTCGCCGCCGCGGAGAACCTCGCCGGCGGCGACGCGTTCCGCCCGGGCGACATCCTGCGCGCGGCGAACGGCAAGACGATCGAGATCACGAATACCGACGCCGAGGGGCGGCTCGTGCTCGCCGACGCGCTGTGGTACGCCCGGCGCGAGGGCGCGACGCACGTCGCTCGACCTCGCGACGCTCACCGGCGCGATGGAGCTCGCGCTCGGCGACCTCTACGCCGGCGTCTTCGCGAACGACGACGAGTGGCGCGACCGAGATCGCTCGCCGCAGCGCGAAGCGAGCGGCGACCACGCCTGGCCGTTCCCGCTCCACCCGCGCTACCGGCGCTACGTCGACTCCTCGTTCGCCGACCTGAAGAACTCTTCGACGCTCCGGCAGGGCTCACCCGTCCTCGCAGCCGAAGTTCCTGACGGAGTTCGCCGGTGAGGGACCGTGGGCGCACGTCGACATGGCAGGGCCCGGCTTCTCGAGGCGCTCGCGCGCGGCGACTATCTGACGCAGCGCCGGCGGCAACCGGCTACGGCGTCCGTCTGATCGTCAGAGCTCGCCAGGCGCCTCGCCGTTGAACTTCGATCTCGACCAGGAGCACGAGCTCGTCCGCCAGCACGGTGCGCGACTTCGCGGAGCAGCGGGTCGCGCCGGTCGCGGAGGAGCTCGACCGCGAGGCGCGCTTCCCGTACGAGCTCGTCGCCGAGATGGCCGAGCTCGGCCTGATGGGCATGCCGATTCCGCGAGGAGTACGGCGGCGCCGGCGCGCGACACCGTCTCGTACGCGATCGCCGATCGAGGAGCTCACGCGCGTCGACTCGTCCGTCGCGATCACGGTCGCCGCGCACCACTCGCTCGGGACGATGCCGATCTACTCTTCGGCAGACGAGCGAGCAGAAGGAGCAGTGGCTGCCGCGACCTCGCGTCCGGGCAGAGGCCTCGCCGCGTTCGGCCTGACCGAGCCCGAACGCCGGCTCCGACGCCGGCGCGACGCGCACGACGCGCCGGAGCTGCGCGACGGCGAGTGGATCGTCAACGGCTCGAAGATCTTCATCACGAACGCCGGCACGGACATCACCGTCGTGCGTCACGATCACCGCGCAGCACCGGCGACGACGAGATCTCGAACATCATCGTCCCGAACGGCACGCCCGGCTACGAGATCTCGGCGCCGATGAAGAAGCTCGGCTGGCGCGCATCCGACACGCGCGAGCTCGTCCTTCGGGACGCTGCGGTCCCGAGGAGAACCTGCTCGGGCCGCGCGGCGAGGGCTTCCAGCAGTTCCTGGAGATCCTCGACGGCGGCCGCATCTCGGTCGCGGCGATGGGCGTCGGCCTTGCGCAGGGCGCGTACGACCTCGCCGATCGCGTACGCGCAGGAGCGCGCAGCAGTTCGGGCAAGCCGATCGCGAAGTTCCAGGCGATTCAGTTCAAGCTGGCGGACATGGCGACGGAGATCGAGGCCGGGCGCAATCTCGTCTACAAGGCGGCGTGGCTGAAGGATCAGGGCCGGACTTCGCCCTGGCGGCCGCGCAGGCGAAGCTCTACACCGGCGAGCTGCTCGAACCGGGCCGCGAACGCGGCGCTCCAGATCCACGGCGGCTACGGCTACATGGACGAGTACGCGATCTCACGCCTGCTACCGCGACCAGAAGATCCTGGAGATCGGCGAGGGCACCAGTGAAGTCCAGCGGATGTGTCATCGCGCGCCACCTGGGGCTCTGATCTTCCGCGGCCCGTTGAAACGGGTATGTAACGGTGCATCATGAAGCGCGCCGCCGCGGTCATGCGGAGGCTGCGCGGTAGCAGCGTGCGGCGATCGAGTGAGATCGTGAACCACACCGGCGCCAACGGGTTCATGAACGACACGACGTAGGTCGTTGGAGTCGTCCTCGAGCAGGTAGGCGTTCGTGACGTGGCCGGCCCCCCAGATGGGCTCGGGCTCCGGCGTCACATCCCTGCGGGGACAGGATCCACTTTCCACCATGAGCACGGTCCCACCGGCGCGTCCCGATGATGATGCCGTCCGCCCCGCCGCGGATCTCGTACATCAACCGGTTCGGCCGCTCGAGCGTGAAAATGCGAGACGATCCTGTTCGCGCGGGCTCGAGGCGAGGCGCTCGATGTATTCGACGCTTCGCAGCCTGCGAAAGGCGGCGGTTGCACGGGCGACCAGCGCGTCTGCGGATTGTGGTTTCGCCGGCACGGAACGTGGTCACGCGTCCGTTTACGGAGACCCTGACCCGGCGAGCCGACGCCAGAAACGCCCCGTAGCACTCCGTTGCCGCACGACCGGAGCCTCGACGCCGCCGAGGACGACCCGGAGGCCGTTGACCGCATTGCCGTCCTGGTCCAGGGCAACGAGCTCCGCACCCGGCCAGGCGACGGCAAGCGCGCGATGGCGAGGTCGCCGCTCTCGCGGCCCTGCACGATCATGCGACGCGCCGGAAGCGGCGGTAGCCCCTTCGCCGCCGTCACGACTGCGGCAGCGGCCCGGTCTCGCCCCGGCCGTAGATCGGTGACGCAACGCGACCGCGGCAATGAGCACCGCAAACAACGTCAGCTCGACCGCGACATTGCGGCGCAGACCATCGAACGACAATCCGGGGCACGAGCCGGTAGCGGTTCACCCAACCGATCGCCGCGAGCACTGCGAGCAGAGCCGTCTTCACGATCAGGAGCTGGCCGTACCCGGTCGACCAGAGCTGACCGACCGAGCGCAGCTCGGCGAATGCGCGCAGAACGCCCGTCGCAGCGAGGACGAGGACGGAGACGAACGCGACGTTCGAGAAACGCCGCACGAGCGGCGCATGATCTCCGGAGGAAGAGAGCGCGAGGCCGAGCGCGACGAGCCCGCCGAGCCAGAACGACGCCGCAGCCACGTGCAGGAAGTCGACGAACGCGCTCGTACCCCGGCCTGCCGCGATCGAGCGCATGGCCGGCCAGCGTCGGCACCGGCAACAGCGCAAGTCCGGCGGCGAACGCCAGCGGCTCGAGCCGGGGGTAGACCGGCGCAATTGCGGCAAGCATCGCCCCCACTCCGGCGATCACGGCCGCGGCCGCCATGACGCTGCCGAAGCGAGTCGAAATCGAGACGTCGTGGACGACGCCGGACACGCCGATGAAGACCGACCAGGAAGGCTCCGAGCATCAACCGGACCGGCACAGGCCCGACGGCGAAGCGGAAGAAAGCCGCGCCGGCCGCCGTCAGCAAGCCCGCAGAAGAAGAGAAAGCGGGCGAGGACGTCCTGGACACTCGGTCCGTTGTTGGCCGTCAGTGAGGGCACCGGCGGCGCACGTCCCGAGCCGACCCCGAACGCCATCACCCCGGCGAGCGTGTGTCCGTCGTCGGAGAGCACGCGCCACAGGACGGTGTAGTCGCCGTCGCGGAGCGGCCCGGCTGGAGCGGAATGAGCGAGCCTGCGGCCGACCGCTCGCGGCTTCCCTCCGAGGACGGATCCACCTCCGTTCCGACCGCCTTGATGCCCGAGGATGTCCTCACGGTGTCGTCGAAGATGACCTGACCGTGGCCGGCGGCGAGGCCAGCACCGACCCGTCCGCCGGAACGGTCCGGAGCAGCGTGGCGTGACCCCAGGCCTCCCCGGCAGGGCCAGGGCGACGAGCGGCACGACAAGGAGGGCCAGGCGGTTGGGCAACGCTTCAAGAAACCTAGCGAGGCGCACTGTTAGCTTCCGGGGTGTGCTGTTCCGCCAGTTCGTCGACGACGATCTCGGCTGTGCCTCCTACCTGATCGGCGATCCCAGCGAGGGGCAAGCCTTCCTCGTCGATCCGGCGTGACGCGATCGAGCAGTACCTCGAGGCGGCGCAGGCCGAGGGCGTCGAGATCGTGCGGGTGCTCGAGACGCACACGCATGCCGACCATGTCTCAGGGCACGGCCGCTTCGGGCTCGAGCACGGTGTGCCGGTTTCGGTTCACCCGCTCGCGGCGCCGGAGTTCCCGTTCGATCCGCTCGAGGACGGTCAGAAGCTGAAAGTCGGAGCGGTAAAGCCATGCGCGTGGATCCATACACCGGGCCACCGGCCCGAGCACTGCGCCTTCGTCGTCGACGAGCGGCTCGTCCTCACCGGCGACTCCTTTCTCGTCGGCGACGCCGCGCGTCCCGACCTCGCCGATCGAGGCGCGCGAAGGGGCAGAAGGCCTCTTTCACTCGCTGCAACGACTCACCGAGCTTCCCGACGCCTACGAGGTCTATCCCGGACACGTCGCCGGCTCTCTCTGCGGCGCGGCGATGAGCCCTGCCCACTCGTCGACGATCGGCGACGAGAAGCGGACGAACGCCGCGCTCGAGTACGGCGACGTGCAGGCCTTCATCAACGCGACGGCGGCTGTCTCCACGCCACGGCCGCCGACGACCGCACGCGTGGTCGAGCTCAACAAGCGGACCGTTCGTCGGCGCGCCGCCGCCGCTCGAGCGACTCGACACCGTCGACCACGCGACGGTCCTCGACGTGCGCACCGGTGAGACTCATGCGGCGGGCCATGTGCACGGCTCTTTCAACGTGCCGGTGTCCGGCTCGTCCTACGCCACCCGAGCCGGCTTCATCCTCGATCCGGAAGAGCGGATCGTCATCCACGCGACAGACGAGGCCGAAGCCCTGGAAGCAGCTCGTGGCCTGCGAGCTGTCGGCTTCATCGAGCTCGCCGGATACGTCACCGAAGCGCCGGCCACCGACGTCGTCGAGCCGGTCGGAGCTGGACGAGCTGGAGCGGCTGCTCGCGGTAAGGCGAGGTGCAGGTGCTCGACGTCCGGGAGAAGTCGGAGCGCGACGAGGGATACATCCCGGGATCGCTGCACATCCCGTTCAGGCTCTTGCGCGATTTCGGTCCGACGGCGTCGACGCGCAGAAGCCGGTCGTGACGATCTGCGAGTCCGGGATGCGCGCCGGCATCGCGGCAAGCGTTCTCGCCGCAGCCGGTGTCGACGCGAGACCGGTTCTGAACGGCGGCGTGAACGACTGGCCCGGCGGGACCGTGTCGTTCCGCCGGTGCGGCTCTAGTTGATCCGCTGCACGGATAGCCGCGCTCGTCCATCGCGGCGAGCAACTGCCTGCAGTGCTCCTCGTCCCGCGTCACGATCGTCAGCTCCACCTCAGTGGCAGTGACCGGCAGGTCCATGCCCTCACGGTGGTGCTCGACCGAGATGAGATTGCCTCGCTCCTCGGCGACGAGTGCGAGCAGCTTGATCAGCTCGCCCGGCCGGTCCGGATTTGCGTCCGCATCACCAGATAGCGGCCCGCGACGGACAGTCCGTGACGCATGACCGAGATGAGCATGGTCGGATCGATGTTGCCGCCGGAGAGGATCGGCACTGCGGTGCCCGTCCCACCGTCCTTACCGGCCAGCAGGGCCGCGACGCCGACCGCTCCGGCACCTTCGACCACGAGCTTGGCGCGTTCGAGCAGCAGCACGATCGCCTCGCTGATCTGCTCGTCGGTCACCGCGACGATGTCGTCGAGCAGATCCTCCAGCAAGGGCATGGTGAAGTCGCTCGGCACCTTCACCGCGATCCCGTCCGCGCGATCGTGTACCCGTCGACGCCTGCCCTGACGCCGACGATGCGCACCTCTGGCTTGAGCGCTCGCAACGCGGTCGCGATGCCGAGCGCCAGCCCGCCGCCGCCGATCGGGATCAGCACCGTCCCGACGTCCGGCTCCTGATCGAGCAGCTCGAGCCCGATCGTTCCCCTGCCCCGCGACCACGAGCTGATCCTCGTACGGGTGGATGAACGTCCCGCCCGTCTCCTCGACGTGCGCAATCGCTGCGTCGAGCGCGTCCTCGAAGTCTTCGCCCGCCATCTCCGTCGCCGCGCCGTAGTTGCGGCAGGCATCGATCTTCGCCATCGGCGCCGTGACCGGGACGAAGATGGTCGCGCGGATGCCCAGCTGCCGAGCTGCCCACGCGACCGCCTGCCCGTGGTTGCCGGCGCTCGCAGCGACCACGCCCGCGGCGCGCTCTTCGGGCGACAGCGTCGTGAGCTTGTTCACAGCGCCGCGGACCTTGAACGCAACCGGTCCGCTGGAGGTTCTCCGCCTTGAGTCGCACCTCGCGGCCCACGCGGCGCGAGAACGTCTCCGAGAGATAGATCGGAGTCTCTTCCGCGATTCCCCGAGACGCTCGCGCGCCTCCTGGATGTCAGCGAGTGTCGGTGCGATCCGTCGTATCGCCAAGCTTGAACACCCTCTCCATGATCTCCCTTCACGGCGGTCAGCGGATCGAGCTCCCGCCGCTGCACCTCGTCGAGCAGCCGCCGCAGCTCCGGATCGTCCGCCACCGCCCGCTCGCAGATGCGACTTGGCCCGTCCCGATGCGACCGCGAACACCTCACCGGCGAGATTCTTGCGCCTCCGCTCCTCGAGCAGGCCGCCTGACTCGAGATGCGCTCGATGCTCCTCCACCTTCTCGCCAGAGCTCGGGGATGTTCTCGCCCCTGGTCGCCTCGGTCAAGACGATCGGCGGCTTCCAGGCTCGGTCTCGGTCGAGCGAGAGGATTGAGCGCACCTCCTTCAGCATCGTCTTCGCAGCCGGGTGGTCCATCTTGTTGATCGCGATCACGTCCGGAATCTCCATGATCCCCGCCTTGAGCGCCTGCACCGAGTCTCCGGAGCCTGGCATGAGTACGAGGACGACGGTATCGGCAATGCCGATCACCTCGACCTCGCTCTGACCGGCGCCCACGGTCTCGAGAAAGACGAGCGTCCTTGCCCGCGGCGTCGAGGACGAGCAGCGCCTGCAAGGTGGTCTCCGCGAGACCTCCGAGGTGGCCGCGCGTGCCCATCGAGCGGATGAAGACGCCTGGATCGAGGAAGTGGTCGGCGAGGCGGATGCGATCGCCGAGCAACGCGCCGTGGGTGAACGGGCTCGAGGGATCGACGGAGATCACGCCGATCGTGCGCTCCTGGGCGCGGATGTGGCCGATCAACCCGGAGATGAGGCTCGACTTCCCCACGCCGGGCGGCCCGGTGATCCCGACGGCATAGGTGCCGGCCGGTGTCCGGATAGATGTCGCGGACGAGATCGTAGGCGAGCGGATCGCCGTTCTCGACGAGCGAGATCGCGCGTGCGAGCGCCCGCGTGTCGCCCGTGCGAACGCCCTCCGCGAGCGACTCGCGCGTCCAATCCCGCCGGCCCGCCATGTTAAGCCGCCTCGGCGACCTGCTTCGGAGGCTTGCTCGCCGCTGCAGAGCGAGCGCATAGGCGACGACGGACGTGAAGGCGAGCACGATGCCGACGCCGCCGAACACCCAGCGCGGGCCGACGCTGTCGGTCAGCGGGCCGGCGATCACGAAGCCGAGGCCGTACACGAGGTAGTTGACGCTCATGATCACGGTGAACACGCGACCGCGGAACGCATCGGGAGCACCACGTTGCACGAGCAGAGAGTTGCACACGACCGCAGCACCGTTGCCGACCCCTGCAAGCACGAAGCACGGAAGCGGAGACCCAGACGTTCGGCGCCACTGCGGCTGCCGCAACGCCGACAGCCTGCACGAGGATGCTCGCGGCATAGACCGTCCCGACCGAATGCCGTTCCACCCAGCTGCCGGCGCCGAAGCTGCCGAGGGCGAGACCGAGCCCGATGCAGCCGAAGATGAGCCCGCAGCCGAAGTCGCCCGCGTTGAACGAGTCCTTGGCGAGAAACACCTGTGCGGTCTGCGTGGATGCGACCGCTCCGAGCGCGATCGTCCAGACGACGAGCACCGTCAAGAGTGGTCTCGTGTGGATGACTCTCGCAGAAGCCGTCCTTCAGGTCGCGGAAGTGACCGCGACTGACGGCGAGCGCGCCCTGGAGCTTCGCTGCCGGAAGCCGCAGCAGAAGCAACGCGGAGACCAGAACGAGACACCGTTGATCCAGTACGCGACGTCGGGGCCGGCGGCGGCGACAAGCGCTCCGCCGATGATCGGTGCGACGGTCCAGCTGACGTTCTCGCTCGTCTGGATCAGCGAGTTCGCGTTCGCGAGCTGCTCCTCGTCGACGAGATTCGGCAGGCCGGCGTAGACGGCCGGCCGAAAGAAGCCGGTGGCGATGCCCGCGACGCCCGCGAGCGCCACGATCTGCCCTGCCGTCTGCGCGAACGGAAGCGTGAAGAAGACGCCCGCCCGCACGAGATCCGACACGACCATCAGGCCTCGCCGCGAGAGCCGGTCGAGGAGCGGCCCGAGAAAGAGGCCGACCGCGACGGCGGGAGAAACTCGACGATCATCAACGCGCTCACCCACGAGCCGGAGTTCGTGCGGTCCTTCCACGTCCACGACGAGAGCGACCGTCGCGAAGCAGCGTGCCGAGACTGGAGCCGAGCGTCGCGAAGAAAAGCAGGCGGAAGCCGGGCGCGGTGCCGAGGAGACTCAGCTGACGGCGGACACCGGTCAACTCCGCGTCGGAGTCTGTCAGGAAGCCGCTGCGGCCGTCCTCACTCGCCCAGGGGCTGCCGCGAGGAACTCGTGCTCGTCGTGCGTGCCGACCGTGACGCGGATCGCGTTCGGGGCGCCGAACGCGGCGAGCGGCCGGACGATCACGCCCTCGCGCAGCAATGCCTCGAACCACGGCTGCGCGTCCTCGCCGAGATCGGCGAAGACGAAGTTGCCGACGGCCGGCCCCGCCACGCGGTAGCCCGGCAGCGGCGAGGATCCGCACGAGCTCTGAGCGCCCGTCCGCGTTGATCCGTCTCCGGCGCTCGAGCTCTTCCGGGAAGTCGAGACTCGCGAGTGCTGCCTCCTGCGCCGGCGTCGTCAGATCGAACGCGCGGCGAGTCTTGCCGAGCGCGGTCACGACCTCGGCAGGGCCGACGCCGTAGCCGACCCGGAGACCGGCGAGCCCGTAGATCTTGGAAAACGTGCGCAGGACGAGCACGCGGCGGCCTGCCTTGAAGTACTCCTTGATGCCGTCGGCGTAATCCGGGTCGTCGATGTACTCGAAGTAGGCCTGGTCGAGAACGGTCAGGACGTGATCCGGAACCCGCTCGAAGTACGCGTCCAGCTCGGCGCGGGAGCTCATCGTTCCCGTCGGGTTGTTCGGATTGCACACGTACACGAGCTTCGTGCGCTCGGTGACCGCGGCAAGCAGTCCCTCGAGGTCGTAGCGGTCGTCGCGGAGCGGAACCTGCACGGCGTGCGCGCCGAGCTTGGCCGCATAGATTCCGTAGCTCGGGAACGACGGCCAGCCGTGGACGACCTCGTTGCCCGGCTCGACGACTCGCCTGTGAGAGCGCGTCGATGATGCCGTCGGCGCCTGAACCGACCGCGACCTCCTCGAATGCGCACGGCGTGCAAATCGGCGAGCGCGGTCCGGAGCCGGTAGGCGCCACCGTCGGGATAGCGGTTCAGCTCTCGACCTTCCGCCGCTCGAGCGCCTCGAGCGCCTGCGGGAACGGACCGTACGGCCCCTCGTTCGACGCGAGCTTCACGACCCGCTCGAGCCCGAGCTCGCGCTGCACCTCTTCGACCGGCTTGCCCGGCTCGTACGGGACGATTCCCGCAAGAGCAGGCCGCAGCAAGCCGGGAGGAACTTGCACTACCGTGCCGTGCGCGTCTCGTCCGACTTCTTCCGCCAGATCCACAGCAACGCCGCCGGCGGCCGCAGCGATCGAGGCAAGGGCGCCGCCTTGTTCAGCCCGGCGTGATCTCCGGGCCCGGAACGGCCCTCCTTCGCCTTCTGCTTGCCGAACTCCTTCGTCAGCTTCCAGACGCCCCAGCCCAGCAGGGCGTTGCGTCGGCTGACAATTCCCATGGGTCTCCTTTCCGTGCGCGAGCCTACCAAGGTGGCTGTTCCCGCGAGGACGCAGGCGCTTACGCGTGAGGGAGAGTGTCGAGCCGGGCCGACCTCGCCGCGCTACTTGCCGTTGCCCTTGCCGTTGCCGTTGCTGCCGCCGCCCCGACTCGGCGGTCGGTTTGACGTCTGGTCGGCCCTGCCGGCAGATGCGCCTTCGACTTGGGGCTGTGCTTCGCCTTCGTCTGAGGAACATGGCGGCGCACCGGATGGGCCGGGTGCGTAGCTCGCACGGTCTTCACGTGACGGGCAGCGACCCCGCGCCGCCTGCGGTGGTGAACCTTCTGGGCGCCCTTGCCGTGCGTCTTGAGCTTGCGCGCTTGCGTTCGCGTGCGCTCGCCGCCTGCCTTGCCGGCCGCGCCGCGCGTTGTTGCCGCTTCGACTGCGAAGGCTGGAGCTCCGTGCACCGCACCTGCGGTTGCGGGCGAGACCTGACGCGGAGGCCGCCGCGACTGGACCTGCTGCGCAGGCTTGGCGGCGTTCGGCGCGCATGCCAGGGTGCGTGACGAACGCCTCGTATCGAAGCGCCGCCGATGGCGACGCCTGCCGTGAGCGCTGCCGCCGCCTTGAGCGCGAGGCTGGTTCCCACGGCGGCACCGCCGCCTGCCGCCGAAGAGCGACATGAGCAGAGCTGGGCACTGGAACGAGGCGAAGCGTCTTGAGCGCGCCTCGCTGGGCTCGCTTGCCGACGAGCGAAGCCGGCGCACTCCGAGACACTCGCGCAGGTGCGCGCGCAGCTGTCCGCGCTCCTGCCGCGGCAGACGTCCGTCGAGCTGACGCGAGATCGCGAACTCCGCTTCGCCGCAGGTGATCGATCCTTCGAGCTGTTCGCGCAGCGCACGGCGTGCACGGAAGATGAGCGTCTCGACTGCGCTCGTCGAGACCTCGAGGACCTCGGCGATCTCGGCGTACGAGCGCCCCTCGAGCTCGCGCATCACGAGTGCCGCACGCTGGTTGAACGCGAGATGACCGAGCGCGCGCCGGATGTCGTCGCCTGTCGGCAGCGGCGTCGTCGCCGATCGTGTCGGCGATGTCGTCCTCGAAGGACGACCTCGGCCGGCACGCCTGAGGACTGGCGGAACCGCTGCCGGCAGACGTTGTGGCGCGATCGCGATCAGCCAGTTCTGCGGCTTCTCCGGCCGGCTCCCCTTCTGACGTAGGCGCGATAGGCGTTCAGGAAGGTCGTCTGGGTGACGTCCTCGGCGTCGGCGGGATTCGCGCATGACTGCGAGCGCGTACCGATACACGTCTCCGACGTGTCGCTGGTAGAGCGCGCTCGAAGGCCCGGTCAGGGCGAGGCCTCGCCGCCAGCAGGGGGCGTCATGCTCCTAGTAGATACCTCGCTCGGCGGAATCTTGCGTCCCCTGACTAGGGAAGCGGCGTTCCTCCAGGCAATTTCGGGGCTTCGACCGGCGGAACCGGCACTGGCGGCACAGGCTGGCAACTCGACCGGAAGGGCCGCGGCGGGGACTCGAGGGCCTTCTGAGCCTCTCCGACCAGGGTCGCGGCCTGGTCAGTCACCTGGGAGACCGCGCTGAGCGGGCCTCGACTGCGTCGTCGCAGTAGGGGCAGAGCCCGCTGGCGCCTGCGCCACCGTCTGACCGTGCGTCTGTGCCCCTAACCCCGGCTCGCCGGCGCGCTGAGAACCGATCCCTAATCCCTCTCGCCCCTGGTCGCACGGTCTTTGCTCCTGAGCCTCTGGCGCTCTCGAGGCGCTCGACGGCGCAGAACTCCGCGCGTCGGGAAGCCGGCGGCAACCTGCCGCGAAGGCGCGGCGATCCGGTGAGTCGAGGAAGGTGCCGCGGAGGCGGACCGCTGCGTGATCGCTGCCGACGCCTGTGGCGAGGGCGCCGGCGACGATCGCGACCGCCGCCTTCAGGAGCAGTCCACCGCCCGCGACCGCGCCGCTGCCCGCGACGACACCGCCCGTGTCGAAGAACTGCGCAAGCGATGTCGGCAGCGGCACCACGGCAAGCGATCGGAGCGCGGACGCCTTGAGTCGCAAAGACCGATCGGGCCCGGAAGATCAATGTCTCGACCGCGGAGACCGAGACCCCGATCGTGTCGGCGATCTCGGCGTAGGTGCGACCTTCGAGCTCGCGCATGACGAGCGCGGAGCGCTGGTTGAACGGCAACCGTCCGAGCGCGTCCAGGACGCCCTGTAGGTCGGGCCGATCTTCTTCCGGCACCGCGATCAGCTCGACGTGCTCCTCGAGCGGAACCTCCTTCACCCGACGGCTCGCCCGCGCATAGCGCGTGCGCGCAACGTTGTGCGCGATCTTGATCAACCAGTTCTGAGGCTTCTCCACGTCGACGCCCTTGATGTGCGCGCGGTACGCATTCAGGAACGTCGTCTGCGTGACGTCTTCAGCGTCGGCGGGATTGCGCAGAAGCGCGAGCGCGTAGTGATAGACGTCCCTGACGTAGTTGCCGGTAGAGAGACTCGAAGCGCCTGATCTCGGGCTCGGACCGGGATCTCCGGCGCTGCGGTCGCCATGCTGCTGATGGAACGAACTCAGGGCCGCACCGAGATACGCGCCTTCTTTGTCATTTGCAACCGTACGCCGGCGAACGCCGGTCGCCTACGCGGCTAAGCGGTCGTCTTCGCGCGCTTGCGGATCGGCACGTGGATCGGGCGACCGAGCGCCACGAGACCGGCTTCCTTGATCGCCTCCGACAGGGTCGGGTGCGCGGCCATCCCGTCGGCGACGGTCTCCACCGTCGCTTCGGCGTCGATCGCGACCACACCGGCCTCGATCAGATCGGTGACGTGCGGACCGACCATCACCAGGCCGAGCAGCTCGCCGTAGCGCGTCTCGTGAATCGACTTCACCCAGCCGGTGGTCTCGTTCTGCATCACGGCGCGCGCGTTCGCCACCCACGGGAACATCCCGGTGGCGACGTCGTCGCCGTACTGCTCGCGCGCCTCGGCTTCGGTGAGGCCCGACGCCTGGCGATCTCCGGATCGGTGTAGATCGGACGCGGGACCGCGCGGTTGTCGACCACGGCCTCGTGCCCGCATCGCGTTCTCGGCTGCAACCTCGCCCTCGCGGAACGCCGTGTGCGCGAGCTGCCAGTAGCCGGCGCAGTCGCCCACCGCGTAGATGTGCTCGACCGTCGTGCGCCGGTGCTCGTCGGCGGCGATCCCTTTGCGCTTGTCGAACTCGACGCCGATCGTCCTCGAGCCCGAGCCCTTCGACGTTCGGGCCACGACCGACGGCTGACGAGCATCAGGTCGGCCTCGACCGTCTCGCCGTCGCCGAAGTGCACAGTCAGCGCGTCGCCCTTCTCCTCGACCTTCGTGCACTGCTTCTCGAGGTGAAGCGTGATCCCGCGCTTGCCGAACTGCTTCGCGAGCTCCTTCGACGCATCCGCGTCCTCCTGCGGGATGAGCGCCGGCAGCATCTCGATGATCGTCACCTCGCTGCCGAAGCGGCGGAAGATCGAGGCGAACTCGCACCCGATGATGCCGCCGCCGAGGACGACGAGGCGCTTCGGAACCTCCGTCTGCGCGAGCAAGCCCTTCGGAGTCGACGCAGCGCGTCGGAATCGAGGCCTTCGATCGGCGGACGAAGCGGGAACGAGCCCGTCGCGACGATCGCATGCTTGAAGGTGACGTCCTCCCCGCCCTCGACCGCGATCGTGTGCGCGTCCTTGAACGTGCCGGTGCCCTTCGACCCACTCGACGCCGTTCGCCTTGAAGAGCGAGGCAACGCCCGACGTCATCTGCTTGACGACGCCGTCCTTCCACTCGTTCGCCTTGGCGAACTCGAGCTGGAAGCCGCCGAGCTTGACGCCCGAGCTTGTCGAACGTGTGCTCGGCTTCCTTCAGCGCGAACGCCGTCTGTACCCAAGCCTTCGTCGGGATGCACCCGATGCGCAGGCACGTGCCGCCGAGCTCCGGCTCGCGCTCGATGCACGCGACCCTGGCCCCGAGCTGCGCGGCCCGAATGGCCGCGGTGTAGCCACCGGGCCCCTCCGAGAACAGCGACGTCGACTTCCATCAAGGTCGATCGCACAGATCCGTCAGTTCTCGAAAGCACCTCGGCAGGTCGAGAAAGTCGGTGTTGTCGGAGACGACGTCGACCGGGCCGGCTTCGTGGTCGATCGCACGAACCTCCGGCTCCGTGATCGCGGTGCGTAGCGAGTCCACGAAGCGATCTGCGAACAAGACCTGAAACGGCCGACCCCAGAACGCCCGCACGGTCGGATCGACCGCCTCCGTCACAGCCAGCTCGTTGTGACGCCGCGCAACGGCTTCGTACGCCTCGATGAGGCCGGCCTCCCGTGCCTGCCAGTCTTCGGCCGCGAGCGTCCGCGCAAGTGCTTCTTCCTCTGGGCGGCACAACTCTGCGTAGGCGGAGCCCAACCACTTCCAGTACGGCGGGTAGCGGCGTTCTTGCAACAGCGCAAGCCGCATCAGATCGCGAACGAGAGAAGCGGCGATCACCCGCGACCCGAGGTCATCCCCGCGTGAGCCCGTGCGACCGACGAAATGTTCGAGCTGTGCGACGCGCCGCCACTGGCCCGCCATCGCAAACAACCAGACGTCGTGCGGATACCAGCTGAGCTTGTCGCGTAGCTGCGTCAGCTCGCCGACCGGGTCGGAGAAGACCTCACCTGAGGTGAACTCGAGCAGACGCTGCGTAGGAGTGGCGAGCCAATCGGCCACTCCGAAGTCCTGAAGAGGTCCGCCCCGAGTTCTGCACGTACGTAGTCGCCGAGGAGGAGTGTCTCGACACCATGGTTCACTGGACCCCCGGCCAGCTCGGCGATCGCAACTGTGCCCGCCTCTTCTGTGGGTCCGAAGTGTGTCGAGAATCCGGCAAAGCTGGTGGGAGCTGGTCGGCGAGGATCTGCCTCAACTCCATTGCCTCGCCCAGATCACGAAGGAACAACTGGACGCGCGGGCCCCATTGATGATCCCGAGGCGTTCGTCGTCGAGCCCAAGAACCTCGGAGCCGTGCCCGATGAGCGCGGCTGCGTGCTCAATGTCGCCGAAGTTCTGCTCGACGACGGGCCGCACGGCATCGAAGTAGAAGCGCCTCGAGAGCTCGAGGCCCCGCACCCCTACAAGTCCGCCTTCATGGTGACCGTCCCGTCCTTTTCCTCGACGGCGTGAAAGCCGTAGCGCTCGTAGAGCTTCGTCATCCCTTTCTCGGCACTCAGGCTGATCCCGGAATGGCCTTCCTGCCTGGCGCGCTCGAGCAGCGCGGTCATCAGTTGGCCGCCGAGTCCTCCGCCGCGACGGCTCGGGACGACGGCGATCGTCAGCTCGGGCGTCTGTTCGTCGACGAAGCCGAACCCCGGGGCCTCGGAAGGGAAGAGGCGGTACCACGCAGCTCCGATCGGGCCGGCCTCCCAGGCCACGAGCCCCGGCGTCGCCGGGACGTCCCCAGTTGTTCACGTACCGCGCGACCGGCAGGTCAGGATCCTCGTTGAGACGCCAGTGGTAGGCGTGCTTGAGCATGTCGCGGAGGAAGCGGACGTCCTGCGGCCCGGCCTGGCGGATCACGTTTCAGAGTCTAAGCGGGACTCACTCGAACGAGTGATCCTTTGCAAACCTTGCAAGAAGGCGTCCCTGACCGGCATCTCCAAGGTTATGAAACGTGACGATGATCGGCGGACCGAGTTCGGGAACGGCCTGCGTGGCCGCCTGATCCGGCGCCGTGCGTTGCGACTGGGTCCCGCAGACGTCCGTCGTGTCCGCCTCCCGCGCCGCTCGTACAGCGTCCTTCCGCGCTCTAGAAAATGTAGAGCCTCGGCGCACCGCAGAGCCTGAGGCAAGAGCAAGACCAAGGCGAATCACGTCGCGATCACACACGTCCTGGGCCGTCGATCTCGCAAGCCGAGCTCACGAGCGGCCCACGGAAGCGCGACCTCGAGCTGACGCTGCTGCATCGTCGCGGACGGCCGGCGCGGTCGGCGGGGCCGGTAGGCCGACGCGGGCCGCGAAGTAGCCGGCAATCAGCGCCGCCTGACCGTTCGAATCGGAGACGAGCGCCCAGGGCTCGGGACCACCTTCGGTTCGAAGGCTGGGCGCCCACGCAACCGAGTCCAGCAATGGATTGCCGACGCAAGCGTGGTTCCAGTCCACGAGCACGGCGCGATCTCCACGGATGCAGAGATTGTCGCTTCGTACGTCCATGTGCAGCAGCGAGTCACCTCCGAGGTCGCAATCGGCGGACGCCTGCGTGAGCCGGGGTAGCGCTTCTGCGAGCCATTCGCGCGAACAGATACCGGTCGAGAGAAGCGGCTCGGCTCAGCTGCGACAACGGGCCACCCGTCCGAGGTCGTCGCGGAGGCTCTCGAGGGCAGGGAGCCCTGCCGGTGGAGTCATTCCATGTACGGCTTCGAGCGCGTCGACGACGAGTGAGATCTGGTGGCGGTTCCACGGAGGGGGCCAGTGCGCGTCACCGAGATCCTCGAGCACGAGCACCGTTGTTTCCTCGGAGTCGTGCCAGCCCAAGAACGCCGGTAGGAACGGAGCGTCGAGAGCCGCATAGATGCGCGCTTCGTTTCGAAGCCATCCGGCTGCGAGCTCGTCGAGCGCGACCTTCGCGAACGCGCGGCGGCCGGCGTCGAGCTCGATCGTCCACTTCGCGGTGTTCGTCGCGTAGCCGCCTCCCGAACGCTCTCCCACCTGACCGGAACGCCGCCGACTGCGGCCGCGATCTCAGGTTCGGGAAAGTTCCTGGGCAAACTGAAGGCGGTTTCCGTCGGGGTCGAACACGTCCACAAGGCGCATCTCGCCGTGTAGCTCGAACACCACGCCGACCTCGACTCCGCCGTTGCGCAGATCTTCTGCGACGGCCTTGACGTCCTCGACGTCGACGTGGGCAACGCCGCCGTCCTCCTGCGGCTCACCTTCGGCGAGACCGATCTCCATTCCGTTTCGCTCGAGCTTCACCCAGCTGCCGTCCGCATCGACGTACGTCTCCGGCGAACCCGAGCTTGCCCGTGTAGAACGCGCGGCCGGCCTGGAGGTCTCGCACCTGGTACCAGACGGGGGTCAAAGCGCGAGACCCGGCTCCTCGAGGAACGCCTTGACGTCCCGCAGGAACTCGGCACCCGTTGCACCGTCGATGGCGCGATGGTCACACGTGAGGGTGAGCTCCATGCGCGGCCGCACGGCCGGCTGAGCCGTCGACCGGCACGACCTGGTCCTCGATCGAGCCCACCGCGAGGATCGCGGCCTGCGGGGATTGAGCACCGCGACGAACCGCTCGATGCCGAACATCCCGAGGTTCGAGATCGTGAACGTTCCGCCGTCGAGGTCGGACTGCTGGAGCTTTCCGGCGCGCGCCCGTTCGACCACCGCGGCGCGTGTTGCTGCGATCTCCGCGATCGACTTGCGCTCGCACCCGGGAATGACCGGAACGACGAGCCCGTTCGGGACGGCGACGGCGATGCCGATGTTCGCGGTCGGGTAGAGCTCCACTGCGTCGCCCTTGTAGAGCGCGTTGACCGCACGGTGTCGCATCAGCGCGGCCGCACACACCTTCGTAAGCAGATCGGAGATCGTCGGCTTGACGCTGCCCTCAGCGTTCAACTCGACGAGCCGCTTGCGGAGCTCGAGCGAACGGCCCATGTCGACGGTGATTCCGAGCTGGAACACCGGCGCCTGCCACGCTTCCGTCAGCCGGCGCGCGATCGTCTTGCGCATCGACGAGAGCTGCTGCACCTCGACGCCTTCGGTGGCGGCCGTCGCCGCGAGCTGAGCGGGCCCTGCAGACGCGGCCGAGCGCTCGACGTCCTCGGCGACGACGCGCCCATCCGGGCCAGTGCCGGCCACGGCGCCGAGGTCGATCCCACGCTCGCGTGCGATCCGCCGGGCCAGCGGCGATGCCTTGACGCGCCCGCCGTTGTCACCGGACGGCTGTCGGATCTCGGTGACCTGCTCGCTCACCCCGGCCGACGCACGCCGGCCTTCCTCACGATCTTGTTCACGCGCGCGCGCGGAGAGCCCTCCTCCTGCGCGTCCGTCGCCGACCGCCTGGGCGCTGTCCCCGTCGCCGGAGGGCTTCTCGACTTCCGCAGCGACCTCTTCCCCCTGCTCTCCGATGACGGCAATCGTCTTGCCGACCTCGACCTCGCCCGACGAGATGGCGATCTTCAACAGCACCCCCGACGCGTCGGCTTCGACTTCCTGCGTGACCTTGTCCGTATCGAGCTCGTACAGCGGTTCGCCCTTCTCGACCTGGTCGCCCTCCGACTTCAGCCACTTGACGATCGTCCCGGACTCCATGCCCTGGCCGAGCCGCGGCAGCTTGATCTCAGTCGCCATCTGACGTACGTCCCACGGTTCGGTAGATCGCAGCGAGCACGTCGGCCTGGTGCGGCACGACGAACTCCTCCATCACCGGCGCAAACGGCAACGGCGAGAACTTCGCTCCGACGCGCTCGACCGGAGCGTCGAGCCAGTCGAAGCGCGCCGTACTGGATCACGGCCGCAACCTCGGCGCCGAACCCGCCGCGCGTGACCGCCTCGTGCGCGACGACGCAGCGGTTCGTCTTCTTCACGGACGAGATCAACGCCTCCTCGTCGAGAGGCTGCAGCGTCCTGGGATCGACGACTTCAACCGAGACTCCCTCCTTCTCGGCTTCCTCTGCAGCCGCCAGCGATTCGTGCACGAGCCTGCCGGTTGCGATCACCGTCACGTCCTCGCCCTGCCGGTGGGTTCGTGCTTTTCCGAGGGGATCGGCTCGAGCTCGTCGGGCACGTCTTCCTTGAGCCCGTAGAGCGTTCGGTGCTCGAAGAAGACGACCGGGTTGTCGTCGTAGATCGAGGACCACAGCAATCCGCGCACATCGCTCGGAGTCGATGCGAACACGACCTTCAATCCCGGAATGTGGACGAACCACGACTCGAGCTGCTGTGCGTGCTGCGCGCCCGGCGACCACCCGGCGCCGCCCTGCGTGCGAAAGGTGACGGGCACCGTCAGCTGTCCCCCGACATGTAGCGGTGCTTCGCGGCCTGGTTGACGATCTGCTCCGTGGCGAGCGTGAGGAAGTCCTCGTACATGATCTCGGCGACCGGGCGCATGCCCTGCATCGCCGCGCCGATTGCCGCCCCGGCGAGCGCCATCTCCGAGATCGGCGTGTTACGGACACGCTCTGGCCCGAACTCGTCGACCATTCCCTGCGTGACGCCCATCGAGCCGCCCATCTCGGCGATGTCCTCGCCCATGATGAAGACGTCCTCGTCCTCACGCATCGCGCGCGACAGCGCATCCCGTACTGCCTCGCGGTAGCTCAGCTCAGGCATAGATGTTCTTCAACGCGTCTTCAGGCTTCGGGTCGGTGCCGTTCTTCGCGAACTCCACCGAGGCCTCGACGATCTCCTGGACCTCTCGGTCGATCTCCTCGACCTCGTCCTCCGAGAGCTCGAGCTTGGTGCGGAGATGCTCGATGGGATCCTGCGTGGCACGCGTCTCCTCGAGCTCTTCCTTGGAGCGATAGACCTGCGGATCGCCGATGTAGTGACCGACGAGCCGGTAGGTGTTGACTGCGAGAAAGACCGGCCCCTTGCCGCTCCGCGCGTGCTCGAGAGCGCGCCGCGCCGCCTTGTAGACGGCCTCGACGTCCTGGCCGTCCACCTTGATCGACTTCATTCCGAACGCGACCGCGCGCTGGGAGATGTCTTCGATCGGCATGTGCTGCCAGGCCGGCGTGGACTCGGCCCAGTGGTTGTTCTCGCAGACGAAGACTGCCGGGACCTTCCAGAGCTGGGCGAGGTTGAGCGACTCGTGAAAGGTTCCGATGTTCGTCGCGCCGTCTCCGAAGAAGGCGACGCCGACTCGCGGCTCGCTGCGGAACTTGAAGGCGAGCGCCGCGCCCACGATCCCCGGCAGGCCACCACCGACGACGGCGTTGGCGCCCATGTTGCCGCGCTCGATGTCGTAAAGGTGCATCGAGCCGCCGTACCCGTGGGAGCAGCCTTCGAGCTTCCCGTAGAGCTCGGCCATCAGCTCGTTGGGCGTCGTCCCCTTCGCGAGGGTGTGGCCGTGCGCCCGGTGCGTCGAGGCGATGATGTCGTTCTCCTCGAGGGCTCGGCAGACCCCGACGGCGACGGCCTCCTGGCCGATCGCGACGTGCAGGAAACCGGGAAGCTCCCCGGCGCGGAAGCGTTCCTCGACCTTCTCCTCGAAGCGCCTGATCAGAAGCATCTCGCGGAAGAAGTCGCGCAGGTCCGACTTCGAGAGCGTTCCTTTCTGTTCCACCTTCGCCATGGGCCTCAGTTTATGCTCAGGCTCTTGCGCCTAGTCGAACAGTTCAACGAGCTCGAGCGGGGCCTCGCCGACGAATGGGCCGAGCTCCGGCTCCAGTTGACGGTGGCAGACGAGTCACGTCGCGAGCGTGCAGCTGGGCTCCTCGCGCCGGCGAACCCCGGGCTGTACGGCCCGACCCTCCGCTTCGCGGTCGACCGCCGCGGCCCGGGCATCGCGCCCGAGGCGGTTCGCCGTCTGCTCAAGCGCCTCGACGTGGAACGGATCACGGGAACCCTGGAGCTCCGGGCCGTGCAGAAAGCCACTCCCGAGGAGCTGCACGAGAAGGAGACCCTGCGCACCCAGTGGGAGCGGCGACTCGCCGCGGCTCCGACTGACTGGAGTGACATCTATGCCGAGGTGCGGCTCGACTCGACGGACTATGTCGAGCGCGGCGCGCTCCTGCTCGCTCCCGTCAATCCCGGGCGTTACGGCGATTCGGCAAGCCTGCGTTTCCGCAGCGCCCATCACTTCGGTTACGGCGTCTCTGCCGAGATGGCGGCGCGCTGCTTCGAACGCTGCGACGACGAGGGGATTACCGGCGAGGTCGAGATCCTCTACGTCCTCTCCGATACCCATCCCGTCGCCACACAGGGACCTGTGTGGAAACTCGGGGGCCACACGATTTGACAGCACGCGATCCGGTCTCGTGGCTCGTCATCGAGTCGGGCTGGAAGGTCGTCGACAGCCAGGGTGAAGAGGTGGGCTCCGTCGACGAGGTCGTAGGGGATTCGAGCGACGACATCTTCAACGGGCTCTCCATCTCGACGAGCCTGCTCGGCAGGCCGCGCTACGTCCCCTCCGAGCAGGTGGCGGCGATCACCGAGGAGCACGTGCAGTTGAAGCTCACCAAGGATCAGATTCACCATCTCGGCGAATTCGAGGAGCCGGCGACGACCGCCGAAATCCTTCCGGAGGCGTGCCGGCGCCGTTCGCCGGGTGGAGGCATCGGTCGAGGCGCCGATCCATTCGCACGAGGAACGCCCCAACTTCCTGACGCGACTCGTGCACGCCTGGCGACGCACGTTCCGGCGTTAGCGCGCTAGGCGAGCACGCCTGCGAGCTCACGCGCGAGCGACTTCGCATCGCGCTCGGAAGGCGCGACGATGAGCACGGTGTCGTCGCCGGCGAGCGTGCCGACGATCCGTTCGTGCTCGAGCTGGTCGAGCGCCCGCGCGATCGCCGGCGCTGAGCCTAGCTCCGACTGGAGGACGACGATATTTCCCGCCGGCGTCACCTTGCGCCCGAACTGCCCCAGGATCGAGTTCAGCAGCTCGGTCGGATCCGTGCGGCGGACGACATGCGGGAGCACGTAGCGCGGACGACCCAGGGGATCGTGGGTCTTCTCCAGCCCGAGCTCTCGGATGTCCCGCGAGACGGTCGCCTGCGTGACGACGCAGCCGGCGCCGGCGAGGGCGTCAAGGAGCTCGAACTGCGTCCCAACCCGCTTCCGGGAGACGACGCTTTCGATCAGCCGATGCCGCTCCGGCTTGCCCAGCTGCATATCTCCAGCATACGTATGCAGGTTTGGTGGAGCCCCGGCCTGGTAGAACACGAAGTCATGCTTCGCAGATTGCTGTGGTCCGCCATCCACGGCGCCGTCGCGGCCGTCGCGGTGGTCGTGCCGCGCCGCGTCTCGGCCTGGATCTGGCGTACGCTCACGGGTGAGGAACCACCCATCAAGAGATGACAGCCGATCAAACAGTCGAACGGGCCGCGAACAAGCTTCGGCAACTCGCCGGCCAGATGGCAGGTGAGGGTGGCGTCAAGGCGAAGCTCGCCCAGCCGCTCGCGGAGGATGCGGACTTCATCAGGAAGCTGAAGCCGAGCCTGATCAAGGCGCGGGTCAAGGGCGAGGCCCCGATGGATCAGAAGCCCGGGCAGGCGCCCGTGGCTCCGTCGAGCCCGCAACTGGGCGAGCGGCCGAAGCCGAAGAAGAGGCCGGGCGGCGGCGGGCCGAATCCCTGGCTCATCGCCGGAGCCGCCCTGGCCGCCGGCATCTTCCTCGCCAAGTGGGTCGATTGGAGGGGCTATGCCTACCCAAGGTACTAACGACCGGCAGTCTCCCCTCGGCCTCGGCGCAGCGGTCAAGGAGGTCGCAGAGCGCACCAGCGCGATCGTCCGGCTCGAGCTCGAGCTCGCCGCGATGGAGCTCAAGCGCAAGGTCGCCTCACTCGGTGTCGGCATCGGACTGCTGCTCAGGGCGGCGCTCTTCCTCGTCTTCATGCTCGCGTTCGTCTTCGCCACGATCGCAGCGGCGCTCGCCACTACGATGCCCACCTGGGCGGCGCTGCTCGTGACGACCGGAATCTGCTCGTGCTCACCGGGGTGCTCGCCTTCCTCGGTATCGCGAAGGTCAGGAAAGGCACACCGCCGCTCCCGGAGCAGGCGATCCAGGAAGCGAAGCTCACGACCGAGGTGTTGAAGAGCGATGGCCGCTAACGACTCACGCACGGTCGACCAGGTTCGCCGCGACATCGAGGCCGAGCGCGAGCAGCTTGCCGGCGCGGCCGACAGCCTGCGTGAGGAGATCAGCGAGGCGACCGACATCACGGGGAAGCTCCGCGCCAATCTGCCGGTCGTCGCGGCCGGCGCTCTCAGAGTGGGATTTCTCCTCGCGGGAGGAGTCGGCGCGACCGCGAGGCTGATCTTCCGGCGCGGCCGCGAAGGCGAGACCAAGGCCAAGCTCGGTCGCTTTCGCATTGTCGACCGCGACTGACCTGGAAGCGCAGGCCGGTCATGCGCCGGAGTCGCCCGCGAAGCTGAGCCGATCGGAGTGGGTCGCCTCCTTCAAGCGCGCCTTCTCCAAGTTCATGAAAGACGACTGCATGGGCCTCTCCCAGCAGGTCGCCTACAGCTCGCTGCTGGCGTTCTTTCCGGCCGTAGCGTTCGTCATCAGAGCACTCGGCCTGTTCGGTCTGTTCGACGACGTCACGCGGCTGCTCGACCCGATCGCTCCAAACGGCGTGATCACGTTCATCGACAGCCTCCAGCGGGACTCGCACGGAGGGACGTCCGCGGCGGCGTTCGTGATCGGCTTCTTCGCCGCGGTCTGGATCGCCAGCGGCGCGATGACTCCGTGATCAAAGCCGTCAACCGTGCGTACGAACGCCCCGGAGACGCGACCTTTCTGGAAGACGCGAGCCACTGCGATCGTCCTCGTCCTCACGAGCGGGATCACGACTGCCGGGATCTTCCTCCTGATCGTGGTCGGAGGCTCGCTCGGCGACGCGATCTCGAAGAAGGCCGGCCTCGGCGGCGCCTTTCAGTGGGTGTGGGGCATCGCCCGCTGGCCGATCGCGTTCTGCGCCATCCTGCTGTTCTGCGGGCTCGTGTACTACCTCGGGCCGAACAAGGATCAGCGAAGCTGGAAATGGAGTGTCGCCCGGATCGGTCGTCGGCGGGCTGCTCTGGTTGCTCCTGTCCGGTCTCTTCGCGGTGTACGTCACCTACGCCGGGCACTACACGAGGACCTACGGAGCGCTCGCGAGCGGCGTGATCCTTCTGCTCTGGCTGAACTACTCGGCGTTTGCCCTGCTCTTCGGCGCGGAGCTCAACGCCGAGCTCGACCGCCAGGCGGACATCCGCGCTGCCGGCGGCGAGCGGGCGGGGCTCGTGAAGCTCGCTAGGCGGGGAGCCTGACGACGAACGAGCCCCGCAGGCGCTTGTGCTTGTCCGAGCGGTACGTGTAGCTGCCCCGGCTGTAGCGACACGTTCCAGGTCACGCGTCCGCGGAACGCGACACCGGTCTTCTTGTTCACGCCGGGACCAGGTGAGGTGAAAGTTGTCGGTGCGGCTTCGGTCGTTGACCGTCAGCGTCGCCGGACCGACCTCGACGATCTTCGGCTTCAGCGAGATCGTGCGCTTTGGGCCGACCGCGGCCGCGAGCGGGGTCGGTGCGACGGTAGCCGACCGTGAACCAGCCGTTCGCTGACGCTCGCGTGGGCCGAGCACTCGAAGCGATACTTCCCATCCGCGAGGGCGACAGTCCAGACGACGTCCTCCTTGCTGCCGATGTCCGTCGCCTGCTCGACCCCAGGGCCGTGAAGGCGGAAGTTGTGCGTCTCAGAAAGGTCGTGGACACTCGATGTCGTACGTCCCGGCATCGAGGTGCGTGACCGGGTTCCCCGACGAGTCACGCAGGGAGATCGTGAAGGAGTCGTTCCTCCCGACCGTTGCGACGAGCCTTGGATTGTCGGCCCGCGCAAGGGTCGAGGGAGAAACACGGCTGCAACCGCGGCTGCGAGCAGGATTCGTGTGGTCATGCCCGGACTCTACGGGCGGGCCCCCGTTCAGATTCGTGCGCCGGAAGGCTGCGGGCTCGCCGGCAGAGCGCCAGACCGATCAGCATCAACATCAACGCGACGAAGGCCGTGCTCCAGAGGTCGACTCCCGTGAACGGCAGCGTGCCTTGCCCGACCGCTCCCGTCGCTGCGAGGATGCCCGACGCGGACGTCATCGGCCACGATGCCTCTTGGTCACCTTCGTCACGGAGACCATGCCGCTGATCACGACCGTCCCCGCCGGAGCTACGGCCGGATTGAGCGAAGGGCCGGAGGTCGTTCCGCTTCGGCCGGGTCCGTGTTCTTCACCGGGTCCGGATTCTTCCCGGGTCAGGAGTCACGACCGGGTTCGGAGTCGGATGCGGCGGAGGCGATGTGTTCCCGCAGCTTCCCCCGCTTGCCCGTTCAACGCGTGCACATCCACCTCATGCCCGCCCGCACAGGGCCAGGCTTTGTGTGGCTGGCTGTTACCTGGCCCGTGCAGCACCGTGCTCGGCCCAGCGCCGTTTCGCTGCGCGATCTCGCCCGGCCGTCTTGCCGTTGCCGTAGAGCTTCGTTTCGTCGGACGACGCAGCCGCGTGCGTGTCGTGCGCCGTCGTCGTTCGACGGCTTCACGCCCGACTGAGCAGAGCCCACCTGCTGTGCTAGCGTCCGCCTAACGGCTGGAGCGGCGACCGTCGGTGCCGGAGCTTCGTCCTTCTTCAGCTGGCCCGGCGCGTTCGCCGAGTTGCCGTGGCCTTGCGACGTGTCCGCCAAGGCTGCCGGAGCAGCCGCCGAATCGTCTTTCCCATTTCCGCTTGCCGTTGCCGTTACCGGCGAACGCCGAAGCGGACGCCAAAGCAGCGATGCCGAGTACGAGCACGCAGGTGCTCACGAGCCACGCAGTTTCGTGTCTCCCCCTCATTCCCCTCATTGGTCACTACTCTCCGATCTCACATTAGGAATGTCGAGAGGTTTGTCCACTCATTTCCGACCGAGAAGGGCGGCTCCGACGCCGCCCGTCTCCGAGGAGCTTCTTGCCTGGATCTAGAGCCCGGAGCTGGGCGCCGAAGGCGCTTGGAGCGCCGACACGATGCGATCTCCGTAGCTCTGCAGCGTCCTCGTCGGTCAGGGTCCGCTCGAAGAGACTGGAACGTGACCGAGAAAGGCGATCGACTTCTTGCCAGGGGCATCCGGAGCGCTCCTCGGTAGTCGCTCAAGAAGCGGGCTTCCCGCGAGCTCCGGCCTCAGCGGCCTCCTCGCGCGCGGCGAGGAGATCGGCAACCGGCACGGCGACGTCGACGACGAACGCGAGATCCTGGCGCACGGCGGGATAGGTGACGCCGACGTCGTGAACCGTACCGAGTTCGTGCGCGCAGTCCGCGAGCCGCGTCGACGTCGAGCTCGAACGCCGCTCCACTCACCTTCCAGCAGCTGAGGATCGCGCAGCTCGCCGACCAGCCCGCCCGTTGTGCGCAGCGGACCGCGACCGGGTGCGAACAACTCGTGCGGCTGGGCGAAACGGCGGCTCGAAGTCGAGCGCGCGGGCGAGCGCCTCCACGACGCCCTTCGCGACGCGAAGCCTCCCTGCACGATCCCGCGACGTGCGATCCGCTCGTCGGGAGGCCGCTCCCGATCGGCACGTAGACGCGCGCCTGCTCGAAGAGACCGATCTCGTCCAGTGCCAGCGTCAGACGTTTCGGCCGCGCCAGCGTGCGACGAGGCTCGAGAGCGGCGTCGTCCGCTAGCACAGCGAGCTCGGCTGCGATGGGCATAGCCTGCGCAGCGCCTCCCGATCGGGATCCCGATCGACGAGTGAGGGCGTGCGACCTCGGAGAAGCCGATCCCGACAGAGATGTCTTCCATCCGGCGCTGGATCCGCTGCACTTGCGCGCAGCGCTGCCGAACATCTCCGGCCGGCAGCGGATAGCGTGAAGGAACATCGTCCATGCCGGAAGCGCGCAACCTCCTCGACGACGTCGACCTCGCGGGTGACGTCGCGCGCTCGCCACGTCGGTGCGCTGACCGTCTTCACCCGCCACGTCGAAGCCGAGTCGTCCGCAGGAGTTCGTGCTGCTCCTCCGGGGGCGTCGCGATTCCGATCACCGCGTCGGCGCGTTCAGGCCTGTAGGTGATCAACGGGCGCTCGGGCAGCCGCTGCATGCACGTCCTCGTGGCCGATCCAGCGCGCGCGCCCGTCAGCTCGACGATGCAGCTCGCGTCGCCATCGTTCGCGGCCTGCTGGCGCCGAGATACGGATCGACGCCCTTCTCCCAGCGGTTCGACGCCCTCCGTGCGCAAGCGCAGGCGCTCGGAGGTGCGGAAGATCGTGTACGGCTCGAAGTTGGCCGCCTCGAGCAGGATCGTCCGTCGTCGCTTCCGCGATCTCGGTCTCCTCGCCGCCCATGATCCCCGCGAGCGCGATCGCGCGCTTCGGCGTCGGCGATCATCAGGTCGTACGGGCTCGAGCTCGCGGTCGACGCCGTCGAGCGTGCGCAGCTCTTCGCCCTGTCTGCGCGCGGCGGACGACGATCCGTCCGCCGCGCAGAGCTTCGCGTAGTCGAAGGCGTGCAGCGGATTGCCGAGCGCGAGCATGACGTAGTTCGTCACGTCGACGACGTTCGAGATCGGCCGCATGCCGGCGCGCAGTCGAGCGCGTCCTTGCAGCCATACCGGCGACGGCCCGATCGTCGCGTCGCGGAAGAGGCGGCCGACGTAGCGCGGGCACGCCGTCGAAGTCCTCGATCGTGATGTCGAGCGTGCTCGTCTCCCGCGTCCGCTCCGGGTCGTTCCCGGCGGCGGCGCCAGCTCGAGGTCGAAGAGCGCCGCGACCTCGCGGGCGATGCCGTAGACGGAGAGCAGGTCAGGACGGTTGCTGGCTCCGGCTCGAGGTCCGAGCACGTCCTCGGTGAGCGGCAAGCATCGTCCGCGAGCGGCGTGCCCGGCTCGATGCCGTTCGGGCAGGACGCATGATCCCGGTGTGGTCGGCGCCGAGCTCGACCTCGTCCTCGGCGAGGATCATGCCGTCGCGAGACCTCGCCGCGCAGCTTGCGCCGCTCGAGCTGCAGCCCGTTCGGCAGCACCGCGCCCGGGAGCGCGACGCCGACGGTCGCGCCCGCGCCGAAGTTCCACGCGCCGCAGACGATCTGGCGCGGCTCGCTCTCGCCGACGTCGACCTGGCAGAGCTGCAGGCGGTCGGCGTTCGGGGTGCTTCCCGGCCTCGACGACACGTGCCGACGCGGAAGAGCCCGAGGTTGCCGTCGACGTCGGCGACGCCGACGGTGCTCGATGCCCGTCCGACCTCGCAGGACGGAGATGACGAGCCGGTCCGCGCAGCTCGCCGGATCGGCATCGTCGATCGGCGACGTACTCCCGCAGCCAGCTGAGACGGGACACTTCATCAGAACTGTCTCAGGACGCGCAGATCGTTCTCCCAGAACATGCGGATGTCGGGAATGCCGTGACGCTGCGCCGCGATGCGGTCGAGCCCGAGGCCGCACGCGAAGCCCGACCACTCGCTCCGGGTCGATGCCGACGTTCTCGAACACCGCCGGGTCGACGCACGCCGGCGCCGCCCATCTCGAACCAGCCGGTGTACTTGCAGATGCGGCAGCCCTTCGCCGCCGCAGAGGAAGCACGATGACGTCGAGACTCGACCGAAGGCTCCGTGAACGGGAAGAAGCCTGCGTCCGCATGCGCACGTCGCGGTCGTCGCCGAACATCGCGCGGAAGAAGTGCAGCAGCGTTCCCTTCAGGTCGGCGAGCGTCGATGCCCGCGATCGACGGCGAGCGCCTCGACCTGGTGGAAGTTCGGTGTCGAGCGTGGGCTCGGCGTGTCCCGCCGGTAGACACGGCCGAGCGTCGCGATGTAGATCGGCGGCTGCCGCTCCTCCATCGACGCGGATCTGGCCCGTGGACGTGTGCGTGCGCAGCAGCGTGTCGTCGTCGACGTAGAACGTGTCGCGATGCGACCGCGAGCGGGTGCGTGAGCGGCTGGTTGAGCGCGTCGAAGTTGTAGCCAGACGGTCTCGACCTCGCGGCTCGTCGACGATCTCGTAGCCCGAGCCCGAGGAACGATGTCCTCGACCTCGCGCCGGATCTGCGTCAGCGGATGCAGGCGGTCCGACGGCGAGCTGCGTCGCCCGGGCAGCGTGACGTCGAGCGCTCGTCGGAGCCGCGGCCGAGCGCCGCCCGCTCGAGCTCCGCCTCACGGTCCGCGAACGCCTCCTCGAGGCGCTCTCGCACGGCGTTGCAGCGCCATGCCCGTCTCTCGGTCACGCACGTTCGCGGAGCGCCGACCTTCAGCTCGCTCTTGCGGCCCAGCCAGCGCGTGTGCGCGTCTGCCAGCTCGCCGGAGGTGGTCGCTTCCGCGAAACTCTTCAGGGCGTTGCTCTGCGTACTCCTCCCAGTCCACAGGGCGAATCTAGCCATTGAGCAGTTACGACGCGATAGCGGAGCTCTACGACCCCTGGAGCGCCAGCGTCGTCGAGGACGTGGCGTTCTACCTCGAGGAAGCACGCCGATCGGGCGGCCCGGTGGTCGAGCTCGGAGTGGGAACCGGTCGCATCGCGGTCCCGATCGCCGCCGACGGGATCCGCATCATCGGTGTGGACTCGTCGCGCGGGATGCTCGAGGTCTGCGCACGGCGCGCCGCGCTCGCCGGCGTCGACGTCGACCTGCGCGTGGGCGACCTTCGCGAGCCACCGGTCACGGAGCGAGTCCCGCTCGTCGATCTGTCCGTTCCGCTCGCTCTGCTGCACATGCACACCGACGACGACCGGCTCGAGCGTCCTCGCCGCTGCGTACGAGCTGCTCCTTCCGGGCGGCCGGTTCGTGTTCGACGTCTTCAGCTCCGGACGCGGCCGACATCGCCGAGACGCAACGACCGCTGGCTCGAGCGCGAGCCGGGAATCTTCGAGCATGCGCTCTGGGACGAGTCGGCGCGGACGCTGACGCTGACGGTGCGCAGCGTGAGAGCGCGAGACGACGATGGCGCTCGCCTGGCTCTCGCCGGACGAGTGGCGCAGCCTCCTCGAGCAGGCCGGCTTCGAGATCGAGGCCTGCTACGGCTGGTTCGACCGGAGCCCCTACGCGGGCCGGGAAGACACCGTCTGGGTCGCGAAGCGTCCTCGAGCTAAGCCCGACGCCGGCTGAAGCTGCTCGACTCACCTGCGCCTGCGCGAGCTCGTAGAGGCGATCGCGCCGGCAGCGGCGACGTTCAACGGATTCCGCGCCTGCCGCGAGCGGGATCGTCGCCCGCTCCTCGCAGCGCAGCGAGCACGCTCTTCGGGCAGGCCTTCGCGTTCCGCGCCGAGCACGAACGTCGTCGGCCCGGAGAGATCGAGCTCCTCCAGTGGTCGCGCCCCGCGCGCGACGAGCGCGACCGGCGCCCGGGCGCATCGTCGAAGCCGACGAGCGGCACGCGGAAGAGCGCACCCATCGACGCGCGCAGCGCCTTGGGGCCCGTCGGGTCGGCGGAGCCTTCCGAGAGCGCGACGAACGGCCGGACCGAGCGCAGTCGGCCGAACGGACGAGCGTGCCCACATTCCCGGGATCACCGACGTGCCAGAGCGCGAGACCGATCGTCCGGCAGCGGGTGCGCGCGGCAGATCCTCGCGCCGGAAGACGCCGATCACCCGCGGCGGATGGGCGAGCGTCGCCACTTCCGCCAGCAGTGCCGGCTCGACGTTCTCGCCCGCGACGAGCAGCTCGACAGGCTCGATGCCCGCACCCTGAGCAGCGTCGACCAGATCCTCACCCTCCGCGACGAAGAGCCCGAGCTTGTCCCGCCAGCGGCGGTCGCCGCAGCTTGCCGGACGAGCTTGAGCTTCTCGTTCTCGCGGGGAGGTGATCAGGCTGGACGGAGCGGCGTTCTGCGCGAGCGCGGACTTCGCCTTCTCGGCGATTGCGCCGAACGCCTGCGGATCGCTGACGGCCAGATCGGCGAGCACCTTGCGGTCGAGCTCGATCTCCGCCTCCTTCAGGCCGGCGATGAACTGGTTGTACGAAAGCCCGTTCGCCCGTGCCGCTGCGTTGATGCGCATGATCCAGAGGCGGCGGAACGTCCGCTTCTTGTTCTTGCGGTCGCGGTACGCGTAGGTGAGCGAGTGGTCGACCTGCTCCTTCGCGTAGCGGTACGAGGACTTCTTCAGCCCCCAGTAGCCCTTCGCCTGGTCGAGAACCTTGCGGCGCTTCTTGCGCGAGGCGACCGAACGCTTGACGCGTGGCATTAGCGCTTCGCCCGTTCCGGCGAGCATCTCGCGACAGCGCGCGCTCGTTCGCCTTCGCCACGGGCTGATCCTTGCTGAAGCGACGCTTCCGCTTCGGGCTCTTCTTCGTCAGGTTGTGGCTCTTCATCGCCCGGCGGCGGAGCAGCTTGCCGCCGCCGGTGACCTTAAACCGCTTCTTCGCGCTGCTCGATGTCTTCGATCTTCGGCATCTGTCTCTTTGACTCCTGCGTTCTTCGTCGGCGCCAGCACCATGCGTCATGTTCCGCCCGTCGAGCAGCGGCTGCGATTCGACCACTCCGATCTCCTGGACGTCCTCCGCGAGCCGCATCAGCAGGTCGCGGCCTCGCTCGGGATGGGTCGTCTCCCGGCCCCTGGAACATGATCGTCACCTTCACCTTGGCGCGCTGGTTCAGGAAGCGCTCGACGTGGCCCTTCTTCGTGTTGTAGTCGTGAATCCCGATCTTCGGTCTGAGCTTGATCTCCTTGACGTTGATCTGCGTCTGGTGCTTCCGCGCAAGCTTGGCCTTCTGCTCCTGCTCGTACCGGTACTTCCCGTAGTCCATCACCCGGGCGACCGGCGGGTCGGCCTGCGGAGGCGACCTCGACGAGGTCGAGCCCCTTGTCGAAGGCGTACTGCATCGCCTCCTTCGTCGGCTTGATCCCGAGCTGCGACCCGTCGTCGTCGATCAACCTGGACCTGCGAGGCGCGGATGTAATCGTTGATCCGGGCCTGCGGGAGCTGGTCTCGACGGCGGCTCGATCCGTGCGTCTGGGCCTCAAGGGCTATCACCAAGCTAGCTTCGATCCTTCTCTGTAAAACGACAAAGACCGCTGCAAGCAGCGGCCCAAAATCCTCGTCCTGACGACTCGGTTGAACCACGCTGAGCTCATAGCTCGCGAGGTGAGGAACGTGGGCGCTCCTGCTTGCAGACCTACAGGTGTAGCAACCTCGGAGATTTCCGCACGAAGCTCGTCCAGGCTGAGGGTGGACTGCTCCCCCCCCGCTTCCGCACCGCGAGCGACTCGTCGGATTCCTTGTCCCCGTAGACGATCACGTACGGGATCTTCTCCACCTCGGCGTCCGGATCCGCTTGCCGACGGTGTCGTCTCGCTCGTCGACCTCGACCCGGTACGTCGCCGAGGCGCTCCTTCGAGCCCGCGGCCGGCTCACGGTGGTCCTCGCCAACCGGGATGATCCGGATCTGCACGGGCGCGAGCCAGAACGGAAACGCACCGGCGTAGTGCTCGATCGAGGATCCCGGTGAAGCGCTCGAGCGAGCCGAGCAGGGCGCGGTGGATCACGATCGGCCGGTGCTCGGCGTTGTCGGCGCCCGATATACGTCAGCCCGAAGCGTTCGGGCATCTGGTAGTCGAGCTGGATCGTCCCCATCTGCCACGAGCGGCCGAGCGAGTCCGGTCATGTGCAGGTCGATCTTCGGGCCGTAGAACGTGCCCTCGCCGGGGCTGATCGACGTACTCCATCCCGTGGCGCTTCAGCGCCTCCTCGAGCGCCGCCTCGGCGACGGTCCCACTGCTCGTCGGTGCCGAGCTCGTTGTCCGGGACGCGTCGAGAGCTCGGCCTGCGGCGTCAGCCCGAAGAGGTCGTAGAGGTACCGCGCGTACTCGACCATCCCGTCGATCTCGTCCTGGATCTGCTCCTCGCGTGCACGAAGACGTGCGCGTCGTCCTGGGTGATGTGCCGTGACGCGCGGCAACCCGTGGAGCGTCCCGCCGCGCTCGTCGCGGTGCAGCGGTCGAGGACTCGGCATAGCGAAGCGGCAGCTCGCGGTAGCTGCGCAGCGACGCTCCCGAACAGGAGCATGTGCCCCGGGCAGTTCATCGGCTTGAGCGCCAGGTGCTGCTCGTCCTCGTGCCGCTGCACGAAGAACATGTTCTCCTGGTAGTTCTCGTAGTGGCCGGAGGTGATCGTACGTGTCGATGTCGTACAGCAGCGGCGTCTTCACCTCGACGTAGCCGCGCTTCGCGTTCTCGCGGCGGCGCAGGTCCTCGAGCGTCGTTCCAGATCACCATCCCCTTCGGATGCCAGAACGGCGAGCCCGGCGAGTTCTCCGCGAGGTGGAAGAGGTCGAGCTGAGGCCCGAGCTTGCGGTGGTCGCGCCGGCGCGCCTCCTCGAGCCGTGCGAGGTACGCGTCGAGGTCGGCCTGCGAGTAGAAGCGCGGTGCCGTAGATGCGCGTCAGCTGCGTGTTGTGCTCGTCGCCGCGCCAGTACGCGCCGGCGAGGCCCGTGAGCTTGATCGCCTTGATCGGCTTCGAGTTCTGCAGGTGCGGGCCGCGGCAGAGGTCGGTGAAGTCACCCTGCGTGTAGAGGGAGATCGCGGCCCTCGGCGGTGCCGACGAGCTCGACCTTGTACGGCTCGCCCTCCGCCTCGAAGCGCTTGCGCGCCTCGTCGGCGCGAGACCTCCTCGCGGCTCCACTCGCGGCCCTCCTCGAGCTCGCGCCGGATCTCGTCCTCGATCCTGCGGCAGATCGTCCTCGCTGATCGGCTCGGGAAACTCGAAGTCGTAGTAGAAGCCGTTCTCGATCGGCGGGCCGATCGCGATCTTCACGCCCGGGTAGAGGCGGCGGACCGCCTCGGCGAGCAGGTGGGCCGACGAGTGCCGGAGTACGCAGAGCGCGTCGGGGTCGTCCTGTGTCGCGGGTCGTGAGGATCTGGATCGGCTGACCGTCCTCGAGCGGCAGCCGCAGGTCCTGCACCTGCGCCGTTCGAACGGACGAGCACGGCCTGCTCGGCGAGCTTCGGCCCGATCGCACGCGCGGCGTCGAGGCCCCGTCGCGCCGTCGGGAAGTTCGAGTTCGGAGTTGTCGGGTAGGACGACCTTCATGGACAGAACAGGATAAGGATCACCCACGCGAGGACGACCGCAACGAGGAAATCGACGAGTCGCCGGTCACCGGATCCGACGGACAGGACCAGCCCTCCGACGACGATCCGACGGCCGATTGAGGCACTCGCGCGGTAGACCCGCGCGAGAACTGTCAAGTCCCTTCGACCAGCGCTGACGCAGCTTCGCGGCGGCGCCTTGAGCCAGTAACTCTCTCGCAGCCATTCCAGCGCACTTTCGAGTGTTTCCTCGTCGGAGACCTCCGCAGTCACCCAGCCGTAACGGCCCAACGTACGCGCGCAACGCTGACATGTGGGAAATGCAGCGCAATTTCCCTCTCTTCAGGCGTGAGCTTCACCGTGAGCGTTACCGAAGCATCTCCGTCCGACATTGCTGCGAACATCTTGTTGTCGCCAACCTTGAAAACCGGATGTCCCCAAGGCGCGTCCTCATATGTCTCCGGAAACGACAATGCGAGATCGCGGATACGTTGTCCGTACGACATGTGTTGTATTTTCATCGTTTGATAGGGAATCGTGCGGGGTACGCAACGCGCGATTCAAATTGCTAGGAGGAGAGATGCCCTCAAAACATACGAGACGTCATGACCTCAAATCCGTGCACCATCGACGCAGACAGATCCGTTGCGTACGCCGCGAAGATGATGCTGGAGGAGGATGTCGGCCTCGCACCGATTGTCGAGGACGGCAAGTTGATCGGGATGCTGACCGACCGCGAGATCGCGACCCGGGTTGCAGCAGAGGGAGAGATCCCGATCAGGTGAAGGTTCGCGACGTGGCGTCGACGCAGCTCTTCACGATCGGTCCACGGCAGGATCTGGACGAAGCGCTGCGAATGATGGCCAACATCAAGTCCGCCGTCTACCAGTGGTTGAGGCAGACGGTCGGCTCGTCGGAGTCGTAGCCCAAGCGGATATCGCGCGGGAAGGAAACGATCACACAGACGGGTCAGCTCGTAGAAGAAATATCCGAATCAGGAGGGCAGATGTCGAGTTATCGAAGAAGGGCAGTTCCCAGTGCAGTTCCCGGCAGATCGAAGAGCAGCAGCCGGAAAGCCTGGTCGGCGAAGAGCCCCAGGTCGAAGAGCAGCAGTGAAGAGGAAAGCCGTCTCGAAGGTGCAGGCTGCTCTCGAGCCGTGGCCGCCGCAAGCGGTCGACGGCAAAGCGCAAGACGGCGACCCGCAAGCGCTCCACCGCGAAGCGCGAGACTGCAGCCAAGAAGTCCACGGGGACCCGCAAGCGTAAGACCGCTTCGCGGAAGCGAAGCACGGCGAAGCGGAGCACCGCGAAGCGCCGCAGCACTGCGAAGCGGAGCACCACGAAGCGCCGGAGCACGGCGAAGAGGCGGACCACCGCGAAGCAGCGGACCACCGCGAAGAAGCGCAGCACCGCGAAGCGCCGCAGCACCGGCAAGAAGCGCAGCACCGCGAAGCGCCGGAGCACCGCGAAGAAGCGGAGCACGACGAAGCGCCGCAGCACTGCCAGAAGCGGAGCACGGCGAAGAAGCGGAGCACCGCCAAGCGCAAGACCGCCGGCCGCAAGGCCGCGTCGACGCGGAAGCGGAAGACCGCGACGCGTAAGACCGCGGGCCGCAAGGCCGCCGGCACGCGGAAGCGGAAGACCGCGACACGTAAGACCGCCGGCCGCAAGGCCGCCGGCGACGCGCAAGCGGCGCACCACTCGCCGCAAGACGCCGCTAACGCGGAAGCGACAGCAACACAGAAGAGGGCCCCGTGAAACGGGGCCCTTTTCTTAGCTCAGCTTCGCCTTAGGGCCGGGCCAGCGTGATCGGTGGTGTCGTGAAGGTCTCCCAGTCCGCCGTGTTGCCCGCATTGCCGAGGGCCTTCAGGACGCTCAGCTTCAACACGTAGCGACCATTCGGCACGACCTTTGCGATGGTCGCCGTTTCCGCCGCCGTTGTCGCTGCGAGCGGGTGCCGTTCCAGTCGAACTCGAAGAAGGTCGTCGCCGCCGAGTTGCGCCCGAGGAAGTCGTCCTGCGACACGTAGTTGAACACCGGATGGACGGTGAGCCGTCGGCCTTGAAGACCTGGATGTTCAGCTTCCGCACCTGGTGGTTCAGATGGAAGAGCAGGATTGGGAAGTCGGCGCCTTGCAGGGTGAAGGTCGCCCCCGCGGTACCGAGACGTGAGACTCCGTTGCCGACGCAATCCGTGCCGCCGGCGGTCACCTTGAAGACGGCCGGCAGGTCGCAGCCGGCGCCGGTCAGGACCGGCAGCGACTGGTAGTCGCCGCATGAAGCCGACGTACGGGACGCGAAGAGTGATGCCGCCGCCTCTGCGGCGTCAGGACGACGTAGCCGCCGTACAGGCTCTTGTCGGGCCAGGCGCCCGCCTGAATTGTCACCCGGACCGAGGCGCTTCCACCTGCCGGAACCGTGACGCTCGGCGAGCTGAACGTCGCGGTGTTGGACCCGAGCAGGTACGAGAAGTTGAAGGGGTAGACCGCGCCCGCGGCGGTGGACGGGCCCGTGCCGACGGTGGTCAGCGCGGACAGGTTGTAGGTGATCGGGGCGGATGAGGTGTTGCTGACGGTCAGAGCTCGACGAGCCACGCCGCTGCCCTCGCCGAGCGAGATCTTCGCCGGCGTCACCGAAGCAGGCGTGGTGACCGCTTCCACGATCTGCGCAAGCCCTGCGCCCTGGCGCCAGGTCGGCTCGAGACCGGCCGTGGGGGCGATGTTCACACCCTTTCGGCAGTGCCGTGTTCATCAGCAGCGTCTGCACCATCGCGGGCGAGATGCTGTTGTGCTTCGCCTGGAGTAGCAGCGCCGCGAGTCCGGCGACGTGGGGCGAGGACATCGATGCGTGCCGCTGATCGTGTTGTGGCCACCGAACTGCTGATGGGGCCAGGTCGAGTAGATCTGGCCGCCGGGGCCGCCGGAGGTCGGGCTTCAGGCCGAGCTCGGCATCGGTGCCGAACGAGCTGGAAGTCGGAGATGAGGCCTGCGGTCGCGAGCGGAGTCTCGAGAACCTGGTCGGTCCACGTGAGCGTGTGATCCGTCGCGAGGTTGCTGAAGATCGCTGCTCCGTCTGCTGCGGTGATCGCAGCGACCGGAATGTTGACCGGCGGAGCACCCGCAGGCACCGGCGCAACGGTCGGGTTGAGCGCGCCTGCCACGTTGTTGTAGATGACGACGGCGATCGCGCCGGCGTTCTGAGCGTTGATCGCCTTGTTGTAGAAGCCGCACGTCGGCGCCGGCGGTGCCGCGCTGCCTCTGCGGATCAGGGCGATCTTTCCTGAGCAGCGAGCCGGAAGCCGGCGCGTTGACGCAGCCGTCGCCGACCGTGGCCGGGGTGCCGGTCGCGACGATCTCGCCGTCACCGGAGAGCGGCACGGTCGCGAGCGAGCCGGCCGCGCGGTTGTACGTCACCATCCGGGGTCCCGACCTGGAACGCCGGGAGAGTTGCCTTCCGGTTGTCGAAGGATGCGACGCCGATGACCTTGCGTCCGACGCCCGGCGCTCCCGCCGACCAGAGCTGACCACCGTTGACGCCGCTGTTTCCGATCGAGCGTGACGACGGTGACTCCGGCGTCGACGAGGTTGTCTGCCGCGACCGCGGTCGGGTACTGCGGCCAGTTGTTGAAGGCCGCGCCGATGCTCATGTTCACGACGTCTGCGTGGTCGGCGAGCGCGAGCTCCATCGCATGGATGAGGACGTCGCTGTCCGTGCCGCCGTTGCAGCCGAAGACGCGGTAGGCCAGCAGCTTTGCGCCCGGAGCCACGCCGACGACCTGGCCGTCGTCTACGTGTCCACGGCCGTCGGCAGCGGCGATGCCCGCGACGTGCGTGCCGTGCGCCGCGTCCGAGGTTCCGGCGCCGAGGACCTCGGCGCGGTCGGCGGCGTCGGGGTCACACGGAAGGGGATCACCATCAGGATGAGGCGTCGCATCGAAAGCCGGCCCCGGGGTGGCGTTGTAGGAATCGCCCACGAGGTCGAAGCCGCCGCGCACCTTGCACACCGGCGCCGAAGCAACCGCCGAACTCGGGCAGCGTGTAGTCGAGGCCGCTGTCGATGATCGCGATCGTCTCGCCCTGAGCCGTCGAGGCCGAGCTCGTTCTGGGCGATGTCCGCGCCGGTGAGGCCGAGCGCGTTCTTCAAATCGATGTCCGAGCTTCCGCCGTTCTCCGAGCGGAGATCCGGCAGGGAGACGGTCTCGACCGGAATAGACCGCCTTGACGCCGGAGACGGAGCGGAGGGTCGCAACCTGCGAAGGTGCGCAACGGAGACCGACATGCCGTTCCAGAGGGAGTCGTAGCGTGTAGCCCTCGGTGAGCTTGACGCCTTCAGCCGCCGCGCCGGACTTAAAGGCGTCGCGCTCGGCCTTCAGAGCCGCCTTGCTGGTCCCCTTCGACGCAGGCGGACTGGCGAGCTCGACGAACCACTTCGTCGCCGTCTCGTTGGCCGCGCCGCCGATTCGCGCAGCAGCTGGAGTCCGCCTACCGCGCCCGCAGGTGCAACCGCCAGTCCTGCAACGCAAAGAAGCGTGACCGCAAGCCGCAGACTCCTAGTCAGCATTCCTCCCCTTCCGTCTCTTCTCGATCGGTGTCAGAGCCCTGCCGAGACCCCTCGGCAAGTCGAATCGTTGGCGATATCCAAGTTGATGTCAAGAAAGCTCTACCCCTTCGGGGCCGTGATTTAGGCCGTCGGCACGAGCTGTTCTAGCGCTAGCGCGTTCCAAGCCATCGTTCCGAGATCGCCTGCCGATGCCGGCTCAGCCGGCGTCGGCCACCTGCGGCATCGAATCAAAGAGAATCCGGATCGAAATACCATGCGCCTCGCGCAGCAGGCCGGATTTCGATCTGGCAGAGTGGGCGGTACTGGGCTCGAACCAGTGACCCCCAGCTTGTCGAGCTGGTGCTCTCCCAACTGAGCTAACCGCCCTTGCGGCCGGGCAGTTTAGCCGACGATGAGGAGGGGAGGGATCGATCGGGATGCCGCGGTGGCGCAGCTCGAAGTGCAGGTGCGTGCCGGTGCACCACCCCGTGCAGCCGCTGCGAGAGCGATGCGCTCCGCCTGCCACACGTGCTCTCCGACGTGCACGAGGGGTCGCGACAGGTGTGCGTAGAGCGTCGAGTACCCGTCGCCGTGGCTGGACGAGAACGACGCTGCCGTAGCCCTCGTAGCCGCGGACGAAGCCGACCTGCGTGACGACACCTTCGGCGGCGGCGCGAACGTCGAGCGAGCGCAGGATCCCGATGTCGAGCCCCGGATGCCAGCGGGCGCCGTCGTGAGCCGAAGGGCGACGTGATCGTGCCGTCGGCCGGCCAGCGAAAGCCAGCTGCCAGCCCGCATCGGTATGCGCAGATGCAGCAGCCGGAAAGAGAAGCGCCGCGAAGATGGCGCAGAGACCCCGCCTCATCGGCCGGCGGAGCCTAGCAGGCGACCCTGATCAGCTCAGAAGATCTCGGGACACCATGGATGGCGGTCCCAGCGGAAGAGCGAGTCCTCCACGCCTGATTGCACCGTCCTTCACCTCGGCGAGCCGCCCCGCGCGGCGAAGCGAGGCGAACGAGACGCCGCTCGAGTAGTGCGGAGCCGAGCGACTGCACGGGCCAAGCGCGCAAGGTCCGGCTCGTCCTTCGTGCGTTCGGCCAGGCCGCCCTCGAGCTTCCAGCGGCCTTCGTTCCAGGGACAGAACTCGTCGGCAACCTCGAACACGATCGAGCTCTTCTCCCGGTAGACACGGCCGGAGAGCGCGGCCCCGACGTCGAGCGAGACGCACCCAGAGCCCGTCTCCCATGCCGATAAGCGCGCGCCGCGGTGTCGCGGAGCAGCATGGAAGAGCGCATGATCGGGTGGCAGGAGATACGACTCTGGTCGTCGCGATCCAGTCGATTGCGAGCAGGTACGCCCAGACGTCGCGCAGCGCTTCAGGCGTCGTGCCCGAGAGCCTCGAGAACCCGGAGCTCCGCGCTCGTCGTCCCGGTCCTCGAAGCCCGGCTTGTGCCGGTACACCGCGTAGCCCTCCACGGCCGCCGTCGCGCTCGTAGGCGACCCAGCGCTTCGGGCCGGCGCCGTCGCGGCGCTCCTCCGGATCGGCGATCTCGCGGTTCTCCCACCACAGGTCGACTCCGCGAGAACATGCCGGGCCACTCCGGCCGGATTCGCTCGAAGACCGGCGGGATCGCCTCCGAGCGCTTCATCGGCGTCGATCAGCCGCAATGTCCCTCGCGGCTCGAACCGGCTGCGCGAACGCAGTTGTGCTCGCGCGCAAGCGCGATCTCACCGCAGAACGAGGCAAGCCCGTAACCGAAGCGGCCGTAGATCGTCTCCTCGGACGCCCACAGCGCCGCAAGCGGCTCACCGCGTTCGTGCGCGTCGTCGAGTTGGGCGCGCATCAGCGCAGCGCAGGATTCCTCGTCGCGACGATGCGTGGCAGCACGCCGACGACGGTGACTCCTGCGGTACGCAGGTCGCCGCCCGGAACGGTCAGGTTGAAGTCGAACGCTCCCGCGCCGCCGGCGATGCCGTCCCATCGGACCAGGCGGCGTGCATGCGCTCGAGGGTCATCTGGTCGGCAAAGCGCTGCATGCGTTCCTCGTTCGCGACCATTCCGAAGTACTGGCCGATCGCGAGCACTGCCTGCCGTGAACTCGGCGACGTCCTCGACCGGGCGGACTTCGAAGCGCCATCAGAAGTCCTCCGACAGAACGGGGGCCGCGGCGTGCGGAAGAGAGTCGTTGCCCGCTCGAGTGCGCTCGGCCTCGAGCTCACGCACGCGCTCCGCCTGGCGCAAGGCGGTCGAAGTCGAACGCACCGAGATAGGCGGACGCCAGGTCGGCGGAGTCGAGCTCGAGCTCTGCCGCGTCGTCCGTCCGCCCCAGCCTCCCGGTCCGACGCGCCAGCGGCCCTGCGTTCCACGGGCAGAACGTAGTCACGTACCTCGATGACGACCGAGTCGTCGCCGTGGTACGTCCGCCCAGCCAGCGCGGCCCTCGAGATCGACGAACCGGAGCCAGAGGCCTCCTGAGACCCGGAGCTGCAGGCTGCGCAGGATCTGTCATCAGCAGGAACAGCGGTGACGCCGGGTCGTACTTGCCGCGGATCCGCACGATCAGGTCGATGCCGAAGACGAAGCGCCAGAGCTCACGCGTCGCGACCGGAGTTGCTGCGAGCGTCTCCACGAGCAGTCGGACCCGGCCTGCGGAGAAGCCGTCCTCCCAGCCTCGACTTGATCCGATAGATCGCATAGGCGACCGGCTCGTCGTCGAGCTCGAGCATGAGCGCACGAACTTCGGGCCGGCGCCCGCGGCGCCAGTGTTCCGGGTCGGCGAGGCGGTACAGCCTCCCACCAGTCGGCGCTGCGCGTCGACGAACCCGGGTATCTCTCGCCAGACCTCGTCGTAGACGCGTGCATGCAACGGCTTCGCCTCGTCCGGATCGATGATCCTGACCGTCCCGACCGGGCCTGGATCCTCGCGGAACGCGAACCGCGACGGGTCGGCATCCATCTCCAGTCGACGGAGCGGCGATGCCGTAGCCGAAACGGCCGTAGATCGCGGCCTCCGATGCCCAGAGGACCGCGAGCGGCTCGCCGCGCTCGCGCAGGTCGTCGAGCTGGCTGCGCATCAGCTGCCGCAGGATCCCGCGGCGCCGATGGTCGGGAGCACCGCCGACCCAGGTGACACCGCCCGCGGCGAGCTCACCGCCCGGCACCGTCAGCGCGGAACGGAAATCGAGGCAGCTGTGCCTGACCGGCCGTGTCGCCGTCGTAGGCGCGCGATAGAAGCGACTCACGCGGCAGCATCTTCCTGTGGCGCTCGAAGTCCTCGTCCTTCGCTGCCTCGCCGAAAGCGGACCGGACCCTCATCGCAGCCCGGAGCTCGTCCTCGCTCGATTTCGATTTCCATCGGCAGCGCGCTCGTTTGTTATCAGACGGATGTCATCAGGTCTTCCGCAGCGAGCGACGCCACGCGCATCGCGGACGTCCGCGCGTCCACGGAATGCGCTCGAGAGGGCGCGTAGTCGAGCATCAGCCGCCGCTCGCTTCCGTCCGCGAAGCGAACGGTGACGACGCCTGCCGGCTTCGATCTGCGTCACGACGCCCTCGCCGAGCGTGCCGTGCCGGACCGAGTCGCCGGTGGAGAGCGAGCGGCACGTCCTCGCGCGGCGCGACGCCCTGGGCGCCGTACGACGACCACGATGCCGGCCGCAGCCGTTCGCGCTCGACCGAGCGTCGGCAGCTCGTCGAGGAAGCGCGACGGCAGGTTGTAGCCACGCGAGCCCCAGAGCGAGCGCGACGAGGCGTGCGTGAGCGTGAGCTGCTCTCGCGCACGCGTCATGCCGACGTACGCGAGCCGTGCGCTCCTCCTCGATCCCCTGCTCCTCGATCGAGCGGGCGTGCGGGAAGATCCCTCCTCCATCCCGATCAGGTAAGACGGCGCGGAACTCGAGCCCCTTGGCGTTGTGCAGCGTCATCAGCGTGACGAGGCTCTCCTCGCCGCGGATCGCGTCCTGGTCGGAGTAGAGCGAGATCTCCTGCAGGAAGTGCGACAGCGACGGCTCCTCCGCGGTCTCCTGGTACTCGCGCGCGACGCCGACGAGCTCCTGCAGGTTCTCGATCCGCCCCTGCGCCTCGATCGTGCGCTCCGGCCTCGCAGCGCCTCGAGGTAGCCGCTGCGCTCGAGCGACGCGCTCGAGGAGCTCGGACACGGGAAGCTCGAGGCGCGCCGGACTGCAGCGACTGCATCAGTGTCCGGAATCCGCTGCACCGCTTGGAGCGGCGCGGCGCCGACCCCGGCCTCCTCGGCGAACTCCGAGCGCCTCCCAGAGCGAGCGTCCCTGCGCGTCGGCCCAGGTCTGCAGGCGCGCGAGGCTGGAGTCGCCGATGCCGCGCCGCGGCCTGTTCGGCGATCCGCTGCAGCGAGACGGCGTCGTACGGGTTGTCGATCGCCTGCAGGTACGCGATCGCGTCCTTGATCTCGGCGCGCTCGTAGAAGCGCGGGCCGCCGATCACCTGGTAGGCGACGCCCTGGCGGACGAGGACGTCCTCGAGCACGCGCGACTGCGCGTTCGTCCGGTAGAAGATCGCGACCTCGTCGCCCGGAGAAGCCCTTCCTCGACGAGCGCGCGCGATGCCGGCGGCGACGAAGCGCGCCTCGGCGTGCTCGTCCTCGACCTCGAGCGACGCGCACCGGCTCGCCGTCGCCGAGGTCCGACCAGAGCTCCTTCGGCTTGCGCTCGCGGTTGTTGGTGATGACCGTCGTTCGCCGCGTCGAGGATCGAGTTGCGTCGAGCGGTAGTTCTGCTCCAGCGCGATCGTGCGCGTGCCCGGGAAGTCGCGCTCGAAGTCGAGGATGTTGCTGATGTCGGCGCCGCGGAAGGCGTAGATCGACTCTGGTCCGGGTCGCCGACCGCCATCAGGTTGCGGTGCTTTCGGCGAGCAGCTGCAGCAGCCGGTACTGCGCGTGGTTCGTGTCCTGGTACTCGTCGACGAGGATGTAGCGGAACGCCTTCTGCCACTGCTCGCGCGCGTCGGGGAAGCGCTCGAGCACGTCGACGGTGAGCATGAGCAGGTCGTCGAAGTCGACGGCGTTCGACGCGAACAGCCGGCGCTGGTACAGCTGGTAGACGTCGGCGACGGTCTGGTCGTAGAACGACTGCGACCCGGTTCGCGTACTCGTCCGGCGAGACCAGCCGGTTCTTCGCGTGCGAGATCTGGCTGTGGATGCCGCGCGGCGTGAACCGCTTCGGGTCGCGCTCCAGCTCCTCGAGGCACTGCTTCACGAGCCGGACCTGGTCGGCCTGGTCGTAGATCGTGAAGTTCGAGCGGTAGCCGAGCCGCTGCGCCTCGCGGCGGAGGATGCGGCCGCACGCGGCGTGGAAGGTGAGGATCCAGAGCGCCCTGCGCCGGTGCGCGCCGAGCAGCCGCTGCAGGCGCTCCGTCATCTCGCCGGCCGCCTTGTTCGTGAAGGTGATCGCGAGGATCTCGTTCGGCTTCGCGCCGACGGCGTTGATCAGGTGCGCGACGCGGTAGGTGAGGACGCGCGTCTTCGCCGGAGCCCGCGCCCGCGATGACGAGCAGCGGCCCTTCGGTGGTGAGCACGGCCTCCCGCTGAGCGGGATTGAGGTCGGCGAGGTACTGCTCCGGCGAGGCGACGGCCATGGGTCGATGCTAGCGAGGCCCTCCGCGTCAGCCGGAGCCAGGCGGCTCGACCTGTCCCATGGCCGCGCCGAGCCACGTCGGGGACCTGTCCCCGACACGTCCGTGCCGGCCGCTGGCCAGAGCTGTCTCGAACGGGACCTGGAGTTCGTGTCGAAAGTGTGACTTTTCTTCCACACACGGCGGTTGCGGACACGCATAGGCTTCCGCCTCGTGCGGCTTGCGCTCATGATCGAGGGCCAGGAGGGCGTGACCTGGGACGACTGGGTCGCGCTCGCGTCGGCCTCGCGAGGAGCACGGCGTCGAGGCGCTCTTCCGCTCCGACCACTACATCTCGCGGCTTCGACGAGAAACCGTCCGCGTGCTCGACGCCTGGGCGACGATCGCCGGGCTCGCCGCGCGCACGACGAAGCTCGAGCTCGGCACCCTCGTCTCGCCGGCGACGTTCCGGCACCCCGTCGGTGCTCGTCACGCTCCGCCGCGACGGCGGACGAGATCTCCGGCGGGCGCGTCACGCTCGGCATGGGCGCCGGCTGGATGGAGCGCGAGCACGACGCATACGGCTTCGACGTTCGGCACGACGCGCGAGCGAGTCGCACGGCTCGGCGAGCAGATCGAGATCGCGCACGGTCTCCTCCACGAGGACCGCGTCGACTTCGAAGGCACGTACTACCGAGCTCGAGGACGCCCCGGGCTTGATCGGCCGGACCTGCTCGATCCTCGTCGGCGGCAGCGCCAAGCCGGGCACCGCCGGGCCCGCCGTCGGTTCGCGCGACGAGTACAACGCCCTGTTCGGCACGCTCTGACGAGAGTCCGGCGAGCGCAAGCTGGCTCGACGAAGCCTGGTGAGCGCGGCGGCCGCGATCCCTGCGACCCTGCGCTACTCGCTGATGGCGCCCTGCGTCATCGGCCGCGACGAGCGCGAGGTGTCGGAATCTGCTCGGCGCATCGGCGCGCGCTTCGGACGGACCCGGAGTGACGTGCTCGAGCGCTACCGCGAGCACGGCCCGGTCGGGAACCGATCGACGCAGGCAGTCGAGCGCCTGAAGCAGATCGAAGAGATCGGCTTACGAGCGCGTCATGCTCCAGCATCTCGCGCACGACGACCTGGACACGGTGGCCCTGATCGGGCGCGGAGCTCGCGCCCGCCGTCGCGTAAGCCGTCCATTGCGCGGCCCGATCGAACGGCTCTTCCGAACCTCTCGCACGGTCAGCGAGTCGGTGATCGACTGGGTGATGACGATCGTTGGGCGCGGTCGCTGATCGTCGTTCGCCGTCAAGACCTGGGTCGTCAATCCGTACCGAATCCCGTCGTCCCTCGATGGAGCCACACACTGCACTGCGCTCTGCCCGAGCCCGACTGTGAGGCGAGCACCTCCGACCGGGTGCTGGCGAACCGCTTCATCTACCACTTTCCGCGATCCCAGACGCGGCGAGATCGTCGTCTTCAACACGCCGAAGCTCGCGCTACAAGAGTGCGGCACCCAGCGGCGACCTTCGTCAAGCGGCTGATCACGGCGTGCCCGGCGACGTGTGGGAGGAGCGCAAGCGGCGTCGTCTACATCAACGGGCAGAGGCTGAACGGAGCCGTACATCCAGGCCCGGCCGACGCGACCGCGACTCGCAGACGCTGCTCGACATCCCGCCGCCGGAACACCTACACCCGGATCCCGAACGGGCTACTACCTGATGATGGGAGGACAACCGGAGCGCGTCCCTGCGACTCGCCGCCGCTGGGGCCTAGGTGCCGCGCAAGAACATCGATCGGCAAGGTCGTCTTCTGACGTACTGGCCAACGCTCAACCGCTCGGCATCCCCGTAAAGAAAGAGCCCCGCCGAAGCGGGGCCTCGAATCAGAGGTGCGACGCTCGGTCTTAGTAGTCCTCGCGAACGACCGTCCGGCGCCGTCCGTCGGCTGGGACCGCCGAAGCCGCCCCAGCTCGACCAGAAGATGAGCGAGAGCAGTGCGCCGAAAGCGCCGACCGCGAGAAGGATCCAACCGATCGTGTGGATCTCGAGACCGCTCACCGTCGCGTTGACGGCCCAGACGAGGACCGCTCCGACGGCGTACGAGGAAGAAGGCTGACTCCCATACCCATGTGTTCGTCTCCTTTCGATGGACTAGTGAGAGGAACCTCCGTGTCTGCAGGTAAAACGCCGAAACTCGGCTGCGAAGATACGGCGCGTGGAGCAGAGCTCCGGGAACAGACGCGCCTACCTGTGCAGGCTGACCCCCGACCGCGCGCTCGAATCACTTCGAGGAAGCCCACGAGTTCTTAGTGACCGCGGGATGCTCACCCGCACCGCGGACTCGGCGCTGCCGAGCTTGTTCGAGGCCTGCCACGAGGAGCCGTACGCCGCCGGCAGCCGCGGCTTCGGCTCCTGGCCGGCCACGAAGTACCCGTGCTTCCGGGAGCTCGGCGACGGCCGGACGTCCACGAGCTGGAAGGTTCACAACGGCAAGTCGATCCTGCTCACCGACGAGAGCCTTCGCTCTGGTCGACTCGATCTGCCGCTCCGAGCTCGCGCGAATGGAAGGCGAAGCCGAGCGGGCTCCGCTGCTCGCGCACCTGACGGCCGCCGGTCCGTCGACTCTCGGCCGACCTGCAGACCGAGCTGGGCCTCAAGCCCAAGGAGCTGAAGTCGCTGCGCACGCCGCTCGAACGCTAGGGCGCGATCGTCGGCCGCAGCCTCCGGGTTGAGCTGCCCGGAGGGTGGGCACGCGCACGACGAGCGAGCTCCTCCGCTACGACCAGGCGTATCCCGATCCGCGCGGCGACGGCGGCATCGACGGAGCTCGTCGTCGCTGCGGTGCGCGCCGCGGTGGTCGCGCCGGAACGCGAAGTCGCGCGCGCGTGGTTCAGCTGGCGTGGCGCTGTTGGACGACTCCTGGTCGACGCGGCTCGATCAGCGAGGGACGGCTCGAGCGCGTCGAGCCGGGCTGGCGTGACAGCTCCAGCGTCCGCGTAGCGCGAAAGCCGGCGAGGAAGCGCCGGTCGTGCGTCACGAGCAGGACTGTCCCTGGAAAGCAGTCGAGTGCTCGCTCGAGCTCCTCGATCGCCGCGACGTCAAGATGGTTCGTGGGCTCGTCGAGAACGAGACAGTTCACGCCTCGAGCGACAAGGAGGGCGATCAGCGCGCGCGTGCGCTCGCCCGGGGACAACGAGCCTGCGTCGCGCAGGACGTGGTCGGCGCCGAGGCCGAACTTCGCGAGCAGTGTGCGCGCGGCCTCCTCGGTCACGCCACCGGCCTTTGTGAACGCCGGCAGCAACGGCCCCTGCGCGAGCTCACTCCGCTGCTGGGCGACCTCGCCGAGGACTACGCCCGGTCCGAGCACGGCGCGTGCCCTCGGACGAGCGGCAGTCGTTCGAGGATCGCGTCGAGCAGCGTCGTCTTGCCGCTTCCGTTCGGACCGACGATCGCAAGCGCGATCGGCCCACGACGAGCTCGAGGTCGAGCGGGCCGAGCCGGAACGAGCCTCGCTCGACCACCGCACGCTCGGAGTCGGCACGACGACATCGCCGCTCCGAGCCTGGGAGTGAGCTCGAGCCGGAAGCTCCCACGGCTTGGTACGGCTTGTCGACCGTGCCGAGCCGTCGATGCGACCGCCGATCGACTTCTTCACGTCCTTGGTCTTCTTCTTCTGCGACCCTGGCCGTAACCGCGCTCCTCCCACTGCTGCATCCGCCGCAGCTGCTCCTCGAGCCGGGCCTTCTCACCCTCTGTAGGCGCCGTAGTGCCTCCGCCTGCCGGCGCAACGCGCGCAGCGCGGCTTGCTCGTACTCTGTCCAGCCTCCTGCGAACTCGCGCGCGTGATGCGTCCACTCGTCCAGCTCGATCGACGCGCTCGACCGTGCGGTCGAGGAAGTCACGGTCGCGCGAGACGACGACGACCGGACCCCGGAGAGGTTCCTCACGAAACTGTCTCCAGGCGATCGAGCCCCGCGAAATCGAGATCGTTCGTCGGCTCGTCGAGCAGAAAGACGTCGAAGCGCGACAGAGCAGCGCAGCCGCCAGCTGGGCGCGCGCGCGCCTCGCCTCCCCGACAACGCCCCGAGCGGCGGCGTCGAGTGGGACGCTCAGCCCCACTTCCGCGCAGACCGCGCCCGCGCGGGCGTCGAGATCGCCACCGCCCAGCAGCAGGAACCGGTCGAGGGCGTGCGCGTGACGTGCCGCAAGCTTCGGCTCGCTTCCGATGACGCCGGCGGCAAGCTCGTCCATGTCGGCAGCCGCAGCCGCGACGCCCGTCCGCCTGGCCAGGTATGCCCCGAGCGACTCGGCCGGATCCGCATCCGTATTCCCGGGGCAGATAACCGACGGCGAGCTCGGCGGGCAGCCTTCGCACTGTTCCGGCGTCGGGCCCCTCGAGCCCGGCGAGGATGCGCAGGAGGGTCGACTTGCCGGCGCCGTTCGGCCCGACGAGGCCGATGCGACTGCCCGGCGGCGACGACCAGCGTCACGTCGCTCAGGACGAGCTGCGCTGCGTGGTGCTTCGTGATGTTGGCGGCGGCGAGAGTGCCACCCGTGGCGTTGCAAGAGAGGACCTCCTCGAAAGGCGGAACGAAGGGCGTGTGTGTCCGCCTAGGTCCTCGCAGAACGGCGCGAATGCGCCGGCGGATCCTACCGGAGCGGAAACGGCTGACGAGCGAGCGCCAGGCAGCAGCCTGTGAGGTGACCCAGAGCGGGCGTCGCGGCACTCACGCTGTAGCGATAGCTGCCGTCGGTACGCCGGAGCCTGCGTGAGATAAACGGTGGAATGCCGCGCAGGCGGATTTGAGCTTCGGCGGCGACACCAAACCTCCCGATTGCCAAGCATCAGGAAGTGGATCTGAGCCGTCGGATCCCCTTCCCTTCGACAGCTCAGCCACCGTCTCGGCGCTGGAACTTCTCCGCAGTATAGGTGACTGCGCGCGGGCGGATCGGCTTAACGCCCTGCAGGCCGGCGCAAGGCGGCGCTGGCAGTGGCCCGACTGCGAATGACACGTGTCAGCTGGAGTCAGGACGCACACCGCGCGCCCACGCGAAGCCGCTGCCGCCGCTCGAGGCCTGCGTGAGCTCACGAGTGGGGTGCGTGGACGACGTGGCTTCGGCAGGGGACGGCGCGGGCCTGTCGCAGGGCGGAGGATGTCCCAGATCTGCCCCCATTGACGCCGCCCGCAGGGCGCGCCGGCAGCCGCGCCAGCAGGTCCGCCCGGATCGTGACCTGAGCGCGCTCTCCTCGCCAAAGCGCGCGCGACGAGCGCAACCGAGGTCGGGTCGCCGAGAGTCTCACGCTCGTGGGCGACGATGCTGACACTGGCGTTTCCGGTTTCTGCTCCGCCCGGCCGCAGCAGGCCGAGAGCGCCCACGCAGTGAGCTCTCGGGGCCTCGGCACGCCGCCGGCCTCCGCACAGAACCATTGCCGTCGGCCTGCCGTCGCGATCGGAACGTACGACGCAGGGGCTCGCGGCGATCGCGGGCAGCGGCAAGGAGAACCGCTATGCCCAAGACACGATCCCGCGTGCAGCCGGCGCCGGTAGCGGTCGAGGAGGCGCCGTGCGCTCCGGCCCGGCGGCGAGGGCGATCACGATTGCGCGCCGCATGCGCCAGGTCGAACGGAAAGGCCCCGCGCGTACTCGCTGCGAACGTCTGCCAGGTGTGCTCGTCGGTAGAAGGCGATGCCAGTTCCAGACGTCCGCGAAGGCGTCGTGCCAGAAGCCCATGCCGAGGACGAAGCAGATGCGTGCGCGAGAGGGACGCGCCGCCTGACCATTCCCGCCGCTGCGAGCGCGCTGGCGACACCGCACGCACCCCAGGCGGAACATCGCCAGGGCGTCCAGACACCCTGCGGCTGAGGAAGAAGTTCGAGAGACGATGCTGCGATTGCACTGGGGTCGGCGAATCCGTCTCGCGCGCCGAGAGTTGCTCCCGCGACGACTGTGATCACGGTCACCGGCTGCACGCCGGGGATAACGTGGTGAAATGCGCGACCGGCGGCGGCGGCGGCGAGTTGTCGCGATCAGCGCCACCCTTTCGCCGAGTCCGGGCCTTCGAGCCACGAAGCGCTGACGGCCATGGGCGGCGAAGGCGACGAGCAGGAGGATGTTTTCGTCACCGCGAGCCACGTCGAGTGCTCCAGACAGCCGCCGCCGCTGGCGTACAGGAAGGCCACCGTGCCGGAACGCGAAGAGTGTGGTTTCAGACAAGAACTGCTCCTTGCTCCATCACGACGACGATCTGCCATTGCCGCTGCGGAACTTCTTTCGTCGCGCGTCACGATCAGCGTTGTAATGCAGTCTCGGCTTCAGACGGAGGAGCGTCGCGAACTCGGCTTTGCGTTTCTCTGACCGACGCCGCGGTCGGCTCGTCGAGGACGAGCATGGGTCCGCCTGGACGACGAGGACGCAAAGCAAGAGCGAGTCGCTCGCGTCGCCACTGAGGAGAATTCATGAGGGTGACGTGGCCTCGAACCCTTCGAGACCGACGGATTGAGCGTGCGCTGACGGGGCGAGATCGCTTCTGACCTCTGCAACCCCATCGCTGGCGCGCTCGGACAGGCAACACTGGCCCAGTTCCGCAGGAGCATATCGCCGCGCTTCGCGCAGCTCAGACGATCCCCGGCGTCGGGCTGCAGTCTTGGTGAGTGCAAAGCTTGCCATTTGTCACCTTGTTTCGTTTCCGACACCGCAGAAGGACGATCTCGCCACGGCGCAGCTCGAGTGCTCACGCCAGTTTGCACATTTGCGACAGGCCGGTCTGGCTGGGATACGAGAAGCTGAGGCTCACGCAAACGGCAGACCTGGTTCCCCGCTGCTGGCGCGTGAGGGTGCTCGCGCTTTGAGCCTCCGGAGCCGCGCGTGGGTGGTGGATTGCAAGCCACCCTCTGCCCCTGAAGCGGCTGCGTGTCAAGAGCACACGGCCGTTCTCGATGTGAACATCACCCGGTCCGCGTGGTTCGGGTTGAGGACGCGCGATTCGCGGACGCTGCTCCGCACCCCGACGGCGATGCCCAGCCCGGCAACGATCTCGAGGAACGACTTCCAGGCAGCGGGTCAGAGTTGGGTGAGGTCGGCTTCATCCAGCAGGAAGCAACCATGGTCGCAAATGCGGCAAGCGCCGAGGCCAGGGCAACGCGCTGCACCGCCGCCGCCTGGCCTGACATCGGACGATCTACGAGCGTGGCAGCGTGCACCGACGGTCGCGCATGGTGCGCCTGGGCGGGCAGGATCTCGCTCCGGAGGACCGAGATTCTCCGCCTGGAAAAGTCACCTCGCGTGCGACGTGCGTTAGCACGATCTGCTCCTGGATCCTGAAAGACGGTCGCGACGGTCTGCAGCTCGCCGGCTTATCAGGCGCCAGGTTTCACTGCCGGAGACCTCGACGCGACCGGGAAGCGGCCACCGTGGAAGTGAGGAACGAGCCCAGACAGTGCCCGCAGCAAAGTCGATCCTGCTGATCCGGACGTGCCGAAGACGGCGACCGCTCCCTTCGAACCCTGATCGCGCGACGTCGTGGAGCGCAAACTGGCGTTTGGCCGAACGTCAACTTCTGTTCCAGATGGGCTAGAGCCAACGCCCCCACGATCGATCGATACCGCCAGCGCAACCGCAGCCGTATCCCGCGCGCGCCAGGGGGCCGGGAACGCGTATCCGCCCCACCCTCGTAGCCATTGCCAGCGCCTCCATCGCCCGCGAGGTTCACAGCCCTCGCCCGAGCGAGCTTGCGAGCAGAGGCGAGAGGAGAGCTGCGTGACCTGCAATTCTGTCACCGATTCTGCTGCAAGTGCAGAGACTCGACGAACCCATCCCGCTCGGTAGTGTCGCAACAGTGCGTCGGGCAGCTGCCGTTCGAGCCGCAGCGCGCGGACGGAGCGCAGTGGATCCCCTGTCGTGATCGAGCAGCAGGGCGTGTCGCGAATGCAAAAACCCACCGCAGCGCGAGTCTCAGCGCATTCAGCGCAGCGCCACTGGAGCCGCGCGTAATGTCGAGTTGGCCCAGAACCGGATGATCGGACTTGTCCAGACCGGATGCGAACCGATCAGTCTCGACGTGAACGGCGTCACCACGAACAGCGCCGGCGCAGCAGTGTCCTGATCGTGGAAGCGCCGACGCGAACGCGGGCGCGCAGGCAGACGCGAGGATCAGCACGAGCGACTACCCCACCGACCAGACAAAATTTTGGCGAGGAGAGCGCGCAGCGGCAAGCGCAGCGAGCAGGGCGATCACGCCGCCGTCAGCCCTCACGGCCGCACTCACCGGTACCGCCCGATCGGCGGGCTTTCAGAAGGAGCCCGGGATCGCCGCGGTAGACGTGAAGACCACAGCGCCACCCGGCTCGGGAGTCGGCCTCGTGACGTATGGTGAGTGACGGTTGTTTGATTGGCCCCGCCGAGAACCAGCGCGTTGGCCGTTAGCGCGTGGAAGGGACCGCGCGTAGATCGCCCGTCCGCGAACCAACTTCGCCACCTTCGCCCGCGACGGCGCGCCGGAGCGTGTGGCTCGGTGAGCACTGGGTCACACAGCGCGGTCTTGCCGCTGAAGCTGGAGAAATGGTTCCGGAAACGCCCGACCACCACCGGCACGTGCATCTGCCCGCCCACGAACGGAAGTCCCACCACTCCACGTCACCATCGCAGATGGTATTCGCCGCGCTGGTCTCCCCTCTCGCAACCGTTGAAGGGATTTGAAGCAGAACCAGTCGCGCCCCGCCAATACTGGAACCATCGATCCCGTCGATCGATCTGACGAATCGCCCCGCACGCGTCTTGATGTCGGCGACGCGGTCGGCAGAGCGCCTCGCATCGCCGTCAACCCGGCAGGTACCGGAGCGGCTCAGCAAGACGTGCGCGCCCTGAACAGCGCGGTGATCCGAGATGGTCGGAAACTCAGTGTGCCCGCCGTTGCAGCCCGCAAGGCGAGGGGGGCCGCGACGGCGAGGACGAGAGCGAAACCGCCTCATATATTCGAGCGGACTGCGCTACCGCGAGCAGTCCTCGCACGAGGAGACCTTGTGCGGGCCGCTGGAAGCGCACGCCCGCCCGTTTCGCGTCTGCACCGTCCGCTTCGATCCGATCTAAAGCTCCGCACCGTTCGTACGTGACGTTGCACTGGCGTCGTCCTGCTCCAGCACCGTGTAACACCGGCCCCGCGCTGGTAGCAGAACGAAAAGCTTTCGCCCATCACCTGAACTGCGCTCAGCACGGGTGTCACCGTCCTTCAGACGCGCCTCGCTCGCTCTATGATACACCCTGTTCAGCTGAACACCCACCCGGTCTGTCCGACTGCCGGATAGCGCCCTCCACGGTCGATAGCCCGTAGCCTCGTGGGCGTCACGTGGTAGTAGAACTTTCTCCGAGCATCGCTCGCCGACCTGAGCGCGTCCAGTGCGTTCTCCGGAAGCGCGCGCGTGGCGCGCGGCGCGAGGTGATCGATGAGCGGTGCAGCTCGCACTGGAAGATCGTCCGTTCTCGCCTCGACACGAACGTGTGAAAACCCCGCGACCGCGAGTGCCGCGGGGAACAACGAGCAGAGCCGTGATGAGCACCGCCAACGACCAGCCAGTGAGAGTCGGTGGAAAAACACGAACTTCCTTCCGCGAGGGGTTCGGATTTGCCAGGCGGCGGAGGTCTTCGACTGGGGCGCCTCCCAGCGTCGCCTTCCCCAGGCCTTGCGGGGCCAGTGGCACGTGACGCGGAGGCTCCCCCGTACAGCGGCGCGGACCGTTCCGGATCTCGCACCGGGATTCCCTGCCGCCCGCCGGTTGCGAGCCGGAGTACCAGCATCGGCCGCGATGACTCCGAACCGCGCGTCCCCACCGCGTTTGAAGGCTTGCCCGTGTCCGTGGAAGTGGCGGTGATCTTCACTTTCTTCGACCCCAGTCTCTGACCGGTCGGACGTGGACAATTGTTCTGCGTGGCAAGGGAAGTGCACACGTCACCGAGTACGCGACCTCGGTGCGCTCCTATCGGGCGCCGCGAGAGCTTGCGCTGGCTCGCGATCGCCTACGCCGCTAATTGACGAGCTCCACCAGCGTTTCAGTATCGGCCGTTATTCCTCGCCGGCTGGTCGACGTTGGCAGGACGACGTGGCTCGTTCGGCGCTCTTCGGAATGTTTGCCTGGGTTCGCTAAGCGAACGATGAGGCTTGTCGACATCGACCCTCCTCTGCGCTCGTGACCGGGATCCGCTCTGGAACGGATTGGCTCGGGAGAGGACGCGCACTGGCGCTTTCGTGTCGACGTTGAGCGCTCCGACGAAGAGTTGCCGCATGAATTGGCGGCAGCGCTGCTCGAGCGCTTTCGCGGAGGAACGCGCGCTTCAATTCACTTCAGAAGGACGGGAGACGTCGAAGCGCGACGCTACGGCAGCTGCGTGTGCAGGCGGTACACGCATCGGCGTTCTCACCGGCGTGCCCTCGAGCTCGCGCGGATCGCGCTTCACCCGGTGCGGAACGACACATGTCGAGGTTCTGGAGACCGGCGCAGGGCGCAGTGGAGCGCGTCTCCGCTGCCCTATGGGGTACAGCATGCGCCAGGAGTCGTCAACACACGCGCCGAGCGTCGCCGGCCATAGAAGCTCGTGGAGAGTAAGGATCTCGGCGACCGTCAGCCTCCCGGAGACGCGCTGCTTCGAGCGCGGTCGACGTCTTTTTGCGACACGCTCAACCGGCGGCTCGACTCGGCGACCACCTGCTCTTGCCCGTACACGAGTCAGTGACGCTGAACGTTGCGTACGCGGCGCTGGATTTGCAGGCGCCAGGCTTGGTGCGCCGCCGCCGAACGGGTTAACGCGAGAAGCTTCAGATGCGGCCGGCTCCCGGCTCAGGTAGTCACGGCAACGTCCACCCCGAAAGACGTCGTTGCGACTGACCTGAAAGGCTCGCGCGACGATCGTCGGTTGCACGACCGCTGTCCACCTTGAGGCTCCTGATGTGTTCCCGAGCAGTAGTCGCCGCGCTGGTACCGGTCACAGGCCGGCACGGCTTTGCCGCGATAAACGTAGCTGCCGCTCACGGAGTCCAAGTTGTGGCTGCTGTACACACCCCGGATCGGCATCAGAGCTGTCCGGGGTCCGAGCGCTGTAACGCCCGCGTAGCGCGTTCGTCCTTCTCGGTAGACGCCAGCTGCATGCCTGGCGCGAGCGTGGAGATCTGGAGCCTGCGGCCCGGTAATTCAGGATCTCTCTGGTGCGTCCTGCCGGCCCTATCGCCGTCACCAGATGCAGAGGCTGCCGTTTGCGCGGTCGAAACGAGAAGCGCCACGGTTCCGGGTGGTGGGCTGCGGTTGCCACCTGATCACCCCCGACCCGCCGTCGCCCAGTATCCCGCTGCCGGTAGAGCGCCCTCCCTTCGTCGAACTGCAGCTCGCCAACGTTGGCCTGGGTATTGCTGACGCACGAACAGCAGCTGCCGCGGGCGGACGACCGGATCGCGCGACCGTTGCGGACCGAACTGACGACGCGCGTGTTCCATTGCGGATCGGCAGTAGTCCACACATAGCCAGATGTCTTCGCAGGCGGGGTGGAACGCAACAGAGAGCAGCCCTCGCTCGCCGCCGCCCGAGACCCGGCTCCAGAACGTGCCGGCGAAGCTTGCCGTTCACGAAGTAGCGCGGATCTGGCCCGACCCACACCGGCGCAAAGGCGCCGAGGCTTCCGCCGGTGTCGAGGCGATGGCGGTGGCGCGCCGAAAGCCCAGGCAAAAGGTCGGAGTGAAAGCGTTGTTGCCCCGCGTGAGGCAGGGAGCGTCCGAGGCCGCGGCTGGTGAGGACGTGGGCGAGCACTTCACCGAACGTAGTCACGGCGCGCGGCGCGGCGGTTCGAGCCTACCTCCTACTTCTTAAGAAGGATCCGGCGGATCAGTCTTCCCCGTCGCCGGTTGCAGGATCGCCAGCACCTGTCACCTGGCTTGAGTTTGGTCGACCCGCGCGATTTCCGTGGGCCGTCGCGCATGACCGAGATGAGCCGTGAGCCTTGCGGCAGCTCTGGCGCTGCACCGTCTTGCCTGCGGAGGGGTCTGCTTCGATTCGGACCTCACGATCTGAGATTCTCCCGTCGCAGCTTGAGCAGCTGGACGAGATCGTTCCGGGACCTGGTGCTCGACGAGTCCGAGGGATGCTCGATGTCAGCACACCGTCGGCGATGCTGAGCAGCTCAGGAAGCGCGCTGGTTCCGAGGGTCGTGCCGACGCGCGCGATGATCTTCTGACGCTGCAATTTCTCCTTTGCGAGCTGCGAGATCGCCGAGGCCGTCCCTTGCCGCTCTCGGTCAGCGAGGACGACGAGATCCGGCGGTCGCCGATCCTGTCACCAGGTGTGAGCTCCGTCGCGTCGCCCTGCATCGCCTGATGTCAACGACCGGAGTCGTCGAACCGGAATCGCGCTTCAAAGCTCGATGATGGTCGCCTTGCTGTCGTGGCGGGACAGGGTGCGCAGCGACGTTCGCGCCCGCCTTTGCCGCCGCCTGCACCTCTTCAGGACACATGGCAGTTACTTCCAGCCCCCGACCCTCGCGTGCACCGTCGGAATGTCGCAACGAGCGCACAGCGTCGGTGAGCGAGTCGATCGCCGTTTCCTCGAGGTCGGGCAGATTGTCCGGAGACTGCGCTCGCGTGGTAGAAGTCTGCACGGGCTGGATCCAGGATCCGCACGACGGTGACTCGATCCCCAAAGCGCTTCTGCGCGACCCGCCCGATGACGAGGTTCGTTGTCCCCGTCAGTGGAGACGTGACGACGGCGTCCGCCTCTCGATCCTGGCCTCGCGGGAGAACGGCTGGCCCATGCCGTGGCCGACGAACCCTCCGGTCTTCATGGTCGAGAGCAGACTGTTTCTCGTCGACTGCGGTCACGTTCCACCCTTCGGAGGTGAACCGCTTAAGGACATCGAGCCCAACCGGTGGCTGTGGCAGCCGATAAACAGATGAGCTCTTCACGACCTAGCCGTAGCTTCGGCGGTCAACCCCGGAAAAGCCGGGCGCCGTGTCCTCTAGGGCCCCCTCAACGGCGTCGCTTTCTGATGCCGTTTTGAAGGTCGCGCGGGCTCGCCCAGTGGTCTCAACGCCCATCCTGTGTAACCAACGCATCCTCCCCCGAGGACGCCCTGCCCGGAAACGCGACGCATCAGCACTTCTGCTCGGTGCTTTCTTGAGCACGTAGTCCACCGTCGGAGAGAAGAAGCTGAGGACTGGCGCCGCCAGCGCGCGGCGCCGCGGGCCGAGGGCGATCAGGTCGGCGCTCCTTCGATCCCGGGCCGCCTGCACGATCGCCTGGCCCGATCGAGGAGCGCACGGATGCGCCTATTCGTCGACCGCCACGCCGTGGTCGGCGCCGAGCAGCTCGGGCCTCGGCGAGGCGAGGCCTCGGCGCGCACTTCCTCTGCCGCCGCAGGCTCCGCGCGTCAGCAGGTGGTCCGTCGGCACGCCGCGGATGACGTGCAGCGCACCTCAGACGGAGTTCGCGCGCCCGCGCGCCTGCGCCAATCCGCCGCGTCGCGAGCATGCCTCGATTCCTGAATGCTGGCGCGAGCTTCATCGAGGACGAGGATCTTCGCTTGAACTCCGCTGCAGCTGGCGAGCCCGCGATGCTCGTCGGCGGACCACGCGGTGCGAGCAGCCGCTCGCCGCCGGGACCTGCGGACGGTGACGGCCAGACCACGGGCCCGACGGCAGGCCACGCAGAACACGCGCAGCGGGCGCGCCGACGATGGGTCGCCATGGCGATGATCCACACGGCGGCGGTCAGGACCCGGCGCCGATCACCGAAGGGATGGAGCCCGCCGACGCGAATGGGAACTCTGTTGTAGGCCACGCGGCGGCGCTGTGGCCTCCGCCGAAGCGCAGCTTGATCGACCGCCAGCTGCGCGGCGGGTGAAGGCGAAGCAACGCACGCCGGTGCTGAAGAGGCTGGCGAGGAAGAGCACGGGATGCTGCGAGTAGTGCCGGTGCCGATGGAGGAGCCCGATCACGAGATCACAGCTGGCGACGATCGACTCCGGCGCGACGAGCGTGCGCGGCCTGAGCATCCCGAAGCGCCGCAGGAGCTGTCCGCGCTCGCCGAGCAGTACGCGAGGCGACCGAAGCCGGAGATCGACTGTCGTTGCCGCTGTCAGCAGTGATCAGCGCACCGGAGAGGCCGACGAAGACCTGCAGGGGAGCGCACCGATCAATACGGGACCATGCTCGCGATCTGCGTCACGATTCCCGACCAGAGGAGCACGGATCCAGTTGCTCCCAGAGCAGCGCGTCCCGTGGGTCGGCAGGAACGCCGAGAGCCGACGACCGCGATCGCCGCATAGATGACGACGAGCCAGGCCGAATTGCACTGAAAAGGCTGCGCGGAAGGTCGTCCGGGTCGATCGTGTACTCCTCCTGCGAGGTTCACGCGGTCCGAGCCCTGTGAGGCGACAGAGCATCGCGCCACTGGGATCGCGAACGCAGAGGCGGACGCCAGGTCGGCAGGTGCCGGAGTCGAGCGACGTGGGGTCGTGAGCACATCCGGCAGAAGAGCATCGCGAGCCCGAGCGTGACGAGTGAGCAGCTGGTCACGAGGGGTCGACGCGCGCGACGACGAGCGCCCACCGATGCAAGCGTGTGCGGTGGACCAAACGGATGATCGCCACAGCCGCGGTCACCCGCACCACACGACGACGTCAGGGCCGGTGCAACTTGGTGAAGAAGGCACCGGCGGACGGTAGTGCCGGCAGGAACAGCGCCGAGAGTGCGTACTGGCACGATCAGGTGGTCGAGGAAGAGAGCCCAGCCTGGTGATGAAGCCCCAGAAGTCATTGAAGGCAATCCGGACGAAGGTCGCAGCGCCCCGGTTTCGCGGATCGCCGCGGTTCCTCCGCATACAAGAGCGAGACGATCAGGAAGAAGGAGACCAGGTCGCGAGCAGGACCGCCGGCGTGAGCCCGAGGGCGTACAGCGTGATGATCCCGGGAGTGCGAAGTAGATCGAGGAGGCGATCTCCCGTACGCAATCGAGAAGAGGGCGTGGGAGCGTCGACCGCCGGGCTTGAGCGAACCGGGCAGTCTGTCGCGCCACTAGCTGAGGTTAGCGCCGCCACTGTCGAGCAGATATGAGTCAGGCCGATCCCGAGGGACGGAGGAAGAGAGAAGCCCATCAGGTAGCCGAACCGCCGCGCTGCCCTGACCGTCGTCACGACGATGATCGCGAAGCGCTCGATCCCGATGAACGCGACCGCGAAGATGGCAACGCCGTAACGGTAGGCGTCGTTTCATGCCCAGCACTTCCGCCCCAGCCACCACCATCCCCCGCTCCACGAGCCTGCGCGGCTCGCGCTGGCGGTAAGAATCCGTGTTTCCCCACGTGCCCCTTCTTTGGCGTGGACGCTCCGACACCCGCGCCGCTGAGATCGCCGCGTGTGCCGGAGAGGGACGAGCGGGAAACCTCCCGGTTTCCCCCTTCCCCTTCCCCACCGCGTCCGCGTGCCATGCGCCGCCTTCTGGCCGGCGACGACCATGACGCGGCGCCGAGCGTGCGCTTAGAGCACGAAGTCCACCGTATCGCTGAACACGTCGCGGCCGCGGCCGTGCGCGCGGGGCGCCCATGACGATGATCTCGCTCTGCGTCGACGTCGCCTCGTCCACGATGGCGCGACCGGCGTTACGCACGCCGGACGAGGCGCTCGGTGAAGTTGACGCCAGTCAGAGCTCGGCGATCGCCGCTGCCAGAGTCGAGGGCGTCCTCGGCTCCGGCGCTCCTCTTCCTCCGAGCAGGGTGTCGAGCGGTAGCTCGAGCGGGATGACGACGACGCTCAGCGAGGAGATCCGACGCGCCCCCGTCGCGGTGGCAAGGCGACGAGGCGGACGTCGATCGCCTCTTCCGACAGCCGCCCGGGCTTGACCGGGACGAGGATGTTTCAGGTACTCGAGGCGATCGCCGGGCGGATGATCACCGGAGCGCGCAAGGTCTCCGTCACCGGCTCATGCAGCACGTACCGCCGGTACACGATAGTATCCGATCAGGCCTGGCGATGAGCCAAGCCCAGCCCGACCACACCGGTCTTCAGGCTTCCGAGCTACTGACGACCAGCCAGGCGCGATGCGCGGTGCCCAACCGCGCCGAAGATCGCGTAGTAAAATAGCACAGTCGACTCGCACGGACATTCGGGCGAAGTCGAACTCGCCCCGGTAAAGTCAAAAGGATTTGACGTGGTTTGATCTTGCCTTAAGACGCAGACTTAACATGTAACACGCCATAACAGCAGTCGAAGGCGTAAAAGTGCCTTGAGAAAAATCTGTCTGGCCTAGAGCAGACAAGGATCGAGATGGATCCTCCCTCCGCTGAAGACGACACGATTTAGAGCCACGGTGTCTTGAACCTTTGATGCAGCCGGATAACACCCGCCGGGCAGCTGCAGGTGGGAAGTCGCCATCGGCAGAAAATATGACGTATTGATCACGCCCGCATTCGTAAAGGATGAGTGTAATCAATGCCAGAACCCTGTGTAAGACATAGATCTTTCGGCACGTGCAGCACCTGGCCAGTTGAGGTGCTCTGGTAGGGGACTAAAGGCCAGCGACCTCAAGGTCTGTTCAAGAAGTCGTTCTGCCCGGCCTGAGGCCGAGGCACCGATAGCCGTTCGGCGGTCTCTCCAGTCGCAGGTAGGCGCGTGGAGAGTGCGATCAAAGTAAAGTAAAGCAGATAAAGACCGCGCGCTGAGACCTATGATCGAGCAAAAAGTGGAAATGCTCTACAGGGTCGCGTGCTTCCCAGCCACAGGTTCCCGAGACCGTCCTCCTCATCCCTGGCAGGCAGGTGACGCTGGGCCGTGATCGATCAGTGAGGAAGAACTGGCTCTGTTGTGGTGTAAATGCACAGCAGACTCCCCAGTGGATGTTCGCCGAGAAGACGATGCGGTCGAAGATCATCAAAGGAACCCGATCACTACGAGCAAGAGTTGCAAACGCGTGTCGAATAGCGACGGCCAACAGGATGTCGCGTCGCTTCCTGATCCCCCGATCAAAGAGCAGGATTGAGAAAAAGGTTAACACCACCACTCCCGCTGACGATGTCCTCTGCGCCGTTCTCTCGCAAAGCCGCCCGTGAAGATCGAGAGGTGGAGTGTGAAGCCGGGAAGAAATCGCCGATGATGCGATCGCGGATAGATAGTTTTGGCACTGCTCCAGGCCGCCCCGAAGGCACGAGCTCGTTTTGATAACGTACGGCGCGCAAAGCTGACGAGCCGCCTCCGGCTTCCGGATAGTGCGCACCGTCCCGGTATTGCTCGGCCGTGGCCGCGGTGAAGATCAGGCCGCTGATGACGAACACGAGGGCGTCAGCCCGAGTGGCGAGCGCCCGCATCGAACGCGGGCGCGGAAATGGTAGATCAGCGAGAACCGGACGTTGCCGGGCCAGGGGCGTGGCGAGCGCAGGCGTCCCGATAATCTGCTCGATGTCTGCTGCCCGCGCCTGCCCTCGCGACAAGCGTGGGCTCAGTGCGGGCGTGCGTGCCCGGCGGCAGCCAAAGTCCATGCGCCGGAGTTGTGAGCTTGGCGACCAGCCGCAACGATGATGACCACCGATGGATGACCAGACCGCGATAATGATGCCCGTGATCTCGATCATCGGGTTGATCGCCGCCCGGCGTGGTGTCCTTGTAGGGACCCGCCATCAGCGCTTGTCACGGAAGTTCGCATGGGGCCTGAGCCTCATGCCGCCAGCGCTCCAACCACCAGCTTCGCGTTGTCCTGCAGGCGCTCCGCCCGAGGTCACCGTAGATCGCCAGAAGAGTCGGTCACTGGGATCGTGCTGATCAGCAGGCCGCCGAGCATGCGCGCGCGCTGATGACAGCAATACGTAACTGTCCAGGCCCGAAGTATGCTAT
>ERZ1370068.2020-contig-11985_pt1 | contig 126521 bp, 218 predicted proteins | sample MGYA00561227_ERZ1370068 | MGnify/ENA primary metagenome ERZ1370068 (study PRJEB38410, sample SAMEA6850437) | metagenome | study: Metagenomic assessment of the ecological functions of the soil: analysis of the soil microbiota associated with the...
AGGTTACGTATTGCTGACCAGATTGCTTTCCCGAGTGATGTCAGGCGTGATGCGAAAGGCGACGATGCGAGATTGCCGTCGGCAGATGCTGATGTAGGTGCGGCTGACGTTGAACGTGCTGAAGCTGGACGGGTGTTGCCGTCGGCGTCCTTGATCTGGAGGACTCTCGGTGTAGTGTAGTCGGAGTACAGCGTCATCTCCAGCTTGATCGACGGCGCGTCGTCAGTGGCGTACCCGGCCGCGGGAGTGATCTGGCGATGCGACGGGCGCATGCAAACAGCACGCGGCGACCAGCGCGCCGATGCCCCGAAACCACCTGTTTCCTCAACGCTGACCGCATGGACGTAGCACATATAGGGTAACGGCACGATATCTCGAATGCACAACCTGCGTGTTACGTGGATAAATCGAAGAAGCTCAGCCACCCGATAGAGGCAAACCGGCGGCAGCGCGCCGAGCGCCGTTGTTCCGCGCTGGAGAAACGCGCGCCGGCGGCGTCTGGCCCAGTAATTTCGCTGTGGCGGACATTCGACCAGAACAGAATGCCGGCGTCACGTCATCGCACCGTGTCGTTCGTGGCTCGCGCACGTAAACTCTTCCGGGCGGTGTTGGGTGAGCCATACGGAGCGGACAACTTTACACCAGCGTTGCTCACGGGTCGTCCCGAGGCCGTCACTGAGTGCGGTACGCCACGCATGTCCTATGACCTCACGCTTCAATGCGGCTGCACGGTACGTGTCGTGTCATCCACGCAGCGGCGTCGCGCACACACGGGTCATCGACCGGAAAGGGACCGTCGTGCCAACCTGGCCGGCGTCGATGTGGGAGCCCGGCTGAACCTGTGGAAATCCTGCCCGATCCCACGTACCTCCCCAGCTGCGATTCGACGAGGAAGGCCTGCTCCGGAGGTCCTGACCGGTCACGGACCGCTTCAGTGCCAGGCGCCCGTCTCATCGGTGCTCGCGTTGTCGACGACGATGATTTCATCGGGCGGGCGGGTTTGAGCCCGAAGGAGAACAGGCAGACGGGAAGATACCGCGCTTCGTTGTGGGCGCAGACGATCGCGGTGATCGTCAGCCCCATCTGGTGTGATTGCTCATCGGCACCAGCATATGGGCCGATGTGACACCTGCGTGGCGCCAGGATCACATCAGTGACGTTTTTTCGAGGCTCGAGGTTGATGAACCAGCTCTCGCAGTCGGTGCGCGAGCCGCCGGCGAGCGTCACGGTGAAGACCAGGCCGAGCGACGGGACCTCCCACCGCTCGTGGGCACGGCCCCCTTCGAGCTCCAGGCGAAACGGCTTAGCAGGTTCTCGCGCGACTCGTGATCGCGGTGCTCGTCCTGCACGCCCCGAAACCGCGAACCCGCGGCGCGGTCCCATGTGCACTTCGAAGCGTCCCACGCCGTCGACCACGTGATCGTAGACGCGCTCGCTGTAGCGGCCGTCCGCTTCCCGCACGACTGCCAGTTGCCCCGAGGATCGAGCGCGAATTCGTGCAAGATGTGAACTGCGGCGCGTCGGCCGCGCGACGAGCAGAAGCAGCAGCGACGCACATGTGCAGCCGTCAGAGCCTGATGTCGTGGCGCGCGACGCACGGCGTTCGCGAGGCTGGCTCGCTGATCGCAGAATAACATCAAAAGGGCGAACGTCAGCTGCGAAAGCTAACATACGGCTCACGCGAGGCCTGCCGTCCATGAATCGGCTGTTTACCGCAGAGCAGGAAACGATCGTCACCATCGACGGCCAGCTGGCCCGTCTCTTCGCGGCGATCCACCGCGCGCCGCGAGCAGCGGTCACAGCGGCGCAGATCGCGACGTTCATCGAAACAGCATTCTGGGCCAGCCTTCGATCCAACGAGCGTCGAGCGGTCCGGTTCTCCGCTGCAGCGATTGGCGTCCGGCGACGTCACCCAGCCGATGGTCTTTGCCGATCCGGTCCGATACGACGAGGAACAGGTCGTGAAGATCGCGCCCGCGCTGTCGCCCGGCGGTTGGCCTGGCGTTTCAAACATCGACGGACCCGTTCACCATCTGGGGTTTGGACGAGGTCCGCTTTGGCCGCACTTTCAGACCATCACGGTCGACGTGTCGGAGCCGGGGCGTCTTGCGGGTGGGCGTCGGACCGTTCCATCCATACGCGGTGCCTGACGGCCGGTCGGACCCGATCATTGCCGATTTCCATCGCGTTGGCTGTTGAGCTGCAGAGGGTGCTGCGGAAACCAAAGTCGGTGGATGGATCCGATCGAGCAGCAGACCGGCTGGCACGAGTGTCTGGCGCTCGCGATCTGGGCGCTGAATCGTCCTGCTGAAGGCCACGGCGGTGCTCTGTCGTGCCTGACGCGACCGGCGCCTGGAGTGAATCCCTGAACTTTGCCCATCGTCTGCGGCTCCGGACGCCGCGATCCCGCGACTCCATCCGGCAGAATCTCAGGGACGAAGCGGCGACCGCAGAGAGGTCGCTTCAGGTATCTGGGATGGATGTGCCAGCCGAACTCAAAGTGCCATTTCCGCTGGTCTGGCATCGGCCCATCTCACGTCGCTGACCTGTTCGACCGCACGCGGACGCTTGCGTCGGTGGATGGTGCCGTCGTTGTCACGAAGCGACATGCGCATCGTGGGCTGGCGCAAGGATCCCGCCGAGATTCGGAAGGCGGCGCGACCGTTCGCATGGTTCGCCCATTGTCCGCCGTTGTGGAACTGGGCACCGGTTCCGGATCGCGCTCAGTGGAGGCACGCGGCACCAATCAGCCGTGTGGTTCGTTCTCGAACAAGGACGCCGTCGCCCTGGTCGCCTCACAGGATCGTCACCTCGTCGATATGCATTGGCATGAGGAGGGCGATTCAGTCGTCATCGTGCGCAACGCTTGAATGGTGGATTTGACGGGGACAGGGCCGTCAAATCCCAATAAAACCGCACCACACCGCATACGAGCGAGAGCAGCCGCCAGGATTTCGTAACCACAATTAATATGCCGCATGACCGCGACACGTGGCGCCGCCAGGCTGGATGCCGCACTCCATGCCTCGCCACCGCGTGCTCATCGTCGAAGACGAGCCACATCGCCGGCCTAATCACACACGCTCGAACGCGGTGGAACCGAAGCCGAGATCGTCGGCAGCGGCGACGCCGCGCTGAAGGCCGTCGCCGAGCAGCCGCCCGACCTGATCATCCTCGACCTGAACCTGCCGGTGCTGAGCGGCGCTCGAAGTGTGCCGCATCCTGCGATCGCGCGCCGACGGCGCGCACGTGCCGATCATCATGCTGACCGCGCGCACGAGCGAGGACGACCGGGTCGCCGGCCTCGAGCTCGGCGCCGACGACTACGTCACCAAGCCGTTCAGCCTCCGCGAGCTGACGGCGCGCGTGCGCGCGCGTGTCGCCGCAGCGCGACCGTCGAGGACGCGGCCGCCGTCGGCTACCAGCGGCGACGCATCTGATGGCCGACTTCGAGGCGGTCGCCGGTCGCGGTCGACGGCGCACCGGTGCGCCTGACGCGGCGCGAGTTCGAGCTGCTGCGCTACCTGCGTGCAGAACACGCAACCGCGTCGTCTCGCGCGACCGCCTGCTCGAACGCGTCTGGGGGCTACGACCGGCTCGTGGAAACGCGATCGGTCGACGTTCACGTCGGCCGGCTGCGCAGCAAGCTGGGCGACGGCCGGGCGCCAGATCGAGACGGTCGTCGGCCTCGGATACCGATTCGTCGACTAACCTTAAGGGATCGTCGTCCACCCGCAGGCGGTCAGCTCCGACACTTCCATTCGAAAGATGGCGAGCGCGCGCTCGACCCCGTGCCAGTCGCGATAGCACGCATGGTGCGTCAGCTCCCGGATCGGCCTCGAGCTTCACCTCCCAGCCGGTGCTCTCCGAGCGTGACGATCGAGAAGCGGTTACGCCGCGGTCGCGCCCGTATGAGACTGATGCTGAACATGTGCCTCGAACTTCAGTCGTCTGGGACGCCGATCTTTGACGCGCCGCGGGCGATTGCTGTAAATTCTCTGTAACACGCGCTTCGTCTGGCGCGTCACGGAGGCAGCCATGGCAGACCAGCCGCAGAGTTACAAGAATCACACGCGTTTTCTTCCGGCGTTCCACTTCGTCATTCCGCATTGCTGCTGAACGTGCTCAACGCCTTCCGGCACATCTGGCAGTCGCCCGCGCTCAATACCACGTTCGCCGCGATCGTCGCCGTCGCGTCGTTATTGCTCGGCTTTTGCTCGCTCGCAGGATGGCGGTATCGGTGCAGGATCGGTTGATTCGCCTGAAATGCGGCTGCGGTTGCGGGAAGTTCTACCGGCGGATCTGACTGTCCGGATCCATCGAGCTGGAAGCCGAGCCAGTTGATCGCCCGCTTCGCGAGCGACGCCGAGCTGCCCGAGCTGGTGCGCGATGTTCTGGCGGGCAAGGTCGCCACGCCGAAAGAGATCGCTGCGGGTGAAGGACTGCAGCGGGGACTGGTTGAGAGTTTGTCAATGCAATGCAGAATGCAGAATGCCTTTGCATTCTGCATTCATCATTTTGCATTACACGATCACATCACTTGTGACCGCCTTCAGGATCTGGGCGTTAGAACCACCGTAACGTGCCTTTTCGATCCCTCGGGCGGCAGCGCGTCGACGTCGATGCGACACACCCCGCCTTTCTGAACTGCAGCGGGTGACGCGCGCCGCTCAGGCGCGCCGCGAGCTCGCCGATGCCGGGCTCGTGGCCGACGATCGCGATGCGGCAGTCTTCCGCGCTCTGCTTCGAGATCGCTGACGATCGCCTGCATGCGCCGCTGGGCGCCAGCGATTCGATGCTGACGAGGGGGGACGCGGATCGAGTCGGCGGCGATCAGTTCCGCGGTCTGACGCGCGCGGACCAGCGGGTCAGAGCACGACGTCGATCGATCACGCTGGAGGCGCACGAGACCGCGCGCCCTTTGCGCAGGTCTGATTTCCCGCTCCCGGTCACGCCGCTTGCCGTCGTCGGGGCCACGCGTCGCCGCGATCCTCGGCCAGACCGTGGCGAATGAGATACAGCGTAGGGTGCCGCCACGGTCAGCTCGCGACGCGGCGCAGGCCCGTGCGGCGTGTCATGCCGGGGCCGAAGGCCGCGCAATCGCATGCGCGTAGATGGCGGCGAGCGCGACGCGCGCGCGCACATAGCGCGTGGAAGCCGCCGGCACTCCGTTCTCGAGCGTATCGACGACCGCTTCGAGCTCGCGCTCCACGCGGAGCGCCGTGGGCTGACCCGTTCGCTTCCAACCTGCCGGACGCGATCGAGGAGCACCTGCAAGTCGTGCATGCGGCCCAGCACATCCTGCACGCTTCACCCGAAGGTCGGCGGTCCTTTTCGCCGGCGATGTCGGAGGCGAGCCTGACGGCATACCGCAGCTTCTGACCGCGGTTACGACCACGTGCAACCGCTCGGTCAGGTAGACGGCGCCCGCCTCGCGCATGGCGCTGCTCAGCTGTTGCGCGCGTCACGCAACGCGCGCGTCTGATGGCCCAGCGCCACGTCGTCGCGCCGGCGGTTCGTCGTGCCGCAGGCGGTCTGCTGCCAGCTCCTTCGCCACGTCCTCCAGCTTGGCGGCAATTGAACCAGCTCTGCGTGCGCGAGCTTCGGTCCCAGCCGCTTCCGCGCTTCGTCGCGCTCCTGGCCAGAGCGGCCGCCGTTCGCCGAAGGCCGCCCGCCAGGTGGACGCCGGCCGCCCCACTCATCCAGCACCAGCAGGAGACGTCCAGCTCACGCACGGCCTGAGCCCTTCGGTGATCATCTTTTTGAGGCGGCGGCCGAGCTCTGCGGCGCCACGTCAGCTGTCGAGCTGGAGACCGGCAGCAGCTCGCTGCGAACGCGGCGAGGCGACCCGCTGCACTGATGCAGCGCGGACTCGGGTCGCCCCTGGCCGATGCCGTGGGCAGCCCGCGTAAACATCGACCGTAAGGCGCTTGCGGAGGAGGGTCGTCACGCTGTGTGTGATACGGGGCATGATATAGAGAGGGCGGCCTCGGTTGGCTCTCTCGTCATTATAGTGGGAGAGCTGGTCAGGACACTCAGCCAACGATGCGCATCGCGGCCATCGACATCGGCACCAACTCGCTGCACATGATCGTGGTGCGAGTCCGTCCCGACTTTTCGTTCGAGGTCATTGACCGCGAAAAGGAAGATGGTCCGCCTCGGCGCCGGGGGTCTCGACGGCCGCGCGCTGACCCCGGAAGCGCATGCAGGCCGCGCTTCAGGTGCTGTCGAAGTTCAGCCGCCTCGCCGAGTCGCACCGCGTCGACAAGATCGTGGCCGTGGCAACCAGCGCCACCCGCGAGGCCGAAAACGGCGGCGAGTTTCCTGGGGGTCATCGCCAAGCAGACCGGGCATTCGGCCGCGAGTCATTTCGGGCACCGAGGAAGCGCGGCTCATTCACCTCGCGGCCGCCTACGGCGTCAGCGCCGAGGGCAAGGTCGCGTGGTCATCGACATCGGCGGCGGCAGCGTCGAAATCACAAGGGGCTCGGGGCCGACGATGAGACGTCGGCCGCAGCTTCAAGCTTGGCGTGATTCGCCTCACGGAACGATTCGTCAAGAACGATCCGCTCGAACCGCGCGACGAGCGAAAGCTGCTGCAGCTACATCGACGCCCAGGTCGGGAGCTACCTCGATCAGACTTGCACGCTCCGGCTTCGATCGTGTGATCGGCACATCGGGGACGATCCTGAGCCTTGGCGCCGTGGTCGGGGCCGAGCAGGGCCGCGCGTCCGACGCGTCACTGCGCAACCGACGGGTCTCCGCTGAAGCAGCTGCACCGGGTCCGCAAACACCTTGCGTCGTTGACGCTCGAACAGCGGCTGCGAGTACCCGGCCTCGATCCACGACGGGCGGATCCTCGCGGTCGCGGGCGCGGTCCTGCTCGAAGCGATCCTCGACCGGCTGGGCGCCGACGAGCTGACGCTCTGCGATCTGTCGTTGCGGGAGGGGCTGCTTCCTCGATTACATCGCGAAACACCGCAAGCAGATCGCGCAGGCCGAGCGCTATCCCGACATCCGACGCCGCAGCGTGATCGAGCTCGCCGAGCGCTGCCACTACTGGCCGGAGCACGCGAGCCAGGTGGCGCGACTCGCTCTGTCGCTGTTCGACCAGACTCGCAGCACGCATCGCGCTCGGCGACCGCGAGCGCGACTGGCTGGAGTACGCCGCAATCCTGCACGACGTCGGCGTGCACATCTGCTACGAACGGCATCACAAGCATTCCTATTACCTGATCAAGAACGGCGATTTGCGCGGGCTTCGAGCCCGACGAGATCGAGACGATCGCCCTCATTGCGCGCTATCATCGCCGTGCGCCGACGCCGAGTCGGCGCCATGACGGCTATCGGCACGCTCGGACGCCGTCGGCAGCGAGCGGTGCAAGCGCTCGCCGCCATTCTGCGACTTGCCGAGAACCTCGATCGCAGCCACTCGCAGATCATCTCCGGCATCGAGCTTCACGATCGTGGCGAGGATGCCTTGCTGCAGCGTGCGGACGGAAGGCGATGCCGAGCTCGAAGCTCTGGGCTGCCGGGCGTCAACCGGCGCCGTTCGAGACGCTGATTGGCAAGCCGCTTCGCGTCGAAGTCAGCAGGACACGCTTATGCTGATCAATCTCAACAGCCCGCACGAGTATCCGGGCAAGCTGTTCGTCGTCGAGGGAATCGACGGGTCCGGAAAGACGACGCAGCTGGGCCTGCTGGCGAAGTGGCTGAGCGCCGAGGGCCACCGCGTGTTCGTCACGGAATGGAACTCGTCCGCGCTCGTCAAGGCGGCGACGAAGACCGGCAAGAAGAAGAACGCGCTTGACCCCGATGACGTTCAGCCTGCTGCACGCGACGGACTTCGCTGACCGGCTGCTCTACAAGATCATCCCGCCGCTCAAGGCCGGCATGATCGTGCTGGCGGATCGCTACGCGCTACACGGCGTTCGCCCGCGACGCGACGCGCGGCGTCGACCGCCAGTGGGTGCGCGAGCTCTACAGCTTCGCGGTCCAGCCGGATCTGGCGCTCTACTTCCGGGTCCCGATCGACGTCTCGCTCGACCGCCTCATGGCCCGCCGCGTCAAGCTCAAGTTCTACGAGGCGGGCATGGACCTCGGCTGGAGCACCAATCCGCTCGAGAGCTTTCGACTCTTTCAAGGGAAGGTGCTGGACGAGCATGATCGCCTCGTCGACGAGTTCGGCCTCGAAGTCGTCGACGCCGTCGGCAGCATTACGGTTCAGCAGCAGCGATCGTCCGGCGGCTGATCGTCGCCGCACCTCGATCGCCGACCCGTGGAGATCGCCCATGAGCCCTGCTCTGAAGGCGATCCCCGAGGGGGCCAATGGAGAAATACAGGCTGGCCGCTACTACGGCCGTGGCATCCCGCACTCTGCCGATAAACGACTATCCCGGCAAGCTCATCGCCATCGAGGGCACCGACGGCGTCGGCCGCACGACGCAGATTCAGCTGCTGCGCGAATGGCTCGAGGTCAAGGGTTTCGGCGTTGTCGAAACCGGCTGGACGCGTTCGCCGCTCGATGCAGCCGACCATCGAGCTGGCCAAGTCGAGCAACACGCTGAACAAGCTGACGTTCGTCTTGCTCTACGCGACGGACTTCGCCGACCGACTCGAAAAGGAAGTCATTCCCGCGCTCAAGGCCGGGTTCGTCGTGCTGTCGGATCGCTACATTTTCACGGCACTGGCGCGGGCGGGCGTGCGGGGAGTCGACCGGCCCTGGCTGCAGAAGCCTCTATGGCTTCGCGATCGCGCCGCACCTTGTTTTCTATCTGAAGGTCGACGTCGAAACCCTCATCGGCCGGGTCCTCGAGTCCCGCGGCATGGACTTCTGGGAATCGGGCATGGACCTCAAAGGCCGGTGACGACATCTACGATAGCTTCCGCGCCTACCAGAATAGGCTGCTGCGCGAGTACGCCTCGATGGCCGACGAATTCCACTTTCGCACGGTGGACGCCCGCCGGTCCATCCAGCACATCCAGGACGAGCTGCGCAAGCAGGTCACCTCGTTCCTCGAGCAGGAAAAAGCCAGCGGAGCCCGCCCTGGCTCGGTCGGTGAGCGTGTTGACTACGAAATTTACATCTCGGAAACCACGGAGAAACGCGCTCGCGATAGGGTAATAACAGTGCTGCTGCAGAACCGGACGACTGGGACCCGGGCGGCGCGCGAGATGCCCGTGTCCACCGTCCCCACGACGCACGAATCTCACACGTCCGCGGCGCCCACACCCACGCCCACCGCGAAGATTGACGTTTCCCGGTTGAATTTCTACTACAGCGCGCACCGCGTGCTGGAGAACATCAACCTCGCCATCCTGCCCAACCAGGTGACGGCATTGATCGGGCCATCGGGCTGCGGAAAATCGACCTTCCTTCGGTCGCTCAACCGCATGAACGACATCGTGCCCGGCGCCCGGGTCGAGGGATCGATCAGAATCGACAACAAAGACATCTACGCATCGTCTGTCGACGTCGTCGATCTGCGTCGGCAGGTCGGAATGGTCTTTCAGAAGTCGAACCCGTTCCCCAAGTCGATCTTCGACAACGTGGCATACGGTCTTCGAATCAACCATATGGCTCGCTCGCGCGAGGACCTGCGGCGGCGCGCGTCGAAACGAGCCTGAAGGCCGCGGCGCTGTGGGACGAGGTGCACGACCGCCTGCACACATCCGCGATGGCTTTATCAGGAGGCCAGCAGCAGCGTCTGTGCATCGCTCGTGCCCTGGCAGTGGAACCCGACATTCTGCTGATGGACGAACCGGCCTCGGCTCTGGACCCGATCGCGACGCAGAAGATCGAAGAGCTTATCTACCAGCTGAAGTCGCGCTATACGATCGTCATCGTGACGCACAACATGCAGCAGGCGGCCCGCGTGTCCGACGTGACGGCGTTCTTCTGGCTCGGCAAGCTGATCGAGTGCGACCGGACGAACAAGATCTTCACGGCGCCCTCCGAGAAATCTGACAGAGGACTACGTCACGGGCAGCTTCGGCTAATTATGGAAGCAGCTGAACAGCGTCAGTCCGGCATTTCCAGGAAGAGCTCGAGCAGCTCAAGACCCGGTTGCTCGAGATGGGCGGCCCTCGCCGAAGAGCAGGTCCGGATCGCGATCAAAGGGCTGGTGGATCGCGACCACGACCACATCGACCGCGTGTTGACCAGCGACGAGCCGCTGAACGCGCTGCACATCGAGATCGATAACCGGTGTTTCACGCTGCTGGCCCTGTTCCAGCCGATGGCCGCCGACCTTCGCGCAATCGTCGCCGCGGTCAAGATCAACACCGACCTCGAGCGAGTCGGCGATCTCGCCGTCAACATCGCCGAGCAGCCGCGCGGCGTTACGTGCAGCGTCCGCCGGTGAAGAAACTCATCGACATACCGCGGATGGCCGGCGATCGCCCAGTCGATGCTGCGCGACGCGCTGGACGCCTTCGTGCGCCGCGACATGCAACTCGCCCGGCAGGTGCTCAACGAGGACGACAAGCTCGACGACCTGAAGACACAGATTTTCCGCGAGCTCCTCACCTACATGCTGCAAGACCCTTCGACGATCGAGCCGTCGCTCGAACCTGATTCTCATCTCACGTCACCTCGAGCGCATCGGCGATCACGCGACCAACATCGCAGAGGACGTCATTTTCATCGTGTCGGCACGCGACGTCCGGCATCACGCCGACATGCAGGCCGAGTAAGGGCTGGACGGGCAGGAAAGGCGGGATGGGCTGGAAGGACTCTGGCCTGCCTCACGGACCCTTCCTGCCTCTCCCGCCTCTCCCGCACGTTCCGTTCTATGCGCTCAGCGTAGCTACAATAGGTCGTGGCCGAGCTGTGCGTCTCCTGTCGGAAGCGGCCGGCAGTCCAGGAATGGCGGCCGTTCTGCAGCGAACGCTGCAGATTGCTGGACTTGGCGCGCTGGGTCGACGGCCAGTATCGTGTGCCTGGCGAGCGTGCGACGGAGCCTGACCAGAGTGAAGATCCGGAGACCAAGACTCCTAAAGACTGACTCGCCTCCTGAGGGCGGCCTTCTCCCATCTGACATCCATGCCTGACACTCTGACCGTCATCGACAACAGGACCGGAAAGAAATACGAGCTGCCGATTCACGACGGCACCGTCCGGGCGAACGACCTGCGCCAGATCAAGGTCGCGCCGGACGATTTCGGGCTCGATGACCTACGACCCGGCGTTCATGAAGCACGGCGAACTGCCGCAGCGCCATTACCTTCATCGACGGCGACAAGGGCGTCCTGCTCTATCGCGGCTACCCCATCGAGCAACTCGCCGAAGAGAGCGACTTCCTCGAAACCGCCTACCTGATCCTGTTCGGCGAACTGCCGACCGAGTCGCAGCTCCAGGCCTGGATTCGCGAGATCACCCTCCACACGATGCTGCACGAGAACATCAAGAAGTTCATGGAGGGATTCCAATACGACGCGCACCCGATGGGAATCTTCCTGAGCACCGTCGGTGCTCTCTCCACCTTCTATCCAGATGCCAAACAAATCGTCGACAAAGCTTCACGCGCGCGGCAGACCCACCGACTGATCGCCAAGGTCCCGAGCATCGCCGCGTATGCGTTCCGCCACAGCATCGGCCGCCCGCATGTGTATCCGGACAACGAGTTGAGCTTTACGGGAAACTTCTCTGAACATGCTGTTCAAGATGACCGAGCTGAAGCTTACCACCCGAACCCGGTGCTGGCACGGGCGCTCGATGTGCTGTTCATACTCCACGCCGATCACGAGCAGAACTGCAGCACGACAGCGATGCGGAACATCGGCAGTTCGCACGTCGATCCCTATTCGGCGCTCGCCGGCGCGGCGGCGGCCCTCTACGGCCCGTTGCACGGAGGCGCGAACGAGGCCGATCCTGCGGATGCTGGAGGAAATCGGCTCGGTCTCCCGCGTGCCGGAGTTCATCAAGCGCGTCAAGTCGGGCGACGGACACAACCGCTTGATGGGATTCGGCCACCGCGGTGTACAAGTCGTACGATCCGCGGGCGAAGGTCATCAAGAAGATCGCCGATCTGGTCTTCGCGGTCACCGGCAAGAATCCGCTGCTCGAGATTGCGCTCGAGCTGGAACGCATTGCACTGCAGGACGAGTATTTCGTGAGCCGCAAGCGTACTCCCAACGTCGATTTCTATTCGGGCCTGATCTATCAGGCGATGGGATTCCCGGTCGAGATGTTTCCGGTCCTGTTTGCCATTCCGCGAACGGCCGGCTGGATTGCGCAATGGGAAGAAATGTTGCTCGACCCGGAACAGAAGATCGCGCGGCCCAGGCAGATCTACGTCGGCCCCAGCCAGCGCGACTATGTTCCGCGCGACAAGCGCACGTGATTGGGGTGCCGGACGCGTGACGAACAGATAAGCCGTGACGAACAGATAAACCGATGTTGAGCCGTCTTCTCGTGTTGGCGCTGCTCCTTCAACCGGCAGCCGCCGTGCAGTTCGACTCCAACCGCGCCTGGGGCCATTTGACGCAGCTCGTGGCTACCGGGCCGCGGCCATCTGGTTCTCCGGCAATCGAGCAGGCGCGGAATTACATCAAGGAGCAGCTGGCTGCCGTCGGGCTGACGGCGGTCGAACAGAAGTGGATGCAAGAGACACCGGCCGGACGCTTGGCGATGTCGAATCTCGTCGCCACCATCCCAGGAGCTCGACCAGATCGCATCGTCATCGCCGGCCACTACGACACGAAACGCTTCAGCGAGTTCCGCTTTGTGGGCGCCAACGACGGAGGCTCGAGCGGGGCGTTTCTCATTGAGATGGGCCGTGTGCTCAAGGCCCGCAAGAACCCGCTCACGATCGAGCTGCTCTTTCTCGATGGCGAAGAAGCGGTCAGGCCGGTGTGGGCCGGCATAGACAACACGCATGCGGAGCCGCCACTATGTCGAGTCGGCCAAACGCGACGGTTCGCTGGCGGGCCTGAAGGCGCTGATTCTGGTCGACATGATCGCCGACCGTGATCTGCACATCAGACGGGACACGAACTCGACGTCGTGGCTGTCGGATGCGATTTGGGGAGCCGCGAAGCGTTTGAAGCTGGACGACTACTTCGTGCCGTGTCCCGGCGATAATCCGCGTGCGCAGTGTTCCACCACCATCGAGGACGACCACCTGCCCTTCCTGAAAGCGGACGTCCCAGCGGTCGACATCATCGACCTCGAATTCGAGCACTGGCACAGGCCGGGAGATACGCTGGACGCTGTCAGCGCCAGAAGCCTTCAGGTTGTCGGAGATGTCGTGCTCGCGGCCCTGCCTCAAATCGAGGCTCGCCTGGCGAGACCCGCACGCTGCGTCGACTAGTCGGATCACTTGACTTGACGTGGTAACTGACGGTTCCGCCCTCAAGCTCACCTACCACGTCAAGTCAAGTGATTTCCGGGATTAATGTTTGACTTCAACCCGCCGGCCCTCCGTCGACGAGCTGCTGGATCTGCTCGCGCGTCAAGATTCGATTCGGAGGCCTTCGCTGCAGCCAGAACACGATCGACGACCTCGTCGCTGGCCGGCAGGCCGTGCTTCTCCAGCCAGAAGACGACGTTGATCGGCCTGAGAGGGGCCCGACCTCGATTTCTGCTCGCGCCCGACCAGACTCGCAGGAACAGCAGCATAGACAGCGTCCATCAGCGCGCGATCGCCCTTCCTGTAGGCCTTCATGACTGCACGGCGGCGTGCACGCCGGTCGCCGTCCGAAAGGCATCGGTGCCAATCACGGGATAATTCGGTGGGATCCGCACGTCGCACGCCCTGGCGACGGCATTGCAATAAGCGCCCAGACCGCTCAAATCTCGATCGATGTACTCCCATCATCACGAGATTGACCAGGAGCAAGTCCATCGGCGTGTTGCCACGTTCTTCGCCGATGCCGATGGCGGCACCGTGCAATCGTGTCGCCCCGCTTCGAGAGCGGCGATCGCGCTGGCTACGCCGCAATCCGCGGTCACGATGGCCGTGCCAGTCGATTCCAACCTCGACGCCGAGCTCTGCGACCAGCGATTTCACGAACGTCACGATCGCCTTAGCCCCGTTTGGCGTGGCGTGCCCTACGGTGTCGGCGATGCACAACCTGAGGCGCCGGCTTGAATCAGCGGTCGTATAGAGCAATCGCAATTGTCTCCGGGTCGGCTCGCGTCGTCCTCGGTCACGCACATGACCTGCAAGCCTTCTTTGACCGCAAAGGAAACCGCGCGCTCGGTACAGGTTCGCAGATAGTCGATGCTCCACCCTTCGGCGCACTGGCGAATCGGGCTGGATCCGATGAACGTGCAACACTCGATCGGCAGGCCCGTCCGCTGCGTGATCTCGACGATTGGCGTGATGTCGGCAACGACGGTTCGCGCGGCGCAGTTGGCGCGAATCTTCATGCGGTCGTCGCGTGATGGCCTCGCGCGCAGCTGCTTCGACATCCTCCGCGATCGTTCGGCCCGGCCCCGGGCAGTCCGATGTCCGCCGGTGTCGATGCCGAGCGCGTCCATGTGCCTGAGGATCTCGATCTTTCATCGACCGGCGGCGTGCGGACCGACGGCGACTGCAGACCATCCCGCAGCGTCTCGTCGTCCAGCAACGCCTGTGGATGACTCGGACCGACCGCGTCGTGATTCCAGTCGTAAATCAGTGGATGAGGGGCGTGGGCACAGGCATCACCGATGCACTTACGCCTTTGCCGATCGCTCTCGGGTTGTCGCGCGAAAAGCCTCCGGATCGCGACGCGAACGCCGAGGATCGCCCCGCCATCAGAGATCGCACCCGCCGCGGCCGAAGCCAGCCACAGTCCTCTCGCTATGGCAGGACGCATCCAATCGTCGAGTCGCGCGTAAGAGGATCCGGCCTGAGCCGCCGCCGCGGCCGTGTGAACATACTGCCGGCCAGCGACCACAATCTGGCTAATCGAAGACCGCGTTCCAGACGATGACCGCCAGCACAATCCAGAGCGGCCGCCGCGACACGGGCCGCATGCGGTGGCGTCAGCCAGCGTCGAATCCTGATCCACGTTCGAATTCGCACATCTGGCGCCCCACCAACTCACCGTCGCCGGCGCGTAGCGCGCGAAGCGCTACCACCAGGATCGGCGACGCTGCAACGGCGATCCACGTGGCGAGACGCGGCGCATCGCCGGTGGCGGATCGACCCACGCAGACCGGCAACGAACAGGAGGACGACGAGCGCGAGGACGCTGATCACGAGCGGTGTCCTCGATGGCCTTGGCGCCGGCGGCTTGTACTCTGGCCTCGGTCGTGGCCGTTCCGCAGCGATAACAAATCAGCGCCTTATCAGCGATCTCAGTTCCGCATTGTCGACAAATCACCGGAATCGGCATCTCGCGTGCTTTGCCCGCCGCAGCCTGTGCTTGCAACGATTGGGGCAGGCTCTAGTTGAGGACTCTTAGATCTCGCATGCGGCTCCGTCTTCCTCGAGTAGAAGCGGCGCGCACGGCAGCCATGCAGGACGAGCACCCAGACCCGAAGGTGCAGACGATGGTCGCTCCGGTCGGCAAATCCAGCTTGAGAGACACAGCTACACCCCCAGCGCCGAGACGATTGTGCCCATCGTCCAGCCGATCGCTAAACGACGCCCGATGCTGTCGGCGCACAACATGGCCGCCAACCGAGGGCACGATGAGATAGCAGAAGACGAGCAGAACGCCCGCGATCGAGACCGACGATGTCACGACGAAGCCGAACGAGGCGTAGAACAGGAAGTCCCAGAACCTGACGGAGACAGCCCGTCGCGCTTCCGCCTTCGCCGGATCGATCGAGATCGCCAGGAACTGTCGCCGGACAGACGTAGTGAAACAGGCCAACGGCGCCGCATAGCAGCAGCCGTCGTCTCGCACTTCCGCCCACGACACCGCGAGGATGTTGCCGACGAGCATGTCCTTCAGGTGCTCGCTCTCGGACGTCGCCTTGCTCATCGCGAGAATCGCCGCGGCCGAGGCCACGGCATAGCAGATGCCGATGATGGCTTCCTGCGGAATGCGTGCGCTCCGCGCCTCGAATGAGTGGAAACACCGCGGCGCCCGATGAACGTGAAGAGCGAGGCTGATCCAGTAGACGTACGGGCGCGTGCGGATCGCCGCTCGAACACGGTGAGCAGGAGCGCGATCGTCGCGCCGAGCGCCGCGATCTGCGCCAGCGACAGGTCGACGAAGATGACGCCCCGTTCGACGACGTGCACGCCCAGGTAGGCGTGGATGCCGGTCATGATGAGGCTGGCGGCGAAGGCGCGGCCGAGAAACGCAAGCATCGATGTGTCGCATAGTTGCGCCTACTTCGCTCCAGTCTCGTTTGATAGCTTCGACCAGCAGGTTGATCGTCGTAGTCGAACAGCTTGAAATAGTCCGGTAACGTCCTTGTTGCCACCGACCGATGGCAACATCACCAGCACCTGCGCACCGGTCTCCCGGCCGATGGCGTTCGGAGTCTTCAGGTCGAAGTAGCGGCTCGACCGGCAACCAGTTTCGACGCCCTGCCGCTTCATCTCGTTGATGAGATCGAGCGTGTGCTGCGGCGTCGGCAGGTATGCCCGGGCCGCGGCTCGACGTAGCCGATGACGTCCAGTCCGAACCGCTCGGCGAAGTTCGGAAACGATCGATGGTAGGTCACGACCTTGATGCCCTAGTACGGCGCCATCTGCATCGCCATGCAGCTTCTTCGGCACTGTCGAGACGCGATTTGAAGCTGGCCAACTGCATCTCGAAGTAGGCGCGATCGTTCGGCCTGAGCTGCGACAACTTCGTCGGCGAATCGACTTGCGCGATACGCTCGCCGTTGTCGGGATCCAGCCAGTAGTGCGGGTTGCCGAGCGGGTGAACGTCGCCCATCGCGCGCGTGATCTGACCGGTCGGCATCTCGAGAATCGACGCATTGAGCGACGCATCCAGGCATCCTTCAGCCCTCCTGGCTGAACCTTGCGCGTTCCGGCCCTGCTGAATCAGCGGCGGCAGCCAGCCGATTTCGAGCTCGCGACCCGACGACGATCAACAGATCGGCGCGTTGAAGCTTCAGGATGAAGCCCGGCATCGCTTCGACGAAGTGCGGGTCCTGATATCCCCTGGCAATCGGCTTCGATCGAAATTCGATCGCCGCCGACCTCTCGGCGCGATCGACGCCAAATCCTCAGTCGCGGCGATGACATTCAGGTTTGCTCTGTGCCGTCCAGTGCCACAGAAGCTGGCTGAGTAAGCCGACCATGCGACGCGTGGCTCGTCTGGCAAGATCTTTCTTCCATGAGTCACCCACGGAAAGGATAAAAGATGCGCCGTGCGCTCCAATTGAAAATTGGAACTGAACAGAAACTCGTTCGCCGTTTCGCGGCCGTCGGCCGTAATCCGGCCCGGCGGTATTGACCGCGCACTCTGGCTGACTCCGCTCGCGCCAGCAGGTCACCATCACCGACTGACCCGAGTCGAACAGCGACGCGCCAGGTTCGGCTCGATCGGAGCGGTCGCACCCTGCGGCCCGGCGAACCATCGACGCGCGAACTGGATAGTCCCCGGAGACGTAATACACCCTTGCCAGCTGCCTGCTGCCCATCCGGCTGATCGCGCGTTCGGCTCCAGACGACCTCGCTTCGTCCCACGAAACGATCGGTAGACCGACCGGCGCAGCGGACGCCACCTCACGGTCGCGTCAATCCTCCTACGCGCCTGGCGCCAGGCAAATCGACCGATGTCCACGCCGAATCGACGCCCCACTTCCCGATCGCGGCTGTGATCAGCAGCATGACCCGCCCAGGTCAGACGTTGGTGGACTCCGAGAGATCCTGATAGCCGCGCAGATGGCCCACGTAGCCCAAGTCGCTGCGCTCGCTCGAGCGGAAGAGCGTCTCGCCCGAGTCGCCACGGAACACCTGCCCGGTGGCCTCGAGGAACAGGAATCGATTGGGTATTAGTCGAGCGACCGAAACGCCGGCATCGCTGATTCCCTCTTCGCCGCCCACGAGGTTCTCGGTGACAAGAGGCCGATCCGGTCCACGGGAGCACGTGGTTGTGAAGCGTGTTGACTTTGCCGAATCGCTGCGCATCCTTCCCGGACCTTCGTCAAGATTCCACTCAGCAGGAAGAGACGTGAACGTCAGCATGTCCTCTTCAACTTCCACGCCTTCTAACAAGGAGACGAAGAAATCGCCCGGGCGCTGATCCACGATCGTTGAAAAAGACGCTCCCGACTCGTGCAGGGCGAGCGCTGGAAGAGGGGCTTGCCGCCGCCGTGCGTCCCGCGGCCCCCAGAAAATCGCCCACGAGGTTAGCGTCCGATTGAAGATCTTCGAGCCGGCCGCCGCTCCCATAAACGGGCAATGCCGCCGGCCACCCGGTGACCAGTGGACCTGCGTTATCCACAGAAGCGGTTCAGCAAAGCGTCTGTGGCGTCTGTGCGACCACGCCGCCTGGCGACCGTAAGCCGGCCCGGCGACTGTCCACCCTGACTGCAGCGATCCCCGCTTCGAGCGTGGTGAGTCGCTGGTCGCATCTCGTCTGCACCGCCTTGAAGTCGCTGCGAAGCTGATCGCTATTTCTTTCCCGCAATGTCTGCGCGTCCGTCGCCTGTACCGCGGCGGTCCGATTGCGCTGTGAGGCGGCGTCCGGGCAGCGCACCGAGTGCTGCCGTGACGATTGTCAACCGCGTAGGAAGCCGCTCTCGCATCCCTTCCCCCAAAGAGTCCTTGATTCACGCCTGCGTGAACGGACGCGTCAAACTGAATGGGTTGGAATGGCGACCGTCAAGTCCGCTCGACTGGTAGTCCGGGCGGATGCCCGGTTCAGGCGAATGTCGGCGGCGAACGACCGGATGAACGGAACGTGTGAGAGAGAGCGCTGTGCGCGATTAAACTCGGCGTTGGCGCGCAACCGGCATCAACGAACTGGGAGATGCCTGAGTGGGAAGGCTTTGCGGATCCGAACCGAGCTTGACCCGCAGTGCACGACGTGCAGTGACGCGCGATTCTTGAGGTGGCAGACGAAGTCGTGATGTCTCGAACGGCGCTGTGACGAGAAAGACTGCATAGAGCGCGAGGCCGACCGTGGAAAGCTCACCCGCGTCCTCCCTGCGCCACTCTGCCATCTCTCTGATGTTACGCCTCCCCCGCGAACGGGCATTAACTTCTTGGTCGAATCGACCTGCGGCCCGTTGCACAACGCCTTCATGCTTTTGCACGTTCGATTGTCATAAGCTCAAACCACAGGTCGTTCAGTCTCCCACCGAACTGCTTGCTGATGAGCGCCAGCGACTCGGAGACTGTAGACGTCATGAGAGAGCTGGCACACCTCGGCTCGCTCCAGTCGGTGCGAACCGCGCGCTATCTCACCCAGATGATCTGACTTCCGGGCCTTGCGCCCGATAGAACTCCCCCTCCAGCCCGTCGGGAAGAATGCGATTGACGATCAGCCCTCCAATGTCGAGGCCAGTTCCAGCGAGGAGCCCAGCTGCGCGCGGTCTCTTCAATCGCGAGGCGCTCGGGAATGGTCACGAGCACGAACGGAGTCGACTGGAGCCGATCGAGCGCCACGGCTGCGCAGGATCTTCAGGCGTTCGTGACGGACGCCGAGGGCAGTCACGACCGACGGCCGCCCGGCTCCAGGCAGCCTCCCTGTCCACCCCACGATCGATCTCAGTAGCAGCCCGGCGGCGGTGCTTGACGAGCGCGCGAATCCACGTATCCATCACTTCCGGCATCCGCAACAGCGCTGGACCATGTGACCGGTCGGCGTATCGAAAACAATGAGGTCGTATCGCGACTGCGCTGGACCGATGAGATCGATCATGCGACATCGAGGATGCGCCGCACGGCGTCAGACCTGGCGAGGAGGCGGCCGATGTCAATCTGCCGGTAGGCTTGCCGATGACGGCTTCGTGCGCGAACATGCGCTCGATATCCTGCTTGACTTCGCGACGCGACTTGGCTGACTCGCGCAACGCGTCGATTTCTGATCGCCCAGAGCCGCGGCTGAATCTCACGCCTGTCTGGACCGACTGGCTGTTCGAAAGATATCGGACGTCGAGTGGGCGGGATCCGTGCGAGCACCCAGCAGCACTCGGCCGGCCTCGGCGCGCTCGCCCAGCGCGCGAACGCAGAAGAACAAGTCGTCTTGCCGACGCCGCCCTTTCCCCGGAAGAACAGGATCTGCCGGTCGAAGAGCGAGATCATCGTGCTAGCAACAGGGCAGGCTATCGAGCGGCGAGCGTTCCCCATGCCCATGCGCAGGTGCCACTGATGAAAACTGCTCGAGCAGGTGGATAGACCTCCGAGCAGATACAAGGTGGCCGGATTCGGCATGCCGGCCGCCTCCATGAAGCACAAGAGCAGAAACAGATCGCTCAGTTCGCGCGGTCTGCTGGCGCGAGATCGCGCTCGTAGCGCGTGAAGGCGGCGCCGCGCGAGAATCTCCGCGAGGTGTGTCCGCAGTTGCGCATAGATTCAATCGTCCAACGCCGACGAGGACCTTTCACCCGGACCGGCGGTTCCGCCGAGGTCGCTCTCCGGCGTCCTTGAGAGACCTGAGTACCGAGAGTCCCCGGAATGCGCGGTATCGAACGTCTGCCGCGACTCTCGACCCAGCGGGCGATGCGGGAATTCCGCCCCGCCGACGAGCAGGTAAACCCGGCATGGCGCTCGTCGCGACGCCCGTCGCCATCCGCTGACGGTGAGAGGTTTCCTTGTATCCGCATGTAGCCAAATCCACCGCCGCGCGTGGCGAATCACGCTCGCTCGGCGATTGAACCGGTAGCCGGCGCGCCACCTCGAACGGCGTAATCGTTGCCAGCCAGGGGAATGTCCAAGCGGGAACGCCTCTCCACCGAATAGGAACGCGCGCTGGCCTGTCTTTTTCGAAGTGGGACAGCGCCACTCTCGAGAAAGATCCCATGGCCGCGACGATCAAGCCGCCACCGAAGAACTGCAGCTGACGACTCGTCGAACACGCGCGTCGAACGTCGTGTTCGGCGGCAAACCGTTGGAACCTAGGCGAACGCGAGACCGCGGATCGAAGCCGGCTATCCGCGCTCCTGTTGGGAAACGGACTGGGTCTTGCGCATCCGGGGCAGCCAAACAACCACAAAGAATCCACAAAGGATGAACGCTCCAAGGTTCGTCATCGCGCCAACCCCAGGCCGCGAAGGGTGTTCCGCGCCTCAATCAGGCCGAACCCGAACACCGGATCGCGGCCGGCATCGCCAAGGTCGGCCGCAAACCTTTCGAGCGCCGCCTCAACTGCGGCCGGATTGGTGATGCCCTGCTGCATCAGCATGGCTGCCACGCCGGTCAGCATGCGGAGCCGCGCCATCGAGGTGCCTTGAGCTGGAATGTAGGCGAGTTAACTGCCGAACCGCGGAGCGGAAAACCTCGCGGGAGGAGAAAGAAAGTCTCGACCACTGTCCGGATCGAGTGTCTGTTGGAGGACGGCCCCAGCTGTGCCGGAATCCCCGAGTGGATCCGCCTGGTGCGGCAAGCTCGACCCACGTGCCGATACTGGAATAGAACGCGTGGCCTCTCGACGGATCGACGGCAGCCACCGAGGCGACACCGTTGATGCGCGATGCGATCTCGCCGCATACCTCCGCAGGGATTTCCATCTTCGAACTCGTTCCTGGCGGCGATGGCTCGCGAACGCCCCTTTCCCAACGGCGTAGTTCAGAGCCGCTTCGACGACCGGAGCCGGCGGGCCCGTGCGTCCGAAGCTCATGTTCAGGACTTTGGCTCCGCTTATCGACGGCATACCGTATTCCACGCGCCACCACGTCGTCTGTAGCGATATTGGGAGCGCCGAAGATTTGATCCCAAACGCCGTCCACGACCTTGACAGGCATCAACTTGACGCCGAAGGCCACGCCGGCCGTGCCGACCCCATCGTTGGTGAGCTGGCCAATCGTGCCGCTGACGTGAGCACCGTGCCCATCGAGATCGACCGGCAGATCGTCGTCCCAGATGAAATCTCGAGCGCATGACGAATCGGCCAGTTGACGCGAGTTGCGTCGCCGGCACGAAATGCTACAGCGACAGATCGCCGAGCGCAGTAGCAAGATTCCATCCAACAGGAAGGCGTCGGCATGGAACCTGAGCGTGACGCTCGTGTAGGCGATGCCGCGTGTCGAGCACTGGCTACCGTGATCGCCGAGCCAGCCGTGGTTGAATGTCCCATGCGCGCTCCATGTCGATGAGCGGAAGGTTCCACTGCTGAGCGTAGAAACGTGTCGTTCGGCCTAAATGTGGGATAGATGCGGTAAGCGTGGCTTGCGCATATCTTGACGTCGGTTCCTTCCTGCAAACGCTCGAGCTCACTGCTTCCGCGTCTTCGTTCGGATCGATTCGAACCAGATCGAAGTCCGCATAGGACGGTTGTTGCGACAATGAGGCGGTCCTCGAGGCGGCTGACAGCGCTGAAAACACGCGCGTCGCCGAAGTTCCATTCTTGAACTTCACGATCACGCGACCGGGCAGATAGCGGGCACCTGAGGCACCGACACGATCGATTGGCTGACGACGCCGCTCGAATCGAACGGCGCTGGATCATCTCGCGTCGCTTCCGAAGCACTGTCGTCTCAACCGGACTGATTCCACGTTCTGATGGGCGGCGGCGCGATCACGATCTACCAGCAGTCGGGAGATCCTGCCCGCAGCTTGACCATGTGACGCGCTCGTCTACGATCGCGACACCTGCGATACCGACGACAAGAAGGAAAAAAGGAGACGCCAACGAGGCATTCGAGTATTCTAGCTGGAGAAATTGTCGATATGGCTCAAACACTCTTTCACAAAGTCTGGAACGCTCACTCGGTCCGTGTGCTGCCGAGCGGACAGACGCAGCTCTTCGTCGGATTGCATCTCGTGCACGAAGTCACGAGTCCGCAAGCGTTCGATATGCGCTTCGCCAACACTGCTTACGAGTTGCCTTATCCCGACCGCACATTTGCCACTGTCGATCATATCGTCCCGACCGATCCGCGCCGCCGCCCCTTCATCGATCTGATGGCGGAAGAGATGACGTCGGCGCTCGAGCGGAATTGCCGCGAGTTCGGGATCAATCTGTGGTCGCCCGACAGTCCCGAACAAGGCATCGTGCACGTTATCGGTCCGGCACTCGGTCTCACACAGCCCGGCATGACCATCGCGTGCGGCGACAGTCATACCTCGACTCATGGAGCGGTCGGCGCCATTGCCTTCGGGATCGGCACTTCGCAAGCCTGCGACGTGCTCGCCTCGCAGTGCCCGGCCATGGAGCCCCTGAAGGTCCGCCGGATCAACGTCAACGGCCGATTGCGAGCAGGCGTCTACGCCAAGGACGTCATTCTGACGATTATCAGACGCCTTGGCGTGCAGGGTGGAGTCGGCTACGCTCTACGAGTATGGCGGCAGCGCCATCGATCGCATGACGATCGAAGAGCGCGATGACGGTCTGCAATATGTCGATCGAAGGCGGGGGCTCGGGCCGGATATGTCAATCCGGACGACACCACGTTCGCGTTTCTGCGCGGCAGGAGGTTTGCTCCTCAAGGCGCGGCATTCGAGCGCGCGGTCAAGTGGTGGCGGGAGCTCGCGTCCGATGCGGATGCTCCGCACGACGATCGGGTAGATATCGATACCTCCACAATCGAGCCGACCGTCACGTGGGGCATCAATCCCGGACAATCGGTCAGCATCACCGGAGCCGATTCCGCACAACGCCGACGAAGAAGCGCTGGCTTTCATGGGCTTCGAGCGGGGACGCCGCGTGCAAGGAACACGGATCGACGTCGCGTTCATCGGTTCGTGCACCAACGGTCGCCTGTCAGACCTCGAAGAAGCAGCACGCATCGTGCGCGGCCACCACGTCGCGCCACATGTCAAGGCGCTCGTCGTGCCAGGGTCGAATGCGATCGCGCGCGAAGCCGAAGCCCGCGGGTCTGCACGAGGTCTTCAGGGCCGCCGGATTCGAATGGCGCGGCGCCGGCTGTTCGATGTGTCTCGGCATGAACACGGATCGCCTCGAAGGCCGTCAAGTCTGTGCGTCGTCATCGAACCGGAATTTCAAGGGCCGCCAGGGAGTCCGACGGGTCGGACCTTGCTCATGAGCCCCGCCATGGTTCGCCGCTGCAGCCGTCGCCGGCGAGGTTGCCGACGTTCGGGAGATGCTCGAAGGGGTGGCCGTATGACCACCAGATCGACCGAAAGCGTCTCGTCAACGTCTTCACAACGGATCGTCGAGGCTGAGGGCCGGGGATCCCCTGCGCGGCAACGACATCGACACGGATCGGATCATGCCGGCCAGGCATCTTCGCGTGGTGTCGTTCGAAGGACTCGAACAACACCTTTCGAAGACGATCGCAAGAGCGACCCGCAACATCCGTTCAACGATCCGCGTTACACCGGTGCAACCCTTCTGGTCGTGAACGGGAATTTCGGCTGTGGCTCCTCGCGCGAGCACGCACCGCAGGGTCTCGCACGTTTTGGGATCCGCGCAATCGTCGGCGAATCGTTCTCCGAGATCTTTCAGGGCAATTCGGCGATGCTCGGCATCCCTGCTTCGCCGCCGATCGCGCCTCGATCGACAAGCTGCAGGAGCTCATCGAACAGACTCCTGACGTCCGCTTGAACGCGGATGTGGCGTCTGGAACGATCACCGCGGGAGCGTTGCGGTTGCAGGCGACGGTACCGGCGGCTCTACGGGATGGCTTCGTCAGCGGGCAGTGGGATCCTACGTCGCTGTTGCTCGATCAATTCGAAGACGTTCGTGCCGTCGCGAACCGGCTCCCCTACATCAGCGGCTTCTGACACTCTCTGCCGCCTGTTCTTGCTGCTCGCGCGCCTGCGAGGATGCCGACCATGGACTGATTCCCTTCATGGCAGGCAAATTCGCACAGCCTGTCGTGACTTTGTCTCAGCGGAATGACGACGGTCCAGGGCTTCGCCCAGGTGGTCGGATCGTCGAGCGTGATCTCGTAGTTGATGGTTTCGGGCGCAACCCGCGTGAAACGCTCGACGAGATGCAGGTTTTCGGCAGCGCCCATGAAGTTGCTCTTCGCAGAGAAGTTCGCCGTCTCCACAACCAGCGTTGCCCCTTCCCACCTCCCGCGCGAATCGCCGTTCCAATGGCGAATCCTTTCCGAGATGCGGTCGGCCGTCCAGAGGGATGATGCGCGCATCATGGATCGCTTCCATCATCAGCACAACGTATCCGGGCGCCTGGACGATCTCGAAGTATCCGAAATCGACATCCCCGTAGCGACCCCCAAACCTTGGAATGCCGTAGGTAATGCATCGTAGCGGATTGCTGAGATCCTCCGAGGCCCCGAGACGACGCTGCCGGGCTGCATCAACTGCCTGTCGCTCCTGCGCAAGCGGCGTGAGCGGAGGCACACGGCCATCGGGAGGATCGGTAATCAACGAAGTCCGGTTGTCGAATTGCTTCCTGAACCATCCACACGGAATTGGCTGTTGAATTCGGATTCTCGTACTGTTCGAGATTCGCCGACGCTGCGAGAAAGACGGCGTCCCCGGCCGCGAAAGCACTCCTTCCATCCTTGAAGATCCTGTCGGCTCGCTTTTGCAGCTCGGTCACCCCGTTGTCGGTCAGTAACGGTCGTCCTTCGAACGCTCGCGGGCGCTCGACTGGTGTCGCGCTATTGTTCGTCCAGACTCCTGAAGGTCGGGTTGCCCGAAAGAGGTGACGGGAGGCGTCCACGCGGCCGTCGATCGAGTCTGGCCGCCGACCGGCGATCCAACCCAAATGAACCCCACGAGGACCAGGGCACCCTGCCGCTCGAGATCGAACGCTCATTGCGCGTCCTCCACATCAGGTATCCTAACGCGGGGCGGCTTTTGTGTTCACCCTCTTTGAAACCGGGGTCGTGGTGTCCCACCGGACATGTCGAAAAAGCCGAGATCACCTTTCCACATTTTCGTCAGAAGGATGATCTGTCCCGTATGCATCGAGAAGTGTGAAACAACGGAGTAGATGGCTTCCAATATCGTGACATCGAGTCCCTGGATCCGCCGATATTCCAAAAGAGCCGTCGGAGTGACGCCCGCCAAGACGCCATCGGACTCCTGAACCACTTTCTTCAGCTGATACAACACCTCGCCGCCAGGAATCGGTCCCCGCTCGTCAAATTCGCGCTGCCTCTGGCGCTCGTCGGACGCGCCCCCACTCCACTGATGATCCATTGCCGCATGTTGCCAGCGAGGTGCACCAGGAGGTTGCCCACGCTGTTCGACTCCGGGTTGGCCCGCCACCACACTTCCCGATCCGAGAGCATCTCTACACATCGCACGATTCGAGGCAGATAACTGGACGTCAGGAGATTTCGGGATTGATTGATAAAGGCTTGCAACGCATCTTGTTGCATGGCTCACCGGCGGCGATTAATCGGACCTCAGGTTGCCAACCAGACCGCGATCCCAATGGTGAGACTGGCGGTATAGCCGCTCGAGGCGTTGCCCGTCATTGTCGCCATCTCCAATTGAGTGCCGTCCGAAAACACGCTTGTCCGAAGAATTCGATGTCGAGTTCTGACCTTTGAGGCATACACCCCGGTTGAATAGACGCCGGCCGTCGTGCTCGGAAACGCGACCTGGGTCGTTTTTCACGAGGGGCCCATTGACGAACACGTCGACGTGTATGTGTGTGGCACGCCCGCGTACCATCCGGGATAGATGGTCGTGAAGGTCACTTGTCCACTGCTGTCGGTGGATTGAACTCCTCTCAAGAATGTCTGCCCCGTGCCGTTGAAACCTGGTTGCGAGTATTCCGAGTAGTTTCCTGCAGCGTCGCAGTAAGCCAGATCTCCACACTCGCATTGGCGACTGGCACTGCACGCACTGTTGGCATTGACGACCGTAAGCACCAGCGTCAACGGCAGGCCGGGTTTGCCCTCGGTGACATCGCGTCTGTGGTACGCCGAGTTATTGATCATCCCGGTCTTGTCGGGATAGGGACCTTCAGTCTCGGAGGGCGTGACTGCGCACGTCGATGACGACGTCGTTGTCGTCGTCGACGAACTCGGCTTGCAGGCGACGATGCGGAGTCGCAGCGCCGTGGTCAACGCCATCATCCCCGCAAACCCACTTAACGCTTCGAGGGCTTCACGCCTGTTCAATTTCGCCAGGTCTCTGGATTTCATCGCCCATCCTTTCAAAGCTGACGTCCCCAACCGCCATTCGACTCGTTCAATTGAACGAGAACGGTGTGGCAAAAGCACGGCGGCCGATTGAAAAGAGTCTGGCGCGCGATTTCTCGACATCCTCGCCGTAATTTCTACGTCTAATACAAGGTGAAGGAAAGCATGGAGCAGGTTATGAAGGTCATGACAGTGTTATTGGCGGGCCTCGGCGCGCTGGCACTCGTGGGAGGACTGGCCGCTTCACTGGCTCCGGCGACCGCTGAGAATCGTAGCCGGGTCATGCTGATGGCGAGCCAGCAGATGAGTCAGAACCTGAAGTCGAGCCCCAATCCGACACCGGCTCAATCGATCCGGCTCGTCCTTGGGGGGCATCAGGACGCCACGCATGACTAGTCCATCGGAAATTCACGATGTGGCAGAAGTGTGGCGATCCGGTGAAAAGACCTTGACGAAGTCTGTCTGGCAAGCAGGCGCGCAATAATGGTTCGATGTCTGCCCCGACGAACGGCTCCGTGCGCTGGTACGTAGCTTCTACTGGCGGATTGGCCTCAGCTTCGTCATTCTCGTTGTCGTCGTGCTCGTTGCGCAGAGCGCGATGTTCGGCTACATCGTGGCGCGATCGAACGTGCCGTTCCGCGGTCGCTCTCCGAACAACCTGGCGGCTATCGTCGCCGCCGACATCGGATCCACGCTTTCTCAGCAACCCGCGCTCGATCTCAACGACTACCTGAATCGGGAGTACGGCCCGGCGCAACCCATCTACGTCGTCATGAAAGGTGACGGCGTTGTAGCCAATCGTTCCTCTCCGCTTGCGGACGACCTTCGAGCTACGGTGGAGGCCGTATTGGCGGGTGTGGAACTTCAAGCGGACGGGAAGCGAGCCCCAGTTGGGAGGCCCGCCGGTCGTCATGGCTCCGGTTCAGGTTTCCGGCGAGCTCCGGGGCATGGTCGTTCTGCCGCCGGCGCCTCCTCCCAGTCCGATCGCCAGAGACGTCGGGCGGATGCTGTCGCTGCCCGGCACCGCGTTATTGATCCTCGCAACGGCAGTTGCGGCGCTTTTTCATCTTTCGACCGGCCAAAAGCCGTCTCGAGGAACTCGAACAGGCCACGCAACGCCTCGGCGCCGGCGACTTGACGGCCCGTGCGCCGGAACGAGGAGGCGATGAAATCGCGCACGTCGCTCTCGGGTTCAACCGGATGGCCGGCGAGCTGGCGAGACGCGACGAAGCTTTGCGAACCTCGGACCGGCTGCGTCCGTCAAATGCTGGCCGATGTCTCACACGAACTCAAGACGCCGCTGACCGCGATGCGAGGCTACGTCGAGACGCTTCGGATGACCGATGTAACTCTGGATGGCGTCGCGAGAAAGCGATGCCTTGATACTCTCGAGCGTGAAACGCTTCGACTGGATCGATCGTCAAAGACCTGCTCGATCTCGCGCGCTTGGAAAACGGCGTCGGCTCGCTCGACGTCCGAGTCTTTGCCACCAGTCGGGTGTTCGAGCACGTCGTCGATCGACATGAACAGGAGGCAAACGGCCCGCGACATCCAGCTGACGACTCGGGTGACGCCGGGCGCCGATCAGATGGTCGGCGATCCGGATCGAATCGAGCAGGTGATTGAAAACCTGGTGGCAAATGCGCTTCGTCACACGCCTGACGGAGGAACCATCGAGGTCGGCGCGGCGGTGGTTGGCGACTCGATTCGGCTGTCGGTCGTTGACTCGGGGAAGGATTCCGCCGGAGCACGTTCCCCACGTCTTCGATCGCTTCTACAAGGTCGACCAAGCGCGGGCGAATGGGGCAACAGGCAGCGGCCTCGGACTGTCGATCGCCAAGGCGATCGTCGAGCGGCACACCGGAACCATTCGCGTGACGAGCGCGTCAGGTCGCACCGCCTTCACGATCCAGCTTCCTCAGGATTCAAATGGAACAGAGCGGCGAGAAGGTTGAGGCCTTCCTCCGACCATCTCACTCGACATCGGCGAACTTGTAGCCAACGCCCCAGGCCGTCAAGATCAACTCGGGGTCCTGGGGATCGCGTTCGATCTTCCGACGTAGTCGACTGACCACCGTATCTACTGTTCGTTCGGTGACGTAGGTGTCGCCGGACCAGACCCTCGCCAGGAGCGCGGCCCTGCTGAAGACGATCCCTCGTCGCGATACGAGCAACGCCAACAGATCGAACTCCTGTTTCGTCAGGTCGACGACGCCGTCCCGGATGATGGCTTGCCGCCGCTCGAGATCTATTGAGACGTCGCGAGCGCGCACCTGGCGAGTATCCAAGTCCGATCGTTCCTCGCCACGGGCGGACCGCCTCATGATGGCGCCGACTCGAGCGACGAACTCGCGCACGCCAAAGGGTTTCGTCAGATAGTCGTCAGCGCCGCTCTCCAGCCCGACAACTTTGTCTGATTCGGAGTCCCGGGCAGTCAGGATCAAGATGGGAGTCTCTCGATTGACGCCCTCGAGCCGCGCGGCACTGCAGAGGGTGACGCCATCGACGCCCGGCAGCATCACGTCGAGAACTACGAGATCGAACCTCGTCGAGCGAGACGAGCCCGAGCGCGCGGCTGCCGTCGCCGACCTCTGTCGCCTCGAAGCCAGCTAACTCGAGATGCAAGCGGACCAGCTCTGCGAATCGCGGCATCGTCTTCGACGATGAGTGCGCTCTTTCGAACTGGCGGCGCCGTGGTCGGTCATAGGGACCCGTGTGTGTCGCCTGAGTGTGACATGGTGGCCCCTGATCGGGACAGAACTCGCAATGCTCATTTCAAGTCACCGCCATATTTCCGCAACATTTTGTCTGTCGAATGGGGTCAGAGCATCGAACATACCAGGCAACCAGCTCGGCAGTGGAGTTCGACATGATCAACATCGAAACGAGCCGTAAGAATTTCATCACCTTCCTGCTGCTTCTGACCACCTGGCGATTCCAGCGTCGGCTCAGTGCCCAGAGCGCATACCGATCGGAATTGGCTGCAACAGCTCAATGGATCAGTGGAGTCGCTGGTTGAACGAGTGTCGCAGAGCGTCGTGCAGATCCTGGTCACGAGTTATGGCCCAGTAGACGACAGCAACCGTGCAGCAGCCGACCTCGTCATCGGCCGTCAACACGGCATCGGCTCGGGGGTAGTGGTCGACGCTGGAGGCTTCATCATCACTAACGCGCACGTCGTCAGCAACGCAAGACGAGTGCAAGTCGTTCTCCCGATCGACCGGAAACGCGTGGGCCACTTCGCACCCCGGTGAAGGCGAGGACTCGAACACTCGAGGCGACCATCATCGGAGTGGCGCGCGAACTCGACCTCGCTCTCGCTCAAGGTCGATGACGACGAGTTGATTCCACTGCCGATCGGCGACTACAAGGCCGTGCGTCAGGGCGGAGTTGGTGTTTGCGTTCGGCAGCCCAGAAGGACTTGCGAATTCCGTGAGCATGGGAATCGTCAGCGCGGTCGCCAGACAGCCTGACCTCGACAATCCGCTCGTTTACATCCAGACCGACGCGCCGCTCAATCACGGAAACAGCGGCGGCCCGCTCGTCAATCTCAACGGAGAACTGATCGGCATCAACACGTCGAACTTCTCCGAGTCGGGCAACAGGCCAGAGGTGTCGGTCTGGCGATTCCCGGCGCCCTCGTCCAACTCGCATACCCAAAGCTGCGTCAATACGGACAACTCCGTCGTGGATCGATCGGCGTCTTCTTTCAGACAATCACGCCCACGCTGGCAGACGGTCTTTCTCTCTTCCGCAGGATTGGGGCGTGATGGTTGCCGACGTCACGCCAGGCGGTCCGGCCGAGGCCGCCGGCCTCAGAGATAAAGGATGTCATTGTCGCCATCGACGGGAAGCCCGTCGACGCGATGCCGCCGTTGATTTTCAGTTGCTCACGAGAAGCGCCGGCGATCGAGTGAACATCGAGGTTCTGCGCGGTTCAGAGCGATTGGTGGCAGGCCTGACGCTGATGGATCGCCAGGTGGATGCGGACAGCCTGACCGAGATGACTCGATCCGGACAAAGGCGTGTTGGAGAAGCTGGGCGTCATCGGGTTGGACGTCAATGATCCGAGGTGCAGGCCGCATCGCCGCTCCGGTCTGCGTCGGAGTCCTCGTTCTCGGCCATCTGAGTCAGACTGGCGACGCCCCCGACACAGGGTCTGCACTAGCGGTGACGCTATTCGTGGAATCAACGGAATGGAAGTGAGCTCTGTCGGCGACCTGCGTGCGATTCTGGACAAACTGAAACCGGGAAACTCCGTGGTGCTCCAGATCGAGCGAAATCGTCAATTCAGCTTTCTCGCCTTCGAGCTGAATTGACACACCGGATCAGCTGCGAGGGAGTTTCTCCTGGGCGAGCAGCCAGGAACGCGTCGGACGCATGAGATCGATGCGCGCGCCGGCACGCACGAGCGTCACCTGGCGGCGTCGAGAGATACCAGTCACGGGGAGCGCGGTCAGCCCGGCCGCTGGCGATCCCGGTGATCGCACACCGGCGCGGCAAGAGGGCGACGCCCAGCTTCAGCTCGACGGCGCGCTTGATGCCGTCCAGGCTTGGCAACGCGATCACCATCTTCAGCGAAATATGGCGCTGTTCGAACAACCTCAGCACACGCTCCCGAGCCGGTGACGGATCGTTGTGTGCGATCACCGGTTCGGCGGCCAGCTCCTCCATGGTGACCTGACGCCGGCCGGCCAGCGCGTGCGTCGGAGGAACAAGCAGCACGAGCTCGTCGGTCCCAATCGGAACCTCCAGCAACCCGGTCTCTGTCGGATGAAACGTCAAGGCACCAAAGTCCAGGCTGCCCTGCTGAACTTCCGACCGGAATCTGGCGCGCGTGCACGCGACGGACATCAATGGCGATATTCTCGTGTCGCTCCGGAACATCGCCACCAGCGGCAGAAGTGTATGGACGGCCGCTTCATTCGCGCCAATCAGCACGCGACCTCGGCGCAGGTCAGCGCAGCTCTCGCATGGCTGATTCGGTTTCCTCCGCCATCCGGACGAGCCGCTGCCCGTGAGTTCTGAAGCACCTTGCCTGCATCGGTGAGCGTGCCGCTCTTCGACGATCGATCGAATAGTTGCTCCCCGAGGTCCGCCTCCAGACGACGAATGGCCTGGCTCACCGCCGGCTGCGTCCGGTGGACCTTGGCGGCCGCGCGGGAAAAGCTCCGCTCCTGCGCAACGGCCAGGAAGGTTTTCAAGGCACGAAATGTCCATATTGAGGCTGAGCCACCATAAACATGTCTTATGTTTATGTAATGATTATCACTTTGACTTCTAGTGCTCCCCAGGATTACAACAGACATCTATGAGCGACAATCCGCACGCGTCGTCATCTTCGACACGACGTTGCGCGACGGCGAACAGGCGCCCGGCTTCACGATGGACGTGCCGGCGAAAGTGGAGATGGCCCGAGCGCTCGATGCGCTGGGTGTCGACATCATCGAAGCGGGGTTTCCCATTGCCTCCCCGCCGACGGCCGAGGCAGTCGCCCGCAGGTATCAAGCACGCAGCTGTCGTCCGGTGATTGCCGCGCTGGCTCGCTGTCGGACCGAAGACATCGAGGAAGCCGCGCGCGCGCTGGTCTCGCGAGCGCCGACGGATTCATACCTTCATCGCCACGTCGGATCTCCATCTGAACCGCAAGCTGCGGATGACGCGCGAGGCCTGCCTCGAAGGCTGCGGTCGCGGCCGTTCGCCTCGCGCGCCAGTTCACCGACGATGTCGAGTTCTCGGCCGAGGATGCCACGCGAAGCGATCGGGACTTCCTATGCCGGGTCATCGAAGCGGTCGTGCTCGCCGGGTGCCGGACCGTCAACCTGCCGGACACGGTCGGCTATGCCACCCCAGACGAAACCCGAAGCTTTTCGAGGACATTCGCACGCGCGTGCCGAACTCCGATCAGACGATCTTCAGCGCTCACTGTCACGATGATCTGGGATTGGCGGTCGCCAACAGCTCAGCGGCCATCCAGGGCGGCGTGCGACAGGTCGAGTGCACGATCAACGGGATTGGCGAACGCGCCGGGAACGCCTCGGTCGAGGAAATCGTGATGGCCCTGCGCGTGCGAAGCGATCGACTGCCGTATACCACCGACATCAAACCACGGCTCTCTACGAAACGAGTCAACTGCTCACGCGGCTTACGAGCGAGCCGGTTCAGGCCAACAAGGCCATCGTGGGTCGAAATGCTTTTGCTCATGAAGCCGGTATCCACCAGGATGGCGTCCTGAAGGACCCGACGCACTTACGAGATCATGCGTCCGCAGGACGTCGGGCAGCCGTCGGGCGCGGCTTGTTCTGGGGCCGTCATTCAGGCCGGCATGCCGTGCAGGCAGCGATGCGAGACACTGGGGCTGGTGCTGACTCCAAGCGAGCTCGAGACACGTCTACCACGCGGTCATCTCCTCGGCGAGAACCGGAAAGCCGTCGGCGACGGCGACCTCAGACGACATCGTCGAACGCATCCATGCGACTTCGAACGCGGCATCGGGCGCGACTTCCAGCAACGTCGTCGCCGGCTACATTTCAAAGTGATGATTGGGGATTGCCAAAAAGCAGGGAGATCACGATGAAGGCTGCGCGCCGCACTCGCATCGTTCGTTGTTCATCGCTTCAGCTGGCGTGGGCGGCCACGCCCAAGGCGTGCCACGTGCCGACCTTCAGACAACCGATATTTCGATCTCCGGCCGTCAGGTGGTCGCTGCTGTCATGAGTTCTTGCCGAGCATGTCAACCGACCGTCATACGCATCCGGGCGAGATGGTCAGCTGCGTCCTCGAAACCGTAACCAGCGCGCGGGATGGACAGCCGAACCGAACCTGCAAGGCCGGGGAGTCGCTCATTATTCCGGCTGGGATGCCCACATCGCCACGCCAGCGCAGGCGACACCGGCTCGGGTGTTCGTGACGTGCCATCGTTGAAAAAGGGCCGACCGTTGAATACACCACCGTCTCGCGTCGTTAACGAGGAGAACGATGGTCCTAAAGCCGGTAGGGCGTGAATGATTCCCCTGCGGGACGTCATCCCGTCCCGGACCACGCCCCTACATCACCGTCACCATCATCCTCATTAATGCCGTTGCGTGGCTTTTCGAGATCGGCCTGCCACGCGACGCGTTGTCCCTCTTCCTTCAGATCTACGGCGTCGTCCCTGCAGATCTGCGCGCACCGACGCTGATCACGTCGAGTGTTCCTGCACGGGAGCTGGTCTCATGTCCTGGGGAACATGTGAGTACTCTGTGGATCTTCGGCGATAACGTCGAGGACCGCTTCGGCCACGGCCGATTCATCATCTTCTATCTCTTCTGCGGCATCGGGGCGGCGTTGGCTCAGGTTGCCGTCGATCCGTCGTCGACGTTGCCGACGATCGGAGCCAGCGGGGCGATCGCCGGCGTGATGGGCGCGTAGCTTCGTCATGTATCCACGGTCTCGTGTCCTGACCCTCGTCCCTCTCATCATCATCTGGGACATCATCAGAGCTGCCCGCCATCGTGTTGCTCGGACTCTGGTTCATCCTGCAGCTTTTTCAACAGCGGCACAATCGCCGCCACGGCGGGCATGCGCGGCGGCGTCGCGTTCGCCGCTCATGCGGCCGGATTCGTAATTGGAGCGATGAGCGTTTTCGCGTTCAGGAAGCGACGCCAGCGCGCCTGGGACGTGTAGCGGTCTGCTGAAACAGCTGATGCGAGACTTCAGGTTGCTGGCTTTTTCAGCAACCTGCTAGCGGATGAGTTGGCGGGGCCGATTCGACCCGATTGTTATGCGGCGTCGGACCGATACGTTTCTACGGATAGTTCAGGCTTTCCGATAGCACGATGACGGAGTTTCTATGCGATATCTCAACACGCTGCTCGTAGCGTCGCTGATATTCACAGCCGGCAGCTGCAAGGAAAACGAGCTGCAGAGCTGCATCGACAAAGGTACTGGCTGGAAGTAAGCCAATCGCCGAAACTCGCGACCAGCGCTTCGAGGGGAAGGTTTCGGAAGACGCCGCCCGGTGTCGCGGCGGCGAGAAGGCCGGTCGAGGCGCGAAGCGCTTCCGTGGCTCGATTGGGCGAATTACTACGGGACGGGCGACCAGAGCTCCCGATCGTCGGAGCAGAGCTGACTTCGCTTGAATCGGCGGGCGCTGCTCGACATCGAACGGGAGCGTGTCGAACTCATCAGGTTCAACCTCTTCGACAACAGCGGCACCTTCCCTGAGTAAATCGTCGGGCGTTCGGGCACCGAGGGCGGAGCCATCAACGAGGCTTGGCCGAGATGCGCCTGCCGCCGGAGCATCCGAACTATGCCGAGGTTGGAGGAGCAGGCGATCAGATCTGCAACGGTGCGTTGATCCGATGCCCGCACGTTAAGCGGGATCTGCAACGACATCCGGAATCCTCTCATGGGTTCACGGGCACGCTTGCTTCGCCCGCAACGTGGAATTCGACGAGACGTTTCCGAAGCCGAGTTGAACACGATCACACGCAATCGGCACGGCAACCGCCTGCCTCTTGACTGTTCCGGATCCGCAGGTCATCAGCCGCAAGCTTTTCAGCCGCGTGCAATCGGATCCGATGGCGTGCGCGGATGGCTACAGGGAAGCCTGGATCGCGAAGGACGCGCGCTGCGACTACAGAGAAGGCCCCCTTCTTCAACGTCATCGCGGCTTTCTGGATTCAGTTCATGACCCACGACTGGTTTTCCCACCTGGAGGAGGGACGCAACGCGCCCGAGTTCGTCGAAGCGAGGTGTAAGACGCAGAAGGTGAACGGCGTGGAAACGCCGATCTCGCCAGGCCGAAGCGGCACGCACTCCGGGTGCCGCCCGGGAGACATGATCGACAAGACGTTCATCGCCGACCGCAGCGCGCCGTCGACGTTCAGCCCACAACGGACGCGAGTGAGCTTGTCGCGCGCGCTCCGAAAACCTTCCGCAACACATCCACGGCGTGGTGGGATGCCTCGCAGCTGTATGGGTCCGACGCAACGTCGAAGATTCGGGTGAAGCGGGATCCGAAGGATCCAGCACGCCTCTCCATGGTGTCTGTAGAAGGCGCGGAACAGCGAAGGCGATCGCCAGGGATACCTGCCGATCCTCCTGGACGCCGATCCGAAGCTGCCGGACTGGGCGCGGACAGGAGGCCACGGGATTCCCGGACAATTGGACGATTGGCGGGAGCTTCCTGCACAACGTCTTCGCCCGCGAGCACAACCAGTTCGTCGACGAATTCCGTCGGCGTGCGACCGCGGACGCCCGAGGATGATTCAGGCCTTCGAAATCCATCCGAGCCGAACCGCGTGATTCGCTATCGAGATGTCACCGCCGACGAGCTCTTCGATGTGGCGCGGCTGGTCGTATCCGCAGAAATAGCCAAGATCCATACGATCGAATGGACGACGCAGCTGCTCTGCTAACAGAGCCGCTGTTCGTGGGAATGAACGGAAATTGGGGCGGCGTTCTCGACAAGGACAACCGGGCCATTCGTGATGTCATTCACCCACATCATCGAATGGACTGCGCGAGTCCTCGAAAGCACGCAAGACCAACGACCTTTATCAGGCTTTCGCGGGCGCCGTCGGCATCGTTGGCATCGGCAGCAAGAAAGACGGCTGGAGCCTCACGAACCCCGACGATGTGAACGGCGGCGTCAATCACTTCGGATCGCCGTTCAACTTTTCCGGAAGAATTCATCAGTGTTTATCGACTGCATCCTGATGCTCCCGGATCTGATTGACTACCGCGAGGCGGCAGGACCCCAACCCAATCCGCAGCCGGATTCCCATCGTCGGAACGTTCCGCGGCCGAGCCACCAGCTTCATGCGGGAGCGAGGATTGGCGAACTGGGCGCTGAGCTTTGGACGCCAGCGGCAGGGGCTCGTCGAGCTCGAGAACCAGCCGCGGTTCCTGCAGAACCTGCGGATGGATCGGCTGCCAACTCCGACCAAGCAGATCGACATCGCCGCGCTCGACATCATTCGCGATCGCGAACGCGGCATTCCGAAGTTCAACGAGTTCCGCCGGCGATGACGGCCTGCGTCAGCTCGCCAGCTTCGACGATTTCATCGAGCAAGAGACTCGCCACGCGCCGCCGAACAGACACGGATCGCGATGACGCTGCGCGAAGGTGTACGGGCAGCATCGGTGCGACGCTTCGAAGCAACATCACACGCGCACAGCTGAACGTCGATGGAACGCCGATCAACGACTGCCTCGGACATCCGAACGGCTCGATGGTCGACAACGTCGAAGACGTCGATACCGTCGTCGGCTTCCTGGCCGAGCCCACGCGACCGCACGGATTCGGGATTTCCGAGACGCAGTTCGTCGTGTTCATCCTGAATGCATCCCGCCGCCTGTTCACCGACCGGTTCCTGACGTCCAGCTACCGGCCCGAGTTCTACACGACGCTCGGAATCGATTGGGTCAACAACAACGGCCCGACGCCGATGTTCGAGTCAGCGCCCGTCAACGGACACGAACATCAGCCGGTTTCGCCGCTCAAGCGAGTGCTCATGCGCATGATTCCCGAGCTCGCGCCGGAGCTCGAGCAGGTGAGGAACGCTTTCGACCCTGGGCGCGCGACCGGGGCGAGTATTACAGCCTCGCCTGGAAGCCGAGGAAGGGCGCAGAGTCTGACGAGGCTTTTGCAGAGCCGTAACACCACACCGGACAGCGCCAGTAAGGAACGGAGAACGACCATGGAGATTGCGCCGGGTATTTACAGCATGGGTCAGGAAGAGGGCGGGCACGTTCACGCGTTTCTGCTGGACGATGGCGCGGGCCTCACGCTCATTGACACGCTGTGCGACGACGACGGCAAGGGCGTCCTGGCGGAGCTTTCACGGATCGGCCGGACGGCGGCGGACGTGAAGAACATCATTCTCACGCATGCGCACTAAGTCGCACCTTGGCGGACTGGCTGCGCTCAAGAAAGCCAGCCGGGGCCACCGTCTGCTCGCATGACTGGGAGGTGGACATCATTGCAGGACGTCGGGAGGCGACGCTGAGTCAGCCCGATTCCGCGAAGGCCTCTCGAGGTATACCGGCTGCAAGCTCGGCCTTGCCCTTGGCTTGGCAGACACACGCCCTGTGAGGTCGATCGCAGGCTCAAAGGCGGGTGATCACATCGGACCGCTCAAGTGATCGCCACGCCTGGACATACCCCGGGCAGTCTCTCTTTCTGGTGGGCCGATCGGCGGGCTCTCTTTGCCGGCGACGTCATCGCCACGTGGCCGGAGTTTGCGCCTGGCTGGCCAGGACTGACGCTGGACAACGAACAGAATCTGCGCTCCGCGCATCAATTCAACGATTTCGGCAATGCCGAGGTTCTGGCGGTCGGACATGGCGAACCGATCGCGCACGACGCGCGCCAGCGAGATACGGAAGATCCTGAAATAGAGTCGGGGCTGTGGCAGGTCACGGCTGCGACTTGATTTGCCGCGAGAGGCGTGCGATCTCGATGAGCAGCTCCTGAATCTCGGCATCGAACCGGGCTGGGTCGGTCGATCAACGTGACCAGCAGCGCTGCTGCCGCGACGATGGCGGCCCGGTTCAAGGGCGCGTCTCCACCAACCGCAGCGAAGCTCCTGGGCGCGCGGATATGTCGGCGGACAATCTCGAGCGCGGCGAGCGTGTGCTTCTTCGCATCGGCCGTCTTGCCCGCCTTGAACAAGCTCTCGGCCAGATCGGTGTTGGCAGACGCGGGATCGAGTGGACCGAGCGCAAGCACCACCTCGAATTCCCGCGTCGCCGTATCGGTGTCGTTGCGCTGCATCGCGAGACGGCCAAGGACGGTGTGGGCCTCGCCATCGAACGGATCGATGGCGGCGATGCGCTCGTTGACAGCGCGAACCTTCGCCGGGTCGTCGATGCCGGCCTGTCGCATCTCTTTCGCCAACACGCGCGCAGCCTCGACGTTGTCGAAGTCCGCATCTACCAGCGCCTGCAGCTCGGCGATCGCACGGGGTCTATCGTTCTTCTCGAGCGCCATCTGCGCCATCTGCGCGTGCGGGCTGTTGCCGCCGTGCGCAATCGGCACCAGAGCCGCCGCCTTCTCGAAGGCGGCCGTCGCCGCGTCGTTGTCGCCGGCCTTCCGCAGCGCACGCCCGAGCGCCATCTGGACCCGATAGCTCCGGGCTCGGCAGTCGCCATCAGCTTGAGCTCTTCCAAGGATTCTTCGCCACAGTGGCCTCGTCGGTGCCCGAGAGCGCCCGACGCAATGCGCCAAACCGCCGTTCAAGCGTTTCGTCGAAGCCGGACTGCATCTGGTTGAAATCGGTGTTGAGCGCGGACTTGAGCGCGCGCGTCGGTATCGAGGCCGTCGGCGTACGCGCGCAGCAGCTTGTTCAAGCCGGCGGCACCATACGTATCAATAATGTGTTCGACGACGACGGATCCCTGGAAGTACGCCATGTCGATCTTCCGAGGATCGGTGAAGGCGGCATTGAGATCGGACAGTTTGATCACCTGGTCCTTGACCATCAATTCGGCGAACTCGATGTCCATCTGCCGGGCCCACTCTGGCCTCGCCTGCTTTTGCTCGTGCTCCGAGACTCCTTCGGTGAGCCATCGCGGAACACGCTGGTTCGACATCTGAATCGTGATGACGTGGGCGAGCTCGTGCCACAACGTGGCTTCCCACTGGAACGTTCCGGGATCTCTCGCCTTCGGCGAATCGAGCGCGACGACGCGGCCGAAGCACACGCCCAGCGCGCCGATCATGCCCGGCAGGCCGGCAATCCTGACCGCAAAGTCGTCGTGCCGTGGGAACACCTCGATGAGAATCGGCCCCTGATACTTGAATTCGTAGCGTTTGGAGAAGGTATCCAACGCCTTGTGCGCGAGCGGAATCGCGTACTCCTGGAGAACGGCGGCTTCGCTCTTGTCGAATCTGAAAATGAGATCGCCGTCCCTGACGGTGACGAAGGTGTCGAGCCGGTCCAACATCCCGAGAAGATTGAACGTTGGTTTGTGAAACGCATCGAGCTTGAAGGACGCTTCCAGAGCCTGCCGCGCCGCAGGCTCGTCGCCAGTCCGCAGCAAGTAGAGGCCGAGATTCGACAGCGAGCGCGCATTTTGCGGTTCGAGCTCCAAAGCACGCACATACGGCGTTACCGCTTCGTCGAAGCGGTAGTTGCGTGCAGCAAGCTCGCCTGCCACGCTATACACCTCGCCCCGCTTGGGCGCGATGGCCAGGACTTTCGCGACCTCCGCCTCAAACTCGGCGTTGTTGTCACCGACATAGGCCATCGCCGCCAGGAGCTGCATGGGCGTCCAGGCTGGAGGATTGATTTCGAGCGCTTTCTTCAACGATTCGCGTGCTTCGTCCTTGTGGTCCTGATCGAGCGCCTGACTGGCGAGGAACACATGCGCATCGACATACGACGGGTTGATCTCGAGAGCTTTCTTTGTCGCCGCAATCGCCTGGGGCGGATCATCGTCTGCCAACGCTTGTGCGGCGCCGAGGATTGCCGGCGTCCACTTCTGATCGGTCTCCAGGGCCACCTGGAACAATTCGAGAGCGTCAGCGTTCTGATGCGCATCGAGATACAACTCGCCCCACGCCGTGTGGATATCAGGATCCTTCGGCGCTTTGGCCGCCTGCGTCGCGGAAGACGCCGTTGGCTTCCTGGAATTCGCCAATCGCTCTGCAGGGCGCGCGCTGCGCTCAAGAGATCGGGCGAGTTCGCGGCGACCCTGCGCAGGATCGCTGGCGCTTCCTCACGGCCCAACATCTGGAGAAGCAAGCCGAGCTCGAGCGCTGCCGCACTGGCCGGCTGGGCCGTCGCCACCGGACGGAGAACCGCTTCGGCATCCGCATACCTACCGCGAGCGATTGCCGCTCGAGCACGCAGCGCCGCGACGTTCGGATCGCGGCGATCGAGGGTGTCGGTTAGTCGGTCGACCTCGTCGTATGCTTGCCCTCGAGCCACGACCGAGTCGCTTGCTGGAGTGGTGGCAGGCTACGACGCGTCTGCGCCGCCGCGACGGTGTCGAGAATGACGGTTCCGAGGACGACAAATCCGACCGAAACCGCCAGAGCCGATGCGCACCGGCCTTTCGACATCACCGATCGAATCAGGTCGCCCGGTAACTGGTCTGTGGTCGAAGGACGAAAAATCATCACGGCTCATTATCACAGGGACCAAAGCCGGAGGCTGAGGGGCTTGGGCGCGGTTTCTGGCTGAGGGCTGAGGGCTGAGGGCTGAGGGCTGAGGGCTGAGGTGGGTTCTGACATGCGGGGCTCAGCCCAGAGCTTTCTCCTCAACAGCAATGCGTCGGAGGATCAGAAGGCCGAATGCGACGATGGAGACAGGACCGGTGAGTCGTGCGCCGGTCATCAGAGCTACTGATAAGAGCTCGCCGATGACCGCGACGTAGTTGGGGTGACGCACATAAGTGATACGGTCCGTTCGTCACGAGCGGCGCTCGCGGGGCACCACGATCACTCGAAACGTCCAGAACTCGCCGAGCGTCAAGATCGCCCACCATTTCGAAAGCCTTGGCCGCGGCAAACAACAGAAGACCGGTCGTCGCGACGGCGATGGAGGCGCCACCGCGCACGGCGCCCTTCAGCAATCATCAACAGAAATGCCACTGGGTATGCCACCCGCATGATGTTGTAGACGTCGCCTTGCGCCTCGATGCCGCCGCGTTCGCGTTGGAGCGCGCTCGTTCGAGGCTGCCCGGCGTGCTTCGATGAGCATCGGGACAAAGACCGATCAGGAGCACCAGGAGGGTGAACACGCCGAAGTCTACGATGCGCTATTCGAACCTTTCAGTCTCGTCTACGACGACCAACGGCGCGCCCGTCGCGGCTTTGACTTTGTCGAGCGTAGTGTCCGCAGCGATTTCGCGCAACGCGAGACCGGCGGTCGTGACCTCGATCACCGCCATCTCGGTGACGATCATGTTGACGCACCTTCAAGCCGGTGAACGGCAGCGTGCAGCGCGTCAGGATCTTGTGGCCGCCGTCCTTCGTGGTGTGCTCCATCGCGACGATGACCTTCTTGGCTCCGGCGACGAGATCCATCGCGCCGCCCATGCCCTTGACCATCTTGCCGGGAATCATCCAGTTGGCGAGGTTGCCTTCCTCGTCCACCTGCAGCGCGCCGAGCACGGTCAGGTCGATGTGCCCGCCGCGCACCATCGCGAACGAGTCGGCGCTGCTGAAGTAGACTGCAGCCCGGCAGCTCGGTGACGGTCTCCTTGCCGGCGTTGATCAGATCGGCGGTCGACTTCATCGGCGCGCGGGTACGGACCGACGCCGAGCATGCCCGTTCTCGGAGTGCAGCGTGATGTCGATGCCAGGTGGAATGTAATTCGCGACCAGCGTCGGCATGCCGATGCCGAGGTTCACGTAGTCGCCGTCGTTCAACTCACGGGCGACGCGCTTGACGATGCGTTCACGGATGTCCATTTCGATTGACCGAGCAGCGCAGACAACAGCGCAGGCGTTTCTATTATCACATCGTTATGAATGCGCGGTCGGTCCCTCGAATCCTGCAGATCCTACTGGCGACGCATTGCGCGACGAGTCCAGCTTCCGCCTTCGCACATTGCGTAGCCCCTCCTGCCCTTCCAGCCTCTGCCCTTCCAGCCCCTCCTGCCCTCCCGGCCCTCTGGCCAAGAGCCGAGCGTTGACATCTGATGCGTGATGCGTGATGATCCCTCGGATGCGAACAACCTTGGATATCGACGAGGACGTGTTGCAGGCCGCCAAGGAACTTGCGGCGCGGCACGGAAAGACGGCCGGGCAGGTCGTGTCGGAGCTCGCGCGCAAAGCCCTGGAACCCCGGCAGGCCGGGCGCCTGCGGAACGGCGTGCCTGTGCTGCCTCGACGACCCGGGACACCGCTGTTGACGGTCGAGCGGGTCCACAAACTCCTCGACGAGCCATGAGCCGGGTCGGGCTGCTCGACGTGAACGTTCTGATTGCCCTGTTCGATCCCGACCACGTCCATCACGAGATCGCCCACGATTGGTTCCGCGGACAATCGCTCGGCGGGGTGGGCGACCTGTCCTCTGACCGAGAACGGATTTCTTCGCGTGTTGAGTAATCCCGCGCGGGGTGGGGAGATCAGGCCAGTGGCGGAACTGGTGGCCCGACTGCGGAAGTTTTGCGCCAGCGGCCAACACCACTTCTGGCCGGATTCGATTTCGCTTCACGACGAGCGAGTGTTCGACGCGTCGCTCGTGCGAAGGCACAAGCAGCTCACGGAGGTCCATCTCCTGGGCCTCGCGGTCGAAGCGAGGCGGCCGCCTCGTAACCGTTCGGATCGCACCGTTCCACTCGGTACGTGAAAGGGGCGCGCCGCAAACGCTGCGAGGTTGTCTCGTAGGACTCAAGCCCTCGCGCCACATTCCTCCAACCCATTCCACGGCCCTCCCTGCCCATCCTGCCCCTCCCGCCCAACCTGCCCCTCCGCCCTATCCTGACCTGCTGTTTGATTGACAGTGAATCATTCTGGATGTACTTTCCGGCCCAATACCACCAGCCGAGAACGAATACTGGAGGTCCTCCGATGAGCGCCAAGCTGTGGGCAACACTTCTGGTCGTCGGCTCGCTTCTGGCTACTGTGCCGCTGACGGCACACCACTCATTTGCCGCGGAATTCGATGAACACCAGCCGGTCACGCTGAAAGGGACGCTCACACGATTCGATTGGGTAAATCCTCACGGATGGCTTTACGTGGACGTCAAAGAACCGGATGGCAGGGTGGTCAACTGGGCGATCGAAGCTGGCGCCCCCAACGCGCTCTTGAAGCGAGGTGCTCAGGAAGACCGACTTTCCGCCGGGCTCCAGGTCGTCATCACGCGGCTATCGAGCGAAGAACGGTACGGCTAAGGCCAATGGCCGATCCGTCACCCTCGCCGATGGACGCAATTTCTTCATGGGCTCATCAGGCACTGGCGCTCCCGCGGACGGGCAGGACCGATCGGAACCCGGACGGTAACGTCATCCACAACGTCGACTGTCTGGATGCGCTGACAAGGTGAGATGCTATGCGGTCACGGTTCCCTGCTTTGATCCTTGCGACGGCGTTCTCGCTGAGCTCACTTCAGTACCGGGCGCCGCTGGCGGAGCCGCCAAAATCCAGGAGCGCAGCCGCCATCCCTCGCACACCCGATGGCAAGCCGGACCTGTCGGGGATTTGGCAGGTCATGAACACGGCGGCATGGGACATTCAAGATCATCCGGCCCAAAAGGGGGTGCCTGGCGGGCAAGGTGTCGTCGAAGGCAATGACATCCCGTATCAACCGTGGGCACTCGCAAAGAAGAAGGAGAACTACCAACAGCGCGCCACCCTGGACCCGGAAACCAAGTGTTATCTGCCAGGTCTGCCGCGCATCATGGCTATGTCCTTCCCGTTTCAGATTATTCAGAAGCCGAACGAGCTGACTTTCCTGTACGAGTTCGTGCACACGGTCCGCTTTGTTTTTACGAATGGCACGCCACATCCTCCGGGTCCTATCGAATGGTGGCTCGGAGATTCACGCGGCCGCTGGGAAGGCGACACGCTCGTCGTCGATGTGATCCACTTCAACGATCAGACATGGTTCGACAGAGCGGGCAATTTCCACAGCGACTGCGCTGCACCTCGTTGAGCGCTATACCTGATCGATCCCGACCACATCAGCTACGCCGTAACAGTCGAGGATCCGAAGGTCTTCACGCGGCCATGGAACATGAGCATGATCCTGTATCGCCACAAGGAGAAGAATTTTCAGCTGCTGGACTACGAATGCTATGGATTCGACTTCGAGAAACTGTATCCATATCCCGAGTTAGGAGCTGCCAAATGACAATCGAAACGGCTGATGGCGGCTTTCGGCATCGCAGCGGTGCTGTTGTTGACGACGGTCACTGTCGTTGGCCAGCAACGAGGGGAACCCGGAGCTCCCGGCGTATCAAGGCCGTGGCCGCCGGAGCGTCTGCTCGGATGGCCAGCCGGACGTGCAAGGCTTGTGGAGTGCCGTCAACGCCGGGTCTACGTCGTTGACCAATCCGGTCAGCGGTGGGGCAGATTTCGAGCGGCGAGCGACCGGCGTAGAGGTGCGCGTCCCCAGTCGGATTATCGATCCTCCAGACGGCCAACTTCCTTATCAGCCGTGGGCCGCAGCGCGAAGTGAAGCAGCAGGGTGAGGATTACCGCCAGCCGACGAAACCAGAGCACATCGACCCGCAGCACCGGTGCCTGATGTCCGGCGTGCCCGCGCTGTACACCATTGTTCCGTCGTTCAAGATTATTCAGCCTCCCGGATCGATCGTGTTCATCTGGGACGAATACCATGCGTATCGAGTCGTTCCTCTCGACGGCCGGCCCCATGTCGCGCCGAACGTGAAGCTTTGGATGGGCGATGGGCGCGGCCACTGGGAGGGAAACACCTTGGTCATCGATACGACGAATGTCAGGGAGCCCGCCTCACCTACACGGGCGACTTTCACAGCGAGAATGCGCACATCGTCGAACGACTCACGTTCGTCGACGCCAACACCGATGAACTACGAAGCGACGGTCGACGATCCGACGGTGTTCACGCGTCCCTGGACGATGCGGGTCGTCGAGCGGCGCAGACCAGATGACGAGATGTGGGAGTCCGCGTGCTATGAGGGAAATGTCACACCCGACACGTGGCTGCTGAAAACCGACACGAAACAGTAGCGTGGCCGGGGGCCCCGTTAGGGCATCTTGCGTTGGAGGGTCGTCATGACACATGGGTCGAGCCGCAGAGCGTTCGTCAAGGACGTCGCGTTTGCCTTCGCGGGCGCCTGCGCTGGTCCTCGGCTCGCGTTTTCTGCCGACGCCCCGGGCGCGATCGCGACGACGTCGAGCGGGAAGGTGCGCGGGGCAACGCTCGACGGGATCAACATCTTCAAAGGCATTCCATGCGGCGCGACCACGGCTGGAACGAACCGCTTCATGCCACCGGTCAAGCCCGAGCCGTGGACGGACATTCGTGACGCGCTGGCGTACGGCCCGACGCGCGCCGCAGGCCATCAGCCGGCGCGCGGCGCAGCGTTCCCGCCGAAGGCGAAGACTGTCTCGTGCTGAACGTCTTCACGCCGGCGCTCGGCAACGGCCGCGGCGGCCCGGTGATGGTGTGGCTGCACGGCGGCGGCTTCTCGTGCGGTTCCGGCTCCGACGCGATTCTCGACGGCACCAACCTCGCGCGCACTGGCGACGTCGTTGTCGTGACGATCAATCACCGGCTGAACGTGTTCGGCTACACGTATCTCGGCGAGGCTGGCGGAGCGGAGTTCGCGCTTTCCGGCGCGGCTGGCATGCTCGACATCGTCGCGGCACTCGAGTGGGTGCGCGACAACATCGACCGCTTCGGCGGCGATCCGAACCTCGTGACGATCTTCGGCCAGTCGGGCGGCGGACGAAAGGTCGCGACGCTCATGTCGATGCCCGGCGCGAAGGGACTCTTTCATCGCGCGATCATCGAGAGCGGCGCCGTGCTGCGGCTCGTCGCGAAGGACGACGCGGTCAAGAACGACCGATCTGCTGCTCGCCGAGCTCGGACTTCAGAAGAACCAGATTCGCGAGCTGCAGAACGTGCCGATGGCGCAGGCTGCTCGCGGCGGACGCCGCCATTGCGGCGAAAGTTCCGCCGCGCGAGCCGGGCCAGACCGCAAACTCGCCGACCGTCGACGGCACGGCGATCCCGCGTCATCCGTGGGATCCGGACGCGCCGGCGCTGTCCTCGAGTATCCCGCTGATGATCGGCTATGCACGGACGGAAGAGACGCTGCTACGACCGGCCGACGCCGGAAACGCTGGCGCTCGACGAGGCAGGATTGCGCAAGCGCGCGAGCGCGCGGCTTAGGCGGCGATCCGGAGAAGGTCATCGACGCGTTCCGCAAAGCTCATCCCGACGCGACGCCGTGGGATCTCTGGATCCTCATCGCCACCGATCATCCACGCGGCACGTATGCCCGCGAGACCGCGAAGCGCAAAGGCGGTCCAGAGCGGCGCGCCGGCGTATCTTTATCGCTTCGACTGGGAAACACCTGAGGGCGGCGGCCATATGAGGTCGCCGCATACCGATCGAAATTCCGTTCGTCTTCAACAACATCGCGATTGCGGGTCCGCTGATTTCGAAGATGCCGGAGGCCCATGCGCTGGCCAAGAAGGTGAGCGCATCGTGGGTGGCGTTCGCGCGCTCGGGAGATCCGAACGTCGCGGGCCTGCCGAAATGGCCCGCCTATTCGGCATCGTCGCGCGACACGATGCTGTTCAACAACAACGAGCCGCGTCGAAAGGGATCCCGATCGCGGCCCGCGGATGGCGATGGAGCGCGAGCTGAAGCTCGCAGCTGACGTTCCACGCTGCTCGCTTGCGCGATCTGTTGTCGTGCGCCGCCATCGCAGCGCCGGCGCCGCCAGGCCTTCCGCTGCCTGCCGCGGTCATGCAGGCACAACCCGCAGGCTCGAATCCCGACGCCACCGTCCGCTCCGGCCAGAGCGATGCCTGGAGAAGTCACCAGATATACGCTGCCGCCCGATCGCTACCGGCAGGCGCGTAGCATCAACCAGATTCGATTCTGGACGACGCTCGTCGGCTTCGTCTATGGAGTGGCCGCGCTCTGGCTCGTTCTGCGATGGAGGCTGTCGGCGAAATACCGCACCTGGGCCGAAAGTGTCTCCAGGCGGCGATTCGTTCAAGCCCTGATCTTTACACCGCCGTTGATTCTGACGATTGACGCGCTTGAACTGCCACTGGCCGCGTTCAGAAACTGGATCTTCCTGAAATACGGGCTGTCAGTTCAGGGTTGGGGATCGTGGCTCTGGGACTGGATCAAGAACGAGGTCGTCTCACTGGTCATCGCCACGATCTTCGTGTGGCTTCTCTATGCGATCATCCGCCGCTCGCGGCGCCGCTGGTGGTTCTACTTCTGGCTGGCCTCGCTGCCGATCGGGCTGGCCTTGGTGTTCCTGCAGCCGCTCGTCATCGACCCGCTGTTCTTCAGGTTCGAGCCGCTGGCTCAGAAGGAGCCCGCGCTCACCGCGAGCCTGGAGCAGATGGTGCAGCGCGCCGGCGAAGACATTCCGCCGCAACGCATGTTCTGGATGGGAGCGGGCGAGAAGCTCCAACGCGCTGAACGCCTACGTCACCGGCTTCGGTGAATCAAGCGGATCGTCGTGTGGGACACGACGATCAAGAAGATGACGTCGCCGCAGATCGTCTATGTCGCCGGACATGAGATGGGTCATTACGTGTTGTGGCACATCCCGAAGCTGCTCGCGTTCGGCGCCGCGCTTCTCTTCGTGCTGTTCTATCTTGGATACCGCACCGTGGACTGGGTCCTCGCGCGTTGGGCAGTCAGCTGGAACGTTCGTGGGCTTGACGACTGGGCGTCGCTGCCCGCGTTGTTGATCCTCATTTCCAGTCTTCTACTTCTGCATCACGCCGGGTGTGAGCGCCATCTCCAGGCACTACGAGGAACAGGCGGACCAGTACGGTCTCGAAGTCACGCACGGCCTGACGGCCCGCGCAGTGCAAACGTGCGCACAGGCGTTTCAAGTTCTGGGAGATGCGAAATCTCGACGATCCCGAGCCGATTCCGCTGGCGGTGTTTCTGTATTACGACCACCCGCCGATCAGGGACCGCGTTGCAATTCTGTCTCAACTACGATCCGTGGTCGAAGGGCCAGCAGGGCGAGTTCGTCCCGTAACGCTTCAGCGCAACTCTGCGTTTTCATTCGGCGGCGGATTGAACTTCCGGCTGAAGCCGGAAGCCACACTGGAACTGGCGTCGGAGCCGGCGCGTCTAACGCCTAACAAGGGCGGGCGATGCGGAACGCGCTCTTCGCTGGGAGAAAGCCAATGACTATCGCTCGAAACTGCCTTCTGTTGCTGCTCGCTGCGGTCACGAGCCGGCGCTGCTTCAGCCACCGCGCAGGAAACGAAGTACAGGTGCCGCGCACCGAAGCCGGCCAGCCCGATTTGCGCGGGGTCTGGAATTTCAGCACGAACGTGCCGCTCGAGCGCCCGTCGGCGTTCGCCGACAAGAAGCTCTTCACCCGCTGAGGAGATGGAGAAGCGCAAGGCTGCGACGGAAAGAGCGCTTCAGTCGATCGCCAGCTTTGCTCCGGTCGAAGACGTCGGCCTCGCCTGGCTCGATCACACGGCTCACGTCGAAGATCTGCGTGACATCGCTCGTCACGTACCCGAAAACGGCAAGCTCCCGGCGCTCGTCGAAGGAGTTCAGCGGCTGCCCGGTCCGCAAGAGGTCATTGCATCGCTCACCAACGGCGAGGCTCCTCCGCCGGCGTTTCTTGCATCGTTCGGCCGCGGCAAAAGGGATGGTGCTGAAGACTTCCGCCGAGTGAACGCTGCCTCTTTGCGCGCGACCGTCCCGTTGGTGCCGCAACTCGACGGCAACTATCTACAGATTCATTCAAGCTGCCGATCACGTCGTCCGCTGCTGACGGACGCCACCCTGAGGATCATCCCGCTCGACGGCAGACCGCACCTGCGCGGGCCGCTGCGGGGCTGGTCTGGCGATGCGAGAGGGCATTGGGAGAGCGACACCCTGGTGGTCGAGACAACGAACTTCAACAACCGCGACGCGCAGCTTCGCCGGCGCAGGACGCCCGCTGAAGAAAGTGGTGACCGAGCGCTTCGTCCGGCGATCTGCAGAACGTCCTCGAGTACGAGGCGACGATCGTGGACCCCGCGACGTTTCAGGACAGGATCGTGCTGTCGTTCCCGATGGGCAAGACTCGACAGCCGCATCTACGAAGACGCGTGCCACGAGCACAACTACAAGCCTGACGAACGCGCTGTCCGGCGCGCGCAGCGGAAGAGCGGGCGGCGGCCGCAAAGTAGACCGATCATAGCTTTTTTCCTATTCCAGCTCGGCCAGCCGATCGTCATTCATGCCCTTCCTGCCCTTCCTGCCCTCCAGCCCCAGTACCTCCGCTTCTGCTGCCGCACTATGTCGAATGTCGCGGTGTCGGCAATGGCCATCACCGCCATCACACCCGCCTGAATGGGATCGGAGACGACCAGATCGGCCACATCCGGCACGCTGCCGGCCATGTTCAGCGAGATCACGGGAAGTCCTTTTTGCCGGACTTCTTCGACCGCTGCCGTGATCTCGCCGCCCATCAGCGAGCCGGCCAGCACGAGCAGACGCACGCGCGGCAGGCGAACGACAGCGCGAACCGCGCTGGCGAGCGCCTCCTCACCGACGAGCGGGATCGTGTCGACCGAGATCCGTTCCCCGCGAATGTTGTGACGATCGGCCTCGGTGATCGCACCGAGTGCCGCCTGCCCCACCTGCGCGCCGCCGCCCATGATGATGATCCGCTTGCCGTAGATCTTGGCGAACGACGGCGTCAACTCGACGCGGGACACGCCGGTCACCTGCCGCAGGTCCTCGACGATCGGCTCGATTGGCGCGTCAGCTGTGAATTCGAGATAGATCTCCGCGCTTTGATCGTCGCGGGATTGATGTCCACAGTGCTGACGTTGGCCTGGTGATTGAGGAGGACTCGGGTCAGACCGAACAGGATTCCAGGCTGATTGGCGACGGTAGTGAGAACGGCGTACGCTGGCATGCCGGGAATGTAACACGGACTTTCAGGGCTTAGGGCTTAGGGCTTAGGGCTTAGTTGGCCATGCGAAGCCGACGCGAGCATCAGCGTCAGTTCGCGTCGGGGTGGGGGCGCTGCAGTCGCCGGCCGTGACGATCAGTCGACGCAGGAGGGCCGGCACCAGGCGCGCACCAAATGTCGCGCCATGAACGAGGGCTGGCGACGCAACCAAAGCGCGCACGGTCCGGTTGAACCGCCACTTCGCCGCAAATTCCCGGCGTCGAGCGGCCGCCAGTCGCTCGTGGACGCCGTCCCACCCATGCTGCAGAGCCTCCAGAGTTGCCCGAGCCGCCAACGCCCCACCACGCACGGCGAACCTCAGGCCGTCGCCCGTCATCGGATCGATGAAACCGGCTGCGTCGCCGGCCAGAATCAGGCCGGGAACGGACCTCGGGCGTCACATCCACGGCGAGTGGACCCAGCACTGCCGGCGGCCGGACGAGCCGTGCCACTGAAAACCGCTCGCGCAGGAACGGGTCGCGCGTCAGTTCAAAGCGCAACAGAGACGTCGGGTCGCCGAACGCCGCATCGCCCGCGGTTGAAGGTTTGACGAGGCATACGTTCGAAAGACCACTGCCGAGGTGAGCGACGCCAATGTAGCGACCCGACCGTACGTGCATCTCTCCCACCGAAGGCGTGCCGCCGGCATTTTCGAAGCTTACGCGCCAACGGCCCATCGCCTCGGCCGGGATGGGTGTCGCGCCAACCCCAGACCGAACGCGAGGGTCGAGTGCCGGCCGTCGGCAGCAACGGTGACTGACGCGGGCATCGTGTGCTCGTGTCCATTGCGGACGGCCACCACGCCGCGGATCGTCTTGTTCGGTCCGGATTCGTCGACGAGCGCACGCCGCACCGCCACTGCCGGCTCGAACCTGACTCCAGCGGCGATGGCCGACTGCAGCAATGCCCAGTCGAAGTCGCGGCGCACGAGCGACCGCCCACGCAGGCCACTGGGATAGCGAGCTTCGACCTTCGTGCTCCCCGGGCCCGTCATGAGCATGCCCTCGATAGGAAGGCCGCGACCATCCGCGGCGTGCGACAATCCCAGGCCTCGAGCGCCTGCAGCGTGCCAGGGTTGACGGTGTCCCCGCACAACTTGTCTCGAGGGAAGGTGGCGCGATCGAGAAGCCGCACGCGCACACCTTCACGAGCCAGGAGGGTCGCTGCAACCGCTCCAGCCGGGCCTGCACCAACGATGACCACGTCGTCGACCACTGAGAGCTGGCAGGGCCTCAGGCTCCGGAGCTCAGGACCTCAGGCGGTGATAGGAAGCAGCGGAGCCTCGAGGCCTGACACAGAGCCCTGAGCCCTGTGGGCCTGCGGCCCGTGTCACATTCGCCCCAGCACCAAAGCACTGTTCTTCGAGCCAAATCCCAGGCAGTTGCAGAGTGCTGCTTCGACGTCGGCGTGCCGTCCCTGATTCGGCACGAAGTCCAAATCACACGCGGGATCTTGGATCGTGCAGATTGATGGTGGGTGGCAGCAGCTGGCGGGACATGGCGAGAGCTGCCGTCACGACGCCGGCCGCTCCGCTGGCCCCCTGCGGATGGCCGATCATCGACTTCACCGATGAGCCCGCGAGACGAGTGGCGTGGTCGCCGAAGACCTGGCGGACGCACCGTGATTCGACAGCATCGTTCAAAACCGTCGACGTGCCGTGATAGCTCACGTAGCCGACCTCCTCGCGATGACGGCCCGAGCGCTCGATCGCGAGTGTGAGAGCGCGCACAATCTCGTCGCCGTCGGGCGCCATCTGCACGCCGGTGATAGGCGTCGCAGGTCGAGCCATAGCCGTCGACCGACGCGTAGATCGTCGCGCCGCGCGCGCGCGCGCGATCTTCGCGCTCGAGCACGACCATCCATGCGCCTTCACCGAGCACGAAGCCGTCTCGCCCGCGATCGAACGGGCGCGACGCCTCGGCCGGCGTGTCGTTGTAGGCCATCGAGACGACCCTCATCCGGGAGAAACCGAAGATCATGCCTGGGGTGACGCACGCGTCGGTGCCGCCCGACAGCAGCACATCGGCGTCCACCCGAGCGAATCAGTGCGGCGGCGTATCCGATCGCGTCGGTCGAGCTGGCGCATCCGCACGACAAGCACATGGCTGATGCCACGCAGACGCAGCGAAATGGAAATCTCGCTCGACACCATGCCGACGATCGAAATGGGAATCGCGTACGGCGTGACCCTGCGGCCCGCGATCGACGAAGAAATCGTGGTATTGCCGCTCGCCGACATCGATACCGCCGCCGCCGCTGCCGATCACCACGCCGGCGTTCGGGTTCGGCGATGCGCAAGCCCGCATCGACCCAGGCTTCCCGTGCGGCGATCACACCAACGAGCGCCGCGCGGGAGTAGCGTTTCGGATCGGCCCGATATTCGCACGTCCCAGATGTCGTCGCCGTTGATCGGAGGAACATCGTCTATCGTGACGTCTGAAACAGGAGCAGCCACCCGGCAGGCGAAGTCCGATGCATCGAACTCGGTGATCGCGCGTGTGCCACTGCAGCCCCGGCTGACGTGATCCCAGAAGCGCTCGCGGCCCACGCCAAACGGTGAAACGACGCCGATGCCGGTAATCACGACCTGAGCTGCAGTCGGACGGTTCATGGGAAACTCATATCAAATGGGCAATGCGTTTGAGTTGCTGATTGTTCTGGGCGGGCGGCGGGATCTTCGTCGCCTCCCCTTGCGCACTGTGCGTATTCCTATGTTTTTCCCTGGTCCGTGCCGATTCGCGTAGCCCCCTTCAGCGTCTTTGGCCTCGGAGGCGGATGGCCGGCGTTCGTGTTCGACGCGGCGCTGCTGAGCGTGTTCGCGATCCATCACAGCGTGTTCGCACGCGACGGGGTGAAAACCTGGCTTTCGCGCGTGATTCCGGAGCGACTTCTCCGATCGGTCTATGTCTGGATCGCGAGCATTCTCCTCATTGCCGTGTGCGCCTTGTGGCAACCAATCGGCACAGATGTCTACCAGACGCCCGGCGGGTGGAAGATTGCCCACGCCTCATCCAAGTGCTCGGCCTCGGCCTGATCGCGGCGTCGGTCCGCTCAATTGATCCCGCTCGAGCTAGCGGGTATTCGAAGGAGCTCACTGGCCGGAGCGTTGCAAACCGCGGGCCCGTATCGGATCGTCCGGCATCCGCTCTACTTTGGATGGGCTCTTTGCAGTGTTCGGCGCGGCGCATATGACCGGGGATCGCCTTGCCTTTGCCACAATCACCGTGGCCTATCTCATCGCGGCGATTCCTCTCGAGGAGCGCTCGCTTACGGAGGTACTTCGGCCCCGACTACGAGAACTACAAGCGCCGCGTCAGGTGGCGGATGTTTCCATACGTGTATTGAAAGGTCGAACGGAAATCGTGTTTGGAGACGTCGGATGTCGAACTTCTTGCCGCATGGTCTTGCAGGTGACGGAGTCGTCTATTTGGATCATGTAGTCGCGCAGCTTGCCGAACAGCATACTATCCTTTGCGCATGGCGCTTCCAGCTGAGTCCAGCCGAACTTACCCGAGCGAACTGCCTGCGGTCGCTCTCCGGCAGACCGTCGTGTTTCCTCTGACGCTGCAACCGCTCGCCATCAACCGGCCATCTTCGATCGAAGCTGTCAATCGGGCGCTGGCCGCCGACCGCCTGCTCTCTCCTGACGCTCCAGGATAGCGAGAGCGACCATCCTGAACCGAGCGAGCTGCGCCGGGTCGGAACGATCGCCGCGATCCGACAGATGGCCAAAGCGCCCAACGGGGCGATTCACGTGATCGTCGAAGGACTGCTGCGCGCGCGATCCGAGCATCTGTCCGGGTCCGATTCGTGGCTGCGCGCGACAGTCGCGCTTCTGCCCGAAAGAGCGAGCAGAGTCTCGAGGTCGACGCCTACGTCCGTCGCATCCAGGAGCTGATCGACCGCGCGCTCTCGCTTTCGAGCGCGTTATCCCAGGAGTTGCGTGGGGTCGTCATGGGCATCGAGGACCCCATGCGCCTCGCGATCCCTGCTCGCCAGCCTGCTGGACATCAAGGCCGACGAAAAACAACGCATTCTCGAAGCCGACGAAGCGCTGGCCAAGCTCAAGAGCGTTTCAGATACGCTCACACGTGAAGTCTCGCTGCTCGAGCTCAAGGGCAAGATCGACTCCGCCGCGCAGCGAGGAGATGACGGACGCTCAGAGGCAGTATTACCTGCGCCAGCAGTTGAAAGCGATCCAGCAAGAGCTGGGAGAAGGGGAAAAGCCGGAGGCTGTGGAGATTCGCGGCCGGATTGCTGAAGCGAAGCTGCCCCGAGCACGTGGCGGCAATAGCGAACCGGGAAGTCGATCGCCTCGAACGCATGACCCCGCGTCGCCCGAGTGCCCAGATGATCCGCACTACATCGACTGGGTGCTCGACGTGCCCTGGTCGGTGACGACGGAGGACCGTCTCGATCCACGCGCCGCACGCGAAGCGCTCGATCAGGACCACTACGATCTCGATAAGGTCAAAGAGCGGATCGTCGAGTACCTGGCCGTCCAGAAGCTGAAGGCGGGACAAGCACAGAGTTCGAACGCAGGTGCGGCCACGCGTATCAAGGGCCCCATTCTCTGTTTCGTCGGCCCGCCGGGAGTCGGCAAGACGTCGCTCGGTCAGTCGATTGCGCGCGCGATGAACCGGAAGTTCGTCCGCGTCTCGCTGGGTGGCGTGCGCGACGAGGCTGAGATCCGCGGCCATCGCCGGACCTACATCGGCGCGATCCCGGGTCGGATTGTTCAAGCGTTGAAGCAGGCCGGCGCCATGAATCCGGTGTTCATGCTGGACGAGATCGACAAAATCAGCACCGGTTTTCAGGGCGACCCGGCCGCCGCCCTGCTGGAAGTGCTCGACCCGGCACAAAACCATTCGTTCCGCGACCACTATCTCGAAATCAATCTCGACCTGTCCGCCGTGCTTTTCATCGCGACGGCGAACCAGCTCGCCACGATTCACCCCGCGCTCATCGATCGCATGGAGCTCGATCTCGCTGACGGGATACAGCGAGGAGGAGAAACCGCACATAGCTCGGCAGTATCTGATCCCTCGGCAGCTCGAGGAACCACGGCCTCAAGCCCGATCAGGTGACGATTCAGGATGACGCGTTGCACCGGATCATCGCTCAGTACACGCGTGAAGCTGGAGTGCGCAGCCTCGAGCGGCAAATCGGCGCCGTGGCACGCAAGATTGCCGCACGCGTCGCCGGAGCCGACCCCAAGGCGCCACTCGCCATGCCCGTCCTCGTCGGCGGTGCTGATGTGCGGACTACATCGGCCCGCCACGGTTCCACGACGAGGTGCCGTTCCGCCTGTCGCGGCCTGGCGTCGCCACTGGCGTGGCGTGGACGGAAAGCGGCGGTGACGTGCTGTTCGTTGAAGCGAGCGTGATGCCATCCGGCCACCACAACATCGTCCTCACCGGTCAACTCGGCAACGTGATGCAGGAATCGGCACGTGCGGCAGTCAGCCATATCCGCGCCAACGCGCGAAGAACTGGGCGTGGCACCGGATTTCCTCGATACTCACGACCTCCACGTGCACGTGCCGTCGGGGCGATCCCCAAGGACGGACCATCTGCAGGTCGTCACCATCGCCACGGCGATCCTGTCGGCGCTCAAGAAGCAGCCGGTCCGTGAGGACGTGGCGATGACCGGGGAGATCACGCTGAGCGGTCTGGTTCTGCCGGTTGGCGGCATCCGGGAGAAGGCGCTGGCCGCCCGGCGGCACGGTATCAAGGAATTCATCCTCCCGGCTCGCAATCAAGCGGACCTCGCCGAACTGCCTCCGGAAGTGAAGACCGACATGACGTTCGTGCCGGTGACCACACTGGAAGAGGTGCTCAAAGTGGCGCTGCCGCAAGAGGTGGGCCGGACGTGATCGTGATTCGCCGTGCTGAAGTGTCGGATGCTGGCGAGCTGACGCGAATCGCGCACGAAGCGAAGCGCCATTGGGACTACCCCGACGATTGATCACCCAATGGACGTCGGCACTGAGCGTCTCGGACGATTACATTGCCCACCACGATGTGTTCGTCGGCGAGATTGACAGCAAGGCTGCCGGCTTCTATGCGCTGATCCTGGAGAAAGGACTGCAGGCAGCTGGACCACCTCTGGGTTCGACCGGCGTCGATGGGGCACGGGTTTGGCCGACGGCTCTTCGAGCACGCCGTCGCTCACTTACACACGCTGGCACCCGGCGCTGTTCTTGGCATCGAAGCAGACCCGAACGCGGAAGCGTTTTATCAGCACATGGGAGCGAGACGCGTTGGCGAGGTCGCCCGAGATTGGCAGGGTGTCCGGCGTGTTCTGCCATATCTCGAGTTCGCGGCTGTCGGAGGCGATAACGTCGGACCCACAAATCCCACGCGATCAGATCGGCCTCCACGCAATCGGCAATCAGCAATCGACGATGGTTCTCGTCTTCTACATTTCCGGTCACGGCTTCGGTCACGCCTCGCGCGCCGTCGAGCTGATCGACGCGCTCACCGCCCGCCGGCCAGACCTGCGCGTGATTGTCCGAACGAACGCACATCCCTGGCCGCTGGAACGGGTGCATGACGGCCGGGCATCGAGGTGCAGCCGTTCGAGACCGATACGGGCGTCGCTCAGATCAGCAGCTTGACCATCGACGAAATGCAAACCGCGACGCGTGCGGCGGACTTCCACCGAACTTTCGAGGATCGGGTCGCGAGCGAAGCACGGTATCTGAAAGAGTGCGAAGCGCGTATCGTCGTGGCCGACATCCCTCCGCTCGCTTTCGCTGCAGCGAACGCCGCCGGGATTCCATCGGTGGCCGTGGCAAACTTCACGTGGGATTGATCTATGCCTACTATCCCGAATTCGAGTCCAGAGCCCCCGGCGTGATCGGCGCGATCTCGCGCGCCTACCACCAGGGTGCGCTGGCGCTGCGCCTGCCGATTCACGGCGGGTTCGAATCGATGGCGGTCGTTGAAGACATCCCACTGGTCGCACGCCGATCGACACGCGATCCAGCAGACACGCGACGCGATATTGCGAATCGACAGCGGTGCGCTTCTGGTCCTCGCGTCGTTTGGGGCTTCGGCCTGAGCATCCCCGACGACCGCCTCTCTTCGAGCGGCATGACCGCATGCTGGCTCCGCCAGATCCGCTTGCCAGACGGCCTCAAGCACGAAGACATCGTCGCTGCAGCGGACGTCGTGGTCAGCAAACCTGGCTATGGAATCGTTTCCGAATGTGCGGCCCATCGCACGCCGCTGCTCTACACATCGCGGGGACGTTTCGCCGAATATGACGTCATGGTGACCGAGATGCCCAAAGATGGTGCGCTGCCGCGTACATCACGCAGGAAGATCTGATGGCTGGGAATGGACCGAGTCAGTCACCGCACTGCTGGCACAATCGGATTTCCCAGACGATGTCCGAGTGGACGGCGCGGGTGTGGCAGCGGAAAGATTCTTGGACTGACCGACTAACGACGAACGACCAACGACTACCTGCTGTTTTTCTCGCAGGTTACCAGGACCAAATCCGCGGAAAGTTGACCTTCTCGATCGAATTCGGGCTCAACTCAGCCTGGACGAGAAACGCTGGCAGGTCGAGGTCGGACTTTGAAGCCGAGTACAGCGTGAACGGCGCGATGAGCCGCTCGAGGTCGCAGCAATCCTGCCGGCGCTCCGGAAATGGTTGAGGATGATGATGCGGCCGCCTGGACGGCAGACGCGGCGCATCTCCTTCGCCACCGCGACAGGATCCGCACGACGCTGATCAAATACGGCGCGTACACGATGTCGAACGTATCATCGGCGAACTTGAGGTCGGCGGCATCCATCTCCAGGAGGCGAACGTTTCGTACACCTTTTCGGGCAACGCGATTCGCGGGCCTTCTCGAGCATGGGCTCGGACAAGTCGATCCCGGTCACGATACAGTCCGATGGGTAGAGTGACGCGTTGATGCCGGTCCCGACCCCGACCTCGAGCACTCGGTCGCCGGGTCGGATCCCCATGCGCTGAATGGCCTGCATCCGGCCGGGATGCAGCGCCGGACCGAAGGTGAAGTCGTAAACAGATGCAAGATTTTTCGTAAACGCGCGAGTCACGAAGTGGTTCTCGACCACTGTGACTGACAGCGCGCGAGTCGCGACATCGGATCCCATGAACTCGTCATCTTCCTGGGAATAGTGCGGCTCAAATAAAGCCATCGGTTGCCTCGGCAGCTTGGCCTTGCATCAGCGCATCCAATCGATAGGCAACATGCCTACCAGGCGCGGCCCAGCGACTATACACCGGAACGGGCCAATTCGTAATTGGGATTCCTCCGCCAGGCTGATTTCCTGGGAATCACGAAATCGGTCGAGTGATTACCAAAATGCCCCAAACCGGTGAAGATCACGTCTCGATCCGCTCGCAGCGGAAGGTCGCCGCATCCACGAGAAGATACGAGGTGGTGACGATGTCGAGCCCGATCGACCGCACGCCTTGGCGCATCGAATCGGTGAACTCGTGATGGTGGCCGAACAAGTGCAAACGCGGCCGAAGTGACGTGAGCACTTCGTTGATCACCGGTCTTTCCGGCGTCGATCCGCTTGCCGGCAGGATAAAACGGGCGCGGCGCTTCGTGTGTGAGGAACACGTCGATGTCTCGAAGCGCCTTGCACGCCATGACCTCGTCTCGGACGAAATGACGACGCTTGTCGTCGCGACTCTTACCGAGCTTGAGAGAGGTCCCGGTCGCCTTTCGGCCACGCGAGGAGGCAACGCCGCGGCCGGCGTGTGATACCAGCTCGGGGCGAACGTGCCGCCGAGAGCGGCGACACGCCACGGCCCGACGAGATGCGGTCCGCCGTTGGGCAGGTAGTGGAGCGTCGGCGCCGGCGAGTGGCCGGCAGCCGCGGCCGCGACGACGTCAAAGTCTTCGTTGTTCCCTTTGATCCAGCATACAGGGCGCCGTCGGCGTGAAGTACTCGCCGTCGTTCGCCGCGACATCACCCACCGAAACCCAGATGGGGACGTCTGCGTGCCGCTTCATGATGTCTTGAACAGCGTCGAACTCGCCGTGAATGTCGCCCAGGGCGCCAATCAGCATGGATGCGAAGGCAGGAAGGGCTGGAAAGGCTGGAAGGGCAGGAAAGGCAGGAAAGACGGAAGGGAAAGCAGGCAGGCCTTCCAGCCTCCCCCGCCCTTCCAGCCTTATGCCGTTCCACCGGCCCCGGCGTTAGTAGCGGCCGGCACCAGCAGATCCTGTTTGTCCCAGATGAAATCGTTCTTGCTGTAGCACCGCGAGCTCGTAGTCCTTGCCCATGAAGATCGCACCGACGGGACAGGCCTCTTCGCAGTAACCGCAGAAGATGCACCGAGTCTTGTGGATTTGGTAAACCGATGCGTAGCGGGGCCCCGCCTGGACCGTGCCGTCGTTTTCAGCCGCCTCGAGATAGATCGCGTCGGCTGGACACGCGACGGAACACAGGCCGCATGCCACACACTTCTCGAGGCCGTTTTCGTCGCGCATCAGCACCTGCTTGCCGCGGATATTTCGGAAACATCGGGAACTTCTGGTCCGGATAATTCACCGTGATGGGCTTCCGGAACATATGTTTGAGTGTGGTGGCAAACCCCACGATGAGCGGTCGAATCACAGCCATTGCTCTCAGTTTACCCGGCCGATAAGATCAATGCCAAGAGCAATGCCGGCCGAACAGTCCCTTCTGCCGAACAGGTTCTGCTGACGACCCTGGTGGTCAAGCTTCGCGGTCATGGCGGCGTTTGGCCACGATGCTGGTGAGATACCGGCGCTTCCGCCATATCCTGATTTTCGAGCGGCGAAACTGGCCCGACCGGCTCGTCTTCGCGCTGAGCCTCGGGCATCCCGCTGGCCGTGGCCGTAGTCGCCCGGCTGCTTCTGCAAGTACAACGCTGCCGATCTCACGCTCGAAGCGGTCGTTCGTCGCCGGGCTGATTGCCGGCCCATACGCGGGAGCCACGGTCGGGACTCTCGTGGGTTTGCCCCCGCTCGTCGGCGGCGAGCTGATCGCCCTCCCCTTCGCGATCGGCTGCGGCTTCGCCGGCGGCGGTCTCCGCGAGCTCTGTCCCGAAGGAAGCGATCTGGCACTTCTCGCCCGTTCGTCTTCACGAGCCTGCACCGGCGCGCGTGGCAGATGCTTCGAACCCTGCAGGTGGACTGGCAGGTCGTCCTGCTGCTGGCGCCGATCGGGCTCGAGCTGCTGCGGCAGATCCTCGGCGTCCGCTGGGGAGCGCATCACCGGTCTGTTCACCTCTGCCACCGGATCCTGTCGGTCTCGCTGGACGATGCTTGCCGTGCTGCTGGCGACGGTCCTCTGCGTGGCGACGCCAATCAAGATCTGGAACAACGCGCGGATCGAGCACCGGCTGCAGGAACAGGAAAAGCTGCTGCTGGCGGCCAGGATCGAGGCGCTCGCCAACCAGATCAACCCGCACTTCCTGTTCAACACGCTGACGTCGATCTCCTCGCTGATCCGCACGCAGCCCGAGACGGCGCGCGATGCTGATCACCAAGCTGTCGGGGCTGCTCCGCCGGCTGCTGCGAAGCACGGATCATTTCGTGACGCTGCGCGAGGAGCTCGAGTCGATCGACGAATACCTCGACATCGAGGTCGTCCGGTTCGGACCGCAGCTGCAGGTGGTCAAGCAGATCAGCCCCGACACGCTCGACGTCGTCGTGCCCGAGCATGCTGCTGCAGCCGCTGATCGAGAACTCGATCAAGCACGGCTTGTCGCGAAAGGTCGGCGGCGGGCGGATCGCGATCCGCACGCCTGATCGAGGACGGCCACGCGATTATCGAGGTTCACGACGATGGCCTGGGCATGAGCGGAGAGCGGCTGGAGCACGCCCTGAACGGCGGCATCGGCCTGAGCAACGTGAACGAGCGTCTGCGCACGATTTACGGCGCGAGCTATCAGCTCAAGCTGACGAGCGTTCCGGGCAAGGGCACCTGCGCGCGCGTCGAGATTCCCGAGCTGACGATCCCCGAGCGCGTGACGGCGTGAACGCTGGACTCTGCGCGCGGTGCTCGTCGACGACGAGCAGCTGGCGCGAGACGAGCTGGGCTACCTGCTCGGACAAGTCGGCGGCGTCGAGGTCGATCGGACAGGCCGGCAACGGCGTCGAAGCGTTGACGACGATCGACCGGCTGCAGTCCGGACGTGGTGTTCCTCGACGTGCAGATGCCGGGGCTGACTGGGCTTCGAGGTGGCGCGTCGGATGCTCGACGCACGCAGCTTCGAGCCGCACATCATCTTCGTCACCGCGTACGATCAACACGCGATCGAGGCGTTCGAGGTCAACGCGGTCGACTACCTGCTGAAGCCGGTGGATCGCGGCGCGGCTCGAGCGTGGCGGTCGAACGAGCGCAGCGGCGCGGGTCGAGCGATCCGGCCGATCGCTCGACGCGGCGGCTCGGAGTCGTCAGTTACGCGGGCAGCTGGAGAAAATCGTCCAGCCTCGTCGCCGAGCGGCAGAACCGGCGCGAGCGGCTGGCCGTCAAGGTCGGCGAACGCTTCATGCTCGTGCAGGCCGAAGAGATCATCTTACGCCTCGCTCGCCGACGACAGCGATTACCGTCGTCAACGAGCCAGCACGTCGGCACGTCGCAACTACCGGACGCTCGACGAGCTGCAGGCGCGGCTCGACCCGAACGTCTTCTGGCGCGTGCACCGGTCGCACCTGGTTAACATCAACAAGATCAAGGAGATCGTCCCTTGGTTCAGTCGGAACTACATCCTGAGGATGAAGGACGACGAAGGCCACGGAGATCCCGGTGAGCCGCACGCAGACGCGGCGGCTCCGGGAGTACCTGAAGTTGTAGCGTCAGGAACCGAGCGGCCTGTCGGCGTCCGACGTCCAGACCGGCGCGAGCCTGCACGCGTCGCCAAACGAGGCGCCGCCGTTTTCTGCCGGCGACCGACGCCGGATACTGCTTCGCCCGCGCCTGCGGCGCTCCGTCTCGCTGCAGCTGAAGGAAGAGCTCGTCGCCTGGGTGAAGACGCTCGTCTCGGCAGCGGTGTACGCCATCCTGATCGTGACGTTCGGCTTCCAGGTCGCGCGCGTCGAAGGCCAGAGCATGGCGCCGACGCTCGAGGATCAGGATCGCCTGATCGTCAACAAGCTCGTGTACCGCATCGGCGAGCCGCGGCGCGGCGACATCGTGATGCTCTACTACCCGCTCAACCCGGAGAAGTCGTTCGTGAAGCGCGTGATCGCCGAAGAAGGCGACACCGTGCGCATCGTCGACGGCCGCGTTTACGTGAACGACATCCCGCTGCACGACGACTACGTCCCGCCCGAATATCGCAGCCACGACGACTGGGGCCCGCAGGTCATTCCAGCGAGGGCTACTACTTCGTCATGGGCGATCACCGCAACAACAGCTCCGACAGCCGCCACTGGGGCATGGTGCCGAAGAAATTACATCATCGGCAAGGTGCAGCTCCGCTGGTGGCCGATGCCCGCGGCGCGAATGTTCTAAAGGTTGGATACTGGGAGTCTCCTGTTGAGACGCGGTATTCGGCGGTCTCACGCGTTCTCCTGAGAGTTCTTTTCTCAATCTCGGCGTTGCCGTCGCCAAGATTGCATTCGGCTACGCCTCCGGCGCAATCAGCATTCTCTCGGACGGCTTTCACTCACTCACCGACACCGCCTCCAACCTCGTCGGGCTCGTCGGCGTTCGAGCAGCGCGCGCAGCCTCCCGACGCCGATCATCCGTACGGGCATCGGAAGTACGAAACCGTTGCGCTGCAGGTGCGGTGATTCTGTTCTTGTTGCTCGTCGTTGTCGAAGTCGTCCGGAATGCGTTCAACCATCTCACCGGACGGGCGGCGCCCCTTGACATCTCGGCGATGACCTTCGTCGTCATGCTGGGAACGATTGGGGTGAACCTCGCAGTCGTCGCCTACGAGTCCCGCCGAAGCCGAGAAGATTGGGCAGCGAGGTGCTGCTGGCTGATTCGCTGCAGACGCGCGGAGACGTCTGACGTCACTGACGGTCATCGCCGCTCTGGTGGGCGCCCGTTACGGCCTGACGATTCTCGATCCGCTGGCCGGACTGGTCGTGGCAGGCTTCATCGCCCGATCCGGCTATCACGTCGCCCGTGCCACCACCGGCATCTTGAGCGACCGGATCGTAATCGCCGACAGCGATCTCGAGCGAATCGTCGCGGCCGCACCAGGCGTAATCGGCTGTCATCAGCATTAGGAACGCGCGGATCGGCCGACCACGTCTTCCTGACCTCCACGTCTGGCTGCCACCGGACATGTCACTCACCGACGCCCATGCCCTGTCCCACGTCGTGAAGGATCGCCTGATGGCGCAGTTACTCCGCAGATTGCGGATGCGATTATTCACATCGAACCGCCGCCTTCCGAAATTCACCATTAATACCCGGCCAGCTTGTCGACGACGTTGAGCAGCGGCAGCCCGGCCTCGAACCGACGCAGGTTCTCGGAGAAGAGCGACACTAGCTGAGTCCAATAGTCTTCCATCGTGCCTGAAGTGTGCGGCGTCACGATCACATTGGCCAAATCCCAGCATGGACTGAAACAGGCAGGGCTCCTCGGCGAACACGTCCAGCGCCGCGCCGCCGAGGTGGCCGGTGCGCAGTGCGGCCACCAGAGCGCCATCATCGACCAGTCCGCCACGCCCGACGTTGACGAGAAACGCCCCACGCTTCATGAGACTCAGCTCGCGGCCGGCCGATCAGCGCGCGTGGCGGCAGTCAAAGGCGCGGCGAGCAAGACGATGTCGCTCTTGGCGAGAAGATCATCGAGTCGATCTGGAGGCAAAAGCTCGTCGACTTCGGCGGGCCGCTCGAGATTCGCGCGGCGGCGGATCGCTGATACCTTCAAGCCCAAGGCGCGCGGCCAACCGCGCGACCTCCATTCCGATCGACCCCAGACCCACAATCCCCATGCGACGTCCCTGGAGCGTCAAGAGCTCCTGGCTCTCGAGCAGATCCTGGGCCCAGCTGTGATTGACCTGATGACGCATCGCCGTGTGAAGCCGCCTCGGCGAGGGCCAGTGTCACAGCGAGGACATGTTCGGCCATCGGGCGCGACCGAACGCCGCGGGCATTCGTGATCACGACATCGCTCTCGACCAGGGCGGGATAGAGAAGGTGACCGACGCCAACCGCGGAGCTCTGTATCCAGCGCAGCCGGGTGGCCAATGGAAAGACATCGCTGTCGACGACCGGCGTGAAAGCCACGTCGACGTGCGGCAAGGTGCGCCTGACGGCATCGGCGTCCCACGCATCAATGAACTCGTGTTCCGGAAAGCGCACGGCGCAACCTCGTCGATGAATGGTCGCGGAAGGATCCACGCCGGAACCGGGCTGATGACTCCAACGAGAATCTTCACTCGATACTCGAATCTGATTAGGATTTGAGGATCTGAGGATTTGAGGATTTGAGAATCTGATGTCGAATTTATTTGGCGCCTTGCGCCCGACGAAAGGTGCCCGGATTTGCCGCCGCTCTTGAACATCAGCCTGATCTCGCCAATCACCATCGACTTGTCCACGGCCTTCACCATGTCGTAGATGGTCGAGCGCGGCAACGGACGACGGCCGTCAGCGCTTCCATCTCGACGCCGGTCTGTGCGGACGTGTCCGGACGCGCGCTTCGATCTCGCAACCCGCGCGGCGAGGGAGTGAGATCGACCTGAACCGTCGAAAGCGGCAGAGGGTGGCACAGCGGAATGAGCGCGGCCGTCTGCTTGGCAGCCAGAATCCCGGCGACCCGGGCCGCCTGAAGCGGATCGCCCTTCTTGACGTTGCCGGCCTGAATGAGGCGCCTTCGCCTGCCTGGACATGGCAATCGAGCCGCGCGCGACAGCCTCGCGTTCGGTGATCGGCTTTGCCCCGACGTCGACCATCCTGATCTGGCCGGACGGGCCGACATGAGACAGAACCGGTCGGCGGACCGCGCACCTGCCCTACCCGCCCAGCCTGCCTCGCCCGCCTTACGCCCCATTCGCTTCCCATGTGCCAGGAAAAACGACAGACTCTCGAGGGACACGGTCAAATCGACGCTTTTCAGCTTCACGTCCGGCGGCGCCTGCAGAGTCCCCGGCGAAAAATTCAGCACCGCCTTGATGCCAGCGCGACGACCAGGTCCGACGACGTGCTGGGCCGACGGCGGCGGGCACCGCGATGCACCGCGATGCTGATGCCGTCGCGGCGAACGATCTGCTTGAGATCGTGGATGTCGTGAATCGGCACGCCGCCGCGCGATCTGCTGGCCGACCTTTCGAACTGAGCGTGTCGAACAGCGCGGAGATTTCGAAATCCTTCCTGACGAAAGCCCGGATAATCGGCCAGCGCCAGGCCCAGATTGCCGGCGCCCATGATGGCGACGCGGAGCTTGCGATCGAGACCGAGGATCTGGCGCAGGTGCCGCTTCAGATCGCGGACGTAGTAGCCCACGCCGCGGACGCCGAACTCGCCGAAATAGGCCAGATCCTTGCGAATCTGGGCGGCGTTCAGGTGAAACTGCTCGGCGAGCGCCTGCGACGAAATCGTGCGGACGCCGGCATCGTCCAGGGCGTTCAGGCAGCGCAGGTAGACCGACAGGCGATTGGTCGTGAGCTCGGATACTTGCTCGGGAGACTGTTTGGGGGTGGTGGTCCGAAAAGCCGCTTTGTTCGATGTTTTCACAAGGAATTCGATTGTAACAAAAGCCCTCGCGTTCCCCTTCAGGCTGGTGACAACCGATGCCCGGACCGAAGAGAATGGTGGAGGATGATAGGTCGCCGCACTCTTCTCGTGCTAGTTGCTGGCGGTCGGCGTATCAGCGCAGGCCCCTCAGCGCCGCGCAACGAATATCGCCGCCCTGATGACGTACCCCGCCTTTCATCACGGCCGACAGGTTGTCGTGATCGGCGATGTGGCCACGCAGCCAAATGGCCAGATACACGTCTCGAACGGCGTGGCGTCCATGCGCGTGGTGTTCGATGGTTCGGCGCCCGACGGCAACGACGAGATCCGCGGTGAGTTCTGGGACCTTGCGCGAATCAATCAGGACGACCCGAGGCTGACGCGCATCGACCTCCAAAAGACATTCGGGTTGGAGCCAGGTGGTCCCTATGGCCTCGCGGGGGCGAGGTGATGGCCATCATGGCTACGTCGATCGCTTCCGCGACCGTCCCGTCCGCCCCATCGATCCGCTCGATCGTGCTCAATCCCTCACGCTACCTGAATCAGCGAGTGACCGTGGTCGGCCAGTTCACGGGTCGAAACCTCAGGGGCGATCTCCCGACACGCCCGCGCGCAGCCGATGGGATTTCGTGATCAGGTCGGCGGATGCCGCGATGTGGGTCAGTGGTGCCCGCCCGAAGGGCAAGGGCTTCGATTTCGCACTCGACGCACGCATCGACACGAGCCGCTGGCTCGAGGTCAGCGGCGTCGTCAAGCGAAGGCCGGGGCTTGCAGTGGCTCGAGGTGGGCGCTGACGGAATTCAGTTGGCCAAGGCCCCCAACGACGCGCCGCCCGTCGAGGAGGCTCCAACGTGTGCGCCCCCGCCGCTCCACCGCCTGAGGTGGTGTTCAGTGCGCCGACCGAAGGCGAAGGCGACGTGTCCCTCTGCTACGACCGTTCGAATTCAGTTCTCGCGCGACATTGCTCCTCGCGCTCGGTCAGAGGTCACGTTGCGAGCCAGTTATCTGGAGTGGCGAAACCCGAGAGCGTGGAGAGCCCACCGACGCCGACCGCTGAGTTCACCGCACAGTACAACGGAGCGAACCGCGTAGCTCGAACTCAGATTCACGAAGCCCCTCGAACGTTTTCGGACGCTGAAGATCGACCTTCAGGATGGCATCCTGGGAACTGACCAGCAGCCGCTCAAACCCCTGGACGCTGACGTCTCGTCCTGGGGGCGCTTGATTCGTCGAGCTACCCGATTCAAACGTCCGCGCCGACTGCTCCTCGGCCAACATCTCGCTGATTCGCTGCCGCACTTGATCGATCAGCAGATCTCGATCGTCGAGATCGAATCCCGCCGTCTCGATCGGTTCTCCCACGCGCACGCTGACCGTCACTGGCCGGATGATTGCGCTCCTCGCCGCATCGCGGCACGACCGCCCTGATGGCCACCGGAACGACCGGGGCTCGCGCCTTGATCGCCATGATGAAGCCGCCCTTCTTGAACGACAGCGAGTTCGTCGTTGCGGCTTCGCGTGCCCTCCGGAAAGATCGAGAAACGAGTTGCCGGATCGAATGGACATCGCGCCGGCCTCGATGGAGCGCATCGCCGCTTCCTTGTTGCGACGCTCGATGGGGATGAAGCCGCCGAAACGAAACGCTCTTCCCGAGGATCGGAATCTGATTCGAGCTCCGCTTTGTAGAGGATGTGCATCTGCGGGTGCAGCGCCTCGAAACAGCACCGGCGGATCGATGTTGCTCTGATGGTTGGAGCAGTAGACGGCCGCGCGATCCAGCGGGAGCTCGCGTGCCGAGGCGACGCGATAGCGGATTCCGCTCGAGACCGAAGCCGATGCGGCACGCCAATGTGTCCGCAGCACGTACAGATGGCGCTTCGCAGCCGAAGAGGATCGCGACCAGCATGCCCGGCGGCCCGACGATCAGGACGTAGAGCGACACGACGATGTAAGTGCAAGACCGAGCGAACGGCCGCGATGAACACGCGCGGGATGATAACTGAAAAAGCCCCGCTGGGCTTGTCACCCAGCCGGGCGTTTGTGATGCTCTGCTGAGTGGCGAGTGGCGCTCGCCTACGAAGCGCGCGCGGCACGGCGCGCCGGGCGCAGTCGGCGCAGGCACGGCCGAGCGCGCGCACGGCCTTGACCACCTTGGCGCGCGCGGCCATGCGGGCCTTGGTCGTGAAGCAACGCTCGAGCGCGCGCATCCACGCGCGCTTCAATCGCCGGCGGCCGTTTCGCGCATCACTTCGACACTTCCGAGATGATGAGGAACTTGGCCCGGTCGAGCATGCGCTTCTCGCGGAACGACAGGCTCTTCGACTTGGCGAGGAACGTGAGGCTCTTCAGCACGTCGGCGACTTCGTAAATCGAGCCGCTGCGCATCTTGTCCGAGTTGTCCTTGAAGCGCCCCTTCCAGTTCTGATGGTTGTCGATCTTGCCGTCGCCGAGCAGCCCGAACAGCCGCTCGACTTCCTCGTCGCTGAAATCGCGCGGCGCAGGCCGACGCCGTCGACGTTGCTCACCGGAACGAGCACGGTCGTGTCGTTGGCGACGATGCGAAGGTGATAGAAACCGCAGGTCGTGCCGAGAATGGTTTTGTCTTCGATGCGTTCGACGATCCCGAGACCATGATTCGGGTAAATGACCTTGTCGCCGACTTGAAATGTCACAGTTCCCCCTGTTGGAAGCGCGGTATGTGGAAGGCCGAAGTCGTAGCCGGCAGTTCATTCAGTATGTCCCCACCTCGCGGGCCTCTAACAACGCGCAGAGGGCCAAAAACCGGGGTTTTTCGGCGACTTGCCCGTACGCCCCGCCGCCCAGCATCACCGGTGCACGCGGAAGGATCTGCTCGAGCCCGCCTTCGGCTAAGTGGCTCTCAGTAGCGAGTTTGGAGTAACACGTCCCAAGCTCCTCTCAACGCTTCCGGCCCTTCTATATCTGTATGGCTATAGTAGCCGCCATAGCTCTGGGGAAGCCGCCAGGCGCCTCTCCGCGTCCGTGTCCGAGCTGATAACATTGCCCGTTCATGACGAACCCTGACCAAATCCCGTGCTCCGAGAAGATCAATCTAGCTCGGCAGCCCGTCGCCATCGCGTTTCTGGAACACGCCGCCCGCTGGCCTCGAACGAACCGACCGGCCGGCTCCTGCCGGGTGTGCTTACTGAAGCTTACGCGCCGGAGGGACATAAGCCTTCTACACGACGAACGATGACCATCAAAATTGTCCGGTTGGAGCGTTTACACACGGAGTCACGCTGCCGCCGGAAAAGGCGCAGGAACTGCAGCGCACTCGTGGGCACGATGATCGAGCTCCAATATCTGGATGCTGAGGAAATCCCGCGCATCCCACATCGGACCGACCCGCTCCGAATCGCTGCTCTATGCGCCACTCGATCGCGCGACGTTCGATCCTGATGTTGTCGTCTTCCGGGAAACGCCCGGCAGATCATGTTGCTATCGGAGGCGGCGCGCGCGGCAGGAGCCTTTGAGGGAGGAACTGCCATGGGGCGGCCGGCCTGCGCGATGCTTCCCCGGGCACTTGATGCCGCGACCGGCGTCGCAAGCGTTGCGTGCATCGGCAACCCGCGTCTATACGGAGTTGGGTGACAACGAGCTGTATTTGGCGGCACCGGGACACGCGCTGCAGGCGACGCTGAAACGATTGGAGACGATTCTGAACGCCAACGTGGCGCTCGAAGCATTCCATCGCGAACGCGCGGAGCGGCTCGGCGCCTCGTAGCAAGTTCGGTCACGCTCGCCCAACGGCGCGTCAAGATCCATTCGGTCTGCGTTGAGTATTCCAAACTTCACGCTCCTCACCGGCATCGTGACTCCGGTAGACCCGCGCCAGGTTCTTCGGTTGCTGCACTGGGGCCCCGGAACCTGGAGGGGACCGCGCGCAGCCGTCTCCTCGTGATCGATTTCGAGCACCCGCAAGACGTGACGGCGCTGCAGTTGCGCTTCGATGCCGCTCACAGAGTGGTGCCTGAGGCGCTTGTACTCGAGCCCTCGTCGAAGGCTCTGATCCTATTCCCGTTCCGGACATCGCCACTTTGAATCCGCCGCTGGGCGCAACGCTGCCACCGGCCCATCGGCATCGGCGCCCCCATTCAACCGCCAAACTGACCTCCGGGCGAAACCGCGGGCGCGTTGCTCGCGGTGGCTGCTCGCTCAGCCGAGGCGATGACCGGACGCGGTATCCTCCATGTCTCGCGCGATCGTGCGACCTTGCGCGCCGGCTCGATTGTGCAGGTGCGAGGGTCCGCGAAACCATTTGAAGGTCTGTTCGCAGTAGGCCGGGTGCGACATGTCATGACGTCTCACCGGCACGATCAGGAATTCGAGCTCGTGCGCGCCGGGATCGGGGCGCAGGCTCCGAGGGGGCGACCTGCCGTCAACGGCTTCGTGGCCTCCACCGGACGCGTCGGTCAGGTAACAATCGTGACACCTGGCAGGCAGGCCGTCGTGATTTCGGATCTCCCAGGGCCCATGGGAGGTGTTTCATTGAGGGCGAGTACTGGCGCACGCATCTCGGTCACCAATGACGGGATCGTGATTGACAACGGCCAAGGCGCTTCCATCGCGCTCACGAGGAACCGAGTTCACGTCACAGGCGTGATCGTCTGAAGGCATCTGATCATGAGAGGTTCGTCTGGGCAACGGAAATGCAGCTTGACGCTGGAGTGGTGCAGGTGCCAGTTAGAATCGTCCAGTTCAGCCATCGAACGACGGCCGGAGTGGTGAAAACCGCAGACGCGCCGGACCTGCACAAGGCACGCGGCTCCCAGAAATCATCGAAGTCACCAATAAATACGGGCCCAAATCGAACGTGTTGAGCGGCTAAGCCCCACTCGAGTTCAGTTCTTAAGCGATCACTGGCGCCGTTGCTTGAGAGCGAATCACGCTACGGCGAAATCTCGTGTCTGTGCGGTCTCTGTGGGCAGTGACCGCAGCTGCCGCCTTGCTGGGGGCGCTGCACGTCAGCACGCAGAGTGCCCCTCCGACAATCCTCCCTGGTCGTGAACAGCGCGTCGGCCAACAAAGCTACGGACCCTATCTGGCGGAGATCTTAAAGGCCGAAGGCCTGAACACGTTCTCGATTGCCCAATTGTCGACGGTGACGTCGACTACTCCCAACAGGGCACAGGTCGTCGTGCTGGCTGAAACAACACTTCAGCCCGTCGGATGCCATCCTATTCAGCAATTACGCGGCCGGCGGAGGGGCCGTCCGGATTGCGATGCGGCCCGACGCCCAGCTGCTGTCCGGCACTCAGGTCTCTCGATCGAGCCGTCGTCGAGCAACCAGGGCTACTTCGCAATCAATCCGGGAAAACAGCTTCGCCGATGGATTCCCGACCACGTCGCTGCCCTTTCACGGCCAAGCGCAGCACTATACTCGCGGCAGGTGGCGCTGGAGGTTCTGGCCACCCTCTATTCCATACGTAAACAACAGCCACTCCCTTCCCCTGCAGTCGTCAGATACCTCAACACAGTCACGTGGACCTACGATCTGGCAAAACCTCCGTCGTGCACGCGTCAGGGGAATCCTGCCAACGCCAGCGACCGCGACGGGAAGCGCCGCACCGGAACTTCACCGACGCCATCTTCTACAACGCGATCGATCGCGATAAGGCGCCGATCCCATGGCGCTGACGTCCAGATGCGAATGCTGGCTCAGGCGCGATCGCGCGACTGCGCTCTCCTCGGAACGATGCCGTTGCTTTCACGACTGTGCACTTCCCGGAACCAACAAGACCCCTCGTTGTTCTGACGGCCGATGCGCACGGGAATCCCCAGTCGCACTACGACACGGAAGCTACCGCCGTTGAAAGTTACGGAGGACGGATCTCTATTTACGTGAACGGAGCGGGCCCATCGCCTGCTAGCTGTAGCGACCCAGGGCGGTCGCGGGGGCTGGCACGAGGTGGGAATGCATCCAAGCGCCTTTCAATCCGGCACCAGTTTGACAACCGCATTTCAGACCAATTTCCAGCTGGTTTACCCGGCTCTACGGTTCCAACCCGATGCGCCACGGACACCATCAAGCTGAGTGGCAGGGCTGGGTTGACGGGGCGACGGTCGCCTCGAACTTTGGCATCAGGCTGGACACTTTCTTTTCTATACATGGGGGCTTCCGGTCACGTATCCGGGATGGACACCAGGCTCACGGATATATGAACGGGTCTGGCCAACCGATGCGGTTTGTCGATCAAAAGGGCGTCGTCGTTCCGGTGTATCAGCAAAGTCACGTCCCTCACTGATCGGCACTCGTCACCACCGACTTCTCCGAGCATCTCACTCCTACGGCGGCGACGGCGGTTTCGAAGCAGATCATCGATGTCAGCCAGGCGGGCGATTACGCTGCGGTCATGGCCCAGTTCCACGTCGACTATTTTGGCTTCAGCGACGCCGAATGCCTGGGCAACCGGGACCATGAACTACGCGCGCTCGCTGGGGGATTCCGATGTGGACCGCGGAACGCTGGCTCAACCACACGACAAAACCTGACACGCAACGGCGATCACCGGTCTGGCCTGGTCGCCCACGGCCCGGCACCGTACGTCTCCGGCTCGCCGTCCCTGACGGCAGCGAAACGCAAAGCCTCAGACATTGCCACAGCGCTTCGCCGGCTTCGGGCTGACCAGCGTCACCATGGATGGTGCCGCAGCGACCGGCGTCCAGCAACAGATTGGCGGGGCGTCCCACGGTGTTTTTCAATATCGCCGTTGGCTCCCCATAACCCTGGTCGCTTCCTACAACACGCCACCGCCGACTGCCTCGCTGACCGTGGCGTGCCGGACGGGTGGTCACCCATGGCCATCAGCCACTTTTGTCCTGGGACACGACGAATGCTGGCTGTCGGTCAGCATCGATCAAGGGATTGGTGGTCGGTGCCACGGGGACAAGGATAGTGAGTCCGCCCTCCACGACGACCGATACGGTGACCGTCATCAACATTACCGGTTCGGCCACCGCCGCCCCAACACTGACCGCGAACCTCGCACCTCCGGGGTCGAGTTTGAGATTCAACGGAACGAATCAGCGCGCCCGGTTCACGACCACGCCGGCACAGACTGTTTTTACCGTCGAAGGTTGGGAGTGAAACGGACCGCCGACAGCGGACGCTGGGAGACGTTCTTCAGCAACGGCAACAGCAGCTACAGTGTGGTGAGCGTCAACATGTACGTCGATGGCGGCAACATCGACTGTGGCGGCAGCCCGCCCGGATCAGTTTGCTGTGGGCCTACACGAGAGTCGGGGCGGTTGGTTCATCCAGTGCAGCGGCGTCAGCGCGAATCTGAATGTCTGGCACCACATTGCCATCACCCGCGACAGCTCGAACACCGCTCGCATCTTCATCGATGGTGTGCTGCGCGGCACCGCGATTGGCACCCCCGCCCCCACGACGACGGGCGGCGGGGCATTCAATATCGGCGACGCCGGGGACGCCGGGGACGCAATACTTCCCCGGGGGATCGATGAAGTGCGGATCAGCAGCGTCGCGCCACCCGCGACTTTCACCCTGCAAACGATCCCGTTCACGCCTGACGCGAGCATGACGTTCCTGTATCATCTCGACGAAGGAACAGGACAGGTGCTGACCGACGCGTCGGGCAACAACCGTAACGGAGTATTCAGCACATCGTCGGCCGCTGAATCCGCCGACCCACAATGGTCGACCGACGCCATTCAGCGGTCCACCGCCAGCCACCGTGGCGCCAGCGATCACGACACAGCCGACCAATCAGACCGTGACGGCGGGCGGAATGCGTCGTTCACCGCGACGGTCACGGGCACACCCACGCCGACCCTCCAGTGGCAAGTGTCCACCAACGGCGGCGGGAGCTTCAGTAATCTCGCCAATGGCGCGCCCCTATAGCGGCGTCACCACGAACGTGCTCGCACCTGACCGGGTCACAGCGGGGTTGAACAACAATCAATATCGCCTGGTGGCGACCAACAGCGCGGAACGGCGACGTCGACGGCGGCGACGCTCACGGTCAGCACCGTCTCGAGCGCTCCGGTCATTACGACGCAGCCGACCAATCAGACGGTGTCGGCCGGTGGAAATGCGTCATTCACCGTCGCGGCCACGGGCACCCCCACGCCGACGTATCAGTGGCAGGTCCTCAGTTGGCGGCGGGGCCTTTACGAACCCGACTAATACGGCCCCGTATGGCGGCGTCACCACGGCTACCCTGACCATCACCGGCGCTACACTGGCGGGCTGTCCGGAATCGCGATCGCGCGGTCGCGACCAACACCGCAGGCAGCGCCACTTCAGCAGCAGCGACGCTCACGGTGTTGCCCGCTGGCGGCTTTTGCGTCAGAAACCTTGATCACCGGTCTGAATGAACCGACGTCGGTGCAATTCCTTCCTGATGGGCGGATGTTAATTCTCAGCCGCTACGGAATCATTCACCAGTACAGCCTGGGCGCAACAACGCTGATCCGACCGCATTTCTCACCTTGCGAATGTCAACACTGATCAAGGCGAACGCGGCTTGACAGGATTCGCGCTCGACCCGAATTTCGGCACGAACCATTTCTTCTATCTGATTACACGGCTAGCTCCCTCCGGGACCGCGTGTCACGATTCACGATGGTCGGCAACGACGGCAAACCCCAGTTCAGAATTTGTAGTCTGGCAAGACAATGACGTCACCGTTGTTTCATCACGGCGGAACTGTGCTCGTTGGTCCGGACGGCAACTCTTACATCTCAACCGGGGACGGTTTCGATCGGGGAATGAAGTCCAGCCACTGACCTCGTATCGCGGAAAAATGCTCCGCGTGAATACCGACGTGTGACGATCCCGGACTGACAATCCCTTCTATGACGTGGACCGGCCCCAATAGGGACGAGATCTGGGCTCGTGGATTTCGGAACCCATTCCGAATGTCGTTCGATCCTGAACCGGCGATCTGTATATCGGAGACGAAGGCAACGACCCATCCACCTCGGATCGAGCGAAGGAACCGTTGGCGGGCAGGTTCACCCACGGGTCTGAATTTCGATGGCCGATCTGCGAAGGTCCCTGACGACGGCTGGAATGACGAACCGGACCTTGAGCTATCCACACGCAGGTCGCGACTCCTCCATAACGGGAGGTTTCGTTTACCGCGGCGGAAATTTTGGATCCGCCTATCAGGCTCCTACTTCTATGGCGACTACGTTCAGAACTGGATCAAGCGCTTAACCTTCGATGCCAGTGGCAACGTCACCAGCAATTTGAACTTCGTGCCGCCAAACGGCCTGGCTGACGGACCGTACGGTGAGATCGTTGACCTGAAACAAGGGCCCGATGGCGCATTGTATTACGTCGACATCGGCATTACCTGGGAAGGCGTCCCCAATCCAGGCACGATTCGACGCATCAGGAACACCGCAGGAAATCTGCCGGCCGACCATCGCATTCGGTCACCTACGATCCGCCATCGGGGCCAGCGGCTCCGCTGACTCGCGAATTTCCAGGCTTCCGCCACTGACCCGAGAACAATTCACTGACGTATTCTGTTTTTGGCGACGGCCGGACCGGCAACGGGCCTGTCGTCTCACACACCTACACAGCAAAGGGACCGCACACGGCCAGGCTTACAGTATCGGACGGCACGAACGACACACTCTCCGCGCCGCTGGCGATTGCGGTTGGAACGCCTCCCACTGTCTCCATTACAGCGCCACTGGATCAGGCGCTCTTCCGTGCGGGCGATGCTGTGAGCTATTCAGGTGTCGCCAGCGATGACGGGCCATTGACGGCTGCCAACTACTCCTGGCGGATCGTGATGATCCATGAGTCGCACACGCATCCCGCGGCTGAACTCATTCAACGGTGTGACGTCTGGAACGTTTAGTGTGCCCACCGGCGGACACGAACTGGATTCCTCGACCGGATTTCAATTCATCCTGACGGTGACAGACTCCGACGGCCTGCAAGCCAGCGCGGCTGTGATGATGTTCGCCCGACACCGTCAATCTCTCATTCGACACGGTGCCATCGGGACTGACGATTCTTATCGACAATCTTCCGCGGACGACGCCGATCACCAACTTCAACATCGTCAAAAACTTCCAGCTGCCAATGACCGCCAGTTCGCCTCAGTCGGTCAACGGGAATAGTTATGCGTTCTCGTCCGGTCGGATGGCCAGGCCCAAACGCACACTCATCACCGTTCCGAACGTTGGTCAGAGCTTGCGGCGAGTTTCGCCCTGATTACACACGGCGTCCGGCGCGAGTTTGAGATTCAACGGAACGAATCAGCGCGCCTGGTTCAGCTGACCCTGCCGGCACAGACCGTTTTACCGTCGAAGGTTGGGTGAAACGGACCGCCGACAGCGGACGCTGGGAGACGTTCTTCAGCAACGGCAACAGCAGCTGAGCAGTGTGGTGAGCGTCAACATAGTCGTGTCGATGGCGGCAACATCGACCGTGGCGGCAGCCCGCCCGATCAGTTTGCGTGGGCCTACACGAGAGTCGGGGCGGTTGGTTCATCCAGTGCAGCGGCGTCAGCGGCGAATCTGAATGTCTGGCACCACATTGCCATCACCCGCGACAGCTCGAACACCGCTCGCATCTTCATCGATGGTGTGCTGCGCGGCACCGCGACTGGCACCCCCGCCCCCACGACGACGGGCGGCGGGGCATTCAATATCGGCGACGCCGGGGACGCCGGGGACGAATAATACTTCCCCGGGGATCGATGAAGCGCGGATCAGCAGCGTCGCGCGCTACCCGCGACTTTCACCCCTGCAAACGATCCGTTCACGCCCGACGCGATACGATTGCCCTGTATCATCTCGACGAAGGAACAGGACAGGTGCTGACCGACGCGTCGGGCAACAACCGTAACGGAGCACAGTACATCGTCGGCCGCTGAATCCGCCGACCCACAATGGTCGACCGACGTGCCATTCAGCGGTCCACCGCCAGCCACCGTGGCGCCAGCGATCACGACACAGCGCCGACCAATCAGACCGTGACGGCGGGCGGAATGCGTCGTTCACCGCGACGGTCACGGGCACACCCACGCCGACCCTCCAGTGGCAAGTGTCCACCAACGGCGGCGGGAGCTTCAGTAATCTCGCCAATGGCGCGCCCTATAGCGGCGTCACCACGAACGTGCTCGCACTGACCGGGGTCACAGCGGGGTTGAACAACAATCAATATCGCCTGGTGGCGACCAACAGCGCGGGAACGGCGACGTCGACGGCGGCGACGCTCACGGTCAGCACCGTCTCGAGCGCTCCGGTCATTACGACGCAGCCGACCAATCAGACGGTGTCGGCCGGTGGAAATGCGTCATTCACCGTCGCGGCCACGGGCACCCCCACGCCGACGTATCAGTGGCAGGCCTCAGTTGGCGGCGGGGCCTTTACGAACCTGACTACGGCCCCGTATGGCGGCGTCACCACGGCTACCCTGACCATCACCGGTGCCACTGGCGGGCTGTCCGGGAATCAGCACCGCGCGGTCGCGACCAACACCGCAGGCAGCGCGACGTCGAACGCCGCGCTCCTCACCGTGAACGACGCCCACGATCACGACGCAGCCGATCAATCAAGCGGTCACAATCGGCGGAATGCGACGTTCACTGTGGCTGCCACCGTGGCACGCCGACGCCGACATACCGATGGCAGGTCTCGACCGGCGGCGGGCCCTTTACGAACCTGACCCAGCATGGCCCTTATAGCGGCGTCACGACAGCAACTGCTGACCATCACAGCCCCCACTGTGGGGTTGTCGGGCAATCAATATCGCGCTGTGGCAACCAACAGCTCGGGGACCGCCACCTCAAATGCGGCAACGCTCACGGTCAACGTGGCGCTGCCTGGATCGAGTTTGAGATTCAACGGAACGAATCAGCGCGCCCGGTTCACGACCTTGCCGGCACAGACTGTTTTTACCGTCGAGGGTTGGGTGAAACGGACCGCCGACAGCGGACGCTGGGAGACGTTCTTCAGCAACGGCAACAGCAGCTACAGTGTGGTGAGCGTCAACATGCACGTCGATGGCGGCAACATCGGACGGCGGCAGCCCGTCCGATCAGTTTGCGTGGGCCTACACGAGAGTCGGGGGCGGTTGGTTCATCCAGTGCAGCGGCGTCAGCGCGAATCTGAACGTCTGGCACCACATTGCCGTCACCCGAGACAGCGCGAACACCGCTCGCATCTTCATCGATGGTGTGCTGCGCGGCACCGCGACTGGCACCCCCGCCCCCACGACGACGGGCGCGGGTGTCGTCTACATCGGCGACGCCGGGGACGCCGGGGACGAATACTTCCCGGGGGCTCGATGAAGTGCGGATCAGCAGCGTCGCGCGATACTCCGCGACTTTCACCCCGCAAACGATCCCGTTCACGCCCGACGCGAATACGATTGCCCTGTATCATCTCGACTGAAGGAACAGGACAGGTGCTGACCGGACGCGTCGGGCAACAACCGTAACGGAGTATTGGGGCACATCGTCGGCCGCTGAATCCGCCGACCCACAATGGTCGACGGATGCGCCGGTCCACTAAATTAGTCGCTCCGGCGTTCGCCGAACTTTCGTCTCAGGTCCGAGCCGTTTCACAGCCACCCTCTCGAGCCATCGAAGACCACCAGGTCGTAACACCCGAGCTTCGAAAAGACGCGCTTGTGACGGCGCTCCGTCGACTCGCCGTGTGATCGACGATTTCTGCAATACTCCGACGTCCGTCGATCATCATCGCGGTCAGGCGTTTCGTGTAGAACTGGTCGATCATGGTGACACTGGTGCCTGCCGCTCGCGGCGATCATCAGGTGCGACGATGGTCCGATGTCCTCGCTTCCCATTCATCTTGGCAACGAGGTATAGCTGCTTTTGGCCGTTGCGCTTGGTCTGACAATCAGCGCTCATCAACCCCAGTGCGCGTGGCTTTATGAAGTGAGCCCGCGTAGCTGACGAACAAATCCCCTATCGTCGGAACGATCCCACGCTTGTCGAAGGGATGGTCGTCAGATTCGGAGACACCCCTGCGATACCACTCTTCGCCAAGCTTGAACGCTGTGGTGAGCTGGTCTGTCTCTAGCGACTTTGATAGCGCCGGCCAATCGACCCACACGAGACCCTGGTAGAATCGTGACTTCGAGCGGCACTCGACACCAAGGCGAGGGTATTTGGGATGTTGGTGAGTCTCTTCAATCGCGTGAGTCGCGCATTCGAGGTCACCGCAGACCGCTGGAAGGTGGCCTGAATACAGCTGACGTACCCTCGTAAGTTATTGGCCGGAGTGGTGAAACTGGCAGACGCGCCGGACTCAAAATCCGGTGGGGTTTACCCCCGTGAGGGTTCGATTCCCTCCTCCGGCACCACGTATCTCCTTCTACCAGCTAACGTTCGCGATCTCCGATCCCCCGTCTCCCCAGGTCTCCAAAATTTTTCGCGGACGACAGTCAATCAAGCAGGTGATCGCCTGCTCGAAAACGGCGGGACTGAGATCCATGTACCGCCGCGCGTCATGAGATCTTGGTGGCCGGCGAGCTCTTGAATCGCCCGCGCGGGTGCCCCACGCATCGCCGGGTGCGAACAGAACGTATGGCGCAACACGTGCGGCCCGTTGTTCGGTGCGCCCGCCCGCTTGGCCGCGCGCAGCAACAATCCGAAAGTTCGTGGCCGCCGTGTGCACCGAGGTCGTGCTGAGACGTGCGTGTGCGTCAATAGCCGAGCCGTCTTTCACGAGGCGCCCACGTCGGCTGGGGTGTTGGGCACTGCCGGCAGGTGTTCACAAAGGCACAGCCGACCTGCGACGGTCGGCGCATGCTACGAGCGATCGCCAGGCACCATGGCGCGGTGATTCTGCTGATTGCCTGGCGGCTCGGAATCGACGGGTACGCACGCGATCGGAGTTTTCGACAGGTAGGACATGTCCGCGAGAATCTACGATCCCTCGTTTCCCGACGACGTCGTCGTCAGCACGCTGGATGTCGGCGACAAGGTCCGGAGCAAAGAGGCGTTGCGTGAAGCGAGGGCCTTGCAGACCGCGATTTTCAACAGCGTGAATTTCTCGAGCATCGCCACCGACGCGAACGGCGTCATTCAGATCTTCAACGTCGGCGCTGAGCGGATGCTGGGCTACACGGCCGCCGAAGTGATGAACAAGATCACGCCGGCCGACATTTCCGACCCGCAGGAAGTGATCGCGCGCGCCGAGGCGCTGAGCGTCGAGCTCGGAACCCCGATTACGCCAGGCTTTGAGGCATTGGTGTTCAAAGCCTCGCGCGGGATCGAAGATATCTACGAGCTGACCTATTTCCGCAAGGATGGGAGCCGGTTTCCGGCGGTGGTGTCCGTCACGGCGCTGCGCGACCGCGCAGGACGCCATCATCGGCTATCTGTTGATCGGCACCGACAACACCGCGCGCAAGCAGGCGGAAGAGGCGCTGGTCAAGGCGGGGCCCTGCAGAGCGCGATTTTCAACAGCGCCAATTTCTCGAGCATCGCCACCGACGCGAACGGCGTCATTCAGATCTTCAACGTCGGCGCCGAGCGGATGCTGGGCTACACGGCCGCCGAAGTGATGAACCAGATCACGCCGGCCGACATTTCCGACCCGCAGGAAGTGATCGCGCGCGCCAAAGCGTTGAGCGTCGAGCTCGGAACCCCGATTACGCCAGGCTTTGAGGCATTGGTGTTCAAGGCCTCGCGCGGGATCGAAGATATCTACGAGCTGACCTATATCCGCAAGGATGGGAGCCACTTCCCGGCGGTGGTGTCCGTCACGGCGCTGCGCGACGCGCAGGACGCCATCATCGGCTATCTGTTGATCGGCACCGACAACACCGCGCGCAAGCAGGTCGAAGAGGAGCGGAAGAAGCTCGATCAGCGGCTGCGCGACCAGCAGTTCTACACGCGCTCGCTCATCGAATCCAACATCGACGCACTGATGACCACCGATCCGTCCGGCATCATTACCGACGTCAACAAGCAGATGGAGGCGCTCACCGGTTGCACGCGTGACGAGCTGATCGGCGCGCCGTTCAAGAACTACTTTACCGATCCGGAGCGAGCCGAGGCAGCTATTAGGCTGGTGCTCAGCGAAAAGAAGGTCACCAACTACGAACTGACCGCGCGCGCCAGGGGCGGCAAGCACACAGTGGTGTCCTACAATGCGACCACCTTCTACGACCGAGATAGGACTCTGCAGGGCGTGTTCGCCGCAGCGCGCGACGTCACCGAGCGCAATCGCCTGGATCAGGTGCTGCAGGAAAAGAACGTCGAGCTGGAGAGCGCCAAGTCTGTGGCGGAACAAGCGAACCTCGCCAAATCGGATTTCCTTTCCAGCATGAGCCATGAGCTGCGCAGCCCGCTCAATGCGATCCTCGGTTTCGCCCAGCTGATGGAGTCCGACTCCCAGTCGCCGACGCCTTCCCAGAAGGAAAGTCATTGCCCAGATTCTCGTGGCGGGATGGCATTTGCTGAACCTGATCAACGAAATCCTCGATCTCGCGGTGATCGAGTCCGGAACGGTCTCGCTGTCTGGAGAATCGGTGTCGCTGGACGAAGTCATGCTCGAATGCCGGGCCATGATGGAACCGCAGGCGCATCAGCGTGGCATTAGCATGACCTTCCCCCAGTTCGACAACCCCTGCTTCGTCAGTTCCGATCGGACCCGGTTGAAGCAGATTCTCATCAACCTGCTCTCCAACGCGATCAAATACAACAAGGTGCGGGGAACGGTCGTCGTGGACTACACCGTGAGCGCCCCGGACCGCATTCGCATTCAACATCAAGGACACCGGCGCGGGATTACGTCCGGAAAAGCTGGCGCAGCTGTTCCAGCCGTTCAATCGTCTCGGACAAGAGGCCGGGGGCGAGGAAGGCACGGGCATCGGCCTCGTGGTGACCAAGCGCCTGGTCGAACTGATGGGGGCGCAATCGGCGTGGACAGCACCGTCGGGGCGGGAAGCGTGTTCTGGATCGAACTGATCTCGGCTGCTGCACCGCAACTTGCCGTTGAAGGAGGCGAAGCTGCCGCACATGCCCCACCGCACGTGCCGCACGGCACGCGGCTGCGCACCCTGCTCTGTGTGGAGGACAACCCGGCCAACCTGAAGCTGGTTGAGGAACTGATCGCGCGCTGCCCCGATCTGCGCCTGCTGACCGCGGTGAACGGGACTCACGGCATCGAGCTTGCGCGCGCCTCCCAGCCGGAGATGATCCTGATGGACGTCAATCTGCCTGACATCAGCGGTATCGAGGCCATGAAAATCCTGCGCGAAGACCCGGTCACCGCGCACATCCCCATCGTGGCCCTCAGCGCGAATGCCATGCCGCGCGACATCAGGAAGGGCCTGGAGGCAGGATTCTTCCGGTATCTCACCAAGCCCATCAAGGTCAACGAGTTCATGGACACGCTGCGCATGGCGCTGGAATTTGCCGAACAGCGGGCCGCAGAAGAAGGCCGCCCATCGGAAAAGGATGGCTTCACGTTGGCCGGAAAGGTGACGGTCGAGCCGCCTCCGGCCCCCGCAGCCCGCACGACGGGGCTGCGCATCCTCCTCGCCGAGGACCATCCCGTGAACCAGGAGGTGGCGAGGCAGATCCTGCAGCGGTTGGGGCATCACGTCGTCGTGGCCGCCGATGGCCACGCGGCGCTCGCCGCGCTCGAGCAGTCGGGGCGCGGGGCGTTCGATCTGGTGCTGATGGACCTGCAGATGCCCGGGATGAGCGGGCTCGAGGCCACGGCCGCAATCCGCGACGCCGAGCGCGCCTCGGGGACGCACCTGCCGATCGTCGCGCTAACGGCGCACGCGATGCAGGGCGACCGCGAACGGTACTCGAGGCCGGCATGGACGGGGTATGCGTCACGAAGCCGATCGACGGCGTCGAGCTGACCCGCGTCATCGACCAACTCGTGCCGCCCGCTGCAGCGCCCGGGACGGTCCCGGCGGCAGCGGTCCCGGTTGCGCCGTTCGCGGCAGGCCGACCCGCTTTCGACGAGCGGGTCTTCCGTGCGAGGGTGGGTGACGACGCGCGGCTGTTCGAAAAGATGGTGCGTCTGTTCCTTGAAGATTGCCCCGCCAGGATGCGAGCCATGCGGCGGGCCATCGCCGCCGGCGACGGCAAGGCGCTGCGCGAGCCCGCGCACGCGCTGCATGGGGCTGCGGCAAATTTCGCAGCCGCTCCGGTGGTCGAAGCCGCGCGTCAACTCGAGCTTCAGGGCAAGAACGGGGACCTCTCACAGTCGCCGGCGGCGTGCGATGTGCTGACCCGGGAGATGCAGCTCCTACGGCGGGCGCTCGGCCGCGCCAGCGTTCGGCCACGCACGACCGCACACCGCCAGCGGCAGAGGAAGCAGGGCCATGAGCAGCATCCTAATCGTCGAAGATGACCGGTCGACACGTCAACTCCTGGCGAAAACGCTGAAGACCGCCGGATTCTCTGTCGCGTCGGCGAAGGACGGAGTGGAAGCCCTGAAACGCCTGCGCGCCGGCTCCTACGATCTGATGCTCCTCGATGTGTGGATGCCGAAGATGAACGGGCTGGATGTGCTGGCCGCGCTGCCCCAGGAAGGGATCGCGCCCGCGAGTCGTCGTGATGACCGCGGACGACACGCCGGAAACGGTACTCCGGGCGGTCCGCGAACAGGCATGGCGGCACGTGGCGAAGCCCGTCGAGCCGCAGGCGCTCGTCGAGCTCCTGCACGAGGTGCTGGCCCAGACCGCCGTGGCGCGCGCGATCGAGGTGGTGTCAGCGCGACCGGACTGGGTCGAGTTGCTGGTGCCGTGCGAGCGGGTGGTGGTGGATCGAATCGAGAGCTTCATGACGCACCTCGAAGCCGATCTGCCGGTCGACGTCCGGGAGTCGATAGGCTACGCATTCCGGGAGATGCTGATGAACGCGATCGAATGGGGCGGAGGGCTCGACCCTTCCCGCACCGTGCGAATCGCTTTCCTCAGGGCAAAACGGATGTTGCTCTATCGCATCGCGGATCCCGGTCCCGGCTTCAACGTGGAGGGGCTGTTGCACGCCGCCATCGGCCAGCCGGAAGACGATCCGATGGCGCACGCGATCGTGCGCGAGGAAAAAGGGATGCGACCTGGTGGATTCGGGATTCTGACCGTGCGTGCGACAGTCGACGAGCTGCTCGTACAACGAAAAGCGCAACGAGGTCGTGTTCGTGAAGTATCTGGACTGACCCAGGCGTCCTGGTCGTAGCCCTCGAACACCAGATCGTCCCGGCTGCGCGCGCACGAATCGTCCGTGATTGTTCGACGCGGAGTCGATGGGGTTGTGAGGGAGCGCACTTGAATGCCGGAACGGGGGTTAGCCACTGCCTTTCAGGAGACCCGCAACGAAACTGCCGGCGTAATGCGCCACCGATCCGACGATCGCGCCAAGGCCAAGCATTTCTAATCCGTTTCCCGACCATGTCCAGCATGTGATCCGCAGCGAACAGGCCCCTGGAGGTTTCAATGAGAACCGAAACATCGTATCTGGGAATGCGCCTCGCGCACCCTTTATCGCCGGCGCTTCTCCATTGGGATATCGCGTCGATACCGTCAAACGTCTCCGAAGACGCCGGATGCGCAGCCGTTGTATTGCACTCCTTATTCGAAGAGCAAATCACGTTCGAGGAGCAGGAGCGCATTGCAGGCATCAGTCCATACGATCGTGACTCTGCGGACGTGTTTGCGGAGTTCCCAGATCCCGAGAGTGCCCGCTGCAGCCCGACCAATATGCAGAGCACATCCATAAACTGAAGAAGGCGGTGGCGATTCCGGTCATCGGGTCGCTCAATGGGCGAACGAGGGGAGTCGTGGCTGAAGTTCGCGAGCGGTCATCGAGCAGGCCGGCGCGGATGCGCCTGAGTTGAACATGTACCCAAGTGGTCACAGACCTCTCGGTGCCAAGCGCCCACATCGAATCGCAGCTCGTTGGGGTTGTTGAGGAACTAAAAGGGCTAGTGAAGATCCCAGTTTCCGTGAAGCTGTCACCCCTTCTTCACGGCGATCGGCACATCTCGCACGACGGCTCGACGAAGCCGGCGCGGATGGTCTGGTGCTCTTCAACCGCTTCTACCAGCCGGATATCGACATTCGCACGATGCGAGCGTCCTCCCTAGCCGAGCTGTCGACGAGCGCCGAACTACTCTTGCGCCTCCGATGGATTGCGATTCTCCACGGCAGCGTGAGACCTTCATTGGCGGCCTCAGGCGGCATCGCAACGCCGCCTGATGGAATCAAGGCATTATTGGCCGGGGCTGATGCCGTCCAAATGGTCTCGGCATTACTCCGGCACGGCCCCGCCTACGTAGCAACGATGCGGCGCGGTCTTGAGGACTGGCTGGAGTGGCACAAGGCGACTTCGCTGGATGAGATGAAGGGCGCCGTAAGTCTTAAGACCAAACGCGACCCGGGGGCGTTCGAGCGCGCACATTACATCCGAGCGCTCCATAGCTGGACCCGGTGATCGGGCGTGCGAGGCTCTCGAGCGCGGTCGACTGCAGTGCGACCATTCGATTCATTGTGATGATTCAGCAGGCGTCTCGCGTGTTAGCAGCATCTCGGCCAAAGAAGAGCCCTGACCCTACGGAGCTTGACCCATTGGGCTGACGAATCCGATGCGCAGCGCACGTTTACGGGCACTTCGCGGCAATCATCTTCACCGAAGTCACCGTCAACGTCGCCTTCTCCTGCGTCGATGAGCCGATTGCTGAACGGAACGAATCGCTCTTGTTCAATTTCGTGTCACTGGTGATGCCGATGACTTCGACCTTGTGGCCCATGTGTGCCTTGAGATCGCGACCGATGAGGTCGAACGACGGGCTGTTCTCGAAGGAGACGTCCTGTCCGGAGCCTGCCGTCCCCACCGTCCCGACGGTTGACGGAACATCATCGCCACTGAGGAGGCGTTTGTGAGGCGGTAGTGACCGGCTTCACTGCCACCCGCGACACAGCCGATCACCTTGACCCTGATGCTCTGTATGGTCTTCTGGTCCACGTTGCCGTTCGAGGACGGCACCTGCGCCGACAAGACCGCGGCCAAACCGGCGGCCAGACCGAGGGACACGACGAGGCCATTTCGATTCATACCATCTCCTGCTGTCGCACAGCGGCAGAGGCAACGTCTGAGACGTGGCGCTGTGAAATCTCGGGGCCTCGCTTCGGCAGCGCTCTTGAGCGTTTAACCCGAGTTGGGTCTCGGCCCGTCCCTGTGCACGTGCAAGGCGAGGTCAGGCCCTCACCCATCTCCGCCCGGACACGAAGTGAATGAGCGCCACGAAGAGGGCGGCGCCGATGATCGACCACACAATCGGAAACGGTTGGCCACTCACGTGGAGCATGAGAGGTTCGGCGAGGTTGAGCTGGCCTGCGACCCACGGCCCGAACAGCGCGCCGATAAAGCCGAGGGCGATGGACACGACGAGCCCGCCTTGGCTCCCGCCTGCGAGAGCCTTACCCACGGCGCCGCAGATGGCCGCGATCACGATCAACACGATGAGCCCTGGCAGTGTCAGTGTCATCACAAAACCTCCTCGACAAGGTGTCGGCGTTGCAGAAAAAGCCGGCGGCGGGAGGCTCTTTCCGACGGACACCCATGGTATCTGCCGAGCGGTGAAGACGTCTGTTCGCTTGTGCACACCTCGTGCGGCCGGGCGCCTGTCATGCTGAGGGGCATGGAACCTCGAAGAAAAGCCAAAAAATCTTCCAACGGCGCGGCGAAGACGACGCCGGTGTTCAATGCACGGGCGTTTCTCGAGTCGGCGGGCTTGCCGGAAGACCGTCGCGCAGCACGGACGTGGCGAAGCGGTCTTCACGCAGGGGGACGCCTGCGAGCACGTCATGACATTCAATCGGGCAGCGTCAAGCTGTCGGTCTTGTCGAAGACCGGCAGAGAGGCCGTCGTGGCGATGCTTGGGAACGGCGATTTTTCGGCGAGGGGTGTCTGGCGGGTCAGTCTCTTCGCATGGGGAGCGCGACGGCGATGACGCCGAGCACGATCCGGCTTGTCGGCAAAGAGCAGATGGTCGGGCTGCTGCACAAACAGCACGCGATGTCCGACCGGTTCATTTCGCACATGTTGGCGCGCAACATCCGGATCGAGGAGGACCTGATCGATCAGCTCTTCAACTCGAGCGAGAAGCGGTTGGCGCGCACGCTGTTGCTGCTGGCGCGTATGCGGGAAGCAGGACAAGCCGGTCCGGGTGGTGCCGAAGATCTCACAGGAAACGCTCGCGGAGATGATCGGCACGACGCGCCCGCGGGTGAATTTCTTTCTGAACAAATTCAAGAAACTCGGATTCATCGAATACGACGGCGAGCGCCCGCTCAAGATCAACAGCTCACTGCTGAGTGTCGTCCTGCACGACTGAAGTTCTGATGAGATCGATCGCCGTCGTCGGTGGGCTGCTGATCTGGCTCCACTCGAGACGATATTCCTGACCCGCCTGCCCCCAGACCCCATGGGGAGCAGTTCGCCGGCTTCTCAATGGGTCCAAGCTGAGTGACATCGCCGACTTGAATACACCCACGCTTCGCCGTCCGACGTATACTCCCCGCAGTCCCGCGTGCGCATTCCTTTTCAGCTGCCGCGGCAGGACCGTCTGCCGAAGGAGGCCAATCATGTCAGTGAGTAGGCGGAGCGTTCTGGCCGCCCTGTGGATGACGTGCGTCGCCGGAATCGTCGCCGCGCCGCAGCCTCAGGAAACGTCCTCTGCGCCCGTCAGCGCAAAGACATGGGTCGGCCGCCAGCAGGAAATTGAGGACTACTTGAAACGTGCCGAGGTCGTCCGCATGGAAGAAACCAAGGTCGGAGTAACGCGACCGTCCCATGCCTACCTCCGCGCCCGGCGGACCGATCTCCGAAATGGCTTGGAAGGCGCTGCCTGCCAGCGCGGTCAGGAATGGCTACCGGGAAAGCTACAAAGCGGAGCTCGCTGGCTTACGAGATGGACAAGCTGCTGATGCTGAACATGGGTACTCGCCGAAAGTCGAGAGGCGCGTGAAGGGCGACGACGGGGTCGCCGTCATGTGGGCGTCGCCAACGAGAAGCTTCAAAGAAATGGGGGCCCTCCAACGCCCCCGGGACGGTATCTGGCGCAGTGGAACCTGCAAATGATTAGAGCGAAGATGTTCGATGACCTCATTGGAAACGAGGATCCAAACCTCGGGAACTGGCTCGTCGATCCGTCGTGGAACCTCATCCTGATCGACCACTCACGGACGTTTCGATACAGCAAGAGCTTGACCCATGAGCTGACACATATCGACCGCGCCTTGTGGGACCGTATGAAAGCACTCACGCGGGACCAGCTCGCGACAAGGGTTCGGCTCGTTGCTCGACGAAAGGGACATCAGCGGCGTCCTCGATCGCCGCGAGATGATGCAGCGTTCAATCGACAAGCTCGTGAAGAGCAAGGGCGAGGCCGCCGTCTTCACGGACTGACTCGATCCCGAGGAGAAATCGATGACGCAGCATTCGCATCCGCTACCGCAAGGTTTGAAACTATTACCCCCGAGCCGCCCGCGCGGCGGCGCGCATCAAGGACGAAACCGGCCTCGAATCGGAGCTGATCGAGGGTGGACGCGGCGAGTTCACGGTTTGGGTTGGCGAGGACCTGGCCGCGAAGAAGACGCCGCTGGGATTTCCGACCGATGAAGAAATCCTCAGGGCCATTCAGAAGCGCTCATCCACCAGGTAACGAACAGCGCATCCAGTCCATTCTTCAATTGGCTCAACTGCGTACCAGAGGCAGACGTACTCTCTCGCCATGGACACGCACGTTCATCGCCAGGCATCCCTCCGCTTCGCTCGATCAGACCTGCTGCGGAAGACCTGTGACCTCGCCCTCGAATTCATCGATGGTCTCGATGCTCGACCGGTAGGCCGACCTGTCGATCCCGCCGAGTCGCTGTCGTCGGTTGGAGGCGTGCTTCCAGTCGAAGGCGAAGAGCCAGAGCAGGTCGTTCAACGTCTGAACCAAGCTGTGGAGAGGGGCCTGGTCGCATCCGCTGGGCCTCGCTACTTCGGATTCGTCATCGGGCGGTTCCCTTCCGGCAGCCGTTGCCGCCGACTGGCTTACGTCGGTGTGGGATCAGAATGCATTCAGCTTCGTCACGTCCCCAGCCGCGGCTGCGGTCGAGGAAACGGTCAGAAGCTGGTTGATCGACCTGTTCGGTCTCGCTGCAGAAACCAGCCTCGGGTTCACGACCGGTTGCACCATGTCGAATTTCACGGCCCTCGCCGCGGCCCGCCATGCGCTGCTTCGCCGTCAAAACTGGGACGTGGAGGAGCGTGGCTTGACGGGTGCGCCTGCATTCGCAGTCGTGGCCAGCGAAGAGTCACACGTGTCGATCTTTGCTGCGCTCCAGATGCTCGGCCTGGGCCGGGGCCGTGCCATCAAAGTCTCGACCGACGAGCAGGGCCGCATGAATCCTCGCGAGCTGGCCAGCGTTCTCGAGAAGCTGACGAGCCCGGCGCTCGTCTGCGCGCAAGCCGGCAACGTGAATACCGGTGCGTTCGATCCGATCGCTGAAATCGCCCAGAGTGTGTTCGGCGGCATAACGGCTGGCTGCACGTCGACGGGGCGTTCGGCATGTGGGCGGCCGCCTCACCCCACCGCCGCTCTCTCCTCAAAGGAATAGAGCTTGCCGATTCGGTGGCTGTAGACAGCCACAAGTGGCTCAACGTCCCGCATGATTCGGGCCTGGTCTTCGTTCGAGATGCCGTCGCCCATCATGCTGCTATGACGCTGAACGCTCCTTACTACGTCCCATCCCCGGAAACGGGCCGCGACAACAGCAATTGGGTGGCCGAGGCGTCGCGACGCGCTCGCGGGTTTACGGTGTATGCCGCTCTTCGTTCGCTGGGACGTCGAGGTTTGGCGGATGTGATCGAACGAACCTGCGCTCTGGCCAAGCGAATGTCGGATCGACTTGCGGCAAACGCCGGCGTCCAAATCCTGAACGACGTCGTGTTGAACCAGGTTCTCGTCCGCTTCACACCGTCATCACCAAACGCAAAATCGGACGACTGGACGATGGAAGTCATTCGACGCGTTCAGGAAACGGGCACGTGCTGGGTCGGCGTACAACATGGCACAATTTACGAGCCATGCGGATTTCAGTCTCCAACTGGTCGACGACCGACACAGACATCGACGTCTCCGCAGAAGCGATACCTCGACGCTCATCGGCTCGGTTGAGCCGATCGATCGGAGGGGGCGGCGTCCGACGTTGGCCGTTGCCCCTCAGATGCCGGTCGTCGCAGGATAGTACTGGCGAATACGCTCCGAGCCGCTCGCGAGTCCACCAGACCCTGACTTGAAGTGGGCGGAGGCGCCAGCAAAACCGGTACTGATAGAAGGTGCTCCGAACGAAGCGCGGGGCCTTCCCCGCGAACGGGTCCCGCGCGAGAAGCTTCAACACCGATGGTGAGCCCTCGAGCAGACGCACGCAAAAAGCGTTGAAACCACGGCTCGCGATCGTACTTCGCTGAGCGAGGCAAACCACATCTGCCAGTCGAGCCTCGGTTGAAACGGCGCGACGCAGGAGGGCGCCGCCGCTCGTCGCCCACTTTGTCGGCAAACTCGTACGCCTGCCACGTCACGCCGTCGTTCGACCCTTCGACGATGATCTCCGGACGCGTCGTCGTCATGACCGCAAAGAGGCCGTAAGGATTGACGCTGCGAAGCGGATCGATGGCCCGCATCACAGGCGCAACGACGGTCGTTCCCGGTGGAGAGATGCCCAACTGGCCCGCGAGGATGACCACCGAGGCAGGCACCGTGACAACGGCGAGGCCCGCAGCGAGCAAGCGTCGGCCAAAGCGACGCCGCGCGCGCAAAGGCTCGGCCCATGGAAGAGAGACCCTGCTGCTCTGCAGCACTCACGCACTGGAGCTCATCCCCCTCAGCGGGCCCCTCAGCATGGGCACCAATCGCCCAAGCGTCGCATCGTCGAGCAACGTCACGCACAGCGCGATCGTGATGACGTTGAAGAATGCATAGTTGCCGGTCAGCGCGATCAGGACTTGCAACCCGATCAGCAGCGAGGCGGCGAAATGTCGCAGCCGGCGAGGCCCGACGACGAGGCACGGAGCGATGAGCTCGACGGCCAACACCATCGCCGTCGACATCTTGTGGAACCACAACGGCAGGCGCGCGATGTACCAAGCCACAGGGGTCGGGATCGGTTGCGTTTCGTAGTGCACGGCGAGTGCGGTGAGCCCCCACCACGTCGGGTCGCCACTTGCTAGTTTGACGACACCCGATCCAAACACCAGTCGAAACAACAACCACCAGACGAGCCAGCGAGCGATGCGAGGGGATCCGTCGCCCGGCTCAGCCAGTCCCATCGCGTCAGACGGGCAAATGGAAGCGCGAGAAGGCCGGCTTCCAGGAGGAGCGCATCCCATTGATAGGACAAGAAGTCTCGGCAGACGACCGCGAGTGACAGGTAGCTGGCCCACAGCAGCGGCAGGAGCAGCGCAGGTATCGCGCCGGCGACCAACAATCCGGCGAGGACGGTTCCTGAAACGCACAGCGCTCGAAGGAAACCATCACCGTGCCGAGCCAGAACAGCGTGGCACGAGACGAAAGCGATCCCATCCAATGTGTTGCGAGTCCGCGGCCGCGGCAACGGCCGCCATGTAGTCGCGTGCGGCAGGATGCCGTCGTGCCCGATGAGGCCATCGGCCTGCTGAGCCAACGACCGAGAACGCGAAGAGATACGCGACGCCAATCAAGCGCAGAAACAGCCAGCCGGCAATCGCGTACGAAGTCCGACGCTTCTCTCCCACACCTTACCGATGCGCTTTCACGTCCCGGTATAATACGACCGCGATCTCGCCTGGGTAGGCTCAGTCCGAAGTGGGTGGGGTTTTCGACTGCCCGCGTTGCCGCCACAGCCACCCGAGCAGTCCGACGGCGGCAATCCCGACGGCGGAGCGCCCTTCAGAGCGCACGGACTGCGGTCCGCGGTCAGCAGGCGTCAGCAATTCCTGTATACCGCGGCCGCCGGCGGCGCGATGGCTGCCCGCGCCCGGGTGCGCCGTTCGGGGCCGGAACCCAACGCTCGATAAACACAAAGCTCTCTGACGCACACACCGGGCATTGTTGCGCATCGTGGATTTCTTCGCAGTCGAGGCACAGCTTCGCGGTCCGAAGTTGCATGGATACTTCAGTGTAGTCTGAACGAGAGGAGAGATAGCATGACAGGCTTCCTAGGCAATTTGAAGACGCCCGCGTATGCGTTGTTTCGGATCGTCTTCGCTTTTCTTTACTGGTGTCACGGATTGGTGTGGTTGTTCAACGCCTTCGGCGGCCGGCCGGTGCCGGAGATGCCGCCGATGCTCTGGACGGCTGGCGTTCTCGAGACCGTACTGCAGGCATCTTGATCGGAATCGGGTTGTTCACTCCCTGGCGGCGTTCATAGCCAGCGGCGAGATGGCGTGCGCCTACTTCATTGCTCACGTGCCCCGCGGGAGTATCTTCCCGATCGAGAACATGGGTGAAATCACGGTCGCTCTCTGCTTTGGCTTCCTGACATCGCGACGACCGGCGGGGCGCGTTCAGCGTCGACGCACTACTGACAGGAAAGAGAGAGACGCACAGGTTCTCTAGACGGAGGTGACTGGTGCGAGATCGTTCCCGAACCGCCCTCCTTGCAACGCCGTCAGAAGATCATCGTGAGGACGAGCACGAGTACTTCCTGTTCCGCCGCGTGTTCTTCGAGAGCGGAAGCAGAGGCGAGACGCGGCTGGGCGTCGGCGTCATGATTCCCCTCAGGATTAATTGAGGCCTGAGGTCAGCGCGCGTTATTTCACGACGAAATGCCGGACGTCCCTCTCGTTCTCCAGGCAGATGTAGTCCAGCAGTTCGGTGTCCACGACGAAGAAACTGTCGAAGTGTCGTCGTCCAGGGGGCGGTGTAGGCAGTGGGATCGTCAACCGTTACGACGGATCTCGCGGGTTGCCGAAATCGACGCGGCGGAAGCGTTCGGTGATGGTGGCCGCCTCTGTCAGGGGCTGCCCGCCGCATCGAGCCACAGTCCTTCGCGAAATCCGCTCGTCTTCACCACGAGCGCGTCGCCGTCCCACCTGGCTGCGTCGAAGTAGCCGAGCCATGAGGGCTGCGGGTCGGCCGGCAGCGGCCGGCCGTCGAGGAAGATCTGACGATACGACGCGTTGCGCTCGTTGAGGATCAGAAGGAGGCCCGGCGTCTGTACGATTTTCTGTGCAACGGGTCCGTGGACATACGGACGATGCCTGTCGGCAGACATCGCGATTGAGGATCGTCTTTGCGCAGCTCTGCTCTCCGCGTTTTTACAAGGTCGGCCGCCCAGGGCTGATACGGCAGCCCACCGGAAACGCGCCAGCCGATGTCCAGGAACTGAAAGCTGATCTGCATGTCGTCGCACCCCTCCGGTGGACAGGGACGAGTGCGCTCTGCGAGCCAGATGCCGGAAAAGTCGGGTTTGCCGTCCGCCGTTCGCGGCGCCGGTGCGTTCATGTCGGGTTTGCCGTCTCGGGTTCTTGGAACCCCGGCCGTCGGGGTAAGTCACCCATTGTGCGTACAGGGAAGCCGGCAGCACGACGAGGGATGCAACCAGCGCGAACAGTGCGCGTTGGCTTCGACGTCATCGCCGCGATGTACCGCCGAAAGCCACGGCCGTTCGTCGTTGAGGCGGAAGAGGTCGATCACGGGAATCTTTGAAACCTTGAACCCGTTTTACCAGTGCGACGTCCACCCTTCGCGTTCAGAGCTCGGCTCACGCTTCTCGGCAGCCTCGGCAAGAGCGAGAACTCGCGTCGGCCATCGGCGCGTGTAGGTGAGCGCACGCCGTTGTAGAAAAACTGCAGTTCCGCGCCCTCATCATCTTCCCGCAACCGCGCGTCGGCCTGTTGGTGAAGCTTCCGCAAACGCCAGATGCGTGATGACGCGGGATCTGTGCCCATAAGTCCGTGCTCCCCGTCCTGCCCGTCCCGCCTCCAGCCTCATGCCCCTCGCGGCCTAGCCAGGCCGCTCCGTCACTGGTTTCGGCCGACCGGGCAGTGCCGGGGCCGAACCGCCCCTTCCGCCTCATGCGCGATCAATTCATCGACCGACGGATAGCGATAGATCACGCGTGCGCCATTCTGAAAGAGCCCTCCCGTATCCGCAGTCGGCCCGTATGTGGAATAGAGCGGCTGCCCCCACAGACGGAGATAGCTGGTCAACTGTCCTCGATGATGGGCCGAATGCGTGAAGCGTCGTGTGAGCACCCAGGCACGCGATCGCACGACGTCGAAGAACTGGTAGGCTCTTCGAACCACGTATCGGGCCGGTCGGTGATGAGCGCGACTCGTTCTGCCGAGCAGACGGCGTAGTGCTGAAGAAATGCCAGGCGTGCCTCGGCTCTCCGGCAGTGCCGGACGGCTGATCGCGATGCCCAACATGGATCGCATCCACGTGTCTTCGCTGACGCGTTGATGCACCATGTGCTCGAGCGGCGATGGGGCTCGAGCCTCGGGCCGAAACTGCATCCGTTCATCCGGGATCTGCGACCAGACACCGAGCGTTTTCAGGCGTTCGGTCCTGATAGGTCTCGACAAGGAAGTCGTAGCGGGACACGAGAGCCTCCGTTCAACAGCTCACGGCTTGGCGGCCGAAGGCAGGACGACGCCCACTCGGCAGGGCGACATGGTCGCCGCGAGTACACGTTGAGCGCGGCGTGAACGGCGCTGCGGATCGCCGCCAACGCTTCCGGAGTTTGAGCTTGAAGCGCAGCTGACGTTCGAACGCCTCCGCATGAGTGCCGCCTGAAACAGCGCGTCAGCGGAGGGCAGGTTCCAGATCAGCGGCAGTTGCCGGACGCTGATCTCACGAAATCCGGCCTGTTCCAGCGTTCGATGACACTCTCGCCGAGCGTCGCTGAAGCGAAAAACGGCGTGACCATCAGGCAAGCCGACATCGGTTCGTCCGTGCGTCTCCGCTGGCACGAAGGACGACGCCAAACCCGACCGCCTCGTCGGGCCTGCCCCAGACGGTAAACGCGTAGCGCCCACCCGGCTCCAGGACTCGAAACGCCTCCGAAATCGCGACCTCCGGACGGGCGAGATGGAGCAGGCCGAAATTCATCACGACGGCGCCGAACTGGTTGCCCTCGAATGGCAACCTCTGGGCGTCGCCACTCCAGGAACTCGAGAACGCGACGCTTTCGTAGCGCCGCCTGGCTTCTTCCACCATCAATGGCGAAAAATCGATGCCCACGACGGTCGCACTCGTGCGGCGGCGGCCCCTGCCGTACTCCCGGCCCCGACGCGACGTCGAGCACTCGCATCCCGGACTTCACACGCACGGATTCCAGGAGCGGGTCGATGGTCAGTGCCGTGAGGGTGCCGAACGTGTCCGCGTAGAAGGTTGACGCTTTCTGCCAACCCGCGTGCTCGAGAGTCGTGAAAGGCAACGTGATCAATGGGCTCAGGCATGGAGAGTCGAGCAATTTACAATTTACAATCCACAATTCACAAGCGAAGGCCTCGCCGGATGAGAAAGCGGTGAATCGGAGGGAGAGTTAGTGAGGTCGAAAAGGCTGGGCGTGTGTCTTCGTCTTCGCTGCCGCAGCCGTCATATTCAGGGGTCCACGCGGCGCAACAGGCCGGTTCCGCTGGTCCCGAGCGGGCGCCGGTGACGAAAGCTCAGGCAGACCGATGGATGACCGGAGCTGTCGAATTGGGGCCGCTGGGGAAGGACGATCAACTCGGCGCGCTGAATCTCATTACTCCGCAGAAACGCCAACAGGCCATGGCGCTCGCCAAGACGGGCACCGTCGTGTCGCTCGAGCGGCCGGTGGTCCTGTCTCCGAAGCCGGAGTGACTCGAAAGCCGACAACAAGCCGCACGGCGTCTCGTTCTACGAGATCCGTTTCAAGACCTTTCCACCTGGCGACCCACGCGGAAATGACGGATTCACCAGCGACCTGCAGGAATTCCATGTTCACGGAGGCATGACCCACCTCGACGCCCTGTGCCACGACAGCGACAATGGCAAGCTCTACAACGGGGCACCGCTGAAGGAAACCGTTGACGAAGATCGTGGCTGCACCAGGCTTGGGCTCGACAACTTGAAAGAAGGCATCGTCACGCGCGGCATTCTGATGGACATGACGCGTCTGAAAAGTGCCAGTGCCCGCCAACCCGGCGGGCGCGTGCTTCTGAGGATATCGAGGCTTGGGAAAAGCAGACTGGCCTGAAGGTCTCCTCGGGAGACGCCCTCTTCGTGTTCAACCCAGCCGCTGGCGGCGGCGCCAGCTCCTCTAATAACGGCGGCTTCGATCTCTCAGTCGTGCCGTGGTTGAAGACGCGTGGTGTGGCGGTGACCAGCGGCGTCCGGGCCGCATCGGAGGATCGCCATGCGGACCACCGACTGGTCCTGGTCGCACTAGGGGTCTACCTGCTCGACGGCGTGGACCTCAACGAACTGGCGCAGACGGCCGCCAGGCTCAATCGCTGGGAGTTCATGCTGGTTGTTGCGCCGCTTCGCGTTCCGGGAAGCACGGGCTCGCCGGTCAACCCACTGGCGATGTTCTGAGGGTGCACTGGGCATGCAGTGCCAGGGTGCTAGAGGTGCCGGGGTGCACCCTCGATAGTTCAACGCGGCGGTGTCGGCGTGAGGTTGATCGTGCTCACTCTGCGGAACTTGACCGGTGCACCATCGATCGTCGCCGGCTGCACTGCCACGCCTTCGCAGCATCGAGGACCATCCGATCGTACGGCTGACCCAGAGGCGTGAGCATGCTCGCCGATTCGACGGACCCGCGTTCGTCGATGACGACGGCGAGGGCCCCTGAGCGGCTGAGAACGCCCGGCTTGGAAATGGCGGCAGCGTCTGGCGCAGGACGCCTGGCGGAACGACGTTGCCGTCTTCGGCACCGTAAATGCGAGGCACGGGCGGCAACCTCGGCTCGGCCCGCACTGGCGGCGGTTCGGGTGCCGGCGGCGCGGCAACCGGCGCCGGCGCCGGCGGTGGAGGCGCCGAAGCGGTCACGGCGAGATCCCGGAATCCGGCGGCCAGCGTGCGCAGATCGGAGAGCGGCGGCACGCTCGCGGCCGCGCCGACGTCTGGGTCGCTCAACATCTCCGAGACCTGGCCGAAGCCATCCGCGGCCGTGACGAAGTCCTTCCGATCGAAGGCCGCTTTGGCCATCGCGTATCTCTGCTGGATGATTGCCGGCAGCATGCGACGCCGGACGTCGCTGAACGCCGAACGGACCCTCGGCGACACCTCTGAATCGGACGGGTGATACGACGGCTCCAAGGCCACAACGATCTCGATCGCTTTTTGGGCTTCGATGGACCGGCCGAGCGCGAGAAGGCAGAGTGCGCGATACCGCTCCACCGCGCGATCGTCGGCTGCACCGGTGGGCGTGCGAATCCGATTCAGCATCGCCAGCGCGTCCTCGTAGTTCGCTGACGCGTAGAGCTCGCGGGCGACGTTCAACGAATCATCGCCGGCAGCGGCGCCAGCCACACCCAAGGTGAGGACTGCGGCAAGAGCGACCGATGCATATCGGGATGAGGCATTCATTTCTTCCTCATGTCGACGCTGACCCGAGCGGGTGCATTGACGGTCACCGTGAGCGCATGCTCTGCTCGCCGAACTCAGGGTGCCGGAACGTCAGTTCGTGTGGTCCTGCCAGAACTGTGTAGTCGCCAATCGGCGTCTCGCCGATTCGTTCTCCGTCGATCCACACCTCCGCCCAGGGCACGGCATTGATCGCAATCTTCTGCTTCGGCAAATCAATCTTGATCGGAACGACTTTCCCTGGGACGACCTGGAGGTTCCGAATGACGCGGAAGCCTAAGGGCTCGCTCGAAATTTCGACGTCATGCTTGCCCGCCGAAACCATGATGCGAGTCGCTCTCGGTGCTGCCGAGCAGGCGGCCGTTCTCGAAGATCTGCATCAGCACCGGGGCGGTAACCGAAATCCACCCCGACACCGGCGCTCCGGGAGCGGCGGTCAGCGGCACTCACGAGGGATGCCGTCGCCCCTGATTCGATGGTGACTTCCTGCTTGACCGAACCGAGCTCGTTCTCGAGCACGACAGTGTGAGGCCCAGGCGTCAAGTCGGCAATCGTCAACGGCGAGCGACCCTGGGCACTCCGTCGACCGTCACCTGCGCCGCCGCTGGGTCGGTACGCACCTGAAGCTGGCCCAACACCACAATTTCCTTCGGCAGCTCGATGTACCGAGAGCTCTGAGATCCTGGCGCCACGGTCACGGGAATCATGCGTGGTTCCCGGCACCGCGCAGCTCGATGACATGTGTGCCGGCTTTCAGGGTCAAGTTGATCGGCGTGACCCCTCGTGATTCTCCGTCCACAAAGACCTGGGCGCCTGTTGGGTTCGAGTCGATGCTCATGGCACCCGTGGCTTCGACCGCCGCGGAGGCAAAGTAGCGCCGTCCGGCAAACACGCCTCCCGCCACGACAACGACAAGGGCAGCGATGGCGAGAGCCACCAGGCCAAACTGCCCGCCGCTGTGCGCTGTTCTTCGGCATGGTTGTATCCCGAGGTGCCTCCTCGTCCTCTTCCTCCCCCTCCCTCGGCGGTGTCGAACTCGTCCAGGTAAGGTGTCGGCGGCGGCGGGATGATGACTTCGTTCTGTTTCGCGGGACTGACGGTTTCGCTGGACAGATAGCTGGGGCACCTTCGTCGGCGCTGGCTGGTCGTCGTCGGACTCCGATTCATCGGATGAAACCGACTCATCGGACTCGCAGACCGCCTGATAATCGGCGATGAATGTTTCGAGCGCTTGGGGCGCGGCGATGTAATCGCCGCCACTTACCATTTTGTCGAGCTCGGCCCTGGCATCGAGAGCGGACGCGAACGAATTGCGTGGGTCGAGCTGAAGAGCGCGCATCAGCCACGAGCGCAATCCGGCCGGCAACGGTTCCAGGCCACCCGTGGAGGAAATGGCCCACGCAGAGGCGACGACTTCAGCGGTGCGGGTCGGATACTCGTCGGCGCGCAGCCGCCGCCCCAACACGAGCTCCAGGGCGACGATACCAACCCGCATGATGTCGGGTACGATGATCGAAGCGAGAAGCGCCGGTCATCCGCGGGACCGGAACCCTGAGGTCCTGCCAGTAGCGCTCGGGCGAATAACGCAGTTGTTCGAGGGCGGCTCCCAGCACGTGCTCGACAATCACCATGCGGGCGTTGGGAGTGAGGACCAGCCGCTCGGGACCTATCGCGCCGTGTGCGACATCACGGACATTTTCGTGCAGCAGTGCGATCGCCGGCACCATCTGACGGATCAAACTGAGGGCGCTGTTGATGTCGAGCCGGATGTTTTCGTGTTCGACGTTCTTGAGCACCTCGGACAGCCGAACCCCGGCGTCCGCTCCGACACCAAGGCGAGCGTCGATCCGCCTTTCAGCCGCTCGACACCGCGCACGCGGGCGTAATAGGCGTGGCGGAAGTTTGCCAGACGCGCGACGCGCTCTCGCAGCGCAAATTCAAAGGATGAAACCGCGGTCAGCTCGGAGCGTAAGCAGAGAAGTTCGAGCGTATCTGCGCCGTTCGGATCCGCGCTGGGGCGCCGTTGGCCCAGCGGATCCTCGAACACGACGCTTGAACCGGCCAATCCGACTGCGGGATCCATAGTTGAATGGCCGGGCATGTGCCATTTTCGTGCCTATCCGATTTCTTGACGTGATCTGGTAATAACAAACGGTTTTTGACAGTTGAACCCCGGACGCGCCTGCACTGCGCTGCGCTCTCGATTACAGTTCATGTCGTCGACCCACGAATTCTGCAATACTGTATGCAACCATGTGAAGGAGTGCTCATGCCGATGCTGTTGAAGAACGCAACAGTCGCGACGGCTGCCGTAACCTTCTTAATTGGTGTGATACACGCGGGACAAAACGGCCAGCAACGGATCGCCCCGAACGAAGTGGCCTGGCCGACTGGCGGGTCGTCACTGGTCGGCACGTCGGCCGTGTCCGGGATTCAAACGGTTACACTGAAGGGCGACCCGTCCAAGGCAGGCCTCTACACACTTTTGCTCCGCGTTGGTCCGAATACGACCATTCATGCTCATGCGCACCCCGACGACCGTGTCGCCACCGTCGTTTCGGGAACCTGGTATTTTGGTGCATGGTCGCGATTTCGACGAACGGGAACTGAGAGCACTGCCGCCGAGGCAGCGTCTACACCGAGCCGCCAAACGTGAACCATTTTGCGATGACCAAGGAGAAGGCGCAGTCATTCAAATCACGGGAACCGGACCGTCAGGTACGACCTATGTCGATTCGCGGAACGATCCGACCCGGCGGCAATAGGCCGGGGCCGACTGAACATTGACCGAACACGCACCCGTCACCGACCCGAACGCCACCGTCGTCTCGTCAACGAGTTCCTCGCTCCAGGCCCAACCTTGCGCGTTGGTTCTTCGAGGGCTATCACGAATCAACCAGCCTTCAAACCCGGCCGCTACATACGACGGACTGGTGGAGGGTCATGTGCCTCACCGGCGTCGATTACTCTCGACGCTGGCGTACCAACCGAGCATTGCGTTTCTCGCCGCCGGTGCGCTGTCCCCTGTCGCCACGTTCGTGCTGATCATGTTGACGCTCTTCGGCGCGCTCCCGATGTACAGCCGGGTGGCGGAGATGAGCCCGCACGGCCAGGGCAGCATCCTCATCCTCGAGGACTTGTTTCCGAAGTGGAAGGGCAAGGTCCTGGTCCTGTGCCTCCTGGGTTTTGCGGCCACCGATTTCGTGATCACCATCACGCTCTCGGCCGCAGACGCTACGGCCCACCTCATCGAAAACCCGCTGGTCCCTTCGTGGATCGATCATCCGGTTCCCGTGACGCTGGCGCTGCTTCTGATCCTGGGCGGACTGTTCCTCAAAGGGTTCGGAGAAGCCATCACGATCGCGGTGTTTCTCGTCGTCGCCTACATGGCGCTCAACGTCGTGGTCGTATCAGTCGGCCTTCAACACATCTGGGAACAGCCAAGCCTGCTCGCTAACTGGAAAACCTCGCTCTCTCGCAGCACGGCAATCCCGTGATGATGGTGGCGATAGCCGTCATCCTCTTTCCCAAGCTGGCGCTGGGCTTGTCGGGATTCGAAACTGGCGTTGCCGTCGATGCCGTTGGTCCGCGGCGACCACGTCGGACACCGAGGAGCGCCGACGGGAAGAATCCGCAATACCAAGAAACTGCTGCGGACGGCGGCTCTCACCATGAGCGTGATGCTGATGGCGAGCAGCCTCGTCAGCGCGGTCCTGATTCCAGCCGAAGCTTTCCTGCCGGGCCAGCCGGCTGACGGCCGGGCACTCGCCTACCTCGCCCACGAACTCATTGGAACGAGTTTCGGGACGGCCTACGACATGGCCACGATTGCGATCCTGTGGTTCGCCGGGGCGTCTGCGATGGCGGGTTGCTGAACCTCGTGCCGCGGTATCTACCGCGATACGGCATGGCGCCGGAGTGGGCGCGAGCGAACCGGCCACTCGTCGCTATCTTCACCGGAATCACCCTGCTCGTGACGATCATCTTCGACGCCAGCGTCGACGCTCAGGGTGGCGCGCGTATGCGACCGGAGTCCTCGTGCTCATGACCTCCGCGGCTCTCGCGGTGGCCATAACGGCATGGCGCCGCCGACACTGGATCCCCTTCCTCGCGATCGCCCTTGTGTTCGTCTACACGACGATCACCAACATCTTCGAACGTCCCGAAGGAATCAAGATTGCGTCGGTGTTCATCGTCACCATCATCGCGACTTCGCTGGTGTCTCGCGCGCTTGCGATCGACCGAGCTGCGCGTGCACGGCATCGAAGCTGACCCCCAGGCGCAGGAATTCATCAGGGCCGCGGCCAGCCAAGGCGAGGGCGTCCGCATCATCGCCAACCGGCCCGACTCCGGCCTCGTGAAGGAGTACGAGGACAAGCTGCGGGAGGCGACCGAGTCGCACCATCTGCCGCCCGACGATCCGGTGTTGTTTCTCGAGGTTCGACCCGGGGACGCGTCTCAGTTCAGCGAGGTGCTGCGGGTCAAAGGAGTCGATGTCGGTGGTCACCGGGTGCTTCGCTGTCAGAGCCCGGCCATCCCCAATGCCATCGCCGCGCTCCTGCTCTTCATCCGTGATCAGACCCAGCAGATCCCGCACGTGTATTTTGGATGGACGGAGGGCAACCCGATTACGCTACTCCTGAAGTTCCTGGCATTCGGTGAAGGGGATACGGCCCCGGTAACCCGCGAAGCTGCTACGTCAATCGGAGCACGACCCGCGGCGCCGGCCTCGCGTTCACGTGGGATAAAGCAGCTTTCAGCTTTCAGCTATCAGCCGTTGTGGCGTGTGGCTTCCGGCTTTAGCCGGAAGATCATGCCGGCAGATCTCTTCCGCCTAAAGGCGGAAGCTACACCCTGAACCTAAAGCGGAAGCCACCCTGAGCCCTGAGCTGGAAGCTGATAGAGTGACCTCTATGCATCGACATTTCCTCCGGCCGGTCCGCCTGTGCTTGATCCTCTCTGCTGAGTGCTCCGCCGGCTCTCGTTGCGGTTGATTCCTATCAAGCCGCAGCCGCCCAGCCCGCCGCGCAAATCAAGCTTCAGGATTCCGTTCCGTTCGACCGTGCCATTCGTACAGCGACGCTCCCGAACGGCTTGAAGTTTTTCGTGCGCCAGAACGCGAGGCCCGAAAAACGCGTCTCGTTGCGTCTGGCAGTCAAAGCGGGATCGATGGAGGAAGCCGACGACCAACAGGGGCTCGCGCATTTCATCGAGCACATGGCGTTCAACGGGAGCACGCATTTCAAGTCGGGCACGCTCGTCTCCACTTTCGAATCGATCGGCGCGCGGCTCGGCCCCCATGTGAACGCGTACACGAGCTTCGATGAAACGGTCTACATGCTGGATCTCCCCAGCGACAAGCCAGATATCGTCGCCAAAGGGCTGACGGCGTTGGCCGACTTTGCGGGCGGCCTCACATTGGATCCGGCGGAAATCGACAAAGAACGTGGCGTGGTCATCGAGGAATGGCGCGGCGGCCTCGGCGCCGGTTCACGAATCCGGGACAAGCAGATCCCGGTCCTGTACTTCAATTCCCGCTACGCCGAGCGCCTGCCAATCGGGAAGCCGGATGTCATCCGAAACGCTCCAGCCGCCCGGTTACGCGCTTTCTACGACACGTGGTATCGGCCGGAACGCATGGCGGTTGTGGTCGTAGGCGACATCGATCCGCAGCAAATCGAACAGGAGATCAAGTCGAACTTCGGCCCGATCAAGGCCCGTGGTCCGGCCGCGAAGATGCCTGACGGGCGCGTGCCCATCCCTCGCCAGCTTCTGGTCAGCGTCGCCACCGATCCGGAACTCACCCAGACGAGCGTGCAAATCGTTCGCAAGCGTCCGAAGGAGACCGAAGGACGCGTGTCGGACTACCGTCGCGACCTCGTGCAACACCTGCTTCAGGACATGTTCAACGAACGATTGGGCGAGCTCGCGCGGAAACCCGATGCCAAGTTCTCGGAGCGGCCGCGTCGGGCGGCGGATTGGGCCGCACGGTGGACACCTTCTCGATTGGCGCCCGCGTGTCGGATGGGAGTATCGAGGACGGCATGAAAGCCATTGCGGTCGAGGCCAAACGCGTTCGGGAGCACGGCTTCTCCGCCTCAGAGCTCGAGCGGGCCAAGAAGTGGATCATGGCCAGTACGAGCGCGCGTACAACGAGCGTGATAAGACGGAGAGCGGCTCGTTCGCTCAAGAGTGCCTGGCGTACTTCTCGAAGCGGAACCGACGCCCGGCATTGCCTACGAATACGCCCTGGTCAAGCAGGTCCTGCCAGGTATCACGGCCGCCGAAACCTCCGAAATGGCACGGCGCCTACTAAGCGATGAAAGCGGTGTCGTGCTCGCCGTTTCACCGCAAAAGCCGGAGATTCGCGTCCCGAGCGAGGCGGATCTCAAGGCCGCCCTGGCCTCGGCGGAAGCGACGGCAACGATGGCTTGGAGCGACACTGCTGCGACCGGCGTCTTGATGGAGAACAAGCCAAAGCCGGGCACGGTGGAGTCGCGACGCGAGGTGGCGAATCTGGGAGTCACCGTACTGCGGCTGGCGAATGGCGTCGAAGCATGGCTGAAGCCGACGGATTTCAAGAACGATCAGGTGGTCTTCACGATGGAAGCGTCCGGCGGCTCGTCGGTGGCGCCGCCGTCCGACTATATCGAGGCATCTCTGTCCGATACCTACGTCGAGCGCTCGGGCGTCGGCGGTTTCAACGCCTCCGACCTCACGAAACTCCTCGCCGGCAAGATTGCCGGTGCAGCCCCGTTCATTGGCCTCTCGACGCACGGCGTGTCGGGCAGCGCCGCTCCAGCCGACCTCGAGACCGCGTTCCAGCTGCTCCACGAGGAATTCACCGCACCGGGCGACGATGCCGAAGCCTTCGCGGTGATGAAGCGCCAGCTGGATGCGGGGATCGCCAACCGCGACCAGTCGCCAGGACGCGTGTTCGGGGAACGTCTTTCTCAGCTCAACACGTGTAACCACTACACTTCGCAACCGCTCACCGCAGAACGTATCGCGGCGATCGACCGCCAGAAGATGGTGGCCTTCTATCACGAGCGCTTCGCCAACGCCGCCGATTTTTCGTTTTTCATGGTGGGCGCGTTCAAGGTCGACGAAGCCATTCCGCTGCTGACCCAATACGTGGCGACGTTGCCGTCTACGGGCAGGAAGACGTCACAGTTCAAGGACGTCGCCATGTGCTTCCCAGCCTCCGTTGAGCGGATTCGAGTCGAGAAGGGGCAGGAGCCTCGCGGCCAGACCGTCATCAGCTTCTTTGCCGATCCGCCGCCGGATCCAGTCGAGCAGGAGAACGTGAGCGCCGCTACCACCGTGCTGCAGACGGCGCTGCGCGACATTCTGCGGGAGGATCTCGGTCAGACCTACGGCGTCTCGGTCGGACTGGCCCAACTGCTTCCACAACGGGGATACGGCCGCATCGAGGTCAGCTTCGGCGCCGCGCCCGAAAACGTCGAGACGATGACCGATCGGGTCATGAAAGAGATCAAACGGCTGCAGGAAGATGGGCCGTCGGCGGATTTGACGATGCGCGCGAAGGAAGGCGCGAAGCGCGGCTACGAGACGTCTTTGAAACAGAATGGATACTGGCTGCGTCGCTTGGCGACATCACAGCTCGTCGGGCAGGATCCCGCCGACATTCTCACGCGCGCCGATCGCATCGATGCCGTGACGCCCGATCGGCTTCGAGACGTCTTCAAGCGGTATTTCCCGATGGATCGCTATACGGTGGGCACACTCATCCCGGCGCCGTCTGGGCACTAACTACCTGAGGCTGGGGGACTCGAGCCCAGGGGCCTGTGGGCTTGGAGCCTAGACCGGCTAGACAGGTCCTTGGCCCCCGGCTTCGTGAACTACTCAGGTGAAATCGAAGTTCGGCCGCAGTCGTCACAACGCAGGTAAACTACTGGAAGCGCTTCAGATCGGCCGATGATCTTTGCGCTAGGGACGCCGCATCTCGGACAAACAATTCCCGCTGAGGACCGCTTTGCCATGCGCTCTCCTTTGAGGCTCTGTTACTTAGACCGCCTATCGGCCGAAAAGGGTCCATGGATTCTGATGAGCCGTGGTCTGGCGCGTGCGGCATGTGGTTTCTTTATGGTTCTGCTGGCGCCCCTGGCGGCTCGAGCAGCGGCAGAGGCCACCGTCACTCGGGTTGTGATGCTGCCCCTTCCCGAACGGACCACGGTCGTGGTCGAGCTGAGCGGCCCCATCGCACAGGTCCAGGAGATCCAGTCGGACCTGACGACGGTCGTGTTCGAAGCTGGTCCGGTTGCCTCCGGTACAGGCGCTCGACCTCAGGCCCACGGCTCCTCGTCAATCGTGGCCGGTGTCACGGTCGGAGGCACCGCCAGACCCGACGTGCACTGAACTACGTCCGTATTCGCATCACGACGCGCGCCGCGGCGATCCGTCAGCGCCGAGCGTCGGGGAATCGCCTCTACGTCGACATAACGGCGCCGGAGGCGCCGGTTGCTACAGGTGCCCGGCGCCGACAACCCGCCGCTGCCGTCTGGCCCTCAGCGCGCGACGGCGCCGCCAGCGATCCCTGCTCCACCTGCGAGGCAGCTGGCGCCGCAGCCTGATGCAGCGCGCACCCAGGCAACTGCCAAGCCCACCGGGCCGCCGAGCGCAGCCGACACCGCGGCCTATCAAGCGCTCGACGCGAGTGCACGGCGACGGGCGCGCGAGCTGGCGGCTCGGCCGGACGTCAAGGCCCTGCTGCGGCTTCGAGACGAGGTGAAGCAGCGCGACAACGAGCTGGGCCACCGGCGAGCGGATCTGATCGAGCGCGCTGCTGCTCGAAGTGGACCGGTATACGGACGAAGCACGTGCGCGCCAGCTGGAGTTGGATCGGCGGGCGTTCTTGAAGAATCAGTAGAACGTTCGAATTGTTCGGGCGTTCGGAACGTTCGGGGAAGCGTCACGACTACCGCCGAGGCCGCGAGGATCGCCCGAGGCGTTCGGAAGAAACTTCCTACTCGGCGAACCTCTGCGTTCTCGGCGGTTGACGTGCCTTTCACGCGTTCTTGAGATCCGTCTGCGTTACGGCCGGAGCACGAGCTGTCCGCGCGCAAAGCCGCCTGGATTTAGCCTGGCTATGAGCGTTGAAGTAGAACCCGGCCGGGTTGGCAATAATTCTGTTCATTAGGTCGACCGGAGTGACGGTGACGCCGTTCGAAAACAAGGCTGCCCGAGCCATTGGCGGGCAACGTGAAGCTGCCGGAGTCGCTCCGGTGCTTCAGGACAATGGGTCCGGCCACGCCTGATGCAGCTTCGTGTATGTGAGCGGCCGTCCCAGACATTCGCCGGCCGGAAACCCGTGCAAAGTCGCCAGGAAGTCTGCGGTCGCGGCCGTGATGTTCCCGGATGCGTCGCGCGTCAAGTGGAACGTTATCGTGGCATTCCCATTGCCTGATGTTTCTGGTCCTGATGATTGCCGGGCAATTCGTTTGCGGGTCAAGGCGTGGCATGTGTAAACCAGAGTGGTCGGCTGCCCTGACGGCCCGTTCGTTGTCATTGTCGTCGTCACACGACGCACCAACGATCGCGAGAGCGGCGATCGCGCAGACAGCAAGACGGTTTCATCGCAAGACGGTTCATAGAATCTGCTCCTTTGTTGTTAGAAGAACTTTCGCGTGAGATTGAAACCCAAGTAGAGCGCATCGGGATTGCCGCCCCGAGCGATTTGCCCGAACGTCGTTCCAGACGTGTTCGTGAACGTCAACTCGGAAGACGTGTGCTCCGACTCGTGCTTCGACGCCGAAGCCGTATTCAGACTTGTCCCGGAGCGTAGCCGGCGATGCCCGTGGTGAGCATTCGCCGGTGAGATAGATCGCTGGCCGGATGCGGGCGCGAGCGGCAAGCCCGACGTAGAACGTGTCCCTGATCGATGTCGAGCGCCGCCGCCGAGTTGTGGACCCAGATCGGCGCTGCGTAGACGGCGAGTCGGTCTTTGATTTCACGCGAGAAAACGGCGCCTAGAGCGGGAGCAAAGCGCTCCTGAAAGTTGTCGCTCCCCTCAATCGAAACGAGACCTGATATCGACACCAGTTTCGAGAGCGATGGATCCTCCCTTGTGCTCCCGGAGCACTCTGATGAAGCCCGTCGTACTTTCCATAGAACTGAATCGTCCGATCGAAGCTCGATCGGTACAGCAGCAGCCTGCAGGTTTCGCATCACGCCAAAGCGATATTCGAAACCAACCGTTGCGCCTTGATCAATGCCAAATAGACTGCTGAGCTGGTCGGTGAATGAACCGTTGCGGAGGTTGCCGTTGAAGCGGTGCGTCAAATGAAAGTTGCCTTTGTGCACCGGCAGTCGCAATGTGGTCGGGATGTTGACCACCGTGAAGTCCGGCTCAGCCAGGTCGAGCCGCGGCCGCATCGTCTTGTGCCTGCGCGGTTGTCGAAGCTGAAACCGGCGAAGCCTGCACGGCTTGCGGGTCGCCTGATGGCGTTGACGATTGCGCTTTGGCCTGCCGAGCGCCAAAGACCGTCAGGAGGAGCGTAAGCGTAGCGAGAAAAGGTCGGGCCGTGGACGCACGTCTGATCACGCGGCGCTCCCAAGCAAGGCTGGGACCACCGTCGCTGGGCCGAAAACAGGACGAGGAGCCGCGTTGCGTTACCCGCTGCGTAAAGTTCTTACGCGGCCCGTCCGACAGATCCCGCGATCGGCCCACTGTCAGAAGCGCCAGTCGACGCTGGTTGTTCAACCGGTCGGATCTCAGGTGCGATCCAGGTCGGGCAACCAGTGCTTGATGGCTTGCTTGATTTGATCGGCTGTGAGTTGCTCCCGCTCGGCGCGCTCGAGCAAACTGGGAAGCTCTCATCCGATGCGAATCGAAGCGCGACGATTTGCGGGTTGGAGAGGCGGTTCAGCGTGGCCTGCTGGGCACCGGACAACAGCTGCGCGCAGCGCAGCCTCATTTCGAGCTTGATGATGCGGTCCTGCAGCTTCGTCGTGTAGGTGCGGCTGATGCTCAGCAGCACCACGATCGAGGCGCTCAACGAAAGCAGGCCGGCGGCAAACATCGCGCGGCCTCCGATCTCGAACCACCTCAACGAAAAAGCGACGAGCGCCAGCACGACGAAGAGGAACCCGATTCCGGTTGGTTTGGGGTTGTGGCGGTGAGTGGCATAGCTCTGTGTGGCCATGGTGTTTCTTCCTTCTACCTTCTTCCTTCTTACTTCTTCCTTCAACTGTCACTCGGGCCTCGTCGCCGCGGCTGGCGATCGGACCGACCATCCACGCCGATCACAATGCTGACCAAATAGAGAGCCACCATGGGCAGCGCGAAGAGTGTCTGGACGGTCATATCACCTGTAGGCGTGATGACAGCGGCCAGAATGAAGATGATCAGCACCGCGACTTCAAGTTCCTCAACAGAAAACGAGCCGAGATCAGGCCCATCTTCGCCAGGAAGTAGACAACGGCCGGCATCTGGAAAATGAGCTCCCAGACCGAACAGCATCTTCGTGCACAACCCGAACACGTCGTCCAGCCGCGGCATGAAGGCGAGGTTCAGAGAGTTGAAGCTGCTGAAGAAAATGATCATCCACCGAAACACGATGTGGTGGTTGAAAAGCGCGCCGGCGATGAATCCGCCTGTCGTCAGGAGGACGAACGGCACGACGAACCATTTGTGATGCTGATACAGCGCCGGAGCGATGAGGCGCCAGACCTGATACATCACGAACGGAGCGGCAAACACGATCCCGGCAATCAACGCGATCTGCACGTAAACCGAGAACGCTTCGCCCGGCTGCGTGTAGATGAGCGAACTGCCCTGGGGCAGCACCGAGCGGATGGGCCTGAACACGAAATCGAAGATCGGATTGATGTACACGAACGCGATCACCATGCCCACGCCGACGGCGGCGCACGAGTAGATGATGCGGCGCCTGAGCTCGTCGCGAGGTGGGCCAGGATCGACAGGCCCAGTCCTTCGTCTGCGTCCGGGTCGCCGTGCGATCGATCGAGATCGCGCCGACGGGCGAGGTGCAACTTCATTCGAGGCTTTTATTATAGATGGCGGTCGTGTGGCTTCCGCCTTCTGGCGGAAGCTGGCCGCCGGTATTGAACTTCCGGCTGAAGCCGGAAGCCACACAGGGAACGCCTTTCTAAAGAGTTCGTTTGAACAGCCTGGTCGCCGCGGTCATCGCGACAACGGAGAACACCGCGAGTACAGCAAGTCGCCGCTGATCGCCGTAAAGCCGGTGTTCTTCAGCAGCAGGCTCTTGAACGCGTGGACGGCGTAGGTGAACGGATCGACCACGGCGATCACCTGCATCCAGCCCGGAAAGCCCTGTTGCGGATAGACGGCGCCGCTCGGGAAGCTACAGCACCGTGTTCAGCACGCCGAACACGGCGCGCGGCAGGAGCGGATCGCTGACGCGCACCATCAGCAGGAACATCAGGCTGATGAGCGCGAACGCCGTGACGATGATGACGACCAACAAGCCGCAGGAGCCGCAGCGGCTCGAGCGGATCTGGCACGCCGGCGATGAACGACCCGACGATCAGCGATGACGGCGCCAGCCAATACGGCCTTGATGGTGCCCGAGATGTTGAAGCCGGCAATCAGCTCGAGCTTGGTGATGGGCGTGACGAGATAGCCCTCGTGCAGGCCGCGCGCCTTGTCGTCGATGAAGATGATGCCGCCGCCGATCATGACCATCATGAAGATCGGACATCACAATGGACCCCGGCAGCAGATACTGCACGCATGGCACGTAGGGATAGACCTCGACGACATCGAGCGTCGGCCTGACCCGGCACTCCGCGGCGCGCTGGCCGGCTGGTTGAACGCGGCGATCATGCTGTCCGATCGTAGCCGACCAGCGTCGCCGACACGAAGTTGTCGGTGTTGTCCTCGATGAGGGCGACGCGCGGCTGGTTCTGCGCGAGCACGCGGCGCGAGAAGTCCGGCGGGATCGTCAGCACGCCGTTGACGCGGCCGTTGCGGAGGTCCGTCAGCGCCTGCCCGTGATCGGCGTATTCGATGGTCTCGAACGTCCGCGCGCCGGAGGCCACCGCCGACGCAAGCTCGCGGATTCGCACGGACGGGACGCCGTGATCCTGATCGACGATCGCCGACCTTCAGGTGCTTGACGTTGCCGCCGAAGGCGTAGCCCAGCACGACGAGCTGCGACGATCGGAAAGACCATCGACATGACGATCAGCATCGGGCTGCGCCGGAACCGCCGCAGCTCGCGTTCGACGATGGCCCAGGTTCGACTGCATGTGCTCAGCTACGCTCCGCGAATCATGAACGGGCTGTCCCGCGCCGACGCCTCCTGGAGCGCGTCGCGCAGCGCACGGCCGGTGTAATGCACGAAGACATCGTCGAGCGTGGTGCTCTGAACCGACAGCGACTGCACCGTGACGCCCGACTGCGCGGCCGCGTCCATCAGCGCCAGCGTCGTCGCCGGCCCGTTGCGCGAGGCGATGCGGAACATGTGATCCTCGCCGGTGACCGCCTCGACGTCAGGCAGCCGCTCAAGCGTCTCGCGTCCAGCCGGCCGGCGTCGGCCGAGAAGCTCACCTCGAGCACGTTGCGGCCGGGAACCGACGCCTTGAGCTTCATCGGCGAATCGAGCGCCTTCAGCTCGCCGTGATCGACGATCGCGATGCGGTCGCACAGCTTGTCGGCCTCGTCCATGTAGTGGGTGGTGATGAGAATCGGTCAGGTCGCGCTCGGACTTGATTCGCTGCAGCATTTCCCAGACGGCGACGCGCGAGACCGGATCGAGGCCGGTCGGTCGGCTCGTCGAGAAAGAAGACGCGCGGCTCGTGCACCAAGCCGCGGGCGATCTCGACACGGCGCCGCATGCCGCCCGAGAGGTTCTTGACCTGCTTGTCGCGCCCACTGCAGCAGCTCGACCGACTGCGAGCAGCTCGTGAATCAGACGCGTCCGCTTTTCACGCGGGCACGCCGTAGAGCTTCGGCGTAGATCACCAGGTTCTCCTCGACGCTCAGCTCGAGGTCGCTCGTCATCGCCTGCGGGATGACGCCAATCGACTTGCCGCACATCGTCGGCCTGCGTGACCACGTCGAAGCCATTGACGAGCGCCGTGCCGGCAGTCGGCGGGAGGAGCGTCGTCGAGCATGCGGATGAGCGTCGACTTGCCGGCGCCGTTCGGGCCGAGGAGACCGAAGATCTCGCCGGCTTCCACGTCGAACGTGATCCCGTTGACGGCGGTGAACTCGCCGAACTTCTTGACGATCTGCCGCACTTCAATGGCGTTCATCTTCAACTGTCAGCTTTCGTACAGCGCGCAGCTCTCGAGCCGGCCTCACGACTCAGCCCTGTCTCGAGCCCTCGGCCCTAGCCGACATCTACCCTCGCGACCGGCAACAACACGTACGCGGTCATCCCGAAGGCCAGGCGTCGGTCGTGATTGTCGACTCGCAATCGAATCTCGAACGTCTTGATGTCTCGCTTGGTGCGGCTGATCGTCGCGCTGCGTGGCGAAGTTGGCGTCAACACCGCGAAAGAAGACAGTGCCCTCGCCGTTCCTCGCCTGACGGCAGGCGGACGGTCAGCTGATCGCCGATGCGAACGCTGTCGATGTAGGCTTCCTCGACGTCGCCGCGCACCCACAGATCGTCGGGATTTATCAGCGTGACGATCGTCTGGCCGGGACTGACCACCTCGCCGACCGCGCACGGCCCGCACGTCGACGATGCCGTCGATCGGCGCGTGGATTTCCGTATAGGCGAAGCCGCACGTCGGCCTTGGCGCTCTGAGCCATGGCTGCCGCCCGCTGGGCCTCGTTGGTCTGCAATTGGCTTCGCCGGATCGCAATCTGCTCGGCGTTTGCGCGCGCCAGAGCTACGGCCGAACGCTGCGCCTCGACCTGTTTCCTCAGCGACGCCACGCGCGCCTTTGCCGCGTCGTATGCGGTTCTCGCCTGATCGAACTGATCCATCGGTGCGATGCCCCGGCTCGACATCTTCTGCAGCCGATCGGCAGGTCAAGCGCGCATTCTCGAGGTCGGCTTCCGCCGCGGCTTCCTGCGATTCAGTGGGACGCCAGCGTCGCTTCGGCCTGTCGAATCTGATCGGCGACCTGGCGCTCCTCGAATCGCAGCGCCGCCGCGCTTTCCTGACCTGCGAGGTGACGCCTTCGGCGCTGTGTGCGTAATACGCGCTCTCCTGTTGCAACTCGTCAGGCTTGATCACGCGCCACCATCTGATCCTTCTTGACCATGTCGCCTTCGTTGACGAGGATCTGCTGATTTGACCGGAGATCTGCGGGCTGACGATGACGTCGTTGGTCGTGACGATGCCGGTCAGGACCAGCGCGACCGGAGGCCGCTGCGAGTAGTAGTAAGCGCCGACCGACGCGGCGATCACGAGCACCAAGAGCACCGCGCGGCGAATGCGTTTCATGTTGATCCCGCTGCGGGTGAGCTGCGCGTGCGGGGCACAGACGAGTCTACCCCCAAGGATATCCGAATCTAAGGATTTGAGAATCTGAGGATCTGAGGATTTGAGGATTTGAGAATCTGGATTGCAAGAACGGGAATCGCACTTCGACAATTCTCAAATCCTCAGATTCTCAAATCCTCAAACAAGGTTAGTCCATGGCGGACGCCGCTGAGAGCTGAGCGCTACACGGCAGGTCGAGGCCGTGATCGGTGACCTGATAGCCGAGGCTCAAGCACCAGGGTCACCATCAGCAGACACACGCCGCCGACAGATGACGGCGTGCCTTCACCGAAGCGTTGGAGGGAGGCGTTGCCCCACACTGGACCGATCGTCCGGCCGAGGCTTCGACTGCGCTGGCGCCGCGCCCTGAACGCGCCCCTGCTCGTCGTCGCGAGCGGCGCGGCTGACGAGGCTCGACACCGTCGGGTGGCCGAATCCGATCCCCAAGCGCCAGCGGCAACGAGCGCGAAGGCGAATGCGCCGACCGAATGCGTCAGCGTCGCGGCCACCAGGCCGATCGCCGAGCAAACGCAGGCCCGACGATGAACGTCGGTTTGTCGCCGAGCCGGTGCACGACCGGCCGAATGAATCCGCCCTGCACGACGGCGCCGAGAACGCCGAACGCCGCGAAGAAATACCCGGTCTGCGAGGCGTCGAAGCCGAAACCGCCGCGCCGCGAACAGCGCGAACGTCGTCTGGAAGATCGCGAACGCAAACCAGTAGACGAAATCGATCGACGAGGACGCGGCCGGAGGCCGGGCCGCCTGCAGCAGCGCCGGCAGACTCGCGGAACGGCATTGCCGCGCCAGCGTGCGCGCGATGAACCGGTCTCGGGCAGCCAGAACCAGGCCACGGCGGTCGCGACGAGCGTCAATCGCCGCAGCCGCCCAGATCGGCGCCGTGTAGCTGACCTGCGCCAGCACGCCGCTGAGCGCCGGGCCGAAGATGAAGCCGAGGCCGAACGCGGCGCCGATCAAGCCGTACGCCCGCGCGCGATCCTTCGGCTCCGGTCACGTCGGCGACGTAGGCGCGGGCCGTCGAGATGTTGCCGCCCGACAGGCCGTCGACGATGCGCGCGACGAACAGCATCGCGATGCCGTGCGCCAGCGCCAGCATCACGAAGCTCGACGACCGTGCCGAGCAGGCTGAAGATCAGGACCGGCCGGCGGCCGTAGCGATCCGACAAGTCGCCGAGCACCGGCGCGGCGACGAGCTGGCACAACGAGAAGACCGCGAACAGCAGGCCGATCGACGAGCGGCGACGCGCCGAACGTCTGCGGCGTAGAACGGCAGCAGCGGGATGATGATCCCGAAGCCGACCAGGTTGACGAAGATCGTCAGGAAGATGACGAGGAGAGGACGCGTCACGGGTGTGCGGCGACTGCCCGCGCGCGCGCCTTTGTTGTCGCGCACGCAGCGACGTGATCGAGGTTCGCGAGCGCGCGCGGCCGGTTTCGTAGACGAGTCGCACCACCCGGGTCATCTTGTCGAACTCGATCTTGGAGACTTCGTCGGTATTGGCATGTGGTAGTCGGAGTGAAGCCCGGTCGTGAAGAAAATCACCGGAATGCCCTTCGCGCCGCGTAGCTGTAGTGATCGCTGCGCGTATAGAGCGACTCGGCGTCGCTCGGATCGTTGAACTCGTAGTCGAGCGTCATCGGCTTCGGCAAGCGCGCGTTCGCCGCGCGGCTGATTGTCGTCCAGCTCCGAGCTGATCCGGTCGGAGCCGACCAGATACAGCGTGTCTGCGCCTCCGACCGGCTTGTCGTCGCGATTGCGTCCGATCATGTCGATGTTCAGCTGCGCGACGATGCTCGTCGAGCGGCACCGTCGGATAGTCGGCGAAGTTACAGCGAGCCGTATCGTCCGACCTCTTCGCCGGTGTGCCACACGAACAGCAGCGAGCGCTTGGGCCGCGGCCCCTCCGCGAACGCGCGTCGCCAGCGCCATCAGACCCACCGTCCCCGAACCGTCGTCGTCTGCGCCGTTCCAGATGCGATCGTCGACGGCGCCCGGCGTGACGAACTCGGCCAGGCGGCCCGGACGCGGCGCGGTCCGCCCTCCCGGTCGACGACCTCGCCTTCCGCGTAGCCGACGTGATCGTAGTGCGCTCCGAACGCGACGTAGGTGTTCTTGAGCGACCGAATCGCGAGCCTTCGACGATCGCGACCACGTTCTGCGTGAGCTGCGTGCGCACGATGGCGTAATCCGACGTCGACGTTGAACGTCAGCTTCACGCCCTCGAGGCGGAACGCCGGCAGAGGCTCGCGAGCGGCGGCCTTACGCTTCAGCTCGTCGTAGTTGACGGGCGCGCGGCTGAACAGAAATTCAAAGAACGCGTCTTTGGCAGCGATCCTGGGCGGCCACGGGCCTGTCGAGCCGCTCGACGGTCTCGAAGTCCGGCACGGGGCGTTGCCTCGCCGCCCTGAGCCCGAACCCTGCTGAGGCTGCGGATCGGCGCCGTCCTGTCTCGTCACTCCTCCGCCTGCCCGGACTGAAACCTCAGGTCCGATGCTCGCGGCGACGCCTTCCTTATTCCACGGCAATCCGGTTTCGCTGTCCGCAGCAGCAGGCGATATTTCTGCGAGTCCACATTTCTGGGACCCTCAGCGCCCAGCCACACAACCGCGGCGCCCTTCAGATCTTTGTCGCCCAGGTCGATGTGACTGCGCAGCCGGCAAGTCGAGGCCGTACCCCGTGAACTCGACGCGATCGACAGTCAGGACGGCGCTTCGCGCCCGCGTTGTTCGGGAAGATGACGGTCTCGCCGTCCATGAACGTCCGGCTGTCGTTGCCGATCGTGACGGTAATCGTCGAACGGCTCGTTCTCTTGATGCCCAATACATGAACGGATTGCAGGTACGAACCGCTATCGCCGGCGGGCGTAGACACCCCAGGCCTTCAGATGGTCGCTGATATACGCGGCCGCCATACCCAGACCGGCGCCATACAGCGCCCTGCCTTGCAGTTGATCGGACGCGATGTAGGTGAGCCAGTCCTTGAGGTCCTCCGGCGTGATCGATGCCGGGCCGCCCGATACGCCACCGGCGAGAGGGCAGCCAGGCTGATGGCCAGGACGAGTGATCGAAACGGCAGCCGGCGGCGACGCATCCTCCCTCCCTCGCTACTATAGGGCACGGGTCTATGTTGAAACCAGTGTCGCAGAGAGGAAGAAGCGGGCGCGCTGGCGGCGCGCCCGCGAACGGTCACAACGAATTGAGGAAGGCGATGAGCAGCGGCCTGCTGCTCCGCTGTCAAGGCGGTTGAATGCGCTGCGCCGACGGCCTGCCGCCTGGCCCTCGCGTGCCTTCTTATGGCCTCCTGCCGCGTGAACGTCAGGCCGTCGTGCATGAGGCGACTCCGGTCCGAAGGCCCCATAGTGGCGCGGTCCGAATCTGGTTGGCCGTTCCCGCGAATTCCGCAAGTTGGCTGCACGGGAATGCCGTCCCCAGTCCCGATGTCGTGCAGAAGGAAATCGCTGTACGGGTGGATCACCTTGCAGCCCGAGGCTCTCGGAGACCTTCAAATGCTCCTCCGTTGATGACCGTACCCGGCCGAGCAGTGGCAATCGACGCTACGTGACAGACCGCACAACCGATCTGCGTGAACAGCTGCTCGCCAGCCTGAACCGCTGGCGTGATGGCACCGCGCGACGGCGCTTTGGTGGAGCGCATGAAATTCGCAAACGCCTTGACATCCACGCCGTCGTCTTCCGGATCCGGGACCGTATCAGCTGCCGACACATCACGCCCGCCCGACGTGTTTTCTTCGAGGGAAGAGCGGGCTCGTGATGCCCATCTCGTTGAGATACGGCGTCGGCCGCGAACGACTCCAGGCTACGCATGCTGATCCTTCCAGCCGAATCGGCCAAACCGCGGATGGCTGTCGGCCTCGAGGACTGGAACCTCCAGGGTTGTTCCACGCATCTCGGCCGGCTGCCCGTCACGGATGCGTTTCAACGTGGCATTGGCGATGGCTTCGACATACCCCGCACCCAGAGTGTTCGTCGAGATGCGGAACGTCGCGAATGTCGTCTTCGAACGCGACGAGTTCGCCAGCATCAGGGTGAATGGTCCGCGATTGGATCAGCGTTCCGCCTTGCGACTCGAAGAACTGACCGTCGGTCAGACGTCCGGTGCGATGCTCCGTAATCTGGCTCGCGCCGCCAGTGACGACGTTCTGGTGGCACTCGCGGCAGCTCTGCGCGTTGTATGTAGGTCCGAGACCGTCGGCGATCTCCTCCACTTCCTCGAAGATGAACCGGTTGTCGTTGAACGAACGAAGCGGCACGACGTTGTCTTCGTTCAGCGACTCGTAGTCGGGACCCTGCGGATCGAATCCGTTTGTGAGGTTGTTCGAAGCCGCTTGCCGCTTCAGAAGTTCTGGCCGCCGGTGCAGCCGCATTGTCTTCATCCTCGACGCCCCATTGTTCGAGAAGCGAAGGCGGCGTTCCTGATCGCGTTGGTGCGGCGAAGCGTCGCGTTGCGCCCTGGCCGTGAACTCTTTGCTGCCGTGGACGAGGCCGAATGCCACCGCTCCACTCACGAGTGCTACTGCGACGTGTGCGACGACGGACCCTTTTTCCACACGTCTCCCATGTTGCCTCCTGCCTGAAGGACCGGCGTGGATCGTTGTGATGAACGCAGCCTCCCCGTTCGCGATCGGCACGCGGGGCAGTCTTCGACCCTTCTCGTCGTCACTCTTCGACGAGGTCTTGTTCGGGGCCGAGCTCCACTGACACACGTCACAGACGCGCGGGTTGGAGCGTCATCGTGCTAGGTATTTCGCGGCCGCGTTGCTGCGCAACGCGCGTACCACGGAATCGATTGAACTCTCGTGCGTCGCGACGATCGGATGCGCGAGCGTCGGCGCGCGGACCACGAGTGAGCGGCGCCGGCCCCGGGGATGTCTCTCGTTGGCGTGACGACAGAACTACGTCTTCAACGTTTCTGGCGATCCGCGCGGCGTGGCGAGCGATGTCCGATCTGAAGGTTTGGTCCGCGAGACGATTTCGGATCGAAACGGCGACGCTCGCCGAATGGTCAATAGGTTCAGCTGAATGGATCTACTACGAGCGAGTGAGAACGCTCACCCGGTTTGCGCAAATACTGCTCAGACTAAAGCGCGTTCGAAGCACCTGCGACTCCGTCGGGTCCGGTCTTCGTGGCGGATCCGTGTGGCTTCCGCCTTCAGGCGGAAGAGGGCCGTCGGCTCTGAACTTCCGGCTGAAGCCGGAAGCCCCAGCGACGAGGCCACGGGCGATTGAGGCGTCTGCAAGGCCGGGACCCTGGTCCCCGCTTGCCAGGACGGGCGACTTCGGGTAAGGTGTCTTGCCTGGATCGGCTGCCAGCGTGTGCCCCTGCCCCAATTGCGGCTCCCTCCCCAGCTTCGTCCACTGTCTTCGTCTGCTCAGCGTCCAACTGCGGCCACGCCGCGGCGGTATTGCTGCCGACTGGCTCGCCATCTGGAGATCGGAAATCACTTGACTGGACGTGGTAACTGAAGGTCGCTCATGGAAGCGCTCACCTACCACGCCCCGTCAAGTGATTTCCGGGATTAGGGAGAATTGATTGCCTGTTCGCCTGTTCGTCGGAAACCTGTCCTACAGCACAACTGAAGCGGACCTCCGGACGTATTTCGGGACCGTCGCCCCGCCGTCGCACGTGGTGTTGCCGGTCGATCGCGACACGGGCCGACCCAGGGGTTCGCCTTCGTCGAGTTCCTCGAGCGCAGCCAAGCCGAGGAAGCCATTCAGAAATTCCATGGCCAGGTCTTCAATGGCCGCCCGCTGTCGGTCAGCGAGGCCCGGGCGCGCGAGGATCGTGGGCCCGGCGGGCCACGACCTGGCGGGCCTTCCGGTCCTCGACCGGCTGGCTTCCTCCGCGGCCGTGCGCCAGCGAGGGTTGCGCCGCGCCCGTTCGATCCGGCAGGCGGCCTCGGCTCCGCCGCGTAGTCGCAATTTCGGACCGGACGCCAACGACCGCAGCGCGGCGACCAGAAGCTGAAGAAGCGGCGACGATCGTGAAGCCGCGCGGTCCCATTCCCGTCAAGAGCGGCAGCCGATCGCTGCTCGCTGGACGACGACTCGCCAGACGAGGCGTTGCCGGATTTCGACGATTTCGCCACGAGCAAGCCTGCAGACCGGAGGATGAGGATAAGGACGGATAGTCGTTGGTCGTTAGTCGTTGGTCGTTAGTCGTTGGGTCGTTAGTCGTTGGTCGTGCCAGTCGTTGTCGTTAGTCGTTGGGTCGTTAGTCGTTGGTCGTTAGTCGTTGGTCGTTAGTCGTTGGCCTGACCCACCTTTGATGAACGTCTGGGAAGACGCGCTCACCCACATTCGCTCCGACATCGACACCGAGGACTTCCGGCGCTGGTCTGCACCTGGCCCGACGTCGTACGCGAGCGACGCTGGTCTCCAGATCACCGTCTGGGTGCCGACCGAGGCGATTCGGCAGCACCTCACGACGCCACACTTCCGCCGCACCTCGGGCGCGCGTTTGCTCGGATTGGGCGGACCGGCACTTTTCGTCCGCTTTGTCGTCGCCGGTGTAGAGCGAAGACGAGGACGAGGCGTGACTGTCAGTGGTAGACGGTCCGCGAGTCCTTGGCCGTTCGCTCGGGTACAGCGGCGTTGGCCTGGAGCTCATCAAGAATCCGCGCGCGGATCCAATCCACGGGCTTCGGCTGGCGAGCGATGAATGCCTGCCACTCCGCTTCCGTCAGGCTGATCGAGATCACACGGTCTCGGTCGGTGGCATCATGGCCGCGAGTATAGAACCGCGACGTGCCTCGTGCAAGGCGCATCGTGCATGCACGGCAGTCGCGCACGCTGCGAATGCCAGCGCCAGCCGGAGCCGACTCCCGCACATCGTCGAAGGCTTTGAGCAGCTCGCTGATCATTCGCGGCGTGCGGTTGCGCCCGGGCGTAGACCCACCCCGTCTCCCTGAAGAGTGGATGCCCGTCAATCCAGCATAGAAGAGCTGACCGGCACGGCACTTCACGAGCGACAGCCTGATACGGGACGATGCTGATGCCGAGGCCGGTTCGGACCATCGCCTTGATGATTTCGACATTCTCGGTGTCCATCACGACGGTCGGCTCGATGTTCTGGCTCGCAAAGAAACTGATCGATGACGCGTCGCGTCGCCGAACCGGCCTCGAAGAACACGAACGGCTGCGCCTGCGGGTCCTGCGGCCGTGACGCATCCGTCGGCGCGCGAGGGGATGCTTCGCGGTGGTCATCAGCAGCAGCTCTTCGCGCAGCGCCGGCACCGTGACGAGATCCGATTCGTCGACGGGCGAGCGTGAGCAGTCCGGCGTCGATCCGGCCGCGCGCGGATTTCCTCGACCGATCGGCCGGCTGTCGCGCACCGTGAGCCGCATGTCGAGGTGCGGGTGAACGCGGCGCAGGTGCTTCAGCAGCGGCGGGAACACGCCAAACAGACCGTCATGCCGCCGGATGAGTCGCAGCGTTCCGCGCATGTCGCCGGTGCGATCCGGTGATGACTTACCGACCGTTTCCTTGACGTCCTGAAAGACGCGCTGGCCGAGCTGCACGAGGCTCTCGGCCGCAGCGCGTCATCCTGACCTGCCGTCCGACCTCTCAGGAACAGCGGCTCCCCGAGCTCCTCTTCGAGGAGGAGAATCTGCCGGCTGATGGCCGATTGCGAGACGTGCAGCTTCCGGCCGCATGCGGTGAACGAGCCGGTTTCAGCGATCGCCTGCAGGATTTCGAGCTGTCGAAGGTCCATCGGTCTCGGCGATTCAGTGTATCGTGTTCCAGCAACCCAATGCGGTCGCCCTTCAAGAGCCTCTACGTCCAGGTCCTGATCGGCATCGCCGCCGGCGTGATCCTCGGCTTCGTGGCGCCCGAGCGCGGCGCCGCCATGCGGCCGCTCGGCGACGGCTTCATCAAGCTGGTGAAGATGCTGATCGCGCCCGATCGTTTCTCGACGGTCGTCGTCGGCATCGCGCACATGGGAGCGATGCAAGGAGGTCGGGCGGATCGGCATTGCGCGCGCTCATCTACTTCGAAGTCGTGTCGACGCTTGCGCTCGTGATCGGCATGGTCGTCGTGCAACGTTCTGCAACCGGGCAGCGGTCTCGCCATCGATCCGGCGATCGCTCGACATGAACGCCGTCTCGCGCTACGCGTCGGCGTCGAAGGCAGCTGCACGCACGGTCGACTTCCTGCTCGAACATCATCCCGAACACGGTTGTCGACGCCTTCGCGCGCGGCGAGATTCTGCAGGTGCTGCTGTTCTCGGTCCTGTTCGGCCTGGCTGCCGCTCGCTCGGCGAGCGCGTCGCGCCGCTGGTCGGTCGGTGCTGGATCAGGTCGTCGCGCGCGCTGTTCGCGATCGTCGGCGATGGTCATGCGCCTGGCGCCGACTCGGCGCGTTCGGCGCCATGGCCTTCACGGTCGGCACGCTACGGCGTCGGCACGCTGGTCTCGCTGCGGACAGCTGATGGCCGGCGATGTATGTGACCTGCCTGCTGTTCGTCTTCGTCGTGCTCGGCACGATCGCGCGCGCTGACCGGCTTCAGCCTGATCAGGTTTCTGAAATACATCAGCGAGGAGATCCTGATCGTTCTCGGCACTTCGTCGTCCGAGTCGGCGCTGCCGAAGATCATGGAGAAGCTGGAGCGCATCGGCTGCCCGAAGCCGATCGTTGGCCTGGTCGTCCCGTACCGGCTACTCGTTCAATCTGGACGGGACGTCCATCTACACGACGATGGCGGCGCTGTTCGTGGCGCAGGCGAGCGGCGTGCATCTGTCGTTCGGCCAGCAGCTGTCGGTGCTGGGCATTCTGCTGCTGACCTCGAAGGGCGCGGCGGCGGTCACCGGCAGCGGGCTTCATCACGCTGGCGGCCACGCTGTCGGCGTTTCCTCAGATCCCCGATCGCCGGCCTGGCGCTGCTGCTCGGCGTCGATCGCTTCATGTCCGAAGCGCGCTCGATCACCAACCTCATTGGCAATGCCGTGGCGACGATGGTCGATCGCGCGGTGGGACGGCTCGCTCGACCTGGTGCGAGCCAATCGCGTGCTCGCGCACGGCGGTGCCTGAACTGCACGACGAGCGGGCGGATTCCATCTCGGGCGAATTGGCGGCACTGCGGAGACGACACGATGGCGACGTAAGGATGGACTTGCGCGGGCAGAGGGCGTCAGTCGAGGCATCATCGTGAGCAAAGGACTCTCACTAATATCCGTCACGGTGTTCTCGGCCTGGACTGCTGCCGCGCTCGCACAGTGGCCAACCTATCCGACGCCCGGCATCCCGCGCCTGGCGGACGGCAAGCCGAATCTCTCAGCGCCAGCTGCACAGAACTCCGATGGCAAACCGGACTTGACGGGATCTGGACGAAAGATACGCCGAACTTCCTCGACTACTTCTACGACCTTGCGAAGGATCTCGGCCCCGGCGATGTCGTCACTGACGCCGTGGGCGGCAGCGCTTGCGGCCCAACGTGAGTGGACGGAACCACATCGACGATCCGTGGGGTTACTGCCAGGCGCCCCGGGAGTGCCTCGCATCAACGTGAGCTCCGGGTTCAAGCTGGCTTCAGACGCCGACCGTAGTCGCGCGCTCTACGACCTCGACACCGGTCCTGTGTTTCGGCAGAGTGCCTCGCGGACGGCACGCCAGCTCCCGGAACGCGCCGAGCCCACCTGGCTTGGCTACTCGATTGGGCGGTGGGATGGGGACGCGCTGGTCGTCAGCCATCCCGGCTTTCGAGACGGCGGGTGGATCGACACGCGGATTGGGCGGCCGCACAGCGACGCCTTGCGTGTGACCGGAACGGATCCGACGTCTGGATGTCGGGCACATGGAAATGGCGATCACCATCGACGATCCGGAAGGCCTACGCGAAGCCGTGGACGGTGCGAATCCCGTTCCGACTCATCGCCGACGGGAGCTGCCTGAGGGTTCATGCGACGGGCACGAGAAAACAATGGAGCATCGCCGCACCGATCCCGCGCCGCCCGAACCCTCGGAGCCCGGCTCGAGCCGGGCGCAGTGACGTCATCGCAGCTTTCCCGCTATAGGAGGGTGTCATGTGCGAAAGACCGTGAGACGGCTGGCAGTGGTTGCGCTCGTCGCCTTAGTGTTTCTGACATTGCGAGCACGAACCGATCGGGATGTTCGTGGTGGCCCAGACTGGTTCAATCGATCACGGTGACGCGGATCTACACGGGTCCCGATGGCCAGAGCCACGCCGAGGAGCTTCAAATGAAGCCGAACGGCAGGACCTCTGAGCTGATGAAGAGCGACCGGCGCGCAATTCAGCCGGACGCCGGCTCGGGCAACTTCAGCGACTGGCACGTCGGTCCCCTGCTCGCAGGCAAGTACGTGATCACCCCCAGCGGCCGTGGAGAAATCCCGAGGGTTGCCGGCGGCAGAAAATCTCGATGGGTCCGGGCCACATCAGCCTGATCGAAGACTTGACCGGCAAAGTGGCAACACGACTCGAGTGGTCGGCACGCGGAAGATCGCGATCACGGTCGCGATCCCGCTCGCCGATCAATCGGTCAGTCGGTAAGAGAGCTTCGAAGAAACAGGTCGTGTGGCTTCCGGCTTCAGCCGGAAGATCAATGCGCCGGCGGCTCTCTTCCGCCTACAGCGGAAGCCACATGGCTCAAACCCTGTGCCGCCACATCCGCTCCATCCAACCCGGCCCACTCCGGCCAACCTGCCTCTTCCTGCCCGTCTTCGCCTCACCGCGCCGATACTCAGGTTGAGTCTGCGCAATCCAAACGAGTAGAGCGCACCGCCGGCGGCGACGGCGATGATCGCCGCTCGTCGATGGCGTAGCTCATCGGCGATGCCGTGACTGGACCGCCTGCCGGCGCTGCGCCACATCGACTTTGCCGGTCGCGGCGTCAAACGCGATGACGTAGCCTTCCATGTCGCCGGCGATGGCAAATGACCCTCCGGCGGTGGCAAGGGCGCCACCCCACGGCGCCGAGTAGTAGCGGAATTCCCACCTTTGGCCGCGCCGGATCGGCGGGTCGATCGTGCCGTTTGAAGACGCCCCACGGTAGTTCTCCTCCGGAACGCCCGTCGCCGCCGCTGCCGACGAAGAACGCGCCTGGTCGAGGCTTTTGTGGAACGCCGAAGATCTTGTCGCACTGCTCACGCACGGCGGCGGCGTAGCCGACCGGTCTGCGGGCTGTAGGAGGGCGCCATGTAGTTGGTGGCGCCGGCCACGCCCGGGCAGACGTCGGTGCCTCTCCGGCGTGGGGAGAGCATCTTCCCGGCGCACGACGATCGGCCGGCCGCCCTTGGCGTCGAGGCCGCTCGCCGCATGTCACCCGCGCAAAACGGTTTGCCGAGGAGGAACTCGCCAGTTCGTGCGGTCGAGCGCGCGTAGAAGAACTCCGCTCTCGATCTGGCCTGGAGCAACAGCTTCCGCTGGCGGCCCTGCCAAAGCATGCGTCGACGAGAACGGGGACTTGGGTAGAGTCCCAATCGTGGACGTCGTGAGGCGCGTGCTGGAAGTGCCACTTGGGGGTGCCGCGATCGACGTCGAGAGCAGCCACGCTGTCGCTGCAGAGAATTGTCGCTCCTCACGATCGGCGCCGCAGAAATCCGGACCTCATGTTGGCCGCGCCCTCGGGAAAGCGGGACCGAGATGCCGTACCGGTTGTTCTGGATGACGAAGACCACCGGGAGGCTCTCGCGCGGGCCGCTCCGCTGATCGCTTCGTAGACGTAACCACTCGGAAACGGATGAATCCCGACTCGCGAAGGCGACGCCTCGTCGCCGCTGTAGCGTTTGATGGCCCGGGCGGTGCCGGCGGCATGGAGAGCGTGGTTGCCGGTGGCCGAGGAGACGTTCTGGATTTGAGGATCGACGGTTTCGAAAATGGTTCTCGTGACGACCGCCGGAGCCGGGGTCGGAAGCCCGTCCGTTCCTGATCAGCTCCTCGACGGTCATCCCCGCCGCAAGGCGAACGAGGAGGTCGCGGTAATACGAAAACAGGAAGTCCCTTTCCGGGGCGGAAGAGGCCGAGGATCAACTGAATGCCCTCGTGGCCGGCGCAGGACGACTGGTATGACCAGCTGCTTGCCCTGGCGCACGTAGTTCGCCGCCTTCGTGTCGATCTGGCGGCCGAGATGGATGAGCTGGTACCAGCGCCTGAGTGTTTTCGAATGAACAGTGATGCCATTATCAGTGAGGCTTCCAGGCCGTTGCCCTTTTTCTCCGATTTCAAGCCCTGTAATTTTCCTGCCATTCGCGCCTTTTTAATAGTTAAACAACCAACCAAGATTAAATAAGCGAAATTTTTAAACCAGACAAATCTTTAGTATATTCACCGGCGTACGTCACATTTTTCCCCAATCACACCCTCGAGAACCCGGTCGAATGGCGAATCCAACCCTCAATATTCTTTTTATCGGCGACATCGTCAGGAAATCCGGCCTCGAGCTTGTCGAAGAGCGCCCTCAAGGGTTTCCTGGAGAAATACCAGGTGGATTTCCAAGCTTCGTGAACGGGGAGAACCTGGTCGAGGGAAAGGGGATCAACGAAGAGTACGCGAAACGGGTCTTCGACCTGGGCGTCACGTGACCGGGGGAACCGCACACTGGAAGTTTAACTGGGCGCGCAAAAAGGTCCACCTCAGGCCAACCGGAACGTCCCTCAGGCCCTGAACTACCCGGTCGACAATCCGAGGGGAACGGTTTCATTAATCTACGACTTTGCCCAGGAAGGGGAAGGTCGGGGTGTAACCTGCGGGGTCTACATGCAGTCGATCGATTGCCCGTTCGGAGGGGAGTGGGCGGTCGGGGAGAAAATGCTCAGGCAGACCAAAGGTGATCCTTGTGGATTTCCACGCCGAGGCGACCGCTGAGAAAATGGCGCTCGGCTGTGGTTCCTGGACAGGTGTCGGCGATCGTCGGGACACGCACACGCTTGCGACGGCCGACACCTTCCGATCAAGAGCTCGCTCAGCCGCAGCACTATCAAACCGGTCGCCTCGACCCGTCACTGCTCGACCGCTCCCCATCGCGTGAACGATCGTCGTTTTCTGCGTTTCCACCCCGTCCCACGTATGACAGGTCGTGACAATGAATTCCTACCGGTTCGGTCGAGGACTGTCGTTTTGCTCATTGATCCCGATGGTGCCCAGATCCGTTTCTGTTGATCCCTGCCAAGTCTCCCCGCGAAAATCCACCTGTTGCGAA
>ERZ1370068.9020-contig-783_pt1 | contig 126259 bp, 151 predicted proteins | sample MGYA00561227_ERZ1370068 | MGnify/ENA primary metagenome ERZ1370068 (study PRJEB38410, sample SAMEA6850437) | metagenome | study: Metagenomic assessment of the ecological functions of the soil: analysis of the soil microbiota associated with the...
GCCATCCTGAATGACGCGCAAGTCCGTGGTCCTGGTGACCGGTGCCGGCGGCGAGATGGGGCATGGCCTGGTCACTCGCCTGGCCGAGCTGGGCACCTTCGACATCCTGGCCCTCGACATCCGGCCGCTGGATCCGGACGTGTCGCGGCACTGCACCGCGACCCGGGTCGGGACATCCTCGATCGCCACCTGCTGGACCGGATCAGGAGCGAGTTCGAGATCTCCGCCGTGTTCCACCTGGCGGCCCTGCTCTCGACACGGGCCGAGTTCGTGCCCGAGACACGCCCACGAGGTCAATGTCGAGGGCACGCTGGGACTTCTTCGTCTCGCCGTCGACGAAGCCCGGTCGCACGGCCGCGCGGTGAAGTTCCTCTTCCCGAGCTCCATCGCCGTCTATGGACTCCCTGACCTTGGAACCAAGCGGAAGGCGGGCCGGGTGGTCGAGCCCGACTGGCTCATGCCCGTGACCATGTACGGCTGCAACAAGCTCTACTGCGAGCACCTCGGCCGCTACTTCGCCCGTCACTACCGCCAGCTCGCGCCCCAGACCGAGCCGAGCGGCGTGGACTTCGAGCCATCCGCTTCCCCGGCTTGATCTCGGCCTTCACGATGCCGAGCGGAGGCACGAGCGACTACGCGCCGGAGATGATCCACGCGGCCGCCCAGGGCCGGCCCTATGACTGCTTCACGCGCGAGGACACGCGCATCCCGTTCATGGCGATGCCCGACGCGATCGCCGCGCTCCTCGCCCTGCTGGATGCCCCGATGGAGTCGCTGACGGCTCCCGTCTACAACGTGGCGGCGTTCAACCCGAGCGCCGGAGAGCTCGCCGAACTGGTTCGCCGGTCCTTCCCCGGGGCCAAGATCGCCTTTGCCCCTGATGCGCGGCGGCAGGCGATCCTGGACTCATGGCCGGAGGACGTGGACGATGCCCGCGCCCGCCGCGACTGGGGCTTCCGGCCCGCGTACGACCTGACCCGGACGTTCAACGAGTATCTCGTGCCCAATGTCGCCCGCCGCTACGCGCAACGCTAGCTGCAGGACGAGCGGCACGAGGGCGAGGGAGGTAACCCGATGTATGGCAACGTGAGACCGCGGCTTCAGGCGGAGCTCGGCCGGATCCGTGACGCGGGCCTGTGGAAGGACGAGCAAGTCCTCGAGAGTCCTCAGGCCGCCCGGGTGACGGTATCCGGTCGCGAGGTGCTGAACTTCTGCGCCAACAACTATCTCGGGCTGGCGAGCGACCCCGCGCTGATCCGCGCCGCCCAGGACGGCCTGGCGCGCTGGGGGCTCGGGCTGGCCAGCGTCCGGTTCATCTCCGGCACCCAGAGGATCCACAAGGAGCTCGAGGCGGCCATCGCGCGATTCCTCGGCACCGAGGACGCGATCCTCTACACGTCGTGCTTCGACGCCAACGGAGGGCTGTTCGAGACGCTCCTCGGCGAGGACGACGCGGTCATCTCGGATGCCCTCAACCACGCCTCCATCATCGACGGCATCCGGCTCTGCGCGGCCAAGCGCTATCGCTACGAGCACCGGGACATCTCCGATCTCGAGCGCATCCTCCGGGACACCCGGGACGCGCGGACGCGCCTGATCGCCACCGACGGCGTCTTCTCCATGGACGGCGACGTCGCGCCGCTCGCCGAGATCTGCGCCCTGGCCGAGCGCCACGACGCCCTCGTCATGGTGGACGACAGCCATGCCACGGGCTTCTTCGGCCCGACCGGGCGGGGCACGCCGGAGCATTGCGGGTCGCCGGACGCGTCGACATCATCACGTCCACGCTCGGCAAGGCCCTCGGCGGCGCCAGCGGCGGCTTCACGCGCCGCCCGCGCGGGAGATCGTCGACCTCTTGCGCCAGCGCTCCCGCCCGTACCTCTTCTCGAACACGCTTCCCCCGCGCTGGTGTCTGCCTCGCTCGCCTGCCTCGAGCTGCTCTCGGGCACGAGCGCGCCTCGGGACCGGCTCGCCGCAAATACGCGCTGGTTTCGGCGTGCCATGGCCGATGCCGGCTTTCAGATCCGGGCGGGCGAGCATCCCATCGTGCCCATCATGCTCGGCGACGCGCACCTCGCCCATCAGATGGCGGCCGACCTGCTGGCGGCGGGCATCTATGTCGTCGGCTTCTCCTATCCGGTGGTCCCGAAGGGGCAGGCGCGAATACGCGTCCAGATCAGCGCCGCCCACGAGCCGGACCATCTGGAGCGCGCGGTGGCGGCCTTCGTGGAGGTCGCCCGCGCCCATGGCGTGATCGCCGGCGTAGAGCACTCCGGAACGGCGGGACCAGGTCAATCGGCGCTGGCTCGGTCCAGCCCTCGCGAATCTCTCCTGGTCGTCCGCGGCCCGGTCCGCCGTCCCTCACCGATGGGAGACGACGATGTCCGTCACCTCCGGCGAGCAGGCCGCGTCGGCCCGGCAGATCTCGCGCAACAGGTCGGTCTCGGTGATGATCCCCACGAGCCGCCCGCCCTCGGTCACCGGAAGCGATCCGACCTTGTCCTCGAGCATCATGCGCGCGGCGTCCGTCACCTCGTCGGCGGCGTCGACCGTGAGGACCGGCGCCGACATGATCTCGTCTACCGTCACCGCCTTGAGCAGGAGCTTCGATGGAGGTCGCGCCGATATCCTCGCGGACGTGGGGACGGAACAGGTAGTGGCGGAGGTCGCGGTCCGTCACGACACCGACCAGCGCCCCGTCGTCGCTCAGCACGGGCAGGTGTCGGACGCGCGCCCGGTGCATGCGTCGGATGGCCTCGTGACACGAGCTCGACTCGGCGATGGTCACCAGGTTGCGGTTCATCAATTCCCTGACTCTCATGATCGGCTCCTTCGCCGGCTGGATCGAGGGTTATCGTCCATCGACGCTTCGCACGAAGGCGCGCAGCATGTCGGTCTCCGTCACGATGCCGATCAGGCGCCCGGCGTCCGTGACCGGGAGCGCGCCGATCTTGTGGTCCAGCATGAGGCGCGCCGCGTCAGCCGCATCCCGGTCGGGCCCCACGGTGATCACGGTCTCCGTCATCACCTGCCCCACGGTCAGCTTCGTCAGCAGATGGTTGATCTCCCACACCGAGAGGCTCGTCGCCTGCGAGGGCAGGTTGAGGCGGATATCGCGATCCGTGACGATGCCCACGAGCTGCTCGTCTTTCGTCACGAGCAGGTGCCGGAAGTGGTTGCTCATCATCAGGTGTCGCGCGTCGAGCATCGGCGTGTCGGGGCTGACCGCGATCGGCGCGCCGGTCATCAGCTCGCGGACTCGCATGGGTGCCTCCTTCAAGGTGACGTGCCTACTTCCCGCACCGTCATCACCGGGCACGGAGCGATGGCGATGACGCGTCCGGCCACGCTGCCGAGGAAGATCTTCGCGAGTCCGGTGCGCCCGTGAGTGCCCATCACCACGAGGTCGGCCCGCTGCCTGCGCGCCGTCCGCGCGATCTGCTCGTGCGGCATTCCCTCGAGCAGGATGCTCTTGGCGCGCACCCCCGCCTTCTTCGCCTTCGCCACGAGCGCGTCGAGGTTCTTCTTGCCGTAGGCGCGCGCGGATGCCGCCAGATCCTCGTACACCTGCGGCGAGACATAGCCGTCCCCGACCATGGGCATGGCGGGTGCGAGCACATGAACCACCAGAAGCTCGGCCTTGTTCGTCTTGGCGAGGTCGGCGGCCTTGGTAAGGCTGCGCCCGACGCGCGCGAGAAGTCGGTGGGGTGAAGTATGCGGCGAATGCGGCTCATTGCCCGGCTCCTTTCGTGATTGTCTTCAGGACTGCCGTCCCGCGATCAGCAACAAGGCGAGAAAGATCGTGCTCCCGGCGTCGCCCGCGAAGCGCACGACGACCGTGACGCTGTAGACGAGAACATGCGTACCGAATGGAACCAGCATCGTCGTCTCCTCTCACTCGGGCTTGCGCACGGTCAGGACCGGGCAGGGCGCAAACCTGATCACCCGCTCCGTGACGCTGCCGAGGAGCAGGCGGTTCAGGCCGGTGCGTCCGTGGGTCCCTATGATGATCAGCTCCGCGCGCTCGTCGGTGGCGAGGTTGACGATCTCCTCGTTCGCCGAGCCCGTGCGCACGATCGTGCGCACCGTGGTCCCCTCCGCTCGGGCGGCGGACGCCCACTTCTCGAGCTCATCCTCCACCCACTTCCGCCCCTGCTCGAAGAGCTGCAAGGTCGAGTCCGCGGCGAGGGCCGGGTCGCCGTAGACGATCGGCTCGGCGAGGATATGGGCGAGCACCACCTCCGAGCCCAGGGTGCCCGCGACCCGCTTGGCGAGCGCCCAGGCTTCCTCGGAGCAGTCGGAGAAGTCGGTCGGTACGACAATGCGATGGAAGAGATTCGAGGCCATGCGCGCTCTCCTCTCGGCGGCCCGCCAATCCGAGCGGCCCGCCGTCCTGGTCACACACTACCGACCGATCATCCCACAGAAAGATCGTGCAACCGCGGGGCCACGAGGCACGCGCACAAATTCAAGCGCTTGGGGAGATGAACTCTCCGCAGGCGGCGGGTGTCATCGCACCCGCCGGGGCGCCGACGCCCCAGCCGACAACCCACGGGAGTCGGGCGCCGAGAAGGGTCCAGCTGCGAGGCGGCGCGGGCGCGGCAGCCCGAGGCGTACTTGCCGTACGTTGAGGGCTTGCCGCGCCCGCGCCAACGAAGCAGATGGGCCCTTATCGGCGTCCGCCGCCACGTGTAGAATGCGCGGGTGGCTGGAGGCAAGCTCGTGACGATGCAGGAGGCCGTCGCCCGCTTCATCCCCGACGGCGCCTCCGTCTGCATGGGCACCGCGCTCGAGGCGGCCATCCCGTTCGCCGCCGGTCACGAGCTGATCCGGCAGCGGCGCCGGGACCTCACGCTGATCGGTCCCATCTCCGACATGCTGTTCGACCAGCTCGTCGGCGCCGGATGCGTCCGCCGCATCATCGCCGCGTGGGTCGGCAATGTCAGCGCCGGCCTCGGCCACAACTATCGCCGCGCGGTGGAGAAGGGCGTGCCCGCGGCCATCGAGGTCGAGGATCACTCGAACCTCACGCTGGCCTTCGGCCTTCAGGCCGGCGCGCTCGGCGTGCCCTACCTGCCCACGCGATCGCTGCTCGGCTCCGGACTCGCCGAGTCGAACCCGACGTTCAAGGCGGGCACCGATCCGTGGTCGGGCGCACCGCTGCTGCTCGTGCCCGCGCTCGTGCCCGACGTCGCCGTGCTGCACGTGCAGCGCGCCGACGAGGACGGGCGCGCCCACTTCTGGGGCACGCTCGGCGTGACGCGCCCGGCGGCGCTGGCGGCGCGCCGGGTCATCATCGTCGCCGAGGAGATCCGCCCGCGGAACCGGATCCTGTCGGATCCGGGCCTGGTCCTGACGCCGGAGATCGAAGGTGGCGGCGGTCGTGCACGAGCCCTTCGGCGCCTATCCCTCGCCGGTGCAGGGCTGCTACCGGCGCCACCACGACTTCTTCGGCGCGCTTCCACGAGGAGAGCCGCACGGTGGAGGGCAATCGGGCCTGGCTCGACCGCTGGGTCCACGGCGTGGACGACTGGCAGGGCTTTCTCGGCGTGGTCGGCGCCGACGTGCTGGACACGATCCGCATCACGCGCCCTCTTCCCTCGGACCCGCTCGACTACGGAGCCTGACCATGAAGATCACCGCGATCCAGGCCATCACGCTCGCCATCCCGCTCAAGCCCATGACCCCGGCGTCGGCGTGGTCGGGGGCGACGCGCAAGCAGATCGTGGTCCGCGTCTCGACCGACGAGGGCGTGACGGGCACCGGCGAGGCCTTCGCGTACGGTGCCCCTCTGGCGGTCGCGAGCATCATCGAGGAGAGCCTGGCGCCCCTCATCGTGGGCCAGGATCCGCGGCGGATCGAGGCGGTGGTCGACCTCATGCACCGCGGCACCATGATCTACGGCCGGCGCGGGCTCGCGATGTTCGCGATCAGCGGCGTGGAGATCGCGCTGTGGGATCTCCTGGGCCGGCTGCACGGAGCGCCGGTCTACCAGCTTCTCGGCGGCGCCACCCGGCCGCGCCTGCCCGCCTATGCGAGCCTGATGCGCTACGACTCGCCGGCCGACGTGGCCGCGGCGTGCCGGCACTTCGTCGCCCAGGGCTTCCGGATGCTCAAGCTGCACCAGATCGACGTCGCGTCGGTCCTGGCCGCGCGCGAGGCCGTCGGCCCCGACATCGAGCTGATGCTCGACACCAATTGCCCGTGGGATCCGGCCGGCGCCATCGCCATGGCCCGCGCGCTCGCCCCCTATCGCCTGTTCTGGCTGGAGGAGCCGGTGTGGCCGCCCGAGGACTACGAGGGCCTGGCGCGCGTGGCAGCATCCACCGACACGCCGATCGCGCTCGGCGAGAACGAGTCGACGGCGTTCGGATTCCGCGAGATCATCGCCCATCGCGCCGGCCAGATCCTGCAGCCGAGCATCACCAAGGTGGGCGGCATCTCCGAGATGAAGAAGATCGCGGCGCTCGCCCAGGCGGCCGGCCTCACCGTCGTGCCGCACTCGTTCTACTTCGGTCCCGGCCTCGCCGCCACGCTGCACGTCGCGGCCACCTTCGGCGGCAGCGCGCCCATCGAGTTCCCCACCGGCGAGATGGAGACGCCGTTCCTGACACGCCCCATCACCGCGAAGGACGGCTGGGTGGACGTGCCGACCGGCCCCGGCCTCGGCGTCGAGGTGAACGAGGAGGCCATCCGCCGATATCCGTTCGTGCCGGCGGCGGCCAAGCCCTTCGTGCTGACCTGATGGCGATGGCTCACACCTACACCGACCGCGAGCTGATGGTGATCGCGGCCGGTCGCGAGATCCGGGACGGCGACGCGGTCTTCGTCGGCATGCGTCTGCCGCTCGTGGCCTTCGCCTTCGCCAAGCGCACGCATGCCCCGGGCGCCCTCGGCATCTTCGAGAACGGCATCGTCCGCGACGAGCCGGCCGCCGAGACGCTGATGACGATGAGCGACACGCCCAATATCCCGGGCGCCCTCTGGTGCGCGGGCACGCTGGAGGTGATGGGGCTGCTCCAGCAGGGGCTGATCGACCTCGGCTTCATCGGGGGCGCCGAGATCGACCGCTACGGCAACCTGAACACGTCCTATATCGGCGACTGGCGCCATCCGACCGTCCGGCTGCCCGGCAGCGGCGGCGGCGCCGACATCGCGAGCCTCGCCAAGCGCTTCGTCGTGATCATGCCGCAGGAGCGGCACCGCTTCGTCGAGCGCGTCCAGCTTCATCACCTCGCCCGGCTTCGGCGACGGCGCGGGCTGGCGCGAGCGGGTCGGGCTGGCGCGCGGCGGCCCGGCGGCGGTCATCACCACGCTCGGCGTCTTCCGGTTCGACCCGGACACGCGCGAGATGTATCTCGCCTCCTATCACCCGGGGCAGAGCGTCGACAGCGTGAAGGCGGCGACGGGCTGGGATCTGCGCGTGGCCGCGGACGTGGGCGCCACGCCGACCCCCACGGGCGAGGAGCTGGCCATCGTCCGCGCCTGCGACCCCGACGGCTTCTGGACGCGGTGAGCCCGGCCGCTTCGGCCGTTCCGCTGCGGGGACGGTGGCTGATGTGGGGCATCCCCGCGGCCATCTTCTTCATCGCCTTCCTTCACCGCGTCGTCCCGGGAGTTATCGCCAAGGACGTCATGCAGGCCTTCGGCGCCACCGGCGCCATCGTCGGCCTGCTCTCGTCGATGTACTTCTACAGCTATGCCGGGTTCATGATCCCCGCCGGCCTCCTGATCGACGGGTTCGGCGCGCGCGTCATGATCACCGCGGGCGCCGCGGTGATGGGAGCGGGCTCGCTCGCCATGGGCGTGGCGGCGGCCGAGCCCCTGCTCTTCGCGGGCCGCTTCGTCGTGGGGCTGGGCGCCACCGTCACCTTCATCGGCGCGCTCAAGATCGGGGCCGCGTGGTTTCCGCCGTCGCAGTTCGCCACGCTCGCCGCGGTGACGGCCACGGTGGGCGTGCTGGGCTCCATCGCCGGGACCTATCCGCTCGCCGCGCTCGTCGCCGTGGCCGGGTGGCGCGGCGCATTCCTGATCCTGGGCCTCTTGACCCTCGTGCTGGCGGCGCTCTGCGCGCTCCTGGTCCGCAATCACCCGGCGGGGTCGGCGGCCGCCATGGAGCCCGCGCCGAGCCTCGCCGGCATGGTCGGCGGCATGATCCGGGTCCTGGGCAATCGCCACACCTGGCCGCCGTTCCTGGCGTTCTTCTTCGCCTACGCGGCCATGGGCAACCAGATGCTGTGGATCGTGCCGTACCTGCGCGACGTCTACGGGCTCAGCACCACCCAGGCCGCGCTGTACGCGTCGGCGCCCGCGCTCGCCATGCTCGCGTCCGGCCCGCTCACCGGCTACCTCTCCGACCGCGTCGTCAGGCGGCGCAAATTGCCCTACACCGTGCTCACCGCCGTGTCGCTGGTCATCTGGATCGCCTTCGTCGCGACGCTGGGCACGCTGCCGCTCGCGGGCGTCTTCGCGCTGCTCTTCGCGATGGGCCTGGCCGGCGGGGCCTTCGTGCTGACCTGGCCGCTCGGGCGCGAGGTCAACCCGCCGTCGCTGTCCGGCATCGCCGTCGCCGTCGTCAACCTCGGCGGCTTCCTGGGCGCCGCGCTCACCCAGGGGCCGCTCGGCGCCGTCCTCGACGCGCGCTGGACCGGCGTGAGCGTGGCGGGCGCGCGCGTCTATCCGCTCGCCGCGTACCACGCCGCGTTCTCGGTGTGCGCGGGCTTCACGCTGGTCGCGCTGCTGGTCACCCTCGGGCTTCGCGAGACGCGCGGCGAGAACATCCACCACCAGCTCGCTCGCGGCGCCGCGGCCCGCTCGCAGCCGGCCCCGCGTGGCGGATATTCGACGTGAGCGGACCGGGCTACGGTGCCGCGGGCGAGGCGGTGCCGATCGCGGAGCGACGCCCGGCACGTGGACCACGAAAACGGCGGGCCGGGCCGCGTCGGCGGCCAGCGCCGCCATCGCTTGATCGCGCTGTCGGATGGATTCGAGCACGCGGGCTGCGGCCTCGCTGTCGGCCTCCGCGCGTCTGATGACCCTCTGCTCCCAGGCGATCACGTCCTCCTGGGTCCCCGCGCTGGAGTGCGCCGTGATGCAGTACCGCAGCCACTCGCCGAGCTCCACCGCGTCCTGGGCGACCATCTGCTCCATCAGCTCGCACCAGGCGCTCATCACGGCGCGCTGTCTGACGGCGGTCACGCGATCGGCCGGCAAGCTGCAGCACGACGACGGGACGCGACGGGTCCGCCCTGCGGATCAGTGCGTGATACGGCTCAAGGGCATGAAGAATGGCGGCGGCCACGTCGCTCCGCGCTGCGCGCCGCAGGACACCCTGCCGCCACTCGGTCATCGCGGGCGGCTCCGCCCGGGGCCAGGTTGCAATCGACGTGTCCCGGTCGACGCGCGCCAGCGCGCTCCTCAGATGCGACACCTCGTCCCCGTCACTCAGGACGATGTCCCTGACGTCGAGAAGCGCCTCAGGATCACGACCAGCTCAGGAACGACGACCTCGTCGGCCTCACCGCCCTCCGGCTCCGCGCGGGCGTGGAGGCCGTGACTCTCGGGGCGTTCCTCGGGCGCCATGAACTTGTCCCACTCCGATGCCACGAGCGCCCCGCCCCGTCGCCGGCCTAGCCGCGGTCGGGGTCGCGGCTCGGACGTCGGGCGGCTCTGCTTCCCGCTTCTCGTAGCATTCGGGATGGTAATCCTGCTCGTCGATGGTGTAGATGGTTTGCGCCGGCCCCAGGGTCTTCTTGCAGACCGGGCAGATGCTCGCTCTCGCCATGACTTCAACTGTAGAGCCCGGGAGTGCTCCTGTCTTGACATTGGGCGACACGCGATTGACACTCGGAGCGCCTCAGAGCCGAAGGGGGATCCGGGCACGTGCGCACGAGACCGATGATTTCCCTGACCGCCGCGACCGGGCTGATCGACGCGATCGCAGCCGGAGGCGGAGATCCCGATGCCGTTCTGAGCTCGCTCGGCCTGACTCGCCAGGCCGTCTCCAACCCCATGGGGTCATCCCCTCTTCCGACTTCGCCAGGCTGCTCGAAGCGGCCGCCCAGGCCACCCATGACGCCTGTTTCGGGCTGCACTTCGCCGAGCACTACCAGCCCAAGAACATCGGCCCGCTGACCTATGTCGTGCTGAACTCGCCCACGTTTGCCGCCGGGATCGAGAACGTCGGCGCGCTACCTCCACGCGCACAACGAGGCGGCGCGCGTGACGTTCGCGGTCGAGGGAGACCGGGCATACGTGCGACACGAGCTCGCCGACCTGTCCATCGAGGTTCCGCGACAGCACAACGAATGCAGCCTCGTCGTCGGGTTGAACACGGTCCGCCTGATGGCGGGCAGCCGGTGGGCCCCGGTGGAAGTCCAGTTCGCGCACGCCGCGCCCGCCGATTCGTCGGAGCACGTCAGGGTCTTTCGCGCTCCGGTGTCATTCGGCTGTCCGACGAATGCGTTCGTCATCGAGCGCGAGTTCTTCGATCGTCCCGTGCCGGCCGCCGACGCACGCGCTGTATCCGATCCTGCGGCGCTACCTCGACCGAGTCCTGGAGGAGATGCCGCGAGAGGAGGGCCTTCTTGTCACGGTGCGACGCGCCATCGGGGAGGCGATGCGGGATGGCGACCCGACGCTCGCGCAGGTGGCGAAGAAGGTCGCGACGAGCCCGCGCACGCTGCAGCGGCAACTGAAGGACCACGGCGTGGAATTCAAGCGGCTGGTCGACGACACGCGCCACCGCTTCTCGCTCAACTATCTGAGAGACCGGAAGCACACCCTCACCGAGATCGCCTATCTGCTGGGCTACTCGGAAGTCAGCGCATTCAACCGCGCCTTCAAGCGGTGGACCGGCTCGACCCCGTCGGACTACCGCAAGAAGCCTAGACGGTAGCGGCGCCGCCCGTGTTCCCGTGCCCCTGATCGCGCCCGCCCATTGAGCCACGTGCTGCGCCGGATCGTCCAGCTCATGTACTTCATGGCGCCGGCCTACGTGGCGAACATGGTCCCGCCGTTTCTCAAGTACTGGAAGGGCTGGAATCCTCCGATCAATCGGCGCTGGCTCGGGAGCCACAAGACCGTGCTCGGCTTCACGGCCGGTGTCCTGGCCGCCGTGCTCACCGCGGCCGTTCAGTCACATCTCGGCTGGTCGGCGGATGCCATCGCCGTGCGCGAGACCTGGCTCGGGCTCGGACTGCGGTTCGGCATCGGCGCCATGGCCGGCGACGCCGTCAAGAGCTTCTTCAAGCGCCGAGCCGGCGTGCCGTCGGGCGAGCGGTGGGTCCCGTTCGATCAGATCGACTTCGTCGTCGGGGCGCTCGTGCTCGTCTGGCCGGTCGCGGATCTCTCATGGCTGGATGCGGTGGCGATCCTGCTCGTGAGCGCGCTCGGCCACATCCTCGTCAACCACGTCGGCTACTGGCTCGGCGTGCGGCCCGCGAGGTGGTAGCTATCCCCGGTCGAGAAACCCCTCGGTCATCGCGTTGACCTCGGGGATGCCGACGCGCGCGATGGTATTGATGCGGGCCTTCATCTCGGCGAGCGGACGGGCGGGCTTCTTGCTGAGCATGTCGGCGTAGTCGGCCACGGCCTTACCGAGCTCGGCGCCGGGCACGACCTGGTGCACCAGCCCCATCGCCTGGGCCTCGGAGGCCGAGTAGCGGCGGCAGCTCATGATGATCTCTTTCGCGCGGGCGGGCCCGACCATGCGGACGAAGCGCGTGGTCGAGGCCACGCCGAGGGCGACGCCGAGGTCGACCTCGGGGATCCAGAGCTGCGCCTCCTCGGCGGCGATGCGGAAGTCGCAGGCCAGCGTGAGGCCCCAGCCGCCGCCCACCGCGTGGCCATTGATCATGCAGATCGTCGCCTGCTCCAGGTTCTCGAGCAGCGTATTGGCGCGCTCGAAGAAGCGGCGGAACTGGCTCTTGCGCGAGGTGAAGAGCCGGCGCCGCTCCTCGTCGGTCTTGGCGCGGGCATGCGGGGCGTCGGCGCCGGCGGAGAACACGGGCGGCGCCCCGGTGACGATGACCACGCGCGTCTCGGCGTCGTCGCGCAGCTCGACGAAGGCCGCGGCCAGCTCGGTCAGCATGGCGTCGCTCAGCGAGTTGCGGCGGTCGGGCCGGTTGAGCGTCACGGTCGCGATCACTCCGGCCCGGGTCAGCGCGACGTTGTCGGCCATCTCGATCAGGCTCCGCCGCCTGGACAACGGCGGCCTCGATTCCCTTCTCGTCCTCGAGCATCCGCTGCCGCGCCGCCCGCACACGGGCGGTGGCGCGCGCATACCCCTGGCCCTGCTCGCGGTCGCGGGCCAGCGCGGGCGCCAGCACCTCGTCGAGCAAGCGCTCGAAGCCTGCGGACAGGCGCCGCCGCACCTCGCCATAGCCCTTGACGACAGTGGCGGTGTCCGCGACCTCCGCGGCCAGCTCCGTGTCGAGCGAGGCGGCCTCGAGCACGGCGCGCTCCCAGCGGGCGATCAGCGCCGACTCGCGCTGGAAGCGGAGCGAGCGGGGACGCAGGAAGCGGAGCCGCCCGAGCACCCAGACGCGGAGAAAGCCGAGGACGGAGGTGGTCTTCACGTGCTGGCCGGGCGTGGGGCGGCCATGGGGCCAGCGCCGCTCGGCCCAGCGCGCGATGGGCCCGGCGACGCCGACGGGCAGGATGCCGTACAGCTCGTCGAGGTCCGGCTTGAAGTAGTCCGTGACGACCATCACGGAGCCCGGCGCCGCGCCGCTCTCCTGGCGGATGCGGTCGAAGCGGCTCCGGCGCGTCTTGAGGTCCGCCACGCGGATCACGTCCTCGTAGCTCATCCACACGGCCAGCCGCCGCGCAAAGACCTCGGTGAGCCGGCCCTCGGGATCGAGCGCGTGGACGCGCCGGACGCGCGCGAGGAATTGCTCGGCGTAGCCGCGGTCCTGGTAGTCGATGAGGCGCGCGGCGGCCTCGCCCAGAGTCCGATGGAGCGGCGCCGGGAACTCGGCCGCGATGCGATCCGTCACCGCCAGGAAATCGGCGCGGCGCGCGCCCAGCGCCGCCGCGCGCTCCTGTCGCACCTCGGCCCACGGGCGGGCGACGCTCGCGCCTCCGTCACCGCGACCGCGTCGCCGGCCTCGAGCCCCGCCCCGAAGCCGCCTATGTTGCGCTCCACCGCGACACCGCCCTCGCGGATCGCCGCCTCGAAGTCGGCCGGCGACATCGGCAGGATGCGCGTCGCGGCGAGCGCGCCGAGCAGGACGGCATTGACCTCGCTGCCGGCCCGCCGCGCGATCTGGAGCGCGTCGAAGCGCGATCAGCCGGCGGGCCAGCACGCGCGCGGCTTCCTCCAGCCGCTCGTGCGGGAAGACCCCGTTGCCGAGCGCGCTCTTCTCGCCGATGGCGAAGAGGCGGTGCGTGCTGGCGATGACCGTCGTGCGGTCGGGCGAGGCATAGTCCGTCTCGAGCGTGCGCCCCGCCTCGAGCATCTCCGAGGCGATGATCACGTCCACGTCGCCCGCCATCGGATAGAGGAGAAGGTGGGCTCGACGGCGCCCGGCCCGATGCGGCTCGGGGAACACTTCGAGGTAGTAGGTGGTCGCGCCCGTGCGCTGGGCCACGCCGGGGATGGAGGTGGACTGCGCGGGATAGCCGGCATGGGCCGCCGCGGCCACGATCCACTCCGTCAGGACACCGCCACCCTGCCCGCCCAGAGCCGAGATCAGGATCGAGACCGGACGGGCGGTCTCGGCCATCACGCGCCCTGAAGCAGGCCGATCACGCCGCGAGCGGAGCGCCGCGATGGCGCGCTCCCACGCGCTCGGGTTCCTGACCACCCGCGTCTCGTAGAACGACGGGCAGAGGACGGCGGCATGGGCGACCTCGCCGCAGAGCCCGCAGCCGACGCAGCTCTGGTCGACGTGGGCCACGGGGTCGTCGCGCAGCGGGTCCGGATTGTCCTTGAGCGTCAGCGATGGGCAGCCGTTGAAGCGCATGCACGACTTGTCGCCCGTGCACACGTCGGGGTCCACGCCGAAGCGCGGCGTCTCGACGCGCGCGCCCGCCTTGAGCTGGGCGGCCACCTGCGGCTTCACGCGGCGCTGGCGCTCGAGCTGGCACTCGGCGCGCGCGATGATGACCTTGAGCCCGCCCGCCGCGGTGGTCATCGCCTCCTTCACGACCTTGAGCGTGTCCCCGAGCTTGTAGGGATTCACCACCTTGATCCAGGGCACGCCGAGGCTCTTGATGGTGTCGGCGATCGACATCCGCACGGCGTCGCCGCGCGGGTTCTTTCCCGACGAGGGATTGGACTGCTGGCCGGTGGCCGAGGTGTAGAAGTTCTCGAGGATGACCAGGACCGAGTCCTGCTTGTTGTAGACGGCATTGGCGACGCCGGCGGTGAGGCCGGAGTGCCAGAAGCCCCCGTCGCCCAGGATCGAGATCACCCGCTTGCCGAAGGTCGGCGCCACCGCGCTCGCCGAGGCCAGCCCCATCCCGTAGCCGAGGATGGTATTGCCCATGTTGAACGGCGGCAGCGTGGCGAAGGCGTGGCAGCCGATGTCCGCCGCCACGTGCGTCTCCCCAGCTCGCGCTGGGCGATCTTGAGCGCGCTGAACACCGGGCGCTCGGACAGCCGGTGCAGAAGGCCGGCGGCCGCTTGGGCAAGGGCGCGCGCAGGAGCTCGCGGCCGCGCCCCACGTGCGCGGTCAGCGCCGCCCGCCGCGTCGCGGCATCGCCGCCGAGAAAGCGCGCCAGCGCGCCCAGCACCACCTCGGGCACGTACTCGCCCTGGGCCGCCACCATGTCCTTGCCGTGGATGCGCGCGCTCGAGCCGTGCTCGTAGGCCAGCGCCTTCAGCTCCTGCTCGATGAAGCTCGGCATGCCCTCTTCCAGCACGAGGACGCGCTGCTTCCCTCCAGAAAGCCCATGAGCTGCTCGGGCACGAGGGGTGGATCACGTTCAGCACCAGCAGGGGCGCGCGGCTCACGCCATAGACGTCGGCCCAGCCGAGCAGCTCGAGCGCCCGCAGCGCCGTGGGCGCGAGCCCGCCCTGCAGGATGATGCCGATGTCCTTGCATTCGCCGGGGATCAGCTCGTTCAGCCCGCGCTCGACGACGAAGCGCCGCGCGGCGGGGAGCCGCCGCTCGAACTTCTGCGCCTCCTGCGCGTACGTCGACGGCGGATGGCTGATCCGGCCATAGTCGAAGGACGGGCGCGTCAGCCGGTCGAGCATGCCGATGCGCGGCCGCACATTGTCCTTGCACACCATGCTCCCGCGCAGGTGCGCCGCGCGGATGCGCAGGCTGATCACCGCCGGCAGGTTCGACGCCTCCGACATGGCGAACCCTTCCTCGACCATGCGGGCCAGGTTGCCGAGGGCCGGCCGCGGGTCGAAGAGGCAGAGCGAGGACTTGAGCGCGAAGGAATGGGTGCGCTCCTGGATGACGCTGGCGCCCGCGCCATAGTCCTCGCCGACCACGATGAGCGCGCCGCCGATGACGCCGGCCGACGCCAGGTTCGACAGGGCATCGGCCGCGACGTTGGTCCCCACGATCGACTTCCAGGTGACGGCCCCGCGCATCGGGTAGTTGATGGAGGCGCCGAGCAGCGCGGCGGCCGCCGCTTCGTTGGCGGAGGCGTCGAGATAGACGCCCATGGGCTTGAGCAGCGGCTCATTGGCGTCGGCGAGGACGTCGAGGAGATGCGAGACCGGCGCGCCCGGATAGCCCCCGACATAGGACACCCCGGACTGGAGCAGGGCCTTGGTGATGGCCAGGATGCCCTCCCCGGAGGACCTGTCCGTCTCCCAGCGCGAGCTGCTTGACTTCCGCGGCAAAGGACCGTTCCATAGAGCGTCGTCAGCACCCTCTTTTACCATAAAGCCCTCAACCCAAGGGGAAGCCCGTGGCGCACTTCAAGACCAGCGACGGCGTCCGCATCTACTTCGAGGAGCATGGCAAGGGCGAGCCGCTCCTGCTCGCCTACGGCATCGGCGGCAATGCCGGCATGTGGCAGCCCAATATCGGGCCGCTCTCGGCACGGCACCGGCTCATCCTGTGGGAGCCGCGCGGGCACGCGCGCTCGGAGAGCCCGGAGGATCCGGCCAAGGTCACGTTCGGCCACTGGGTGCTCGACCTCCTCGGCCTCCTCGACTACCTGGGGCTCGAGCGGGCGGTGGTGGGCGGGCTCTCGCTCGGCAGGCGGCATCGCCACGCGCTTCGCGCTGAAGCACCCGGAGCGCGTGAAGGGCCTCGTCGTCGTCGGACTCATCGTCCGCCGCGGGCCTCCCGCTCGGGGTCGACAACCTGGTCATGCGCGCGCAGAGCATCAAGGTGACGCTCGAGAGCGGGATGGACGCGATGGCCGAGTTCGCCATCGCCTCCAATCCCAACGTGGTGGGGCGCCTCAAGCTCGACCCGTCGGCGCGCGAGGAGATCTTCGCCTACTACCGCATGCTGACGCCGATCGGCTACGCCGAACGCGCTGCGCGCGCTGCTCCAGATGGACTACATCACCGATCAGCTCCCCGGCATCACGGCGCCGACGCTCCTCGTCTGCGGCGACGAGGACGCCGTCGCTCGGCCCCATGCGCGTGATGACCCAGAAGATCCCGCACGCGCGCTTCGTGCTGCTCTCGCCCGCCGGACACTTCGGCAACCGCGACCAGCCCGAGGCCTTCAATCGCGCCGTGCTGGAGTTTCTCGCCGAGCTGCCGAAGTAGGCGGAGCCGCGACGGGCTTCCCGAGATCCCAGGAGGACACATGCTCACGCGTCGCGATTTGCTCAAGTCTGCGGCGGCCGGTGCCGCCGTCGCCGCCGTTCCCGGCGCGGCCCGAGCCCAGGCGAAGAAGAAGCCCACGCTCACCATCGCCTTCCCATCGTCCCCGGAGACGATCGACCCGCACCAGCTCCGGTCCGTCCTGAGCGGCTCGATCCTCGGGCTGATGGGCGAGGGGCTCCTGACGCGCGACCCGCAGACCATGGAGCTGAAGCCCCTCCTCGCCGAGTCGTGGAAGAACCTGAACCCGAACACCTGGGAGATCAAGCTCCGGCGCGGCGTGAAGTTCCACAACGGAGAGGAGTTCACCGCGGAGAGCGTCAAGTTCACCGTCGAGCGCGCCATCGGGTCGAAGCTCAATACGCTGTCCAAGCTCACGTGGCCGCCGTCCTTCGGCCAGGACGTCCTCATCGTCGATCCCTACACCGTGCGCATCATCACCAAGATCCCGGACCCGATGGTGCCGAGCCGGCTCGCCGCGGAGTCCATGTGCATGGCGCCGGCCAAGGGCCTGGCGGAATACAAGGACAAGTTCGTCCCCGACCGCTACATCGGCACCGGCCCGTTCCGCCTCGCCGAATACGTCGTGGGCGACCGCGTCGTGGTCGAGGCCAATCCGAGCTACTGGGGGCCGAAGCCGCCCTCCCAGCGCGTCGTGTGGCAGGTCATCCCCGACGCGGCGACGCGCCTGGCCGCGCTGCAGCGGGGCGACGTGGACGTGATGTTGAACCTGCCCTTCCCGCTCGCGCCCAATGTCGAGTCGGATCCGAGCTTGCGCCTGTACTCCGAGCTGAGCTCGCTCACCCACGGCATCCTGCTCAATGCGCGTGAGTCGGCACCCCTCAAGGACCGGCGGGTGCGGCAGGCGCTGAACATGGCCGTCGACCGCCAGGCCATCATCAAGAACCTGTACTCGGGGCGCGGCCACCTCCTGAACACGGTCACCGGCAAGGACGTCGCCAACACGATGGACCCGGGACCGTATCCGTACGATCCCGGCGCGCGCCAAGGCGCTCCTGGCCGAGGCGGGCTTTCCCAACGGCTTCGAGTTCACGCTCTGGCAGGCGGTCGGGCGGTGGGTGCTGTCGGACGAGACGGCGCAGGTCATCGCCGGCTACTGGGACAAGATCGGCGTCAAGACCAAGGTGCAAGTCCTCGAGTGGGCGGAGTACAACAAGCGGTCCGCCGCCGGCGCGTTCAAGGACGGGTTCTACTACGCCTTCATCAACGGGACGTGGGACGCGTCCTACACGGTGCAGCGCTTCAAGCCCGACTTCCAGACCTTCCGCTACTTCGACGCCTCCGGCGACCTGCTCAAGGCCATCCAGGAGTACGAGCGCACCTTCGATCCCAAGCGCCGCAAGGAGCTGGGCGCCCAGGCCCTGAAGGCGCTGCACGACGAGGCGGTGTGGCTCTTCCTCTGGCAGCTCGAGGAGCTGTTCGGCGTCAGCAAGAAGGTGAAGGGCTTCAAGATGCGCCCGGACAACTTCCTGTGGGTGCGCGACACCTACGTGGAGGCCTGAAGCGCTTCCATTCCTTCTGCGGCGGCTGGGCCACGCCGCCATCGTGGCCCTCGGCGTCTCGCTGGTGGTGTTCGCGCTCGTGCACCTGTCGGGCGATCCCGTCCTGCTCATGGTCTCGAGCGACGCGCCGGCCGACGTGGTGGCGGCCACCCGGCACGCGCTCGGCTTCGACCGGCCGCTCTACGAGCAATACGCGCGCTACGTGACCCGGGCCGCGCAGGGTGACCTCGGCACGTCGCTGCGCAGCAGCCGGCCCGTGGCCGCGCTGATCACGGACCGGCTGCCCGCGACGGTCGAGCTGACGTTCGCCGCGCTGCTGATCGCCGTGGCCATCGCCGTGCCCGCCGGCATCATCTCGGCCGTGAAGCGCGGCTCCGCGATCGATCGGCTCGCGATGGTCGGCGCGGTCGCCGGCCAGGCCGTGCCCATCTTCTGGCTCGCGCTCCTGCTCATCGCCTTCTTCGGCGTGCGCCTCCGGTGGTTCCCCGTCTACGGCACCGGCACGCTGGCGCACCTCGTGCTGCCGGCGGTGAGCTTGTCGACGATCATCCTCGGTCGGCTGGCTCGGCTCGTGCGGTCGAGCATGCTCGAGGTGCTGGGGCAGGACTACGTGAGGACGGCGCGGGCCAAGGGCCTCGCCGAGCCGCGGGTCCTCGGCGCGCACGCGCTCAAGAACGCCGCCATTCCGATCGTCACCCTGCTCGGCCTGCAGTTCGCCCAGCTCCTGGGCGGGGCCGTGGTCACGGAGACCATCTTCGCCTGGCCGGGGATCGGGCGCCTCGTCGTCGAAGCCATCTTCAACCGGGATTTCCCGTCGTGCAGGGCGTGGTGCTCGTCGTCTCGCTGATCTTCGTGGCGGTGAACATGCTGGTCGACCTCGCCTATGCCGCGCTCGACCCGCGCATCCGCTCCGAGTCCGCGTGATGCGGCGCGACCCCGTCTTCTGGCTCTCGGCCGCCGCGCTCGGCAGTCATCCTGCTCGCCGCGGTCTTCGCCGAGCGCCTCGCGCCGTTCGGCCCGAACGAGCAGGACATCACCAAGCGCCTGCAGGCTCCCGGCCTCGACACCAGCCACATCCTCGGCACCGACGAGGTGGGCCGCGACATCCTGAGCCGGCTCATCTACGGCGCGCGCGTCTCGCTGCTCGTGGGCGTGATCGCCGTCGGCCTGTCCTGCCCGCTCGGCGTCCTCGTCGGCCTCATCGCGGGCTATGCGGGCCGGCGCGTCGACGACGTCCTGATGCGCATCACCGACATCCAGCTCGCGATTCCCACCATCCTGCTCGCCATCGCGGTGGTGGCGGTGCTCGGGCCCGGGCTCGGCAACGTGATCCTGACCCTGAGCGTCACGGGCTGGACGCTCTACGCGCGGCTCGTCCGCGGCGAGACGCTCGTCGTCAAGGGCCGCGACTTCGTCCAGGCGGCGCGCGCCGCGGGCGCGGGCGACGCGCGGATCATGGCGCGCGCACGTGCTGCCCAACGTGTTCTCACCCGTCATCGTGGTGGCCGTCTTCGCGGTGGCCAACATGATCGTGCTCGAGGCGACGCTGTCGTTCCTCGGCCTCGGCGTCGAGCCGAGCATCGTGACGTGGGGCCGCATGCTGAACGGCGGCCGCCTCTACCTCAGCACGGCGTGGTGGCTCACCGCCTTCCCCGGCTTCGCCATCTTCGTCACCGTCCTCGCGGTCAATCTCCTCGGCGATCACCTGCGCGACTGGCTCGACCCGCGCCTCCGGAACACGCTCGGCCGCGACGCGTGGGCTAGAGCGATGATAAGGCCCATCTGCTTCGTTGGCGCCCTCGACAGCCGGCTCAGAGCGTACGAGAAAGTGCAGCCTGCGCCGGCTGCCTTCGAGGCGCCGCACTCGCAGGCGTGACCCTTCTCTATCGCTCTGAGCGCGGGTTTCTCCGACGAGCTCCTAGAGCCAGGAGAAGGGCGCCCTAGCGGGCTTCATCCGACGGGCTTCTAGTTCGTCGCGAAGCAGTAGAACAACCCGGCGCCGCCGGTGCTCTTCAGATCGTCCTGGCTGCAGCCGCCGCCCGGCCCGCGCGAGGGATGCGACGAGTTCCAGGATTTCGCCGGCGCACTCTCATCGAGCCCCGTGCGGTCGGAATGGCCGACCATCGCGGCGCCCTGCGCACTCTTCGTCCAGTTGCCGCACGTGCGGTCATCGGCGCCCGCGAAGCGCCGTGCCGTCCGGCTGCGAGCCGGTGAGGACGTCGTGCATGTTCGGCGTGTCGCCGCGGCCGTTGACGACGGCGCCCTTCTCCGTGAGCGCGGTCTGCTTGGTGAGATTATTGGCACCGTGCAGCTCCGCGACGTCCTTGGCGATGACGACGCCCTTGGCGTTGGCCCACGGGCCGGGACCGATGCGGTCGCGCGCGTTGATGGCGCCGGCGCCCTGCGTGCTCAAATACGCGCGCCAGGCCTTGCTTCCCGCCCCGGCGCCCTGCGCGAGCATCTGGCAATGCTGGTCGGCGCCGGCGATGCCGCCCAGATCGGCGCCCTTGCCGGATCCGACGCTGGTGACGAAGAAGCCCATGGTGGCTTGCTGGGCCTGCGCGGGTGCATGCAACCCGAGCGATAACAGCGCGACAGAAACGAGAGAAAAGCGCATCCTCGACATGTTTGGCCTCCATTTCGGCGTTCGGGAAGCGGGCTGGGACAGCAACGGCGGGAAAATTGTACATCAGTGGGCTGCGTCGGAACATCGCGCATCGCCGGTGTTTCATCCGCCCTGCAACCGCCGGCTGAACTGCCGCGTTTTGAGATAGAGAGGAGTCAACCATGAGTGGACGGCGGATCCTGGCAGCGCTCCTGACGCTCTCGATCGTGGTGAGCGGTCCGGGCCTCGCGCGCACCGGCAGCGCCCAGCCAGCCCCACCCGCTCCCCCGGGTGGCCAGCCGCCGCCACCGCCGCCCGGCGCCCAGCAGCCACCGCCCCCACCTGGAACCCAGTCCCCACAGGCGCCGCAACCTGCTCCCGGCGATGCGTCGGCCGCTGCGATGCCCGAGGTCACGCCCGCGCGCCTGAGCTACCTCAACGGCGAGGTGTCGTTCTGGCGCGCGGGGGCCGATGACTGGGCACCCGCCACGCTCAACACACCGCTTGCCCCGGGTGACATCCTCTACGCCGGACCGAACGGCAACGTCGAGATCCAGGTCGGTCCGCGCGCGTTCGTGCGCGCCGCCTACGGCACGCAGATCGGCCTCGACAACCAGGAGCCGGAATACACCCAGTTCCGCGTGACGGGCGGCCAGGTGGCGCTCGATCTCCGCGGGCTGCCTCCGAACTCCACCCTCGAGGTCGATACCCCGAACGCCGCATTCACCGTCGACCGCCCCGGCTACTATCACCTGGACGTCGATCAGGACTCGAGCCGGCTCGGAGTGTACCGCGGGGCAGTGCCACGATGACCCCCGCTGGCGGCACCGCCACCCCCATCGCCTCCAACCAGCAGCTCATCGTGACCGGAACGGAGCCGACGCAGCTCGCCCTCGGCGCCGCCCTGCAACTCACCATGTGGGACAACTGGAACTCCCAGCGCACCGCCTACCTGATCCAGGCCCCGAGCGCGCGCTATGTCGGGCCCGCCGTCTACGGAACCGGAATCGCTCGATCAGTACGGACGCTGGCGGACGGTGGAGACGTACGGTTCCGTGTGGGTCCCGGCAGACGTGGCGCCGGGCTGGGTGCCGTACAGCACGGGCCGGTGGATCTGGGATCCCCGCTTCGGCTGGACGTGGCTCGATACGGCCCCGTGGGGGTGGGCGCCGTATCACTACGGCCGCTGGGTCTTCGTCGGCAACTACTGGGCCTGGGCGCCCGGCCCCATCGTGGTGCGACCGGTCTACGCTCCCGCCCTCGTCGTCTTCCTCGGCGGCCCCACCATCGGCGTCGGCCGCCCGCTGTGCTGGGCACCGCTCGGCTGGGGCGAGCCAGTCGTCCCGTGGTGGGGCCGTCGCGGCTTCGTCGGGGTGCCGTGGTGGGGCGGCTGGGCTGGTCCCCGCGTGGTCAACAACGTCGTCATCAACCGCAACACAACCGTGAACGTGACCAACATCACGGTCTACCGAAATGTCCAGGTGAACAACGCGGTGGTGGGTGTGCCGAGAGAGCAATTCGGCCACGGCACGGCCAAGCCCGCGCGCATCGCTCAGGGCGATCTGCGTCAGCTCGCCCCCGTGCACGGCTCGCTCGAGATCAAGCCGGTCGCGGCGAGCGTGATGCCCGGCACCGGCGCGACGGTCAAGCCACCGGCACCGATCCAGGCGCGCGGCGTGGTGGCGACGCGCCCGCCGCACGACCCCACGAGCACCCTGCGTGAGAACGGCCTTCCCGCGACCCCTGCTCCTGCCCCCGCTCCGGCGCCGCAGCATCGTCCCGCCGCCAAGGCGGACGCCGGCGCCGCCGAACGTGACCAGCACGCCGAGACCGGGACCTGCCCCGGGGATCGGAACGCCTCCAGCGCCCGGTTCCCGCTCCGAGCAGCGGTCCCGAGGATAAGAGAGGTCCCGACAACAAGATAGGCGGCGTGCCGCAGCGGCCGATGCCGCCGCCATCAGGTCCGGCGAGAGTGCCGCCGCCCCAAGGCGCCTTGCCATCGCCCCAGCGGCCGACGCCGCCGCCACCGCAGGGCGCCATTCCGGGCCAGCGCCAGGGTGCCGTGCCCCCGACTCAGCAGGAGGCCCCGGCGCCAGGGCAGCAGCGAGGCGCCGTGCCCCCGCCGCAGCACCAGGCCCCCGCGCCGGAGCAGCAGGGCGCCATGCCCCGCCTCAGCGGGCCCCGCGCCAGGGCAGCAGCAGGGCGCCGCGCCCCCGGCTCACCAGCAGGGTGCGCCAGGTCTGGGCGGACAGGGCGGTCGCGGCAGCAGCAGACGCGGCCAATCAGCCCGCGCCCCCGCCGGCCGCGGAACATCAGGCGCGCCGTGAGGCTCCGCCTCGGGGCCAGCCGCAGCCGCACGAGGGGAGCGGGTAGGGCGAACAGCGCCAGCGCCAGCTAGAGCGATAATAAGGCTCATCTGCGGAGGTACGGCGCCTCGCCCGCCGCGCCACGTAACGCGCGAGACGACCGCCGACGAACTTCGTCTGCGGGGCCCAGACATAGCGCCCCGCACTCCCCACGCAAGTACGCCCCGCGTTGTTCGCTGCCGTGGCGCCGCCCGCGGCTGAACTCCTTCTCATCGCTCTAGCTGGTTCTCTCCGACCAGGTTCCTAGGTCGTCGAGGGGCCGACGGCCCGCTCTGCGCCCATCACCTGAAGATCGCCCGGCAGGAGCGCGGAGACGACGTAGTTCGGCACGTCGACGACATTGCTGATGCGCAGGTCGGCGGCGACGCTGCAGATCACGTAGGCCTGCTCTGCGCGTCCAGCCGCGCTCCTGGAGCAGGTCGATCATGTTGAGGAGGGCGTTGCGGCAGGCCAGCGTGAGGTTTTCGCCCTCGTTCACGCCGTCGTCGCGGATGGGCATGCTGGTGGCCGCGATGAAATGCTTCGGCGCCGCCCACCCGGCGGCGCGAAGTAGTCGCGGTGGCTGAAGCGCGGGCCGCGCCAGGGCTTCGTCCGCCGCGCCCTTCAGCACGCGGAAGCGCACCACGGCGGTGGCGCCCATCTCGACCGCGGTGACGCAGACCTCGCCGTCGCCCTGGGCGAAGTGGCCGTCCCCACGGAGAAGAGAGCGCCGTCCACGGTGGACAGGCAAGGACAGCGTCGGAGCCCTTGGTAATCTGCTTGATGTCCATGTTGCCGCCGTTCTCGCGCGGAGGGATCGTGCGAAGCCCCTCCGTCGCGACTCGCCCCGTGCCGGGGACGGCGCCGGCGGGATCGGGCGCCATGACGAGCCCGCCGCGCTCGAGCAACGCCTGCTCGCGCTTCGTCCAGGCGCGAAGCTGATCGTGGGAGGGCGCGAGGCCGATCACGCCCATGAACGGCGCGCCAGGAATCCGCACGCCGGGCAGCTCGGGCGATGTGGCCCACCCGTCGGCGATGCGCCACTTCACCAGGATACGGGCCGTGTAGAGATCGCGCAGGAAGCCGAGCCCGGGCACGATGGCCGTGAACGCGTGCGGCTGGGGCAGGACGTCGACCATCTCGATCTCGAGGATGTCGCCGGGCCGGGCCCCTTGACGAGTACTGGCCCGGTGAGCGGATGCACCGCGCCCGTGTCCATCGTGGCGGATGCTGGCCGCAGTGGCGGAGGGGCCGAGGTAGCCGTCGCAGCCGTCGCGGGTCTCGAGCACGACCTCCTCGCCCTCGTCGACCTCGAGGATGGGTGGGATGTCCGGGTGCAGGCGATTGTGGCCCGTGGCGGGCTGATCGCGGAGCAGCTTGGTCCGGTCGATCTCGATGCTCTTCATGGGGATCTCTCCCTCGGTCTCGACGGTGAACGGAAAGGTCAGCGCCGCTTCGCGTCGGTTACGCCCGGCCCGGGTACCAGCGGGCCGCGCGCTTCTCGCGAAACGACGCGACGCCCTCCGCGGCCTTCGTCGCGCTGGCGCGTCGCGGCGTGCTCGCGGACCAGGTCGCGGAAGGCGCCGTCGTCGACGAAGGCCTCCGCGACCTGGAGGCGCGCGCAGCTTCGTCGCCGCGGTGGCGCCCGGCGCATCTCATGAGCACCGCGTCGACGATGCGCGCGCCTTCTCGGCGAGCGCCTCCGGCGCGCAGACGACGTGCACCAACCCGATCCGCCGAGCTTCCTGGGCGTCGAAGCGCTCCCGGTCAGCGCTAGCGGCGCACCTGGCGGAGGCCGATGGCCTGGCAGAGCTGGGGCAGGATGATGCCCGCCATCAACCCCCAGCGCGTCTCGCTGATCGAGAAGATCGCGTCCTCACCCGCCACCACGACGTCGCAGGCGGCGGCGAAGCCTGTGCCCCGCCGAGCATCCGCCCTGCACGAGCGCCACCGTCGGCACCGGGAGCCCGTCGAGCCGCCGCACGGTCTCGGCGGTGGTGCGGGAGACGCGCTCGATTCTCTTCGGAGGATCGCTTGGCCACCTCGCTGAGCCATCGGAGATCCACCCCGGCCTGAAAATGCTTGCCGTTTCCGCGCAGCACGAGCACGCGCAAGCTCGGGCTCGCCCCGAGCGCGTCGGAGCGCCTCGTGGAGCCCCTGGATCAGGTCGCCGTTGTACGCGTTATTGACCTCGGGGCGGTTCAAGGTCACCGTGCCGACCCCGCGCCCGTCGAGATCCCAGAGGACCGAGCCGCCGCCCCCGGTGCCGCTCACGACGCGGCCGCGCTCCGCGCCGCGCGCCAGCGGGCCTCGGCCTCGTCGAACCCCGGGCCCCGATCGATGAGCGGGAGCGCGCCGGCGCGACCCCGCCGCTCTTCGTCGGTGGCGGTCTTGTCGATCGTCGAGGGTGGCGGGCTCGAGCACGACGCCGTAGTCCTCGAGCGCCCCGCGCGCGGTGACGAAGCCCCGCGTCACGTCCTGGCGCACGCGCTCGGGGTCGCGCGTGAGGGGATCGCCCCAGCCCCCGCCGCCACAGGTCTCGAATCGCAGCAGATCGCCGCGCTCGAGCGACGAAGCCGTCGCCGAGGGCGGCCAGCCTCGCGCTCGCCGGGCGTGCCCGGGTTCAGGATGATGCGGCCCGTGCGCCCGGCGTGACCGCCGCGCCACGCCGTAGGGCGCGACGAGCGTGTTCTCCATGCGCGTGGCCAGCTCGGCGCGCTCGCAGCAGCACGCGCACGTCGCGGACGACGCCCGCGCCGCCCCGGTGGTATGCCAGGGCCGCCGGAGTCCGGGCGCACGGCGTAGCGCTCCACCCGGAGCGGGAAATCGCGCTCGACGTACTCGACGGGATAGTTCTCCTGGGCGATGTAGTAGATGACGTCGACGCCGTCGGCGAACGGACGAGCGCCGAGCCCGACGCCGAGCCCCTCGATGCACAGGATCGGGCGCATTGCGCGCCGCATCCCAGGCGCGGAAGTAGTACGAGCACGTAGACCGGCGAGCCCGCGGGGACGCGGCCGCCATTGGCCTGGGCGAGCGAGCCGAAGATGCACGGACATGACGCGAAAGCGCGTGTTGGCGCGCATGCCGAGCGGCGCCGGGAAGCGCGGCTTCAGGATGCTCCCCTCGCGCGTCACCCACTCGTCGAGGTTCCGGAGCAGCCCCTCGTTGACGTCGAGGTCGGGATCGAGCGACTGCAGATACCGGCCGAAGGCGATGCGCAGGAGCCCGGGATTGGTCATGAAGTTGATCGGCCCGCGCGCCTGGTCGTCGGAGCGCGACCCGTCGAGGCGCACGTGATCCCCGACCCGGTCGAGCGTGAGCTCGATCCGGTACGGGCGCGCCTCGGTCCCGCCGTCGCTGTCGAGGTAGTCGTGAAACGACCACGCGCCCTCGGGCACGAGCTCGAGGAAGAGCTCGCGCGCCCGCGCGCCCGTCTGGGCGATGCACTCGTCGAACGCGCGCGAGCACGGTCGGGGCCCCGTAGCGCGTGAACAGCTCGCCGAGGCGCGTCTCCGCCAGGTGGCACGACGCCATCATGGCGCGCGTGTCCCCTTCGACGAGGCCGGGCAGGCGCGAGTTGCGCAGGAAGATGCGGTACGCCTCCTCGTTGAGCTGCCCCTCGCGCACGATGCGGACGGGCGGGACGAGCACGCCCTCGTGGTAGATCTCCGTCGCGTGCGGCGAGATGCTGCCCGCCCGCAGCCCGCCGATGTCCTGGTAATGCCCGAACGTGATGGACAATGCGACGGGCTGTCCCTCGTGGAAGATGGGCACGGCGAAGACCATGTCCTGATGGTGCTGGACGGCGCCGTCGGAGATGTACGGGTCATTGAACCAGTAGACGTCGCCCGGCCGCATCGTGTCGAGCGGATACGCCTTGAAGATCGAATCCAGCATCCCCGGCCCGCTGCCCGAGATGTGGCAGGCGACGATGCGCCCCTTGGTATCGAACACGCCGACGAAGTAGTCCTTCTTCTCCTTGATGAACGGCGACATCGCGCACCGCTCCATCAGGAGCTCCATGTCGTGAATGGTCGAGGCGAGGCTGCCGCGGATGATCTCGAGCGTGACGGGATCGACCGGCCGCGCCGGGCTCGTCCCGGCGGGCATCGGGGCATCAGGCATGGGCGCGCTCCAGGAGGATGTTGTGGGCGTGATCGACGCGGGCCCGGAAGCCGGGCGTGATGAGCACGGTCGTGTCGTCCTGATCCACGATGGCCGGCCCGGCGAACGTCATGCCGGGGACGAGGCGGGCGCGGAGATAGGTCGGCACGGTGGCGGCGCCGCTGCCGTCGGAAGTACACGCGGCGGTCGCCGGCAATCGCGTCCCGCGCATCGCCCGAGGCGGTCGCGGCCGCCGTCGCCGCTACCCGCTTCGGCAGGATGCCAACCCCGGTGACGCGCAGATTGACCAGCTCGACCTGGGCGTGCGGCAAATCGTAGGTGTAGAGCCGCCGGTGCTCCGCGTGAAACGTCGCGATCAGCTCGTCGAGGCGCGCGCGGGTGAGCGGGCCGTCGGCGAGCGGACAGGTCAGCTCGAAGCTCTGATGCTCGTAGCGGAGGTCGGCGCTCCGCTCGAAGCGCCGGCGATCGGTCGGGATCTGCTCGGCGCCGAGCCATGCCTGCGCCTGCGCGGTGAGATCGGCCCAGGCCGCCTCGAGCGACGACGGGTCCGCGGCGGCGGCCCGGCGCGCGGTGATGCCGACGGTGCGCACGAACGTCGCCCGGATGTCGGTGTCGAGGAGCCCCCATGTCGAGAGCACGCCCGGCCGCGGCGGGACGATGACGGCCGGGATGTCGAGCAGCTCGGCGAGGCGGCAGCCGTGCAGCGGCCCCGCGCCGCCGAACGGGATGAGCGCGAACCGGCGCGGATCGTGGCCGCGCCCCACGGACACGGTGCGGATGGCGCGCGCCATGGCATTGTCGATGATCTCGACGATGCCCGCGGCGGCCTCCTCGACGGACGAGGCCGAGCGGGCGGGCGACGCGCTCGCCGATCACGGCGCGAGACGCCGCCACGTCGAGCGGCAGCTCGCCCCGAGCAGTCCGGCCGGAATGCGCCCGAGCACCAGATGCGCGTCGGTCACGCGTCGGCTCGAGCCCGCCGCGGCCATAGCAGGCCGGCCCCGGCTCGGCGCCGGCGCTGCGCGGTCCCACGGTGAGCCGCCCCGCCGCGGAGACGGACGCGATGCTTCCTCCGCCCGCCCCGATCGTGTGGATGTCGAGGATGGGCAGCTTCAGCGGAAACGGCCCGATCATCCCGTCCTTGGTGATCTCCGGGCGGCCGTTCCGGACGAGACAGATGTCCGCGCTGGTCCCGCCCACGTCGATCGAGATGACGTCGGCGAAGCCCGCGGCGCGGGCGATGCTGACCGCGCCGATCGACGCCGGCGGCCGGGCCCGAGAGCACCGTCTGCACGGGCTGGCGCACGCACGTCGGGGCGCTCGTCACGCCGCCGTCGGACTTCATGATGAGCAGCGGCGCGTTCACGCCCATGGCGTCGAGGGCCCCGCGCAGCACGCCCACGTACCGGCTCACCGGGGGCATGACGGCGGCGTTGAGCGCGGTGGCCATGGTGCGCTCGAACTCGCGGAACTGCGGCAGCACCTCTGACGACAAGCGACACGAAGGCGCCGGGATACTCCTCGGCGAGGATGGCCTGCATCCGCTGCTCGTGCACGGGATTGGCGTAGGCGTGCAGGAAGACCACGGCCACCGCGGGCACGCCGAGCTGGGCGAGCTGCCGCGCCACGCTCCGCGCGCTGTCCTCGTCGAGCGGGGTGAGGACGGCGCCGTCGGCGTCGAGCCGCTCGGTCACCTCCAGCACGCGGTCGGGCGTGATGGGCCGCGCGGGCTTGCTCCATCCGTAGAGGTTGCCGTGGCGCGGGATGTCGTGGCGGCCGATCTCGAGCACGTACTTGAAGCCCGCGGTGGTGATGAGCGCGGTCGGCGGCGTCTTGCCCTCGAGAATGGCATTGGTGGCCGTCGTCGTGCCGTGAAAGACGCGCAGGATGTCGCGGGGCCGTGCGCCCGCCTGGCGCGAGCACCTTGCGGATGGCGGTGATGAAGCCGCCCGACAGGTCACCGGGCGTCGACGGTGTCTTCGCGACCCAGGTGGCGCCCGTGCCGGCGTCGGCGAACGTGATGTCGGTGAAGGTGCCGCCCACGTCGATGGCGATCGTCCCGGTGTCTGGCATGCCCGCCATTGTAGACGAATCGCGAGCGACATCCCACCGGGTGACCGTTATTTTCGTTCCTCTATGCCGCACGTGAGCTCGGGTCTCGGGGAAGCGTCGGGCCCCGGTCTCGGGATTGTCCTAAGGTCCAATTGATCGGGGCCCACCATTCGGTTAGACTCGCCCGCCGGTTGAGCCTGAGTGATCGTGTCCCCGACGCCTATCGCGCGTTTCGGCCCCAGTCTCGACCTCGACATTTTTGACGAGGAGGTTTCTGCTTATGGTCGCGCGCGGTCGCACTGGAAGCATGGTGAGCAGAGCGGTACTGCTCGTGGTGGCCGCCTGCGCCTCGTCGCTGCTCTTCGCCACTCTGGCGGAGGCGGTGTGCGAGTTGCCATCGAATCTCGGGAAGCTCTCGGTCTGCAAGGGCAACGCGCGGGACGTCGTGATCGGGCCGAGCGGCGGCCCCAACTGCAACCAGGTCGTCGTCGATCAGTCCTTCACCGGCCAGAAGGGCTTCGGGAAGATCACGATCGAAAAGGGCGGGCGCCTGTTCTTTCCCGACGAGCGGATCTCGCTCGACGCCGAGCGCATCGAGGTCAACGGCCTCTTGCAAGCCGGCACCGCGGCGTGCCCCATCGGGACGGTCAAGCCGACCAATGTCGTCACGATGACGTTCACCGGTTCGCGCGCGTGCCCGAAGGGCAACTGTTCCGGCAACAACAAGGGCATCTTCGTGAACGCCGGCGGGCAGCTCAGCCTCTTCGGCCTCAAGGGCACGATCAAGAAGGAGCAGAGCTGGACCTGGCTCAGCGCGCCCTCTCCCGTCAACGACTCCGTCGCTCGAGGTCGCCGACGACATCGCGACCGGCCCGGGGGCCTGGCAAGACGGCGACTGGATCGTCGTGAGCACGACGAGCTTCAACCCGTTCGAGACCGAGTTCGTCCGCATCCAGAAGCCCGGCGAGCTCAAGCTCGGCGAACGGGTGGTAGGGTCCAAGTTCACCCTCGATCAGCACAAGCTCAAGTACGCGCACTTCGGAGGCGCCGATCCGGGCGTGCCCTCGGCAGACAACCGAAACGCCGGCGAGGCGACCAACTACGGCGTCGACGAGCGCGCCGAGGTGGGGCTGATCAGTCGGAACATCAAGCTGACGGCGCAGATCTCCGGGGATGAGCCGAGCCGCCACTGGGGCGGCGAGATCAAGATCGTCAAGGGATTCGCGAAAGCCGAGATCCAGGGCGTCGAGATCGAGAAGTTCGGCAAGGACCAGCTCGGCAGCTACCCGATCCACATCCACGAGATCGGGACGTTCACCGCCGGGACCCTCCTGGTCAACGCCAACAGCATCCACCACAGCTACAACAAATGCATCACGATTCACTCGACCGAGAACGTGACGATCACCAACAACGTGTGCGCGCGCATCGTCGGCCACATCTTCTACCAGGAGGTGGGCGACGAGCACAACACCAGGTACCAGCGCAACCTCGGCCTCGGCGCGATGAGCAACGACTTCGAGATCTACGCGCCGACCTCGACGAACGACGAGAAGCGCAAGAAGCTCATCAAGGATCACTTCTGGGCCGGGGACAACCTGACCCAGGATGCTGACTCGCGGGACTACAACCAGTACGACGGCCTCCTGATTCCCAACACCGACCAGCAGGACAATCCGACGCACGGGTCGTGTTTCAAGCCCGACCCGGCCGGCGCGCCTGGCTCCAAGAACGATCCATTCACGAGCAATCTCGTCGAGGCGCAGCCGATTAAAGCCGGCCAACTGCGGTGTCCCTCGGATCTGTACTACGTCGAGCCGCCGAGCGGCTTCTGGCTCATCAACCCGGGGGCGGTCCTGGTCGACAACTCCATTGGAGGATGCCAGGGCGTCGGCCGCGCCTACTGGTACGTGCCGCCCGCAGAGGTGCTCGACACGCAGAAGTATCCGCCGGCCAAGCGGCAGGAGCTGCTGAACCTGAAGCACAAGGTCGTCGGGCAGTTCAAGAACAACCGCGCCCGCGCGTGCTACGCGGGTCTCTACGGCGAGACGGAGTTCGGGGTGCGCTCGGAGATCCTGAACCCTCGGGCGGGCGGCGTGCCGAGCGGCCACCCCATCATCGCGACGTTCGAGCAGTTCACGGCGACCCGCAACAGAAAGCGCGGGGTGTGGCTCCGGCCGAACTGGTATGTCCTGAAGGAGGGCCGCTTCGCGACCAACGCGGAGAACGTGACCTTGGTGACCGCGGGCGGGCTGGACGGCGTCGCTCCCGGCGTCTGGTCCCTGCTGCGAGGACTCCGTGGTGGTCGGTAGCAGCGCCAACAAGACCGACCGCTTCGGGCCGTGCCCGTACGACAACGCGATCAATACCTTCGACGACAAGCCGCCGAAGCTCGGCCCGAAGTCGGGCGGCAAGCTCGGCTGCGTGGACCAGACTCCGATCCCGCCGGACCAGCGCTTCCGAGGTGGCGACATCTTCGTGTCGGGAGACGGCTACCCCGATCTCGTCCGGTTTCAGATCGGCTACATGATCTACGACGGACCGGTGCGCATGGAAAACAACCGGTTCGTCAACTTCAAGGTCGACATCGCGCCGCGGCTGACGAGCGCGGACAAGACCTTCGTGGCCGAGTACAGCAAGCAGGTGCGCCCCTTGACCACGACTTCGTCTACGAGGGCGACGCGGCCCTGGGCTGGTTCCAGAGCAACCAGAGCATGTATCCGGTCAACACGGTCGGGAGCGGGTTCACCTTCACCAACGTCGATCTGCGCCACCAGATCTACACGGACGTCGTGAACCGCGCCAGGTTCAACGACGGGGACCAGAACACGGCCGTCATCGACACGGACGGCTCGCTGGCGGGCTTCGTGCTCATCGACAAGGACGGCCGGCGATCCACGAAGGCCTTCCCCATCTCGCTCAACAATCTGCCGTTCAACGCGGCGTACAACTCCGTGGACGAGTGCCTGTCGGAAGGCGGGCAGAACAAGGTGTTCGAGGGACGACCGACGGCGCTGATGTCCCCCGGCAGCGTGGGTTCGCTGGAGCTCGAGGCGCTGTTCCCGACCACTCAGCCGGGGCCTCGCCACGACCAGATCCTGCGCTTCAGCAAGGACTCGCTCGACTTCGTGGGCACCAAGTTCCAGGAGCACGCCGACATGGAACTGCACGGGCGGGACGGGCGGGGAATCTGGGAGCCGAAGGTGACGAGCGGATACGGCTACACCGTGAAGGCGGAGGTCGCGGTGGATCCGCGGGGACGCAGGCGGGCATCCCGAAGGTGATCACCGTGACCCCCGGCGACGTGGTGATGCCGGACATCAGCTCCACGAATCCGTTCTTTGCACGCCTCGGCATCTGTTACACGAGCGAGAACAACAGCCAGAACAACGGCCATCCGACGTCCCCGGAGCAGTTCGTCATCGAGCGCGGGTACCGGTCGTATGGCGGCGGCGGGATTCCGACCGACCGCGACAAGACGCTCAACCTGTACTGGAACAAGCTCAGCGAGCGGTACGTGAACGATCAGTCGCAAAAAGAAGTCTGCTTCGACCTGAACAGCGCCAACAACGAGCGGAACCTCGGCCCGGGCGGCTGCCCGGCCCACGGCGTCACATCGGTCCCGTCAGGCGGTGCCCGTCGCCGTCGACCCAGAAAAGGGACGCGTTCGGCGACGACGCGTGCATCTATCCGACCTCCAAGCTCGTCAAGGCGGAGTGCCTCGACGCGAGCCAGTGCCAGAACCCGCTGACGAAGACCGGCGGCGTGCCCGACCTCGGCAAATACTTCTACGACGCGGCGACGGGCATGCTGTTCTTCTACGTGGCGCAGGAGTTCCCCAATGCCGTGGGGCCGTCGCCCCTCGGCAGCTGCAAGTCCGATGGGACCGGCGACGCCTCCTGCCCTGACATCGCCATGGGCGAGACGTTCTACGCGTGCCCGCCCCAGGGATGCATCACCTACAAGGTGACCCTCAACGACGCGACGTATACGCCCGCGACATCGACCTGCGCGGTCTATCCGAAGTACGAGCAGCCGGCGCCGACGCCCCAATATCGCCTCGCCTACAAGGAGAACAATGCGCCGGTCGTGCGCACACCACCCGGCGGCCTGGGTGGCAACGACAACGAGTTTCCACATTACACGCCGGCCGTCGCGCCAAAGTGCCAGTGAGCGCTTACTGCCAGGCCGGCGTGCTCTGCCCGGCGCCGTCCTGCCACGAGGGAACCCACGCGAGCGCGACCAGCTTCACCGTGACGTTCTGCTTGGATGGCCGCACGCTCACGGCCTCGAGCGGCTCGGCCAATAGGTCGCCGCTCGAGCCGAGCTTCTCCGCGTCGGCCTTGAAGGCCTCATCGAGGTCGGCGAGCTGTTGCTGGAGCGCCTCGACGGTTTCCTGGGCGCGGCCCACGTCCTGTCGCTCCTTGAGGACGCGTCCGGCGCCGCGCACGGCGGTGGTCGCACGGCCGAGGGTCGAGGCAGTCACCGCTTTCCGGCCAAGGAAGGCTCCGATCAGGGTGGTGCCGATCGAGATCGCCGCCTGGAGCCCTTGCTGCGTGACCTGCTCGGATTCGCGCTCCACTGCCTGGCCTGCGCGGCGGATCTCTCTCCTCGAGCGCGGCCTTCTTCGGCGCGTACTTCTTGCGGAGCTGCTCGAGGGTGTCGTCGCGCTGCTCGCGGCCGGCGTGTTGCAGACGGGCGCGGAAGTCCCCTCGGTCTCGCCTGGCTTCGAGAAGGCCTTGAGGCGCGGGCATGTCAGGACGTCGAGCTTCTGCGTGCGGAAGAGCCAGGCGGCGAAGTCCTTTCGCCAGGCGTCATAGCTCTTCGCCTTGCCCGCGGCGGGCGGCAATTCGGTGAAGGCGGCCCCGGCATCGGGGAGGCCTCGAGGTCACCCGCGGCCAGTGGCGCCTCCACCGCGCGGTCCCAGTCGGCGGCCACGGCCTCCGCGGTCAGGGGTCATCACCACCACGGGCTCGCTCGTGTCGAGCCCCTTCTTCGCGTCGGCGAAGCGGATCTCGGCCGCGCCGAACAGCATCGGCTGGTAGACGAGCGCCGCGCCCGGCGGGGCGGGAGTGCGGACGGGGACGAAGTGCTGCGGCACGTCCGGCGGCAGCACCGGTCGCCCGGTGGCCACGGGCGCTGCGGCGGCGGGCGCCGAGGTCGCGGCGGCCTGGGCCGGGGCCGGACTACCTGTGGCGCCGGCGGACGCGGTGGCCGTGCGGCCCTTCATCAGCGTCTTGATCTGGCTCCGCGTCAGTGGCCCGCGCAGATAGGACATCGCCCACCGCGACTCGAAGACCTCGGGCCCGTCGTCGCGGACATTGTTCATCAGGAAGATGCGATTGCCCAGGCCGGCGAGGATTTCCTCCATCCGGCCGCGGTCGAAGCGGCTGCCCGCCCCGGCGGCCGCGCCCTCCAGCCCTCCAGGACGCGTGCCTTGTCGCGCTCCGTTTGCAGCCGCCCGATGAACCACGTCCCCGTGTTGGCGAGCCCCTTGTAGTCCAGGTCCACGGGGTTCTGCGTGGCGAGCACGAGTCCCACGCCGAAGGCGCGCGCCTGCTTGAGCAAGGTCAGGAGCGGCAGCTTGGAGGGCGGGTTGGCGACGGGCGGGAAGTAGCCGAAGATCTCGTCCATGTAGACGATGGCGCGCAGGCTCGTGGTGCCGGACTGCGAGCGCGTCCACGCCAGCGTCTGGTTCAGGAGGAGCGAGACGAAGAACATGCGCTCCGCGTCGCCCAGGTGCGCGATCGAGCAGACGGCGATCCGCGGCTTGCCCTCGGGCGTCCAGAGCATGCGGCCCACGTCGAGCGCCTCGCCCTGCATCCACGCGGCGAATCCCGGCGCGGCGAGCAGGTTGTTGAGCCCCATCGCCAGCTCGAAGCGCGCCTTGGAGGGTAGAAGGACTCGAGGTCGAGGACGCCGACGCGCGCGACGGGCGGCGTCTGGATCGCCTGGATGAGTGAGGCCAGGTCGAGGTCGCGCCCCGCGCGCCACGCAGCGTCGAGAATGGTCGCGATCAGAATGTGCTCACGGCTCCGGATCGGGTCGGCGTCGATGCCGAGGAGGCCGAGCAGGCTCGTCGCCGTGCCGGCGATGCGCTCGCGAAAGAGCTCGCCGTCGTCGCGGATTGCCGAGGGCGGTGCCGCGAAGGACTTGAGGATGGAGATGGGGATCCCCGCCTCGCTGCCCGGCGTGTAGATGGCGATGTCCACGGCGTCCCGCAGGCGCCGGATGCGCGCGCCGTCCTGGCCCCACTCGGCGAGCCCCTTCCTCCACAGCTCGGCTTGCTGGCGCGCGTAGTCGGCGGGCTCGAGGCCCTTCTTCCGCGCGTCGTCCTCGTTGATCCACGGCAGGAAATCCTCCGGACGCAGCTCGGGGAAGGTGAGCATGAGATCGGCGAGGTCGCCCTTGGGATCGATGACGAGGGCGGGGATGCCGTCGATCGCCGCCTCCTCGAGCAGGGCGAGGCAGAGGCCGGTCTTGCCGCTGCCCGTCATGCCCACGCACACCGCGTGGGTGACCAGGTCCTTCGAGTCGTACAGCACGAGCCCGGGCTTGGGCTTCCGCGCCGCCAGATCCCAGGGGCGTCCGAGGTAGAAGACGCCGAGCTTCTCGAAGTCGGTGGCGGTGGTCATGGCCCTCGGTCCCGGCGATATTCGGACGGTAGCACGAGGCACGGCGCCGATCCATCGGGGAGTCCGGCCCGCGGCGCTCGACGTCACCGCGCGGACCGGGCGATGCGCCGAACCCGCCGTCCACTACTCGAAAGGAGACGAAGAAGACCATCGGCGCGGGACAGGACCGTGCGCTACGGGTGGATCACCGTCCGGGCGCGGCTGATGACGAACGCCTCGTGACGCTCGAGGAAGTCCACCACCACCTCGGTGAACGCCTCCGGCCGATCAGCGCTGATGACGTGCCCGGCGGCATAGACGAACACGAGGTGGCAGTTGGACATCGACGCCTTGTAGACGCGCCCCATCGCGGGCGCGACCACGTCGTCCCCGGTGCCGAACAACACCAGGGTCGGCGTCGCCAGGTCGGAGAGCCGGCGCTCGAGGTCCGCGTCGCGCTTGTCGGGCCGGATCGCCGTGGGCGCTTCCAGCACGAGGGCGCGCACGCGCCCCGGCTCCTGGAGCGCCAGCCCGAGCGCCGCCGCACCGGCAACCGACGTCCCCATGAGGTTGAAGGTATCGAGGTCGAGCGTCGCGATCGCGCGCGCCAGCGCGGGCTCCGGCGACGGTCCCTCGGGCAGCTCGAACGCCAGCACGCGGAAGTGGCGAGCCAGGAGGTCGTGCGCGCGGGTGAGGCGCAACCCGCCGGCACCGTGCAGGTGCACCAGCGGAGTCCCCTGCCCGGCTTCCATATATCGGACCCGGGAGCCGTCGATCTCGACATTGGCCTCGCGGAACGGCGACGGCGCCACGCCTGCCTCCCTCACAGCTCGCGGATGCGCGGCAGCACCTTCTTGCCGAACAGCTCCAGCGCGCGCATGAGTGGGTCGAGATCGCCGGATCCCGGCGGGTGCAGGGACAGGTCGAGGACGCCCGCGCCGACCACCGCGCGACAACGCCTGACCTGCTCGACGACCGTGTCGGGGCTCCCGACGAACGTCGTCGGCAGCGCGCCGGTCACCACCGGCGCTCGCGCCTCGCCCGCGATGTTGCGGGAGTCGAGCGTCATGACGGCGTCGCGGACGCCGGCGCGCATGGTGAACGGCGCCTCGTTCGGCTGCGCGCGCAGCAGCGCGTGCGCCTCCTCGTCGGTCTCGGCCACGAGCATGTTCGCCCGGTAGACGATCTGCTCGGGTGACGGCTGCCAGCCGTGGCGCGCGCACTGCTCGCGGTAGTACCGCGTGGCCTTGGCCATGACCTCGAACGGCCCGTAGGACACGCCGCAGCCCAGATGGTGGCGCGCGGCGAACTCGCACGACTCACGACTCGTCCCGAGCGCGAACGTCGGCGGATGGGGCTGCTGCAGCGGGCGCGGCCAGATCGAGACGGTCCGGTACTGGAAGTGGCGCCCCTGCCAGCCGAACGGCTGCGGCTCCGTCCACGCCTTGAGGATCAGCTCCATGCCCTCGTCGGTCCGCTCGCGCGCCTCCTGGGGGTTGAGGTCGTAGGTCATGGCCTCGTTCGCCGTCCCCGCAGCAGCCCGACGACCAGCCGCCCCTGCGCCATGGTGTCGAGCATCGCCAGCTCCTCGGCCACGCGCACCGGATTGCTGTGGGGGACGATCGGGCCTAGCAACGCGATCGTGATCCGCTTCAGGTGGGCGGCGATGAACGCCGCCGAGACGATCGGGGACGGAGTCAGGATGCGCGGAGAGTAGTGATGCTCGGAGACGCTCACCCAGTCGAAGCCGAGCTCCTCGACGTACTCGAGCCGCTCGATCATCCCCTGGTAGGCCCGAGCCCCAGCGTCGCGGTCGTACGCCCCCGACGGCACCGGCCACTCGGGCGGCAGCGCCTCGGGCGCGCGATAGCGCACGGTTTCGAAGAACGAGATCTTCATGGGGGCCTCAACAACTCTCCAGGGCGCTCGCGTTGGCAACGATGATCTTGGTTCCGTCGGCTTTCTCGCAGAAGACCGTGACCTCGGCGCGCGTCTGGCCACCCTCCGCGCTACGGCCGGTGATGATCCCGCGAGTGGTGAAGGGCTCGTCCGGCCACAGCACGTTGGTGAATTTCACGTCGAGGCGCCCGCCCAGGTAGAAGCCGCGACCGAAATGCCGTGTCAGGAGCTCGGTGACGCACGAAAGCGTCATGCGGCCCCCGATCACCGTGTCCCCGAAGCCGAGCTCCTGCGAGGCGGCCTTGTCGTTGTGATAGTTCCGGCTCCGGTAGAAGAAGTCGTTGCACATCGCTTCGCTCAACGTCTTCCGAAGTTCCAGCGACAACGGCTCCCCGGAGGGCTCGACATGCTGTCTCGCGCCTTCCTTGCTCGCCGGGTCGCGCAGCGTGACCTCGCCGCTGGTCTGCTCCGCCAAGAAGCTCTGGTGATGGACGCTGTGAGCGATCAGGTGCCCGGCCTCGTCTCGCACCCACATCTCCTGTGCGACGACATCGCGATCGCGCCTCCGGTAGCGCTCGGCCACTCGCGCGCTGCAGCGCAGGGTTTGTCCGACGCGCGTCGGCGCGTAGATCTCCCATTCCTGGCGCCTCCACAGGTTGCCGAAGAGATTGTCCAGGTACCAGCCCTTGAACTGGCTGTCCGCGTCCTGGTAGACGATCACCGGGGCCACCGGCCCGCCAAAGGGCGACGTCGTCGTGTACCAGGGGTTCGGTTCGTCGAGCCCCTTGATGTAGTGCTGGACCATCTCGTCCGTGATCGTGAGATCGAGCGTCCCAAGATCCTTGCCCGCGTACACGTCCGTCGTCATGAGTGCGATCCTCCTGGTCACGTTCCTGCGCGCCCGTCCAGCGAAGGACGGACAGCAAGCGGCTTACCTGGCTGCCGTTTGGGCCCGGCCTCCTCTCACGCGGGCCTGGCTGGTCCGGGTGTCATCCTGATACAGCAATCGCAGGGCATCGGCAAGGCTTCTCGCGAATCCCTGCTCACCAGAGGCAGGCGAGCATGCGAGAGCACGTGTAACCTTGGCCAGTCGCGACCTGTTTTCGCCACGTGAGGAGAGGTCGGCTACCGAGTGTCTGCGGCCCCGGCGCGGGACTTCGGCCCGGGCGAAGGAGGATGGAATGCCATGGCGTACTGGCTGCTGAAGTCCGAGCCCGACGATTGGTCATGGGCCGAGCAGGTCGCGAAGGGCCGCGACGGCGCGGAGTGGACCGGCATCCGCAGCTTCGCGGCCCAGAACCACCTGCGCGCCATGAAGACGGGCGAGCGGGCGTTCTTCTACCACACCGGCAAGGAGCGTGCGATCGTCGGCATCGTCAAGGTGATCGCGGAAGCGCACCCGGATTCGACCGACTCCGCCTGGCGCGCCGTTGACGTCGCCGCAGTGGAGCCGCTGCCGACGCCGGTCGGCCTCGATCGGATCAAGGCGGACAAGCGCCTCGCCGGCATGGCCCTGGCCAGGCTGCCGCGCCTGTCGGTTCAACCAGTCACGGACGCCGAGTGGCGTATCGTCTGCCAGATGGGAGGCCTCGGCTAGATCACGCCGCCCGATCGGCCGCCCGGCACCATGAGGACCGATTGGCGCGACCGGCACCCGTGGGAGAGGGGAAGTGTCATGCATACGTTCGCGGCGGCAGGTGCTGCGTTCTTGCTTGCTGTGTTGTGGTTCGATCTGATGTTCGACGTGCAGACCCGCAAGCGCGTCGAGAACCCGCTGCCGCCCGAACTGTTGGCCTCGATTTCGGCGTACTACCGGCGCGTCACGACTGACGCGTACCCCATGAACCGGCTGGTGGCGCTGATCATGGTCCTGACCCTGCTGGCGATCGGCGCAGAAATCGTCGAAGGGGCGAATCCCTGGTGGATCGGATGGGGTTCGATGGCACTTGCCGGAAGCGGTATCATTCCCACGCTCACTCGTACCGTCCCGAATGCCAGGCGGCTCGGAAGCGGACAGGATTCCGCCGAGAGACAGTCGGCTCTGGCGCGCGCGATCTACCGGGATCATCGATTCAGTCTTGCGCGCATGAGCCTGGTGCTCGCCCTGCAGCTGATAGCTCGGTAGGGGTCGGATATCTCGTAGCGCGGCGCCCGGCCGGGCGACAGGCGGTTGGCGAGGGCGAAGACCTCGAGCGGGCGGGTAACGTCGAGCACCTGCACGTCGCGGAACATCGCGATCCAGACCGCCAACGGACGGCGCAGAATGTTCCGGCCCTCCGGTGGCCGGCGCCGGGAATCAGTCCGACGCGGCCTTCGCGGCGCGGCGCCCGCGCTCGAGCCGCACCTCGGCGCCGCGCACGCGCTCGCCGCAATCCGGGCAGAAGTACCCGAGCTTCACGGGATGCCCGCAGCCCGCATGCACCAGGCTCGACCGCTTGTACACGTGGCGCGAGCCCCACGCCGCGAGCGCGCCCACGATCACGCCGGAGCTCCTTGCCCTTGGCGGTGAGCTCGTATTCCGCGCGCGGCGGGTGCTCGGAGTAGAGGCGCCGGCTCACCAGCGCGTGCTCCTCCATCAGCTTGAGCCGATCGGAGAGGATGTTCGGCGCGATGCCGGAGAGCGACGAGAGCAGGTCCTGGAAGCGCCGGGTGCCGGGAAGCAGGTCGCGCACGATGAGCAGCGTCCACCGGTCGCCGATCACCTCGAGCGTCTTCGCCACCGGGACAGGACTGGCCGTAGCGCTTGGGCATGCATCGATTGTAGTCGGCTTGACATCGTAAGGAGTGACTATTATTTTACAAGTGACGGCCACGGCCGGGGAGGCTAGGACATGCCGAGCGCGCTCGACCACCTGCAGCAGATCCAGCGCGGGGAGTTTGCCCCGCCCCCGGTCGCCGACCTCATCGGGTTCACGCTGACCTCCGTCGAGCCGGGCCGCGCCGTGATCGAGCTCGACGCCGACCGGCGGCATGCCAATCCGATGGGCACCGTGCACGGCGGCATCCTCTGCGACATCGCGGACGCCGCCATGGGCATGGCCTATGCCGCCGGCCTCGACGAGAGCGAGACGTTCACGACGCTCGAGCTCAAGATCAACTTCCTGAAGCCCGTGCGGACGGGCCGGCTCACCGCGACCGGCCGCGTCGTCAAGGCCGGGCGCACCGTCGGCCTCGTCGAGTGCGACGTCACCGACGAGCAGGCGAGCCTGGTCGCCCGCGCGACGAGCACGTGCATGACCCTGCGCGGCGACCAGGCGGTGGGCCGATAGGCGCCGTGGGCGCCGCGGCCGGATCGATCGCCGTTCCCGCGCAAGCGGCGCCGCCCATGGCGGCCCGCACGCGCCTCTTGCTCGAGGGCCCGGTCGCGCCCACGCTGCTGCGACTCGCCGCCCCGAATGTCCTGGTCATGCTGCTCCAGGCCGCGGTGAGCACGCTCGACGCGGTCTTCGTGGGCTGGCTCGGCGGGGAAGCGCTGGCCGGCGTCTCGGTGGTGTTCCCGCTCGTCATGCTCGATGCAGACCATGTCCGCGGGCGGCATGGGCGGCGGCGTCGCCTCCGCCGTCGCCCGCGCGCTCGGCGCAGGCCGGCAGAAGGAGGCCGATGCGCTGGTCGCCCACGCGCTCATCATCGCGCTCGGCATGGGCGCGCTCTTCACCGTGGCGGCGCTCGCCGGCGGGCCCTGGCTCTATCGCGCCATGGGCGGCACCGGGGGCACCCTCGACGCCGCGCTCGCCTACTCGCACGTGATCTTCGGCGGCGCCGTCGCGTACTGGCTCTACAACACGCTCAGCGCCGTCGTGCGCGGCACCGGCAACATGGCGCTGCCGGCCACGGTGATGGTCGCCAATGGCGCCATCTATTTGGCGCTCGCGCCCGCGCTGATCATGGGGTGGGGGCCCCTGCCGCGCCTCGGCGTCGCGGGCGCGGCCGCGGCCAGCGTCACGTCCTTTGCGCTCGGCAGCCTCGTGCTCGGCGTCTACCTGGCCTCGGGCCGGAGCCTCGTCACGCTGTCGCTCGCGCGGATCCGCCCGCGGTGGGCGCTCTTCCGCGACATCCTGCGCGTGGGCGCACCCGGCTCGCTCAACACCGTGTTCACCAACCTCACGATCGTCCTCGTCACCGCGCTCGTCGGCCCGTTCGGAGCGCACGCGCTGGCCGGCTACGGCATGGGGGCGCGGCTCGAGTATCTGCAGATCCCGCTGGTGTTCGGCCTCGGCGCGGCGCTCGTGACCATGGTGGGAACCAATATGGGCGCGGGGAACCTGGCGCGGGCCCAGCACGTGGCGTGGGTCGGCTCGGGACTGGCGGCGCTGGTGACGGGCGCGGTCGGGCTCTTCGGCGCGCTCTTCCCTCACGTGTGGCTCGGGCTGTTCAGCCGCGACGCCGAGGTGCTCGCGGCGGGGACGCTCTATCTCCGCACCGTCGGGCCGCTCTACGGCTTCTTCGGCCTCGGGCTCGCGCTGTACTTCGCCTCGCAGGGCGCAGGACGGCTCGGCTGGCCGCTCTTCGCCGGCTTTGCGCGCCTGGCGATCGCCGGCGGCGGGGGCTTCATCGCCGTGCGCTGGCTGGGTGGCGGGCTCGCGCAGATCTTCGCGGTGATGGCGGTAGCGCTGTTCGTCTTCGGCACCGTCAATGCGCTCGCGGTGCGATTCGGCGCCTGGCGCACTGCCGGCGAGCGCATACTTGGTCGACGGGGAGGCTGAGCGAAGATGACGACACCGATGACCGACGAGCAGCGCCGCATCAAGAGCTACCTCACGGCCCAGGCGGCGAAGCTCGAGCCCGCCGCGATCGTCGCCAAGGTCCGGGATGCCATGGCCGAGCTCGAGGCGGCGGCCGTCGCCGTCGCGCCGTCGCGCTTCACCGAGCGGCCGGCACCGGACGAATGGAGCGGCGACGAGGTGATGGCCCACGTCGCGGCGTCGGACGCCTACTTCGGCGGCGGCATCGTGAGCATCCTCGACGACCGCGCGCTGCCCACGCGCGAAGAGCGCGGCTCGGCGGAGCGCGCGGCGCGGTCGGCTGACGAATGGTGTCGGGGGCTCGCGCGGGATCGCGAGGCGCTCTTCGACCGCGTACGCGCGGCCTCGCTGGACAGCCGGCCGGACCGCACGATCGAGCACGGCATGTTCGGGCCCCTCACCTGGCGCGAGGCGCTGCTCTTCCTGCGCCTGCACGACCTCGATCATGCCGGCCAGCTCCGGCAGATCGCCACCGCGCTGCCGCCGCACGGGGGACGCATTGCCCTCGGCGTAATCTCTGTGAAACAATCGCCTCCGCGATGAGCGCTCGCGGGGCGATCGATCAGGTGCTGCACGCCAAACCTCGAGCGGCGAGGTGCCGGGCGTGAGCGCCCAGGAAAGCGCGGCCGGGCTGCCCACCGCGATCGCGCCCCGCGACGGCGTCCCCGCGAGCCGGCGCGCCCGCTCGGTGCTCGCCACTACCTCCGCCATCCACTTCGTGCACGACGGCTTCTCCGACGTCATCTATCTCCTGCTCCCGGTCTGGGCCACGCAGTTCGGCCTGACCTACGGCCAGGTGGGCCTGCTCCGGACGGTGTACAGCGGGGGCATGGCCGCCTTTCAGATCCCCGCGGGGATCCTTGCGGAGCGCTGGGGCGAGACGCGGCTCCTCGCCGCGGGCACCGCGGTCACCGCCCTCGGATTCCTCGCCGCCGGACTCACGGGCGGCTTCGCCGCGCTGCTCGCCTGCCTGGTGCTGGGCGGGCTCGGCTCCGGCGTCCAGCACCCGCTGTCCTCCTCGCTCGTGTCGAAGGCCTACGAGACCGGGCCGCGGCGGATGGCGCTCGGCACCTATAACTTCGCGGGCGACCTCGGGAAGGTCGCCGTCCCCGCGGCAGTGGCGTTCATCATGCCCTGGGTCGGCTGGCGCGGCGCCGTCGAGGGCTATGCCGCGGTCGGCCTCCTCGCGGCGGCATTGCTCCTGATGGCCTTGATGCATCTCGATGTCGGCCACGCCGCGCCGGCTGCTCCTGCGCTCGCCGCCGCCCAAGGCCTTGCGGGCTGGGGCATCGTCCACCCGCGCGCGTACGTGGCGCTGTCCGCCATCCACGTCATCGACAACTCGACGCGGTCGGCCTTTCTCACGCTCTTGCCCTTCCTGCTCATCGCCAAGGGCTCGACGGTTCGCGCGGTGGGGTTGGCGCTGATGCTCGTGTTCGCCGGGGGCGCGGCGGGAAGTTCGCGTGCGGCGCGCTCGCCGAGCGGCTCGGCGTCATCCGCACGGTGGTGGTCACGGAGGCGGCGACGTGCGCCGGCATTCTCCTCCTCCTGACGCTGCCGCTCGCGGGCTGCCTCGCCGTGCTGCCGCTGGTCGGCATCGCGCTCAACGGCACCTCGTCGGTTCTCTACGGCACCGTCGCCGACCTCGTCGCGAGCGACCGCCGGGCGCGGAGCTACGCGATCTTCTACACGGTCGGGGTGAGCGCCTCCGCAACGGCGCCCTTCGCCTACGGGCTCGTCAGCGACGGTCTGGGGATCCCGGTGACGCTCGGGATCATCGCGGTCGTCGTCTGCCTCGCCATCCCCCTGGCCGTCATCCTGCGCGCGCCGCTCGCGGCGCTCTCGGCCTCGGCCCGGACCTGATCCGGCGCGTCCGCTGCCGGCCCGCCGCGATCTGCCGCAGCGATCCCCGCGCCATCCCCGGGCATCAATGACCGCGGCTTCGCTCGTCACGGCGCTCGCGGCGGCGGCGCCGCGCTTCAGCCCGGCCGACCGGGTCGAGAAGATCCGCCTGCTCGACCGGCTCGCGCAGATGAGCATCCCCGCGCCGAGGGTCCTGCGCCAGCTCCACGAGACGCTGTGCTTCCTCCTGGCCTACCCCGACGACGCGGACGTGCTCCGGCGCGCGGGCCTAGCCCTGGCGAGCTTCGCCGCTCGCGTGAACCGGCTCGGGCCCGCGGCGCGGCGACTCGACGACTCCGGCATTGCGGGGACCTTCCTCGACTATCCGTTCGGCCTGCCGATGGCGCGCTGGCTCGCCCGCACATCTCCGAGTGCTGACATCGTGTGGGCAAAGCTCGCCGCGGAGAGCGAGATCGAGGAGACAGATGTCGCTTCTCGTCCTCCCCATCGAGGGCGAGGCGATGAGCGACGAGGGCGGACTCGGCTGGCGCCGATGGCGCAGCATTCGCCAAGGGCGACCGGGCCGCGAGCGATCTCGCGCTGCTCGTCGAGCTGTTCGACCAGGCACCCTGCCGCCGGAAGCGCGCGAGCGCCTGTTCGACGGCCTGGGGCTCTCGATCGGATGGCGGCCGGAGGGGACACGATCTCGAACGCTGGCCCGGCTGCCGTGGCCGCGCCCGTTCTTTCACGGCGGCGCGCGGCCCGCCCTCGTCCGTCCGGATCGGCGCCGCTTCCGGCGCGAGGTGACGCGGCCGCTGACCTCCCTCCGGCCGGCGCCGGCCGCGCTCGCCCACGCGCTCATCGACGCGGCCCGCGCGGCGATGGCCACTCGGCTCCGCGAGCTCTTCGCCTTCTCGCACGCCAATGCCGACGACGTCCTCGTGGCGGACCCCGGGCGCGGTCTCCGGATCGCGTTGATCGGCATCGCCCCGCGCGCGCGCCTGCCGCTTCACGGCTACTACGCCTACCTCGTGCTCAAGAACGGGGTGCCGGTCAGCTACGGGGCGGGCTGGCAGATCTTCGGGGTGCTCGAGGCCGCCGCGAACGTCTTCGAGTCGTTTCGGCGCGGCGAGTCGGCCTTCATCGTCTCCCAGGTGCTGCGCGCCTATCGCCAGGCGTTCGGCATGCGGCGCATCGTCGTCGATGCCTATCAGATCGGTCGCGACAATCCCGAGGCCCTCGCCTCGGGGGCGTTCTACTTCTACCGGCGCCTGGGGTTCCGGTCGCTCGATCCCGGCGTCGAGCGCCTCGCCCGGGCGGAGGACGCCGTGATCCGAGCCCGGCCGAGCTACCGGTCGCCGCGCGCCGTCCTTCGGCAGCTCGCCTCGTCCCCGATCGCCCTGTCACTCGGTGGGCGGGCCGTGGAGCAGAGCTCCGAGCTGACCGCGAGCCGGCTCGGGGCGCTCGTCACCCGCCACGTCGCGCAGCGGTTCGGCGGCGATAGGCCCGCGGCGGTCCGCCGCGCCACGCGACAGGTGGCCTCGGCGCTCGGCGTGCTGGACTGGGCGCGGTGGAGCGCCGATGAGCGGTGGGGCTTCGCCCAGCTCGCGCCCGTCATCGCGCTGATTCCCGACCTCGCCCGATGGCCGGCCGCCGACCGGCGCCGGCTCGCCGCCGCGATGCGCGCGAAAGGCGGCGCCAGCGAGGCCCGCTACGTGCGCCGGCTCGACGGCATCCCGCGCCTGCGGAGAAGCCTGGCGATGCTCGTCGGCATGGCCGGCGATCCGGTGGCCGGCGGAGAGTCTCCGGGTCCGCTCACTGCGCGGCGGCCGAAGGAATCGACTGCCGCTCGCTGACGGCGATACGGTCGGGCCCGCGGAGCCACGTGAAGCGAGAGCCGGCCATCGGGATCGAAGTGGAGCGCGGTGATGCTGTCGCCCAGCCACGCCCCGGGCGCCCAGTCCCGCTCGATGCGCGTGACCTCGCGCCCCGAGAAGACCTGGCGCACCACGAGCGCGCGCTCCTCGGCCGCGGCCAGCAGCAAGCGCCGGACATCGACGGCGAGCACGGACCGGCGCGGCCCGGAGAGCCGGCGCCGCTTGGCCTCGAAGAAGTAGCTGACCGAGCAGGCCGGCCCGCAGTCGAATCGGATCTGCGCGAACGTGAGGCTGGGCCAGGTCACTTCGGGCTTGGGCAAGGTCGCCATCCCCGCGGGCGGCTCGATCCAGACGGCCTTGCCGGGATCCCCGTAGTAGTAGCCCACGCGGCAATCGCGGTCGTCACGGCAGGAGGCGACGATACCCGTGCTCGGCAGGAGCGAGCGATAGAGGCAATGGCTGCCCGTCGGTCCTTCGGGCGCGCACTCCGCCGCGACGGGGGACGCGCTGCCGAAGATTGCCGCGAGGAGACCGAGGACGATGGGGACCGCGATGGCCCGCATCGAAGCGCGGGGGGCTACTTGCTCGCGGTGAGGAGCTCCGTCATCTTCGAGAAGAACTGGTCGAGCATCATCTTCGAGACCCCGCCGAGCATCCGCTGGCCCACGCTCGCAATGAGGCCGCCGACCTGGACCTCGGCGCTATAGCCCACGCGGGTCCCGCCCTCGGCATCGGACAGCTCCATGCCCGCATCCCCGCGAACGAAGCCTGGCCCTCCGGTCCCCTCGATCGCCATGCGGTACTTGTTCGGCGGCTCGAGGTCGAAGAGGCGCACCTTGCCCTCGAAGGTGCCCTTGATGGGCCCCACGCCCACCTTCAGCGTGGCCTTGTACTCGCCCGGCGCCACCGCCTCGAGCTTCTCGCAGCCGGGGAGCGCCTTCTCGAGAACGGTGGGGTCCAGAAACGCGTCCCAGACCTTCTGGCGCGGGACGGGAATCTCGCTCGAGCCCTCGATCTTCATGGCGCCCTATCCCTCCAGCGTCCGGACGGCCGCATCCATGCGGGCCAGACCCGTCGTGATCATCTCGAGGCTCGTCGCGTACGAGAGGCGAATATGCGCGTCGGACCCGAAGTCGATGCCCGCCACCGTGGCGATGCGCGCCTCGTCCAGGAGGAACGCGCACACGTCCGCCGAGCCCCTGAGGGTCCCGCCCCTGGCGCGCTTGCCGAAGAGGCCGGAGACGTTCGGGAACGCGTAGAACGCGCCCTTGGGCATCACGCAATGCACACCGGGCACCGCGTTGAGCGCGGCGATGATCACGCGCCGGCGCCGATCGAACTCGCTCGTCATCTTCGCCACCTCGTCCTGCGCGCCCCCGAGCGCCTCGACGGCCGCCCACTGCGACACGGACGCCGGATTCGACGTGACCTGGCTCTGCACGTCGGTCATGGCCTTGATCACGGGCTTGGGCCCCGCCGCGTAGCCGATGCGCCAGCCCGTCATGGCATACGCCTTCGAGCAGGTATTGACGACGATGGTGCGCGCTTTGACCTCGGCAGAGAGCGACGCGATGGAGACGTGGCGCCCCTCGTAGGTGAGCGCCTCGTAGCACTCGTCGGAGACGATCCACAGATCGCGCTCGACGGCCAGCTTCGCCACCTCGGCGAGCGCCGCGGGCGAGAACACCGCGCCGGTCGGATTGCCCGGGCTGTCGAGCACGATCATCTTGGTCCGCGGGGTGACGGCGCGCCGCAGCTCGGCGGGGTCGAGATCGAACGCGGTCGACTCGGGCGTGGCGACGGGCACGGGCACGCCGCCCAGCAGGCGAACCTGCTCGGGGTACGAGACCCAGTACGGGCTCGGAATCAGGACCTCGTCACCCGGGTTCACCAGCGCCATGAACAGGTTGTAGAGCGTGTGCTTGGCGCCGCAGGACACCGTGACCTCGTCGGGGGCATAGTCGAGCCCATTGTCCCGCTTGAGCTTGCTGCAGACGGCGGCGCGGAGCTCGGGCACCCCCGACCTCGGTGTACTTGGTCTGGCCCTGCTCGATCGCGCGAATGGCCGCGTCCTTGATGCGCCTCGGCGTATCGAAGTCCGGTTCGCCCGCACCGAAGGAGATCACGTCGATCCCCTGAGCGCGCATGGCCTTGGCCTTCGCCTGCATGGCGAGCGTGGGTGATGGAGCGAGCGTCTTCAGGCGATCGGCGAGCATAGGCGACCTACTTTCCGAAGAATTTCTGAGCGAGCCGCGCCTCGACGGCCGGCGGCACCAGGCCGGTGATCGGGGCGCCGAGCGAGGCCACTTCCTTGATGAGGCGCGAGGAGATATACGTGTAGCGCTCGTGGGGCATCATGAACACGGTCTCCACCGTCTGGCGGAGCTTGCGATTCATGAGCGCCATCTGGAACTCGTACTCGAAGTCGGAGACGGCGCGCAACCCGCGGACGATGCAGTGCGCCTGCTCGCGCTCGACCAGATCGATGGTGAGGCCGTCGAACGACGTGATGCGCATGCGGTCCATGCCCGCGGTGCACTCGTCGATCAGCTCGAGACGCTCCTTGACCGTGAAGAGCGGCGCCTTCGAGGGATTGGCGACGACGGCGACGATGAGCTCATCGAAGACGCGCAGGCTCCGCTCGATGAGGTCCAGGTGTCCGTTGTGCATGGGGTCGAACATCCCGGGATACACGGCGCGCTTGCCCACGAGGTCCCCCGTTGGAGTGTCGTATCGGGCGAATAACCCGGGTCAGTCTACAGAGCGGCGTGAAAGAAAGTCAAGGTGGTCTCGCCGAACTTCTTCGCCCGCACGACGCGCAAGACGCCGACGGCGTCGGGCGGCGGCGCCTTGCTCGCGTGCTGGAGCACGACGACGGCGCCCGCTTCCAGCACGGTGCCACTGGCGAGCGCGGCGAAGGCGGGCTCGGCGCGCGGCGAGTCGTACGGCGGATCGACGAAGGCGACCGCGAAGCGCGCGCCGCGCCGGGCCAGCTCGTCGACGCCGCGCGCCGCGTCGGCGCGGACCACACGCGTCCGCTCACCGAGGCGCAGGCGCTCGATGTTGTCGCGCAGCGCGCGCAGCGCGAGCGCATCCTGCTCGACGAATACCGCCGACGGCGCGCCGCGGGACAGCGCCTCGATCCCCACCCCGCCGCCCCCCGCGAAGAGATCGAGGAAGGCGCCGTCGGGCAGATAGGGCATCAGCGCGTCGAGGCAGGCGATGCGCACGCGGTCCGCCGTGGGTCGCGTCGCCGACCCGCGGGGCGTCGTGAGCCGCTGCCCCTTCAACTCCCCTGCCAGCACCCTCACGCGATCACCGCGAGCCTGGGGAGCCTGTCGAAGAAAGCCGGCTAGAGCGATGGAGAGAGGGTCCAGCTGCGAGGCGGCGCCCGATGGCCGCCCGCGAGGCGTACTCTCTGTACGTTGAGCGGGCGGTCGAGGGCGCCAACGAAGCAGATGGGCCCTTATCATCGCTCTAGCCGACGCCGGCGAGGTCGAGCTTGCCGCGCCAGCGCGTGAGCAGGGCCGCGCGCAGCGCGCGGTGCTCGGGCTCGAGCAGGCGCGGATCGCGCTGCACGATGGCCACCGCGTCCGCCCGCGCCTCCTCGAGCACGGCGGCGTCGCGCAGCAGATCCGCGACGCGGAACTCGGGCAGCCCCGACTGGCGGGTGCCGAAGAAATCGCCGGGTCCCCGCACGGAGAGATCCACCTCGGCGATGCGGAAGCCGTCATTGGTCTCGGTCATCGCGCCGATGCGCTTGCGGGCGTCCTCCGACCGCGCGGCGGTGAGCAGGATGCAGTAGCTTTTCCAGGGCCCGCGGCCCACGCGCCCGCGGAGCTGATGGAGCTGCGACAGCCCGAAGCGCTCCGCGTGCTCGATCAGCATCACGGACGCATTCGGGACGTCGATCCCGACCTCGATGACCGTCGTCGAGACCAGGATCTGGATGCCGCCCTCCTTGAACTCGCGCATCACGCGCTCCTTGTCGGCCGCGCTCATCCGGCCGTGCAGGAGCCCGACGCGCAGCTCCGGAAACACCGACCGCTGCAGGCCCTCCGCGATCTCCGTGGCGGCGCGCAGGTCGATCGCCTCCGACTCCTCCACGAGGGGACACACGACGTAGACCTGCCTCCCCGCCGCGACCTGCTGGCGCAGGAACTCGTAGATCGGGCCGCGCTTGGCCTCGCCCCGCGCCACCGTGACGACGGGCTTCCGGCCGGGCGGCAGCTCGTCGAGCACCGAGACGTCGAGATCACCGTAGAGCGTGAGGGCGAGCGTCCGCGGGATGGGCGTGGCCGTCATCACGAGCACGTCGGGACTTTCCCTTTGCCCCGCAGCGTCGCGCGCTGGGCGACCCCGAAGCGGTGCTGCTCGTCCACCACGACCAGGCCGAGCCGCCGGAAGCGAACGCCCTCCTGGACGAGGGCGTGGGTGCCGACGACGCAGCCGACGGCGCCCTCCGCCGTCGCCGCGATGCAGCGCGGTTCGCGCCTTGCCCTTCACGGCATTGGTGAGGAGCGCCACCTCCACCCCGAGCGGCCGGAGCAGCCCGCCCAGCGTCAGCAGATGCTGCTCGGCGAGGATCTCGGTCGGCGCCATGAACGCCGTCTGATAGCCCGCTTCGATCGCCGTCAGCACGGCCAGCGCGGCCACGATCGTCTTGCCCGAGCCGACGTCGCCCTGGAGCAGGCGATTCATCGGGTACGGCTCCGCCATGTCGGTCCGGATCTCGCGCCAGACCCGCTCCTGGGCCCCGGTGAGCGAGAACGGCAGGGATTGGCACAGCCGCCGGGCCAAGCGCGCCCTCGGGCTTCATGCTGAGGCCGCGCTGGCGGCCCTGGCGCTGGCGGCGGATGGCGAGGCCGAGCTGGAGCAGGAAGAAGTCATCGAAGACGAGGCGCCGGCGAGCCGCTTCCTGCTCGGCGGTCGTCTGGGGAAAGTGACCGGACTTGAGCGCCGCCGAGATGCCGACGAGCCGGCGCCGCCCGCGAACCCCGCCGGGAGCGCCTCCTGGACGAGGTGGCCGTAGCCGTCGAGGAGCCGCTTGACGAGGGTGCGGAGCGGCCGCTGCGTGAGCCCCTGGGTGAGGCGGTAGACCGGAACGAGGCGACCGGTGTGCAGCGTGTCGTCCTCCCCTTCCTCGGCGATCTCGTAGTCCTTCACCTGGATCTGGAGCGATCCGCCGCGCGTAGCGCGCCACCTTGCCGTGGACGATGAGCCGCTGGCCTCGCTGGAAGACCCGCTCGAGATAGGGCTGGTTGAACCAGACGGCGGTGAGAAAGCCGGTGCCATCGCCGAGCAATACGGACAGGGGCGCCCGGCTCCGGCCTCGGGGCGGCGGACTCACGCCGCGGATGGTCCCCGCGCACGTGCGCGACTCCCCTCGGTGATGCGGACGAGCGGGACGAGCTGGCTGCGGTCCTCGTGGCGCGACGGGCAGGTGAAGGAGCGCGTCCTCGACGGTGTCGAGACCGAGCTTGGCGAGGAGCTTCGCGCGCTGCGGGCCGATGCCCGTCACGAACCGGAGCGGCGTGTCGAGGCCTTGCCCTCCGACCGCGGCCGAGGCCGGGGTCGCGTCAACCGTGGTGACGCCGCTCTTCGCAATGGGCAATCGATTGCCTCGTGCCCCCCATCATGCTATAAAGAGGGCCGTCTTCGGCAGACCACATTGACCTCGAGGGAGTCAGCATGGCTCAGCGTTGCGATATCTGCGGGAAAGGGCCGTCCGTCGGCCATAAGATCAGCCACGCCCACAATGTGACGAATCGACGGTGGCTGCCCAATCTCGCCTCCTTGCGGGCCATGGTCGGTGGGACGGTCAAGCGCCTGCGCGTGTGCACGCGCTGTCTCAAGGCCGGCAAGGTCACCAAGGTCGTCTAGCAGTCTGAGGGAATGGCGCGACGGGGGCATTACACCCCCGCCGCGGCTTGGAAGCAGGAGACTTCAGTTGCCAGATGGGAGGCCGCCACCCCCACTGGCGTAGCAAAGGGACTCTACTTCTTCTTCTTCTTCTTGGTGGCCTTCTTCTTCGCCATGAAGTTGTCACCTCCTTTCGTCTGCGGTTCCAGTGATCTCCGGGTCGCCCCCAATGGGGCTCGGAGGTCTCCCTACTTGCGCTTGCCCGCCTTCTTCACGGACTTCTTCTTGGCCGCCTTCTTCGCCGCCTTCTTCTTTGCCATCGTCTAGCTCACCCCCTTCCTGAACCTGCCCTGAAGCCACGCGCGCCCAGGGCGCTCAGTAGCCCATGGCCTCGCGCCGCAGATGGGCTGCCTGCTCACGGCCCCGGCGCTCGTAGTGATACAGATCGGCGTAGAGCTGGGGCAGCGACACCACCAGCACCCCGCTCTTGACGATCGGGGCATGAAACACGCCCTGATCGTATGGGGACATCAGGTGCACATTGCCCTCGCCGTCGCCCGGCCGAAGACCGAGTGCCCGGGCGATGGGCTCCGGATCCCCTCCAGGTAGCAATGAATGGCGGGCAGCCGGACGTTGGGCGCGACGAGAGCCGCGCCCGAGTGCAGCGTAAAGGCGTAGCGGCGGCCCTCCGCGTGCGCGACCCGGGCGATGTCCCCGACCAGCTTGCGGGTGATCCGCTCGGGCGAAAAGTACGTGCCCATTGGATTGAGGCGATAGGAATACGAGTCGACCCAGGCGTCGAGCACGTCCCCGGCCTTCGACAGCTCGATGCGCTGGTGCTCCCCGCGCTGCACCCACGACAGCTCATCGAGGCGCTTGATCACGTTGTGCGCATGCCCGAGGCTCACCTCGGCCGTCTTGGCAAGCTCCTCGAGCCGCCATACGCGCTGGGGATCGGCCAGGAGGACACGAATCACGCGGGTCGCTCGGGGCGCGAAGAGGGATTTGAGCGGTCGGGTGGACGGACGGAGATTCGGCTTACCCTCTTTCTCGATCAGCACATTGTCGAAGGAAAGATAACAGTTGCCCGAGAGATCTAGGTATCCGAGGCCGTTCCGCCTGAGGAGGGTGGCGCTTTGTGGGCTGATGTACTCGGAAACGGCGAGGGGTAGGCATTTGGCAGTTCCCGCCGAAAGTCTGTCAAGCGCGCAATGGCCCCTCTGATCTCGCGCGGCTGACCAAGCGAAGTGGTTTCCAGGACCAGCGTGTGCCGGCCCTCGCCCATGTTGAATTTCACCAGAAGATCGGCCGTTTGCATCCCAACCTTGAATTCGACGAATCTCTTGCCAGTCGGTAGCCCGCGCGAACAACTCGCGCAGCTTTTGCGCCGCCGATCGTCCGATATCCTCTGTACTGGGCATCTTCCTGAGCGTTTCACTTGTTCCATCATTTTCAGCGTACGCTGAAACCATAGGAACAAATGAAACCCGTGTCAAGAAAAACTTTTGACAATCGCGGGAATCTGGTCGCTAGAACATCGGTTCGACTGTTCGGGAGGGCGACGTCAGAAGGCGCTCACTGACCGCGAAAGCGTGGAGGCGGGCCGGCTCAGGTGTCGTGCTCGATCCCTTCCATCGTCTCGTCGTCGAGGCCGAAGTAGTGGCCCGACCTCGTGGATGACGACGTCGCGGATCATCTCCGCCATCTCGTCCTCATTCGCACAATCTTCCTCGATGGGCCCCTGGTAGATGTGGATCGTATCGGGCAGGACATTGCCGTAGCCGGCGTCCCGGCGCGTCAAGTCGATGCCGCGGTAGAGCCCGTAGAGGGTGTCCGGCGGCTCGATCTCCATCTCCGCGAGAGTCGCTTCGTCGGCCCAGTCCTCCACCACCACCGCCACATTGGCGATCTTTTCCTTGAAATCCCTCGGCAGCTTCCGGAGCGCCCTCGCCACCAGCGCCTCGAACTTTGCCCGGTTCATCTCGCATCCCGTGCCGGCGCCGGGACAATCCCCGGAAAGCTACTGGTTGCGGATGCGCTCGACGTTGATGACATCTCTGACCTCGCGGATCGCCTGCATGATCTCCTGGAGCTGGCGCAGGTCGTCGACCTCGACGACGAAGTGGTTCAGGCCCCGCCGGTCCTCGGTGACCGTCACCTCGGCCTTCGTGATATTGCCCTGGCGGGAGGAGATGGCGCCGGTGATCTCGGCGAGGAGACCTGGACGGTCCTGCCCGATGTAGACGGCGATCCGGACGGGCCGCTTGGTCGGCGCCCCCCGTCCCACTCCACGGTGATGAACCGCTTCCTTGTCGAGGACGTTCTTGACGACCGTCAGGCAATCGCGCGCGTGCACCGTCAGCCCGCGGCCGCGGGTGATGAAGCCCACGATGCCGTCCCCAGGCACCGGCGAACAGCACTTGCGCGAACCGGACCAGGAGGTCGTCGACGCCGCTGATCCTGACCGCCCCTTCGGGCTTCTTGGCCGCCTTCTGCGCCCTGGGATCGGGGCCGCTGTCCGCCTCGTGGACCACCGCGGGCGCGAGCTTGCCCAGGACCTGTTGCACCGACGTCTTGCCATATCCCACGGACGCCAGCAGATCGTCCGCCGAGGGGAAGCCGAGCTCGGTGAGGAGCTTCTTCATCTCCTCGGACGCGATCAGCGTCCCGGGGACAGGCGATACTTCTTCGCCTCGCGCTCGAACAGCTCGCGCCCGAGGGCGAGCGAGCGGACGCGCTCCTCGACCTTGAGCCACTGGTTGATCTTGGAGCGCGCGCGGGTGGACTTGACGATCTTGAGCCAGTCGCGGCTCGGATGCTGGGTCGGGGAGGCGACGACCTCGACGATGTCGCCCTGCCGGAGCGTGAAGCGCAGCGGCACGAGCTTGCCGTTGACCTTGGCCCCGACGCAGTGGTGGCCCACGTCGGTATGGACGGCGTAGGCGAAGTCGATGGGCGTCGAGCCTTCGGGCAGCGCTTTCACGTCGCCCTTCGGCGTGAAGACGTAGACCTCGTCCGGGAAGAGGTCGAGGCGCACGGTGTCGAGGAACTCGCGCGGATCGTTCAGGTCCTTCTGCGATTCGAGCAGCTGCCGGAGCCACGTGAAGGCGGCGTCGAACTTGTCCCGGTCGCTCTTCTTTTCCTTGTAGAGCCAGTGGGCGGCAATCCCCTCCTCGGCGATGCGATGCATCTCGTACGTGCGGATCTGGATCTCCACGGGATCGCCCTTGGGCCCGATGACCGTCGTGTGGAGCGACTGGTACATGTTGACCTTGGGCATCGCGATGAAGTCCTTGAAGCGGCCGGGCACGGGCTTCCAGAGGGAATGGATCACGCCGAGCGCGCCGTAGCAATCGCGCACGGAACTGGTGAGCACGCGCACCGCGGTCAGGTCATAGATCTCGTCGAACTCGCGCCCGCCCTCGTGCATCTTCTTCCAGATCGAGTAGAAGTGCTTGGGGCGCCCGGCGATCTTGGACTCGATGCCCACCTCGCCGAGCTTGTCGTGCAGGAGCGCGATGAGCTGGTTGATCTCCGCCTCGCGCTCGAGGCGCCGCTTGGCCACTCGGCGCATGAGCTCCTGGTAGTCCTCGGGATTCAGCACCCGCAGGGCCAGGTCCTCGAGCTCGGCCTTCACCTTGGCCATGCCGAGGCGGTGGGCGAGCGGCGCGTAGATGTCGAGCGTCTCCTGGGCGATCTTCTTGGCCTTCTCGAGGGGCAGGAAGTCGAGCGTCCGCATATTGTGCAGGCGATCGGCGAGCTTGATCATGAGCACGCGCAGGTCGCGCGCCATGGCCACCAGCATCTTGCGGTAGTTCTCCGCCTGGCGCTCCTCGCGGGAGGAGAAGGCGAGCTTGCCGATCTTCGTGACGCCGTCGACGAGGTCGGCGATCTCGGCCCCGAACTCCCGCTGGAGATCGCTCTTGGTCGCGTGCGTGTCCTCGAGGACGTCGTGCAAGAGCCCCGCCGTCACCGTGATCACGTCCATCTTGAAGTTCACGAGCAGGCGGGCCACCTCGAGCGGATGCGAGAGATAGGGCTCGCCGGAGGCGCGCTGCTGGCCCTCGTGGGACTGCTCAGAGAAGCGGTAGGCGCGGGTCAGGAGGTCGAGATCGGCGCCCGGCTGGTACTTCGGGATCTCTTCGAGCAGGGTCTGGAGCTGGGTCAACCGTTCGCCTCCTGAGGTTGACCATTAATACTGCCACGGATCGCCGCGTTTCTTGCGGTTTTCTTGGCTATGCCTTGGCGGGCACCTTCCGCGGCGAGCTCTGGCGGCTCCGGCTCCACGTCTCCCAGTCCACGATGAGCGACGCGGCGGCCACCGTCGAGTAGGTGCCGAGCACCACGCCCACGACGAGCGCGAAGGCAAAGTCCCGAAGCACTTCCCCCGAACAGGAAGAGGACGACCGAGGCCATGAACGTCGTGAACGACGTCAGGATCGTGCGAGACAGCGTCTGGTTGAGCGAGGTGTTGACGAGATCCGCGAGGCTCTGGCCCTTGCGGAGACCGCGGCCGCGGCTCTCCCGGATCCGGTCGAAGATCACGATCGTGTCGTTGATGGAGTAGCCCACGATCGTGAGGAGCGCCGCGAGCACGGACAGCGACATCTCGAAGTTGAAGATCGACAGGGCGCCGAGGGTCACGATCACGTCGTGGGCGATGGCGACGATCGAGATGACGCCCCCGCGGAAGTCGAAGCGGATCGCCACGTAGATCAGGATGCCCGCCATCCCGGCGAGAACCGCGTAGAGCGCCTGCAGCTGGAGATCGCGTCCGACCTGGGGTCCCACGAACTCCACCCGCCGCATTTCGAGCTTGGCCCCGGACGCCTTCTCCAGCGCCGCCTGGACCTTCGGCGTGATCTGCTCGGGCCTCTCCCACCCTGGGGCAACCGGATCAGGTATTCCCGAGCGTCGCCGAACTGCTGGATGACGGCGCTGCCCAGCTTGATCTCGTCGAGCCCCCGCCGGACGTCACCCACGCTGACGGGCTTGTCATAGCGCACCTGGATGAGGGTCCCGCCGGTGAAGTCGATGCCGTAGTTCAGGCCACCGCGGATCAGGATCGAGAGGAGGCTGATCGCGATGAGCGCGGCCGAGGCGATGTAGAACCAGCGGCGCTTGCCGACGAAATCGTAGTTGGCGTTGACGAAGATCTGGATCATGGGCGCCTAGATGGAGATCGACTCGACCCGCCTCGCCCTCATGTAGATGAGGTCGAAGATGAGCCGGGTGAAAAAGACGGCGGTGAACAAGCTGGCCAGGATGCCGATGGCGAGTGACACGGCGAAGCCTCTTCACGGGCCCCGTCCCGAACTGGTACAGGATCGCCGCCGACACGAGCACGGTGACGTGGGTGTCGACGACGGTCCGGAAGGCGCGGGCGAAGCCGGCGTCGATCGCGGCGCGCACCGTCTTGCCCGAGCGCAGCTCCTCGCGGATCCGCTCGAAGATCAGGATATTGGTGTCCACCGCCATGCCGATGGTCAACACGATCCCCGCGATGCCGGGCAGCGTCAGCGTGGCGTGAAACCCGGCCATGGCCGCCATGAGAATCAGCAGGTTGAGGGCAGAGGGCCACGTCGGCGATCAGGCCGGAGAGCCGGTAGTACGCCACCATGAAGAGCACGACCGCGAGGGCGGCGGCGGCCGTCGAGATGAGGCCCTTGCGGATCGAGTCGGCGCCGAGCGAGGGTCCCACCGTCCGCTCCTCGAGGAACTGCACCGGCGCCGGCAGCGCGCCCGCACGCAGGACGATCGCGAGGTCCGTGGCATCCGCGGTCGTGAACCCACCGGTGATCTGGGCCCGGCCGGACGGGATGCGCTCGCGGATCTGCGGCGCGGAATGCACATTGCCGTCGAGGACGATGGCCAGCCGCCGCCCGACATTGGCCTCGGTGAGATCACCGAAGGCCTTGGCGCCGGCCGCATTGAACTCGACCGATACGTAGGGCTCGCTGGTGTTCTGGTCGATGGAGACGCGGGCGGTGGTGAGGTCGCTGCCGGTCAGGAACACCTTCTTCTGGACGACATACGGGATCTTCCGCTCCTGCTTGGTGTCCTTGTCGACGCGCCGCTGATAGAGAAGCTCATCCCCTGCGGCGCGGCACGGTTCCCTTCGCCACCGCTTCGGGATCGACCTTGTCGTCGACGAGCTTGAACTCGAGCAGCGCCGTCTTGCCGATGAGAGCCTTGGCGCGCTGGGGGTCGTCGACGCCCGGGAGCTGGATGAGGATCCGGTTGTCCCCTGCTGCTGGATCGACGGCTCGGCGACGCCGAACTGGTCGATCCGGTTCCGGATGGTCTCGAGGACCTGGCGCACGGCCAGCTCGCGGAGCTGGCGGATCTCCCGGGCCTTGAGGGCGAGGACGACGCGCCCGGTCGCCGGATCGGAGTCCTTGACGTCGAAGGTGCCCATGTCGGTCCACACGGTCTGGGCGTCCTTCCACTGCTGCGGCGAGACGAGCTGGATCTCGAGCTCGCTCACGCCGCGCCGCTCGATCTTCGAGACGCCGATGCCCTTCTTCTCGAGGTCCGCCTTGATGGTGTCTCCCGTCCGTGAGACCTGCGACCCGATGGCGTGGTCCACGTCCACGCCGAGCACGAGGTGGAGGCCGCCCTGGAGGTCGAGACCGAGATTGATGGTCTTCTTGGGCGGGTAGAGCAGCCACGCGCAGACGGCGATGACCGCCACCACCAGCCCGATGCGAAGCCAGAGGTTCCGGCGCATCAGGAGCCGGACTCCTTGTCCCCCTGGGCGGGGACGATCCGCCCAAGCGCGCTCCGGTCGAAGTCCATCCTGACCTGATCCGCGACCTTCAGCGTCATCGTGTTCTCGTTCAACCCCACCACGGTTCCGTGCACGCCGCTCGTCGTGACCACCCGGTCACCCTTCTTGACGGCCCCGAGCGTTGCCTCCCGCTCCCGCTTCTGTCGCTGCTGGGGGCGAATGAGCAGGAAATAGAAGATGGCGAAGATGGCCGCAAAGAAGAGCACCTGCGTCATCACGGCGCCGGAGCCGCCGCCGTTCGGCGACTGGGCCATCGCGTACGCGAAGTCCACCATGGAACTCAATCCTCCGGATCTGTGGAGCTGGGGTCGGAACCGCCCACGGATTCTACCCCATATCTGCCGAGAAACCGAGCGCGGAATGCCTCGAAGCGGCCTTCGAGGATGGCCGCGCGCATGTCGGCCAAGAGCCCCAGATAGAAGGTCAGATTGTGCAGCGACAGCAGGCGGTAGACCAGGAGCTCGCGCGCCGCGAACAGGTGGCGCAGATAGGCCCGGGAGAAGAGCCGGCAGGCCTCGCAGCGGCATTCGGCGTCGAGCGGCGCGGGGTCGCGGGCGAACCGCGCATTGCTGATGGTGATGGCCCCATCCCGGGTGAACGCCTGGCCATTGCGCGCATTGCGCGTCGGCAGGACGCAGTCGAACATGTCCACGCCGCGCGCGACGCACTCGACGAGGTCGGCCGGCTTGCCCACCCCCATCAGGTAGCGCGGGCGGTCCGCGGGCAAGAGCCCCGCGCACAGCTCCGTGATGGCGTACATCAGGTCCTTCGGCTCCCCGACCGCGAGCCCCCGATCGCGTGGCCCGTCGAGGTCAAGGGCGCACACCTCCTCCACCGCGCGCCGTCTGAGCTCGGGAATGACCCCGCCCTGGACGATGCCGAAGAGCGCCCCCGCCCCGTGGCCGTGCGCCGCGACCGATCGCCGGAGCCACCGGAGCGTCAGGGCGAGCGAGCGCTCGGTGGCCTCGACGGTGGCGGGATAGGCCAGGCACTCGTCGAGCGGGTGCGAGGATGTCGACGCCGAGCGCGTGCTGGACGGCCACGCAGATCTCGGGGGACAGGAACCGGAGCGAGCCGTCCACGTGGGAGCGGAACTCGACGCCGTCCTCGCCGATCTTCCTGAGCTTGGCGAGGCTCCATACCTGGAAGCCCCCGAGTCCGTCAGGATGGGCCCGTTCCACGCCATGAATCGATGCAGCCCGCCGAGCTCCTGCACGACGTCACTGACCGGGGCGGAGGAAGAGGTGATACGTATTGGCGAGGACGATCTGGGCGCCGGCCGCTCTCAGATCATCGGGGCTGAGGCTCTTCACCGTCCCCAGCGTCGCCACCGGCATGAAGGCCGGCGTCTCGATCTCGCCGTGGGGGTGCGCAGCCGTCCGGCGCGCGCGGCGCCGTCGGTCTTGACGACGGTGAGCTCGACGGCGCGCATCCTAGGCGATCAGCATCGCGTCGCCGTACGAGTAGAAGCGATAGCGCTCGGCGACGGCGTGGCGATAGCGCGCGGAGCAGCGCGCTCGCGCCCGCAGAAGGCGGCAGGCGAGCAGGAGCAGCGTCGAGCGCGGGAGGTGGAAGTTCGTGACGAGGGCGTCGACCAGCCGGAAGCGATGGCCGGGGTAGATGAAGAGATCGGCGGCCCCGCGGACGGTCCGGAGCCGGCCATCTGCCGTGGCCGCCCACTCGAGTGCCCGGGTGGTCGTGGTTCCGATGGCAACGATGCGCCGGCCCGCGGCCCGAGCTCGATTGACCGCCGCGGCCGTCTCCCCGGAGATCTCGACGTTCTCCGCCGCGATCCGGTGCTCCTCCACGCGCTCGGCTCGGAGGGGCGAAACGTGCCGGCGCCCACGTGCAGGGTGAGGAAGTGGACCTCGGCGCCGATGGCGCCGACGCGCCCGAGGAGATCAGGGGTGAAGTGCAGTCCAGCGGTGGGCGCGGCGACCGACCCGTCGTGCCGCGCGTACACCGTCTGGTACCGCTCGCGATCGTCCGGCTTGGGCGCGTCCGTGTCGGGCGATGTACGGGGGCAAGGGCGGCAGGCCGTGATGTGTCGAGCAGCTCGAGCACGGGCCAAGGCGCCTCGACCGTCACCTCGCGCACGCCGTCTTCCTTCTCCGCGATGATGCGCACGCGCGCCGCCCCTGCCGCCACGCTCACCTGCGCGCCCGTGCGGCACCGGCGGCCCGGACGGACCAGCGCATCCCACCGCTCGCCGTCGACCGGCCGCAGCATCAGGAGCTCCACCGGATGTCCGCCGGGCTCGACGGTGCCGAGGAGCCGGGCGGGAATCACGCGGCTCTGGTTGGCCACCACGCAATCGCCCTCCCGCAAGAACGCCGGCAGATCGCTGAAGCGCCGGTCCACCCACGTCCCCCGCGCGCGGTCCATGACGAGGAGTCGCGAGGAGTCGCGCGGCTCGGCGGGCTCCTGTGCGATCAGCTCGGCAGGCAATTCATAGTCGAACAGCGCGACATCCATGACCCGCGAAGTCTAGCACGCAGCCCAACGCGCCCCCGACGGGCCGCGCGCTCTCAGCCGATCTTCGATCCCGGCGGCGCGTCGAAGTCCGGGCGCAGCAGGATCACCTGCCCGGTCTCGTCATAGGCTCCGAGCACGAGGACCTCGGAGACGAAGGGCCCGATCTGCTTCGGCGGAAAATTGACGACGCCGACCACGCGGCGCCCGATGAGATCGCGCGGGGCGTAGCGCTCCGGTGATCTGGGCGCTCGAGCGCTTGATGCCGAGGGGACCGAAGTCCACCCACAGCTTGAAGGCCGGGCGCCTGGCCTCGGGAAACTCCTGGGCGTCGATCACCACGCCCACGCGCATGTCAACGCGCGCGAAGTCGTCCCACGACAGCGCCATCCCCGGGGCCCTAGCAGGGTTGGTGAAGAGGCGGATGCTCAGAAAGGTCCAGATGCGAGGCGGCGCCCGACGGCAGCACGTCGAGTGCGTAGTCTCGCGCTACGTTGAGCACGGCGGCCGAGGGCGCCAACGCAGCAGATGGGCCTCTCTGGGCATCCTGCCTAGCGCAGGGAGGAGAGGGCGGCGCCCGGGTAGTAGTACTCGAGGATCTGGGACGCGTCGTAGCCGAGGTCGGCCATGGTCTTGGCGCGCCACTGATCGAGTCCCACGCCGTGGCCGTATCCGCGCCCGGCAAAGCGCGCGATCGGGCCGTCGACGACCACGCCGAACAGCGTGCTCTTGAGCGTGTCGTACCCGACGAGCCGCCGGAGGTCATTGCCCCGGAGCGTCGCCGTGCCGTTGAGGCCCCGGACGGCGATATAGGTGACCCGGAGCGAGCGTCGACCGCTCGAGCACTTCGAGGGCCACGACGCGCCCCACCGAGATGCCGTGCTTCAGCAAGAGCGCGCCCAGCTCGGAGAGGGGAACGTCGAGCTTCCACTCGTGATGGGGCGACTGCGAGGCGAAATCCACGCGCACCGGCTTGAGCGCGCGGCATATTGGCGGTGCCGAACACCACCCGCGGATCCTCGGTGTGGCCGCCGCTGTCCGTGTGATAGAAGGCGGGGAAGAGCGCGCCGCCCAGAAGCATCACGCGGCCCTCCGTCTCGCGCACCGCCGCCCATGCCGGCGAGTCGGCCGGCACATGCCCCAGGTACTGCTGATGGGCGGTCGAGGCCACGATGTGATAGGGCTTGCTCTCGTTGAGCTGCCGGTGATACGCGGCGTAGGTCCGGGCGACGATCGCCTGGGCCTTCAGCATCTCCATCGGCATCTTGTCCCCGGCTTCGGCCTTCACCGCGCCGGCCAGGTAATCCTCGAGCGGCAGCTCATTGATGACGACCAGGTTCTCGCCGCTCGGCACGATCTCGAGCGCGCCCGGGTACTCGCGCTTGTTGACCTTCAAGACGCCGATCATCGGCACGAGACGCACCGCGGGCGCGCTCCGGCCGAGCACCTCGATCTGACCCTGCCGTTGCGTGGCGCGGATCCACGCCGGCGCCTCACCGGCGAACGGGCGGCCGGCGACATCGCCGACCATCATCGGCCCACCGCTGATCTCCACGGTGCGGACACCGTCGAGGATGGCCACGCGGATATTCGGCGAGGCGGCCGTCGCCGGATGCGCCCAGTAGAGCCCGAGCCCGAGCGCGACGGCGGCGCAGACGAGGGCGATCAGCGCCGGCCGAACAGCGCGAAGAGCAGCGTGAGGACGATCGAAACGACGATCGAGATGAGGATGGAGGTCCCGAGCGGGACGTAGAGCTTCCAGTGCTCGCGCTCGACGTAGATGTCTCCCGGCAGTCGTCCGAGCCATGGCACCTTCCCCGAGAGATTTCCCGCCAGCAGCAGGAGTCCCCCCAGGATAACCATCACGACCCCGAACCCCAAGATCATTCTGCCGAGCTCGCGCATGGTCCTGGAACGGCCCGATCAAAGCGGGAGCTGCCCCTGGCTCGACTCGGGGGCGGGCGCGCCATAGCCCAGGTGCGCGTAGGCGGCGGCCGTCGCCTTGCGGCCGTTCGGGCTTCGCACGACATAGCCGATCTTGAGCAGGAAGGGCTCGACCACCTCGGCGAGCGTCTCGGCTTCGTCATTGATCGTCGCGGCGATGGCCTCGAGGCCGACCGGCCCGCCCCGGTACTGCTCGATGATGGCGACCGAGGAAGCGGCGATCGAGGCGATCGAGGCCGGCGTCGTCGACGCCCTCGCGGTCGAGCGCGTCGCCCGCCGCGGCGGCGGTGACCACCCCATTGCCCTTGACCTGACAGTAGTCGCGCACCCGGCGCAGCAGTCGGTTGGCGATGCGCGGGGTCCCGCGCGAGCGCCGCGCGATGGCCTCCGCCCCGGAGGGCTCGACGGTGGCGCCCAGGATCGACGCGGAGCGCAGGATGATCGAACAGAGGTCCTTCACCGTGTAGAAGTCGAGGTGATGGAAGATCCCGAAGCGCTCGCGCAGCGGCGAGCTGAGCATGCCGGGCCGGGTCGTGGCCCCGACCAGGGTGAAGGGCCGGAGCGGGATGCGCATGGTCCGGGCATTGAGCCCCTTGTCCATCACGAAGTTGATCGAGAAGTCCTCCATCGCCGGGTAGAGCAGCTCCTCCACGGTGCGGGGCAGGCGATGGATCTCGTCGATGAACAGCACGTCCCGCTCGCCGACATTGGTGAGGATGCCCATGAGGTCGGCGCCGCGCTCGAGCGAGGGGCCCGCCGTGATCGCGATGGACGCGCCCATCTCATTGGCCATGATGGCGGCGAGCGTCGTCTTGCCGAGCCCGGGGGCCCCGAGAGCAAGACGTGATCGAGAGGCTCGCCGCGCTGGCGGGCGGCCTCCACCGACACGCGCAGGCTCTCCACCGCCACCTTCTGGCCCACGTATTCGTCGAGACGCTGCGGGCGAAGCTGCCGCTCGACCTGCGTCTCCTCCGCCAGCGCCACCCGGCTCGTCACCCGCGCGTCGTCACTCATGCGCGTCAGCTCCGCGGGGCCCCGCGATAGATCTCATCGAACAGCTCCTCCGGCGTCCCGATCCCGGGCCGCCGCGTCAGCGCGCCGGTGATGAGCTGGGCCGCCTCGCTCGGCCGGTGGCCGAGCTGCTTCACGAGCACCTCGAAGACCAGGGTCCTGAGGCCCTTCTTCGTCCGCGGGCGCGGGCGCGGCCGGGGCGGGCTTCTCCGGAGCCGCGGCTTCGGGCTGGGCCAGGGCGAACTTGGCCACCTTCGCCTGGAGCTGAGCGACGATGTTCTTGGCCTTCTGGGGCCCGATCCCCGGCATGCGCCGCAGGTAGGCCTCGTCCTGCCGGGCGATGGCGGCGGCGATCTCGGCGACCGGCGCGGCGAGGGAGCGCGCCGCCACCAGCGGCCCCACGTCCTTCACGGTGATGAGCTTTTCGAAGAACTCCTTGTCGAGGTCGGACGTGAAGCCGATCAGGACGGGCCGGGGCTGGTTCTGGGTGGCGTGATAGTGGACCATCAGCAGCACCTCGTCGGCCCCGTCCCCGTCGCCCGCCACGGCGTCGGCGAGCGCGCGCTGGACCACGGGCGGGATGAAGACCTCGTAGCCGACGCCGGCCGCCTCGACGACGACCCGGTCCTCGAGCCTGCGGCGGAGCCGGCCGCGCACCGAGGCGATCATCGGACGCTCCGGGGACGCTCCGGGACGCCCGCGGACGCCATGCGCCACGGTCGCCCGGCCCGAGGGAATGCGCCCGGTCAGGCGCGCCATTCCGGTGACCGCGAGCCCGAGCGCATCGGCGATGTGCGAGGGATGCGGAACGCTCGCAAGGCCGAGAAGGGTTTGCACCGCGCGCTGCACCTGGGCCTTGCCCGCGGCGCCATTGCCGGTGATCGCCCGCTTCACCTCGGACGGGGTCAGGGCGAGCAGAGGCACCTCGAGCTGGCGCGCGGCGAGGTAGATGACGCCCCGCGCATGGCCCATCAACACGGCCGTGCGCGGGAACTTGTACTCGGTGTAGAGATCCTCGACGATCAACAGGCTCGGCGCGTGCGCCTCGATGAGGCGGTGCACGGCGCGGTAGATGGCATTGAGCCGCGCCTCCAGGACCTGGCCCGTGCGTCGTGCTGATCACGCCCGCATCGACCACGGTCACGCCGCCCGGCCCCGCCTCGAGCACCCCGAACCCGGTCGCGACCAACCCGGGATCCACTCCCATGACCTTGAGAATGCGGCGATCGGGCACAGGGCTAGGCGGCGGAGATGGCGTCGATGACCTCGTCGGGGATGTCGTAGTTGGAGAAGACGGATTGGACGTCGTCCTGCTCCTCGAGCGCCTCGATCAGCCGCAGCACCGCCGCGGCGTCCTTGCCGTCGACGCGCACGGTGGATTGGGGCACCATGTCGATCTGGGCCTCGAGCACCGGAACCCCTGCGCGCTCCAGCCCTTGGCGGACCGTTTCCATTTCGTCGGGAGCCGTCGCGATCTCGAACGCATTGTCCACCTGCTTGACGTCGGCGGCTCCGGCGTCGAGCGCCTTCTCGAGCAGCTCGTCCTCCTTGATCCGCATGGCATCGGCCTGGATCAGCCCGCGCCGCTCGAACATCCACGCCACGCAGCCCGACGTGCCCATGTGACCGCTGTTCTTCTCGAAGATGTGCCGGAGCTCCGGGCCCGTGCGGTTCTTGTTGTCGGTGAGCACCTGCACGAGCACGGCCACGCCGCCCGAGCCATAGCCCTCGTAGGTGATCTCCTCGTACTGCTCACCCGGCAGCTCGCCCGTTCCCTTCTGCACCGCGCGCTTGATGTTGTCCGCGGGCATATTGGCGCCCTTGGCGGACTCCGACGGCCGCCTTGAGCCGGAGGTTGCCCTTGGGATCGCCGCCGCCATTGCGCGCCGCCACCGTGATCTCGCGGAGGATCTTCGAGAAGAGCTTCCCCGCTGGACGTCGGTCTTCCCTTCTTGCGCTTGATCTGCGACCACCGTGAATGTCCGGACATAGTGCCCTCACCTCCCCTTGTTCATCGTAGTTCTGATCTGCTTCACCCGCTCCAGCCGGCGCTCGCGCCGCTCCAGGGCTTCGTGCCAGCGCCGCCGCTCGACCGGCGTCTCCGGCACGAACGGCCGGCAGCGGCTGCGGGCGCATGTCCGGCCCCAGATGCACGAAGGTGAGATAGGCCGTGCAGGCATGGCGCACCTCCCCGGTCATCGGCGCTTCCGCCAGCACCTTGACCCCGATCTCGAGCGACGAGCTGCCCACGTGGTTGAGGCCGGCCTTGAACGTCACCACCTCGTTGGTCGAGACCGGCGCGTAGAAATCGAGGGCGTCGAGACACGCCGTCATGACGAGGCCGCGGTTATAGCGCATCGAGAGGATGCCGCCCGCCTCGTCGATGTCCATCAGGAGCTTCCCGGCGAACATGACCTGGCCGAACAAGCGTGTCCTCGGGCAGGACCGAGCGACACGACTCGAAGCGCCAGCGCAAGTCCTCGGTGCCGTCGTCGCCCGTCTCGGCTGCCCGCTCGGCCCGCCGGGCGAAGCGCTGGAGGCGATGGCTGCGCCGCTCCTGGGCCGCCGCGTGCAACACCTCCTCGTCGGCGCCGCGCGGAACGATGCCCTGGGGCACCGGGACGGGGCGCACCGCGCCGTCGACCTTGACGAAGACCAGATGGGAGGAGAGCGTCAGGGCGCGCTCCCCCGTCCGCGGGCTCTCGGCAAAGACCTGGACGCCCACCTCGAGCGAGCAGCGGCCCACGTACTCCACCTGGGCGCGCAGCACGGCGACCTCGCCGACCTTCACCGGATGCAGGAAGTCGATGTCGTCCATCGCGCCGAGCACCACGTTGCCGCGGGCCACGCGCGAGGCGGCGATGGTGCCGCAGGTGGCAATCCACTGCATCATGCGCCCGCCATGGATCTGACCGGGAGCGCCCGCATGCTCCGGGAACACCCAGTTCACCATCTCGGTGGCCGTATCGGAGATCGATAGCATCGGTCGACGCTGAGGGTAGCTTCTCGGCCCCGCCCCAGGGCATCGGACGTCGCCCGCGAGTCGAAAATCCTCGAAGTCCCTCGTGGTTCTACCATGTGGCCCCTGCCAAGTCCAGCCTGGCACCGCGCGGATGCCCATGCGCGTCAACGGCTGGGAGCTGGCGCGGCGGCCGGCGCCTCGAGCGTCACCCGGTCGAGCCGGTGATTGCCGCTCGCGTGCAGGCGCAAGTTCCGCACCTCCGGGCGGGCCACCGCCCAGTGCAAGCGCACATAGATCGGGATCCACGGCAGGTCCTCCGCGAGCATGGCCTGCGCGCGGATGTAGAGCTTCTGGCGCTCGGGCTTGAACGAGAGCTGGCTGGCCCGGATGAGCAGGTCGTCGAGTCGGGGGTTCCGGTAGAAGGAGAAGTTCGAGGCCCGCGGCCCCTTGACGGCGCCTTCGGCCGTCGACAGCGGATAGAGCAGGAAGTGCGGGTCGCCCGCCTCCGGCCTGCTCTTCCACCAGGGCCAGGACATGCTCGCCGGCCCGCAGCAGGGTGTGCGCGGTCTCGATCGACTCCGGCTGCACCGCGACGGCGAAGTCAGCCGCCGCGAGGGAGGCTCGGATCGCCTCGGCCGCCCGCACCATGTCCGCGCGCTTGTCGCCGTCCACGACGAGAAGCGTCGGCGGGGTCGACCGCCGGAGACCACTCTCGGCCAAGAGCTTCTTCGCGCGCTCGGGACTGCCTTCGAGGATCACCGCGCCATCGCGCCGGCCCCAGACGCTCGTGGGGACGAATCCCCGGAGCGGAAGCGCCGCGGCCCCGACGGCGAGCGAGATCGACGCCGGATCGATCGCGGCTGCCACCGCGCGGCGAACCTTCCCCGGCTGAACGGCTCCTTCTCCGTCTGAAGGGCGAGGTACCCGATGCGCCAACCTGGAACGGATACCGCGCCGGACTGGCGGGTCGGCGCGCCGGCGGGGAAGAAGAGATCGAGGGCCTGAGCGTCGAGCGCCGCCGCGGCCTGTGAGGCGTCCGGAGCCGCCGTGAACACGAGACGCCCGACGCGCGGACCGCCTGCCCAATGCCCCGGTCTCGCTTCCAGCACGATGCGCTCCGGCGTGATCTCGGCGATCGCAAAGGGTCCGGTGCCCTGGAAGGGCGCCTTCCCTCTCCCGGGGGCGACGGCAGCACGATCGAGAGCGATGGATGTGCCAGGACGGCGAGCAGCGGCGCGTACGGTTGCACGAGCGCGATCTGCACGGTCCGCCCGTCGGGCACGCGGATCTCCTTGACGACGCCCGGCACGCCGCGAAGCAGTCGGGGAGCGGCGGCGTTCACCGCCGGCGCATTCGGGTGTCCCGGTCGAATCAGCCGCTCCAGGCTGTCCGCCACGTGCTGCGAAGTCAGCGGCGTGCCGTCATGGAACCGGACGCCCTCGCGGAGACGAAACGTCCAGACGAGCCCATCTCTCGACACGGACCATTGCACGGCCAGCGCCGGTTCGACGTCGCTGCCACCGTCGGTGTAGCGCAAGAGCGTGTCGAAGACCTGGCGGGCGACGAGCGGCACGGGTCCTTCGAGCGCGGACGCCGGATCGAGGCTTGCGGGCAGAACGGGAAGGCCGACGCGGAGACTGCCAGGTTCCGCCGGCCCGCGCGCGGGAACACCGAGGACGAGCACCAAGAGCAGGAGCCCGAGCACGGCACGCGACATGCTTAAGTTATACGCCCGAATCACCGCCCGCGCGATCGCGCGAGCGAATCGGATGCTTCGAGAGCAAAGCTGAAGCTTCACGTGGCTGGTCACCGACGAAATCGTGTCGATGCCCAACCGAAATTGAAGGAACGAGTAACGGAACTCCAGTGTTGGGAAAGGTGTTGCTCAGAGTGAGCACGCATCGGAGGCGGGCGCGGCCGCGAATCGGGGAAAAGTGAATGAATTCAACGGCTCATGCAATCGAATTCAAGCCAATTCGCTTGACTTAACTCGAAACGGCCTCCTATACTAAGGTCGCTTTCGGCCTCGCCCTGTGGTTCACCGAGAAAGGGACGGGTGGACATGAAGGAGTTCGAGAAGAAAAATCCCAACCGGGAGCCCGCTTCCGAGGGCATGAAGGGGCTTTCCAAGTTCCTCCCTATGACCGATTCCAACTATCGCCGGCGACTGACGGAGTACGAGGTCCAAGTCCAGGATCTGCAGGCCTACGTGCGCTCGCTCGAGGCCGAGACGGGACGGCTGCGGAAAAAGATGGAAGAAGGGCCGAGGGAGTTCATGGTCCTCGAGAACAAGCTGCGAGAGGCCAATCGCCAGCTCGTGCAGGCGTTCAACCAGAACGAGAAGCTGGTGAACGCGCTCTACGAGGCCCGCGAGCAGATCACCTCGCTGAAGGAAGAGGTGGACAAGCTGTGCGCGCCGCCGTCGACGTACGGGGTGTACCTGGCGGCCAATGAGGACGGCACGGTGACGATCCTGTCGCAGGGGCGCAAGGTGAAGGTGAACCTGCACCCGTCGATCAAGGTGGAGGCGATCCGCCCCGGGCAGGAGCTGATCCTGAACGAAGGGCTGAACGTCGTCGAGACGGCGGGGTACGAGATCCAGGGCGAGGTGGTGATCCTCAAGGAGCGCCTGGACGACGAGCGGGCCCTGGTGACGCAGCGGGCGGACGAGGACCGGGTGGCGATGGTCGCCGAGCCGCTGCGGGGAGAAGCTGAAGATCGGCGACCACCTGCTGCTGGACGGCAAGAGCGGCTACCTGCTCGAGAAGCTGCCCAAGGGCGAAGTCGAGGATCTGGCGCTGGAGGAAGTGCCGGACATCGCCTACGAGGACATCGGCGGGCTGACGACGCAGATCGAGTCGATCAAGGACGCCGTCGAGCTGCCGTATCTGTACAGCGACTACTACAAGGAGCACCACCTGACGCCGCCCAAGGGCGTGCTGCTCTACGGCCCGCCGGGCTGCGGCAAGACGATGATCGCCAAGGCGGTGGCCAACAACCTGGCCGCGCGGATCTCGGAAAAGCGCGGGGAGAAGGTCAAGGGCTACTTCCTGAGCATCAAGGGCCCCGAGCTGCTCAACAAGTACGTGGGCGAGACGGAGCGCAAGATCCGGGAGATCTTCGTCAAGGCGCGGGAGAAGGCGGCCGAGGACGTGCCGGTGGTGATCTTCTTCGACGAGATGGACGCGCTGTTCCGCACCCGGGGCTCGGGCATCTCGTCCGACGTCGAGACGACGATCGTGCCGCAGCTCCTGGCGGAGCTGGACGGGGTCGAGGCGGTGAAGAACGTGATCGTCATCGGGGCCTCGAACCGGCAGGACCTGATCGACCCGGCGATCCTGCGGCCGGGGCGGCTCGACGTGAAGATCAAGATCGAGCGGCCGGATCGGGACGCGGCGGGGACATCTTCAACAAGTACCTGACGGCGAACCTGCCGATTCACGAGTCCGAGACGCGGCCGCACGGCGGCGACGTGCAGGCGGCGCTGGACCAGATGATCGTGGCGACGATCGAGGAGATGTACAGCCTGGGCGAGGAGAACCGCTTCCTCGAGGTGACGTACGCCAATGGCGACAAGGAGGTCCTGTACTTCAAGGACTTCTCCTCGGGGGCGATGATCGAGTCGGTGGTGCGGCGGGCCAAGAAGCTGGCGCTCAAGCGCTATATCCAGACGAGCGAAAAGGGCATCAAGGCCGAGGATCTCCTCAACGCCGTGCGCGAGGAGTTCAAGGAGAACGAGGACCTGCCCAATACGACCAACCCCGACGACTGGGCCAAGATCGCCGGCAAGAAGGGCGAGCGCATCGTCTACGTCAAGCCCCTCATCGGCGAGGTCAAGGACAAGCAGCGGGCGGTCGAGCGCGTCATCAATACCGGCCAGTACCTGTAAGCAAGGCGGCGGGGGAGCGTCGGACTCCCCCGCCGTATGTTCTTCACCAACTGACAAGGATCCGGGACATCATGGCCATTCCTAAGGTAATGGGGATCGAGACCGAATACGGCATCACGGTCAAGAACCAGCCTGACTTCAACCCGATCCTCTCCTCGCTCCTGCTCATCAATTCCTACGAGACGTACCGCTCGTCCCGCATCCGGTGGGACTACGAGGCGGAGAGCCCGCTGCGCGACGCCCGCGGGTTCGAGTACATGGAAGACAAGGAGGTCCCCTCGAAGGAAGAGTCGCGCCTGATCAACCTGATCCTCTCCAATGGCGCGCGCTTCTACGTCGACCATGCCCATCCCGAGTACTCCTCGCCGGAGACGACGAATCCCCGCGATCTGCGTCATCTGGGACAAGGCCGGCGAGCGCATCCTGAACCTCTCCCGCTCCCGAGCCGAGGCGGTGTCCCCGCCCGAGCAGCGCATCTCGATCTACAAGAACAACACCGACTCCAAGGGCAACTCGTACGGGACGCACGAGAACTACCTGATGGACCGCAAGGTGCCCTTCGCCCGCATCGTCCAGCACCTCATGCCGTTCTTCGCGACGCGCCAGATCTTCACGGGCTCGGGGAAGGTCGGGGCGGAGAACAGCACGGAGCACTGCGACTATCAGATCTCCCAGCGGGCGGACTTCCTCGAGACCGAGGTCGGGCTCGAGACGATGCACAGCCGCCCCATCATCAATACCCGCGACGAGCCGCACGCCGACCCCGAGAAGTACCGCCGTCTCCACGTCATCGTGGGCGACGCCAATATGAGCGAGGTGTCCAACTACTTGAAGTGCGGCACCATGGCCATCGTGCTCAGCATGATCGAGGACGACTTCATCGAGAAGGACCTCTCGCTCGAGAGCCCGGTCATCGCCTACCGCCGCGTCTCCCGCGATCTCAACTGCCGGGAAACGATCAAGCTCAAGGACGGGCGCGCCCTCACCGCGGTGGACGTGCAACGCGAGTTCCTCGAGATGGCGCACCGGTACTACCGCTCGCGCGAGCACGAGCCGTGGGTGCAGGACGTGCTGGCGCGCTGGGGCTCGGTGCTCGATCGGCTCGCCCGCGACCCCATGAGCCTCGATCGCGAGCTCGACTGGGTCATCAAGCGACACCTCATCGAGAACTATATGAGCAAGCACGACCTCGATTGGGCCGACGCGCGCGTGGCCATGATCGACCTGCAGTACCACGACGTGCGACCGGGCAAGGGCCTCTACTACAAGCTGGAGGAGGCCGACGCGGTCGAGCGCCTGGTGACCGACGACGAGGTCACGAAGGCGCTGTACGATCCGCCCAAGGACACCCGGGCCTACTTCCGCGGGATGTGCCTGCAGAAGTATGCGGACGAGGTCGTCTCCGCGTCCTGGGATTCGGTGATCTTCGACCTCAAGGAAGGCCCGCTCAAGAAGATCTTCATGCTGGAGCCGCTCCGGGGAACCGAAGCCCACGTCCGGCAGCTCTTCGCGGACTCGCCCACCGCGGGCGACCTCCTGAGGAACCTCGGCAAGCCCAGTGGCGACTGCTGACATGGCGGGCGATCAGTGGCACAAGGCGTTCGGCGACTACTCGAATACGAGCTTCGCCGAGCTCTTGCGCCGGACGTCGCCCGATCTGCTGCCTGCGCGCGAACCGGGCCTCGACGGCGACGTGCCGGGCGTGCCGCACGGAACGACGGTCCTCGCGCTCCGCTATCGGGACGGCATCGTGATGGCGGGCGACCGCCAGGCGAGCGAGGGCTACCAGGTGGCCTCTCGGCGCATCGAGAAGATCTTCAAGTCCGACGACCTCTCCGGCATGGGCATCGCGGGCGCGGCGGGTCCCGCCATGGAGATGGCCCGCCTCTTCCAGACCGAGCTCGAGCACTACGAAAAGGTCGAGGGCGAGAACCTGTCGCTCGACGGCAAGGCCAATAAGCTCGGCCAGATGATCCGGATGAACCTGCCGATGGCGATGCAGGGGCTCGTGGTCGTCCCCATCTTTGCGGGCTTCGACGAGCGGGCGGGCACGGGGCGCATCTTCAAGTACGACGTGACGGGCGGGCGCTACGAGGAGACGGACTACTTCGCCCAGGGCTCCGGCGGCAAGGACGCGCGCGACTCCCTCAAGAAGCGATTCAAGCGCGACATGCCGAGGGAAGAGGCGGTGCGGGTCGCCATCGAGGCGCTCATCGACGCGTCCGACGAGGACCTCGGCACCGGCGGGCCCGACCTGATGCGCGGGATCCTGCCGTCCGTGAAGACCATCACCCGCTCCGGCTTCAGCGATGCCGGAGAAGACGAGATCCGCCGTCACTGCGAGGCCATCCTGAACGACCGGGAGAGACTGTAATGCCCCTGCCCTACTACGTCTCGCCCGAGCAGATCATGAAGGACAAAGCGGAGTATGCCCGCAAGGGCATCTCCCGCGGCAAGGCCATCGTCGCCATCGAGTTTCGGGACGGCGTCCTCCTCGTCGCCGAGAACCCGTCGACCCTGCTCCACAAGGTCTCGGAGATCTACGACCGCATCGCCTTCGCCGGGGTGGGCAAGTACAACGAGTTCGAGAACCTGCGCGTGGCCGGCGTCCGCCTCGCCGACGTCAAGGGCTACTCCTATAGCCGCGGGGACGTCAGCGCCAAGTCCCTCGCCAACGCCTACTCCCAGGCCCTCGGCAATATCTTCACCCAGGACATCAAGCCCTTCGAGGTCGAGGTGCTGGTGGTCGAGGTCGGCGACGGCCATAACGGCACGAAGAACGAGATCTACCACATCCTGTACGACGGCACGATCGAGGACGAGAAGAACTACGCCGCGATGGGCGGGCAGTCCGACGAGATCCGGCGCTACCTGAAGGACAACTACCAGGAGACCCTCGACTTCGCCGCCGCGGTCAAGCTGGGCGTACGCGCGCTGATGGTCACCCAGAACAAGACGCTGACCGAGCGCGACCTCGAGGTGGCGGTGCTCGACCGCGAGAAGGAGCGGCGGAAGTTCCGGCGCATCCCCCGAAGTGCTCCATCAGCTCCTGGCCGACGACCCGCAGCCCTGAATTAAGTCTGACGTCCACCTTTCACATCTTGCCCATCGACCGACCCTCTGCTACCCTGGTCCGCAAATGAAGAGGCGCATCTTCGGGATCGAGAACGAGTACGGCCTCACCTGCACCCTGAACGGTCAGCGGCGGCTGTCGCCCGACAATGTCGCGCGGTACCTGTTCGAGAAGGTGATCCCGGGCGCCCGCAACGCCAATGTCTTCCTCGAGAACGGCGCCCGCCTCTATCTCGACACGGGCTTCCATCCCGAGTACGCCGACGCCCGAGTGCGACGACATCACCGACCTCGTCATCCATGACAAGGCCGGCGAGCGCATCGTCGAGGACCTGCTCCACCAGGCGGAGAAGCGGCTTCGGGAAGACGGCATCTCCGGCCACATCTTGTTGTTCAAGAACAATACGGACTCCGCCGGCAACTCCTACGGCTGCCACGAGAACTACCGCGTCAGCCGGGACGTGTCCTTCCAGCGGCTGGCCGAAGGGCTCATCCCCTTCTTCGTCACGCGCCAGATCTTCGCCGGCGCCGGGAAGGTGCTGCAGACGCCGCGCGGCTTTCACTATTGCCTGAGCCAGCGCGCCCAGCACATCTGCCAGGAGATCTCGGGCGCCACGACGTCCTCGCGCTCGATCATCAATACGCGCGACGAGCCCCATGCCGATGCCGAGCGCTACCGGCGCCTGCACGTGATCGTGGGCGACTCGAACATGTCCGAGGTCGCGACCTATCTGAAGGTCGGCACCACCGCCCTCATCCTGGACATGATCGAGGATGGCTTCTTCGACAAGGACTATAGCCTCCAGTCTCCCGTCCAGGCCATCCGCGACATCAGCCATGACCCGACGCTCCGCGAGACGGTGCGGCTCAAGGACGGGCGGGCCATCACGCCGCTGCAGCTCCAGATGGAATACGTGGAGATGGCCACGCGCTATGTCCAGTCCATCGACGCCGACCCCGTCACGCGCGACGTGCTCGCCCGGTGGACCTATGTCATCGAGACCCTGGCCGACGACCCCATGCAGCTCGAGCGCGAGGTCGACTGGGTCATCAAGCAGCGCGTCATCCAGGCCTACATGGAGAAGAACCGCCTGTCCTGGCGTGACCCCAAGGTCTCGCTCATGGACCTGCAGTACCACGACATCCGCCCGGACAAGGGACTGTACTGGAGCCTCGTCCGCCGCGGGCTCGTCGACCGCATCACCACCGACGAGGCGATCGAGCGCGCCAAGCACCTCCCGCCCCAGACCACCCGGGCGCGGCTCCGCGGTGAGTTCATCCGTCAGGCCAATCTCAAGGGGAAGGACTACCGCGTCGACTGGGTCTATCTGAAGCTGAACGACCCCGAGCGCGAGACCATCCTCTGCAAGGACCCGTTCCAGAGCCACGACGAGCGGGTGGAACGGCTCATCCGCAGCTTCTAGGCCGCGCGCTCGGCCGCTCGATTCCGGCGGCGACTCGCCGGGTGGGGGCGGGGCGGGCACCCTCTCACCGGGACACGCTGACCCGCAACCCGCTCCTGCACTCGAAACGGGCCACGAGATCGAGGCGTGTGCCTTCGTCTATCCGCAGAAGATACGGTCCCGGTGAGAGGGTGCCCGCCCCGCCCCACCCGGCGCCCCGAGGTCGTTTCTAGCCTCCGAATCCCCCGCGGGAACCGCAGGTCCCCGTAGAGCCAGGTTCCTTTGGGGATTGAGTCCTATGGCTGTGCCCGGTGGGCGAAGCCATGGCTTCGCCCACCGGGATTCTTTGGGGTCAGCGGAGGACGGCCGTCGCGACCTTTCTAGCTCTGCCTTCATTGCGGCTTCGGTTTCGGAGGTGGGGGCGGATGATGACTCGGTCGGCGCCGGCGTCGTGGAAGCGGCGGGCGAGGTCCCGGTCTGGCGGTTGGCCGAAGACCGAGATTGAGATTGCCTTGGGATCACGGCCCGCCTGCTTGGCGAGGGTGTCGAGCTTGGCGCGGGCCGCCGCGACGGCTTCGGGTGTGGTGCGGTTGGGAAGCCAGCCGTCGCCCCATTCCGCGATGCGCTCGAGCACCGTCTTGGCGTGGCCGCCCAGAATGACCGGGGATGCGGCTTCTGGGCGGGCTTCGGGTAGGAGCGGACCAGGGGGAAGTCGTAGTACTTGCCGTGGTACTCGGCCTCGGCCTTGGTCCACAGCTCCTTCATCACGAGAATCGCCTCGCGGGTCTGTGTCCAGCGGTGATCGAAGTCCCCGCCCATGATGGTGGTCTCTTCGCGGTGCCAGCCGGTGCCGATGCCAAACAGGAAGCGCCCGCCGCTGAACAGGTCGAGGGTCGAGATCTCCTTGGCGAGCAGGAGCGGATTGCGCTCCGGCACGAGCGTGATCCCCGTGCCCAGCTTGAGCCGGGTGGTCGTCCCGGACGCGCGCGCCAGCGCCACGAAGGGATCGACGAAGTGCGAGTAGCTCTCCGGGATGATGCCGTCGGCGGATCCGGGGAATCGACTGCTGCTGTGCACGGGCATGATGGGATGCTCGGCACACCACAACGACTCGAAGCCGAGGGCCTCGGCGGTGCGCGCGATGAAGCCCGGGTCTACCTTGTACGCGGGAAGCGGGATGGACACGCCGATATTCATCGTCTGGTTCCCTCCATGTTCGTGGATTGACGAAGCGGCCTCAGGCGGCGCCAGCCGCCCGGACCAGGACCTCGCGGCCCTCGAGCATGTCCTCGCGCGAGCCGAAGGCCAGCATGTAGTGCCCGCGATAGCCACCTCCCTCGAGGCGCCGGAACATCTCGGGGAAATCGATGGTGCCCTCGCCGGGCTTCAGGTGCTGCTCGTGGTCGCCGCGGTTGTCGGCCAGCCGCACCTCGCCGCAGCGCGCGAGGCCGATGGCATCGAGGAAGCCCCCGACGCCCTCCGGGACCAGGTGCGCATGGTTGACGGTGAAGGCCCACCCGAGCGCGGAAGAGGCGATGCGGCTGAAGTACTCGCGGCACTCCTCGACGCTGAACGCGAGGTAGCGCACCTCGGCATGCTCCGGCTCGCGGTTCAGGTTTTCGAGGAGGAGCCGCACGCCGGCCCGCTCGGCCCGCTCCGCCGCGCGCGCGAGCCGCGCAATGCCCGCTTCCCGGCGGGCCGCGTAGTCCGACGAGAAGTGAAACCCGCCGTGCACGACGATCCATTCGGCGTGGATCCGCGAAGCGAGCGCGATATAGGCCTCGAGATAGCGGTCGACCGCCTCCGCGACGAAGGGCGCCGTCTCCGCGACATTGACCCCCGACAGCGTGTGCAGACCGAGATGGATGCCGCCGCGCTCGGCCGCATCGCGCACGGCGGCCACGCGCTCGTCGCTCCAGAGATGCGGAGCGTTGGGCGCGGGCCCCGCGGCCTCCAGGCAAAGGTCCAGGTAGTGGACGCCGTGGGCGCTCGCCCAAGCCAATCCTCCTCGATCGGCCGGCGTCCGCCGAGGTCGATCCCGATGCGCTCGCGAAGCGTCATGCCCGCACCCTCCATCTCATCGCCATTCGCCAGTCGTGCACCATACCACGAGGCCGGAGGCCACCGCGACCGCGCGCAGGTGCTATGCTGTCCGCCACGACCGCTCGCTCACCCGCTTGCGAGGGAGCCTCCAGGAGGAGACGACACCATGCTTCGCGACTGCCCCGACGGCGGCTATCGCTTCCTGCCCGGCATCAGCGCGTTCTCGTCCGGCACCGTCGCCATGCCCGGCCACGAGATCGTCCACGTCACGCTCGCCTCGCCGCTTCCTGGCGCGACGGCTTCGCGCGGATCGACCGCCATCTGCGCGGCGAGAAGCGGCCGAGAACGGCGCTGTGCGGGATCGAGCTTCGGAGCCCGCAGCCCTTCACCTTCGACGGCTTTGCGGAGTTCAACGAGGGCTATCGCGGACTCTTGAAGGAGTGGAACATCCTCGTGGGCGAGGACAATCCGATTCCCGCACGAACGTGGCGCCGGTCGCCGCCGCGCCGTCCGAGCCCTCGCTCTACGCCTTCGCCTACACCGTGCCCGGCACGACGCCCGCGCCGACCTTCATCGTGGCCGGCGCGGGCGAGATGCGCGATCGGGCGCAGGGCCCGGAGGGCATCGTCCGCCACGGGGACACGTCGCCGGACGGGATGCGCGAGAAGGCGCGCTTCGTGATGGGGGTGATGCAGGATCGGCTGCGCGCGCTCGGCGGCGACTGGGGCCGCGTGACGGCGATCGACATCTATACGGCGGAACCCATCCACGGCTTGCTCGCCGAGGAGATCCTGCGTCCCGCCGGCCCCGCCGCCATCCACGGCGTCCACTGGTTCCCGAGCCGCCCGCCGATCCGCGGCCTCGACTTCGAGATGGACCTCCGCGGCGTCGCCCGCGAGCTCGTACTCTAGAAAGGAGACTGACCGTGCCCAAGGGATTGACCGCCGTCCTCAACCAGCCGGGAAGCCGCTCGAGCTCGTGACCTTGCCCACGCCCGAGGTGGAACCGGGCGGAGTGCTGATCAAGAACACCGCCGCGGCGATCTGCGGCTCCGACCTCCACTACTGGCGCAATGACGGGAACTACCAGGGCCCGGACATGCGCCGGGTGCCCGGCCACGAGTTCACGGGCGTCGTGCACAGCCTGGGCAAGGACATCCGGCACGATTCGTTGCGCCGGCCCCTCAAGGAGGGCGATCGCGTCGCGTTCCCCTTCTTCAACCCGTGCAATCGCTGCTACTGGTGCATCCGCGGGGAGCATCACGCCTGCCCGCATCGCCAGCGCCGCAGCAATCAGTTCACGCTCGACGAGTATCCGTTCTGTGACGGCGGGTACGCCGACTACTACTACCTGCCGACGGGGCACTACGTCTTCAAGGTCCCGGACATCCTCCCCGACGAGGCGATTCCCCCGTGAACTGCGCCCTCTGCCAGGTGCTCTACGGCATCGAGCAGGCGAACATGAAATTCGGCGACATCGTGGTCATCCAGGGCGCGGGTGGGCTCGGTATCTACGCCGCCGCGGTGGCGGCGGAGCGGGGCGCCTCGAAGGTGATCTCGATCGACGGCCAGCGGCCCCGCCTCGAGCTCGCCAGGCAATGCGGCGCGACCCACGTCATCGACCTCAACGAGTTCCCGACACCCGAGGCCCGCGTGCAGCAGGTCAAGGAGCTCACGGACGGGCGCGGCGCCGACATCGTCGTCGAGGTCGTCGGGCTGGCCGCCGCCACCATCGAGGGCCTGGACATGGTCCGCATCAACGGCCAGTACGTCGACATCGGCAACATCGTCCCGCAGACGGTGACGCTGCCCGCCACCAAGGTCATCACCCAGCAGATCAAGTGGCACGGCGTGACGCACTACGATCCGTGGATCATCCCCGTCGCGCTCGACATGCTCGTTCGCACGCGAGACAAGTACCCCCTGTCCCGCGTGGTCTCGCACAGCTTCCCCTGGCGGAGATCAACAAGGCGTTCGAGTTCGCGGAATGGCAGGGCAAGAACACCGGGACGGCAGCGACGCGCGTGATCCTGAAAGCGTAGGGCGGCCGGCGGAGGGCGCTCCCGCGCGGGGCGGTCCCCTCCGCCTGATCAGCCGAGCAACGTTCAGCCGAGCTTCTTGGGGACGAGGTGCTTGACCCGCGGCAGCACCTCCTCGGCGAGGAGCCGCATCGACGTGTGCCAGGCCTCGGCCTGGCCGCCCGAGTAGTCGAAGCAGAACACGAGCAGCGTGCCGAAGCCGCCGACCTCGTCGTAGACGCGCTCGAGCTTCTCCGCGACGGTGGCCGGCGAGCCGATCAGCCAGTTGTGGCGGGCGCAGTAGTCCGGCGTCACGTCCGAATCGGCCACGCTCGGATCGTGCTTCAGGTATTCGAGGTAGCCGAAGGCGCCGAGCAAGGGCAGGAAATATTCCCGCATCATCCGGCCCATCATGCCCCCGCCGACAGCTTCATCGCGTCGGCGTCCGTCTCGGCGACGAAGACCTCGCGCACCATCCGCCAGTCCCCGCGGTACGGTGTCCGGCCGGTCCTGCGCGCGCCCTCTTCCACGGACTCCCAGTGCCCCCGACATAGCCCGGGTTCAGGTTCAGGCTCATCGGGATGAAGCCGCGCTCGCCCGCCAGCTTGAGCGTGTCCGAATTCTTGCTGAGACCGGCGACGCCGATCGGCGGATGGGGCTTCTGGAACGGCACGATATGAGCCTTGAGGGTCCCGAAACATGGTGTCCGGCTTCGAGACGTTCCAGAACTTGCCCTTGAAGTCGAACGGCTCGGGCGAGGTCCACAGCTTGAGGATGATGTCGAGCGACTCCCGGGTCATCTCCCGGTTGACGCCCGTCATGCCGTCGACGTTGAACATCGTCCAGTCACTCGGCAACCCGCTCGCCGCGATGCCGAAGTTGAACCGCCCCTGCGCCATGTGGTCGAGCATCGCCACGCGATTGGCCAGCTCGGCCGGATGATGATACGGCAGGAGAAACCCGCCGGGCCCGAGCCGGATATTCTTCGTCTGCAAGAGCGCCTGGGCCACGAGGAGATCCGGCGACGGATGCGGCTCCCAGGGCGCCGTGTGGTGCTCCCCGATCCAGGCCTCCTTGTAGCCCAGCTCGTCGGCCCACCGCAGCACCTGGAGGTCCCACTGGTGGCCGTCGTAGAGGCTGCGCTCCGGGGGATGTGACGGCATGGTGAACAGGCCCAGCTCCATGGCGAACCTCCTCGCGTGGATGAGTGACCGCTCGCGCGCTCCGGCCGATGCAGCGCTGCTCCGGACCGCCTCATCCGGAATAGCACATGGGCTCAGCCGGGAAAAGGCACGGAGCGTCACGCGGCCGACGACAAGGCTCGTGGCCGCCCGCCGTTGACAGGCCGAGTCGGCGGCGCCAGGAGTCACGCACATCCTCTGCACGGCCGGTGTCGCCCCGCGGCACGGATAGAATCGACTCGGTGTATAGTCGGGCGACTTGGCGCGCGGCGCTAGCCGCACGCCACCCTGACCAGATCCAGGAACCCCTTCGGAGGTTGTCAAGCGTGACTCGGTCCAAACGTATAATGGCGACGGTTCTTCTCGCGGTTTCGTCGTGCGCGGCGACGGGGCTCCCTGCCCAGGCTGGGGTCTGGACGCTGAAGGACTTCTTCCCCAACTTCGACTCGGCCAGTACCTGCGCGCTGAAGAACGACGGTAATGGCTTGCTTACCCACGATTGGTACGCGGTCGTCGAGCCGCTGTCCACATGCCACGGCGCAACATCCGGCACGTGCTGGCGTCGTGGGACCAATGCCAGCCGCATTCAGGGCTCGCCGGGCTCCGGATATGGGTGGGACTACCAGACATGGAGTAGCCGCAACCAGTTCCACTACTTCGGGCTCGTCATCTACTGGCCCACCTACATCGAGACGCTACAAGTGGATAACCCGGAGAGCAACGTAGTGCTTCCGGAGTCGGTGAATGATGCAGGGAGCAATCCGTTGTGGTCGACCATTTACTACAACTCAGGAACCCGCCGCTACTACGACAACTCCGGGACCTTGCTGGGCTCGTCTTCCTTCGGCGAGTACGCCGGAATCGTGATCAACAAGATCGATGACCCGATGCACGAGCCGCCGTCCGTCGCCCTGCAAATCGACGCGTGGTCTGGGCCTACGCGCGAACGGCCCGTGGACGCTCGGGGAGCAGATTCGGCTCCGTCAAACGCTGTCGAACAGCGACACCACCAACTGTGCCGGCACATCGCAAGCATTCAAGGGCATGTACAGATGGGAATTGGGCCATACAATTCTGTTTCAGACAGTAGATGGTTGGCAGTACGATCCGTAGCAGATCGCCCTGAGTGACGGCACTCTGACCATCGCGACGCCAGAACGCAATTCAGGCGCGCGCCCGCTGGACGAGTAGGCTGCTACCCTCACGGCTCGGATATGACCTCCGCGAGGAGGGTTCTCAGCCACGAAAGGACACGCGATGCGCTTCGGCGTCTGCGTCATGGCCAATGTCGACGAGATCGGCTTCTTCCCTCACGCCGAGGCGCTCGGCTTCGACTCCGTGTGGGTCACCGACAGCCAGATGCTGTTCTCGGACTGCTACGTGGTGCTGGCCCTCGCCGCGCGCGAGACCACCCGGCTCCGCCTCGGTCCCGGCACCGCGATCTGCGGCACCCGCATCGCGCCCGTGCACGCGGCGGCGATGGCGACGCTCAATCGGCTGGCGCCCGGCCGCGTCCACCTCGGCATCGGCACCGGCAATACCGCCATGCGCACGATGGGTCAGCGGCCCATGCGCATCGCCGCGTACGACGACTACCTCCGGGTGCTGAGCGGGCTCCTGCGCGGCGAGATCGTCGACTACACGTTCAACGGCGTGACCCGGCCGATCAAGATCCTGATGCACGACAAGGAGTACATGAGCCTCGAGCCCCGCATCCCGCTCTACGTCTCCGGGTTCGGGCCGCGGGCGATGGAGCTGGCGGGTCGGTACGGGGACGGCCTGGTCTTCGCCATCCCGCCGCGCGGCGTGCCCGTGGCCGAGGCGCTCGGCCACGCGCGTCGCGGGGCGGAACAGGCCGGCCGGCCGATCGACGGCTTCAAGAACTGCGCGCTCACCAATATCGCGCTCCTCGAGCCGGGCGAGCCGGCCGACTCCGAGCGGGTGCTCGACGCCATCGGCCCGAACGTCATGGCGAGCGTCTACTATTTCTACGACGAGGTGCGCGAGCGCGGCATCGATCCCCGCCCTTCCTCCGGCCCATCTGGAAGCGCTACTGCGCGCTCGTGGAGGCGACCCCGCCCGAGCACCGGCACTTCCGCACCCACGAGTTCCACTACACGCGCCTGCATCCGGGCGAGGCCGAGCTGATCGACGCCGACCTGGTCCGCGCCACCTGCCTGGTCGGCACCGCGGACGAGCTGATCGAGCAGATCCAGGAGCTCGAGCGCCAGGGCCTCCAGGAGCTGATGTTCGCCACCGGCGTCGACGGCAAGTGGCGCTTCGCCGAGGAGTTTTCGCGCCGCGTGATGGCGCGCGTCTAGTCATCCGCCGATTCACGCGTGCGCGGTCGGGCGGCCGCCGGCGCGCGGCGCTTCTTCTTCTTGAGCGCGGGGATGACGTGCCGGCCGAACATCTCGATGGACGACATCACCTTGTCGTGGGGCACCGTCTCGGTCGCCATGAGGAACTGCAGCTCGTCGACGCCCGCGGCCTCGTGAATGGCGATGGTCCGAAGGCAGCGTCTCGGGATTGCCGGCCACGAGGACGCCGCGGTCGACGAGAGTGTCGGCGTCGATCTGGTTCCACAGCGCGGTCGCGATCTGCCCGGAGCCGCCGGACAGATCCACCTCGGGCGCGCCGTCGGCGCCTTCCGTCTTGAGATAGCGCGCGAAGTTCGCGCTTGAGGTGCTCGGGCACGCCGCCCCACGAATCGACGAGCTGCTCGTACAGGTGCGTCTGGTCCTTCAGGTACGGGCGATCCGGCCCGAAGAAGGTCCGGAGCGATTTCGCCGCCAGCTCGCGCGCCGCCTTGTCGTCGGCGTCGCAGAGGCCCATCGTCGAGGACAGCCACTGGTCGTTGATCGACCTTGCCCACCGGGGTCGCGTGGCGCACGCGCTCCTTGTACGCCTTGATGTGCGGCTCGAGGTAGGACGGCGCGGCCACGCTCAGCGCCATCACCCCGATGCCCTTCTCCGCCGCGAGCTGATACGTGGCGGGCTGGAGCGCCGCCACCCACATGCGCGGGTGCGGCTTCTGGTAGGGCTTCGGGCGCACGTCGCGCGGCGGCACGCTCCAGAACTGGCCCTCCCACGAGAAGAGGCCGTCCTCCCAGATCTTCGGAATCATCGCCAGCGACTCTTCCCACATCGCGCGCGTGTGGCGCGGGTCGATGCCCATGCCGATCTGCTCGTACGCCGCCGACCGGCCGGTGCCGAACTCGACCCGGCCGCCCGACAGGTGATCGACCATCGCCACGCGCTCGGCCACGCGCACGGGATGGTGGTAGGGGAGAATCACCACGCCGAATCCGAGGCGGATGCGCTTGGTCCGCTGGCTCAGCGCGCCGAAGATCACCTCCGGGCACGGGGACATCGAGAAGCTCGTCAGGAAGTGGTGCTCGACGAACCAGACGGCATCGAAGCCCATCTTGTCCGCGAGCACGCATTGCTCGATCGTCTCCTCGATGACCGCGTGGTCATCGACCACGGGCCGCTGCATCTCGTACGCCAGGCTCAATCTCATGCGCCGGCCTCCCTGAACGCCTCGTGAGCTGCCTCCGGATCTCCTCCCGGCGGGACCCATTTGACACGGGCGCCCGCCCGCGCACCACGCCCTTGCCGGACCGGGCGTGCCGCGCTATACTCCGGCCGACCCAAGACGACGCAAGGAGGCGTTCCCATGGAGATCAAGGCTGCCGTCTGCCGCGCGACACATGTGCCGGTGGGCATCGAATCGATCGACATCGACCGGCCGCTCGGCCGCGAGGTCCTCGTCCGCACCGTCGCCACCGGCGTCTGCCACAGCGACCTGCACGTGGTCGACGGAGACGGGCGATTCGCCCTCGACCGCGGCATCGTGCTCGGCCACGAGGGCGCGGGCATCGTCGAGGCCGTCGGGGATCAGGTGACGGAGCTTCGTCCCGGCGACCACGTGGTGGCGTGTCTCTCCGGCTTCTGCGGAAGCTGCGCCCAGTGCCTCAGCGGTCACCCCAATGTCTGCGTCGGCGGCGCGGTGGCGCGCGGCGAGTCGGCGGCCCCGCGCCTGTCGAAGAAGGGCAGGGCATCCCGTCGTTCGCCGGCATCGGCAGCTACGCCGAGCGCATGCTGCTGCACGAGAACTCCGTGGTGAAGATCGACGACGACCTGCCGCTCGATCTGGCCGCGCTCGTGGGCTGCGGCGTCCTCACCGGGGTCGGGGCGGCGCTCCGGAGCGCCGGGCTCGAGGCCGGGCAGACGGTCGCGGTCTTCGGCTGCGGAGGCGTGGGGCTGTCGATCGTCCAGGGGCGCGCATCGGCGGCGCGCGGCAGATCATCGCGCTCGACCAGTTCGACAGCAAGCTCGAGATGGCCCGGCGCGTCGGCGCGACGCACACCATCAACACGTCGAACGACGACCCCGTCAAGGCCGTGCGCGCGCTCACCCGCGGCGCCGGCGTCGACCACGCGTTCGAGGCCGTCGGCAACGCGACCCTCGTGCGTCAGGCCATCGAGAGCCTGGCCATCCGCGGCACCGCCACCATCGTCGGCGTCCTGCCGCCCGACGCGAAGATCGAGTTCCCCTGGATGGCCATCCGCCCCGAGTGCCGCGTGCAGACCTCCCGCATGGGCGGCAACCGCTTCCGCACCGACATTCCGCGGTATCTCGACTTCTATCGCCAGGGCCGGCTCCTGCTCGACGAGATGGTCACCCGCCGCGGGCGCCTCGACGACATCAACGACGCCTTCCGCGCGATGAAGGCGGGCGAGGTCGCGCGCACGGTCCTGATGTTCGACTGAGGGCGCCCATGCGCATCGACAAGGACGTGCCGATGACGGCGCGGGACGGCGTCGTCCTGCGCGCGGACGTCTACCGGCCCGACGGGCCCGGCCGCTTCCCCGTCCTGCTCTCGCGGCTGCCCTACGACAAGAATGGCCGCCGGCGCCCCGGCGACATCGACGTCTTCGTCGAGCACGGCTACGTCGTGATCATGCAGGACACGCGCGGCCGCTTCGCCTCGGGTGGAGGCGAATACGAGCCGCTCGTCTGGGAGGCGCAGGACGGCCACGACGCCGTCGAGTGGGCGGCCCAGCTCCCTATGCCGACGGGAACGTGGGCACGATGGGCCAGTCCTATCTCGGAGCCACCCAGTACTTGCTCGCGCCCACGCGGCCGCCGCATCTGCGGGCGGCGTTCCCCGCCTCGGCGCCCGCCGACTTCCACCAGTGCTGGGCGTATCACACGGGCGGCGCATTCGAGCTCGGGTGGCAGATCCCCTACGCGATCCTCATGGCGCGCGACACGATCGAGCGCCAGGGGCTCACGGCGACGCTCCTGCCCGAGCTCGAGCGCGTGCTCGCCGCGGCGCCGACGCCGTGGGCGCCACCGCTCGGGCCCGAGGCGTACCGGCGCCTGCCCCTCACGGCCTGGGCCGAGCTGCTCGAGCCGGTGGCGAAGTATCTCGGCGACTACCTCCGGCATCCGCACGACGGTGCCCCGTGGTGGGCCATCAACGTCGAGCGGCGGCACGCGGAGATCGCCGTGCCCATGTACCACGTGACGTCGTGGTACGACATCTTCCTCCACGGGGGCATCGCCAACTTCCAGGGCCTCCGGCGCTTTGCCAAGACCGAGCCGGTCCGCGCGGCGCAGAAGCTCCTGATCGGCCCCTGGGCCCACCTGTTCCCCTACACCAGCCCGACCTCGACGGGGACGGGCGAGATCGACTTCGGCTCAGCAGCCCTCGTCGATCTGCACGAGACCCAGCTCCGCTGGTTCGACCACTGGCTGAAGGGCATCGACACCGGCATCCTCGACGAGCCGCCCGTCCGGATCTTCGTGATGGGAGACAATCGCTGGCGCGACGAGCAGGAGTGGCCCCTGGCGCGCACGCGCTATACGCCGTACTACCTGGGCGGCGGCGGGCGAGCCAATACCGCGGGCGGCGACGGCACCCTCGGCCCTGCCGCCCCCGCCGAGGATCCCCCGACCACTTCGTCTACGACCCCGCCGATCCCGTGCCGACGCGCGGCGGCAATACGCTCATCCTCGCCATGGGCGTCATGGACCAGCGCCCGGTGGAGGCGCGCGCCGACGTGCTCGTCTACACGAGCGAGGTGATGACGGCCGGCCTCGAGGTGACGGGGCCCATCGTGGTCACGCTCTACGCCGCGAGCACCGCGCCCGACACCGATTTCACCGCGAAGCTCGTCGACGTGCACCCCGACGGGTATGCTCGGAACCTGGCCGACGGCATCGTCCGCGCCCGCTATCGCCACTCGAGGACCACCCCCGCCCTCCTCACGGCAGGTGAAGTCACGCAATTTGCCATCGACCTCTGGGCCACGAGCCACGTCTTCCTGCCCGGCCATCGCATCCGCGTCGAGATCTCGTCGAGCAACTTCCCGCGCTTCGATCGCAACCTGAACACGGGCGAGGACCAGGCCACCGGCACGCGGTGGCAGACCGCCCGGCAGACGATCTTCCACGACGCCCGCTACCCGTCGCATCTCATGCTGCCCGTCATCCCGCGCTAAACTCTCGGTGTGGAAGTTGCGCTTAACTCTCGGTGTGAAGTTGCGCTAAACCCGGACCGACGAAGGAGCCCGCCATGACCTCTCCCCTCGTGACCTATGCCGTCGACGGCCGCGTCGGCGTCGTCACGCTCAACCGCGGCGACAAGCTGAACGCGATCAGCGGCGATCTCAAGCGCGCGCTCGTCGAGCGCTTCCACGAGGCCGACGGCGATCCCGCCACGAGCGTCGTCATCCTCCGCGCCGAGGGGCGGAGCTTCTGCGCGGGCTACGACATTTCCCCCAACCCGGCCCGGGCGGCGCGAAAGGGAACACGCTCGCCTGGCACGAGTCGCTCACGGACGACGTCGCCCTCGAGATGACGCCGTGGGACATGAAAAGCCGGTCGTGGCCGCCGTCCAGGGCCACTGTCTCGGCGGCGGCTGCGAGCTGGCGATGATGTGCGACATCACCATCGCGGCCGACGACGCCGTCTTCGGCGAGCCGGAGATCCGCTTCTCGAACGTCGGCCCCGCGCTCATCATGCCGTTCGTCATCGGCCAGAAGCGCGCCCGCGAGCTGCTCTACCTCGGCGACACGATCGACGCGCCGACCGCGCTGCAATACGGGATGGTCAACCGCGTCGTCCCCCGGGCCGAGCTCGACGCGGCGACGCTCAAGTTCGCCCGCCGCATGGCCCTCATCGCGCCCGAGGCGCTCGCCGGCACCAAGCTCGCATTGAACCGCGGCGCCGACGCCGCGGGCTTCCGCAATGCCATCCGCGCCGGCCTCGACATGGTGGCCCCGCTCTACGCGGCCCGGACCGAGGTCGGGATGAAGTTCGACGAGATCAGAGAAAAGGACGGCCTCGGCGCGGCCCTGCGCTGGCGCGGGGCCCAGTTCGCGGAGTGAAGCGCGACAGGCGTGACCGCACGGGGCCGGATGACCGCGGTCGCGCGGCGGACGTCGTCAACTGAGTCGCGCGCGCGATCACAAGTGGCAGCACGTTCGCGCCTCATCACCATCAACGACCTCTACGCGTTCGATCCGGGCGTGCAGGTGGAGCTCGAGGAGTTCACCGACGTGGTCGGGCGTCACTTCAGGCAGCCGGTGGAAGGGCTCGGCTTCGACCAGAGCCCGGCGGCGCACATGTGGCGGACCATCAACTGGCCGACGCGGTACCTGTAGCAGGATGCTGAAAAAGGCCCATCTGCGTGTGCGTTCGGCGCCCTCCGGCCGCAGCTCGCACGCTCAACGTCAGAGAGACTACGCCTCGCGTGCAGCTCTCGGGCGCCGCCTCGCATCTGGACCTTTTGAGCATCCTGCGAGTATTTCAGCAGGCTGCTAGGAGTCAATCAGGTCGCGCCGTCCGCCTCGAGCGCGGCGATGTCCGCCTCGCCGTAGCCCAGCTCGCGCAAGCACCTCCCGCCGGTGCTCGCCCAGGTGCGGGGCCGGCGTGATCTTCGTCGGCGAGGCCGAGAGCTTCACGGGATTGCCCACGGTGACGTAGCGGCCGCGCACGGGGTGCTCGAGCCTCGACGATCATGTCGCGCGCGCGCAGGTGCGGATCGGCTCAGCACCTCGCCGGTGTCGAGGCAGGCCCCGCACGGCACCCCGGCGCCGGCGAGGATCTTCATGACGTCGTGCTTGCCGCGCTCCGATGGTCCACGCCTCCACCAGCGCGTCGACCTCGGCCTTGTGCTGCCAGCGGGCGTCCGCCGTCTCGTAGCGCGCATCGCCGATCAGGTCCTCGCGCCCGATGGCGCGGAGCAGCGGATGCCACATCTGCTGCTGGGCGAAGATGAAGACGTAGTCGTTGGGCCCGCCGGGACGCGCAGCGATACGTCGTGCCCGGCACGCCGGCGCCGAGCTGGTTCCCCGTGCGCGCCATGGGCTTGCCGAGGCGCTGGTGATCGCGCAGGCTCACCCGGATCAGGTTGACCACCGCGTCCTGCATCGAGACCTCGACCTGCTGGCCGAGTCCGGTCGGCGTGACGCTGCATGAGCGCGGCGAGGATGCCGATCACGCAGTGCATCCCGGTGCCGGAGTCGCCGATGGACGGCCACATGTAGGTGGGCGGCCCGTCGGGCGAGCCGGTGACGCTCATGGCGCCGCCCATCGCCTGGGCGATGGGCTCGTAGCTCTTGTAGTCGCTGTAGGGGCCGTACGACCCGAAGCCCTTGATGCTCGCGTAGACCAGGCGCGGGTTGAACGCCCGCACCGCGGGATAGCCGAAGCCCAGGCGATCGAGGACGCCCGGCCCGAAGTTCTCGAGGAGGACGTCGGCGCGTCTCGAGGAGCGCGCGGAACACCTCCTTGCCGCGCGGGTGCTTCAAGTTGAGCGGCAGGCTGCGCTTGTTGGCATTGAACGAGAGGTAGAAGAGGCTGTCGGAGTCCGGGCGATCCTTCGGAGCGTGTGACGCGCGATATCCCCGCGGCCGGGCTCCTCGACCTTGATGACGTCCGCCCCGAGCCAGGCCAGCATCTGGCCGCACGACGGCCCGGCCTGATTGTTCGTGAGATCGACGACGCGAATGCCCGCCAGCGCGCTCGCTCATGGCTCAGGCCGCCGGCGGCGCCGCCACCACGTCCTCGTACCGGTGGCGCTTGGTGATGAGGCCCGCGTGCTGGAAGACGTCGAGGGCCACCTCGAAGGCCGGGCGCGTGATCTCCACGTGGGGCGTCCAGCAGCCGAGCTTCTGGTAGTACGCGATGGTCGACGTGAGGACGGCCCGGTCGATGTCCGGGAAGAACGCCGCCTCGGCCTCCGCGACCTTGGCCGCGGGGGTCTCGATGAGCCAGGTCCGCGCCTTCCGGTAGGCCCGCATGAAGCGCTTGGCCATGTCCGTCCCGAGCCAGGCGCGCGTCGCGGCGAGGCTCGAGAACGCGACCGGTCCGATCGCCTCGCCGACCGACGCCACGACATGCCCGACGCGGTCGTGCTCGAGCTGCTGGGGGCCGGCCCCTGCTGGTGGATATAGTCGCCCTGGCCGCCGCGGAACGCGTCGTCCATCTGCCCGCTCGGGACGTCGAGGGCGACGATCTTCGAGTACTCGAGGCCCCGCCGGTGACAGGCGTACTTGAACATGGCGAGCGGCTGGCCGCCGTGGTCGGCGAGCACCCGCTTGCCCGAGAGCTTGGCCCAGTCGAAGGCCGGGTCGGGCGCGCGGCCGGTCAGGAAGAACCCGTCCTTCTCGTTGATCTGGGCGAAATGCACGGCGGCCGGCGTCTGCCCCTTCTCGAGCGGCCCGAAGCCCTGCGACGGGGCCGACTGACAGACGTGCACCGTGCCCGCGACCACGCCGTCGATCGCCGACTTGCCCGCGGGGGCGATCGAATGCTTGGGCGTGAGCCCTTCCTCCTTCAAGAAGCCGCCCGCGATCGTGGCGATCAAGGGCGAGTAGAACGCGGAAAAGCGCGTGAACTGGATGTTGATCTCGTCACTCATGTCGTCGCCTCCTTGGCGATGGGAACACCGTGCTCAGGGCGTGCGCGGTGGCTGGCCGAGCAGCCACTCGGTGAGATGGCCGAACGAGGAGAAGCGGTGATCGACGGCCCTCGCACTCTCCGAAGCCGTAGTCCACGTACAGGAACGGCACGCCGCACGCGCGCGCCGCGGCCTGGTCCCCGGGCGTATCGCCGACGAGAACCGGGTGGCGGAGTCCGTTGCGCTCGATCAAGGCGGCGAGGTTCTCCGACTTGGACAAGCCGGTATTGCCCCAGCACTCGAAGTCCCGAAAGCAGCTCCCGAGACCCGACCAGTCGAAGAAGCGCTCGACGTAGCCCGCCTGGCAATTGCTGACGATGAAGAGCGGATAGCGCGCCTGGAGTCGCCGGAGGCCGGCGGCGACGTCCGGATAGAGCGCCCCCGAGTTCCCCACCAACCGGTTGTCCTCCACCTGCGTCTCGGCGATGAGCGTGAGGAGATCGCCCTCGGCCACGTCGGTGAAGACCACGCGGATGCACTCCTCGTGCGGCCGGCCCGCCACCCGCCTCACGTCGTGCTCCGTGATGGGGCGGAAGGCGATGCCATGCCGCTTCAAGACCTGGTTCCACGCCACGGCGCACGTCGCGCACGTGTCCCAGAGCGTGCCGTCCAGATCGAAGACCACGGAGTCAGGCGGCTGAAAAAGGCCCAGCAGATCGTTCGCCACCCTGCTAGGCCGGCCGCTCTCCGCCACCTTCGCGCCGGGGCGGCAGCGACGTCGCGGCATACGTCCCCGCCATGCCCCGCACGCCCGGCTGGTACGGAATCGGCGAGCCCGGGTTGTCGGGCGACACGGGGATGGCCTCGCCGTCGCGGCGCCCCAGCGCCCGCTCCACGATCTCGAGGAGCGGCGCCTTGTCGTACTGAGCGTAGAAGCCGGCGGTGAGCCGGATCGGGTCGCCCGAGTAGAAGCGCACGTACTGCGCCATGCGCTGGGCGAACGACTCGCCGGTCACGTCCCAGGCGAGCTTGAAGAGCGCGATGCGCTCCTCCGCCGAGACCCCGGCGCGCCCGCGGACGTACTTGTCGATGTACGGCCGCACCTCGGGATTGGCGAGGTCGGCCTCGGCCGGCGCATAGAAGAACCCGCCCGCCGCCAGCGTCTGCACGATCTCGACGAACCGGCTATAGACCTTGCCCGTCTGGAGATGAAAGGCGCGGAGGCCCGGGCCCCCGGCACCCACACGCCGTTCGGGAGCCGCTGCGCCATCGCCTCCGACCCGTAGAACACCGCGCGGGCGACCTCCATCTGGCTCAGCATCTCGCCGAGCTTCTCCTGCACGTGCAGGAACCCGGTGATGCCGATGGCATCGGCCACCTTCATGCCGAGCCCGCAGAAGAACTCGAGCTGGCTCAGCATGCGCGCCGCCGTCTGCACGTTGAGGAGCGCGCCGAAGTCGGCGCCGAGCGTATTGATGATCTCGCCGCTGCCGGGGCTGCCGTCGACCATCACCCGGTCCCACGGCACGAGCACGTCGTCGAAGACGGCGATGCAGTCCATCTCCTCGAACCGGCTCGACAGCGGATGGTCGAAGCGCGAGCGCGGCAGCGGCGCCACCGTCTCGCGGCAGATGAACTTGAGCCCCGGCGTGTTCGTGGGAATGCCGAAGGCCAGCGCGTAGGCGTCGTCGCCCGGCGGCACGCCGCCGAAGGGGATCACCGCGACCTCCTCGGTGATCGGCGCCATCGTGCCCAGCATCTTCGCCCCGCGCACGACGATGCCGTCGGCCGTCTCACGCACCCGCCCCAGGTGCAGGAACGGGTCTTCCTGCTGGGCCGAGGTCTTCGACCGGTCCACCTGCGGATTGATCAGCATGTGGGTCAGGAACAGATCGCGCTCGCGCACGTGCTCGTAGTAGCGGGTGGCATTGTCGCCGAAGCGCGCCCCCGCCCGGGCGAACCGGTCGGCGGTGAGATGCCATCCCGTGACGAACTGGTTCATGAAGTCGGGGCCCCGCCCCATGAAGCCGAAGTTGTGGTCGGCGCGGAGCTTGAAGTGCTTGCGCTTCTTCACCAGCTCCTCGCGCGTGTAGGGAACGAGGAACGACGTGGACACCGGATCGCCCGTCGTCGGCGACGGGTAGGTCATCACGTCCCCGTACGCCGGATCGAGCTGCATGTCGTACTGCTCGGCGATGGCGCGGATCGGCTCGCGAAAGACCGGCTCGGCCGTCACGTCCTCCACCCGCCGGCCGTCCAGGTAGACACACGGCGCGCTCTTCTTCAGTGACTCGACGTATTCCTGTCCGCTGCGAGCTGGCATGCCCGACCCCTCTCCTGTGCATCCGCGATGTGCCGGCCCCGTCGCGGCCGTGGGCCTCGAGCCCAGCCCACCCTTCCACCAAACCAGCCCGCCGTCAACCGCACGCTGACCCTCACGTGCGCTACGCCCGTTCGTGGGCTACGGCTACCGTGCCGTCGCCGTGACACGATCGTCCCCGATGTGCCGGCGACCGCGGACCAGGCAGGCTCCAATGGATCGACGGAGGATTGCTGCATGGACAGCATCGGACGATAGATCACGGCGCGCGGCAGCGAGGAGCCTCGACCGCACCTGCGCCGAGAAGGGGCAGGCGTAGGCGCCCGCTCATGGTCAAGAAGATCCGGCGGGTGGTGACGGGCCACGACGCGCGCGGCAAGTCCGTGATCGTGAGCGACGGCCCGTCGCCGCACGTGCTGCTGATTCCGGGCCGCACGGACTTCGGCCTCACGAACCTGTGGGTGACCGACGGCAGCCCGGGCAGCAATGAGGGGAACGCCGATGCCGCCGCGCGGCCGGTGGTGCTGGAGCCACCCGCCGGCGGCACCATCTTCCGCGTGGTCGAGTTCCCGCCCGACAAGGCCGCCGCCGACTTCGACCGGAAGACGGCATTCGCGTCCATGGGCGCCGACCACGCCATGGACCCCGACGCCTCCCGTCACCCCGGGATGCACAAGACCGACACCGTCGACTACGCGATCGTGCTCTCCGGCGAGATCTGGGCCCTCATGGACGAGGGGAGACACGGCTCGAGGCCGGCGACTGCCTCGTCCAGCGCGGCACCAACCACGCGTGGAGCAACCGCAGCGACCAGCCCTGCCTGGTCGCGTTCATCCTCGTCAGCGCGACGTAGCCGGCGCGGGCCTGCAAGCCGGCCGGCGCCGTGCTCAGTCGGTGACCGACCGGTAGATCTCCACCTCGGCGGGGCCCTCGGTCAGGCCTTCCTTCTCGCGGCGCTCGCGGTAGGCCACGAGGTGTGGGGCCTTGCGGTGGGCGTCGAAGGCGGCGTCGTCCTTGTACTGCTCGTAGAAGATGAACACGTCGGGGTCCTTCGTCGAGCGGTGGGGCCGATACACGATGCAGCCCGGCTCGGCCTTCATCACCGCCGCCACCTGTTCTTTCAAGAGTGCCGCGAGCGCGTCGCCCTTGCCCTTCGCCGCGCGGATCTTCGCCACCACCGTCAGCACGTCAGCCATTGCGATCGCTCTCCTCGCCGCTCCCGCCTCGACGGGGAGCGGCACCAGGGGGTTTGCCGCAGGAGGTCAGCTCAGGTCGTAGCCCGCGGGCTTCGTGAAGCCGCCGATCTCGCGCGCGAGCAGGTGGGCGAAGCGGATCGGCGTCCGGTCCTCGAGATAGGGACCGATCGCCTGCAGGCCGATCGGCAGGCCCTCGCGCGAGCGGCCGGCCGGGAACGCGGTGGCAGGCTGGCCGGCCACCGTGGACAGCGCCGGGTATACGAGGCCGTGGAGGTAGGGCACCGGGCGGCCGTCGACCGTCAAGGTCAAGGTCAGGTCGCTGTCATCCGGCGGCCAGGCGCGGTCGATGTGCGGGTACGCGAGCACGTTGATGGCCGGGGCCAGCAGCACGTCCCACTCCTGGAAGAACGCGCGCCAGCCCGCGCGGAACTGCTCGCGCCTGCCATTCCACGCGATGTAGTCGCCGGGCCGGCCCTGGAGCCCGCGCAGGTGGGCGCGCGAGAACTCGTCGTCCACCTTCTCGTACATGGCGACCCGCTGGCGGCGGCGTCTCCTCGTCCACGCGCGCGCTCGTCACTGCGGACAGGAGCGAGCGGTACAGCGCGTGCTGCTCGCGGTGGTCACCCAGGATCTCGGGCTGCGCCCGCCGAACGGTGCACCCGAGCCGCCCGAGCCGCGACGCCAGGTCCTCGAGCGCTGCCTCGATCTGGCCGTCCACCGGATGCCACGGGATCGGCGGTAGCACCGCCACGCGAAAATCGGCGAGGCGCTTGTGCCGCGGCGCCGGCAGCTTCACGTGCCACGCCGCGTCCTCGCCCACGTCGGGTCCGGCCAACACCGACAGCGCCAGGTCGAGGTCCTCCGGCGCTCCGGGCCAGCGGTCCCTGCACGCCCATGACGACGGCGGCGTTGGGAAGCGGCGGCATGGGGAACTGTCCGCTCTTCGGAACGAGCGTCTCGCTCGGCCGGTGACCGTATACGCCGCAGAACGCCGCCGGCACGCGGATGGAGCCGCCGATATCCGAGCCCACCTCGAGCGCGGTGAGCCCGGCCGCCAGCGCAGCGGCGCTGCCCCCGCTGCTCCCTCCCGGCGTGCGGCTCGTGTCCCAGGGATTGCTGGTGCGGCCGTAGATCGGATTGTCGGACTGCCAGTCGGCCAGCGCGGGAGGAACATTGGTCTTGCCGAGCAGCACTGTGCCCGCCGCGCGGAGGCGAGCCGCCACCGGGCCATCATGCGCCGAGATATAGCCCTTCCACTCCGGGCACGCCGCAGGTGGTCTCGAGACCGATGACGTTGATGGATTCCTTCAGCGTGATCGGCAGGCCGCCGAGCGCCGCTCGCTCGCCCCGGGTGGCGGCCTGATCGGCGGCGCGCGCCTGCTGGCGCGCCCGCTCGAAGTCGCGGACGACGACGGCGTTGAGCCGCCCGTCGTACCGCTCGATGCGCTGGATGTAGAGGTCGGTCAGCTCCGCCGAGCTGACCCGGCCCTTGCTGAAGCCGGCCAGGAGCTTCGGTGGCGCTTGCAAAGGGATCGACGGCGCCCATGGCCGGCCTCCGACTAGTGCCCCCCGCCGCGGGCGAACCCAGCCCCCGTGGACGGGATGGTGCGAGCTGATGAACTCGACGAAGGCGGGCCGGCCCTTGGCGTTTTCGTCGAACGCGCGCTTGAGCGCCGGGATGATCTCCGACGGCTTGGTCACGTCCTCGCCGTGGAAGCCCACCGCCCGCGCCATCGACGCCATGCACGCGCTCGCGTGATCGGACACCTTCCACGTAAAGGGATCGTGGCCTTCACCCCAGAAGCCGGGCCCGTAGCCCGAGTAGCCGCCGTTGTTGATGTGGATGGTCGTGATGCCGATCTTGTAGCGCGCGATCGCCTCGAAGTTGCCCATCATGTAGCAGACGCCCGCATCCCCGGTGACGTTGACGCACTGCCGATTCGGATACGCGAGCTTGGCCGCCGCGGCGCCGGCCAGGCTGAAGCCGAGCGTCGACACATTGCCCCAGCCGAGATAGCCGCGCGGGATCTGCGCCTCGTACACCGTGCTGGTCTGATCGCGCGTATTGCCGGAATCGGCGGTGACGAACGAGTTCTTCGGATCGAGCACCTTCATCAGGTCGCCGAACACGCGGTACGGGTTGATCGGTGTCTCGTCCGACTCCAGCCACGGGCGGAACTTGGCGAGGAACGCCTCCTTGCCCTTCTTGATCTCCTCGAGCACCTCCGGCCGCTTGCGCGCGCCGCCGGTCTGGCCGACAGCTCGCCGGCGAGCGCGGCGACGGTCAGCTTCGCGTCGCCGATCACCGCATTGCGCGTCTCATAGCTCCGGTTGATGTCGAGCGTGTCCACCGTGCACTGCACGATGGTCTTCTTGTCCGCGTCGGGAATGGCGTGGCTGAACCGGTTCGGGAAGAGGCTCGAGCCGATCGAGAACAGGACGTCGGCCTTCTTCAGGAAGTGCTCGGCGAGCGAGCCGCGCACCCCGACCGACAGCGGGTGGTTCTCGGGGAAGGCGCCCTTGGCCTTGAGCGTCGTCAGCACCGGCACCTGCGCCAGCTCGGCGAGCTGCAGGAGCTCGGCTGTCGCATCCGCGTAGAGGACGCCTTCGCCCACGTAGAACAGCGGATCCTTGGCGGCGAGGAGCGTGCGCACGGCGCTCCGCACGTCGTCCGGATCGGGACCGGAGCGCCAGCCCTTCACCGGCGCGTAGGGATGCTCGTCCTCCTCGTACTCGCCGAGATCGCGCGGGATGATGAGCAGCACCGGACCCGGCCGCCCGGAGCGGAGCTGGGTGAAGGCGCGGCGCACGTAGTCGGGCACCAGATCGGCGCGGTCGACCTTCCCGACCCACTTGGTGACCGACTTGAACGCCTCCGCCATGTCGTAGTGCGTGTGCCGGCTCGCGCCCTGCCCCACGCCTTCCGCGATGACGAGGAGCGGCGAGGAGTCCTCCCAGGCCTGGGCGATCGCGCCATAGGCCATCTGGATGCCCGCCGCGTTCAGGTTGGCCATGACGGTGCACGCGCCGATCTGCTTGCCGCAGGTCACCCGCGAGAAGCCGTCGGCCACGGCGACGGCGAAGCGCTCCTCGCCCATCATCAAGATGGGGACGCCCTCCTCGCCGAGCGCATTGTTCACGTGGTTGGTGGGATAGCAGCTCACCCACGGAATGCCCTCGGCCTTGAGGATCCGCGCTACGCCATTGGCCGCCTTGATCTTCATGGATCGTCCTCCTCGGAGAATCGGATGCGGTGCCTCACTCGTTACCCGACTCGGCGGTTGCTGTCAAGGCCGGCACTGGGTCACGCCGGCGGGCATGGGCCTCAACACCGCGCCCGGCGGTGTTGCCTGTCGCTGGGTGACGAGGGACAATCCTTACTCATGAGACTCGCGCTCGCGATGACCCTGGTTGTCGTAGCCGCAGGCACGGCGCTCGCCTGGGATGAGCCCGATGCGGTTCGGGGCCTGAGCTGGGGCGCCAGCCAAGAGGACTTGCGGCGCGTCGCGAAAGACCGTGGAGAGCCGGCGCCACTCTGCGCCTCTGCCGCGCCCCACGAGACGTGCACGACCGGAGGCGAAATCGGCTCCGTCCGTGCCACCATCCACTACCGATTCAGAGACGACAAGTTCGTGTCCGCCGCGCTGGGATTCCTGCCCACGGACTTCCCCTGATCCGCACGATCTTCGTGGAGCGCTATGGCGAGCCGACGAAGCGGCGCGAAGAACGGTTCCAGACGTGGAGCCGGCAGAAGGCAATGAATCCGGTGCTGGTGTGGGAGGGGCGCAAGGTCAACATCGAGCTTCGGATGTACGGCCGAACGCTTAGCACGGGCCTCGCTGAGATCGTGCTGCGAAGCGAGATGGACCGACTCGATGCCGAACGGTCGAAGAGCATCAAGAAAGGGAAGGACGATCTATGACTGACCCCGCGCGCGCCGGCGACTTGATCGGTCGCGCGGTCGGTGCATAGTCGTCGGCGGCAACGCAGCTCATCCTTCGCGCGATCGGGCTACCGCACGATCGGCGGCACCAGGAGGCGCGCTCATGGCGGTCGAGTTCGGCATCTTGCTCCCCACTCGCGAGGCGGTCATGTCCGGTCGCCCGGAGACAGCCCCGATGCTGGCCATGGCCGAGCGCGCGGAGGCCGTCGGCTTCGACTCCGTATGGATCGGCGACTCGCTCACCGCGCGGCCGCGGCACGAGCCGCTGACCCTCCTCGCCGCCGTCGCCGCGCGCACGCGGCGGGTGCGCCTCGGCACCGCCGTCCTGCTGCCCGCCCTGCGCAACCCCGTGGTGCTCGCCCAGATCGTCGGCACGCTCGACCGCATCGCCGAGGGCCGCGTGATCCTCGGGGTCGGCATCGCCGCCGACACCCCGGCTATCCGCAAGGAGTTCGCCGCCGCAGGCGTGCCCTGGGACCGCCGCGTCGGACGCTTCCTCGAGATGCTCGAGATCTGCCGCGCGCTCTGGACCCGGGACGGGGTCAGCTTCCACGGCAAGCACTTCACGCTCGACGACGTCACGATGGAGCCGAAGCCGCACCGGCCCGGCGGACCGCCCATCTGGATCGGCGGCAGCGGCCCGACCGGGCTGCGCGAGGCCGCGCGCTTCGACGCGTGGTTCCCCACCGGCCCCAGCGTGGAGTTCTTCGCGGAGCACTTCCCCGGATCCAGGCAGCCGCGCGCGAGGCCGGCCGCGCGCCCGACGCGGTGACGGGCGCGGCCTACGTCACGCTGGCGCTGGACGCGAACCCGGCCGCGGCCGAGGCGCGCCTGCACCAGTTCCTCGAGACGTACTACGCCGCCCCGGCTCGCGTGATCCTGGCGCGCCAGGCCGCCTATGCCGGCCCCATCGAGGGCTGCGTCGAATGGCTCGATCGATGGATCGGGGCGGGCGCCCGCCACATCGCGCTGCGCTTCGCCGGCGGGGACCAGCTCGCCCAGGTGGACGAGGCCGCGACGCACCTCCTGCCCCGGCTCAAGCGAGGCTAGAGCGACGAGAAGGGCCCATCTGCTTCGTTGGCGCCCTCGACAGCACGGCTCAACGTACAGAAAGTACGCCTCGCCGGCTGTCTTCGGGCGCCGCCTCGCAGCTGAACCCTTCTCATCGCTCTAGCTGGATTTCTCCGACAGGCTCCCAGACTAGCCCCGGTCTGATTTAGGCGCGGGCTGGTAGACTACGCGGACGCCCTTGCCTACCCATCCCCACGACCGGAGGACAATGATGTCGAGCCTCAAGACCCTCGCGCTCACCGCGCTGGCCGCGAGCCTCATCGCCGCCGCCCAGCCCGCCGTCGCCCAGACCACGCTCACCATGTCGTCGTGGGTGTCGCCACAGCACCACCTGACCGCCGTCGTCTTGCAGGGCTGGGCCAACGAGGTCGAGAAGGCGACCAATGGCCGCGTCAAGTTCCAGATGCTGCCGAAGCACCCCTCGGCGCCGCCCGGCACCTTCGACGCGGTCAAGGACGGCCTCGTCGACCTCTCCTACGTCACCGCGAGCTATACCCCGTCCCGCCACATTCTGCCGCTGATGGCCGAGCTGCCCGGCGCCGGGGACACCGCCCTCGTCAATTCCGTCGCCTACTCCCGCATCTACTGGAAGTACTTCGACAAGGTCGGCGAGTACAAGGGCGTGAAGCTCCTCGGCGTGTTCACCCACGGGCCCGGCCAGATGTTCACCAAGAAGCCCGTCGCCGGCATCAACGACATCCAGGGCCTCAAGATCCGCACGGGCGGCGGAATCGCGGAGGCGGTGGCGAAGGCGCTGGGCACGTCCGCGTTCGTGAAGCCCGCGCCCGAGTCCTACGAGCTGTCTGAAGGGCGGGGTCGCCGACGGCGTCTTCTTCCCGATGGAGTCCATCGTCTCCTTCAAGCTCGAGACGGTGCTCGAGCAGGCCACGCTGTTCCCGGGCGGCATGTACAGCTCGGCGTTCGGCTTCTTCATGAACGAGGACAAGTGGAACAAGCTGCCGAAGCAGGATCAGGAGGTCATCGCCAAGCTCTCGGGCGAGCACATCGCGCGCCTGGCCGGCCGGTCCTGGGACGAAGCGGACAAGAAGGGCCTCGAGGCGCTCCAGAAGTCGGGCGTCAAGATCGTCAACGCCAATCCGGCCTTCGTGGCCGAGGTGCAGAAGCGCTCCGCCCCGATCGTCGACGACTGGATCAAGAAGGCCAGCGCCAAGGGCATCGACGCCGCCGCGGTGCTCGCCGAGTTCCGGGCAGAGCTGAAGAAGGTCGCCGCCGGCCAGTGAGCGCTCCGGCCGCGGGCTGGGAGCGGCGCGTCGAGGTCGTCCTCGGCGTCGCCGCCTCCTGATCCTGCTGGCCATGATGCTCCTCACCTTCGTCGACGTGGTCGCGCGCTACGTCGTGAACCGGCCGGTGCGGGGCGCCTTCGAAGTCACCGAGCTGATGCTCCTGGTGCTGATCTTCGCGGGCCTGCCGCTGGTGTCGTTCACCGACGAGCACGCGCTGATGGACTTCATCGACCGCCTCCTCGGTCGGCGCGGCGCAGCGCTGGCTCGAGGGCGCCGTGCAGGTGCTCTGCGGGGCGCTCATGCTCCTCCTCGCCTGGATCGTCTGGCTCAAGGCCGACCGGATCTGGGCCTACCGTGACGCGACCGACGTGCTGCGCATCGTGTACGGCCCGTTCGTGTACTTCATGGCGGTCACGATCGGGCTGGCCGGGGTGATCCATCTCTACAAGGCGGTCGAGCTTGCGAGGGCGGGCGCGCGCCGGTGATCGAGGGCCTGGTCGGCCTCGCCGCGATGATGGTCATCGCCTTTCTGCGCGTGCCCATCGCCTATGCCATGGGCATCGTCGGCATCGTCGGGTACGCGTACATGCGCGACTGGAACTGGCTGGTGGCGTCCGCCATGGTCCAGACGAAGATCTACGAGACGGGGCGCAACTACACGCTCTCGGTGGTGCCGCTGTTCATCCTCATGGGCAGCTTCGTCACGCGCGCGGGCATGTCGGAGGAGCTGTTCCGCGCCGCCTACACCTTCATCGGCCACCTGCGGGGCGGCCTCGCCATGGCCACCGTGTGGGCGTCGGCCGGCTTCGGCGGCATCTGCGGCTCCTCGATCGCCACCACGGCCACCATGGCCAAGGTGGCCTATCCGTCGATGAAGCGCTTCGGCTATGACGACCAGCTCGCCGCGGGCACCGTCGCCGGCGCGGGCACGCTCGGCATCATGATCCCGCCGTCGACCATCATGGTGATCTACGGCGTCTTCACCGAGACCAATATCGGCAAGCTCTTCATGGCGGGGATCCTGCCCGGCATCCTCGGCGCCATCCTGCTCTGCCTCGCCATCCAGTACACGACCTGGCGGCATCCCACGTGGGGCCCGCGTGGCCCGCGCTCGTCGTGGGCCGAGCGCGGGAGCGCCCTGAAGGACGTGTGGGCGGTGGCCGTGCTGTTCCTGTTCGTGATGGGCGGGATCTACGGCGGCCTCTTCACCGCCACCGAGGGCGCGGGCATGGGCGCGATGGGCGCGCTCGGCTTCGCGCTGTCCCGCCGCGCGCTGACCTGGCGCACGCTGTACGACGCGCTGCTCGAGAGCGCGCGCACCACCGCCATGCTGTTCGTGATCCTCATCGGCGCGCTGATCTTCGCCGAGTTCGTCAACATCACGACGATGCCGAAGGACCTCACGACCTTCGTCTCGCGCTTCGCCGTGCATCCCATCATGGTGGTGGCCGCCATCTGCGCCATCTACGTGATCCTCGGCACCGCCATGGAGGAGCTGTCGATGGTGCTCCTCACCATGCCCGTCTTCTTCCCGGTGATCGTGCACCTCGGCTTCGACCCCGTCTGGTTCGGCATCATCATCGTCTGCGTGGTCGAGATCGGCCTCATCAGCCCGCCCGTCGGGATGAACATGTTCGTGCTGAAGACGCTCCTGCCCGAGGTCTCGACGGGCACCGTCTTCCGCGGCGTGATGCCGTTCATGTGGGCCGACGTCATCCGCCTCGCCATCCTCGTCGCGTTTCCGATCATCTCGCTCTGGCTGCCGCGGATGATGAGATAGACCTTCGGCTCGGAGGTTCCGGACAAAGCGGCCCACCCGGCCAGCTGAAGGAAGCCGGCGCGCGCACCTTCGATCTGCTCGTGCAGGCCATCGCTGATTGCCAGGCGGCCGGCCAGGTGCCGGGCGGCGATCCCGTCGTGCTCGCCGTGGCCGCATGGTCCATCGTCCATGGCCTCTCCGCGCTGCTCGTCGACGGACGGCTCAAGGAACATGTGCGAACCCCGTGGAGGCAGAACGGCTGGCCGAGCGGGTGACCGAGGTCCTCCGGACCGGCCTCGCCCCTCGCTGAGATCGCGCCGTCCGCTGAGACAAAGTGCCGCCGCGGTTCCGCTCTTGTCGCGCGTGCTACGCTCGTTTTGCGCAGCACGCGGCCGCCGCACGAATCGAGACAACACGCGGGAGGGCGAAGCGATGGAACAGCTCGAATCAATGGCTCGGCCCGGACTGTCGATGCCGACGGCGACGTGCCGCTCCTCTGGGTCCTTCGCGACGAGCTCGGATTGACCGGGACGAAGTATGGCTGCAGGATCGCCCAGTGCGGGGCGTGCACGGTTCGCGTCGACGGACGCGCGGCCCGCTCGTGCGTGGCGCCGCGCCGCGGGCATCGGCGACCGCGAGATCGTCACGATCGAAGGGGTCTCCGAGCAAGGTGGCCCAGGCGGTCAGGGCGCATGGCGCGGCGGCTCGACGTCGCGCAGTGCGGCTACTGTCGAGTCCGGCCAGATCATGTCCGCCATGGCGCTCCTGACGGAGAAGCCGCGGCCGGCGGACGCCGAGCATCGTATGCCGCCATGGCGGGTAACGTCTGCCGCGGCCAATGGCTATCCGCATCAGCCGCCGGTCCAGCGCGGGCCCGACGGCCTCGGCGTCACGGCGATGTGCTGCCCAGCGTGTCATCAGGCGGCGAACTTCGATCGGGGCCGCGTCCCCGGGAATCCCAATTGGCATCTCGCACCGGCATCCAGCGGCGCAACGCAGCGGCGCGCGCTCGCCGGATCTGCGTCCAGGTCAAGACCCGGGGCGAAATGGCGGGCCTCACCCTCGCGCAGCTCGTCGAGCACATGGCGCACGACCCGCTCGTGGGCTGGGCGTGGAACCCGGCGCGGCCCGCGAGCCGAGCGCCGGGGACCCAGGCGGCCTTGGCGCTCGGGTGAAAGCGCGGGCGGACTCCGGCGCCGCCTGCCCCACGCGCTAGCGAACACCACCTCAGGACCCGGGGCGTCACCGTGAGCGAGGATTTCTACTGCGACCGAAGCTCTCAGCGGCCGGACGCCCGTGGAGGTGGTTGCGGAGACGGATGAAGTCCTCGCCTTCCGCCACACACGTCCGTTCTGGCCAATCCACATCGTCGTCATTCCGAAGAGGCACGTTCCATCCTGATCGACCTCGGAGACACCGACGAGATCCTTCTGCACAAGGTGCTGGCGGTCGTCCGGCGAGTCGCGGACCAGGTCACGCGGGAATACGGAGCTTGTCGGGTTCTAACGAATCTTGGCAGTTACCAAGACTCTAAGCACCTTCACTTTCACGTGAACGCCGGTGAACCACTGCGCTGAACCGTGGAGTGACAGGCCGAAAAGCGTGATTTACGCCAAAGCGTTCTTCGATCTCCAACTTCAGTTTGCCCACAAGGGTCGCGGTCCTATCCGGGCTGCCCCTGGCACGCGCTCTGTTGGACTACACCAATCTCTATATCCGGTTTGGCTTGGGCCGTGGCTTTGATCCCGCTCATCCGACCTGGCGCGAGTACCTGGCCGGCCTGCAGGACGCGAACGATATCCGCGAGTGGACGTATCGCTTCTACCTGAGGCGGCCAGACGCCATGGCTGCGCCAGCTATCGTGGCGACCTTTGGCTGCTTCTCTTACTCTCGGTTGAGTGATGACCGTATCCGCCTCCACTTCGAGAATGCGGACACGGATGGGCCCTCCTCATTGGCGGATCGAACGCCGGGGTCAGCGGTTGGCGGACCTGACCGCCCTCTTCGAGCATGTGAAACGAACGCTGCGCCAGCCTCTCCAGGTGGTTGGGGCGTCGTGGCTGTACAATCTCGAGGCGTATCGCCGTCTGTTTCCGATTCCGTATCTAGCGACCGCTCACGTGATCCATCGGTTTCAGAACATGCCGCTATGGGGCCAATTCCTGGATCGGCATGGGGAGATCAAAGAGAATATGACGCGTCCGTTCCTGGAGCGTCTCGAGTGCCAGTCGAGCTTAGACGACGTGGGCGCAGTGCTTCCCGTTTCAGGTGCTCTCGGTTCAGGCTTCGGTGCAGGAGTTCTATGACTTTTACGGGATCAAGTCACCGTGAGAAACAGGGAGGATGCGTAACATGATCGACAAGTTCTCCACCGTCTATCCCGGCCACGTGGACCTGGGCGACATGGGACAGCAGGCCACGCCCGCCAACGAGCGCCGCTACTCCAACGACCATCTGGCGTCCGTATTCACGAAGACCGAGGCCATCGCGCGGTGCATGGATGAGCACGGCGAGCACGTTCACCTCTAGCAATAGCATGGGCACGCCCCAGAACGTGATGCTGGAGCAGCTCGCCTGGCTCGGCAAGGAGGTCATGCCCTCGTTCGTGGCGAGGTAGCGCGGCCGCGCGCGTCGAGCCAGGCCCGCCCGCGACCCGCCCAGGCGCTTCAGCAGCGCGTGACGTGAGCGGACACGGCGAGCCAGCGGCCCCCGCGACGGGCCCACACGTCCGTGTAGCGGCCGGCGCCCTCTTTTCCATCCGGACGCGTATAGGTGGTGCGGGCGTGGATGATGGCCACGTCGCCCATGATGCGGACCACGACGTCGCGCGCCTCGAGGTTCGAGATCACGACGGGCACCGCGGTCTGCTTCAGGAAGGCCGCCCGATCGATCAGCGATCCGTCGGGATTGCTGCACAGGAAATCGTCGGCGAGGATCTCGTCGAACCGGCGGACGTCCGAGTGCTGGACCGATCGGATATAGTCGCGGTTGAGATCCTGCAGGATGTCGAGCTCGGACCTGGTCGCGGTTGTCGCCGGCATGTGGATGTCCTCCTCGGCGCAAAGTATCGCACACGACGGCGGACCGAGATCCGCTAGACTCGACCTCGCGTGAGCGACCCAGACCGACTCTCTCGACACCAGCATCCTGCGGCCGACCGTCGTCGAGGTCAGCCTGGCGCGCCTCACCGAGAACTTCCGCGCCATCCAGGCCGCCGTCGGTAGAGCCGTGGTGATGCCGATCGTCAAGGCCAACGCCTATGGGCATGGCCTGGTCGAGGTCGCGCGCCATCTCGTCTCCCTCGGCGCGACGTCCCTCGGCACCGCCTTCCTCGAGGAGGCCGTGGCCCTCCGCCAGGCCGGCATCACCGTCCCCATCCTGGTCATGGGAGGCATCATCGGCAATCAGATCCCCGTGTTCCTGCGCCACGGATTGACGCTCACCGCGTCGTCCATCGACAAGCTCGGCGACATCGAGGCGATCGCCCGCGACATGGGGGTCACCGCCAAGGTGCACCTGAAGATCGACACGGGCATGGAGCGGATCGGCGTGCACTACTACAACGCGCGCGGCCTCCTCGAGCGGGCGGCCGAGTGCCGGCACGCCGTCGTGGAGGGCATCTACTCCCACTTCGCGAATGCCGACGCCGCGGATCTCGAATCCGCGCGCATCCAGCTCGCGCGCTTCCGCGAGGTCCTCGCGTGGTACGACAAGCAGGGCGCGGCGCCGCCCGTGCGCCACATCGCCAACTCGGGCGCGATCCTCCAGCTCCCGGAGAGCCACCTCGACATGGTGCGGCCGGGCATCCTGCTCTACGGCGTCTATCCGTCCATCGGAGGTCCGCCGGACCATCGCCGTCCGGCCGGCGCTCGCCTGGAAGTCCCGCGTCGTGTACTTCAAGGTCGTGACGCCCGGTCATCCCGTGGGCTATGGCTCCACGTGGCAGACCGACCACCCGACGCGCGTCGTCACCGTCCCCGTGGGCTACGGCGACGGCTACTTCCGTGCCCTGTCGAACGTCGCCCGGGTCCTCATCCGGGGCAAGTCCTACCCGGTCGTGGGCCGCGTCTCCATGGACCAGATCACGGTGAACATCGAGTGGGACAGCGCGTACAACGGGGACCCGGTCGTGCTGCTCGGCCGGGACGGCGACGAGAGCATCACCTGCGAGCACCTCGCCGAGTGGGCGGGGACGATCCCCTACGAGGTCCTGACCAATATCAATAACCGGGTCCCCCGCGTCTACGTCTAGAGAATCCCGCCAGAGCGATGAGAAGGGTCCAGCTGCGAGGCGGCGCCCGATGGCCGCACGCGAGGCGTAGTCTCTCTACGTTGAGCGTGCGGCTGAGGGCGCCAACGAAGCAGATGGCCCTTATCATCGCTCTAGCGGCGCGGTTCGGATTATGATCCCGGCATGGCCATGGACTACGGCATCTTCCTGGCGCCCTTCGCGGACTCCTGGAAGATCGTCAAGCGCGCCGAGACGCTGGGCTACCGCCGCGCCTGGTTCTACGACACGCAGCTCCTCAACGCGGAGCTCTTCGTGTCGATGGCCGCGGCGGCCGTGCAAACATCGACGATCCGCCTCGCCACCGGCGTGCTGATCCCGTCGAACCGCATCGCGCCCGTGACCGCCAGCGCGCTCGCCAGCCTGAACGCGCTCGCGCCGGGGCGCATCGACTTCGGCATCTCCACCGGCTTCACGGCGCGGCGGACCCTGGGGCTCGGGCCGGTGAAGCTCGGAGACCTGGAAGAGTACGTCCGCGTCGTGCGCGGCCTCCTCGCCCGCGAAACCCTCGAGTGGACCTTCGAGGGACAGAAGCGGAAGATCCGGTTCCTGAACCCGGAGGTCGGGGCCATCAACCTGACGACCCGATCCCCTGCACGTCGCGGCGATGGGCCCGCGGGCGCGCCGGCTCGCCGCCAAGCTCGGCGCGGGCCTCGTGCACGCGACCGGCAGCGTCGCCCACGCCGGCGCGGGCATCGCCGACATGCAGGCCGCCTGGCGCGAAGCCGGCCGCGATCCCGCACGGTCTGCACGCGACGGCCGCCATCGGCGGCTGCATCCTCCGCGAGGGCGAGGCCGGCCGACAGCCCGCGCGCGAGGGCCCAGGCGGGGCCGACGGCCACCGTCGCGCTCCACAGCCTGGTCGAGCGCGAGGCCTTCGGCGACCTCGGCCGCCCCTTGCCGCCCGAATTCCACCCGCTGCTCGAGCGCTATCGCCAGATCTATCGCGGCTACGAGCCGGCCGACGCGCGCTACCTTTCCAATCACCGCGGCCACCTCATGTTCCTCCGGCCGGAAGAGCACGAGGTGTGCACGGCCGAGCTGATCCGCGCCACCACCTTCACGGGACCGCGGGACGAGCTGCAGGAGCGGATCCGCGCGCTCGGCGCGGCCGGGTTCAACCATCTCGGCATCATGATCCGCCACGGGCATCCCGAGATGCTGGAGGAGTGGGCGGAGCTGCTCAACGGCGTGTGACTGCATGGCGCAACACATCTCCCCGATGGAGGAGTGAGACATGATCCTCGAGCGCTTCAAGGTTCCCGCGAAAGACGTGGTCCGCGTCCCCGAGGCGGCATTGCGCCGGACGGTGACGCAGATCTTCGAGAAGCTGGGCGTGAGCCCCGAGGACGCCGCGGAGGGCGCCGACGTGCTGACCATGACCGACCTCCGCGGCGTCGAGACGCACGGCGTGTCGAACATGCTGCGGATCTACGTCCAGAGCTACAAAGTCGGGCCAGCTCGAGCCCAAGCCGGGATACCGGCTCGTGCGCCAGACCCCCGGCACCGCGGTGATCGACGCGGAGCAGCGCCTCGGCATCATGGTCGGGCCCAAGGCCATGCGCCTGGCCATCGAGAAGGCGAAGAACGTGGGCGTCGGCGTGGTGACCGTGTACAACAGCGGGCACTTCGGCGCGATCGGCCACTACGCCATGCAGGCCGCCCAGCACGACATGGTGGGTGTCTGCTTCACCGCGGCGGGCCTCGCCATGGTTCCCACGTTCGGCGCCAAGCCCCTGCTCGGCACCAATCCCATCGCCATCGCCGCCCCCGCGCGCCGCGAGGCGCCGATGCTCTTCGACGTCGCGACCTCCGCCATCGCGGGCAACAAGATCCGCCTGGCCATGCGGGTCGGCTCGCCGCTCCTGCCCGGCTGGGTCACGGACAAGGACGGCACGCCGATCATGGAGGAAAAGCCCGTCTTCAACCGCGACGAGTTCTACCAGGCGCCGCTGGGCGGAACCCGGGAGCAGGGGTCACACAAGGGCTACGGCTTCGCCCTCATGGCCGAGGTCCTGGCGACCATGCTCGCCGGCGCCATGCCCACGATGCTGGCGCCCCAGAGCGGCTCCAAGAACCACTTCGCCGCGTACAGCATCGAGGCATTCACCGACGTGGACCAGTTCAAGGATTCGATGGACGCGATGCTCGAGACCCTGCGCACCGCAACGCCGGCGCCAGGCCAGGAGCGCGTGCTCTATCCGGGGCTGTCCGAGCACGAAGAGGTGGAAGAGCGCCGCGCCAATGGCATCCCGCTCCACAAGGAAGTCATCCAGTGGTTCGCGGGCGCCACGGCCGAGATGGGCCTCGCACCGCTGGCAACCCTGTAAAGGAGAACAGCGCATGAAGATCAAGCGGGTCGAGCACATCGCGATCGCCGTGACCTCGCTCAAGCAGTCCATCGACCTCCTGCGCGACACGTTCGGCCTGCCGCTCGAGTACGAGGAGCAGATCGGCCAGACGCGCCTCGCCATGCTGCCCGTCGGCCAGAGCTATATCGAGCTGCTGGAAGGTCAGGGCCCCGAGTCCGGCGTGACCAAGTGGATCAGCGAGAAGGGCACCGGCCTCTTTCACATCTGCTTCGAGGTGGAGGACATCGACGGCGCGCTCGCCGAATTGAAAGCCAAGGGCGTGAAGCTGCGCGACGAGACCCCCGCATCGGCCACGGCGGCGCGCGCATCGCCTTCATCGACCCGTCCTCCACCGGCGACGTGCTGATCGAGCTCGCGGAGTTACCGGCCGGCCACGGCGCCCACGCCTGACGGCGTCCCGGGGCGCGCCCCGGCTTACCAGCTGTCCCAGTGCACGACGCTCGCCAGCGGCTCCCGATGCGCGGGCTTGAAGTCCGTGCCGCGCGTGTAGGCCACCGGGACGAGCGCCGCCTGGGTGAACTGCTCGTACGGGATACCGAGGATCGCGGCGACCTCACGCTCATACCGCAGGCACATCGTGGTCCAGGCCGTGCCGAGGCCTCGGGCGCGCGCGGCCAGCATGAAGCTCCAGACGGCGGGCAAGATCGAGCCCCACGTCCCGGCCTGCGCGCTCGACGGCTGCCCGTCGATCCGCCCCACGAAGCACGGGATGAGAAAGACCGGCGCGCGCTCGAGGTGGTCGGCCAGGTACTGGGCTGAGTCGCCGACCCGCTGCTGCACCGTGTCCCGGGTCGCGTCGTCGAAGCGAAGATTGGTCGCCGCCGTCGGGCTCGTCAGGTAGTTCGCCCAGCTCTTCCGGTAGAGGTCGGCGATCGCACGGCGCTTGGCCTGATCGGTCACGACGACGAAGTGCCAGCGCTGAAGGTTGGACCCCGTCGGCGCCTGGATCGCGATCTGCAAGCATTCCTCGATCACCGACCGCTCGACCGGTCGATCGAAGTCGAGCCGCTTGCGAACGGCCCGCGTGGTCGTCAGAAGCTCGTCGGGGCTGAGCGGGAGCAGCGCCATGGTCATGTCCTCCTCGAGGTGTCCGTTGCGGTCGCGTCAGTGTAAGGCGAGCCCTCGCGGAGCGCGAGCGTCGCGATGAACCCGACGAGCACGGCGAGCGCGACGGCCAGCCACGCCACGCGGTAGCTGCCCGTGTGATCGACGAGATAGCCGAAGAGCGGCGCGCCGCCGAGCGAGCCCACTCCGCCGAGGACGTGGACCCACGCGACCGCCGATGCCGCGGACGCGCTCCCCGCCAGCTCGATCGCGAGGGTGCCGTACATCCCCGTCCACGAGAACGCGGACAGCCCGAGGAGGATCGCGAGCGCGATCGTCAGGCCGAGCGGCGCGCCTGCCGGCAAGGCCGCGGCCATCAGCATCCCGGCGAAGGTGAGGGCGATGATGATCAAGAGCACCGGCCGTCGGGCGCCGTCGAACAGCGCGTCGCTCGCCAGGCCCCAGCCGATGCGGCCGCCGATCGCGACGGCATTGACGAGGGCGAGCAGGCCGGCGGCGACGATGAGCGAGAACCCGAGCGCCTCGTGAAAGAAGAGGACCAGATAGACCGTGACCGAGTACTGGGCCACGATCTGGCCATTGTAGGTGAGCGCGAGGAGCCAGAGCCGGCGGTCGGTCATCAGATTCCTGAGCGACCGCATTCCTGTCCCCGACCCGGTCTCGCGCGCCGGATCGAAGTAGCTCAGGACGACCACCGCCGTCCCGAAGATGGCCATCGCGCCGGCCAGCCCATACGTGGCGCGCCAGCCCCACGCCGTCGCCACCCACGGCCATAATGTGGCCGCGAGGACGCCGCCCACCGGCACGCCCGTCTGGCGAATGCCCATGGCGAAGCCCCGGCGCCGCGGGGAAACCAGCGCATCACGGCGGCGCTGCCCGCGGGATTCTGCACGCCCGTCCCCAGTCCGAGGATGAAGGCGGCGACGAGGAAGGCCCAGAACGGTCCGGCGAACGCGGCCGCGATCGCCCCCGCCCCGGTGATGACGCCGGAGACGATGAGGACACTCCGCTCACCCACCCGATCGGCGAGGCGCCCGCCGACCAGCGCCGACCACGTCGCGCTGAGATAGACGGCCGTCTGGACCAGGCCGACCTCGCCGCGGCTGATCGCGAACTGCGCCATGAGCAGAGGCGCGAGCGGCCCGAGCGCCGACGTCACCGCGGAAGACGCCGCCTGGGTGAAGGTGGTGACGCCGAGCGCGTACCAGCGGTAGCGCGACTGATCCTCGCGGAAGCGCGCGAGGCCGCTCCAGACGGGCCCGCGCGCCATCAGCGGAGCGGTCGGGCGCTACGCGGTCGGCCCGCCGCTCGTCGTGCCGAGGCGGGTGCGGACGGAGACGACCTGCTCGCCGGAGAGGTAGACGCGGGCCACGCGCTCGCGGACGCTCAGCGCGACCCCGTGCGGGGCCAGTCGGTGGCGCGCCGCCACCGCCGACGGCGGGATCTCGGCCTCGCCCTGCCGGCCGATCACGACGACCTCGTCGCCGACGCGCGCGTCGGGAACCGCCGTGAGATCGACCCGCGTGTGCTCGAGCGAGGGCCCGGCCAGGATGGGCACCGCGCGACCGCGCACGAGGACGCGCCCGTCGTGGAGGCTGGCCATGCCATCCGCCGTCCCCAGCGGAATGATGCCGAGCCGCATCCGCGCCGGGACTGGGAATGGCGCCTCGGCGGCGAAGCGCTCGCGCGGCAGCAGGTCTTTCACGTGGATGAGGCAGGCCTTGAGCGCGCGGAGGACGGGCCGCAGCGGCACCGCCGGCGGCGTGCCGAAGCTCGACGGCAGCCCGTACAGCATGCTGCCCGGATCCACCGCGTTCAGATAGGTGTGGCGATGCTGCATCACGAGCGGGCTGCTCGCCGCGAGCTTCACCGGCACCTCGACCCCGGCCGCGGCCAGCCCGTCGAGCACGGACGTGAACCGGCCGAACTGCCAGTCGATATAGGCGGAGTCGGCGCCCGCCGGGTGGAGGTGGGTGCAGACGCCGCCGAGCCGGAGGCCCGGCAGCTCGGCGATGGCGGTGATCACCTTCACCGCCTGCTCGGCGGGCACGCCCAGGCGCTCGAGCCCCGCGTCCACCTTCACGAAGACCTCGATCGGCTCGCGCGCGGCGGCGGCAGTAGGCGTGGGCCTCGTCGAGGTCGGTGATCGTGGGGATGAGGCGGTGCGCGATGACGCGCGCCGCGGCCGCCGGCAGCGAATTCGGGAAGACGAGGATCGGCAGCGACACGCCCTGCTGCGCGCGCCCAGACCGCGTCGGTGAGATCGGCGAAGGCCAGCGCGTCGGCGCCGTGCGCGACGAAGACCTCCGCCATCTCGCGGGCGCCGAACCCGTAGCCATCGGCCTTGAGCACGGCGAAGATCTTGCGCTCGGCGCCGACCAGCCGGCGCACCGAGCGCAGGTTCTCCGCCGCGGCGTCGAGATCGATCTCGAGCCACGCCGGCCGCAGAAGGCGCGACGCGATACTCACGGCGCGGGCGCGCTGGCGCCTGGTCCACCAAGGCGGGGCGCGAGGCCGGCGCCTGAGCGCTGAAGATCGAGCGGTAGCCCACCTGATCCCAGCGGGGCGGGAGCCGCGCCGGGTACGGCTCCATGTGCACGTGCGCGGGCTTCGCCCCCGCACGAGCAGGCCCGTGCGCGAGGTGGGCGTCGGCGCGGGGGTCATCGGCAGCGCGTCGGCCGCCGCGTACACGTTGAGCAGCAGCGGGCGCATGCGCGACGAGTAGTTGGCCGCCGAGCCGTGCACCACGCGGCAATGGAGCAGCACGACGGTCCCCGCCGGGCCGCCGAGCTCGGCGGCCGTGTCGGTGGGCAGGGTCGCGACGTCGCGGTCGGCGAGGGCGCCCGTCCACCGGCCGTCGTCGTCGAACTGCTCGAACAGCGGCCCGCGATGCGTGCCCGGCACGGCGGTCAGCGGCCCCTGCTCCGGGCCCGTGTCGTCGAGGTAGACGCAGAAGGTCAGCACGCCGAAGTTCGTGTGCGGCCAGGCCTGGATGTCCTGGTGCCAGCGCACGGCGTCGCCGCCCTCGGACCACTTGAAGTTCAGCTTCGAGCTGTGGAAGCGCACGTCGGGGCCGAGCAGATCGGCGACGAGGTCGACCACGGCGGGATCCTGCGCGAACGCCCACAGGTCGGGATGCTGATCCACCGCCTTGCGCAGCCGCCTGATATTCGGCTTCTCCGCCGAGTGATCCGGCGCCAGGTCGAACTGGTCGTCCGATGCGGTGAGCGCCCGGGACGCCTCGATCTTCGCGGCGACGACCGCGCGCAGCCGATCGAGCCACGCGGGGCCGACATAGCCGGGCACGGTCAGGAAGCCGTCATCGAAGTACCGCTTCCGCGCGCGCTGGTCGAGCACCAGCGCCGGGTGATCCAGCACCTGCTCCGGGGTCATCGCAATCCCTCTCTCGCCGTCAGGCCCACGCCGTTCGCGGCTCCCCGCCAGGCGGGACAGTCCGGCCGCCGCTCCACGCTCACCGGACGCGATCGTGCGCCGGGCGACGCCGGGCTGTCAAGGGCGCGCGCCCGCTGCTGCTGTTCCGATAGAAATGTCACCCCGCACACGCGCGGCGCCCATGGTACTCTGCAAGCGCCTACCACGGGACCCCTGGTTGACGCAAACCGGCGTCCGAACCCCTGGCATCTGGCCTGCGCCTCCCTGCCACATAGGGCTACAACTCGACGGGATAGGGCTGATCCGATCATCCCAACACGGCAGCAACCTGACCGCCCTCCCGGTCGAGTAACTCTCAGGAACGCCCCCACGGGCGGAGCGAGGCCCGCGATGACCAAGAACACGTGGAACACGTTCGTTGAGGCGCGATACGCCGGGCTCGTGAAAGCGGCCAGCACCGTCGTCGGTCAAGCAAACGCGGCCGATGCCGTACTGGGCGCCCTATTGCGCGCGGCGACGACCAAGACCTATCTCAATTGCAAGATCGATCCGTTCACCTGGGTCATCTCGACCGTAACGTCGGTCGCCGCAAACAGCCCGCGCGGCGTGAGGACACATCGCGCTGTGGACGCATTGTTCGAGCAACGAACAGCAAAGCCTGAGCACGCGGTCGGACGCGTGCCGAAGCCGCGCGATGAGTTAGGGGCGGTGGGAGCACTCGTCAACCTCGAGCGATTGGACCGCCAGGTGGAGATTCAGCTGGCTCTAGACTCCAACAACCAGAAAGAGATCGAGGCAGAGCGAATCTATGACGCCGAGACGGCCGCGATGCTGGCAAGGATTCGCGCCAACAGGAAACCCAAGCAGGCGAGCTCGCAGCCATACGGCCCCGACGTGCGCCGCGGGCCAGGGCGTCTCGGGATACTGCCCGACAGGGCGAGCGTGCGTGACCCAGCGCGCTTGACAGCGCGCGGCGCGGGCGCAGCATCGCGGGCGAGAAGGCCAGGAGCGCGGATGCAGGCGCTCCGCTATCCCCGTGGAGGACTGAATGCTGCGCGTGACGCGCGACCTGATCCTGCCGACCGCCATCACCGGCTCGTATCCCCGCCCGCTCTGGTACGACGCGAAGCCTGTCCGGCCGATCGTTCAAGGCGGCGCTCGGCGACTCGATGTTCCGCGAGCAGTATTTCGACGCCGTGGCCGCCGTCATCAATGCCCAGGAAGCCGCGGGCCTCGACATCGTGACCGACGGCGACAGCCGCTTCGACCTCGCGGTGGGCGGCAAGTCGTGGTTCTTCTATCCCATCGAGCGGCTCGGCGGCATCGAGGGCCACCGCGACACCTCGCGCGGCTGGATGCAGCGCCACGACCTGCGCCCGGGCAAGATCCTCTGGGAGGTGCAGGAGGCCTATCAGCCGGCGGTGGTGAAGAACCGGCTCACGCGCGGCCCGCTCGAGTACGCCGCGCTCTGGAAGGTCGCCCAGCGCCTCACCGACAAGCCCGTGAAGTTCGGCGCGATCTGCGCGCCCGGCCTGGCCGGCATGCTCTGGGACGAGCACTACGGCGACGACCGGGCGCTCATCAACGACCTCAGCGACATCATGAACGCGGAGTTCCGGGAGCTGGCCGCCGCCGGCTGCCCGCTCATCCAGGTCGAGGAGCCGCCCCATCACGGCCGCAGCACGCGGCCCGATTGCACCGACGCCGATCTCGAGTTCCTCACCGAGGCGTTCAACCGCCAGCTCGTCGGCGTCGACGCCGAGATCTGGGCGCACACCTGCTGGGGCAATCCGAATCAGCAGCGCGTCTACTGGAAGACGCCGAGCTACGAGCGCGCGCTGCCGTATCTGCTGCAGCTCGACGCCGACGTCATCACGTTCGAGTGCGCGAGCACCGACGGCATGGACCTGCCGCTCTTCGCCAAGCACAAGACCGACAAGAAGATCGGCATCGGCGTGATCAGCCACTGCAATACGGTGGTCGAGCCGCCGGAGTACGTCGCCGGGCTCATCCGGAAGGCGCTCGAGTACATCCCGCCCGAGCGGCTGGTGATCACCACCGACTGCGGCTTCGGCCGCGAGGGTCTGAGCCGGCGGATCGCCTACTACAAGTGCGTCGCGCTCGTCGAGGGCACCAATATCGTCCGCCGCGAGCTGGGCCTGCCCGAGGCCCGCGTCCGGGCGAGCGACCCTCAGCTCTGGTTCGCGAGCTGACGGGCCGCACCATGCGCGTCGCATCGTTGCTCCCGTCCGCCACCGAGATCGTCTGCGCGCTCGGCGCCCAGGACACGCTGGTCGGCGTCTCGCACGAGTGCGACTTTCCGGCGGGCGTCGCCGACCTTCCCGCGCTGACGCGCGCCCGGCTCAAGCCGGTGACGAAGAGCCGCGACATCGACACCGAGGTGCGCGCGGTCTTGCAAGACGCCCTCGCCGTCTACGAGATCGAGCTCGACCGCCTGGCCACGGCGCGCCCGGAGCTCATCGTCACCCAGGACCTCTGCGACGTCTGCGCCGTCTCGCTCGACGACGTGCGGGCCGCGGTCGCCAAGCTGGCCCAGCGCGACGACATCCGCATCGTCAACCTGCACCCCATGCGCCTCGGCGACGTCTGGGATGACATCGCGCGGGTCGCCGCCGCGCTTGCCCGGCCGGAGACGGGTGCGCGCGTCGTGGATGATCTTCGCGCGCGCGTGGCGGACATCCAGGCGCGCAGCGCGGCCCGTGACGGCCGACCTCGGGTCCTGTCGATCGAGTGGATCGACCCGGTGATGATCGGCGGCATGTGGATGCCCGAGCTGATCGCGCTCGCCGGTGGCACCGCCCTGGTCACCAAGCCGGGAGACCACGCGCCGACGCTGACCCGAGAGGCGCTCGCCGCCCTCTCCCCGACGTCGTGCTGGTCAAGCCCTGCGGCTTCCCGCTCGAGCGCAGCCTCGACGAGCTCGATGACCCTGCGCGCATGCCCTGCCGTGGAACGAGTGGGCCGCGGTGCGGGCCGGGCGCGTATATGTGGCGGACGGCAACGCGTACTTCAATCGCCCGGGGCCGCGGCTGGTCGAGTCGCTGGAGATCCTGGCGGCCTGCGTCCACCCCGAGGCGTTTCCCGACTTTCAGCGGAAGCACCGCGGCACCGTGGTGCGCGTAGAGGCCGACCTGCGCTGCGAGCCCTGGTGAGTCAGCCGAGGCGCCGCTCTCTCATCAGCGCCGGGAGAGCACCGAGATCCATGCGGCGGCGATGACACCCGAGCGCAGCGTGATCGCAATCGGCTCGTCGCTCTCGACCTGCACTGCGTCGGCGGGGGCCAGCTCGATGGAGTCGCCGCTCAGCTCGACGGTCGAGGCGCCGGCCGCGGCGTAGAGCACGAGCGTGCCCGGCTCGAACGCGAGCAGGGTGATCCCCGCGGCGAAGCGCAGGTCGATGGCGGCGCGACGGCGGTCCGCCATCAGGTTGACGACGGCGACCGGCCCGTCCTCCAGCTCGCTCTCGATGCGCCACTCGCCCGGAAAGCGGACCGGGTGAAAGCGCGCCCGCACGTCGAGAGCCGGGGCGCCGGCGGGATGGAAGGACGAGCCCCTGGCCCTCGACCACGGCGAGCAATCGGTCGAATCCTGAGAGATCGGAAAACGGCCCGGGCCGCTCGATCCGGGTCTGGCCGAATCGCCAGATCACGCCATCCCAGGCTCCGGGCACAACGCCGGGCAGGGACGCTCCCGCGATGTCGACGGTGACGCCGCCGCCGTTCTTCCAGGGCGAGCGTCGATAGCGGGCGGAGTCGAGGCGGGTGAGCGTCACGCCCGGCCTCAGGTCGGGCTGACGCGCTCGAGGACCAGGCGGTCGAGCCAGTACCGCATCTGCATCGACTCGAGCGGCGGCACGGCGATGTCGAAGTGACGACGCGCCGTGTCGGTTTCGCCGAGCCGTCTGGCCAGCCGGCCGAGCGCCAGGCGGCAGCGGGCGACGAGCGGCCGCATCTCGAGCGTCTCGGCCAGGGTCAGCGCCGCGCCGAGGTGGTGGCGCGCCACCTCGACGCGTGGCGGATCGTCCTCGGCGGCGACGAGCCCCACCAGGCGCTCGGCGTAGACCTCGTTGCCGCGCTCGCCGTGGTCGACGGCCAGCCGCATGGCGCGCTCGGCCTGAACGGTGGCATCGCGGTGGCGACCCGCGAAGAAGTACGCCTCGCCCAGATGCGTGACGATGAGCGACAGGCGCCCGACCCGCCCCATGCGCTCGGCCTGCGCCACCGCGCGCTCGATCAGCTCGATCCCGGCATCGGCGCGCCCGGACCGCGTGTAGATCACGCCGAGGTCGCCCGCGATCGGCGGATACAGGAACGGCGCGTCCTTGCTGAGGCCGAGGCCGAGCTCGAGGCAGCGTTCGAGCGGAACTCCGGCGCGACATGCTGCATGAACAGCCGGATGCTCTGCTCGGCCACCTCGCCGGGCATCGGCCCGATGCGAAACGCCAGGATCAGTCCGCCGACGCCGATGCGCGTCGATCTCTGGATATCGCCTCGGCCACGGTGGCGGGCGAGCCACAGAGGAGCGAGTGCTGCGGGACGTTGCGCGCCGCCGGTTCGGTTTCCGGCTTCAGCAAGACGCCCTGCTCCTCGTAGACCTGCTTGCGCATGACCTGACGGAATTCCGTCTGGGTCTCGAACGCGGGGCGCGCGAGGCGCTCGGCCTCGGCGTCGGTCGGGCCGACGAAGACATTCGCGCCAGACCCAGGTATCGGCGCACGTTCCCGGCCACGGTGGCCTCGTCGAACCCGGACTCGCGCATGGTCGCGCGGTAGCGAGTCCATGCGATGCCGGGTGACCTGCGTTGGTCTGCACGTTCATCAGGAACGGGCGGCCGGCGCGCGCCATGCCGAGCATCGCCTCCTCGCTCGAGCAGGCGCGGATGATGCGAGGGTGCGGCATCGGTGTATGGGCGCGGCCGCAGCAGCGGCAGGCGCAAGGTCCAGAACTTCCCCGTGTGCTCGAAGTTCTCGGTGGTCCACGCCTTGATCATGATGTCCTCGGCCTCGAGCAGCCGCTCGTGGGCCTCGCTCGGGTCGATGCCATAGCCCTGGTAGTCGTAGATATTGTAGGCGGTGCCACGGCCGAGGCCGACGATCGAGGCGTCCCCTGGCTGATGTTGTCGATCAGCGCCATCTGCTCGGCCAGGCGGATCGGATGGTGCAGCGACATCTGCGCCACCGCGAAGCCGATCTGGATGCGCTCGGTGCTCGCGGCGAGCGCCGCGGCGAACGTCACGGGATCGACGTAGGCGCAGATGCCGTCGAAATGGTGCTCGGCCAGCCAGAGCATCTCCATGCCGAGCGCGTCGCAGAGGCGCGCCTCGCGCAGCGTCTCCTGGATGATCTGCTGGTCCATCGCGGGGTCCATCGACGCCGGAAACAGGAAGTTGCTGAATTTCACCAGGGAACGCTATCACGCTTTCCGCCCTCGCGCATTCTGCTACCATCCGGTCGGGTGCCGAACGCCGGCGCCGAGATCCCCCCGGGAGGCCACGATGCGCTACCGCCCGTTCGGCCGGACCGGACTTGCAGGTGTCCGTGGTGGGCTTCGGCTGCTGGCCGATGGCCGGCGACCGCTACGGAGCGATCGAGGACGACGAGGCCGTCAAGGCCATCCACCGCGCGCTCGACCGCGGCGTGAACTGCGTGGACACCGCGCCGGCCTACGGCGGCGGCCACTCGGAGGAGGTGGTGGCGCGCGCGCTCGAGAGGCGCCGGCGCGGACGTCATCCTCGTCACCAAGTGCGGCGTGAAGGCCGCCGCCGCCCGGCCAGCTCGGGCCCGCTGCGCGACGCGAGCCGCGCCAACATCCTGCGCGAGGTCGACGCGAGCCTGAAGCGCCTGCGCACCGACTGGGTGGACGTGCTGCTCGTCCACTGGCCGGACGCGGGCACGCCGTTCGAGGAGACGCATGCGCGCGCTCGAGGAGGTCGTGGCCTCCGGGCGCGTCCGCTTCGTCGGCGTCTCGAACTTCACCGGCGCCATGATGGCCGAGTGCATGCGCACCCGGCGCATCGACGTCTCGCAGGTGGGCTATCACATGCTCGACCGGCGCCAGGAGCGGGAGACGTTCCCGCACTGTCTCGACCACGGCATCGGCGTCATGGGCTACGGCTCGCTCGGCCACGGCCTGCTCACCGGCGCCTTCACCGCGTCGACGACGTTCGATCCCGCGCGCGACTGGCGCGGCAACGGCGTGGCCTTCGGCCAGCCCATCTTCCGCGGCGACAACTTCACGACGCAACGTCGGCGTGGTCGAGCGGCTGCGCCGCGAGGTGGCCGAGCCGCGCGGTGTGCCCCTGAGCCAGATCGCGCTGGCGTGGGTGCTCGGCCACCCCGCGATCAGCACCGCGCTGGTGGGCGCCCGCACGCCCGCCGAGGTGGACGCCAACGACGCCGGGCGCGGAGCTCGAGCTCTCCGCCGGCCGAGCGCGCGACGATCGACGCCATCCTCGCGGGCGCGGCCGGCCAGCGTGCGGGAGTTCACCCCGCTGCGCCCGGCCATGGAGCCGTGGGGCGAGGAGATCCCGGCAGCGGCACCGCGTGGTCGCGCATGAGCCTCTTCACCTCCCGATGCGGATCGAGCCGATCGACGACCCGGCAGACCCTCGGGTCGCCGACTACCGCGACATAAAGGACGCCGAGCTTCGCCTGCGGCGCGGGCTCTTCGTGGCCGAGTCGGGCCGTGGTTCGAGGCTTGCTCGCCTCTGCGCGCTTCCGCACTCGCTCAATCCTATTGACCGGGGCGGCGCTCGACAGCCTCCGCGAGGCGCTGCAGGCCGTGGACGCGCCCATCTATCTGACGAGCCACGAGGTCGCCCGCGCCGTCGTAGGATTCGACTTCCATCGCGGCTGCGTCGCCCTGGGCGAGCGCGGGGTCGAGCCCCTCTCGAGGCGCTCATGGACCGACCGGGCCCCGCCTCGTCCTCGCGCTCGAGGACGTCTCGAATCCCGACAACGTGGGCGGCGTCTTCCGGAACGCGAGGGCCTTCGGCGCCGACGCGATCGTCCTCTCCGCGGGCTGCGCCGATCCCCTGTATCGGAAGGCGATCCGCACCTCCATGGGCGCCTCGCTCGTCACACCCTTCGCGCACTCTGCCCGACTGGGCGGACGGGCTGGCCCGGCTGCGCAAGGCCGGCTATACCCTCGTGGCGCTCACCCCTGACCCATCCGCGCTCGACATCGCCCGCCTCGGCGCAGGCCGGCTTGTTCCCTCGCGCGTCGCCCTCCTCCTCGGCGCCGAGGGCCCCGGCCTCCGCCCCGAGACGCGGGCGGCCGCCGACCTCCAGATGCAGATCGCGATGGCGCCCGGCGTGGACTCGCTCAACGTCGCGACAGCGGCGGCCATCGCGCTCCACCGTCTCAGGTCGGCCGCAGCGACGTAGCGCGGCGGCAAGAGCGCGGGCAGGCTGGCGGGGCCGGCAGACACGCACCCCCGGCTCACGTGGTCTTCGGAGGTCGCGTGGTCGTACCCGACCATCTGCGGGTGAGCAGGATGTTCACGAGTCTCGGACACGCGGCGGTGCTCGTCGGCCGCCCCGACGACGCCCATCGCCTCGCCAAGACCGCACTCGATGGGGCCATCACGTCGGGCGAGGAAGGTGGGGAGGCGAAGGCGCGAGGCGCTGCTCGGTGAGATCATCGCGCGAGATCTCTCCCCCGACGTGACCCGTGTAGCGTGGACCGAGGCCGAGCAGGAGCTGCGGAGTGCGCTCCAGCCTGGCCGAGCGCCTCGGTATGCGGCCGCTGAGCGCGCATTGCCATTCCGGCCTGGGGAAACTCCAGCACGCGGCGGCAACCGGTCAGAGGCGGAGAAACACCTCGCAACCGCGACCGCGATGTATCAGGACATGGGCATGCGCTCGTAGCTCGAGGAGCTGAAGGGAGAGCTCTCCATGGTTGATTCGTGCGCGCCGGACGAGTAGCGAGGGCAATTGCCGAGCGTCCGCGACCGCGGTAACCGTCTCGCGCTGACCTCCGACCCCGCGACGCCGGCAGACGGGTCGTCCTACCCGCTCACCTGCCGAGAACCACGTCGACGCCGCTCATCACTTGAGCGAGATCCTTCGGCGCCAGCTTGCCCACGCGCTCGGCGAGAAAAGACTCGATCGACCGCAACGATCTGTGATGCGTTCGCGACCGAGTCCTTCGGGAGGCGGGACGCTCGAGCCGACAGGAGCACGTTCCCCGGCGCGCGGGCCCAGGCCGAGATTGCTCGTCAGCGGCACGCAGACAACGGTCGCGATCCTGCTCCGGTTGAGATGGTCTCCTTGGACGATGACCACGGGCCGTCGGAACCCGGGACCGGAGCCCGCGGGATCGGGGAGCTCAGCCCACCAGATCTCGCCTTGAGAGATCTCTACCACTCACTGCGCTCCAGGATCCGCAGGAGGCGGCCCTCACAAACGAGTCTGTACTCTCGGGGAGCTGGTCCAGGGCCTGATTCATGGCGTCCGTGACCTCGTCAGGCGCGTGACGCGCAAGGTACTCCGAAAGCGCCTCGGCATAGAGCTGGCTGCGCGACTTCCGAGCACGGCGCGCATGCCGTTCCGCCGCTCGAAACACGTCGTCGGGAAGAGACACCGCTGTTTTCATACTCCTAGTATAACTGAGCGGGCCGTCATCGGCAAGGCCCGTGCCGCGCGCGTGTCTTGAAATTCCCTCCTCCGCCGCATATCGTCACGGCATGCCGCCCTTCGATCCGATTGCGAGCCCGACCGTCCGCCTCGCCCCTCACCGCGAACCGGCCTTCGTCTTCCCCGACCAGGCGGAGGCGGCGCGGCAGAAGCTCGCCGCGTACACCGCGCGCACGGGGCGCCGGCCGAACATCCTGGTGATCCTCTTCGACGACGTGGGCTGGGGCGACTTCGGCTGCTACGGGGGCGGCGTCGCGGTGGGCGCGCCCACCCCGGCGATCGACGCCCTCGCCCGGCGCGGCCTCCGGCTCACGTCGTGCTACTCGGAGCCGTCGTGCTCGCCGTCGCGCGGCACGCCTGCTCACGGGCCGCCTGCCGAGGCGCCACGGGCTGCAGCGCCCGCCGATGTACGGCGAGCCGGGCGGACTCCAGGGCGAGGTGACGCTGCGCCCAGCTCTCGCCGACGCCGGCTATGCCACGCAGGCCGTGGGCAAGTGGCACCTCGGCGAGAACGTGGAGTCGCAGCCGCAGAACGTCGGCTTCGACGACTTCTACGGCTTCCTGTCGGTGTCGGACATGTACAGCGAGTGGCGCGACCCCGCCTTCTTCCCGGAGATCGTCTACTCCGAGGCGCGCACGGAGTGGATGCGCAACATGCCCTTCAACAAGTGCTTCGTGCACGCGACGCGCGGCGGAGCCGCCGAGAACGTGGAGGAGGTCACGATCCCCGTCCTCTCGCGCCTCGACGACATGTGGTGCGACTACTCGACCCGCTTCATCCGCCGCATGGCCGGCGCGCCCCAGCCATGGTTCCTGTATCACTGCACGCGCGGCGCCCACTTCGACAACTACCCGCTCGAGCGCTTCCTCGGATCGTCACCGGCGCGCCATCCCTACAAGGACACGCTGGTCGAGCTCGACGACATCGTCGGACGCCTCGTGCGGGAGCTGGAAGCCACCGGCCAGCTCGAGCACACGCTGATCGTCCTCACGTCCGACAACGGCCCGCACATGGAGACGTGGCCCGACGCCGCCTACACGCCCTTCCGCAGCGCCAAGGGCTCGACCTGGGAAGGCGGCGTGCGCGTGCCGGCGCTCTTCGTCGTGGCCGGGCATGATCGACGCCGACCGCGTAAGCGACGGGCTGATGAGCTTCAGCGACCTCCTGCCCACCGCGATGACGCTGGCCGGCGCGCCCGAGCGGGTGCCGACCGACCGCTACGTGGACGGCATCGATCAGACCTCGTTCCTGCTCGCTCCTGACGGCACGTCGTGTCGCAAGTATCACTACTACTGGCTCGTCGATACCTTCTCGGGGCTGCGCGTCGGCGAGTACAAGTGGATGCTGCTCGTCGACCAGCGACGACGACACCGACGTGCACGGCGCCGGCGGCTTCACCGGCGTCTCCCAGCGCTACACCTACCCGCGCCTCTTCAACCTGTATCTCGACCCCAAGGAGAGCAAGAGCTACCTCACGCGGAAGCTCGCCTACCTCGAGGTGCTCCGGGAGGGCATGCGCGACCACCTCGCCACCTTCCAGGCCTATCCGCCCAAGCGGGTGATGGGCCTCGGCGCCGGCGCGGCCGGCCCCGGCGTCGACCGGCCGCAGGCGCGACCCGCGCCTCACCAGGGAGAGAGAGGAGTCGCCATGGCGAAATATCTCGAAGGGCCCCAGCAGCAGCTCCGCGCGTACTCACCGGCCGTCGTCACCGAGGGCGGGCAGCATCGTCTGGATGGCTGGGCAGATCGCAATGGTCGACGGCGACGGCAAGGATATTTCCGGCAACTTCGAGGCGCAGACCCACCGCGTGTTCGCGCTCATGGACCAGACGCTCCAGCGAGTCGGTGGAACGCTCGCGAACCTCGTCACGATGACCGTCTTCATCAAAGAGCCGCGGTACGGCGACCGCTTCGTCGAGATCCGCAAGGACAAGTTCGCCGACGGTCACTACCCGGCCAGCGCACTCATCACGGTCACGAACTTCGCGCGGCCCGGGATAGAGATCGAGATCCAAGGCATCGCCGTGATCGGCGACCGCGCCTAGCCCGCACGCGTGTCTGCGCCGTCGCACTCCCTCTCGGGCGAGTGCTTGATGCCGGCGGCCCCGCGGGCGTAGACTTCGGTCAGGTCTAAGATCCGCGCCGGTCCCCGGCGAAGAGACACAGCAAGTGGGATTGGGTGCAGCTGTTCCCGAAGAAGGCCCTCGCAGCCACGGTCGTGGCCGGCGGGGGCTTTCGGCTTTCAAGGAGGTGCGCCATGAGTGTCGTTGCCGTCTCCGAGAACATGGGCAGTCTGGGGATCGAGGTCGGGCATACCTTGGCCGCCTCGCTCGGCTACGAGTTCGCCGAGCGGGACATCATCAGCAAGGCGGTGGATCGCTTCGGTGAGGATGTGGCTCGCCTGAGCCATGCGGTCGAGGAGCGGCCGTCCCTTGTCGATCGCCTGAACACCGCCCAGCGGCGCTTCGCGCAGTATGTCGCCGCGACCATCCAGGAGATGGCGGCCCGCGATGACATCGTCCTCGTGGGACTGGCGTCCACCATCATCCTGGCCGGGATGCCCCACACGCTGCGTGCTCGGGTCACCGCGCCCGAAGAACGCCGGGCCCAGCGTGTGGCCCAGGCGCAAGGGCTGGAGCCAATGGACGCGCTCGAGCGCGTCCGGCAGTCGGACCGCGAGCGCGATAGCCGCGTGCGGTTCCTCTACCACGCAGACCTCGAGAACCCACTTGTCTACGATCTCGTGATCAATACCGATCGCCTGGGCGTCGAGGAGGGAGCCCGGCTCGTGCAGCAGGCCCTGCAGCATCCCCGCTTCCGATCCACCGAAGCCTCCCGGCTCGTCATGAGAGATCTGAGCCTCGTCGCCCAGGCGCGGGCGGTACTGGTGGCCAATCCGGTCACCCGCGCCCGTTCCATCAGCGTCGACTGCGCGGACGGGATTGTGAGCTTGGGCGGGCGGGTCGAGGAGTGGTCGGTGCGCAGCGCGGCCGAGCAGGCGCTGGCCAGAGGTGCCGGGGATCCGGGAGATCCGCTTCCTGTCGTTCGCCGCCATCGACGGTCCGGGCTCGGAAGAAGGCCGCCGCGACCTCCACGGCGAGGCGCACAGATGGGGCGGTCACGGTCCGAGCCGGTGAGATAAGGAGCGCACCATGAGCGTCGCATCAATCCTCAAGGCCAAGGGCGCACACGTGGAGACCACGCGGCCAGACACGACGCTGTATACGGTGGTCTGGGATCTCAAAGTCAAGGGCATCGGTGCCCTGGTGGTGACCGAGGACGGCTCCACCGTGCTCGGGCTGATCTCGGAGCGCGACATCGTCCGCGGCCTTACCGAGCGCGGCACCAAGCTCCTCACAGTTCCCGTCTCCGAGCTGATGACCTCCCCCGCTGTCACCTGCACGCCGGGCGAAAGCATCACGGCAGTCATGGCCCGCATGACCCGACTCCGTGTTCGTCACCTCCCCGTGGTCGAGGGTGGCAAGCTCTGCGGGATCGTGAGTATTGGGGACGTCGTCAAGCATCGGCTGGATGACCTCGAGCTGGAGGCGAATGTCCTTCGCGAGAACCTGATCGCAAACCACTAGGGCCATCGCCGGGCCGGGACAGGCAAGAGTCTCTGGCGAGATCGGGCACTTTCGCGATAAGCTTCCCGCAACGTCCTTCGCGAGGAGCGTCTACCCTCTCGTCCCACGCCGGCGCTATCGTCGGCATGCCGATGGCCGAGGCGCGCATCCTGTTGCGGGACCTCACCGAGCACGCCACCCAGCCGAGGTTCGTCTACGCGCACACATGGCGCTCGTGGGACCTGATCATCTGGGACAACCGGCAGATGATGCACCGAGTGCGCCGCTACGACGAGAGCCAGCCGCGCGACATGCGACGCACCACGGTCGCCGGAGACGCGCCCACCGTCGCCCAGGTCGAGGCGGCGTAGGTCAGCGCTTCAGCGCCGCAGCCTGGGCTCACGCATCTATCACCCCGAGCTGCCCCCTTCCGCATTTGGATCGCAC